>JAESFZ010000138.1_pt1 | contig 133656 bp, 141 predicted proteins | sample 9269561 | NCBI WGS metagenome assembly JAESFZ01 (sample SAMN14515552, study PRJNA621657) | algae metagenome | isolation source: Tildeniella nuda ZEHNDER 1965/U140 and co-occurring heterotrophs from wet... | place: Switzerland: Stansstaad, Zurih | collected 1965-01-01 | reverse complement strand
CAGGCTTGCGCCCATTGTCCAATATTCCCCACTGCTGCCTCCCGTAGGAGTCTGGGCCGTGTCTCAGTCCCAGTGTGGCTGATCATCCTCTCAGACCAGCTAAAGATCGTCGCCTTGGTAGGCCATTACCCCACCAACTAGCTAATCTTACGCGGGCTCATCTAATTCCGATAAATCTTTCCCCCGTAGGGCGTATACGGTATTAGCTGAAGTTTCCCTCAGTTGTTCCGTAGAACTAGGTAGATTCCCACGCGTTACTCACCCGTCTGCCACTCCCCTTGCGGGGCGTTCGACTTGCATGTGTTAAGCCTGCCGCCAGCGTTCGTTCTGAGCCAGGATCAAACTCTCAAGTTTGATATCTGACTTATCGCTCGACATTTGCACGTTTTGCGTTTGCGCTTCTCAGCGCAAATTGACGAGGACACACACCTAACCAACGAACCGAAGTTCATCGGCAATGGTATGTACCTCTAAGAAACGTACCGTCGATTGTGTCGTGTTGCCCAGTCTTTCGACCAGACCGCAAGAACCTCGCCGTCCACGTTTCTCTTTCTTCCAATCTTCACAATGTCAAAGAACGGACCCCGGGTACGGCTCTCGCCGGCGGCGTCGTTGGAAGCATCAGCTTCCGAATTCCTGAGAACAGGATCCTATCTCCGGTTGCCCGGCAGCAGGTCTGCCCTTTCAGTGATCGCTGAACAGTGGGAGCAGCAAGTGCTCGGCGTCGTCAGCGGGGCGGGTTGTATTCGAGACGTTTTCGTCTGTCAACACCCCATTTTCAACTTTCGGAAAGACCGAATTTTGAAAACCTGAAAGCGCTAATTGCTTAGTTCTTTCAGAGGCTTGCTTCAGTCTTTGGCGTCGTTTCCGTCACCGCGGTCTTCAGCGATGGGCGGGTTATATGGGCGACCCCTTCGAGGTGTCAACAGCCCAAAATGACGAATCTGACATTTTTCGCGGACACCCGTCCGGACCGCCGTCAAACCCGTCTGACGGGAGATATAGCACGCGCGCGCGAGCGCTGTCATCTGGTGTTCGCAATCTCGAGGTTCAAGGGGGCATCAAGCGATGGTCTGGCCCTGTGGAAATCTGCCTCCGGCACGCATCGCGGCGCGAATCTTCTGCTTCGGATCCTCGGCACGGGTGACTCGCCCCACGCGATTTGTTCGGTGCACATCCATCGGAGCGCATCCCCCGGCCTGGCCGAGGCCTAGTTTTGCCGCATTGTCCTCGCACCTAGGCTGAAGCCAGTGTGTTGACTTGCGCGTGAGCGCGCGGCACTGCTTCTGGCCCAGGGGACGCCAGACTTCGGCAAATGGCAGCAGGCGAACAGGGTTGAACCCAGCACAACGCAATCGCACCGCCGCGCTTCTCAAAGCGAGTGGCTTCGAGGACGGTCCTGCACTGACCGTGCAATCCACCGACGGCGAGATCCCGCACGGCCGCGAACTGAGCTTTGCCTGGCTGACCGGCACGGTGATGACCGGGCTCACCTCGGTGCTGCTGATGGGCGCCGCGCTCTATGTGTCCTTTGAAGGCCAGGACACGTTCTCGACGGCCTATGAGGCGCTGCAGCTGATCACCAAGCCGGCCGAGACGGCGGTCGACTCGCAGGTGAAGGGCGATCGCGTGCGCCCGGTGGCCAAGACCCGATCCGAACTCGAGATCGTCGAGGCCTCGATCCGCGAGACCGTCGATGGTCGCGCGCTGATCAGGAAACAGCCGTTCGTGCGCGTCCGCGCTACCCTTGCCACCGCCGCGACGGCGCTCTCCGGCGATATCCCCGATTACGACCCGGTGGCGATGATCGATGCCAGCCAGCCGGTGGTCGCCGAAGGCGACGATGTCGCCAACCCCGAGATCTACGGCGCCGAAGTCGAAGGCGAAGTGCAGATCAAGACCGCCGCCCTGCCCGCCAGCTTCGTTCCGGCGCCCGCCATTTCCGACAAGAGCGCCTCTGACTTCGTGCGCTCGACGGTGGAAAACCTGTTTGCCGAGGGTGGCGGTGAAGGTGAGGTCGCCTTGGCCTACGCGCAACCCGATACCGGCGTGCGCGACCTGGGTGTCGTTACCGACGGCGGGCTCTCGGGAGTCGCCGAGAACGTCTCGGTGTTGCCCAAGACCAAGCTGGCCGAGGACGCCGGACTCGGCCGCTCCGAACGCGTCGTCACCATTCGCGAGGCCGGCTCGCTGAAGGAGCCGCTGCTCAAGAACGGCTTCGACGCCCAGACCTACGACATGATTTCGGCGACGCTGAAGAACGTGCTGTCCTCGGCGAACGTCCCGGGCGGAGCGCGCCTGCGCATCCTGATGGGCCCGGCGCGCAACTCGCAGACCCTGATCCCGCACCGGCTCAGCATCTATTTCCCCGATCCCAAGACCGGCGAGATCAAGCACGCGGCGACTGCCGCGCTCACCGACCGCGGCAGCTACGTGCTCGGCCTCGAGCCGCCCAAGATCGAATTCCCGGAAGAAGACACCGAGGAAATCAACGTCAACAACCTGCCTTCGGTCTATCGCTCGATCTGGGAGACGGCGCGCAAGCACGACATCGACGATGCCATCACCTCGCGCATCGTCGCCATGTTCGCCTACGACATCGACCTGACCAAACGCATCAGCGCCGGCGACTCGATCGAGATCCTCGAGACCGAGAAGGACGCCAACGGCCACCAGGACCTGCTCTATGTCGGGCTGAAGCTGGGCACCACGACGCGCGAGCTGTTCCGCTTCCGCACCGACGACGGCACCGTGGATTTCTACGATCCGGACGGCGAGACCGGAAAGCGCTTCCTCACCCGCCGGCCGCTGCAAGGCGGCGGGCGGCTCGCCAGCCGCTTCGGCAATCGCGTGCATCCGATCTTCAAGTCGCGCCGCATGCATACCGGCGTCGACCTCGCTTCCAAGACCGGCACGCCGATCTACGCCTCGGGCGACGGTGTGGTGGAAAAAGCCGGCTGGGTTTCCGGCTATGGCAAGAAGGTCGAGATCAAGCACGTGAACGGCTTCGAGACCGGCTATGGCCACATGAGCCGCATCGCCGACGGGATGAAACCAGGGGTGCGCGTGCGCCAGGGCCAGATCATCGGCTATGTCGGCTCGACCGGCAACTCCACTGGCCCGCACCTGCACTTCGAGATCAAGGTCAACGGCCGCTTCGTCGATCCGCTCAGCGTGAAGCTGCCGCGCGACAAGTCGCTCTCGGCGCAGTACGAGGGCAATTTCGAGCAGACCATCGCGCAGATCCGCGACCTGATGAAGCGCGACGCCGCGCCGATGACGGTGGCGTCGCTGAACTGACGGAGTGCGTCTCCTCGAGGCAAAGGCTCATTCCCGCGGCAGCGGGAATGTCCGCTTCCTAGCTGCTAGCGCGCCTTCAGCTTGTTCTCCTGCGTGAACCAGGCGATCACCGCCGAGAGCAGCGCCAGCCCGGCATTGCTGTAGGCGATGGCGGCAAAGGCGGCGTTGTTGGCGCCCTGTCGCGCCGCTTCCACGTCAGCCGCCAGCGGCGCGTCGGGTTGCATGCCGAAGAACAGCGACAGCTCGGCGAACCCACCCAGCGAGCGTTCGAACACGAAGGCCGCAACGCCGCCCATCAGCGCCACCGCAAGAAGGCCCGCGACGCGCGCCACCGCGTTGTTGACCCCTGAAGCGAGGCCGGTGTCGCGATCCTCGACCGAGGTCATCACCGCGGTCGAGAGCGGCGAGACCACCGCGCTCATCCCCAGCCCCATCAGGATAGTGAGCGGCAGCACCCCGATCCAGACATTCTGCAACGGCGCCAACAGCCCGAGCAGCGCAAAGGCAATGGCGACGATCACCGCGCCCAGCGTGATCATCGGGCCCGGCCCGACCTTGTCGGAGAGCCGCCCGGCATAAGGCGAGAGCAGCGTCAGCGCGATGCCGAACGGCAGGAAGGCGATCGACACCTCCGCCGCGGTGACGCCCCAGCCGCCGATCAGCGTCATCGGCAGGAAGAAGGTCACCGCCGAGAGCGCGAAATAGAGCGCGAAGGTCAGCCCCTGCGCGCCCGAGAAGGCAACATTTTTGAAGTGGTAGAGCGGCAGCATCGGCGCCTTGCTGCGCGCCTCCCACCAGAGGAAGGCGACCAGCGCCACGAGCCCGATGCCGCAATAGACGATGATATGGCTCATGACCGGCGCATTGCCGCCGCTGCCGGTGAGCCCGAGCGCGATCAGCAGCAGCGCCACGGTGATCAGTGCCCCGCCGACCAGATCGAGCCGCCGGCCGGCCTCCGGCTGGTCTGCCGGCACCTTGAAGAACAGTAGCGCCAGCGCGATACCGCCGAGCGGCAGGTTGATGGCGAACACCAGCCGCCAGCTCCAATCGCCCATGGTGGTCAGCACGAAGCCGCCGACCACCGGCCCGAGGATCGTGGTGAGCGACGAAAAGGCCGACCACAGCCCGATGGCCTTGCCGCGCTCCTCGCGCGGATAGGCCTTGGCGATGATGGCAAGGCTACCCGGCACCATCAGCGCCGCGCCCAGCCCCTGCACCGCCCGGGCGATGATCAGGAATGTGGGGTTGGGCGCCACGGCGCAGACCAGCGACGCCGCCACGAACAGCACGATGCCGAGCGCAAAGACGTTCCTGAGCCCGAACCGATCGCCCGCCGCACCGCCGATCAGCAGCAGGGAGGCAAGAAACAGCATGTAGGCGTTGGAGATCCACTGCGCATCGGCGAGGCTGGCGCCCAGATTGGCGCGGATCGCCGGGGTGGCGATCGACAGCACCGAGCCATCGATGAACCCCATCGAGGAGGCGAGGATGGCCGCGACCAGCACATAGATGCGACTCTCGGCCGGACAGAAGGTGGCCGGCGCGGCACTCGATTTGACGTCGTTCATCCCGGGATCCTCGAAGCGCTGAGGCGCGGAGCCTACGCCTTCTCGATCCACACGGCGAGTTCGTTGCCGCCAGGCTCGCGGAAGTGAAAGCGGCGTCCGCCGGGGAAATCGAATGCCGGCCTGGTGATCACCCCGCCGGCCGCCAGCACCTCGCGCTCCGCCAGTTCCAGGTCCTCGGTGCGGATCACCGCCAGGGGCTTCTCGGTCCGCCCTTCGCTCGAGTCGATGCCGGCGTCGATCCCCGCGTCATCGATCCCTTCATAGGATGGGCCATAGCTGGTGAAGCTCCAGCCGAACGCTTCGGCGAAGAAGCGATGACTCTCGAGCGTGCTGCTGGATGGAAACTCCAGATAGTCGATCTGGTAGTGCTGCTTCATTGTCACGACTCCCTATGTTCTCTTTTTGTTCCTATCGCATCCGGAGCGGGCAGGCAATCATCCGGAACGGAACTTACCGAGACCGGCGTTCGATCAGCTCGAGCAGCGCCGGATAGACCAGCTCGGTGCGGGCGCCCGGCATCCTGGGATCGACCAGGTCATGCGGCAAGAGGTCGGAGCGCGGCAGCACTTCCAGATCGACCGTCCGGCCCTCGGCGCGCCACGCCGCGACCAGTTGCCGGGCCAGCGCGTTGTTCACGGCGAAATCGGCATCGTTGAGCAGCATGCCCAGGCTCATCGCCTGTGGCGGCGACCGCTGCGCCGCCGCTTGCAGCACTTCGCCCAGCCGCATGAACTGGGCCAACGCATGGGTCGGAATGCGCGGGTAAGAATGCTCCATCCCAGGCGCGCCCTCCGGCTCCAGCGGATTCCATGCCAGCATCATGTTGGGCATCAGCAGCAGCAGGTTGGCGGCGGCGCGGTTGGCCCAGGGCGGCACGAAATGCGGCCCGAGAAACGGCGAGACCGCTACCGTCCGTCCCACATCGGCCCGGTACTGCGCCGCCCAGGCCGTCATCGCACCGCCCGCCGACATGCCGATGACGACAACCTCGTCGCCGAGCCCACGCGCCAGATCGATCGCCGCGTCGGTGCTGGCGACCATCTGTTCGGCGCTGAGCGTCGTCAGCGCCAGCGTCATCTGGTCCGCCTCGCCATGACCGGGCCAGCGCGGCACATAGACGTTGTAGCCGCGCTCGAACAACTGCTGCGCCAACTGTTCGGCCTGCAGCGGGCAGTTGGTGAGACCGTGCAGGTAGACGACTGTCCGCGCCACCCGGCGCCCATGGGTCAGCAGCCGGGAATGGCAATCCGGATTGAGCGGCAGCATCGCCTCCGCGGTGCGCACCGCCTCGAATGCCGCCAGCGCAGCCTCGTAGCTCGACGCCGGCTCGGCACGCCCCCGCTGCTCGGTGAGCGCTGTCGCCTCGAGCGGCAGCTGCGAGAGCCAGACATACGCCCCGGCGAGCGACAGGACGACGACCATCAGCCCGGCAGCGCCGGCCCGCAGCACCCACGACGCCGGCAGCGCCGCGGCGCGACGCGGATAGACCCGCCGCAGCAGCAGGGCGATCAGCATGCCGACCGCGGCCATGATCGCCATGGCGACAAACCCGGTGGTTATCGTCGTCAGCAGCGCCAGTTCGAGAATGCCGAAGCTGCGCTCGCCGAGCCGCGCCGGATCGACCGGCCCGCCCGTGCCGAAATCGGCGATCGCCAGCACCACCGGAGTGGCGCCGAGGCCCACCAGCCCGCCGGCAAACCCGGCGCGCGGCAACGACAACCGCCGGGGCCAGCCCACCAGCAATCCCCAGAACACGCAGCCGGTAACGAAGGTGCCGACGAACGGCGCCAGCCAGCCATCACCCGGCTGCACTACGCCCACGGCGGCACTGGCGCCGAGGCCGCTGACCGGCGCCGCGAGGACCGCCGCAATACTGAAGATCGCTCCTGCGACCGGCGTCCACCACCAGCGGCCGGCCGCGGCGTCCCTCACTTGGGCACCGGCGATTTGTCCTGGTGCACGGCCGCCAGTCGCGTGGCGACCTCGAGCTTGAGCTTTGCCAGCCCGGCTTCGTCCCAGCCCGGCGGTTCCACCAGCGCCATCCAGGCATCGATGTAGTTGTCCGCCGAGTAGTTGTGGCCGTAGCCGGGGGGCACGTCGAGCGCCAGCGCCATGTCCATGCCCAGTTGCAGGAAGGTCACCACCGGGTACCAGTTGAGGATCGGCGAGACATCCGATCCACGCTGCCCCTTCAGCCAGTCCGGCTCCCGATGCAGCGTCGCGTAGTCGAAAAACACGATCGGATCACTGGCATGCTGCATGAAGGCGATCCGCATCGGCCCCCACGGCACGTCGGCAACCGCCAGCCCGTTTCCCTGGTTGGTGAAGCGGATCGTGGTCTGGTTGCCGAATTTCGGCAGCCACTCGGGCGTTCCGGGCTGCCGGTTGTTGGTGGCCCAGCGCCAGACGCCGCTGGTGAACGGTGGCCCCACCCACAGCGCCCCCTGGAACGGATCCTGCAGCACGTCGAAGAACTGCGTCGAGGCCTGCGAGGCGTGGGCGCCCAGGCTAAGCCCGCTGAGATAGAGCCGCGGTCGCGACGCATGCGGCAACGTCGTCCAGTAGTCGTAGACCGTATTGAACAGCGCCGCGGCCGCCTCGATGCCGTAGTCCGGCTCCACCACCAGGGACAGCGGGCTGAGCAGGTAGGAATATTGCAGCGACACCGAGGCCACGTCGCCGGCGAGCAGGTATTCGAGCGTGTCCATGCCGGCGGGATCGACCCAGCCGGTCCCCACCGGCGTAACGATCACCAGCACCGAGCGGTCGAAGGCTCCGGTGCGCTTCAGCTCGGCCAGCGCCAGCTCGGCGCGCGCCTCGGTCGTCGGCGCCGACCTCAGCCCGACCGAAACCCGGATCGGCTCGACCGCCGGACGCCCGATCACCGTTTCGATGTCCGCCTTGCTCGGCCCGGAATTGGCGTAAATGCGCCCATCGCGGCCAATGCTGCTCCAGGCGATCAGCGATGCAGCGCTGCCGGAGCGCACCGCGATATCAGGCGGCTCGCCGAACTGGCCGGCCACCCCGTCGAGCCTCAGGAAAAACTCGTCGGCCGCGCGCAGCGCCCCGCGCATCAGCACGCCGTTGAACAGCGTGATGGCGACGATCCCGACCACCACCAGGCTGCCGACCAGCGCCACGCGCTGCGGCACGAAGCGGATCAGCCAGCGCGACACCACGCCAACCCCGAAGGCCAGGAACTTGCCCAGATAGATCAGGATCGCCGCCGGCACGATGGCGATCAGCACCACCCAGATCGGGTGGCGCGCTTCCACCGGCTCGAGACCCATCACTGCCCGCACCGAGTTCTGCCACCCCGCCGTCTGGTAGAGGCAGGCCACCATCAACCCGATGCACCCGGCGGCCGCGGCAAGTTTCAGCCAGTAGGTGTATCGGCTGGCAGGAAGCCTGAAGCCCATATAGGCCCACAGCCATTCGAGCGACACGCCGATGCCGTAGCCGATGCCGAAGGCGCAGCCGGAGAGGACACCCTGGATCAGCGCATCGCGCGGCAGCAGCGAGGGGGTCAGCGCCAGGGCAAACAGCACGGCACCCACCACCAGCCCCATGTCGGAAAACCCGTCGAGGAGCCGCTTCAACCAGCCCGGCAGCTGCATTTCGACCTCCCTCCGGCTCGCGCGGTCACAGCACCGGCCCCAGCATGGCTATGGTGTTGTTCCAGATCCGGCGGGTGCCGCCCCACGCCTCCACCTCGGGGGCATGCACCAGCACCGATGCTTCGATGTAGCTCTGCTGGCGCTGCCGCAGTGCCGCGGTGAGCGCCTGGTCGGCAATCAGCATGTTGTTCTCGAAGTTCAGCTCGAAACTGCGCCGATCCATGTTGGCCGAGCCGATCAGCGCCAGCTCGCCATCCACCGTCATGGTCTTGGAATGTAAGAGGCCGCCCCGATACTCGCGGATCATCACGCCGGCCTCGAGCAGCTCGGCATAGTAGCTGTGGCTGGCGGCGGCCACGACCCAGGAATCGTTGCGCTCGGGCACGATGAAGGTGGTCTCGACGCCGCGATAGGCGCTGGCGCAGAGCGCCGCCTGGATGGTTTCGTCCGGCACGTAATAGGGGGTGGTGATCACCAGCTCGCGTCGCGCCGCGTTCATCACCGAAACGAAGATTTCGGGCATTGCCGAGGGCCGCACGGTGGCGCCGGTGCCGATCACCTGGGCGACGAAGCCTGGTTGCTCGGGTGGCAGCGGCTGCTGCAGCAACTCGGTCAGGTCATCCTCGCCGTGGCCCATCCAGTCCGACGCGAACAGATGCTGGTTCTGCCGCGCGATCGGCCCTTCGAGCCGCACCATGATATCGACCCAGGGGGCGAACTTCGCCTTGGGCAGAAAGGCCGCATCGGCGCAGTTCTGGCTGCCGCAATAGGTGACGGCATTGTCGATGACGACGATCTTTCTATGGTTGCGCATGTCGAGCCGCCCCCAGATCGCCCCGATCAGCGGATTGCCGATCGGCATGGCGCGGGCGAGCTGCACGCCGGCCGCCTGCATGGCGCGCCAGTGTTCGGAACGGATCATGCTGCGCGAGCCGACATCGTCGGCCATCGCCCGGCAGGCGACGCCACGGAGCGCGGCGCGCTGCAGCGCGGCGACGATCTTCAACCCGCTGCTGTCGGGCAGCCAGATATAGAACAGCAGGTGCACGTGGTCCGTCGCGGTATCGATATCGGCGACCATCGCATCGATCGCCGCCTCCGAACTCTCGAGCAGCTCCGCCCGATTGCCGGCGACCGGCAGATAGCCGCTGACCGAGGTGCCGGCCCGGAACAGCGGCAGCGTGCCCTCCGGCAGTTGCGCTTCGACGCCGGGAGTGCCGATCGGCGGCGGCAGGATTTCGAAGGCCTTGCGCAGCCGCGCGGTGCGGCCGCGTCCGATATTGGTTTCGCCCACCAGCACATAGGCGATCATTCCGACCAGCGGTGCGACGACAATGATCATCACCCAGGCGAGGCGCGACACCGGTTCCCGATAGGGCCTCAGCAAGGCGCGACCGACGAAGAACAGCTGCACCCCGACTTCCAGCCCCAGCAGCAGCCACGCGATCGTCGCTCCCTCCATGCCGTCGCCTCCACCGCGGTTCGCGCCGCCCGAGCATGGCGGGCCCCGACAAAGAAAGTCGACTGTTCGGTGGCGCGAGTCGACTAAAATCATCGCCAATCAACATCGGCCAAGTTTAGATGCACATAGCGACACTGCACGCGCTGTAGTCCCGTCCGCACTACGAGGTCGACCGAAGCAATGAGCGAGCAAGATCGTCGAGCCCCGCCATCGCGCCACGGCTGGTGGGCCGTCATTGCCGGCCTGGCCTTTGCGCTCGTCGCTCTGTTGTCGGTGCCGCTGTCCGGGATCGCCATCACTGAACTCGTCGCCAGTCCGCGTGGCAGCGTCAGCTGGCTGACGCTGTTCGTCGGTGTCGGGCTCACCGGCGCGCTGTTCTGGTGGTTGCTGCTGATCCGCCCGCGCCGTTTCACAATGCCGCGCGGCGCCATTGCCGGCGTGCTGGTGGCGTTCTTCTCCTATCCGGTGGTGCTGACCCTGGCCGATCTGCTGCGTCGCGGCAGCCTCGATCCGGAAACCTATGGCAGCCGCGGCAGCAACGTCCTGCTTCGCACCATCATCGCCCAGCTCAGCACCGGCTTCGCCTCGACCCTGGCGCTCGCCGGCGTTGGCATCCTGCTGGTCGTGGCGCTGCATCATCGCCATCCCGAAACCGTTCGTCCACGCGACCGGCGGGGCTTCTGGCGCACCATCCCCAGGCTGGCGGCCGGCCTTGCACTGTTCCTCGTCATCGCGCTGGTCGGCGCCTTCGCTGTCCTGACGTTGCTGCCGCTCGATACCGAGAGCCTCAGGGCCAACGCCGCCACAAGCACCCCGGCGGCGAGCTACGACGAAGCGGTGGCCCGGATCGAGGCGGTGCGCGCCGAGGAGGCGAAGCTCCCGCTCAATCCCCGCTGCCTCTCCAGCCTCCTGACCCACGGCCAGAAGGTCGAGCGCGTCGTGGTGTTCTTCCACGGCCTCACCAACTGCCCGGCCCAAGCCGAGCAACTGGCCGCCAAGCTGTTCGCGCTGGGCTACAACGTCTACCTGCCGCGCATCCCGCAGCATGGCGACGCCGACCAGCTGAGCACCGTGCTCGCCGATCTCACGGCCGAGCAGCTGATCGCCGTCGGCAACGAGGCGACCGACATCGCCCAGGGGCTCGGCGATGAAGTGGTGATATCTGGGCTGTCGGCCGGCGGCATCATTGCCGGCTGGGTCGGCCAGCACCGCGCCGATGCCGACCAGTCGATCGCCATCGCGCCGTTCCTCAGCCCCAACCTGGTGCCCGGCTGGGCCAACCACGCGGCGACCGCGCTGCTTCTCAATGCTCCAAACGCCATGGTGTGGTGGGATCCGGCAACGCGCGACAACCCGCCGGGGATGACCTACGCCTATCCGCGCTACGCCACGCACGGCCTCGCCCAGGCGCTGCGCCTCAGCATTGCGCTGATGGACACGGCCACGGCCAGGGCGCCGCTGTCGCCGAGGCTGGGCATCCTGATCAACCAGGCCGACGATGCAGTGAGCAACGTGAAGATCGAGGAGCTGGTGCTGCACTGGCAGGACCAGGGCGCCGAGGTGAACGTGGTGCGGCTGCCGCTGGCGCTCGAACTCGGCCACGACCTGATCGACCCGCACCAGCCGACCGGCGACCCGGATTTCGTCTACCAGGTGCTGGTGGACATGATGAACGGCGTGGCGCCGGCGATCCCGGAGAGCGCCCAATAGGAAAGGGCCGGTCGCTGGACCGGCCCCTTTTGACTTACGCGGCGGCGTCGATGCCGGGCGCTTCGGAAGCGCCGGAGCGGAGGCTCAACCCGCCTTCTCCGGCATCGATCACCACGGTCTGCCCGTCGCTGACGGTGCCCGCGAGGATCTCCTCGGCCAGCCGATCCTGCACTTCGCGCTGGATCACCCGCTTCAGCGGACGGGCGCCATAGGCCGGATCATAGCCTTCGTTGGCCAGCCACTCGCGCGCTGCATCGGTGAGCTCGAGCGAGATGTCGCGCTCCTTCAGCAACCCGCGCAGGCGGCCGAGCTGGATGTCGACGATCGCTCCCATGTGGTCGCGCTGCAACCGGTGGAAGACGATGATGTCGTCGATCCGGTTGAGGAACTCCGGCCGGAACGAGGCCTTCACCACGTCCAGCACCTTGCCGCGCACCAGTTCGACCGACTCGCCGTCCTTGAGGTTGACCAGATACTCCGACCCCAGGTTCGAGGTCATGATGATCAGCGTGTTGCGGAAATCGACCGTCCGACCCTGTCCGTCCGTCAGCCGCCCGTCATCGAGCACCTGCAGCAGGACGTTGAAGACGTCCGGATGCGCCTTCTCGATCTCGTCGAACAAGACGACCTGGTAAGGCCGGCGCCGCACTGCCTCGGTCAGCACCCCGCCTTCGTCGTAACCGACATAGCCGGGAGGGGCGCCGATCAGCCGCGCCACCGAGTGCTTTTCCATGAACTCGCTCATGTCGAGCCGCACCAGCGCATGTTCGTCGTCGAACAGGAACTGCGCGAGGCTCTTGGTGAGCTCGGTCTTGCCGACGCCGGTTGGCCCCAGGAACATGAACGAGCCGATCGGCCGGTTCGGATCCTGCAGTCCGGCGCGGGCGCGCCGCACGGCCTTGGCCACCGCTTCGACCGCTTCGGCCTGGCCGATCACTCGCTTGCCGAGTTCCTTCTCCATGCCGAGCAGCTTTTCGCGCTCGCCTTCGAGCATGCGATCGACCGGAATGCCGGTCCAGCGGCTCACCACCTGGGCGATGTGGGTGGGCTGCACCACTTCCTCGACCATCGGATTGTCGGGCTTGCCGTCACCATTCGGATCGTCGGCCGACTTGATGCGCTTTTCGAGATCGGGGATCACGCCATAGGCCAGCTCGCCCGCTCTCGCGAGATTGCCGGTGCGCTGCGCCAGCTCGAGGTCGGTACGCGCCTTGTCGAGCTCTTCCTTGAGCTTCTGGCTGCCCTGCATGCGCTCCTTCTCGGCCTGCCAGCGCGCCGTCAGCGCATTGGCCTGCTCCTCGAGGTCGGCGAGTTCCTGCTCCAGCCGACCGAGTCGGGTCTTCGAACCCTCGTCGGTCTCCTTCTTCAGCGCCTCGCGCTCGATCTTGAGCTGCATGATGCGGCGGTCGAGTTCGTCGAGCTCTTCGGGCTTCGACTCAGCCGCCATGCGCAGCCGCGCCGCCGCCTCGTCGACGAGGTCGATGGCCTTGTCGGGCAGGAACCGGTCGGCGATGTAGCGGTTGGACAGCGTCGAGGCCGCCACCAGCGCCGAATCCGAGATCCGGATGCCGTGGTGCAGCTCGTACTTCTCCTTGAGCCCGCGCAGGATCGAGATGGTGTCCTCGACCGTCGGCTCATCGACGAAGACCGGCTGGAAGCGACGGGCCAGCGCCGCGTCCTTCTCGACGTGCTTGCGATACTCGTCGAGCGTCGTCGCCCCGACGCAGTGGAGTTCACCGCGGGCGAGCGCCGGCTTCAGCAGGTTCGAGGCATCCATGGCGCCGTCGGTCTTGCCGGCGCCGACCAGCGTATGCATCTCGTCGATGAACAGGATGATCTGCCCATCGGCCGACGAAATCTCGTTGAGCACGGCCTTCAGCCGCTCCTCGAACTCGCCGCGATACTTCGCGCCGGCAATCAGCGCGCCCATGTCGAGCGACAGCAGCGACTTGTTCTTCAGCGATTCCGGCACGTCGCCATTGACGATACGGATGGCGAGGCCCTCGACGATGGCGGTCTTGCCGACGCCGGGCTCACCGATCAGCACCGGATTGTTCTTGGTGCGGCGGCTGAGCACCTGCACGGTACGCCTGATCTCTTCGTCGCGGCCGATCACCGGGTCGATCTTGCCCTCGCGGGCCGCTTCGGTGAGGTCGCGCGCATACTTTTTCAGTGCGTCGTACTGGTTCTCGGCCGAGGCGGAATCGGCGGTACGGCCCTTGCGGATCTCGTTGATCGCCTCGTTCAGCCCCTGCGGGGTAACGCCGGCCGATGCAAGGATCTTGCCTGCATCGGTATCCTTCTCGATGGTCAGCGCCAGCAGCAGCCGCTCGACCGTGACAAAGGAATCGCCGGCCTTCTGCGCGGCGCTCTCGGCGGTCTCGAAGACGCGCGCCAGCTCACGGCTGAGGTACAGCTGGCCGGCATCACCGGACACTTTCGGAATCTTCTTGAGGGCGGCCTCGGTCTCGGCGCGCGCGATCCGCGCGTCGCCGCCCGCCTTGGCGATCAGCCCTGCGGCCATCCCCTCTTCGTCGTCCAGCAGCACCTTGAGCAGGTGGACCGGCGCAAACTGCTGATGGCCCTGCCCGAGCGCCAGCTGCTGCGCATTCTGGATGAAGCCGCGCGCGCGCTCGGTGTATTTTTCGATATTCATTCAACTCTCCTCGTTGGCACGTCGGATCGCCCTGAATGAGGCACGCATCCAACGCCTGAAGCGTTGATTTGGCTCAAACGAAACCGTTGGATTGTCGATCGAGCCAGATCAAGACCCGAGGCCCGCTCAGCGGCGCTCCCTGGTCTCGACGCTGATATGGGGTGCCTTTCGATAGAGAAAAGAGCCAACCAGCGTTGCCCCGGCAAATGTCGCTGCTAGACTGCTCGAAAGCTCACGGGAAAGGCACCAGGAGGCCACGTCGATGTCAGCCGTCGCTACCCTTCAGGCCTATGTCGGCAGGCATTTCGTCGAGCTCGCGGACCTCGCCGCCGGCGCCGGCACCGATACGACCACCGTTGCGAGCTTTGTCGCTGCCGGCGTCGCACCGCAACCGAGCTACCGCATCTGGTCCAATGGCGCATTCGCGAGCCCGATTGGTGGCACCCATGGCGGCGAGCCGCAGGGGACCTCGACCGACTGGTACTCTCCCGCCGCCATCTGGTGGATCCGCCATGCGCTCGGCATGACCGAGGCGCCGGCCGAAATCGCCCAGCGCTTCGCCGAAACCTTCGTCGCCGACTTCGTCACCCGGCTCGGCGCCCTGCCCGATGGGCACCTGGCCTACCCGGATGTCTATGCTGCCGGTGTGCTGTCGCCTGACGCTGCAGCAGCTCTGGCCGCAGCCGAATGGGCCGACTGGATCAATGGCGGCTACGGCGTCTGCCTCCGCCACTGGAGCGCGGCTGATGCCATTACCAAGATGCTGCAGCGTGGCCGTATCATCGCACTGACCGATGGCGCGACCCGCGAAACGCTCACCTCGTCCGACCGGATAGCACTGCTTGAGGCGATGGAACGGCTCGAGGCGGTGATGCTGCCATTCGCGCCACACCAACGTCCCGCCGGGACACCCGGCTTGTGGATCGACCGCATCCTCAAACGCTACGGGCTCGGCCGGCCGACCTCCGACGTTGCGCCCGAGGTTTCGTCGCTGCGGCTCTGCGCCTGAAACAAAAAGGCCGGGATTGCTCCCGGCCTCATGGTCTTTTCCAAGGCGTATCGGCTTACTCGGCCGGCTGGTTTCCGGCCGTGAGGAAGGCCGGCAGCTCACCAACGTCGGGCTGCGGGGCGCCGGCGGGATCAGCCCCACCTTCACCACCCTGCCCGCGCGACCGGCGGCGCGGCCGGCGATCGCGGCGGCGCGGCTCGCCTTCCGCCTGTGGTGCTTCGCCTTCGGCGGCGGGCTGCGGCGCGGCGGCAGTGGTTTCGACCACCGCCATCACCACCGGCTCGCTGCCGGGGATCGGCTGCGGCTGTGGTTGCTGCTGCTGGTCGTGCTGCTGCTGCGGCTGCTGGTTGAACTGGCGCGGCTCGGGCGAGGCGAACCGATCGTTGATCGGTGCGAAATCGTCGTCGTAATCATCCTCTTCGGCCTGCTGCCCGAACTGGTCGCGCTGCTGGTTCTGCGGCTGCGCCGCGCTGAGGATGCGGAAATAGTGCTCGGCGTGCTGCAGGTAGTTCTCGGCCATGACGCTGTCGCCGGAGGACTGCGCGTCGCGCGCGAGCTGCAGGTACTTTTCGGCGATATGCGAGGCGTTGCCGCGCACCTTCACGTCCGGCCCGTTGCTCTCGTAGTTGCGGCTCAACGGGTTGCCGTGCTTGCGGCCACCATTGTTGTTCCGGCCACGGGAGCGGTTCTTGTTGTTCTGCTGGTTGTTTGGTCTCATCGTCTCTTTTCAAGCCTTGGAAAAGAATACTGAAGGCAACATGGGGACATCGGCACCGGGGGCCGCAGGCGCAGTATCAAAGCGCGGGCGGTCTCGTTCCAGCAGTGCCTGAGCTATCGCGTGTTGAACCACTTTTTGCTCATCAAGGCGTCTCGGTTCCTCGTCCGAGAGTCGAACACTGCCAATTTGCAGCTTCGCCGATGAGCGGGTGGCCGTCACCTTGGTACGATCTTGATCGCGCCGTTGACAGCACCCGGAACCTATATGGTTCGCCCTGCCTTTCCAAGCACAAAATATGGGGGCCCCTAACGGATACTCAAGGGCTGGCGTTGAGGCGCGCCACCACCATGCGATCGAGCCCGGCGAGATCGGGCACCACTTCCACTTCGGCAAAGCCGGCCCCGACCAGGATATCGCTGACCGTGCTGCCCTGGCCGGAGCCGATTTCGAGCAGCAGAACGCCGTCGGGCTTGAGGAACAACCCGGCTTCGGCGGCAATCGCCCGATAGGCCGTGAGCCCATCCGGCCCGCCATCGAGCGCCAACCGCGGATCGTGCTCGCGCACTTCCGGCATCAGCCCCGAGATCACCGAGGTCTCGACATAGGGCGGGTTGGAGGTGATGAGGTCGAACCGCTCGCCCGGCTCCAGCGGATCGAACCACGAGCCTTTCAGCGTCCGGAACCGCCCGCCCACACCGTGCCGATTGGCGTTGAAGCGGGCCATCTCCAGCGCTTCGGCGGCGAGGTCGACCGCCACCGCGGTGACGTCGGAATATTCGGTGAGCAGCGCGATCGGGATGCAGCCGGTGCCGGTGCCGAGATCGAGAATGCGCGCCCCATCGAGCGCCCCAATCACCTCGAGCCCACGCTCGACCAGGAGCTCGGTTTCCGGCCGCGGCACCAGCGTTGCCGCATTGAGCTTGAAGCTCAGCCCCCAGAATTCCTTCTCGCCGAGGATGCGCACCACCGGCTCGCCCTTGAGGCGGCGGGCGGCGAAAGCTTGCAGCGCCTTCAACTGCTGGTCCGGAACCTCCTCACGCTCGCGATTGACCAGCTCCAGCCGGTCCATCTCGAAGGCCGCTTCGGCGAACAGCCGCGCATCCAGTTCCGCCGTGTCGATGCCGGCCTTTCGGAACAGGTCGCGTACCCCCCGCCATGCTGCGCCCACGTTGAGTGTCAGGAAATCCCCTCCATGGCGGCCAACTGCGCCGCCTGGTTCTCGGTGATCAGCGCCGAGATCAGCTCGTCCAGCGCATCGCCGGTGATCACCTTGTCGAGCTTGTAGAGCGTCAGGTTGATGCGATGATCGGTGACCCGGCCCTGCGGAAAGTTGTAGGTGCGGATGCGTTCGGACCGATCGCCCGACCCCACCTGCTCCTTGCGTGCCTCCGACCGCGCCGTGTCGCGGGCGTTGCGCTGCTCTTCATAGAGCCGGGCCTGCAACACCTTCATGGCGGTAGCGCGGTTCTGGTGCTGGCTCTTCTGGCTGGCGGTCACCACGATGCCGGACGGCAGGTGAGTGATGCGCACCGCCGAGTCGGTGGTGTTGACGTGCTGGCCGCCGGCGCCCGACGAGCGCATGGTGTCGATGCGGATATCCTCGGGCTTGATGTCGATGTCGATTTCCTCGACTTCCGGCAGCACGGCGACCGTCGCGGCGGAGGTGTGGATGCGGCCCTGGGTTTCGGTCGCCGGCACACGCTGCACCCGGTGCACGCCGCTCTCGAACTTCATCTTGGCGTAAACGCCCTTACCGGTGATGTTGGCCACCACTTCCTTGTAGCCGCCCACTTCGCCCGGGCTTTCTTCCATGAGGCTGAACTTCCAGCCCTGCAGGTCCGCATAGCGCTGGTACATGCGCAGCAGATCGCCGGCAAACAGCGCCGCTTCGTCGCCGCCGGTGCCGCCGCGCACTTCGAGGATGACGCTCTTTTCGTCGGCGGCGTCCTTGGGCAGCAGGAGGATGCGAATCTCGGCGATCGCCTGCTCGATCCTCGGCTTCAGTTCGCCGATCTCGGCGGCCGCCATCTCCGCCATCTCTTTGTCACCGGAATTCACCAGCTCCTCAGCCGATTCGAGGTCGGCGAGGAGCTTCTGGTAGGCCTGGATCGGCCGCACCACCGGCTCGAGCTCGGCATATTCCTTGCTCAGCTTGACGAACTGATCGGCCGACGGCCCGGCCGACAATGCCGCCTCGATCGAATCGAAGCGCTTGGTGAGAGCGTCGAGCTTGTCCTGCGGAAGCGTAGCCATGGATACCTAGATCACCAGCCCCTGCCGGCCGGCCCAGTCGAGCAGCAGCTCGCGGATATTGGGGCCGTGTGCTCCTTCGAGCAGGGCGGCGGAGACGGAATTGCGAATGGGAGTGAGTTCGGTGCCGAGGATCATTTCCTTGATCGGACCGATGGACGGCGGGCTCATCGACAGCTTGGTCATGCCGATCGACAGCAGCGCCAGCGCTTCGACGGTACGGCCGGCGAGCTCGCCGCACATGGTGAGCGGCACATTGTAGCGTCTGGCCATATCGACGATGTGCTTGAGCGCGCGGAGCCGCGGCAGCGCGATCGGGTCATACGACTTGGCAACGCGCTTGTTGCCACGGTCGGCGGCGGTGAGGAACATCACCAGGTCGTTCGAGCCGATCGAGACGAAATCCGCCTCAGGCAGCACCTGGTCGAGTTCCCACAGCAGCGACGGCACCTCGATCATCGCACCCAGTTCGAGCTTGCTCGGCACTGTCTGGCCGGCATGCTTCATGCGCTCGAGTTCCTTGTTGACCACCAGCCGGGTCTGCCGGAACTCCCAGGCGTCGGTGACCATGGGAACGAGGATCTTCATCGGCCCGCCATTGGCCGCCTGCAGCAGCGCGCGGATCTGGATGCGCAGGAGCCCCTGCCGGTCGAGCGCCAGGCGCAGCGAGCGGAACCCCATGGCCGGGTTTTCCTCGGCCTCGTAGCGCAGGTACGGGATCACCTTGTCGCCGCCGATATCGAGCAGCCGGAAGACGATCGGCTTGCCTTCGGTGAGGCGGATCGCTTCGGCATAGAGTTCGACCTGTTCGCGCAGCCGCGGCAACCGCGAGGCGATCATGAACTGCAGTTCCGTGCGGAACAGCCCGACGCCCGAGGCGCCGGTATCCTGCAGCATCGGCAGGTCGGCGACGATGCCCGAGTTATGGAGCAGCGTGATCTCGTGGCCATCCCTGGTGATGGCCGGCTTGTCCTTGAGCTCGAGGTAATGCGCCCGGCGCTTGGCCCCGAGCCGTACCTTGTCGACATAGACCTGGATCATGTCCGGGGTCGGCCGCAGGTAGACCGTGCCCTGCGGCCCATCGACGATGATGTCGTCGCCGGTTTCCGACATCGAGACGATGTTCTCGGCCTGCCCGACCGCCACCAATCCCAATGACTTGGCGACGATCGCCACATGTGAGATCGCGGCGCCCTCCTCCAGCACCACTGCCCTCAGCCGGGTCCGGTCGTATTCCAGCAGGTCCGCCGGCCCCATGTTGCGGGCGACGAGGATGGCGTTCTCGGGCAGATCCTTCTTGCCGATCGTCGCGCCGTCGCCGGTGAGCACCCGCAGCAGCCGGTTGGCGAGATCGTCGAGATCGTGCAGCCGATCCTTGATGTAAGGGTCGGTCGACCGCATCATCCGGGCGCGGGTATCGTTCTGCACCCGCTCCACCGCCGCCTCGGCGGTGAGACCATTGTTGATCGCCTCGGTGAGCCGGTCGACCCAGCCGCGATCATTGGCGAACATCCGGTAGCTCTCGAGTATCTCGCGATGATCCGAGAACGACTGCATGTCGCCATGGCTCAGCATCTGGTCGATCGAGAGCCGCATCCGGTCGAGCGCATCCGACAGGCGCTTCAGCTCGACCTCGGTATCCTCGGCGACGAAATTGGTGACGACGACGCGCGGGTCGTGCAGCACCACCTTGCCGAGCGCCACCCCATCGGTGAAACCGTTGCCGGCAAACTGCCGCGGCCGCCTGAGGTCGATATCCTGGCCCGGCTTGATCAGCGCGTCGAAATCGGCGGTCGACATCATCTCGGCGAGCAGTGTCGCCGTGGTCAGCATCGCCTCGATCTCGTCTTCGCCATAGGCATGCGAATCGCGGTTCTGCACCACCAGCACGCCCAGCGTCTGCCCGGCCCGCAACACCGGCACGCCGAGAAAGGCCTGGAACGGATCTTCGCCGGTTTCCGGGCGGTAGGCGAAAGCGGGGTGTGCCGGGGCGTTGTCGAGGCTGAGCGGCTCGGCCTGCGCCGCGATGAGGCCGACGAGGCCCTCGCCCAGCCTGAGCGTCGTCATGTGCACGGCGCTCGCGGCCAGCCCGCGAGTCGCGAACAGTTCCAGCGCGCCGTCGTCGCGCAGCACGTAGAACGAGCAGACGTCGGCGTGCATGTTGTCGGCGATGAGACTGACGATCTTGTCGAGCCGAGCCTGCGAAGCCAGCGGCTCCGCCATGGTTTCGCGCAATTGCTTCAACAGCACGCGCGGCCCGCTGATCGCTATGGCCATCGTTCCCGCCCGGCGGCCCGGCGCCGCCCTATCGCCAGCGGCGCCGTGACCGGGGTCTAGGCGTCTCAGGCGTCCTGCTTGTCCAACCCGTAATACGTATGGAGCGCGCGAACCGCAAGTTCGGCATACTCGTCATCGATCAGCACCGAGGTCTTGATTTCCGAGGTGGTGATCAGCTGGATGTTGATCGACTTGTCGGCCAGGGCCTTGAACATCGAGGCGGCAACGCCCGCATGGTTGCGCATACCCACGCCCACCACCGAAACCTTGGCGCCGCCCTTGGCGCTGGTCAGCGTGCGATACTCGAAGCGCCCGGCCTCGCCCGCCGCCTTAAGGGCCTTCACCGCCTTGTCGTGCTCGGCATCGGGCACCGTGAAGGTGATGTCGGTGGTCGAGCCGTCTTCGGAGACGTTCTGCACGATCATGTCGACGACGATGGATTCATCCGACAGCGCGCCGAAGATCGCCGCGGCAACGCCCGGCCGGTCCTTGACGTCGCGCAGCGTGATCTTGGATTCGGCTCGCGCCAGGGTGACGCCCGAAACGATCTGCTTTTCCATGATCTCTTCCTCATCGCATACGATTGTGCCGGGAACCCCGGGCGTGCCGTCCGGCGCGATCTGCGGCGCATTCGGATCGTCGAAAGTGGAGCGGACGGTGAGGCGCACCTTGTGCGCCATCGCCATCTCGACCGAGCGGATCATCAGCACCTTGGCGCCGAGCGAGGCCATTTCCAGCATCTCTTCGAAGGAGATCTTACTAAGCCGCTTGGCCTTGGGGGTGATGCGCGGGTCGGTGGTGTAGACGCCGTCGACATCGGTGTAGATGTCGCAGCGATCGGCCTTCACGGCGGCAGCCACCGCCACCGCGCTGGTGTCGGAGCCGCCACGGCCGAGAGTCGTCACCCGGCCCGACGGGGCAACGCCCTGGAAGCCGGTGATGACAGGCACCACGCCGTCTGCGAAGCGCTTTTCGAGTTCGGTCGGATCGATCTCCATGATCCGCGCCGCACCATGTGCGTCGTCGGTCTTGATCGGCACCTGCCAGCCCTGGAACGAGCGCGACGGGATGCCCATCTCGCTCAGCACCACCGCCATCAGCCCGGCCGTGACCTGCTCGCCCGAGGCGACCACCGCGTCATATTCGCGCGCGTCATGCAGTTTGCTGGCTTCGTTGACCCAGCCGACCAGCTCGTTGGTCTTGCCCGACATGGCCGAGACCACTACGGCGACTTCGTTGCCGGCGTCGACTTCACGCTTCACATGCAGCGCCGCCTGACGGATGCGCTCGACCGTGGCGACCGAGGTGCCGCCGAACTTGACTACGATACGGCCCAAGGCCCCTACCCCGACTGTTGCCCGGCTGAACCCGCCGGTACGCTCAGAATTCGGCCGGGGACATGCCACAAACGGGGCGGGTTATCAACTGGCGGAAGGGACGCAGGGTGCGTGCGCTTGTGCGTCGCCAGTCCCTCTACCGCCGGCCGTCATCCCGACGCAAATCGGACCCGTCGCGCCTCGCTGCGACCGCGCTTCCCCTTGCGTCGCTAACCGGCGAGGCCGATAACCTTCGGCATGACCGACACCACCATCAATCCCGACGAGATCGCCAAGTTTGCCGCCATGGCCGACGAGTGGTGGGATCCCAGGGGCAAGTTCAAGCCGCTGCACAAGTTCAACCCCGTGCGGCTGGGCTATGTGCGCGACAAGGTGATCGGCCATTTCGGCAAGGACAGCACGGTGCGCCGGCCGCTCGAGGGCATACGCATCCTCGATATCGGCTGCGGCGGCGGGCTGTTGAGCGAGCCGTTGGCCCGGCTGGGCGCCACCGTGGTGGGGATCGATGCCGGCGAGAAGAACATCCGCATCGCCCAGCATCACGCCGAACAGTCGGGGCTCGAGATCGACTATCGCGCCGTGACCGCCGAGGCGCTCGACGCCTCGGGCGAGCGGTTCGATGTGGTGCTGAACATGGAAGTGGTCGAGCACGTCGACAACGTGCCGCTCTACATGAAGAGCTGTGCGAGCCTGGTGGAGCCGGGTGGCCTGATGTTCACCGCCACCATCAACCGCACGCCGCGCGCCTACGCGCTGGCGATCGTCGGGGCCGAATACGTGCTGGGCTGGTTGCCCAGGGGCACGCACGACTTTTCGAAGTTCCTGACGCCGGACGAAATCTCGGCGCTCTGCGTTCGCAACGGCCTGAAGATTGTCGACAGGACCGGCGTGGTGTTCCACCCGCTGGCCGACGAGTGGCGGCCGAGCCGCGATCTGGGCGTCAACTACATGGTGCTGGCGGCAAAGCCGTCAACCGACGACGCCTGATCAGCCGATCACCAGCGTTTCGCGACCATAGGCCAGCGTGATGGTGCCGCGGATGGGATGGCCCGCGAGGTCTTCGTCCCAGTAGAGGAACCAGCGGCCGGCGCCATAGGTGCGGTCGAGCGCCTCTTCGATGGCCACGTCGAACGGCTTCAGCGCCTTGAGCGCAGTCGACGCGGCGTCGCTCATCACGGCGCGGATGGCGCCGCCGGTGGCGGTGGTCGCGGGGGTCAGGGTGGAATGGTGCATTTTCATCCTCCTACGTGGCGCCCTCTGGCGCCGTCTCTCGGAGGCAAATCTGCGTCGGTGGGCTTGAACCGTGACTGAACCGGCCTGTTTGGCTGGCGTTCAGCATGCCTGGCCGGCTTGGTTGCGAAAAAACTCCGCCCTTGGCGAACCGTTCCGGCCTGCGGCCGCCTCTTACCGAACAGACACAGCAACGGAGAGAGGCCATGTTCTATCGCAAGAATGTCTTTGCCTGGGAGCAGATCGTCCGGCTTGCGGCCGGCGGGGCGCTGATCGGCGGCGGATTGCTCTATGCGGCCGGCTGGTTGGGATACATGGTCGCCGCGCTCGGCCTCTACCTCGCGCTGACCGGTGTGTTCGGCTATTGCCCGGCCTGTGCCATGATCGGGCGGAAACCGGTCGACAAAGCCTGATGCCGCCCATCGAACTCATTGCCTCGGCCCGAGATGGCGATGCCGCCGCGATCGCATCGCTGCTCGCGGTGGCGCAGCCCGACATTCGCCGCTACGCCCGGATCACCTGTCGCACCGCCGATGTCGACGATGCCGTGCAGGATGCCCTGTGCCTGCTGCATCGGCACATCGGCAGCCTGCGCGCCGTCTCGGCCTTCTCAGGCTGGCTGTTCGCCGTGGTGCGACGTGAATGCCTCCGGCTCGCCCGGCACGGCTTCGGGCAGGCGGCTCCGCTGGACATCGTGGAGGACCGCGCCGAGATCGCCACGCGGCCCGATCACGAACTGCGCCTCGACCTCACGGCCGCCATCCAGTCGCTGCCTGCCCATTATCGCGAGGTGCTGGTCTTGCGAGATCTGGAGGAACTGACGATCGACGAGATCGCGGCGCGGCTCGAAACGACCCGCGAAACCGTAAAGGCCCGGCTGCGGAGGGCACGCATGCTGGCCCGCGAGTATCTGGCCCGCTAAATCGCCAGATCGGATTGGTCAAATCGGATGGACATCGTCCCTTGCCATGGCCAAATGTGACCACCTCGCTCTGAGGATCTGATGCGAAACGTAGCCGTTGCTGCAGCCTTGATTGCGTTTGCCTTGCTGGCCCTTCCGCTCGTCCGGGACTGGCCGGAGATGCTGAAGTATCTGTCACCGACGTCAGCGACGGTGTCGATCCCCTCCTCCGGAACTACAGTCACTGCCTTCGAGCCGTTGGTGACTGGCCCTGCTGTCGAGGGCTGGGAGCGCAAGGCCAAGGTCGTCCTCGTGCAGGCCACGAAAACTTTCACCGCCTATTTATCCAGCACGGGCGACCTGATGCCGACACCCAATATCGGCGTTTATATCGATGGCGAGGGATCGGTGATCGTTAGCAGCACATGGCAGGCTTTCAGGTTGCGCCGTGATGCGGTCGACTTGGAACTGCTGCCCTTGACGGTCGGCAACAACATCGATCCCCGCGCCGCAACCCCGGGCGTCGTAGACATCGACAGGGCAGCCCTGCAGAGGGCAACGGCTTTGAACCCCGCGCTCTGCGCGCCAATGGGCCTTACTCCGTCGCTCTATCTGGCGGACGCCTGCTTCCTCGGCAGCTTCAACTTCGATGGCGCCAGCCAGCACCGAAGCGGCGACAACTGGAACAGTTCGAAATGGCACTACGCGACCGCCGTCGAGCGGGCAGAGTACTTTGAGCTTACCGGTGGCTAAGCGCTAGTTGGCTTCGTCCGGCACGTGCGGCAGCGGCAGGAAATCGACGCCGTCGTCGATCAGCTCCGCCACTTCGTCGCGGGTGGCTTCGCCGTAGATGCCGCGTGGATCGGCTTCCTTGAAATGGATCTTGCGGGCTTCCTCGGCGAACCGATCGCCGACATAGTCCGCCTCGCTCGTCACCTTCTTGCGCATGACGCGCAGCATCTCGCGAATCTCGGCCTGCTGCGGGTGGCCGCTCGACAGCGACACCTTGTCGGAATTCATCCGCGACACGGCCGGCGCCATCAGCGCCTTTTCCACCTTCACCGAGTTGCAGACCGGGCAGGTGACGATACCGCGGCTAGCCTGCTCGTCATAAGCTTCGGCGCTTTTGAACCAGGCGTCGAACTTGTGGGATCTGTCACAGATGAGCGAGTAGCTGATCACGCCGATACGTCCTCTCGGGCGAATACCTTGGGGCCCGAAGCGTCGAGGGTTAGCGAAAACCGGCGTGCGTTGGCAAGCGCCGGAACCTTGCCGCGCGCATCATCCACTGCTGATAGCGCGATATCGGCAATGGCAATGCCCGGGCCCTCGCCGCCGAGCTGGGTGACGATCCGGCCCCACGGGTCGATGATCATCGAATGCCCCCAGGTAGATCGGCCGTTCTCATGCGCCCCGGCCTGTGCCGCAGCAATCACCCACGAGCCGGTCTCGATGGCGCGGGCGCGCAGCAGCACTTCCCAATGCGCCTCGCCGGTGGGAACCGTGAAGGCCGCAGGCACCGAGATCACCTGCGCTCCGGCCTCTGCCAGTGTGCGGTGCAGCGCCGGAAAGCGAACGTCGTAGCAGATGGTCATGCCGAGGCGGAAACCCGGGGCATCGGTTACCACTGCCGCGTCACCGCCGGCATAAGTTTCGCTCTCGCGATAATTCCTGAGCCCGGGCAACGTCGCATCGAACAGATGAATCTTGTCGTAGGTCGCGGCGATCGAACCATCCGGGCGGAACAGCACCGAGCGGTTGGCAAAGCGCCCATCGGGCAGTGCCACGGCAAGCGAGCCGAGATGCAGGCTGACGCCAAGCCGCCTGGCGATCTCGCCGACACGCGCAATCGCGGGGTTGTTCTCCCACGGCCCGGCCACGGCTTTCAGACCATCGCGGTTCTCGGCGAACACCACCGAGACTTCCGGCGACAACAGGTAGGTCGCGCCCTGCCCGGCTGCCTCGCCGGCCAACTGCTCGAGCTGGTCGAGGTTGGGGCCTGGCTGAGTACCGGAGTTCATCTGCAGGGCAGCGACGCGCATCAGCGGATCCTAGTTGGCGAGCAGCGGATCGAGCTGGCCGCGCCGGTCGAGCGCCGCCATATCGTCATAGCCGCCGACATGGGTCTCGCCGACGAAGATCTGCGGCACGGTGCGGCGGCCATTGGCGCGCTGCACCATTGCCATGCGCACGTCCGGGTCGTCGGCATCGACCTCCTCGTAGCTCACGCCCTTCTCATCCAGCAGCGACTTCGCCGCATGGCAATACGGGCACCACTGGGTCGTATAGATTTCTACCTTTTTCATCTCGCCTACAGAAACGCTGGGGTTTGTTGACTTCTATATGGGGAGTTCCGCGCCTGTCACAACGCGCGCGAATGAGATCACATCGATTTTGACCACGCCGGCCCGCTTGAGCTCGCGCGTGATGGCGCCGACGGTCGACCCGGTGGTGATGACGTCATCGACCAGCACCACGCCTCGCCCCTTGAGCCGCCGCAGCACTTCGGGGTGCGCCGCGAAGGCGCCCGCGACGTTCCGGTGCCGCGCATCGACCGACAGCCCGACCTGCTGCCGGGTGCGGCGACGGCGCATGACGAGCCCGGTATCGATGGAGAGACCGGTCAGGCGGGCCAGCGCTCGCGCCAGCTCGGTCGACTGGTTGTAGCGGCGCTCGAATTGGCGCCAGCGATAGAGCGGCACCGGCACGAGCACCGGGCCTTCGGCCCAGAACTCCATGCCGGCCGGATGCATCAGGCGAGCGCAGAACTCTGCCAGTTCCGGGCGGTCGCCATACTTGAGCCGACTGACGATGGCGCGAGCCACCTCGTTGTAGCGCACCGCCGAGCGGGCTCGATCGAAGGGTGGCGGATCGGCGATGGCTTCGGCGGAACGGGCATCGGGACCAAGCGACACCTCGAACGGCAGCCCCAGCACCGGGCACCAGGGCCGGGTGATCGGCCTGAGGCCGGCAAAGCAGCGCGGACAGAGCGCCGCATGCGACGCGATCGGCGCGCCGCAGTCGAGGCAGGTCGGCGGATAGACCAGATCGAGCAAAGCGCTGCCCAGCCGCGCCACGGCAGCCGATCCGGCTTTGACTTTGCTCTGCCCCAATTCCATAACGCCCGCGAGCTTAGAGCGGGATTTGCAAAAGCGGCAGACTTTTCCGCTCGATCCTCCGCGACAACTGAATGCAGAGACGAACCATGGCGCTGCCTCCGAAGGTCTTCGACCGCTCGCTGATTGCCGAGCACCTGTCGCGACGACCGGCCGAGCCGGATGACTTCGTCACCCAGCTGGCGCTCGACGACCTGGCATCGCGCCTGATCACCGTCTCGCGGGATTTCGAGCAGGCGCTGATCATGTCGCCGGATGGATCGCGCCTGCCGCTGATGGGCCGCTCGGCGAGCGGCGCCTTCGCCTTCGAACGCGCCTCGACCGTGCTGGGTTCGCCCGATGCGCCGCTGGTCGATCCCGAAGCGCTGCTGCTGCCGCGCGATGGCTACGATCTGATCGTTTCGTTGTTCGACCTGCAGGTGATCAACGACGTCCCGGGCTTTCTCTCCCGCATCCGCGCCCACCTTCGGCCCGATGGCCTGATGATCGCCGCGGCGCTCGGCGGCGACAGCCTGACCGAGCTTCGCCAGGCGTTCCTGCGTGCCGACGCCGAAACCTCGGGCGGCGCCTTTGCGCGCGTTGCGCCGTTCATCCCGCTGGCCGATGCCGGCGGCCTGCTGCAGCGCTCGGGCTACGCCCTGCCGGTGACCGACCTCGAGACCTATCCGATCCGCTATGGCGACCTGCTGCGGCTGATGCGCGAACTCAAGGGCCTGGGGGCGCAGAACCCGCTCGCCGACCGGCCCGGCCGCATGGCGAGCAGGACGCTGATCGCGGCAGCCAGCGCCGCCTATGCAGAACTGGCGGGCGACCCGGACGGGCGGGTGCGGGCGACACTCGAGATCATCTGGCTCTCAGGCTGGGCCCCGCACGAAAGCCAGCAGAAGCCGCTGCGCCCGGGCAGCGCCACGGTCCGGCTCAAGGACGTGCTGGGCAAGAGCTAGATATCGTTGATGTTGTCGAGCTGCTCGGACGACCGGCTCGACACGTATTCGAACATCGAACTGAGGCTGGTGCCGGTGAGGGTCATGGCGATGATCGCGCCAACCGCGATCAGCCCGGCGATCAGGCCGTACTCGATGGCCGTCGCGCCATTCTCATCGACGAGAAAGCACCTGACCTGATGGCAAAGACCCGTCATCGCCCACCCTCAGAGCAGATCACACAGCGGTGCGATCAGCGGTTCGTCGGCCGGCGGCATCGGGTAATCACGCAATTGCTGCGGGCGCACCCATTTCAGGGCGGCGTGTTCGCGAGCCTGCGGCACTCCTTGCCACTTACGACAGACGTAAAGTGGCATCAGAAGATGAAAGCTTTCGTAAGAGTGGGACGCAAAGCTTAACGGAGCGAGGCACGCTGTCTTGGTGGAAATACCGAGTTCTTCTTCCAGTTCGCGGATCAACGCTGCCTCTGGACTTTCGCCCGGCTCGAGTTTGCCGCCGGGAAACTCCCACAGGCCGGCCAACTGCTTGCCCTGCGGCCGCTGGGCGATCAGCACCCGCCGATCGGCATCGATCAGCGCACAGGCGACGACCAGTTGAATCTTCACCCGCGCCCCCAATCCGGCGCGCGCCGATAGATATAGGGGTAGACTTCGCCGAACCCGAGCGAGGTGTAGAGGTTGAGCGCCGGTGCATTGCCGGCCAATACCTGGATGGCCGAATGGGTGGCGCCCTTCGAGCGGACCCAGTTCAGCGCCGCCCCCATCACCGCCCGGCCATACCCCATGCCGCGGGCATTGGGGTGGGTCACGACGTTGAGGTAGATGCCGATGCCGCTGGCGACCGCGGCCAGCGCCGCCGCCACCGGCAGCCCGGCCTTGTGGTATACCAGTACGCCGCGCGCCTCGCAGGCGATATGCCCGAGAATTTCGCTGAGCACCTCGATGGTCGGTTGGTCATAGCCCGACATCTGCGCCTGCGCCCGGATCCACTGCGGATCGGTCGGCTCGAAATAGCGGGCCTGAAAATCCAGCGGGAAATCCTCGTCCGGCATTTCCATGGCCATGACCAGGCTCGGCTCGAACTCCTCCCACAGAAGTCCGTCGAGCACCTCGACGATCTCGGGCGCGGTGAGCGGGGTGACCCGGAACACCGGGGCGATGCGGTGGCGCTTGGAAAGTTCTGCGAGCCGCATCAGCCTGAGCTCGGCATAGCCGCCATCGCTCGGATCGAGACAGTGGATCGAGTTGGCGCGCTTGGTGTAGCCCTGCGCGTAGCGCCACAGCCACAAGCCATCCTGCGCCTGCCGCAGCGCCGGCCAGGCTGTGAGGGTCGCACCTTCGATCTGACTGACGCTAAGTGGAACCATCAGGACCTGTAGTCGCCGTTGATGGTGATGTAGCCGTGCGTCAGGTCGCAGGTGTAGACGGTCGCCGTGCCGTTCCCGAGGCCCAGCCCGACCCGCACTTCGATCTCTTCATTCTTCATGTAGGCGCTGGTCGCCGCCTCGTTGTAGGCCGGGTCGCGCTCGCCTTGCGTGGCAACGCGGATATCGCCGAAGCTGATCTCCAGCCGATCGCGGTCGGCGGGCTCGCCGGCCTTGCCCACCGCCATGACGATGCGGCCCCAGTTGGCGTCTTCGCCGGCAATGGCGGTCTTGACCAGCGGCGAGTTGGCGATCGACTGCGCAATGCGGAACGCGCTTCGGTCGGTCTCGGCCCCCTCGACGGTGACGGTCACCATCTTGGTCGCGCCTTCGCCGTCGCGCACCACGTGGATCGCCAGCTCGTGCAGCACGTCGGCCAGCGCTTCGGCGAACACTTCGGCACGCGGATCGTCGGCCGAGCTGATGGCGGGGATGTCGGCCTTGCCGGTGGCAAACACCAGGCAGGTGTCGGAGGTCGAGGTGTCGCTGTCGACGGTGACGGCATTGAAGCTGGTGTCGATTGCCGGCTGCAGCAGCCCCTGCAGCACGCCCGCCGCGATCGGCGCATCGGTGAACACGAAGCTCAGCATCGTCGCCATGTCGGGGGCAATCATCCCCGACCCCTTGGCGATTCCCGAGATCACCACCGGCACGCCGTCGAACTCGACCGTAGCCGTGGCCACTTTGGCGAAGGTATCGGTGGTCATGATCGCCTTGGCGGCGTCCATCCACGGGCCGGGCGCCAGGCGGGTCGCCATCTCGGCGGTGACGCCGGCGAATTTCTGCGCATCGAGCGGCTCGCCGATGACCCCGGTCGAGGCGAGGAAGATCTCGTGCTGCTGAACGCCGAGCGCCTTCGCCACAATATCGGCCGAGAGCGCCACCGAGGTCTTGCCCTTCTGGCCGGTAAAGGCATTGGCGTTGCCGGAATTGACCAGCAGCGCGCGGGCCTTGCCGCCGCTGAGGTTCTGCCGGCACCAGTCCACTGCTGCCGAAGGACACTTCGAACGGGTCAGGACGCCGGCAACAACAGTCCCCTCGTCCATCGCGACGAGCAGAACATCAGTGCGATTCTTGTATTTGATCCCGGCCTCGGCCGTCGCAAACCGAACTCCTGCAACATCCGGCAGTTCCGGGTAAGTCTTGGGAGCGAGGGGAGAAACGGGATGGGCCATGTTGCGTCCTATGCGGCGACAATAGGCCCATCCGTTTGCCTCAAGCCTTGCTGTGACGCAAGTCGTTCATTTGCTCAAGCGGCCGGTGGCGATGAAGCGGCCGAAACGCGACTGGATGGTCGGGATGATGAAGTAGACCATGGCGATGACCATCAGCGGCGCGACGACGAAGTTGCGCTCCCACACCGGCCAGCCCTCGGTGAACGGCGCCACCAGGTAGATGATCCCGGTAATCACCGGGTAGACGGCGACCAGCACCAGCAGCGCCATGCGGGTGCGCGCAGCAAGCGATGGGCCCGTCGGCTTGGCGGGAGCAGCCACGCCAGCGGCGGCGGGTGCAGAAGCAGCGGATTGAACGGACATTTCCAAACCCCATATGAACGGTACGGCTCGTTACATATCGAAACGGAACGTAACGTTCAAGTGGATAGGATCAGCTATTTGGTGTATCCCAGCCATGCACCCCAGGAGTGCCTTCAGGAAAAGTTGCAGACTTTTCCGGTTCGAAAGCGCGACCAAATCTAAGCCAGGGCATCAGTCAGAACCATGTCCACCATCGACAGCCAGCCGCGCAGATCCATCGGCGCCGCCCGCAACCCGGACAGCCATGAGGCGATCCTCGCGGCAGCCGAAGAGCTTTTCTGCGAAGCAGGCTATGCCGGCTTCTCGATCGAAGCCGTGGCGCGGCGAGCCCGCGCCGGCAAGCCGACCATCTATCGCTGGTGGCCATCCAAGGCGCACCTGCTGCTCGACGTCTATACGCGGCTGAAAAGCTCGCGCATGCCGGATCCGGATACCGGAACGCTCGAGGGCGACATCCGCACCTTCCTCACCGAGCTGGTGCGTTTCTGGACGGGCAACACCGGCGGCGTCTACAAGTCGCTGATCGCCGAGGCGCAGGCCGATCCGAAGGCCGCCGAAGCACTCCAGGCCTACTCGATCGAGCGCACCCGGCACACCGCAGGCATCTTCGAACGCGCCAAGGCCCGGGGCGAGATGCGTGCCGATGCCGACAGCCTCGCCGCCTCCGACCTGATGTCGGCCTATGCCTGGAAGCTGTTGCTGACCAACCGGCTCGCCGACCAGGCCGAGATCATCGACAAAGTGACCTCGATCCTGGTCCGCGGCCTCGCCAAATGACAGAACCCCGACCGAAGCCGGGGTTCCGATAACTTTGCCCGACTGAGAGGGCCGTTACGGCGCGGTGCCGGCGGCACCTTCGGCCTGCGGCTCCGACTGCTTCTTCACCGCTGCGGCGAGCGTCGCGTCGGGGATGTCGAGCTTCACGTCCTTTTTCAGCGCGGCGACCGACTCGTCGAACGCCTTGAACATCACCTGCTGGCCCAGCTGCTGCTGCACCTGCTCGATCGGCGGCGGCGAGCTCATGCGCTTTTCCTCGACCTTGATGATGTGCCAGCCGAACTGGCTCTGCACCGGGTCCGAGATCTTGCCCGGCTCGAGCGTGAACGCCACGGCTTCGAACTCCGGCACCATCATGCCCTTGGAGAAGAAGCCCAGGTCGCCGCCATTCTGCTTGCCCGAGGGGTCGGTGGTCTTTTCCATGGCCAGCACCTCGAACGGCTTGCCGCCGTCGAGCTCGGCCTTCACCGCCTTGGCTTCGTCTTCGGTGGCGACGAGAATGTGGCGCGCATGCACTTCTTCGACCGGCTTGAAGTCCTTGACGAACTGGTCGTAGGCGGCCTTGACGGTTTCTTCGGTCACCGCGGCTGCAACCTTCTGGGTGAAGTAGTCGCGGCGCAGCGAGCGCTCCTCGAGATACTGCAGGCGCCGCTTGAACAGGTCGGTGTCGGCCATGCCGGCAGCTTTCGCCGCTTTGGCCATCACTTTCATGTCAATCAGCACGGTGACGAGGAAGGCGCGGCGCTCTTCCGGCGGCACCTGCTGCAGTTCCTGCTGCAGGTCCTCGGCGGCAAACGACAGATCTGCCTCGGTAATCGTCTGGTCGCCGATGGTCGCGACGACCGTTTCGGGAGCGGCGGGAGCAGCTGCCGCCGGGGCGGCGGCATCCTGCGCAAGGGCGGCGACGGGGGCGAAGCCGAGCGCCGTACCCACCAGCAGGGCAGCGGCCAGGGTCTTCAGAACTTTGTGGAAACCCCGCGGGGCATGGACGTTCATTGGGAATTCTCCTCGGATGGCGCAGAGCCCCCGGCCCGCGGCGGCGCAGGTTTGGCCCATTTGCGTTACGTTGACAAGCAAAACACCCGCTCTTACATGTCGCACCACTTCAAAGAGTGTTGACGGGTGAGGACCCGCCGCCTGCCGGATGACATGAAGCGCCTTAGCGCCACCCGGCCCTGAACAATCAAAGGACGACACGAATGGTACTGGCTGCAATCGCCAAGGCGATCTTCGGTTCGGCGAACGATCGGCAGGTGAAGAAGTACCTCCCGAGGGTCGCCGCGATCAACGCGCTGGAGCCGGAGTTCGAGAAGCTCAGCGACGAGCAGTTGAAGGCCAAGACCCAGGAATTCCGCGATCAGCTCGCGGCCGGCAAGAGCCTCGACGACATCCTCGAGCCCGCCTTCGCCACCGTTCGCGAGGCCAGTAAGCGCGTCCTCGGCATGCGCCATTTCGATGTGCAGCTGATCGGCGGCATGGTGCTCAACAACCGCTCCATCGCCGAAATGAAGACCGGTGAAGGCAAGACCCTGGTGGCGACGCTGGCGGTCTACCTCAACGCCCTGCCCGGCAAGGGCGTGCACCTCGTCACCGTCAACGACTACCTGGTGCGCCGCGATTTGAGCTGGATGGGCCAGATCTACCGCTTCCTCGGGCTCACCACCGGCATTATCGTGCACGGTCTCGACGATGCGGAACGCAAGGCCAGCTACGCCGCCGACATCACCTACGGCACCAATAACGAGTTCGGCTTCGACTACCTGCGCGACAACATGAAATACAGCCGCGACCAGATGGTGCAGCGCGGCCACGAATACGCCATCGTCGACGAAGTGGACTCGATCCTCATCGACGAAGCCCGCACCCCGCTGATCATTTCCGGCCCCTCGGCTGACCGTTCGTCGCTCTACGAGATGGCCGACACGCTGATTCCGCTGCTCGGCGAAGGCGATTTCGAGATCGACGAGAAGCAGCGCTCCGCCACCTTCACCGACGCCGGCATCGAAAAGCTCGAGGCGGCGCTGGTCGACAACGGCCAGCTCAAGGGTGAAAACCTCTACGACATCGAGAACGTGGCGCTGGTCCACCATCTCAACTCGGCGCTGCGCGCCCACAAGATGTTCCAGCGCGAGAAGGACTACATCGTCCGCAACGACGAAGTGGTGATCATCGACGAGTTCACCGGCCGCATGATGCCGGGCCGCCGCTATTCTGAAGGCCTGCACCAGGCCCTGGAAGCCAAGGAACACGTGAAGATCCAGGCCGAGAACCAGACGCTGGCCTCGATCACCTTCCAGAACTACTTCCGCCTCTACAAGAAGCTGGCCGGCATGACCGGTACGGCGGCGACCGAGGCCGAGGAATTCGGTGACATCTACGGGCTGACCGTTACCTCGATCCCGACCAACGTGCCGGTCAAGCGCAAGGACGAGGACGACGCCATCTTCCGCACCGCAGCGGAGAAGTTCGACGAGATCGCCAATCTGATCGTCGATGCGCGCGGCCGTGGCCAGCCGATCCTGGTGGGCACCACCTCGATCGAGAAATCCGAGATGCTGGCGGAGATTCTGCGCGGCAAGGGCATCAAGGACATCGCGGTCCTGAACGCCCGCCACCACGAGCAGGAAGCCCAGATCGTCGCCGACGCGGGCGTGTCCGGCGCCGTCACCATCGCCACCAACATGGCCGGCCGTGGTACCGACATCCAGCTCGGCGGCAACGTCGAGATGCGGATCGCCAAGGAAGCCGAAGGTCTCGAAGGCGAGGCGCGCGAGCTCAAGATCGCCGAGATCAAGCGCACCATCGCCGAAGACAAGGCCAAGGTGCTGGCCGCCGGCGGCCTCTACATCATCGGCACCGAGCGGCACGAAAGCCGCCGCATCGACAACCAGCTGCGCGGTCGCGCCGGTCGCCAGGGCGACCCCGGCCACTCCAAGTTCTTCCTGTCGCTGCAGGACGACCTGATGCGCATCTTCCCGGTCGAGTCGATGGATTCGATGCTGAGCAAGCTCGGCCTCGAGCAGGGCGAGTCGATCACCCATCCGTGGGTGACCAAGGCCATCGAGCGCGCCCAGGCCCGCGTCGAAGCCCGCAACTTCGATATCCGCAAGAACATCCTCAAGTACGACGACGTGATGAACGATCAGCGCAAGGCGATCTTCACCGAACGCCTCGAACTGATGGACAGCGAAGACGTCGCCGAGACGGTCAACGAGATGCGCCACCAGGTGGTGGACGACATCGTCTCGAAGGCCATTCCGGACCGCTCCTACCCCGAGCAGTGGCAGGTCGAACAGCTGGTTGCCGCCGGCAAGACCTACCTCAATGTCGACCTGCCGGTCGAAGCCTGGACGCACGAGGAAGGCATCGACGTCGAACAGGTGCGCGAGCGCATCGTCAACATCGCCGACGAGTTCGCTGCTGCCAAGGTTGCCCGCTACTCGCCCGACATCATGCGCCAGGTCGAGAAGTCGATCCTGTTGCAGTCGATCGACGGGCTGTGGCGCGAGCACCTCGTCACCCTCGACCACCTGTCCAAGGTCGTCGGCTGGCGCGGTCTCGCCCAGCGCGATCCGCTGAACGAGTACAAGCGCGAGGCCTTCGAGCTGTTCGAGCAGCTGCTGGCAAGCCTGCGCGAGCTGGTCACCACCCAGCTCAGCCACGTCGAAATCCAGATGCGCCAGCCCACCCCGCCGCTGCCGAACTTCGATGGGCTGGACGAGATCCATATCGACCCGACCACCGGTGAGAACGACGCCGAGAACGACATCACCGGCACCATGCCGCGCGCCCTCGGCCCGGCCCCGTCGCTGGCGGCCTTTGCCGCCGCGGGCGCCGCTGCCGGCGCCGGGGTGATCGAGGCCGACCCGGCGCTGAAGCCGATCGACCCCAAACTGCTGGTCGGCGTGTCGCGCAACGCCCCCTGCCCCTGCGGCTCAGGCAGGAAGTTCAAGCACTGCCACGGCGCGTTCTGACGCCGTCACAAGCACCTGAATAACCAGCCGGCCGGCTCCTCCTGGGAGCCGGCCGGTTTGTTTTTCGCTGCTGGCGCAGGCCCATGCAACTCCAAGTAAGCGCTTGCAAACCCAAACGCCTCGACAGTAGCGTCGGCGATCAGGACCGCGCCGGGGCGAGGCGCGATTTGAATGCCGCATCATTCATTGCCCGCAGCACATGGCAGCTCGCGGCACAATGCGGTTGCGGCTTGGGGGATCAATGGCCTATCTCATCGGCGGCCTGGTCGGAGGCGTAATCGGCTGCTTCTTCTTCGGCGGCTTGCTTGGCTGGATCATTCACAAGCTGTTCCGGCTGCCATATTCGACCGCTGACGCCCTCGGGTTGCTGGCTGTCATCATCCTCGCCGGCTTCACCAACTCGTCGCCCAGCCGATCCATCCTGGCGACTTGGGTGTTCTACTTCGTGACCTCGGTGCCGGCCTATTTCATCCTGGAGCGCCTTCGGCTGTCTCGTGCGACAAGGTCGGCGCCGCCGGAGTCGAGGCACGAGCCTCCGATGCACCTGGAACCTGCCGAGCCCGGGCCTCCGCCGCTTCCGCAGACAATCCGGTCCGAGCGATCGGCCCTGGCCGCCGAGATGCAGCTGGAAGAAGAGATCGCCCTGTCGGTGCGCGCCGAGTACCCGCCTCCGCCGCCACCACCGCCTCCACCCACTCCTCCCGCGCGGCGCCGCGCCCGGAACTTCATCGCCCGCCACTGGCGCGGCGAGCTTTCACTGCCGGTGTCCTATTGGCTGGTCAATTTTGCCGTCAATGTCGGCGCGGCGGTGGCGGTTTTCGCGCTGGCCACCACGTTCACACCGAATGAGGGCTACGAACCCGCCGGCATCCTGGCGTTTGTCGCAACCACCTGGGCTGTTCTGACGGTTTTGGCGGTGTGGCAGATCGTCGGGCTTTGGCGGTCGGCCGATCGCAACGCCGACGAGCAGTTCAAGGCGCGTCGCAGCGCCTTCTGGGCGCGGGCGGCGCAGGTCATGGCGGTCATCGGCGTCCTGCAGTTCGGTGCGGGCGTCGTGAATACCGCGGCGCCGCAGTTCACCGAACTGTCTCGGATCGTGTTTCAGAACGATCCGGACATCCCGGATGCGACGCTGCAGCTTTCCGACGACGCCCGGCTTCTTATCCTCACCGGTGGCATCAAGTACGGGCTGGCGGGGCGGATCGACACCCTGCTGAGCGCTGCCCCCAACGTCACCGGGTTGTTGCTCAGCAGTCCCGGTGGACGCGTTGCTGAGGCCGACAAGATCTTCGATCTGGTGCGCAAACGCGGCCTCGATACCTTCGTCTCCGACGAGTGTTCATCGGCCTGCACACTGGTTTTCGTGGCCGGACAGAATCGGCTCGTCGGCCAGAACGGCAAGCTCGGTTTCCACGGCAGCTTCTTTCCCGGCATGACCGAGGAGGACTTGCAGGACATGAACGACGAGTGGGCCAACCTCTACCGTTCGGCCGGCCTTTCGGCGGATTTTCTCGACCGCGCCCTCAAGGTGCCGCCGGAGAGCATCTGGTATCCGACCGTCCACGAGCTGCGCGAGGCCGGCGTCACGGTCGGTGACGTGTCCAAGGTTGCCGCCCTTCCCGATGGCTTTACGCCGGCGGCGTCGCTCGCCTCGGTTCGCGAAACCTTCCTCTCCGCGTCCGGCCTTTACGAGGCGATCGACACCCATGCTCCCGACCGCGCCGCGCAGATCTATGCGCATGGCCTCGACTACGCCGAAGGCAAGATCTCACTGGATACGCTGACCAGCGGGGTGAACAGCATCGTCACCCAGCTCGTCACCACGCGCCTCTCCGGCGCCGACGATCAGACACTGGTCGAGTATGCACTGGTCGCCGCAGATGAGTACGACGCGCTTCAGCAGCGGGACGCGACGGAGTGTTTCCGTTACGCCTCCGGCACGGGCACGGTCGATCTGAAGAACTACATCCCCAGGGAGCTGGCGGCCCGCGAGGCTGCAGTCAACGAGCGGATCGTGCGCAGCGTCGGCACCGCGCCCTTCGTCACGCAAACCTACCTCGATACCATCTGGGTGGAGGTCGGATTGGCGATGCAGGCCACTCTCACGCAAGCCCAGTTCGATGTGTTCATGACCCCTGTTGGGCAGGTTACCCCGAGCCAGCACGAAGCCTACTGCATAGCGGCAACGGCCATGATGAGAGAGCTGGCCAAGCTGCCGGCACATGACGCGGCCGCAGCCATCAGGTCCTTCTACCAGTAGCCGCATCGGCGAGGCCACCGGACTGATGCCCCCGCGCCCGGGCCGGCGGGCGACAGCTGCTCAGGCGCTGGCGGTTCCACGTTTCGGGCGGCGCACGGCACGTACCGTTCCGACATTGTTGCCGCCGCAGTAGAAGCGGTCCCGACCATCGGACTCGAGGCCGGAAACGCCCTTGCCCGGCGGCATGTCGAGCTGCTCCAGCACCTCGCCCGATTTTGGGTCGACACGCCGCAACTCGCTCTGCCCGTCCTCGAGCGTCGCGTGCCAGAGCTCGCCCTCGACCCAGGTCACCCCGGTGACGAAGCGATTGGAGTTGATGGTCCGCAGCACTTTGCCGGTCTCGGGATCGACCTGCAGGATCTGCTTGCCGCGGTACTGCCCGACCCAGAGCGACCCTTCCGCCCACGCGAGCCCCGAACCGCCGCCCGGTGACGGGATGGTCTTGACCACCCGCCCGGTGGCCGGCTCGATCTTCTGGATCACGTCCTCGGCCAGCTGGTAGAGGTGCTGACCGTCAAAGGTGGTGCCGGCATGCGCGGCGACCTCGATGGTGCGCACCGGCTCGCCGCTTTCCGGATCGAACGCATTGATGCGGTCGCCCGAGGCAAACCACACATTGGTACCGTCGAAGGTGACGCCGGCGACTGAGTCGATCCCCTCGAACGGGCCGTACTCGCGAACAATCTCGGCATGCGCATGCTTCATCGTACTGGCCTCTCTCGCTCAACTTGCCATGCGTCAGGTCTAGTCGCCCGGCAGCGGTCCGGGGAGTAACAAAGCCGTCGGGAAACCCGGTACCGGCGGCCTGATCCAGCGCAGCGCCCGCCCCCGGCCGAACGACTGCACCTTGCCGTCTGCCGCCAACTGCTCCAGCGCGCGCTGTACGGTGCGGGGGCTGGTGCCGAGCGCAATGGCCAGCGCCGAGCTGGCCCAGGCCTCGCCATCGGCGAGCAACGCCAGCACCCCGGCATATTGATCCTCCACTGGCGGCGCCAGCACCACCACCTCGTCCGCCTGGCTCGGGGCAAGCGCAAATCCGGCCATGGTGGCGTTGAGTTCCGCGATCCCGACGAGTTCGGCGCGCAGCCGCCCCATCTCCACTCGCAGCCGGGCCCGGTGCGACTCGTCCGCCTCCTTGCCGCCAAACCCGGCAGCCACCAACTCGGCCCTCGGCACATCCCTCGGCCACGCCTCGGCCAGTGTCCGCAGCAGGGCAAACAGCACCGGACGGGTGGCGAGGGACACGATCGTCCCAGCCTGCCGGACCACGTTGCGCGTCGCGTCGATCACCAGGCCGCCCGATGCCAGCACCTCCTCGACCCCGGCAAGGCTGAGCGGTCGCTCGCGACCGCCGCCGATCAGTCGAGCCGCCGGCTCGTCCAGCACCCGGGCATCCGCCTCGATCTCCGCCACCAGAGCGCCGATGCCGGCCTGCCGCGCCGCGGTCAGTGCCCGGTCGAACGCCGCCCGTGCCGGCCCGGTCTGGATCCGCCGAACGGCGATCCCGGCCGTGACCAGCTGATGCACCGCGATGGTCGCCGGCGGCAGCTCCTGCAGCTCCAGTTGCGTGAGGATAGCCTCGGCTGCATCCACGTCTCCGATCAGCAACAGCCGCCGGGCCGCGAGGTTCGCCGCGTGCGCGGCATTGGCGCGATCGCCCTGCGCTGCGAGGGCCCGGCGCGCTGCCTCGAGGGCGCTGGGCTGCCAGGAGAGGTCGCGCGACACCAGCGCGATCTCTGCCTCCGCCACCACACAACGGGCTCGCGCCACCGCCTCGCGGGCATGGAACCCCTTGCCGGCTGCCTTGAGCAGCGCCTTGGCCCGCTCGAGATCGCCCAGTTGTGCCATGGCGATGCCGCGCAGGGCCAGCGCCGGCGGGTCGTCGCGCAGCGCCACGCGCTTCAGCGCGCCGAGCGGATCACCGGACCCGAGCGCCCGCGCCGCGGCGGTGATCAGCGAGTCCATTCAAATCCCGTCACACTTGTCACTCTCACCCCGAACTGCCGTCCGCCTAGGTTCCGCTCACCGATAACGGAACGACGGAGATCAGCCATGACCACCCTCGAACTCTATGAAATCGCCGCCGACAAGTCCCGCCAAGTCAGCGTCACCGGCAGCCTGCTCAAGCTGGCCGTCCGTCTCGCCACCTGGCGGGCCCGCCGCCGCACCGTGCTCCAGCTCGCCCGCCTCGATGCGATCCTGCTCGACGATATCGGGCTCAAGCGCACCGATGTCGAGGATGCGCTCGATGGCAATTCGCGCCGGCTCTGGGCCGCCATCCGCCAGCGCAACGCCAGCTGACCTGCCCCCTTTCAACCAGGAGTATGAGCATGACCGACAAGAGTTACACCACCTCGATCACCGTGAAGGAAAGTCCGGCGACGGTCTTTGCCGCCATCAACAATGTCCGCGGCTGGTGGTCCGAGGATGTCGAAGGCAACACTGCCGCGCTCGGCGATGTCTGGTACTACCAGGCCCGCGACCTGCACCGCAGCACCCTCAAGGTGATCGAGTCGGTGCCCGGCAAGCGCGTCGCCTGGCGGGTGCTGGACAACCACTTCAGCTTCATTGCCGACAAGACCGAATGGATCGGCACCACCATCGCCTTCGACATCGATCCGGTCGGTGCAGGCGCCCGGCTGACCTTCACTCATCTCGGCCTCTTGCCCGACCACCAGTGTTACGACGTCTGCCACGATGCCTGGGGCACCTACATCCGCGGCAGCCTGAAAGCCCTCATCACCTCAGGCAAGGGCCATCCCAACGCCGGCGCCGAGATCACCGCCGAAGACCCCGCCACCCTCATCAAGGATGCCAAAATGGCCAAAGACAGTTTCACCACCTCGTTCACCGTCGAGCAGAGCCCCGAAGCGGCCTTCGCCGCCATTATCGATCCGCGCGCCTGGTGGAGCGGCGAATTCGAGGGCGGCACCAGAAAGCTCGGTGACGTGTTCAGCTACCGCTACCAGGACTTCCACTACTCCAGGCAGGTCGTGACCGAACTGGTGCCCAACCGGCGGGTTGCCTGGCAGGTGGTCGAGGGCACACTGAGCTTCGTCGAGGACAAGACCGAATGGGTCGGCACCACCATCATCTTCGACATCGGCAGCAGGGACGGCAAGACCGAAGTGGTGTTCACCCACGAGGGCATCGCCCCCGCCGTCGAATGCTACGACACCTGCTCGGATGCCTGGACCTCGCTGATCCAGGGCAGCCTCAAGCAACTGATCCAGAGCGGCAAGACCGAGCTGATCGAGCTCGCGGCGCCGGCGGCCTGAGACCACAACCTGACTGCTGCCCAGTCGTCCACTGGCACAAGCGCCAGTGGACGACGGACTGCTGACGAAGACTCGGTCCCCCTCGGCCCGGCCTGGACCTGCGGCGAACACCGACGTCTCCCGCTCCGCAACCCCACCCCTCCCCTTCGGCAAGCCAAGCCCAATCCCGTTTGGGAGGCCGGCGGAGCCGTGCCATCGCCAACCCAACACCCCGAGATTCCAAATGAGCACTACCGCCCTACCCCCCATGACAGGACGGCAATGGCTGGTCGTCCTGCTGCTGCTCGGCACCGGTTTCATGCTGTCGGTCGATTTCTCGATCCTCAACGTCGCCATGCCGGAGGTCGGTGAGGCTGTCGGCCTGCCGTTCTCGCAGCTGGCCTGGATCGCCACGGCCTATGCCTTGCCGGCGGCTGGCTTCACCCTGTTGTTCGGCCGTATCGCCGATCTGTTCGGCCGGCGCCGCATGTTCTTCATCGGCATCGGCCTCTTGGCCATTGCCTCGGTGATCGGCGGCCTCGCCACCAGTCCCGAAGTCCTGCTCGCCGCGCGGGCTCTCCAGGGTCTTGCGACTGCCATCGCCACCCCGGCCTCGCTCGCCCTGCTGATCACCGCGTTCAGCGACGAGCGGCAGCGCGCCCGTGTCCTTGGCCTCAATGGCGCGCTGCTCTCCGGCGGCTTCACCGTCGGTGCCCTGGTCGGCGGCGCGCTGGTCAGCGCGCTCAGCTGGCGCTGGGCCTTCTTCATCAACGTGCCGGTCGCCGTATTGATTCTTGCCGTCGCCCCCCTCGTGCTTCGTGCCAGCAGTGCACCGGTCGGCGTCAGGCTCGACCTGCCGGGGGCAACAACCGTGACGCTGGGCCTGTTGGCCCTCGTCTACGGCGTTACCAGCGCCAACCCCTACATGCTGGTCGGCGGGCTCGTCCTGCTGGCACTGTTCTTCATCATCGAACTGCGCAGCAGGGCACCGCTGGTGGCCGTCAGCATTCTCGCCCGCCCGACGGTGAAATGGGGAAATCTCTCGGCGCTGATCGTCTTCTCGATGGAGCCGGCGCTGATCTTTCTCGTCACCCTCTACCTGCAGGATGCCCTACATTTGTCCCCGTTCGATACCGGGCTGATTTTTGGAGTGCCCGGCCTCGCCTCGATCGTCGCCGGCCTTATTGCCGGCCGGATCATCGCTCGCCGCGGCGTGCGCAACGTGCTTGCCATCGGGCTTCTGGTGCAGGCCGGCTTCACCGCGCCGCTGCTGCTGCTCGGCCCCGACCCGGTCTGGCTGTGGGTACTCGTTCCGGCGCTGTTCATCGGCTTTTTCGGCCACGTAACGGCGATCGTCGCCTCGATGGTGACCGCCACCTCAGGCGTCGCCGATGGCGAACAAGGGCTCGCCACTGGCCTGCTCTCGATGACCCAGCAGGTCGGCATCACCATCGGCATCCCGATCTTCGGCGCCATTGCCGCCACCCAGGCTGGCCTGATCGCCGGCCTGCACCTGGCGCTCGCTGCCAACGTCGCCGTGACCGTGCTCGCCGTAGTTCTGATCTGGAACGGGTTGCGGCCCCGCTCGGCCACCGCAGCGGTTGCCGGTGCCGAGGCCGCCGAGGCCTAAGGAGTATCCACCACCGGTCGCCGCGGACGCCGCTCGCTCCAGGCGAGCATCAGGCCCGCGGCGATCACCAGGGCGGCGCCGATGAACACCACTTCGGCTGGTTGTTCGCCCCAGAACAGGAAGCCGAAGACGAAGCTCCAGATCAGCGCAAAATACTCGACCGTGCCGAGCACGCTTGCCGGCACCAGCCGCGCTGCTTCCACCAGCACATATTGCGCCGTACCGCCGACGATGCCGGTCGCAACCACGATGGCGACCTGCAGCGGGTCCATGCCGGTCCAGAACGGGATCGACGCCAGGCCCATCACCAGCGTGTAGAACAGGTTGAGCGAGAAGATCAGCACCATCGAACTCTCGGATTTCGAGATGGTGCGCATCAGGATCATCGCCACCGACCAGAAGAACGCGGCCCCCAACACCATCAGCGCCGGAATGCCAAAGCTCAGCCCGGCCGGATTGCAGGCGATCAGCACGCCGAAAAAGCCGATGGCCGAGGCGCCGACCCGCGCCAGCGTCAACTGCTCCTTCAGAAAGATCACCGCCAGGACGATCGTCAGCACCGGGGCGAAATAGTAGAGCGTCGTCATCTCGGCGAGCTGCAGCTCCCGCCCGGCCGAATAGTACATGCACCAGGCCGCCAGCGTCAGGATGGCGCGCAGCAGCAGCATCGGCTTGTTGGTCGAGCGCACCAGCTCCAGCACCAGCTTCCGCCGCCCGATGACCAGGCAGATGATGACGATCACCAGGCTGCGCACGAACAGGATCTGCACCACCGGCAGCGCATGGATCACCGCCTTCACCAGCGCGTCGTGCACCGAAAACAGCGTGTAGGCGAAAATGCCCAGCGCCATGCCCCTGAGCGAGGCGGACTGATGCACGGACGAAGCGGCGGGTGAGGACACGATGGACTCGGAGGTGACGAACCGGGCGAATGCCCGGCGCTAGGTCTATCAGCTGCCGATGGAAATGAAACTGCCCCTCACCCGGCGCCACGCGCCGAGACGGGTGAGGGGCCGTTCAGGCTTAAGTGCAGGTCACCCGGACTTCGGCAAAGCCGGCTTCGTCGGCCGAGAACACCATCACCGTGCAGCTGGTACCGGCAATCGAGCCGAAGCCCGTTTCCACCACCTGTCCGACACCCTCCATGGTGACCGTATCGGCGGTGATCGGCCCGGTCTTGATCACCGCTTTCGATTGGCAGATCGGGTAGCTCTCACCCGGAGTCACCATGAAACGAGTGCCCAGCGGAATACAGTCGGTGGTGGGGAGATCGGGGTCGATCGTGGCGGTCTCGGTGCCCGCTTCGGTGGTCGCGGGAGCACTCGCCGGAGCTGCTGCAACGGCGGTCTTCTGCTCGGCCCACTCGCCCTCGAGCTTCACCATCCGGTCCTGCAGCGCCAACAGGCCCGCCGCAGTACCGTCATCGACAGGCGCTGCCGCAGCCGCGGCGCGCGAGCTGAGCTCATCGACCGAACTGCGCAGCGCCACCACGGCCTCGCTCACCGCCTTGGTCTTGGCATCGGTGTTGAGTTGCACGGCGACCGCGCCGGCCAGCGCCACCAGCCCGACAATGGCGGCCAGAAACGGGATCAACCGGTCGATCAGGACCAGGCGGCGATAACGGCGCATTCCGGCCCCTCCGCATCTGCGCCGAAGCGATATTCGCCTCGGCAGGCGCCGACCTTTGGCGGCGTCCCCGCCGCCTCGAACAGGTCGTAGCCGGCCTTGAGATTACGCCAGAACGGCGCCCAGGTGTTACCGCCCTCGGCGGCGAGCGCGCTGGCGGTCATCCGGAACGGAAACACATGCACGTCGACGGCGTCCTGGCCGTGGCTCAGCGCCGCTTCCACCACCGCATAGACCTCGTCGACGCTGGCGTCGGTGATGGCATAGCAGCCGATCGACGAGCAGCCGCCATGCACCATCAACGCCGAGCCGGTGCGCCCCAGTTGCCGGTCGAACGCATTGGGAAAGCCGAGATTGAAGCTCAGATGGTGGCGCGAATTGGGGTTCAGCTGGCTCTCTGCCACCCGATAGAAGCCCTCGGGCGACTGCTTGTCGCCTTCCTTGAGCTTGGGCCCGAGATCGCCGGAGAACTTGCAGATGTCGTAGTCGCGGAACAGCGCATAGCGTCCGTCGGCCCGCCTCAGCCACAACTCCAGCTTATGCTCGCGCTTGAAGATGCGGATATGCGCTGCGTCGCCGAGCGCAAACCCGGCATCGGTCAGCTCCGCAACGAACAGCGTGCGGTCATAGACGCGCTCGGTGGCGATGTCGCGGACTCCCGTTCGTTCGGTGAGCACGAAGCGCCCAACCAGCACTGCCGCGAGGAGCAGAACCCCGATCGCGATGGCCATGCCAACATGGGAGCGACGGGACCGCATCGCAAGGTAGCCGTCTCAGGCCCGGTGCAGCCGCGGCAGCGGAATGGGCGCCACCTTGGTCGGGTCGATCACCCCGGTCTCGGCGCCACCGCCGAACATGCCGCCGAAAAAGTTGCCGATCGCCTCGCCGCGCGCCTTGGCCGCGGCGCGTTCGTCGGCCGCCTTCTGCTCCGCGGCCGCCTGTTTGGCCGCCTTGTCGGCGAGATTGGCGACTTCCTGCGCCATTGCTGCGTCGTCGGCGGCGGCCTTGGCCTTCACCGTCTCCGGCACGTTCTGCGCGACCGTGACGGGACAACTGCCCAGCGCATCGAGGGTCGTGCCGCCAGGCACGTCGAATACATATTCCTTGTTGCAGACATCCCAGGAGACCGGCGCCTTCGAGATCTCGAAGCGGTCATAGCCTTCCTTGATGTCCTTCCAGAAGCTCATGTTCGGGTTGTCGGCGTGCTTGGCGAGGTTCTGCGCCGACATGCGGAACGGATAGATCTGCAGCTGGAACGAGGCGTTGCCGCCTTTGAAGCTCTCGCGCGCCAGCGCATAGATCTCGGCAATCGACTCGTCGGTCATCGAATAGCAGCCGCGCGACGAGCAATCGCCATGCACCATCAGGTCCGAGCCGGTGCGCCCGTAGGCACGGTCGAACTTGTTGGGAAAGCCGGTGTTGAACGCCAGGTAGTAATTCGAGTTGGGGTTCATCAGCCCGGGCGTGACGGTGTAAAAACCCTCGGGCGACTGCCGGTCGCCTTCCTTGATCTTGGGGCCGAGCTCACCCGACCAGGCGCAGATCTGATAGGATTTGAACAGCTTGAAGGCGCCGGAGCTGGTCTGCTTCCAGACCTCCAGCTCCGAGCTTTCCTTGAAGATCCTGACCATCATCGCGGCATCAGGCGATGAGCCGAGACTGGCCAGCCGGCTGATGGTCTCCTGCTTCAGCGGCGCCATGGCCTTGGCGTTGCCCGGCTTCAGCCCACCGCAACCGGCCAGCAGCGCGGCCACGCTGATGGCAGCACCGACGAGAAGGATGGAACGGAGCGCTCTGCCCAAAGTCAGGTACCCGAAATGCTTGCCCGCCCGAACAATCGGGTTACGAGCGGACGGTTACCATGTGGTAATCCGACCTGGTTAACAGCTCTTTACTATTGGCTTCTTGCCCCCTGCCCGGTCAGCAATCAACCCAAATTGGTACCGATGGCGAGGAATTTGTCGCGCCTGTGTTCGCGGACCTCCAATCGGCCCCGCGTACCCGGGAAATCGGCGAGGAACTGGCTGATCGCCTTGGCGGTCGAAGCCATCACCTCTGCGTGATGGCGATGCGCACCGCCAGCCGGTTCCGGGATGATGCCATCGATCACGCCGAGCGACAGCAGGTCCGGCGCGGTGATCTTCTGCGCCGCCGCCATATCGGGGGCACGGGCGGCATCGCGGAACAGGATCGCGGCGCCGGGCTCGGGCGAGATCACCGAATAGATGGCGTTCTCGAGCATCAGCACGCGGTTGGCCGTGGCAATGGCGATGGCGCCGCCCGAGCCGCCCTCGCCGATGATGATGGCGAGGTTGGGGATGCCCAGTTCGAGGCAACGCTCGGTCGAGCGTGCGATCGCCTCGGCCTGGCCGCGCTCCTCCGCGCCGATGCCGGGATAGGCGCCGGCGGTATCGACGAACGACACCAGCGGGATATCGAAACGGTCGGCCATATCCATGATGCGCACGGCCTTGCGGTAGCCCTCGGGGCGCGCCATGCCGAAATTGTGCTTCAGGCGGCTCTCGGTGTTGGAGCCCTTCTCCTGCCCCAGGATCGCCACCGGCTGCCCGTTGAAGCGGCCGAAACCGGCCTGCAGCGCCGGATCCTCGGCGAACTTGCGATCGCCGGCCAGCGGCGTCCATTCGGTGATCAGCGACTTCACATAGTCGGAGAAGTGCGGGCGCTGCGGATGGCGCGCCACCTGCGTCTTCTGCCAGGGAGAGAGCTTCTTGTAGATGTCGACCAGCGCTTCGTCGGCCCGGGCGGAGAGGCGCGTCACCTCTTCATCGATGGACACGGCCTGGTCGGACGTGGCGAGGGACTTGAGCTCGGCGATCTTGCCTTCGAGATCGGCGACCGGCTTTTCGAAATCGAGATAGGACTGCATCCAACCCGCCAGATAAGGGAATGGGCGTCAACTCGCGCCCTAAAGTGGCCGGAAAGTGGCGATGCGACCCGGTTGAGTCAAGCGCTGTACCGCTACTTGGTGAAGCTGCGGCCCGCCATTCCACCGCTCCGTCATGCCGCGTTAACCAATGCATGACGCATTCATGACAACGCTGGAGCCAAACGACCGGAACCACCCTTCGACCATGACGACCTATGCCCTGGTAAGCGTCGGCTGCCCGCATTGCGGCAGTCAGTTTCTCGAAAACGCCAAGCTGGTTCGCCCCGATGGCGGCGCCTGGTGTCCGCACTGCGAGAAACTGTTCACCCTCGACGCCGGCGACCAGGCCACCCGCCGCACCCTCGCCGAGGCCAAGGCGGCCCGCCGTCGGCGCAAGGATCGGCTCAACGATCTGCGTGCCACCTGGAGCGACGTTCCCGCCGCACCGCCCAAACCGATGCTGATGACTGACGTGCTGCGCGCGCTGGACGAACTGCTGCTGCGGCTGGACGGGATGGCCGAACAGAAGCGCGGATGACCAACGAGCAGCCGGTGCGGTTGTAGGCCTACCCCTCCGCCAGCGGATGGTGCGCTTCGACCAGCGAGCGCAGCTTCTCGTCGAGCACATGGGTATAGATCTGGGTGGTCGAGATGTCGGAATGCCCCAGCAGCGTCTGCACCACCCTGAGGTCCGCTCCGCCCGCCAGCAGGTGGCTGGCAAAGGCGTGTCGCAGCACGTGCGGTGACACCCGGGCGACGGAGATTCCCGCTCGTCCCGCCAGCCCCTTGAGCTCCCGCGCGAACACCTGCCGGCTGAGATGGCCGCTTTCGCCGCCGGCCGGGAACAGCCACGAGCCGGGCTCGAGCCGCGCCAGATACGCCTTAATGGCGTCGCGTGCCCGGTCGGTAAGCGGCACGATCCGTTCCTTGCCGCCCTTGCCGCGCACGGTCAGGAAGCTCGCGTCGCGCATCACCGCGGCGCGCCTGAGCTCCACCAGTTCCGAGACGCGCATGCCGGTGGCATAGAGCAACTCGAGCAGCAGGTAGAGCCGCCCGGCCATGGCGCGCTGCGCCTCGCTCGCTTCCGGCGCCTCGATCTCGGCTTCCGCGAGGCCGAGCAGCCGGTCGATCTCGGCGATCGACAGCACCTTGGGCAGGCTCCGCCGCGCTTTGGGCGACGCAATGATTCGCGTCGGGTCGTCGCCGCGCAGCGCGTCGGCCGCGAGGAACTTGTGGAATTGCCGGATGGCCGAAAGTTTGCGGGCGCTCGACGAGGCGGCGATCCCCTGAGCTTCGAGGAAAGCCAGATACTCTGTCACCTGCTCGCGCCCTGCCGCGGTCGACCCGCTGCCGCGCCGCGCGAGGAACCCGCAATAGTCGCCCAGGTCGCGGCGATAGGCCTCGATGGTGTTTTTGGCCGCGCCGCGCTCGGCGCTCATCATCTCGAGGAACGCGTCGACCAGGTGGCCCTCGCTCATTCGATGCCCTGCTGGCGGGTCACCACTTCGCCGTCAGCGGCGGGCGCATCGGTGGCGGGCTCGACCGAGAGTGCCGGCTCTTCAGGAGTTGCAGGTGTTGCAGCCGGCGCCTCCGGCTGCCGCGTGGTGTTGATCTCGCGCCGCACCAGCGGATCGCGCTGCGTCGAAGGCACCAGGTCGCGCGCGGGAATGCGGATGGTCACATCCTTGTCGCGCGGCTGCACGATGGCAACGAGCGCGAACATGGCCCCATAGCCAAGCCCGACCAGGACCAGCAGGATGACGATCAGACGAATGAGAGTCGGCATGGCAATCCGCTTTTGTCACGCTACGGGCCAGTGTCCCCTGTTTGCCGGATGCGATCAAGGGTGCGCTAACCATAGCGCTCCGACCATAGCGGGCATTGACTTTATGCCGCCCTAACGGTTCAAACCGCCCGAACAGGGAAATGCGATGTCACGCGACGGCACGACCACCCGCGACGACCGGCGCGAGGATCTGCAACGGCTCCTCGGGCACCGCCCGATCGTCCTGATCGGCATGATGGGCGCCGGCAAGACCACCGTCGGCCGCCGTCTCGCCGCCCGCCTCGGCCGCCACTTCGTCGACAGCGACGAGGAGGTGGAGAAAGCCGCCGGCATGACCATCGAGGATATTTTCCGCACCCATGGCGAGGCCGATTTCCGCGCCGGCGAGGTCAAGGTGATCGCCCGGCTGCTGAAGGACCACAACATCGTCTTGGGTACCGGTGGCGGCGCCTTCATCAATGCCGAAACCCGGGCCCTGGTGAAGGAAGCGGCGATCTCGGTATGGATCAAGGCCGATTTCGAGCTCTTGTTCCAGCGCGTCTCGCGCCGCTCCAACCGCCCGCTGCTGAAAACCGCCAACCCGCGCGAAACGCTGCAGAAGCTGATCGACGTGCGTTATCCGGTTTACGCTGAAGCCGATGTCACCATCGTCTCGCGTGACGTCCCGCAGGACCAGGTGGCGAGCGAGGTGATCGACGCCGTGCTGGCCTATCTCAACGACGAGCAGGCCCATGGCTGAGCCTACCAAAGTTCACGTGCCGCTGGGCGAGCGCGCCTACGATATTCTCATCGGCAACGGCTTGATCGACAATGCCGGGGCCCTGCTCAAGGCCAAATTCCCCGGCCGGCGCTTCGGCATCGTCACCGACACCGAAGTCGCGATCGCCCAACTGCCGCGCCTCACCGCCTCGCTGGACGAGGCCGAGGTGAAATACGCGACGGTCGTGCTGCCCAATGGCGAGAGCACCAAGTCCTTCGCCCGGCTGGGCGAAACCGTCGACGCCATCCTCGCGGCGCGCCTCGAGCGCGGTGACCTGATCATCGCGCTCGGCGGCGGCGTCATCGGCGACCTTGCCGGCTTCGCTGCGGCCATCGCCCGGCGCGGCATGGATTTCGTACAGGTGCCGACTTCGCTCTTGGCACAGGTCGATAGTTCCGTCGGCGGCAAGACCGGCATCAACTCGCCGCACGGCAAGAACCTGATCGGCGCCTTCCATCAGCCGAGGCTGGTGCTCGCCGATCTCGATGCGCTCGACACCCTGCCACCGCGCCAGCTCGCTGCCGGCTATGCCGAAGTGGTGAAATACGGGCTGATCGACGACGAGCCGTTCTATTTCTGGCTCGAGGACAACCGCCGCGAGATTTTCGCCGGCAACGCCGCTTTGCGCGGCGAAATGGTGGCGCGTTGCTGCGCTGCCAAGACCCGCTTCGTCCTCGCCGACGAGAAGGAGACCGGGGTCCGCGCCCTGCTCAACCTCGGCCACACCTTCGGCCATGCGCTGGAATCGGCCACCGGCTATTCCGACCGCCTGCTGCATGGCGAAGGCGTCGCCATCGGCATGGTGCTGGCGCATGGCTTTTCGGCCAGGCTCGGCCTCGCCCCCAGCCAGGATACCGGCCGCATCGCCCGGCACCTGAGCGCCGCGGGCCTGCCGACGCACATCAACGATATTCCGGGCGAGCTGCCCGATACCGATTACCTGATGAACGCCATCGCCCAGGACAAGAAGGTGGTGCGTGGCGCCCTCACCTTCATCCTGACCCGCGGCATCGGCCAGGCCTTCATCGAAAAGAATGTCGACCCGGCCGCCGTGCGCGCCTATCTCGACGAGGTCAGGGCAGCCCGCTAGCCGGCCCGAACCACTTGGCAAGCGCTTCCGTGAGCCCCGTTTCGCCTGCCTCGCCGACCCAGGCCACGTAGCCGTCGGGCCGGATCAGCACCACGTGCGGCGCCGCAACCGAGCCTATCCCGGGCAATGTCCAGGGCCCCGCTGTCGTCGCGTCCACCACCTCGACCCGATCGGCCCAGGGCATGATGTCGACTGCGCCTGGGGCAGCAAGGTTCAGCACGACAGGCCTCGCCGCATGCAACAGGTCGGACACTCGCTGCCGGCCGCCGGAGGTATCGATGTCGAGATCCGGCATCCGCCGCCCTAGCAGCGGGTGCCCCTCGCCCAGCTCGTAGCGGATACCGAGCCCCGTCAGGTCGGCAGCGACATGCCGGCGCGTCTCATCGAGCCCGAGCAGGTCGGCCATGGTGCCGCGCAACGCCTTGGTCCGGTCGTCCTCGCGCCGCAGCGCCACTGCCGCCATGGTGTAACGCAACACCTTGGCGCCGACCGGATGCCGCTCTGCATGGTAGCTGTCGAGCAGGCTTTGAGGGGAGATGCCCTTGATCACCTGCGCCAGTTTCCAGCCCAGATTCACTGCATCCTGCACCCCGGTCTGCAGCCCCATCCCGCCATCGGGCGGATGGATGTGGGCCGCGTCGCCAGCCACCAGCACCCGTCCCTGGCGATAGCTCGCCGCCTGTCGCGCCGCGTCGGTGAAACGGGTGATCGAGCTCGGGCTGTGGATGCCGTAGTCGCTGCCGTAGACCCCGATCAGCGCTTCCTTGACCTCGGCCAATGTCGGCTCCCCGCTCTTGCCTACCTCCCGCTCGGTGACCAGCACCCGTACCGGACCGGATTTCGCGAAGACGATCTGGCCGGCGCGGATCTCGTATTCCGCGCGGCCAATCGAGTGGATGCCGGTGGCATCGCGGCGAATCCCCAGTTCCGGTGGCTCCTCGGCCATTTCGGCTTCAGCGATCAGGTTGCTGGTCGTGGGGGCGGAACCCGGAAACGCGATCCCCGCCGCCTTGCGGACGAAGCTGCGCCCACCGTCGCAACCAACGAGATATCGCGCCCGCACCCTGCCGCCGTCGCTCAGCGCCACGTCGACGCCGGTATCGTCCTGCACGCAGCCGATGACCTCGACGCCCCTGGAGATCGGCACCTCGAACTCATCCACCCAATCGCCGAGCAAGCGCTCGATGTGGTTCTGCCATAGCCCCAGCGTGTAGGGATGGCGCGTCGGAAAGCCGTTCAGATCAAGGCGAACGCCGGCGAACCCCACCGCCTGCGCTACCTGTCCCTCGGCGAGAAACCGCTCGGCGATGCCGCGTTGGTCGAAAATCTCGAGCGTGCGCGGGTGCAGCCCGCCGGCCCGCGCACCGACCACCTCCCGGCTCGGCCGCCGCTCGACGATCGCGACATCCACCCCGGCTAGCGCCAGCTCGCCGGCGAGCATCAGCCCAGTCGGTCCGGCGCCGGCAATCACCACCTGATGTTCGGATCTGCGCATCTGTCACTCCGTTTGAAACTGACGAGGACACGCCTTTTACGAGATGGGCGGGGTCTTGAAGCAAGTCCCTTGTGCGTTACATATCAGGATGGGCGGAGGGCGAGATCGCGCTTCGTCCCCCCTCCCCGACATGTAAACTCTGCCCGAAGGGCTCGCGCCGGCGCCGATTCGTACCGGCCGCGAGAACATCTCGCCGAGGGGAAGCCATGTCCGATCGCCGCCCGCTGCTCGTCATCGACGGCGACTCGTTCGCCCACCGCGCCTATCACGCCTTGCCCAAGACGGTTCGCCGGGCCGGCGACCGTGGTGGCGGCGCCATTGTCGGCTTCACCAACTACCTGATCCGGCTCTACGAAGCCGAGCAGCCGCGCGCCGTGGTGGTCGGTTGGGACACGCTGGCCGAGCCCAACTGGCGAGCCCTCGAGTTTGCCCCCTATCAGGGCGGCCGCATCTTCGAAGACGAGATCGTCGAACAGCTCGAGGTGCTGCCTCAGATCGTCAGCGCCTGCGGCTTCGTTTTCGGCAAGGCCGGCCGCTTCGAGGCCGACGATTTTCTCGCCACTGCCGTAGCGATGGAAGAGCAGGCCGGCGGCACTACGCTGGTCGCCACCAGTGATCGCGACGCCTACCAGCTCGCCTCGGACCGCACCACGATCCTCGCCCCGATCAAGGGCGGCGAGATCGCCCGCATCGACCCGGCGGGCGTGCGCGAGCGCTACAAGGTCGAGCCGCGGCAGGTGCCCGACTTCATCGCGTTGCGCGGCGACCCCTCAGACAAGATCCCCGGCGCCAAGGGCGTCGGCGAGGCGACCGCGGCGAGCCTCCTGCAGCGCTACCCCGATCTCGAGGCGATGATCGCCGACAACCGCTTCCCCTCCCAGGCTGATGACCTGAGGCTCTACAAGCGCATCGCCACCATGGTGACCGATGCGCCGCTGCCGCCGGTCCCCGACGCCAAACCAACCTGGAGCAAAGCCGCGGCACTGGCGCGTGACTGGGAGCTCAATAACCTCGCCGAGCGGCTGCAGCAGCTGGCGGACAAGGCCTAGGGTCCGACGGTCACCACGACCCGTCGATTGGCGCTGGCGTCGCCAAACTCCGAGGTCTCGCCGCGCCCCACCGACTCTTCGGAGCTGAAGGCCAGTTTCCTGCCCTTGACGAACTCGAGCACCGCATCGGCACGCGCCTGCGACACTGCGAGATTGATCTCCGGCTCGCCTCCGGGGCTGGAGTAGCCAACGACACTGAGCTTGCAGTTGTCGACCGAAACATCCTTGAAAAAGCCGATGAGCTCCTGCGCTGTCTTTTCGGTGACGTAGGCTTCGCCATTGGCGAAGTCGGTCAACGCAATCGTTGCCTCCGCCGCGCAGGTCGGCACCGACGGCTCGGGTTCAGGCGACACCGCGGCTGCTGCCGTTTCCTCAACGGGCGCCGCCTCCTCGACGACCGGTGCAGCCGCTTCGGCAGCGGGGGCCTCCGGTTCGGCCGGGGTGTCGGCAGCCGGTTCTGGCGTCGTCGCCTCGGCAGCGCCCGCCACCCAACCCCCGTCCGGGGCTGCGAAGCTTGCAGCCGCGTTCCAGGCCAGGATCAGCGCCCCGTCCGGGGTCAAGTAGATCTGCTTGGCCTCCCCGTCGGCAGTGGCAATCGTCGCCGCGGCCACGTCGGCGGCGACGCCGTCGATCGACACCCCCAGAATGTAGAGCGTGGTGTCGGCGCCGGTCTCATCGGTGGAGTCGTTGATCAGGTAGACCCCGACCACCGAGTCGGCTCGCAGCAATCCATCCGGGATGGTGAAGGTCCGGTCAGAAGCGATGGCGGTCAAATCGGTCTGCTCGCGCGGCACAGCGCCATCGGGAGCCCGCAGCGTCCCGGTACCGACGAGCATGCCGTCGACGGTCACCACATAAGCTGGCGGGCCCAGCGGACCATCCTCGCCGACCAACCGCAAGGCAACTTCATCGGCTGACGCAACACCGCTGCTGCCCAGCACCGCAGCAAGCAGACAAATATCACCCAGACGCATTCGCGCCCTCCCGCCTGTACGCCGCATCCACACTATTGCGCATAGAAGAAAGCGGGACAACAGCGTGTTGGACGCCCAGACCTGGCCTTTGCGGCCACCTTCAATCAGGGCGCGACCGAGATCACCACCCGGCGGTTGGCGTAGAACGTATCGCCGAACTGCTCGGTGGCGCCGGCGCCGGTGGCCGAGACCTTTTCGAACTTGAGCCCCGCCTGCTTGAGGTAGGCGAGGACATTCTGCGCCCGCTCGATGGCGAACAGCGCGTTGGTGGCGTGGTTGCCGGCGCGGCTCGAATAGCCGGTGACCAGCACCTTGCATTTCTGCTCGCCGATATCGGCGACGATCTGATCGAGCCGTTCCATCAGCTTTGGCGTCAGGTCGTTCGAACTCTCGTTGAAGCCGACCACGTTGTAGAGTTCATCGCGGTTGCAGCTGGCGCTGGCCGCGGCCGGCGCCGCCGAGGCGAGGCTGGCGCTCGCCACCGGCTTGTCGCCCTCGGCCGCCTCCGGCAGCTTCAGCGCCGTGACCGCGGCCGGCGCCTTCACCGCCGGAACCGCGGCTGGCTCCTCCGCCACCGCCGCGACTTCCGTGGTCACCGGCTGGGTCGTCGGCTGTGCCGCAGCAATGGTGGCATCGGGCAGTGGCCAGCCGCCGGTCGGCGCCCGTGACACGCCTTCGACATTGCCATCCTTGAGCACCAGGAACTCGCCCAGCAGCTCATTCTCGGTATTGGCAGTGGTACCCTGCGTCGAAAGGCCGGACACCGTCACCGCGCGGCCATTCACCGCCACGGCCGCGAGGTACAGGTTGCGGTCGCGGTTCGAGCCGTCGCCGCCATAGGCCTCATTGACCAACCGCACGCGCACTTCGCCGCCGGGCTTGAACAGGTCGTCGGGGATGTCGAAGGAGAAGCTCTGGACATAGGGCGTCTTGTCGGCGGCATCGGCGAAACGACCCGCCGTCGCGGTGTCGATGGCGGCGTTCACTGCGCCCTCGCCCAGCACCTTGCCGTCGAACGTCACCTCGAACTTGGGCGGCCCGTCATAGGCCTCGCCCCCGATGATCAGCTGCAGGCTGCTGCCCGCGGCGAAGGCCCCAGGCACTGCGCACAGCGCAAAGGCGGCCGCGAGGACCGCCGTCTTCAAAGTGGACATGTCGCCCTCCAGTCTGTCTGCAGACATGAGTGCTAGGCAACGCCTTGGGCGATAGTTCGGAGACAAAGCGGCAGCCTGCCACGGCTTCGCCCGGCTTTGGCCGCAAAGCGCCGCGGCGGTTGCAGCCGGCACTCGCGGCACCCATATGTGCCGCATCCAGATGATCAGCGAAGTTCAGGCTGTGGAGGCGACAACCTCTACCGCCAGGGCATGAACGCCGGCCTTGAGTTCGGCGTCCAGCGCCTCCATCACGGCACGATGCTGTGCGAGACGTGACTGGCCGGTGAACATGGGGGAGGCGATCCGAACCCGGAAGTGGGTCTCGCCGCCCTCCCGATAACCGCCGTGCCCTCTATGTTTCTCGCTCTCGTCGATCACTTCAAGATGGGTCGGTGCGAATTTGACCGAAAGTTTTTCTGCAATCGTGTCGCGAACGGACATATGGATACCGGTTCAGTTTGAGGCGTGGCCGAGGCCCCGTAACTAGGATTGATGAAGCTGGATTCCAAGTATTTTGACCGCATCCGGATCCGATCTCGGCACCCGGAACCCGAAGCGCAGCCCGATGTTCCGGCCTGCGGATGGGAGGGGTGCGACCAGCCGGGCCTCTACAAGGCGCCCAAGGGCAACCGCGCCGTCGGCCAGTATCACCATTTCTGCCTCGAGCACGTGCGCCACTACAATCAGGTGTTCAACTTCTTCGCCGGCATGAAGCCCGAGGAGATGGAGAACCACCTGCACGCCGAGAAGGAAACCGACGGTCGCCCGAGCTGGGGGTTCGGCGCCAAGCCGGGTGCCGGCACCGGTCCGCGCATGCCGCGCGGCGCGCCGCGCGATCCGACCGCCAAGCGGGTGAACGATCCGTTCGGCGTGTTCGCTCGCTATGCGCGCCACCAGAAACGCGAGCCGCAGCAGGAGCGGGTCAAGCCGCTGCACGAGCAGGATCGCCGCTCGTTCGAAACCCTTGGCTTCAAGGGCTACGCCAAGTCCGACGAGATCAAGGCCGCTTACAAGGCGCTGGTGAAGGTCCACCACCCCGACGCCAATGGCGGCGACAAGAGCTCCGAGGATCGGCTGCGCGCCATCATCGCGGCCTACTCGCACCTCAAATCCAAAGGCTTCGTCGCGCGCTGACGTCGTCTGGCGGGATGAATCTTTGTTATGGCGCTATTTGCGCTGCCAATAGATCCCGCCAGGAGCTTGCTGCACGGGCATGAGGCCGGTCGCACCGACTGTCGTCCGATTGTCGCGCAGCCCTACCGCACGGCACCTGATGCTGCTATAGAGCCCGCAACCGCCAAGGCAGCCGTCTTGACCTATTTCCTTCCGCGAGCCTCGTGAAATGCCTGAATTCAACAACCTGCCGAACAAGCAATATTCCGTCCGCGAAACCTTTGGCATCGACAGCGACATGAAGGTCATGGGCTATGCGGAAACCGATCCGCATGTGCCGCCGATGGATCCGGACTACCTGTTCGACCGCAACACCACGCTGGCCATTCTCGCGGGCTTTGCCTTCAACCGCCGCGTCATGGTGCAGGGCTATCACGGCACCGGCAAGTCGACCCACATCGAGCAGGTCGCGGCGCGCCTCAACTGGCCGCTGGTCCGCGTCAACCTCGACGCCCACGTCTCGCGTATCGACCTCGTCGGCAAGGACGCGATCGTGCTCAAGGACGGCAAGCAGATCACCGAATTCCGCGACGGCATCCTGCCCTGGGCAGTGCAGAACAACATCGCGCTGGTGTTCGACGAATACGACGCGGGTCGTCCGGACGTGATGTTCGTGATCCAGCGCGTGCTTGAGACCCAGGGCCGCCTGACGCTGCTCGACCAGAACCGCGTCATCACCCCGCACCCGGCCTTCCGGCTGTTCGCCACCACCAACACCATTGGTCTGGGCGATACTTCGGGCCTCTATCACGGCACTCAGCAGATCAACCAGGGCCAGATGGACCGCTGGTCGATCGTCACCACGCTGAACTACCTGCCGCACGACAAGGAAGTCGGGATCGTGCTCGCCAAGGCCAAGACCTATACCGGCGAGAAGGGCAAGAAGACCGTCAACAACATGGTCCGGCTGGCCGATCTCACCCGCCAGGCCTTCATCAACGGCGACCTCTCGACCGTGATGAGCCCGCGCACGGTGATCACCTGGGCCGAGAACGCCGAAATCTTCGGCGATGTCGGCTTCGCGTTCCGGCTGACCTTCCTCAACAAGTGCGACGAGCTCGAACGCCCGGTGGTGGCAGAGTTCTACCAGCGCGTGTTCGGCGAAGACCTGCCGGAATCGGCTGCCAATCTGGCGGTCACGGCCTAAGCCGGAGGCCGCTTTGGCCCAGAATATCTACGACGACCCGAAATTTCTTGCCGGGTACAGCGAATTCCCCCGCTCGCGTGATGGCCTCGAGGCCACCAGCGAGTGGCCGGCGCTGCGCGCCCTGCTACCTGAAATCTCGGGTAAGCGTGTCGTCGATCTGGGCTGCGGCTTCGGCCAGTTGAGCCGCTGGCTCGGAAGCCAAGGCGCGAGTTCGGTGCTCGGTATCGATCTCAGCGAGAAGATGCTGGCGCGCGCCGTGACGGAAACTACCAATCCCGCCGTCACCTACACCCGCGCCAACCTCGACGAACTGGTGCTGCCGCCCGGCAGCGCCGACCTGATCGTCAGCTCGATGGCGCTGCACTATGTCGAGGATTTCGACCGCATCGCCACAATGCTGTTCGATACCCTCGCCCCCGGTGGAGGGCTGGTCTTTTCGGTCGAGCATCCGATCTATGCCGCCCGCGCCGAGCCCGAATGGGTCGCCGCGGCCGATGGGCGGCAGGCCTTTGCCATTGCCGACTACCTGATCGAGGGCCGCCGCGTCACCAACTGGATCGTCGACGGCATCGTCAAGTTTCACCGTACCATCGGCACCATGCTGAACATCCTCGTCGCCGCCGGGTTCGAGTACCGCGCCGTCGACGAGTGGAAGCCCTCGGACGACCAGTTCGCCGCCCACCCCGAGTGGCGCGCCACCGAGCTGACCCGCCCGATGTTCCTCTTGATGTCCCTGACCAAGCCTGCCCAACGAGAACACTGATGGCCCCTCCGCCGCGCTCCAAGCAGAACAAGCCCGACACCACCGCCCCGTTCAAATCGGCGATGGGCGCCGCGGTGCGCGCCATTGGCGGCAAGCGCGATCTCGAAGTGAGCTTCTCGGCCGATCGGCCGATCCTCACCGCCGACAAGGCGCGGCTCGCCAACCTGCCCCGCCTGCCGACGCTGCGTGACATCGCCATTGCCCGCGGGCAAGGCGACGCCATGGCCATGCGGCTCGCCAGCCACGACCCCGAGACGCATCGCAAGCGCGCTCCCGCCGAGCCGGAAGCTCGCGCCGCCTATGATGCGCTGGAGCAGGCCCGCGTCGAGGCGCTGGGCTGTATTCGCATGCCCGGCATGACCGGCAATATCCACGAGATGCTGGAAGACCGGCTGTTCCGGCAGAACTTCGCCGAGGTCAACGACAAGGCCGATGCTCCGCTCGCCGAGGCGCTGGGCCTGATCCTGCGCGAACGCGTCGCCGGCATCGCCATTCCGCCCTCGGGCAACGCCATTGTCGATCTGTGGAAGAAGGAAATCGAGGAGCGCGCCGGCACTTCGCTGACCACGCTCCTCACCAGGTTCGAAGACCAGGAGCTGTTCAGCCGCGCCACCCGGCAGCTGCTGCGCGACCTGAGCCTCGTGCCCGACAGCGATCTCGACGATGGCGAGAGCGATGATTCCGAACAGGGCGACGACCAGGAGCCGGAGCGCGGCCAGGACGACGAGAAGAACCCCGAGCAGGGCGAGGGGGAGAGCGAGGACGCCGAGGCCGACGAGGACCAGACCCCCGGCCAGTCCGAGCAGGAAGGCGAAGTCGAAGGCGCGGAGATGGATTTCTCCGAAACCGACGAGGACGACAGTTCGGAATCGGGCGAGGACCAGCCCAATCCGCCGCCGCCCGGCGCCAACGCCAAAGAGTTCCAGAACGTCTTCAACTACAAGATCTTCACCCAGAAGTTCGACGAGGTGGTGCGGGCGCCCGACCTGTGCCCGCCCGAAGAGCTGGACCAGTTGCGCGCCCTGCTCGACAAGCAGCTCGAAAACCTCGCCGGCGCGGTGGCGCGGCTTGCCAACAAGCTGCAGCGCCGGCTGATGGCGCAGCAGAACCGCAGCTGGGAGTTCGACCTCGAGGAAGGCCTGCTCGATACGGCACGCCTGACCCGCGTGGTGACCGATCCGCTGCAGGCACTGAGCTTCAAGGTCGAACGCGACACCGATTTCCGCGACACCGTGGTCACGCTGCTGCTCGACAATTCCGGCTCGATGCGCGGCCGCCCGATCACCATCGCAGCGATCTGCGGCGACATCCTTGCCCGCACGCTCGAGCGTTGCGGCGTCAAGGTCGAGATCCTGGGCTTCACCACTCGTGCCTGGAAGGGCGGCAAGAGCCGCGAGGCCTGGCTCGAAGCGGGGCGTCCGCCCAATCCCGGCCGCGTCAACGATATCCGCCACATCATCTACAAGGCGGCCGACGAGCCGTGGCGTCACGCACGCCGCAATCTCGGCCTGATGATGCGCGAGGGGCTGCTCAAGGAAAATATCGACGGCGAAGCGCTGCAATGGGCGCATAAGCGCCTGCTCGCCCGGTCCGAAAATCGCCGTATCCTGATGGTGATCTCCGATGGCGCGCCGGTCGACGATTCGACCCAGAGCGTCAATGCCGGCAATTATCTCGAGGCCCACTTGCGCCAGGTGATCGAAGACATCGAGACCCGCTCCTCGGTGCAGCTGGTCGCGGTCGGCATCGGCCACGACGTCACCCGCTATTACCGGCGCGCCGTGACCCTGCTCGATGCCGAGGAACTGGCCGGCGCCCTGACCGACGAGCTCGCCTCGCTGTTCGACGAGGAGGCGCCCGGCGCCTTCCGCAAGAGCCGTTACGGATGATCGCTGCGCGGCGCACCTCGCGTCTCGCCGGTGCGGCGCTGCTGGTCGCCAGCGCCGGCGCTGCACTGCTGGTGGCCGGCGGACTGGGGGTCCGAGCCGACGAGGAAACGGTCACCTCGGTGCCGATCTCGAGCTTCGCCTCGGCAGGCATCGGTCAGCGCGTCCAGGGCCTCGTCTGGCGCGGCGGCATCGAGATGCAGAGCCAGACCGACACTTTCGGCGGCCTGTCCGGCCTTGGCTTCACCGGCCCCGATGGCCGGCTCGTCATGGTTTCGGACCGCGGTAACTTCGTTTCCGGCCAGCTGCTCTACGACGAAGCGGCGCGCCCCATGGGACTGATCGGCGTCAAGGTCGAGCCGATCCAGAACTCCAAGGGCAAGGAACTGCCGCGCGCCTACTCGCGCGATGCCGAGGCGCTGGCGGTCATCATCCGCGACGGCAAGCCGAGCGCCGTCCGCGTCGGCTTCGAGAACCTCACCCGTGTCGCCGACTTCACCCTGGTCGATGGCCTGCCGCAGGGCCCGGCACGGGAGGTCAACATCCCCAAATGGCTGAGCGACACCCGCACCAACGAGACGCTGGAAGCGGTCTGCATCGCTCCCGCAAACTCGCCGATATCGGGCTCGACGCTGCTCCTCACCGAAGGCATCATCGACGATGACGGCCAGCACTCGGCGTATCTGCTGGGCCAGAACGACAAGGGCCCGCTGAGCTATATCTCCGGCGACGGCACCAACCCGACCGACTGCGCCTTCATGCCCAATGGCGACCTGCTGGTGCTGGAGCGCGGTATTGCGCTCCTCGCCTTCCAGATGCGGCTGGTCCGCATCCCGGCCGCCGAAGTGAAAGCCGGCGCCCACCTGAAGGGCGAACAGCTGCTGCATGCCGCCGGCGGCGACATCGACAATATGGAAGCCCTCGCCGTTCACCAGGCGCCGGACGGCACCACCCGCATCACGCTGGTGTCGGACAACAACTTCAACGATTGGGAACGCAACCTGCTGCTGGAGTTCAGCCTGCCGGACTGAGGAGAACGCGGCAATGTCGGCAAGACACGTGCTTGAGGCCTATACCGACCGGATCAACCGCCAGGATTTTGATCTGCTGGTCGACCTCATCGCACCCGACGCCACCTTCTGGTTCACCAGCGGCACCCATCGCGGCATCGCTGCGATCCGCGCGGCATTCGAGGCGACCTGGCAGGCCATGGGACCCGATGAGCGCTATTGGCTCGACCAGCTCGAATGGATTGCCGAGGGCGACAGCGCCGCCGCCTGCACCTACCGCTTCAACTGGGAAACCGTCGCCGACGGCAAGCCGATCTCCGGCTCCGGCCGCGGCACCACGGTGCTCAAACGCGTGGGCGAGCACTGGTGGATCACCCACGAACACCTGAGCCGCTGGCCTGGGTAGCCCGAGCGAAAGCATCGGTTCCGGCGCTTGCTGACCCCCACCCCTGTCCCCTCCCCCTAAGTAAGGGGAGGGAGACGCTTACCTTGAACACAGTGTTTTGGTCGGGTGGGCGTCAGCCCGCACCGGCGACCCTGCTCAATCGCGAAACGGCTAGGCCACAGCCTTCAGCGGCGGCAGCGGCATCAGTTTGCCCATCAGCATGCGATAGGGCGCCAAGAGCAGCAGCGCCGCGAGGAACTTCACCAGGAAGTCGCCGGCCGCCAGCGAGAACCACAAGGGGACCTCGGGCCCAAGGCTCAGGAACGGCGCCGGGAAGCCGAGCGAGCCATCCTGCGCCCCATAGAGACCATCGACGAAGCCGAAAGCCGGTGCGAAGGCGATGGAAAAGAAGATCGCCGTGTCGAGCAGCGAGCCGAACAGCGAGCCGGCGAGTGGCGGCAGGAACCAGTTCTTGCTGGCGCGGAGGCGCGAGAACACCGAGATATCGAGCAGCTGTCCGATGAGGAACGCCGTCACCGAGGCGGTGGCGATGCGCGCCGTAGTCGCCGGAGCGCCACCGACATTCCACGGCAGCGGATTGAAGCTCAGGTAGAACGACAGCGCCACCGCGACGACGAAGCCGCAGACCACCACGAGGCGAGCCCGCGCCGCACCGTCATAGCGGTTGGTGAGATCGGTGACGAGGAAGGCGAAAGGATAGGTGAAGGCTCCCCAGGTGAGGAGATCCTTGAGGTTGATCGGGCCGAGCATGGCCTCGACCGGGTAGAGCACGAGAATGTTGGACGCGGTGACGACCACGACCATGGCGGCAATAGCCGCGACAAAGCGAGCGAGCATATCCTGCACCTCTATGAACCCGCTGGCCGGCATCAGACCGGGGCGGAAAACGAAACCGCGCGATCCCGGCTGGGAACGCGCGGCTGAAACTCTATGCGGAAGTGGCTTACGACGCGAGCGCGGCGCGCACTTCCTTCTTGACGGCCAGCGCGACGGGCGACAGCTCGGCGTCGTCTGCCTTGAGCAGGAACGCATCGAGGCCACCGCGGTGCTCGACCGAACGCAGCGCGTTCGCCGAGATGCGCAGCTTGACCGTGCGGCCGAGCGTGTCCGACAGCAGCGAGACGTTGAGGAGGTTGGGGAGGAAGCGACGACGGGTACGGTTGAGCGCGTGGCTCACCTTGTTCCCGGTCATCACGCCCTTACCGGTGAGTTCGCAGCGGCGAGCCATTGGAATATCCTGTCAAAAGGCCCTTGGCGGGGGACTATCCCCTCGCAACGGGCTGGAGTCTGTTCTTGATTGCGGACGCTCCCATAGAGAACTGAGTTCCTCCCGTCAAGCTTGTGAACGCCGAATGCCTTGCAAGGCGGGGGTTCGCTCGGCATTTTGGCAGCAATACTGATTCGCTGCTTGGTGACGTCACGTCGCCGTTTGGCGACGCCGCCAGAGGTCCGTTCCCGTGTTGAGCGCCGGTTTCCGCCAGACCATGCGATTGGCCGCCTTCGGGCTGGCCCTCATGTCCCTGCCCGCTGTTGCCGCCGAGATCAAGGCGCGCGCCGAGTACATGGTGACGATGGGCGGCACCCATATCGCCAATGTCCGCATCAATCTGACCGACAACGGCTCGGCCTATTCGCTGGTGCTCGACGCCAAGATCACCGGGCTGGCACAACTGGTGGCGAGCGGCAGCGCCAAGGCCACGTCCACCGGTGTCTCGGGCGCCAAGGGCCTCACCGCGCAGAAGTTTGATATCCTGACGCGAGCCGGCGGCGAGGATTTCACCTCGGCCGTCACCTATGCCGGCGGCACCGTGGATACCTTCAAGGTCGCTCCGCCGATCGTCAACAATATCGACCGCGTGGCGATCGAGCGGAAGCACCTGACCACCGCCAACGACATGCTGGCGCCGTTCGTCCTGAAGGGCGCCGCGCTCGATCAGCAGCTGTGCAACCGCCAGATGCCGATCTTCACCGGGGTCGAGCGCTTCAACCTCAGCCTAAAATACGTCAAGGACGACACCGCGACCTCCAAGCGCACCGGCTACCAGGGGCCGCTGGTGCTGTGCTCGATGCACTACACCCCGATTTCCGGGCACTACACCAATAACGAGATCACCACCTACCTGGCCAAGAACGAGCGCATTCTGGTGTGGTATGCGCCGCTGAAGGCAGCGGGCTATTACATCCCCTACCGCGCGCTGGTCACCACTGAGGCAGGCGACCTCTCGGTGGTGTTGACCGACCTCACCGAGTAGCCGCCGCGCCGGTCGTGGCGATGAACGACAGCTAAACCCTTGCCTCAGCACGGGTTCAAGCGCATCACGGCATCTTCGCTCCAAGGCTCGCGCCAAGGAGGAACTGATGACCATCGTGAAACTCGGCATCGCCGCTCTCGCCGCTACGGTCGCGCTCGCTGGCGCTGCCAACGCTTTCGACCTGAAGGCCGGCAACCCCGGCAAGCTGGTTCCGACCAGCATCCAGCTCGGCATCATCTCGCCGCCCGACAACATCTGCCCCGGCAACGGCAAGCTGACGGCCTGGGTCGAGACCAACAAGCCCGGCACCATCAACATCCTCGTGGTGAAGAAGGGCGGCGCCGTCGGCGGGCCCTACGCCGTCACCACGGTGAAGGGCGCCAATGGCATCGTCATGGGCAGCTACACGCAGAACCTCGTGATCAACAACCCAGTCGACGCCGAGTACCGCGTCGTCGTCGCCGGCACGCCGATCCAGTCCAACTGGGTCCCGCTCCTCGCCGAGTGCTGATCCCGCGGTCGGCGTTCTGCCGATCCGCCCCCAGGGTCAGCTCTTGCTGATCCCACGGTCGGCATAGCTGACCCGCTCGACTTCCGCGCCCCGGACCACCGGCAACAGACCCGTGGTCCCTCGTGCCGGCAGACCTCCAAGTGGGGCTGCCGGCCGGGCCGTGGAAATCATGGTTAACCGAGTGTTACCAAAACCGGCGTGCCATTTCGGGACGGTCAACGGCTATTTTGCCAACGCCGCAACATGAGCAGCCGTTGTTCAGGGACCCGAGCGGTGAAATCGCAAAAAATCTTTGCGAGGCACGACTTTACCGCTCGTTCACATTTGTCCGATTCGAGCCCCGGAACGGCGGAAATTAACCGCTTCGAAACCTTCCTGAACGGGATTCCGGGGGATTGCGCCGGATGCCACAGGAAAGCCGCGACGCTAGCGGGTCCGAGGCGAAACCACCCACCATATGCTGTAGTGAACAAACGCGGATTTCCGAGTCGCAACCGATTCCTTTCCTGTTTGTTCTCTGTTCGTACCAATGGTTAATGCTGCCGCGGATGACCCCCGTGTTTTGTTCCGCGACGAGACACTCGTTTGTTGGCCTTCGATCACCTAAATAGGGCGCGATGACTCCCGCTTCCGCCTCCTCGCTCAAGGCGATCCTTGGGCCCACCAATACCGGCAAGACCTTCTTCGCCATCGAACGGATGCTCGCGCACCGTTCAGGGATGATCGGCCTGCCGCTGCGGCTGCTGGCTCGCGAGGTCTACCACAAGGTGGTCGACCGCATCGGCGCCCAGCAAGTGGCGCTGGTCACCGGCGAGGAGCGGATCGTACCAGCCAAGCCGCGTTACTGGGTGTGCACCGTCGAAGCCATGCCGCTCGACGTGCCGGTCGAGTGCATCGCCATCGACGAAATCCAGGTGGCAACGGACTTCGACCGCGGCCATGTGTTCACCAACCGGCTGCTGCATGCCCGCGGCATCAGCGAAACGCTGCTGCTCGGCGCCGCCACCATGACGCCGCTGATCCGCGCGCTGCTGCCCGATGCCGAGATCATCCAGCGCCCCCGCTTTTCCGAGCTGCTTTATGCCGGCTCGAAGAAGATTTCCCGCCAGCCCAAGCGCTCGGCCATCGTCGCCTTCTCGGCCAGCCAGGTCTACGCCATCGCCGAGCTGATCCGGCGCGAACGCGGCGGCGCCGCCGTGGTGATGGGGGCGCTCAGCCCGCGCACCCGCAACGCCCAGGTCGACATGTACCAGAACGGCGACGTCGATTTTCTCGTCGCCACCGACGCCATCGGCATGGGCCTCAACCTCGATGTGCACCACGTCGCCTTCGCCGACGACCACAAGTTCGATGGCCACCAGACCCGCCAACTGACCCCGGCCGAGTTCGGCCAGATCGCCGGCCGGGCCGGCCGCCACATGCATAACGGCACCTTCGGCGTCACCGGCCACGCCCCGGATTTCGACGAGGAACTGGTCAAGCGGCTCGAAACCCACGACTTCGAACCGGTGCGAGTGGTGCAATGGCGCAACGCCGAGCTGGATTTCGCTTCGATCGAAGACCTCAGGGCGAGCCTCGACCAGACGCCGAAACTGAAGGGCCTGACCCGCGTCCCCATCGCCACCGACCAGCATGCGCTGGAGTTCGTCGCCCGCAACGAGGCCGGCGCCGCGGCGAAAGGCGAGGCAGCAGTGCGCCTGCTGTGGGAATGCTGCGGCATCCCGGATTACCGCGATATCTCGCCGGCCCAGCATGGCGAGATCATCACCCGCATCTATCTCGACGTCACCCGGCACCGTCATGTCGACGCCGACTGGATTGCCGAGCAGGTGCGGTTCTGCGACAATGTGACAGGTGACATCGATACGCTTTCCAATCGGATCAAGCAGATCCGCACCTGGACCTTTGTCGCCAACCGCAAGAACTGGCTTGAAGACCCCGCATATTGGCGCGAAAAGACCCGGGACATTGAGGATCGACTGAGCGACGCCCTGCATGAGCGTTTGACTCAACGTTTCGTCGATCGTCGCACCTCGGTGCTTATGCGCCACCTGAGAGACAAGCATATGGTATCGCCTGAAATTAACGACCGCGGCGAGGTGAGCCTCGAAGGCCACCTGATTGGCTCCATCGAGGGCTTCCGCTTCACATTGGCCCGGTCGGAAGGTGGCGATGCCAAGGGTGTGGCGGCTGCCGCCGCCCAGGTCGTGGCGCCCGAGATTGCGCGGCGCGCCGAACGCGTTGCCGGCGCACCCAACGAAGAGCTGGTGCTGGCCACCGACGGTTATGTGCGCTGGCGCGGCCAAGTCGTTGCCAACCTGGTCGAGGGCGAACAGCTGTTCACCCCGCGCCTGATCATCCTCGCCGACGAAAGCCTCACCGGGCCCGATCTCGAGCGTGTGCAGGACCGGTTGAACCTGTGGCTCCGCCATCTGGTCAACACCCAGCTGGAAAGCGTGCTGTCGCTGGAAGCGCCGGCCGATCTCGAGGGCGCCGCCCGCGGGGTCGCCTACCGGCTCTACGAAAACCTCGGCATCCTGCCGCGCAGCGTCGTCGCCGAAGAGGTCAAGGGCCTCGACCAGGATGTGCGCGGCAAGCTCAGGAAGCTCGGCGTCAAGTTCGGCGCCTACCACATCTACGTGCCGCAGAGCCTGAAGCCGGCGCCGCGCGAACTGGCGCTGATCCTCTATGCGCTGAAGCACGGTGGCGTGCGCCAGCCCGGCGTTGCCGAACTGCCGCAGATCGTACTGTCGGGCCGCACCTCGTTCCTCATCGATCCTGAAGTGAACGTGAAGCTCTACGAGCTCGCAGGCTTCAAGGTCGCCGGCCGTCGCGCCGTGCGCGTCGATATCCTCGAGCGCCTCGCCGACATCATCCGGCCGCTGATCGCATTGAACCCGGTGACCCACCAGGGCGAGCTGCCGCCGGGCGCCGCCGAAGGCAATGGCTTCCGCGTCACCGTCGAGATGACCTCGCTGCTCGGCACCGCCGGCGAGGATTTTGCCTCGATCCTCAACTCGCTCGGCTATCGCGTCCGCCGCACCCCCAAAGTCGCAGCGCCGGCGGCCGAGACCACGACCACCACCGAAACGGTCGCGACAACCGAAACCACGGCAACCACGACCACTGACGAGCCGTTGGCCGCCGATGCGGCAGCTGCCGATGCCGTTGCCGCGGACGTCGCCGATGCCGAAGTGAACGCCGCAGCCGCCGATGCGGTCGAGGGCGTGGCCCCGGCCGTCGAGGTCGTTGCCGCGACCGAGGCGGTGACCGTCGAGGTGGCGACCGCCGATCTCGGCGCCGCCGCTCCAGCGGAAGAGGCCAAGCCCGCCGAACCCGAGTTCGACGAAATCTGGTTCCCGGCCGGCCGCCGCCCCGACAATCCGCGTCATGGCGGCCGCAACCGCGGCCCACGTGCCGAAGCCGCAGATGGCGCTGCCGAGGGCGAGAAGTCCGAGCGCCCGCAGCGCAACTTCCGCCGCCCTGATCGCCCCGAAGGCGGTGATAGAGGCGACAGCAAGGGCGGCGATGGCAAGGGCCGGCCGCGGTTCGAGGGCCGTCGTGATGGCCAGCGCCCCGGCAACGGCGGCGGCAAGCCGTTCGAGAACAAGGGCGGCAAGCCTGGCGGCAAGCGTTTCGACAAACCACGCGAGGACTGGAAAGAACACCGTCCGCGCGAGGATCGGAAGCCCGCCGTGCTCGATCCGAACTCGCCCTGGGCCGCGCTTGCCGCGCTCCGGAACCCGAAGTCGGAATAGCCTCGCTTGGAGAAGCAACGGCTCGACAAGTGGCTGTTCTTCTCGCGTGCGGTGAAATCGCGCACCCTGGCGCAGAAGCTGATCGAGACCGGCGCAGTCCGCGTCAATTCCGAACGTACCGACCGGTCCGACCACAAGGTCGGGCCGGGTGACGTTCTCACCATGACGGTGCACACGCGCCTCCTGGTCTGGCGCATCCTCGACCCCGGCACCCGCCGCGGCCCGGCCCCCGAGGCCGCGTTGCTCTACGAGGACCTGTCGCCACCGCCACTGCCCCGCGAGGCGGCTCCCCCTGTTCACGCCGAGCGCGAGCCAGGCGCCGGCCGCCCGACCAAGAAGCAACGCCGCGACACCGACCGGCTGCACGGCGACGATGACTGAGCGGATGCGCCGAAAGCCGGACAGGCCAGTCCCTTGCGGCGTGGGAGAAAAAGGGCTAGCACGGCCCAAGGTGCACGGCTTGCTGCGTGCGCCCGGCTGAAAGACCCAGCGGCCCGACAAACTTGAGCAGGAACGCTCGCGTAATATGACCTACATCGTCACGGACAACTGCATTAAGTGCAAGTACATGGACTGCGTCGAGGTTTGTCCCGTCGACTGCTTCTATGAAGGCGAGAACATGCTCGTCATCCACCCCGACGAGTGCATCGACTGCGGTGTCTGCGAGCCCGAGTGCCCGGCCGAGGCGATCAAGCCCGATACCGAGGGCGGCCTCGACAAATGGCTGGAGATAAACAGCAAATACGCTTCCGCCTGGCCCAACATTACCGAGAAGCGCGACGCTCCGGCCGACGCCAAGGAATGGGATGGGGTTGAAGGCAAGTTCGAGAAGTACTTCTCCGAGGCCCCCGGCGAGGGTGATTGATCTTCGCCTCTGAGGTGACCGGGAAAGTTGCACTTTTCCGGTTCGCTCTGGCGACAATATCTCTGACGAGGCGGCGGTTCGCCGGCCAGTTCGCCATGCCGATGAATGGGTTATGCCCGGGAGCCGAGCGCTTCCGGCGGGCTTGATTCGCAACTTTTGATTTTGCTGAAATTTTGTGCTACGCTCCTCAAACGAATGGAGCTTGCCCGTCATCCAATGCGTGCCACTAGGCACCCTTTTTTTTGACACCAGCAATATTGGGGCGCAGTCATCCGGTCGCGCGGACCGGAAGAGTGCGTGAAGGGTTTTTGCTTATCTGTTCGAACGGGCGAACGAGCAACAACAGGACAGCCTCTCCGCGAAGAGCTGTCCGGCGGCGGCGTTAATAGGAGTATCCTCTATGGTCACCAAGAAGCCTCAGCAGCGGCTTGGATTCAAGACGGGCGAGTACATCGTCTATCCGGCGCATGGCGTCGGGCTCATCACCTCGATCGAGGAACAGGAAGTCGCGGGGCTGACCCTCGAGCTGTTCGTCATCTCGTTCGAGCAGGATAAACTGACCCTTCGCGTCCCCGTCGCCAAGATCAAGTCCGTCGGCATGCGCAAGCTCGCCGAAGAGGACGAGGTCAAGAAGGCGCTGGATACGGTCACCGGCCGCGCCCGCGTCAAGCGCACCATGTGGTCGCGCCGTGCCCAGGAATACGAAGCCAAGATCAATTCGGGCGATCTGATCGCCATCTCGGAAGTCGTGCGCGACCTGTTCCGCTCCGACGATCAGCCGGAGCAGTCCTACTCGGAACGCCAGCTGTTCGAGCAGGCCATGGACCGCATGAGCCGCGAGGTTTCCGCCGTCAACAAGCTCACCCTCACCGAGGCCGTGCAGCTGATCGAAAAGAACCTCTCCAAGTCGCCCCGGCGTGGCCCCAAGGCCGACGCCACCGACGCCGAGGAAGCTGCGTAAGCGCTGCCGACGCAAAGCTATCAGGGCCGGTCGCAAGACCGGCCCTTTCTGTTTCCGCCACCTGGATCCTGATGAGTACTCACTCCGCCACCATCCGTATCGCTGCCGCGGTCCTCGCCGGCCCGGACGGCCGCGTCCTCCTGGTGCGCAAGCGCGGCACCCGGATCTTCATGCAGCCGGGCGGCAAGATCGAGCCTGGCGAAGCACCGCTCGAGGCGCTCTGCCGCGAAGTGCGCGAGGAACTCGACCTCGTCATCGACCCGGCCAGTGCCAGCTACCTGGGCAGGTTCTCGGCACCCGCAGCGCACGAAGCCGGCGCCACCGTGGTGGCAGAGGCCTATTGGCTCGTCATCCAGTCAGCCCCTGCCCCGCAGGCCGAGATCGAAGAAGTCCGCTGGGTCGATCCTGCGGCCGTCGATGCGCTCGAACTGGCGATCCTGTCGCGCGAGCACATCCTGCCGGCCTATCGCAGCGCCCGCTGAGCTGGTTACTTCGGAAACGGCCAGAAGGCCCGCACGCGCCGCTGGTAGGCGCCGAAACGGTCGCCACGCGAGCGCAGCATGTGCGCTTCGAGCGGCGGGATGCCGGAGACGTGCACCAGCAACCAGTACATCATCGCCGGCGCCAGCAGCGTCAACCAGCCCCACGGGTATTCAAGCCCGATGCCGATGGCGGGATAGGCCAGCCAGTACAGCCACTCGAAGAAGTAGTTGGGGTGCCGGCTGAGCGACCAGAGGCCGGTATCACACACGCGGTCGGCATGAGCCGGGTCGGCCTTGAAAGCGCGGAGGTCAGCGTCGCTGACCGCCTCGCCCAGGATGGCGGCGAGAGCGATCACCACGCCGATAACGTCACCTGCTCCCAGCGGCGCCAGGTTGCCAGCTGCGGCCAGAGCGCCGATCACCAGCACCAGCGCCGCCGCGCCCTGGATGTGAAGGAAGACGAACAGCTGGCTGCGATAGCGCTCGCCCCACTCGCGGCGTAGTTCTGCATAACGCGGATCATCGCCACCGCTGAGGGTGCGGCGGGCGATGTGGGTACCGAGCCGCAACGCCCACAGCGCCAGCAGCACCATCACCAGCCACGTCCGGCCATGCGGCGCGCCGCCTGCTGCCCACCACACCGTGGTGACGCCCACCAGCCCGGTGCCATAGCTCCAGAACGTATCGGCCCAGCCGGAGCGGCCCGAGGTGACCACCACCCACCAGCCGAGCGCCATCACCAGCGACAGCGACACCGCGGCAGTGACGATCGCCGAGCCGCTCATCATCGCACCTGCTCACGCGTCGAGTGCTCCCGGACCGGCACCGTGCCCGCTCCTATCCGTCGCCGCGCCGGGGACCAGTCGAAGAACGGTACCCCCTTGGCAAGCAGCTTCAATGCCTCCCAGTGGATGCCGGCGACCACCTTGAGCGTCATCAGCGGATAGCTGAGAAGCGCCCGCCACAGCGCCCCGTTCGACAACTCCTCGCGTCGCCCGGTGAAGCTCGCGGTGAGCAGCAGACCCTCGGCATCGTCCTCGAGGATCGAGATGCCGACGCGCTCCGCCGGCCCGCGGATGCGGAACCGGTAGGTGCACGCCATCGGCATGAAGGGCGAGACGAAGAATTGCTTCTTTGCCGCATGCCGGACCACCCGCTGGTCGCCATTCGCCGGCAGCGCGTAGGTGTGGCGCTCGCCATGCGTGTTGTGCACCTCGTAAAGGATGCCGCAGAGCCGCCCGTCGCGCCGGTAGCAGAAATAGACGCTCAACGGATTGAACACGAAACCGAGCACTCGCGGGTAGCAGAGCAGCTCGATCCGTCCGCCGTCATGGCTGATCCCGGCTTCAGCCAGCCGCTCTGCCGCCCACGACTTCAGCGCCAGTCGGCCGTCGCCGTGGTCGGACTGTCGAAAGCTGAACACACCGGCACGCTCGATGCCGAGCAAAGGCAAGCGCCCGGCAAGCGCCTCGAGTTCATCGAGATCGAGCAGCAGGCAGAACACCTTGTAGCTGAGACTGTGATGCTTCGGCCTGAGCCGGGTGTGAGCGACCGTGCCGCGATACAGCGCCGACCTCATTGCACTGCTTCCAGCACGGCCGGCGCGGCGGCGATCCGCCCGCGCTGCGCCTGCCACGGCGGGCTGATGCCGAACTGTGCGGCCACCGCGAGGCCGGACTGCAGTGCATCCTCGTGAAAGCCGTAGCCGAAATAGCTGCCGCAGAACCAGGTGTTGCGCACGCCTTGCAGCCGCCAGAGCGCCTCCTGCGCGGCGAGCGCGGCCTGGTCGAACAGCGGGTGGGAGTACTCGAACGTGCGAATGACGCTTTCGGGACGCGGCGACTGCGAGGGGTTGAGGGTCAGGAACAGTTGCCGGCGGGTGCGCAGGGACTGCAGGTGGTTCATCCAGTAGCTGACACAGAGCGGCCGGTCGGAGGCGGCATCGTTCGAACCGATATAGTTCCAGCTCGCCCACACCGATCGCCGCCGCGGCATCAGCGCGGGATCATCATGCAGCACCGCGACATTGGGCGTGTAGCGGAAGGCGCCGAGCACTGCCTGCTCGTCGCCGGATGGATCGCCCAGCAGTCGCAGCGCTTCGTCGGCATGCGCGCCGATCACCACGTCGGTGAAGACCTCGCGGCCGCCCCCGGCATCGTCGACGATCGCCAGCCCACCCTGGCGGCGGACTTGCGTTGCCGCCGGTCGGCGCTGCATGGCGGTGCCGATATCGGCCAGCAGCGCCCCCACATAGCTGCGACTGCCGCTCAGTACAGTGCGCCACTGCGGCCGGTTGGTGACCTGCAGCAGGCCATGGCTGGTGAAGAACCGCAGGAACGAGCGCATCGGATAGTGCCGCATCTGATCGGATGTCGTCGACCAGATCGCGGCGCACATCGGCAGGACATGTTCCTCGATCAACGCCCGCGACCAGCCGCCGCGATCGAGGAACTCGCCGAGCGAGATGGTGTCGACGGCGCCTTCGTCGAGCCCGCGCGTCACCTGATAGAACCGCACGATATCGGCGATCATCCGCCAGAAGCGCGGGTTAATGAGGTTGCGCTTCTGCCCGAACAGTCCGAGCGGCCGGCTGGAATACTCGACCCGGCCGTCGTCTACCGACACCCCGAGCGACATGTCGGAATCGACGCTTGCTACCTTGAGGTGTTCCAGCAGCGCCGTGAAGTTCGGGTAGTTCTGGGGGTTGAAGACGATGAAGCCGGTATCGACGGCGATCGGTCCCTCCGGACAGTCGACGTCGACGGTATTGGCATGTCCGCCGAGCCAGGCATTGGCCTCGTACAGCACCACCTCGTGCCGCCGGCTCAGCAGCCAGGCCGCCGAGAGCCCGGCAATGCCGGCGCCGATGATTGCGATGCGCCGCCCCGACGCGCGTGCCTGGTCTTCGTGGAAATGTCGCACCTGAGGTTCCCATCTGCAGCAGATGGGAGGAACTACGGGCGGCCGGCGGCAATTGTTTCAGCCGGCGCAAAAAACTCTGGCAGGTGAAACAGTTGGCGGTTTCGGCCCGTTACTTCGCCTTCGACGCGCCGCTCTGGGGAGCGCTATTGGGGAGAATGCCGCATGCCGCCCGTCCTCGTCGCCTATGCCGGCGCCGCCGTGACCATGCTGGCGCTGGACGCCATCTGGCTCACCACCATGGTGCCGCGCCTCTACCAGCCGCAACTGGGCAATCTGCTCGCCGAGCGCCCCAACCTCGCGGTGGCAGGCGTGTTCTATCTGCTCTACCTGGTGGGCGTCGTGGCATTCGCCATCCTGCCGGCCCTCGAGACGCGCAGCTGGCTCACGGCCTTGGGTTTTGGCGCCCTGCTCGGCCTCGTCGCCTATGGCACCTACGACTTCACCAACCTCTCGACCTTGCGCAACTGGCCCCTGGCGCTCAGCCTCATCGACGTCGCCTGGGGGATGGTGCTCACCGGGGCAACGGCGCTGGGCGGCTACTGGGCCGTGCGCTGGCTGATACCGGGCTGAACTACTCGACCGTCACGATCTTGTACTTCTGCCCCGCGACCAGCGTGTCGCCCGGATAGAGGTTGTTGAGGATGTAGAACAGGTCGGTGCCGCGGCTGAGCCCGCTCATCCGCCGCGCCAGCGAGTCCGCGGTGTCGACATTGCCGGCAGTTACCGTACGCACCACCAGCTTCTTGACCTGAGCCAGATCCTTGGCAGTGGCGCCGCGGAAGCTTTTCAGCGTCGCCTCGGCCGCCTTGGTGAAGGCCGGGTTGTCGAACTTGGCGGCGAAGATGAAGCGGTACACCCGCCCCTCGTGCCGCACCACCGCCACGCGGAAATTCCACTGCGGGGTGACGGCGACGCCGGTCGCCATTTCGAAGCCGTTGGCGCTCTCGCGCTTCACCGTCGCCGGCTGCAGCCCGGCGATCCAGCCCGACTTCAGGTAATCCTCCAGCCCCATCGTCGCCGGCACCTCGGCGCTGTCGAAGCGCACGGCCTCGCCCTCGCCGGCAACGCCGACCACGGCGCCCTTGGAGATCTGCAGCGTGTAGTTGGAAGGGACCTCGAAGGTGAACTTCAGCGTCGGGTTGATATAGCGGCGACCGACCACCGCGCCCTGCGCCGGGCTGTCGCCGAAGGCGAGCCCCTCGATGCCGGCCATGTAGCCGTCGCGGGCGGTCTCGCCCAGTCCCGGCGCACCGAAGAAGGCGCGCGCCGTCTCGATCGCCTTCTGGATGCGATCGGGGGTCGAGGGGTGCGATGAGAGGAAATCGCCTTCCTGGTCGGCATCGCCGGCCGAGAAATGCGCGAACCGGCCCATGGCGCCGAGGAACCGCGCCGCCGCATGCGGATCGTAACCGGCGCGGCCGGAAGTCAGGATCCCCTCCTTGTCGGCGGCCAGTTCCTGCTGCTGGCTGAACGCCGCCAGCGACATCTTGGAGCGGTTGGAGGCCTGGTCGGTGGCGGTATCGGCGCCGAACACCCCCGACACCACCTTGTCGACGATCTCGTTGGTCTTGGCGCGATTGGTACGGGCGCGGGCGTGTTTCAGCGTCACGTGGGCGATCTCGTGCGCCAGGACCGCCGCAATCTCCGAGGTATCGGAGGCGAGCGCCAGGATGCCGCGGGTGACGTAGACATAGCCGCCCGGCAAGGCGAACGCATTGACCTCGGCGGTATCGAGAATGGTGACGGTGAATTTCTGGTTCGGCTGATCGGCGGCAGCGAGCAAGCGCCCGACGATCCGCGCGATCATGATCTCGGCCTGGCGGTCCGAATAGATGCCGCCATAGGAGGCGACGATGCGCGGATGCTCACGCGCCCCGATCGCATCCTCCTCCGGATCGTCCGAGGCGACGATCGGCGCGTTCTGGCCCTCGGTCCGGGACGTCGTGACGCCGGGCAGGCTCGAGCAGGCTGCCAGCACGGCGAGCAAGGCCACTGCGAGCGGGGCGCCGAGCGCCGGGATGATCGAACGCGACTTCATGGAGCGAGGAGAACCTCTATCTGCTCTGGATGGGTGACTTCGACCCGCGGGCCATCGACGTCATCCACCCAGCCTCTGATCCTGACGAGGGCACCCTCGAGCTTGAGGGGGTCGAGGCCGGCACGCGAAAACAACTGGACCGCCGACCGCTCGAGCACGGCGGTGAAGTCCTGTTTCCACGATCGGCCAAAATTCAGGTAGATGCGCCCCTGCGCCTCGTCGGCGAGAAGCACTCGACCCTCCACCAGCTCGTAGTGACCCAGGCGTCCGGCCAGTTCAGCCGGCCGGTCCGCCCGCCGCACGAGATAGTATGGGTCGGTCCAGATGCCAAGCTTCATCAGCCGCGCCGAGCCCTCGGCACTGAGCAACTGTGGCAGACATGCACGATTATCGGGGAACGAGTAGACCCGCGCCCAGCCGTCGGCCACCATGCGCTGCTGTACCCAGAGCTCGGGCGTACCCTCGACGAACAGCTGTCCAAGCGTCCGGCCGTGCCGGTCCACCTGCTCGCCGCCGTGGCGAACCGCCACCCGCTTGCCCAGCGTCAGCTGTTCGAGCGCCAGCCGCGATTCCTCGGCCTTCGGCCAGGTCTCGAAATCCTCGCGTCCGAGCGGCAGCTTGGGAGCTTGCGTGCCGATCAGGCGAACCACGACGCCCGTATCGAGCACCACGGTATCGCCGTCGGTGACCGACGCGACGGTGCCCTTGGGGCCGTCGACCAGCCCGTCGCAGCCCATGGCAAGGGCACTCAGCGGCATGGCGACAACCACCGCAGCCGCAGCAAATCTGAGCATATTCCGAGCAAGCAAACTTGGCCCCATCCGACGACATGGCAAACTGCACGAAATTGCGGCGAAATTCTTCCTTTCTGCGGCCGCGGCACGACGAATGTTGCAGTCTGGCCACTTCAAACACCTGTGGCACGTCGCGGTTTCAACCAGGCCATGTCGTGCTTTAGGATCACGCCGATTCTGCTGCCGGACCGCTGACCGATGCTCGCCGAACTCTTCGTCTATGCCGCGAGCTACCGCCGGACGCCGCCGGCGTTCCGCCGGCATCTGGGAGAAGCGGTCGGCCTGTGGGCGCGCGGCCAGCGTCAGACCCGGGCCTGGGCCCCGCACCTCGCAAACTCGCGCGGCCTGATCGACACCAGCATCGACGACTTCGGCTCGCGTCGCACCGTGGTGGTGCTCGGCTCCGGTCCGATGTTCGACCTGCCGGTGGAATCGCTGGCCCGGACCTTCAAGCGGGTGATCCTCGTCGACCGCATTCACCTCTCGACCATCGGCCAGCGGGTCGACCGCTACGCCAACGTCGAACGCGCCTGGCGCGACCTCTCCGTCGCCCGCAATCCCGACGCCCTCGGCTTTCTCGAGACCATCGAGGATCTCGACTGGGTGATCTCGCTGAGCCTCGTCAGCCAGCTGGCGCGCGGCGCCCCCGGCGCCGAACGGCAGGAGGTGGATGGCCATCTCGACAAGCTTGCCAGCCTCCATTGCCCGGCGACACTGGTGACCGACCTCGACTACCGGGTGTTCAACCGGCACGGCGTGATGCTCGACAACGCCGACCTGCTGCATGGCCGCCCGGTGCCGCGCAGCGGCTTGCGCTGGAAATGGGAAGTGGCGCCCTTCGGCGAGGAAGGTCGCCACACCCGGCGTGTGCATTCGATGGCGGCGTGGCCCGACTGGCGCCACGCCTGACCTTCGGCCTTTAGACCAGGCGTGCGTCGAGCGTCACCTTGATGGCCCCGAGCGCGCGCGATACCGGGCATTCCGCCTTGGCCTTCTCGGCCAGTTCCTGGAACTTCGCCGCGTCGATCCCCGGCACCTTGCCCTCGACCGTCAGCGCACTGCCGACGATGCCGGTTCCAGGGATGAGCTCGACTGCCGCGGTGACCTTGAGGTTCTCGGCCGTGGTGCCGTTGGCGGCGAGGAAGGCGCTGAACTGCATGGCAAAGCAACCCGAATGTGCTGCCGCAATCAGCTCCTCGGGATTGGTGCCCGATTGCCCGCTTTCATCGACGAAGCGTCCCTTGAAGGTGTAGGGCAGGCCTGCGAAAGCGCCGCTCAGCACATCGAGCGTGCCGGCTCCTTCCTGCAACGATCCCTTCCAGTTGGCGGTGGCAGTACGCTTCATTGTCGACTCCGTGGGTTGCGCCTCGCCGCGAGGCGGTGGCGGACCCTAGCAACTGTGCCGGCTCACTTGAAGTTCCCGGCCAGCACAAAGCGATCACGCCACGCCGCCGCCCTCGTGATCCACCGCCTGGCGCTTGCCGGTCGAGAACATGATCAGCGCGAACACCGGTTCGCTGCCGACCGCCCGGGCCCAATGCCGAACATCCTGCGGGATGCGGATGATATCGCCCGCCCCCAGCATCACCGTTTCCTCGCCGAGCTTATGCTCGCACGAGCCCGAGACCACATAGAGAAACTCGTCGCAATTGGGGTGCGAGTGCAGCGGGTTGCGCTCCCCCGGCTTGATGAAGCAGGTGCCGAAAGTCATCTCGGTCCCGGCCATCGCTTTGTCGGTGATCTTCCAGTTGAGCTCGCCCCAGCCGGTATTGACCCGCTCGCCATCGGCGGCGCGGCAAACGAAGGTCTCGATCGTCATCGCCTCGCTCCCGCTCAGATCGCCGCCGAAACGCCATGCGGCGTCGTGGCGTAGAAGTCGTAGAGCTTCATGATCTCGAGCGCCGTCTCCAGCGTCCCCTTGGTCACGGCCCGCCCCTCCAGCACCGCTTCGCAGAAGTGCAGCACCTCGGGCACGTAGCCCAGCGTGAACATGTTATTGTTGTAGAGTTGGCCGAGCGAGAATTCCGGCTCGTACACCACGGTGGCACTCTCCTCGGGCTGGATCCAGCTCGAGGCACGGCCATAACTCGGCAGTTTCGCCTTGCGGTAATGCGTCAGCCTCACGCCGTTCTCGACCACCGCATGGCTGCCCTCGCCGATCGCCTCGACCCGCTCGAGCGGCCCGCCCCAGCTCTGCCCGGCGCTGAAATGCAGCGCGCCGATGGCGCCCGACTTGAACTTGAGGCTGGCAATGGTGGCGCCGGTGGGCTCGGCCCATTCGAAGCTCGCCCGCTCGATCGCGCCGGCGAGGAAGCTGATGATCGCGCCCGGATGGTAGATGTGGTCGATCACCGACTGCATGGCGACGAGGTCGCCCCGCTTGTCGGGCGGCGGCAGCGCCTGCGGATAGCGCACCACCAGCGAGGTCAGCCGACCGAATTCCGGCGCCGTGACGATATCCTTGAGCTTCTCGATCGCCGGAAAGAAGGTCTTCTTCAGCCCGGTCATGATGTTCCGCCCGGTGCGCTTCGACACCGCGATCAGCTCTTCGACCTCGGCCCGGCTCGCCGCGGTCGGCTTTTCCATCCACACATGCGCGCCGGCCTCGACTGCGTCCTTGGCCAGTTGCGTTGCCTGCACATGTCCGTCCTTGGTGTAGCTGGTGACGATGAACACCACGTCCGGCTTTTCCGCGGCGAGCATCGCGTGGTGGTCGGTATAGGTGCGCTCGGCCCCGAACACCCGGGCGAAGCCGTCGGCCCGCTCCTTCGAAAGGTCGCAGATGCCGACCAGGTCGACCGGCGCATAGCGGAAGGTCGGGTAGACATTGCGGTAGGCGTGACCGCCGGCGCCGATGAAGCAGGCCCTGAGCCGCCGCTCGTACTCGAAATTGTAGCGGATTTCCTTGGGAACGTGGTGCGGCATAACTCAGCCTTTCAGGGCGCCTTGCGTGAGGCCTTCGGTGAAGCGCCTCTGGGTCAGGATGTAGAGGATGATGACCGGCAGGAAGGTGATCACGGTGCCCGAGAACACCAGCCGGAAATCGGTGGAGTAGGTCGACGCGAACCGCACGAGGCCGAGCGGCAGCGTCTGGTTGCCGGGGCTGATCAGCACCACCAGCGGCAGGAAGAAATCGTTCCAGGTCGAGAGCGCCGAGATGATCAGGAGCGCCGAGATGGCCGGCTGCGACAGCGGCAGGAACACCCGGGTGAGGATCTGGAAGTGATTGGCGCCATCGATCCTCGCCGCTTCGCTGAGTTCGTTCGGCACCCCAAGGAAGAAGCTCCGCATCAGGAACAGCCCGAACGGGATGCCGTTACTGACCTGCGCCAGCACCACCCCGGCCATCGAGTTGATCAACCCCAGGTTGAACAGCACCTGGTAGAGCGGAATGATGATCGCCTGGATCGGGATCGTGAGCCCGAAGATGAAGGCGTAGAAGGTCCACTCGCGACCGGGAAAGCGGATCTTGGCCAACGCATAACCGGCCGGAGCGCAAACGATCAGCGTCAGCACCACGACACCCGCCACATTGATCAGGCTGTTACCGATCAGGGAGCCGAAGCCGCCGATATTCCAGGCATCGGCGTAGTTCTGCCACATCAGTTGCTTGGGCAGCGCGAACGGATCACCCCGGCCGATCTCCGCCTCGGTCTTCAGGCTCGACACCACGAGCCACAGGAACGGCCCGAGGATGATGGCGAACACCGGCAGCAGCAGCGCCACCATCGGCCATTCTGAGGGCTTGCGGGCACTCATGACGATTTCCTCGCGCGCCAGCGGTTGAAGGTGACGGTGATGGTGATGGCAAGGGCGCTCATCAGGATGCAGAGCACCGCGGCGAGGCCATGGTCCTGTGCCTGGAAGGCGAGCCGGTAAATGTAGGTGGTGATGATCTCCGAAGCGTAGAACGGCCCGCCATTGGTCATCACGAACACCGTGGCGAACCCCTTGAGCCCGTTGATCATGGCCAGCGACAGGACGAACGTCATCACTTCGCTGAGGCCCGGCAGCGTCACGTTCCAGAGCTTCTGCCAGCCGTTGGCGCCGTCGATCTCTGCTGCTTCATAGAGCGTGTGATCGATGTTCTGCAGCCCGGCGATGAACAGCAGCATGTAGAGCCCGAACCCCTGCCAGGAGCTGGCGACGTTCACCGAGAACAGCACCAGCAGCGGATCGCTCAGCCAGCCCTTGGCCCAGCTGGCGAGGCCCCATTGGGTCAGCGCCGTATTGATGAGGCCGTAGAACGGGTCGTAGATATTGGCCCAGATCACCCCCACCACGGCCAGCGAGACGAGGTGCGGCAGGAAGAACGCGGTGCGGAAGAACACCCGCGTGCGGCTCAGCCGACCGATCGCCAGCGCCAGCGCCAGCCCCAGCCCGCCGGCCAGCACCACATGGTAGAACAGCCACAGGAAGGTGCGGCCGAGGCTCTGCCAGATGATCGGGTCTTCGGTGGCCCGCAGGTAATTGTCGAACCCGACGAAATTCGCCTCGGTATTGAAGCCGCCCGAGTTGGTGAAGCTGATCCAGATCGTCGCAAGGATCGGCGTCAGGCTGAACAGCGCATAAAGCGCGATCGCCGGCAGCATCAGCACAAAGGCGGCGCCAAACCCGTCACGCGCCCCATCGGCACGGCGACGCCGGGCGATGCTGGGGGCGCGGAGATCCGCGGGATCGGCTGTGGTGGAGAAACGAGTCATCTAGCAACGTCCGGTGGCTGTGGACCCCCACCCCTGTCCCCTCCCCGCAAGGGGGACGGATACGATAGAACGGCAGGCGCCGTGGGTGAGGTCACGAAGGTAGATCGGGAGGGTCTCCCTCCCCCTTGCGGGGAGGGGACAGGGGTTGGGGTCAGCGCGCACCGGCGCATCTGTCCCCACCCCATCCGTCACAGCGCCGGAATCTTCGCCTGGATCTGCGCCATGCCGTCCTCGGCCGAGACCTGGCCGCCGATCAGCCCCTGGATCACCTGGAAATAGGTGTCGAGCGCTGCACCGGGCATGTAGACCGACGGATTGAAGCCCACGCCATTGGCCGACGCCGCGAACACCTCGGCCATCACAGGCACTGCCGGGTTGAGGTCGGGCATGGCGCGCGGCGAGATCTGCGTGCCGGTCTTGTGCTCGGCGCGGAAGCGCATCACCTCGTCGGAGAGGATGTAGTCGATCCACTTGGCGGCGAGTTCGGGTTGTTTGGAACTCACCGGGATCATCCAGCTCCAGCCGATGCCGCCGGTCGGCTTGCTCTCCCCGCTCAGATCGCTCGGGATGGTGGCAAAACCCATATTGTCGATCGGGTACTCGTTCTTCCTGGCATTATTGATGAACCACGGTCCGCCGAAGAAGATGGCGGCGCGCTTGTTGGTCCAGAGCCGGGTTGCCGCCTCGAGGTCGAGCCCCGCCATTTGGGCGCTGACGTAGCCCCGCTTGGCGAAATCGGCGACGCGCTGCGCCCCGAGCAACGGCTCGGCATCGGTCCATGCCTTCTTGCCGCTCACCACCTCGCCCATCACGGCGGAGCCGGCCGCGGCCTGCAGGAAATTGCCCATCAGGTGGCCGCCATTGGCATTGTTGCGCGGGCCGACGGCGAGCGGCTCGAGGCCCTTGTCCTTGATCTTCTGCAGCAGCGCTTCGAAATCCGCCCAGCTGCCGCCTATGCTCCAGCCGTTCTCGGCGAACAGATCCTTGTGGTACCAGAGCCCGATCGCATCGATCCCGTCGGGCACCTCGTAGATCTCGCCGCCGAACTGGCTGCCGAGGATGTCGTAGAGCCAGGGGAAGATCTTGTCCTTCCAGCCCATATCGGAATAGTGCGCGGTCAGCGGCTGGATCAGCTTGGCATTGACCACCGTGGTGACGCGGCCGATGCCCGAGTTGGTGAGCAGCACGTCCGGCCCGGCATCGGACTGGATGGCCGCCTGCACGGCGCCGTTCGAGATGGTGCCGGTGGGTGGCATGTACTCGACGGTGACGCCGGGATTGGCGGCCTCGAAATCGGCTTTCAGCTTGTTCCACACCTCGGCGACCAGCGGGTCGGCGAGCTGGTCGGTGGCCCAGACCGTCAGGGTCTGCGCCTGGGCGAAACTGGGCACGGCGAGCAGTCCGGCGGCGGCAAAAACTGCGGCCGAAGCCATCAGGGTTCGTCTCAACATGGTGGTCCTCCTCTTGGTGTCGCGCCGGTTCGCCGGCGTCGTCGTCTAGGCTGGAGCAGTCCTGCTCCTAGCGTTTGGCCGGCTTCACCTCCTCGAAGCGCGCCAGCACGGTGCGCTGCACGTCGGAAATGTGGGCGTGCATCAGCGCCGCCGCGGTCTTGATGTCGCGGCGGCGGAAGGCAGCGAGGATGTCGTCGCGCTCACGCGCCGCGTCCTCGGCAAAGGTGTGGCTCTCATTGGCGATGGTGCGGCCGATCTGGATCTGCAGCGCCAGCCGGCTGAGCGTCTCGATCAGCGCCGCATTGCCGGAGAGCTCGGCAATGGTTTCGTGGAACTCGCGGTCGGCCTGGCCGTAGGCCACCATGTCGTCGGCCTTCAGCGCCGCCACCGCTTCGTCGAGGATGCGCTCGAAATTGGCGATATGCCGGTCGCTCATCTGCGGCACGGCGAGTTCGACCGCAAAGCACTCGAGGGTCTTCCTGAGCTCGTAGAGGTCCTCGGTTTCCTTCCTCGAGAAGCTCCTGACGAAGAAGCCGCGATACGGCTTGATCTCGATCAGCCCTTCCTTGCTCAGCGTGCCCAGCGCCTCGCGGAATGGCGTCCGGCTCACCTGCAGCTTTTCGGTCAGCGCCTTCTCGTCGAGCGGCGCTCCCGACGGCAGCTCGCCCGAGACGATCATCCGGACGATCTCCTCGTAGATGCGTTCGCGCAGGGTCAGGTGACGGATGTCGTTCATAGGGTGGTCGCGGCCTCGTTGTCCGATGGGCATTTGTATACAATAGCAGAATGAATATACAATATGGAAAATGCACGTTATGCCTATTGCATACGAAAGCGCGGCGACGAGCCACGTTCAACAGGCTGAAACGGCCGGAAAGCGGGAGGAGATGGCGAAAGTCTACGTGGTCGGAACCATGGACACCAAAGGTCCGGAGCTGCGCTACGCCGCCGAGCAGGTGCGTGCGGCGGGGGCCGAACCGCTGCTGGTCGATGTCGGCACGCAACGTGCCGGCGCTGGCGCCGATGTCGCCGCAAGCGTGGTCGCAACGCACCACCCGGAAGGCTCGGGCGCCGTGCTCGGCCTTACCGATCGCGGCCAGGCCGTGTCGGCCATGGCGAGGGCATTGAGCCGCTTCCTCGCGAGCCGCGACGATATCGGCGCCGTGCTTGGCCTGGGCGGCACCGGCAACACCGCGCTGGTCACCGAGGCGATGCGCACCCTGCCGATCGGCGTGCCCAAGCTGATGGTCTCGACCGTCGCCTCGGGCAACACTGCGCCCTATGTCGGGCCCAACGATCTCACCATGATGTACTCGGTGGTTGACGTCGCCGGACTCAACGCCATCTCACGAAAGGTCATCGGCAATGCTGCCCACGCCGCGGCCGGCATGGCGCTCACCGCCAGCCCCGCCTCAGGCGCCGACAAGCCCGGGCTGGGGATGACCATGTTCGGCGTCACCACGGCCTGCGTCACGATGGTGCGCGAAGCGCTGGAGGCGACGCACGAGGTCTACACCTTCCACGCCACCGGCACCGGCGGCCAATCGATGGAAAAACTCGCCGATTCCGGTCTCGTCGCCGGCCTGATCGACGTCACCACCACCGAAGTGCCGGACCTCCTGGTCGGCGGCGTCTTCCCGGCAACCGAAGACCGCTTCGGCGCGGTGATCCGCACCGGCCTGCCCTATGTCGGCTCGGTCGGCGCCGTCGACATGGTCAATTTCGGCGCACGGGACACCGTCCCCAGCCAGTTCCAGGGCAGAACGCTGCACGTCCACAACGCCCAGGTCACCCTGATGCGCACCACCCCGGACGAGAACCGCCAGATCGGCCAGTTCATCGTTTCGCGCCTCAACCGCATGAGCGGTCCGGTCCGCTTCCTCCTTCCCCTGCGCGGCGTCTCGGCCATCGATGCCCCCGGTCAGCCGTTCCACGACCCCGAAGCCGATCGCGTGCTGTTCGACACCATCCGCTCCGGCTGGCATGCGGCGCCCAACCGCCAGCTGGTCGAGCTCGACCTTCACATCAACGACCCCGAGTTCGCCGCCGCCCTGGTGGCGAACTTCCGCGAAATTTCTCTGAGCTGAGACCCGACCATGACCAGACTCTCCCGCGAAGACATCCTCCTCAAGCTGCGTAAGAAGATCGCCGAGGGCACACCGATCATCGGCGGCGGCGCCGGTACCGGCTTGAGCGCCAAGGCCGAGGAAGCCGGCGGCATCGACCTGATCGTCATCTACAATTCCGGCCGCTATCGCATGGCCGGGCGCGGCTCGCTCGCCGGCCTCATGGCCTATGGCAACGCCAACGACATCGTTGTCGAGATGGCGCACGAGGTGCTGCCGGTGGTCCGCCACACCCCGGTGCTGGCCGGCGTCAACGGCACCGACCCGTTCCTGATTCCCGACAAATTCCTCGATGAACTCAAGGCATTGGGCTTCGCCGGCATCCAGAACTTCCCCACCGTGGGTCTGATCGACGGCACCTTTCGCGCCAACCTCGAAGAAACCGGCATGAGCTACGCGCTCGAAGTCGAGATCATCGCGCGGGCCGCGCACAAGGGCATGCTCACGACGCCCTATGTCTTTTCCAACGATGACGCTGTCGCCATGACCAAGGCCGGAGCCGACATCATCGTCTGCCATCTCGGCCTCACCACCGGCGGCTCGATCGGCGCCGAAACCGCCCTTACCCTCGATGACTGCATCGAAAAGATCGACACCTGGTCCGCCGCCGCCCGCGCGGTGCGCAACGACGTCATCGTGCTCTGTCACGGCGGCCCGATCGCGATGCCCGCTGACGCCCGTTATGTTCTCGAGCGGACCGCGAGCTGTCACGGCTTCTACGGCGCCAGCTCGATGGAACGCCTCCCCACCGAAACCGCCATCGCCGCGCAGGTCGCGGACTTCACCGCGCTGGCCGTCGCACGTCGCGACGCCAGCCGCGGCCAGCGCCTGGGCTGAACCGTTTCTAGGTGGTTCCCCCGAAGCGTCGCATTTGCTATGTGGCACCCAGTGACCCCGTAGCTCAGCAGGATAGAGCGCAGGATTCCTAATCCTGAGGCCGCGCGTTCGAATCGCGCCGGGGTCACCAGTTGCCTGAGGCCATGCCGGACTTCCCCGGCCGAACAAGGAGGACCGACCATGACCCTCAAGGGATATCCCGCCCTCGCCCGTATCGTCCTCGCCGGAGCGCTGGCGGCCGGTCTCGCGGCCTGCTCGATGGGCGGTGGCGGCGGCCAGTTGTCGCCAGGCCTGTCGGCGCCGATGAACCAGCCGGGCGCCAAGCTGAACCGCGTCGAGGCGCTGTTCCTGCTCAACGATTTCCGCCGCGCCCAGGGCGCTGCCGACGTGCGCGGCGATACCGTGCTCGATAACACCGCCCAGTCGCTTGCCGCCGCCTACGCCAAGACCGGCGCACAGCCGGCGCTGCCGCCGGGCGCCGTGGTGATGCGGCTCAGCGCCGGCTACACCACCTTTGCCGAGGCCTTCTCGGGCTGGCGCAACGTGCCGACCGACGCTGCGGCAATCGCCGACCCGACCGCCAAGCGCGCCGGACTGGGCGTCGCCTACGAGCCGAACTCGTCGCACGGTGTTTACTGGGTGCTGGTGCTTGACGACTGATCTCGAGATCATCGACTGCCGCGGGCTCAAATGCCCGCTGCCGGTGCTGAAAATGGAAAAGCGCCTGTCGCAGCTGCCGGCAGGCGCTTCGTTCATCGTGCTCGCCACCGACCCGATGGCCAAGGTGGATATCCCGCTCTACTGCCGGCAGAACGGCCACATTTGCGAGGTGAGCGGCGAAGGCGACGTGCTGCGCTTTGCGATTGCGAAGGCAGAGCCGGTGCGCGTGGCCCCACCCCACCCTTGATCCCTCCCCATCAAGGGGAGGGAGAGACGACTGAGGGTTCAGCGGACGCGAAGTCCCTCCCTCCCCCTTGTGGGGAGGGTAGCGCAGCTAGGGCCAAAGCGGGCCCGTAGCGAAGCTGGGTTGGGTGCCCACGCTCCGCGGCGTCGAAACGCTCAGTTCGCCACTTCCGCCACCGCCGCCGGAGCCGGGGCCCAGGTGGGACGCGGCCGCGGCAGCGGCACGTCGTCAACCAGCACACCGAGGTCGGTGGCTGAATAGGTCACGCCGTCGATCTTGTCGGTCAGGTAGCTCGGATGGCCCTTGAGCCCCATCGGGAACGCCGCCTCGCGCTCCTTGACATAGGCCTTGGCTTCCTTGCCGCAGATCTGCGAGCGCATGTTGACCGGCGGCTCGTCGATATTGCTGAGTTGCACGACGTTCTTGCCGGTGCCGTTCACCGCCCCGGAGAGGCCGCGCAGGAACAGCTCGGCAGTCATCTCGTTGCGCTCGCGCGCCGATGAGCCCCCTAGCACCACCGCCAGCATCGAGCGGCCGCCGCGCTCCACCGTCGCGACGATATTGAGCCCGGAGGCGCAGACATAGCCGGTCTTCATCCCGGTGGTGCCGGCGAAATGCTCGAGCAGCCCATTGTTGGACTCGAGCTTGGCCTTGCCCAGCCGCACCGCTTCGGTGCCGAACATGGGCAGGTACTCGGGGAAATCCCGGCGCAGGATCAAGGCGAGGATCGCGAGGTCGCGCGCCGAAGTCACCTGGCCTTCATTGTGCAGCCCGTGCGGGTTGACGAAATGCGTGGCGCTGAGCCCCATCGCCGCCGCCATGCCGTTCATTTCCTCGACGAAGGCCGGCACCGAACCCGAAACCGTCTCGGCAATTGCCACCGCCATGTCGTTGGCCGACTTCACCACGAGAATGTAGAGCGCGTCCTTCATGGTCACCGAAGCGCCGACCTTGAGGCCGGATTTGCTCGGTGCCTGGTTCCAGGCGTTCTTCGACACCTTCACCTTGGTGTCGAGCGTCACCGTGCCGGCCTTGATCGCCGCGAACGCCACATAGGCGGTCATCAGTTTGGTCAGCGAAGCCGGATGCCACGGCACGCCGGCGTCCTCGGCGTAGAGGACCTCGAAGGTGTTGGCATCGACCAGCAGCAGCGGCGTGGCCCAGGCGGGCGTCGTGCCGAGGCAGGCGAGGATGACCAACAGGCTGGCGGCGATGCGCCGGCGAAGATGCGCGAGCAAGGCGCCTCCGGATGCGGTATTCAGGGGTTGGGCGAGGTTCTAGCAACGCGGCTCGCGTCGCTCAACCGCCGCCGGGGTCCGCTCAAATGATTTTGAAGCACAGCGGTTCCTTCTAGGTTAAGTCGGGCAGATTGAGGGCACTCGACCAGCGGTGGAACAGCGTGCGGCGTGGCTCCGGCATTGGCGCCTCCAGCACGTCGAGCGCCGTGATGCTGTCGACCCGGAAGTTGCGGAAATCGTGCCGCAGCGTGCACCAGGCCACCAGCGTCTGGTAGCCCTCGAAATAGCCCAGCGCCACCGGATAGATCGTGCGCTCGCTCGCGGCGCCGCTCTTGTCGCGATAGCCGAGCCAGACCTGCCTTTCCTCGCGCAGCGCGCGGCGCAACCGTCCCAGCGGGTTGGCTTCATCGACCTGGCGTGGCGGAATGACGAACAGTCCCACCGACAGCATCTCGTCGCGCCTGGCCCTGGGCAGCACCGCCTCGATCTTGCTCGAGGCATCGCGCGCCGTCGCCGCCATCTCGCCATCCGGCCCGTAGATCAGCCCGCGCAGCCCCAGCACCAGCGCCTCGATCTCCTCGTCGGTGAACATCAGCGGTGGCAGGAAATGCTCGGCCCGCAGCTGGAAGCCGACTCCGGCCTCGCCGTCGATCGCCGCTCCCATCGATTTCAGCGTCTCGATGTCGCGATAGACCGAGCGCAGCGACACGCCCATCTCCTCGGCCAGCACCGCGCCGGTGACCGGGCGGCGCCGTCGCCGCAGCGCCTGCATCAGGTTGAGCAGCCGTTCGGAGCGCTTGGCCATCAGCCGCCGGTCACTGCTGACAAAATCGGGTGCCGCACGCGGTTAGCCTTCTCGCATCGAAATCGAAGGAGAGACCAGATGACCACCATCCTCACCATCCTGACCGAAGGCTTCGCCGATTGGGAGACGTCCCTGCTCAATGCCGTGGCGCACAGCTTCTACAAGGTCGAGACCAAGTACGCGACCCCCGGCGGCAAGCCGGTGACCTCGTCCGGCAATATGACGGTGACGCCGGATCTGGCGCTCGAAGCCGTCGATGTGGCCGACTATGACGCGATCATCGTCTGCGGCGGCACCATCTGGCAAAGCCCGGAGGCGCCCGACATGGCGCCACTGCTCACCGACGCCAAGGCCAAGGGCAAGCTGATCGGGCTGATCTGCGACGGCACGGTGGCCGGCGCCAAAGCCGGGCTGCTCGACGCCATCCGCCACACCAGCAATGGCGACGGTTATCTCGATTTCACCGGCTATCAGGGCAAGGCGCTGTATCGCGACACGCCCGCCGCCGTGACCGACGGCCGCGTCGTCACCGCCGGCGGCACCTCGCCGGTGAGCTTCATGGCCGCGGTGATGGACGGCCTCGGGTTGGCCGACGAGAACCTCGACTACTATGTCGGCATGCACGCCGCGCAGTATGCCAAGGCGGCTTGATGATCCGGGGGACGGCGCGAGCCGACCCCCACCCCTGTCCCCTCCCCCTAAGAAAGGGGAGGGAGACCCTCACACAAGTATCGAGGCCAGCGTCTCCCTCCCCCTGTTCAGGAGGAGGGGACAGGGGTGGAGGTCAGCCCGCACCGGCCTCTCGATTGTCACACCGGCAGCAGCAACCGATCCTGCCGCACCACCTCCGCCGTCATCCCCGCATCAGCCGCATGCTGCGCCACCCGGATCACGTACCGCCCCGGCTCCACCAGCCAATGCTGCGCCTCGGTGCGATAGTAGGCGAAGGCCCGCTCATCGAGTTCCAGCGTCACTCGCTGCCGCTCGCCTGGCCCCAGATACACCTTCTCGAACGCCTTCAACTCCTTTGCCGGCCGCTCGACCGTCGCGTCGGGAGCCGACACATAGACTTGCACCACCTCCGAGCCGGCGCGGCGTCCGGTATTTTCTACCGTCACCGAGACGCTTACCTTGCCGCCTGCCTCGAACCCGGAAGCCTCCACCTCGAGCTCCGACAGCGTAAAACTGCTGTAGCCGAGCCCGAAGCCGAACGGGAACAGCGGCGCGATGCCATGGCGGTCGTAGTGGCGATAGCCGATGAACACGCCCTCCTCGTAGCGCACCTTGCCGTCGAGCCCGGGATAGATTTCGCGATCCTGCGAGTTGGTCGGATTGTCCGCCCATTTGACCGGAAAGCTCTGCGGCAGCCGGCCGCCCGGTTCGGCCGCGCCGGTCAGGATGTCGGCGATGGCATTGCCGGCCTCCTGCCCCGGATACCAGGCCTCGAGCACCGCCGCGACCTCGCCCAGCCACGGCATCTCCACCGGCCCGCCGGTCTGCAGCACCACCACAGTGCGCGGGTTCGCCGCTGCCACGGCCGCGACCAGCTCATCCTGCCGGCCGGGCAGGACGATGGAGTCGAGATCGCTGCCCTCGGTGTCCCATTCGCCGTTGCGCCCGACGAACACCAGCGCCACCTCCGCGTCGCGCGCCGCCGCAACCGCCTCGGCAATCGCGGCATCGCCCAACGGCAAGCCGATACCCGCAGCGAAGGCCGCCAGACCCAGCGTCGCGAACGGCTTGGTGACGAACTCGATCACCACCTCATAGCTGCGGCCGGCTTCGAGCTTGATGGTGCCGACCACCTCGTCGCAGCCTTCCTCGAAAAAGGTGCGGCCCTTCGTCCAGTTCGTCCATGCATCGGCCACCAGCCTGCCGTCGACCAGCACCCGTGAGAAGCCGGCGCTGTAGATGCCGACGCGATGCTCGCCGCTTGCCTCGGGGGTGAACCGCCCGGTGAGCCGGGCCGAAAAATGTAAGGGATCGACTTTGCCGCCGCCGACCCGCCCAATCCAGAAGGCCTGCGCTTCTTCGAGCGTCTCGGTGAACACCGGCGCATCGCTCAGCGCCTCGTTGGCAAAATACTCCGCCGTGAAGCCGCCGCGCAGCAGCGGCTCGAACCGGTGGTTGGTCGCGCCCCCGGCAAAGCTGAGGCGGTCCTCACCCAGCGCCGCCACCAGCCCGTCCCACGGGGCGACACGGTAGTGCGGATTGAGTTGCGCCGAGCCGCCGCCCATGATCTGCGCCACTTTTGCGTTCGGGCCGATCACCGCGATCTTCCCCGAGCCGCTGAGCGGCAGCAGCTCGCCAGCGTTCTTCAGCAGCACCGCGCCCTCGGCGCCGGCGCGGCGGATCAGCGCCCGGTGCTCGGCCCGGTCGTCGGCCCGCTCCACCCACTCACTATGGTCATCGAGCGCCCCGGTCCGTTCCATCAGCCGCAGCACGTCGAGCACCCTGGTACGCAGCGTCTCGCGGCTGACTTCGCCGGCTTCCACCGCCGCCACCAGCTTTTCGCCACGGTCGCGCGGCGGCCCAGGCATTTCAAGGTCGAGCCCGGCATTGACGGTCGGCGCGGTCGAGTGCGAGCCGAACCAATCCGACATCACCACCCCGTCATAGTGCCACTCCCGGCGCAGCACCTGATCGAGCAGCCACGGGTTCTCGCTGGTGAAGGTGCCGTTGAGCTTGTTGTAGGAGCTCATGATGCCCCACGTCCCGCCGCGCTTCACCGCCCATTCGAACGGCACCAGATAGAGCTCGCGCAGCGTCCGCTCGTCGATCTCGGAGCTGATCGTGGTGCGTTCGATCTCCGATTCATTGCCGGCGAAGTGCTTGATCGTCGCCGAGACGCCCTGCCCCTGCAGCCCCTCGATATAGCCGACGGCAAGGCTGGCGGTGAGGATCGGATCTTCCGAGTAGCACTCGAAGTTGCGCCCATTGCTGACCGAACGATGCAGGTTCACCGTCGGAGCGAGGCTCACATGCGCGCCCTTCGACTTCACTTCTTCGGCCAGGGCCGTGCCGATCTCGTTGAGCAGCCGGACGTTCCAGCTGGCGCCAAGCGCGATCCCCACGGGGAACGCCGCCGACTTCACCCCGCCGATCAGCGAGCCGCCGCCGCGTGCGCCGTTCGGCCCGTCGGTGACCCGAAGCTTGCCGATGCCCAGCCGATCGATCGCCGGCAGCGACCAGAAGTCCTCCCCCGACAGCAGGCTCACCTGCTCCTCGAGCGTCATCCGGTCGACCAGCTCTTCGATCCGCCCCATCGTCATCGTCTCCGTGTTGAACGTTCTACGCCATTAGCCTGCGACCGCCGGCCTTTGCAACGCCGCAGCTGCGCCGTGCACCCCTAGTCACAATGAGTAACTGTGTCTATATTTGTGCCTAAACAGATTTTGCCCGTTTGGAGGCACCAGATGAAACCTATTCCCGGCAGGAGCGAGACCTGCAACGCCATGGCCGACATCCTCAATCGCATCGGCGACAAGTGGAGCGTCATGATCGTCGGCTATCTCGGCAGGAAGACCATGCGCTTCAACGAGTTGCGTCACACCATCGGCGGCATCTCGCAGCGCATGCTGACCCTGACGCTGCGCAACCTCGAGCGCGACGGCCTCGTTACCCGCACGGTCTATCCCGAGATCCCACCGCGGGTTGAGTACCAGCTGACGCCGCTTGGCCAGAGCCTGCAGGCGCCGATCAGCGCGCTCTGGGCCTGGGCCGAAGAGCACCAGGGCGAGGTGCAGAGTGCCCGCCTCGAGTATGACGGTCTGCACGACGACACCGCCGACCAGCATCCGCCGGAGCGGCGCTACGCCGGCGCCGCGAGGTGACCGGCGGGGTCGCGACCCGCACCAGCCTCAGTGACGACTTGAGCGCCATCGGCCTCACCGATGGCGACGCGGTGCTGGTACACGCCGCGCTGCGCCAGGTCGGCAAGATCGTCAACGGCCCCGACGACATCATCGACGCCCTGCGCGACGTCATCGGTCCGGCCGGCACCATTCTCGGCTACTGCGACTGGCAGCTCGAGGACGAGTTGCGCGACGACCCGACAATGCGGGCGCACATCGCCGCCTTCGACCCCGAGCGCTCGCGCGCGACCCGCGATAACGGCTATTGGCCGGAAGCACTCCGTACCACGCCCGGCGCACTGCGCAGCGGCAGCCCCGGCGCCTCGATGGCGGCGCTGGGCGGCGAGGCCGAATGGTTCACGGCCGATCATGCCCTCGACTATGGTTATGGCCCGCAATCGCCGCTCGGCAAGCTGGTCGAGGCCAAAGGCACGGTGCTGATGCTGGGCGCGCCGCTCGACACCATGACGCTGCTGCACCATGCCGAGCACCTCGCCGATTTCCCCAACAAGCGTATCCTGCGCTACGAGGCGCCGATCCTCGTCGACGGCGAGACGGTTTGGCGCTGGTTCGAGGAGTTCGACACCGGCGATGTGCCTGACGGGTTACCCGAGGATTATTTTGCGACGATCGTCGAGCAGTTCCTCGCCACCGGCCGCGGCAAGCGGGGCAAGGTCGGCGCGGCGAACTCGGTGCTCGTCCCCGCCGACGAGATGGTGGCGTTCGGCGTCGCCTGGCTCGAACGCTGGGGCAAAGGCCGCTGAGCCACTCCGACCATTGGGCTCGCGCCGAGACCCTCTGGTCTTTGACCAACCACCGGCTGTCGTCTTAGCAAAGCAGGGACCCAACTCGCAGCCCCAGCCAGCCGATGGGTGGGTCCCAGCTTCGCTGGGATGACATCGCGGGTGGGTTGATCGCAGTGGGCCAACCTCACCACCGCGACGACCCTTTGCCGGACCCTAGTTCATCTGCGCAACGCCCTACCGCTTCGCTACCCAGGCCCCGCTGTCGCCATAACGTTTGCCCGAGAACTTCTCGGCTGCCAGCAGTTCACCCAGCGTCTTTAGCTCCTCGGCGGAGAGCACGATGCCCGCCGCGGCGACGTTCTGTTCGAGATGCGCGATCCGTCGGGCACCCGGAATCGGCACGATGAACTCGCCCTGATGCAGCACCCAGGCGAGCGCCAGCTGCGCCGCCGTTACCCCCTTGTCGGCCGCCATCTGCTCGAGCAGCTTCACCAGCGCGGCATTGGCCGCCATGTTCGCTTCGCTGAAGCGCGGCAGGCTGCGCCGGAAGTCGCCGGCACCGAGGTCCTCAGGCTTCTGGATGGCGCCGGTGAGGAAGCCGCGGCCAAGCGGACTGAACGGCACGAAGCCGATGCCGAGTTCGCGACAGGCATCGAGGATCGGGCCCTCCGGATCGCGGGTCCACAGCGAGTATTCGCTCTGCAGCGCCGCGATCGGGTACACCGCATGCGCCCGCCGGAGGGTGTCGGCGCTGGTTTCCGACAGGCCGATGGCGCGCACCTTGCCTTGCCGCACCAGTTCCGCCATCGCCCCCACCGTGTCCTCGATCGGCACCTCAGGGTCGACCCGGTGCAGATAGAACAGGTCGATCGTCTCGACGCCAAGGCGCTTGAGCGATGCCTCGGCCACTTCGCGAGCGTGCTCGGGCCGCCCGTCGACGCCGGCCATCGCGCTGATGTCCGACTTGCTGGGGTCGATCTTGAAGCCGAACTTGGTGGCAATCACCACCTTGTCTCGAACCGGCTTCAGCGCCTTGCCGACCAGAACCTCGTTGGTGAACGGCCCATACACCTCGGCGGTATCGAAGAAACTGACGCCGAGCTCCACCGCGTGGTGCAGCGTGCGGATGGCATCCACCTCGTCCTGCCCGCCATAGGCATGGCTCATCGCCATGCAGCCGAGCCCGACGGTCGAAACGGTCAGCGGACCGAGGGTGCGCGTTGCGAGACTACCAGCGGGCGTTTGCCCGCTTGCTGGCTGCCGGTCGCTGGCGGCGTTCGGGGAGTGCTGCGTCATATTCCTTCATCCTCTTCGATGTGCCGGCATAGCCGGCGATCTTGGCGTCAAGGACAAGGAGGCATTCGGAGAGCTCGGCAAGCTGCGCCCGCACCCGTTCGCGATGCTGTTCGAGCAGCTCGCGACGCCCTGCCTCGGTAGCAGGGCCCGCTTCGCGCAGCGCCGCATAATGCAGCATCTCGCGGATCGGCATCCCGGTCGCCTTGAGGTGACCGAGAAACTCGATCCAGGTGAGGATCGATTGATCGTAATCGCGCTGGCCCGACTGGTCCCGGTCGGCATAGGGCAACAGCCCGATCCGCTCGTAGTAGCGGATCGTATGGGCGGTAAGTCCCGAGCGCCTGACCAGCTGACCGATCTTCATCTCTACCTTCCTTGTCCCGACGAGAACCAAGGCTAGGAGTTCGAGTGCACTCTAAGTCAAGCGCCGATTTTCGACGGGCCAGCGCGATGGCCTGCTAGGCGTTGAAACCGCTGTCGACGAGGATCGAGGTGCCGGTAATGCTGCGCCCGCCGGGGCCAGCGAGGTGCACCACCGCCGCCGCGATGTCCTCGGCGGCGCCGAACCGACCCAGCGCGTTGAGCCCCATCTGCGACGGCGCCATAGGCCCGTCGGCCGGGTTCATGTCGGTATCGGTCGAACCGGGATCGACGGTATTGATGGTGATCCCCAGCGGCCCCAGTTCGCGCGCCAGCGCCCGGGTCATGCCGCCCAGCGCCGATTTGCTGGTGACATAGAGGCTGAGGCCCGGCCCCGCGACGCGCGTCGCCATATTGGTGCCGATCGAGATGATCCGCCCACCCTCGCTCATGTGCTTTACCGCCGCCTGCGTCGCAAAGAACGGCGCCCGGGCATGGATCGAGAACAGCCGGTCGAACGATTCGACCGTCACGTCGCCGAACGGCCCGCCGGTGCCGACGCCGGCATTGTTGACGAGGATGTCGAGGCGGCCCAGTTCTTCGACCGTGCGATCGACGGCGGCCATCACCGCATCGGGGTCGGCCGAATCGACCTGCATGGCGATGGCCCGCCGCCCCATCGCGGTAACCTCTTGCGCAATCTCGCCGGCCCTCTCGCCGTTGCGCTCGAAGGTGAAGGCAACGTCAGCGCCTGCGTGCGCCAGGGCCAGCACCGTGGCTGCACCGATGCCGCGGCTACCGCCGGTCACGAGGGCTACGCGGCCGGAAAGCTCAAGGTCGGTCATATCGGATCTCCATTTTCTACCGATCGGTACACAATTGGCTATGACGGTTGCGATGCGCCGTCAACAATTTTATACTGATCGGTAGACAATCATCCGGAAACCCGATTTTGGCAGGCCGCCCCCGAGAGTTCGATCGAGACCTGGCGCTGGACCAGGCGATGCGCCTGTTCTGGGAGCGCGGCTATGAGGGCACCTCGATCAATGACCTGACCGAGGCGCTCGGCGTCGGCAAGCCAAGTCTCTATGCGGCCTTCGGCTCCAAGGAACAGCTGTTCTACGAGGCGTTGGACCTTTACGTGCGCACCTACGGACCAACCCTCGGCGACGTACCGACGGCGCGCGGCGCCATCGAGTCGCTGCTGCGGTCCAATGCCGAGACCTATGTCGACCCCAACATTCCCTCGGGCTGCATGATTGTGCTGGCCGCCGCGGTCGGCCCGCCACAGAACGCCGAAGTGCGGGCGCACCTCGCCATGCTGCGCAACGCCTCGACCGGCTCGTTCGCGGCGCGGATCAGGAAGGGCATGGTCGACGGCGATGTGCCCGAGGGCGCCGATGCCGAGGGCATGGCGCAGTTCTATACCACCGTGCTGAACGGGCTGGCGCTGCAGGCGCGGGACGGCGCCGGCGGCGCCGCCCTTGAGCGAGTGATCGACGGCGCCATGGCCGCCTGGGACGTTCTATCCCGGCCTACACCAGCGCCTTGATTTCCTTCTTCCGCCACCAGCCCAGATAGTAGGTGGCCTGGAAGATCAGCAGGGCGCTGAAGCTCATGCAGTAACCCCACCACACCCCCTCGAGCCCGAAGAAGTGGCTGAGCGTCAGTGCCGCCGGGATCTCGACCAGGACGATCGCCGCCAGCGACAGGGCCATCGGGATCCACACGTCGCCCGAGGCGCGCATCACTGCCGAGAACACCGAGCCCCAGCCGAACACCAGGCAGCTCCACAACACGATGTGCAGCAGCCGCTCGGCGATCTCCACCACCGACTCGTCGGTGATGAACAACCGCACCAGGTGCTGCGAGAACAGGTAGGCGATCAGCACCAGCGCGCCGGTGACGATCAGGTTCATTATGAGCGCCGTACGGGTCACCTTCTCCACGTCATCGAAGCGCCGCGCCCCGATCGCCTGCGCGGCGAAGATCGAGGCGGCGATGCCGATCGACATGGCTGGGAACTGCACATAGCTCAGCACCTGGTTGACCGCGCCATAGGCCGCCGTGGCGTCCGAACCGAAGCGGTTGATGATGCCGACGATGACGATGGCAGAGATCGACGACACCACCATGGCAACGCCGGCCGGAATGCCGAGCTTGAGGATCAGCCCGAGCAGCTGCACATCGACCTTCAGATGCCGGAACAGCTCGGCATCGGGCGCCATCGGGCTCTTCTTGTAGTTGAGATAGAAGAACAGGAAGATCAGCACCACGACGAAGCCGGCAATGAACGCCACCGCCGCCGACAGCACGCCGATCTGCGGCAGGCCGAACCAGCCCTGGATCAAAGCCGGGGTGACGAACAGCCCGACCCCGATCGAAAAGATCAGCGTCAGCAGCGGCGTCACCGTGTCGCCGACGCCGCGCAACGTCGAGGTGATGATCAGGAACAGGAAGAACCCCGGCATGCCGATCAGCACGATCCGGCCATAGGCAGTCGCTTCGGCGACAATGTCGGCCGGCGCACCGAGCAGTTCCATCAGGTTCTGCGCGAACAGGCCGCCCAACACCGCGACCACCAGGCCCATGAGGAAGCCGACGGTCAGCGTCGTGCCGGTCACCTGCTTGATTTTCAAGAGGTTCTTGGCGCCCCAGGCCTGCCCGATCAGGATCGCCGCGCCGGAAGCGAGGCCGATCACGAACGAGATGAGGAAGATCATGATCGGGAAGAACACCGAGACGGCGGCCAGCGCCTCCACCCCGATCATCTGCCCGATATAGATGTTGTTGATGGTGCCCGACAGTGACTGCAGGATGTTGCTGAGCATCAGCGGCACGAGGAAGACGAGGAACCGCTGCCAGAGCGGCCTAGAGAGATTGTTCATCGAGTGAACTCCGAAACCCGTAAATCATGCGACGGCGTTGGGCCCCAAATGGCCAGCGGCCGGTGAAACACCGGGTCGCGAGGCGGGCCACTTCACATCTCAGCTAAAGATGCAGGCGGGTCGGAGCACGATGGGGTATGAACGCACGGCCGGTTCTCTAGCCCCGGGGAGGACGGCCGTCAATCGCGCGACCACGCGGTTGCCTCCGCTGCGCTGCCAATAGGAATCTGAAGGAATCCCAATGACCCAGCCTGTCGCCATCGTCACCGGAGCCGGCCAGGGCATCGGCGCCGCCATTGCCCGCGAGCTCGCCGCCCGCGATTACCGGCTGGTGTTGTTCGCCCGCTCCGAGCAGGTCGAAGCGGTCGCCGCCGAACTCTCCGCTACCGCGGTACGCGGCTCGCTCACCGAGCCCGCCGACCTCCAGCGCCTCGTCGACACCGCCATCGCCACCCATGGCCGCATCGATGCGGTGGTCAACAATGCCGGTCACGTCCCTACCGGCGACATCGGCACCATGCCCGACACCGACTGGCAGCACGGCTTCGACATGATCGTGTTGAACCCGGTGCGCCTGATGCGGCTGGTGACGCCGCATTTCCTCGCCAACGGCAAGGGCGCCGCGGTGAACATCTCGAGCTTTGCCGGCAAATCCCCCGAACTGGTGATGCCGATGTCGTCGGCGCTGCGACCGGCGCTGCAGGCCTGGACCAAGCTCTATGCCGATCGCTACGGCGCCGACGGCATCCGCATGAATGCCGTGCTGCCAGGTTTCCTCGACAATTACGACACCGTCGAAGCCCGCCGCCAGAAGATCCCGGTCGGTCGTTACGGCGAACTCCAGGAACTCGCCAGGGTAGTGGCCTTCCTCCTTTCCGACGACGCTTCCTACGTCACCGGGCAGAGCCTGCTGGTCGATGGCGGCATGACCCGCGCGATCTGAGTCTGGAGAGCTTGCGAACAGGCAGTTCCGGTGGCTCGGTTGGACGCGACCATGCCACAACCACCGGTGTCATCCCCGCGGGGATGACACCGAGTTTATGGAGCTGCCGGCCAACACCACCACCGCTTGCGACCCAGTCCGGCTCGAAGCCCGACAAATCAATGACCCCGATCATTGCGGTGAATGGGGTCGATCACCAGATGTCATCGCACCATCACGCCAACCTGATGTAGCGTCCCCGCCCATGCATGCCCCCGCCCCCAGCGGCTCCGCGCAGTTCTGGCTCGGCGTCCGCATGTTCCTTCCCGTCGCCGTCTCCATCGCCGCCTATGGCGTGGTGTGGGGCGTGCTTGCCGGCCAGGCCGGGTTGAGCGTCCTCGAAGTGGCGCTGATGAGCGGCCTGGTATTCGCCGGCGCCAGCCAGTTCGTGGCGCTCGACATGTGGACCCCGGGTGCCCTGCCGGTGCTGTCGATCGTCATTGCCGCCGGCATCGTCAACCTGCGCATGCTGCTGATGTCGGCGACGCTGCGGCCGCTGGTCGGGCACCTGTCGCTCCCCCAGCAACTGGGGGCCATGTTCTTCGTTTCCGACGAGCAGTGGGCGATGACCATGGCCGAGGTCAGGAAGGGCACCGGCAGCGTCGCCTTCCTGCTCGGCACCGGCGTCCTCAGTTGGTTCGCCTGGATGGGCTCGACCCTTTGCGGCCGGGTGCTCGGCGCCTTCATCGACGACCCGACGAAGTACGGGCTCGATTTCGCCTTCACTGCCACCTTCCTCGCCTTGCTGCTCGGCATGTGGCGCGGCCGGGGCGACCTGGTGCCATGGATCGTCGGCGCGCTCGCCGCCATCCTCACGTCACGGCTGATCGAGGGCAACTGGTACATCATCGTCGGCGGCCTCGTCGGCAGCTTTGCCGGGGCGCTGGCCGAGACCATCAGGGAGCGCCGCCATGTCGCTTGAGGCACTCATCGCTATCCTGGGCATGGCCGCGGTGACCTTCGCCATCCGCGCCGGCGGATTGCTGCTCGCCAACCGGCTGCCCACCACCGGCTTCGTCGCCAGCTGGATGAAGCATGTGCCGGGCGCCGTGCTTGCGGCGCTCGTCGCCCCGGCGATCCTGAGCGGCGGCACGGCCGAAGCCATCGCCGCGGCGGTCACGGCGCTGATCTACATCGTCAGCCGCAACCTCTTTGCCGCCATGCTCGGCGGCGTGCTGGCCGTCTACCTCGCGCGGCTGGCACTGGGGGCCTGACGGAACACCCGGGCCGCCTTGCTCGTTGTAGAACCAGCAAGGAGGGTCGAGATGCAGACCATCATCGGACAGTTCGACAGCTACGAGCACGCCGCCGCCGCCGTACATGCCCTGCATGAGGCTGGCATCGCCCACACCGATATCAGCTTCGTTGCCAATACCCCGGCCGACTACGAGCCCGACGAGGTCGGCGAGGGCGCTACCACCGGCGCCGAAGTCGGCGCCGGGCTGGGCGCGGCGGGTGGTCTGCTGGCCGGGCTCGGCATCATCTCCATTCCCGGCCTCGGTCCGATGGTCGCCGCCGGCTGGCTGTTCGCCACCGCCATCGGCGCCTTCGCTGGAGCCGGTGTCGGCGCTGCGACCGGCGGCCTGATCGGCGCCTTCACCAGCGCCGGGGTGCCCGAAACCGAGGCCAAGGCACTGGCCGAAAAGCTCGAACAAGGCGGCGCCATTGTGAGCGCCCGGGTCGACGAGGCCCATGCCGGCCCGGCCGCCGCGATTCTCCGGCATGCCGAAGGTATCGAGGTGGTACCGCAAGGCGAGGAAATCGAACTGGCGGCGCGACGCGTCCCCGATGACGAGCCGCCGCCGCCGCGCGACTACCCGTTCGTTCCGCCGATCGTCTAGAGCGACGTCTGAGGCTTGCGCCTCCCCCCGGCGCGATGCTACGGGCATTCCCCGCGCCCCTGTGGTGGAATTGGTAGACGCAGCGGACTCAAAATCCGCCGCCGCGAGGCATGTCGGTTCGAGTCCGACCGGGGGCACCAATCACCTTTCGCCGACGACCCGTGCCCGGGCTATTGCGGCGTCAGTTTCTCGGTGCCGCTGCCGGGCTGCCCGGCAATGGTCCACAACCCTTCCAGCGAGCCATCCTCCATCACCTGGTAGATCACCAGCCCGATCGCCTCGCCCATCACATAGCCGGCCGAGAAGGCGTTGCCGTTGCGCATGCAGATGCCCTGCGATGTCGACGGTCCGGTGGTCCAGTAAATCTCGCAGGTCGTCTCGCTGGTGAGGACGATCTTCGCCGTACCGCCGTAATTCGAGCCGTCGAGATTGGTGCCTTCGACGGCGTAGTCGCCGCCAATACTCTGCGCCATGGCGGCAGGACTCGCCAATGCCAGCACCACGCCCGCCAGTGGAAGTATTCGACGCATCTCAGCCCCCATTGTTCCCTTGATATGAGACTAGGCCGCAGTCCTCTGGACTGACAATCCGGCGCGACGCACAGTGCACTCCCTTTTCGCGCGGAGGATTCGATGGCGGGAACGATCAGGCTCGGCACTGCCGGCTGGGTGTTCGAGGCTTGGCGCAAGAGCTACTACCCCGACGGGCTGAAGCAGAAGGACGAGCTCGCCTACTCCAGCGCCCGGCTCGGCAACATCGAGATCAACTCCACCTTCTATTCGCACCAGAAGGCCGCCAGTTTCGAGAACTGGGCCAGCCAGACCCCGGACGATTTCGTCTTCACCGTGAAGGGCCACCAGTTGGTGACCCACATCAAGCGGCTGAAGGATGTCGAGCTGCCGCTCGCCAACTTCTTCGCTTCGGGTGTCATGGCGCTGGGCAAAAAGCTCGGGCCCTTCTGCTGGCAACTGCCGGGCAACAGCAAATACGATCCCGACCGGATGGAAGCCTTCCTCTCCCTGCTGCCGCAGACGCCGGAGGCGCTCGTTGCCCTGGCTGGAAAGACCGACTACGGCAAGAATCCGCCCTATCTCGACGCCACCGGCATCATCCGGGTGCGTCACGCCATCGAAGTGCGGCACGAGAGTTTTGCCGATCCGCGCTTCATCGCTCAGCTCAGGGCATACAACGTCGCCCTCGTTGTCGCCGACACCGCGGAGTGGGCCTATATCGACCAGACCGCCGACTTCTCCTACGCCCGCCTGCAGGGCGCCCCGGGCAAGGAGAGCTATGCGCTCGCCGAGCGCGAGGTCCGTGCCGGCTGGCTGAAATCCTGGGCCGAGGGCAAGCCGGTTGCCGGCGGTCCCTACGTCACGGCTGCAGAAGCCAGCCCTCCGCCGCGCGACGTCTTCGCCTTCTTCGTCTCGACCGACAAGGAACACGCACCCGACAATGCCCGAGCCGTCATGGCGCAGCTCGGTCTCACCGGACCAGGCGGCGAGTGACGATCTCGTGAGCGGGCTTAAGTTGACTTGGGGCCCGCGCCCGAGAATATGGCGCCCATCCGCATAGGAGCGTCACCGTGACCACCAGCCTTACCGCCGATCGTTCCCGCCTGCTGGCGACGATCTCGTTCGTCCTGGGCCTTGCCACCATTGCCGGCGCCTGGGGCTCGCAGCTGTTCGGCGGGCTGGTGCCGTGCGAGCTCTGCCTCGAGCAGCGCCTGCCCTACTATTGGGGGCTGCCGCTCCTCGCACTGGTGCTGATCCTGTGGCGCCGGCTGCCACGCGCCGTCTGGTATGTCGGCATCGTGCTGGTGCTCTTGACCTTCGTCTGGTCGACCTATCTCGCCGGCTACCATGCCGGCGTCGAGTACGGCTTCTGGCCCGGCCCTACCGCCTGCACCGGCACCGGCGTCGATGTGAGCTTTTCCGACCTCACCAACATCAATGCCGCGCGGGTCGTCCCCTGCGACAAGATCCAGTTCAGCCTGTTCGGCGTAACGCTCGCCGGCGCCAACACGCTGATCTCGGCGGCGATCGTCGTGATGCTCGGCACAGCGCTGCTCAAGGGCCGGAAGACGGCCTGAGCTTACGGCTCGAGCTCTATGTCCCAGTAGAGGTAGTCGAGCCAGCTCTGATGCAGGTGGTTGGGCGGGAAGGCCCGGCCATTATTGTGCAGGTCGTGCACCGTCGGCTGGAACGGCTCCTGCATCGGGAACATCTTGATCTCGCGCGGCAGCCGGTTGGCTTTCCTCAGGTTGCATGGCGCACAGGCGGCGACCACGTTCTCCCAGGTGGTACGGCCGCCCTTCGAGCGCGGGATCACGTGGTCGAAGGTAAGGTCGTCCCGCGCACCGCAATACTGGCACTGGAACTTGTCGCGCAGGAACACATTGAAGCGGGTGAAGGCCGGGTGCCGTGCCGGCTTCACGTAATCCTTGAGCGAGACGACGCTGGGCAGCAGCATCTCGAAGCTCGGCGACTTGATCACCCGGTCGTAGTTGGAGACCACATGCACCCGATCAAGGCAGATCGCCTTGATCGCGTCCTGCCAGGACCAAAGCGACAAGGGATAGTAGCTGAGCGGCCTGTAATCGGCATTCAGCACCAGAGCGGGGCTATTCTCAAGCGACACATGTACTGTCACTTGTCGCCCCCCGAACGGGAATCGCGGCCAGTCATGATCAGCAATATTCTATGCCGACTGTGACATGGCTGTGAAGCGCCATTCGGTCTTTGCTCAGCCGTTCTGCGCCAGCATGAACGAGGTGGCGAAATCCAGCCCATCCGGCGCAATGCCGTGCGCCGTACCCGGCGAAATATGCAGCGCGACGTCGAACCCGGCAGCCGTCAGCTCGGTCGCCGCCTGCCGACTCAGCGCGGGGTCGACCACCTGGTCGAGGTCGCCGTGAATCAGCGCCACCGGCGGCTTGTCGATTGCCGGAAAGCCATCGGCCGGAACGAACGCACCGGAGAACGCCACGATGCCTCTGACCGGCCGCGGCAGCGCCGTGCCGACGTTGAGCGCCATCATCGCCCCTTGCGAGAAGCCGACAAGGAAAGTGTCCGCCGGTTTGATCTCGGTCTGTGCCCACAGGTCGGTGAGAAACTCGATGATCACGGGCGCGGCGGTCTTTGCCCCTTCGATACGGCCGGCGATGCGATCGACCGCCAGCGGAAACCACTCGAAGCCGAACGGGTTGCCGGCGCATGGCGTCGGCGCGTTCGGCGCAATGAACAGCGCATCGGGCAACAGCGGCCCCCAATGGTGGCCGAGCCCGATCAGGTCACTGCCGTCGGCGCCATAGCCGTGCAGCAGGATCACCGCCTGTTTCGGGGCGCCACCGCTCTTGGGCGGCAGCATCGGGCCGGAGAGCTTGGCCATCAGATCGACAATCCTTCCTTGTTCCGCACGGCGCGATAATAGCGCCAGAGCAGCAATGCGGCAGTGGAGCGATAGGGCGACCAGCCCCGCGCCATCGCGATCAAGTCCTTCACCGCTGGCTTGTCGTCAAGCCCGAACGCCCACTCGGCGGCCCGCTGCAGGGCGACATCGCCCGCCGGAAAGATGTCGGGATGGGCGGCCGAGAACATCAGGTAGATCTCGGCGGTCCACGGCCCGATGCCCTTGAGCCGGGTCAGCGCCGCGATCGCTTCGTCGGCCGGCAGTTCGGCAAGATGCGCGAAGTCGACGCTGCCGGCGGCGATGGCTTCGGCGAGACCGCGCAACGTCCGGTACTTGCCGCCCGATTGTCCGGCGCCACGCACCGCCTCCTCGCTGAGTTTCAGGTAGCCGACCGGGTCCAGCGCGCCCTCCAGTTGCGCAAAGCGACCCCAGATCGCATCGGCGCTGGCGGTCGAGACCTGCTGCCCGGTGACGATCCGCGCCAGCCCCTCGAAGCCGCCGGGCGAGCGGCGGATTTCGAATGCGCCGGCCCGTTCGGCAACGCCGCCCAGACGCGGATCGAGCTCAATCAGGGCGCCGAGCTGGCGCTGCAGCGCCTGAGGCGTATCGAGACGGTCTGTCAAAGAAATGTCCTTACGTGCTAGCAGTTTGTCATGCTCAGACCTGTCCTCCGCTTCGCCCCGAGCCCTAATGGCTTGCTGCATCTGGGGCACGCCTATTCGGCGCTGTTCACCTCGGTCTGGGCCGAGGCACTGGGTGGCCGGTTTCTGATCCGTATCGAAGACACCGACCTTACCCGAAGCAAGCCGGAATTCACCGAGGCGATCTTTGCCGATCTCGCCTGGCTCGGCCTCAGCTGGGAAGAGCCGGTGCTGCGGCAATCCACCCGCTTCCCGCTTTATGCCGCCGCAGCCGATCGGCTGAAGGCGCGCGACCTGCTCTACCCCTGCTTCTGCTCACGCACCGAACTGGCCGCCTCTTCCACCGGCACCGACCCCGACGGCGCGCCGCTCTATCCCGGCACCTGCCGGCACCTGTCCGCAGCCGATGTGAAGCAGCGCTTTGCCGAAGGACGAGAGGCGAACTGGCGGCTGAAGACCGATGAGGCGATGGCGCTGACCGGGCTGCTGACTTACAGCGTCGCCGGCCCCACCCCGGCGGATCGCCCACAGATCCGCTACGCCCGGCCGGAGCGCTGGGGCGATGTGGTGCTGCAGCGCAAGGGGACCCCGACCAGCTACCATCTCAGCGTGGTGATCGATGACGACGCGCAGGGCGTCACCCACGTCACCCGCGGCCGCGACATGGAGCCTTCGACCGATATCCACGTACTGTTGCAGATGCTGCTCGGCCTCAGTTCGCCGCTCTACACCTTCCACAAGTTGATCCTCGATGCGGAGGGCAAGAAGCTCAGCAAGTCGAAAGGCTCCACCTCGCTCAGGAGCCTGCGAGAGGCGGGGCGGACGGCGGCGGAGATTCGGCGGGAGCTGGGGTTCTAGGCCGAGCGTTTGGCGCCCCTCACCCCGGCCCTCTCCCCAGAGGGGGCTGTTGCGTAGTAGGCGGCGTCGGTGATTTGGCGGCGAGCTTGGGGTAGTGAGCGGCCCTGGGGACCTTTTGCTGCCCGGGATCGGTGGCTGCGGTGGTGTTTGGCAGTCGCTGGACGCAACTAGGCTGTGATGGCAGCCCAGCGCCTGAGGTTGAAGGCGATGGCGCTGAGGGTGACCTGAGCACTGGCCTTGAGCAGCCCGACGTAGCGGATCCGGGTGAACTTCATCCGGTTCTTGAGCGTGGCGAAGGTGGTCTCGACCGCCGCGCGGCGCCGGGCGATCAGCCGGTTGTAATGCTTGAGACGGGGGCTGAGCTCGGGATGATGGCGGTTGGCCCGGCGCGCCAGCCTGGGCTTGATGCCACGCGCCGTGAGCGCGGCCTGACGCTCATGGGTGTGGTAGGCCGCATCAGCCCACACCACCGTCTCGTCGCCGCGAACCAGCAGATCGGCCGGCGTGGTGTCGTTGACATTGGCTGGCGTGGTCAGCACCGAGCGGATGAAGCCTCCCGGCCCCTCGTCCACCCCGACATGCGCCTTGTAGCCGAAGGTCGAACCAGGCTTGCCGGTGCGCTTGGCAAAGCCCGCGTCCGGATCCAGCGACAGCCGATCCCCACTGCTCGGACGGCTCACCGTCTCGATCACCGTGGCATCCAGCATCGTGCCACGCTTGAGGATCACACCAGCCGCCTCCAGTTGCTTGTCGAGTTCGTCGAACAGCTTGTCGAACAGGCCCAGCTCCACCAGCTCGTTGCGGAAGCGATTGAGCACACTGTGGTCGGGTACACCTTCCTCCAGCCCCAGCCCAACAAAGCGCCGGAAGCTCAGTCGGTCGCTCAGCGCTTCCTCAAGCTCGCGCTCGCTCAGCCCATACAGAGCCCCAAGCAGCAGGGCCTTGAACAACACCAGCGGCGGCCAGGCCGCACGACCCGGACCATTATCCCTCAGCTTGCTCAGCAGCTTCTCGAACCGGTACCACCGCACCAGCTCTGCAAGCCGGTTCAGCGTGCTGTTGCCGCTCTTGCCAACCACAGCATCGGCAAATCCCAACTGACCGGTTCGCTTGATCGCCAAGGCTCGACTCCGTTGATCTCAACCAACGGAATCACAAACACCCAATTTTGCAACAGCCCCCAGAGGGGAGAGGGGGCGTTGTGGCACCGCCGGTGCAAAGTGCGTCCCCTCGCCCCTCTGGGGAGAGGGTTAGGGTGAGGGGCGCCAAGCGCGCCGGGCTACGCCGCCAGCTTCTCCGCCGCAAAGAACGGCGCCACCGTCGCCGCCACCGCCTCTTCGAACGGCGTCGCAAAATCCGGACCGAGGATGGCGTCGAGCCGCGTGTCCTTGAGCTCCATCGGGTTCTCCCACAGGTAGCTCATCTTGCTGACCGCCCGCATCAGCGGATCGACCAGGCCGACCACATTGAACAGCACCCGCGGGAACGTGCCGACCTTGAGCTGCACCGGCGCGGCGGCCACGGTGGCAGCCGCCATCTGCTCCGGCGTCACGTAATTGCCGGCAAAGTGGAAATTCTCGAACGCGCCGAACTCCTTCCTGTGCCAGGCGAGCTTCTCGAAGGCCCGGCCGACATCCGGCAGGTATGCCCAGGAATGGCCGATACCGCGCACGCCCATCATCGCGAACTTGCCCTTCTTCGCCTCACGCAGCATGGCGAGGTCGAACCAGTCGAAGCTGCTCTCCGGCCCGTAGAAATCCCCGGCGCGAACGATGATCGTCTGGATGTCGCCACGTTTCGCCGCCGCTTCGTACAGCGCCTCGACCCGTGCCCGGATCTCACCGCGCGGCGTCTGCGGCCGCTGCTTGAGCTCGGGGGTCACGAACCGATCGCCGGCCGCATAGTTGTAGATATTGCCGGGGAACAGCAGCGTCTTGCCGCTCTTGCCGAGCGCCGCGATCACTCGCTGGTTCTGCGCCTCCATCCGGCCCTGGTCCCACTGGTGGTAGGGCAGGTTCAGTGCGTTGACCACCACCTCGGCGTCGCCGATGGCCGCCCGCATCGCCTCGAGATCCTCGGCATCGCCCTTGATGAAGCGCACTCCTGATATCGGCTGCTTGTTGGAGCGCCCGAACCCCGCCACATCCCACCCCGCGGCGACGAACGCCTTGGCGATGTGGTGGCCGACATGGCCGTTGATGCCGATGACGATGACTTTCTGCGCGTTCATTTGCTTGGCTCCTTGCTGGTGACGAACAAGCTAGGCGCAACATTCACGTTGATGAATTGGACAGGATCGTACACTTGCCATACAGAATTGAATGGCAACTGGAGCTTGAACCATGCCCGATCCCGACTGGTCGCTATGGCGCAGCTTTGGCGCCGTCGTCGAACACGGCTCGCTCTCGGCAGCCGCCCGCGCCCTTGGCCTGAGCCAGCCGACCCTGGGTCGCCACGTCGAGGCACTGGAGCAGGCATTGGGGATGAGCCTGTTCGAGCGCACGCTCAACGGCTTCCACGCCACCGACACGGCGCTGAAGCTCTACGAGCCGGTGCTGGCCGCACAGCAGGCTTTGGCCGAGGCGGCACTGATCGCTGAAGGCGCCAGCGCTGCGCTCACCGGTTCGGTCCGCATCACCTCGAGCACGGTGATGTGCCACTACGTGCTGCCGCCGTTCCTCAACGACCTGCGCCTGAGCTTCCCGCAGGTGGCGATCGAACTGGTGCCGTCGGATTCGGCCGAGAACCTGTTGTTGCGCGAGGCCGATATCGCCGTGCGCATGTTCCGCCCCACCCAGCTCGAACTGATCACCCGAAAACTCGGCGAGAGTCCGATCATCACCTGCGCCCACGAAAGCTACATCGCGCGCCGTGGCGCCCCTGAACGGCCCGAGCAACTGGTCGACCATGACCTCATCGGCTTTGATCGCTCCGAACTGTTGATCGGCGCTGCCCGTCGCATGGGGTTCGAACTCAAACGCAGCGATTTCATCGTCCGCACCGACAGCCAGACCAATGCCTGGGAGCTGATCAAGGCCGGGCTCGGGGTCGGCTTCGCCCAGCAACTGCTGGTGGCCGAGACACGCGGCATGGTGCCGCTATTGCCAGATTTCCGCCCGCCGCCGCTGGAAGTGTGGTTGACCACGCATCGCGAACTGTTCACCAGCCGTCGCATTCGTGCCATCTATGACCGACTGGGCGAGGGCCTCAGCCGCTTCCTCGCGAGGACATTATGAACATCACCGGCATCATCACCATCGTCGCGCTCGGCGCGGTCGCCATCATCCTGTTCATGGGCCTGTGGAACATGTTCCGCGGCGGCGACCCCAACCTGAGCCAGAAGCTGATGCGCGCCCGCGTCATCGCCCAGGCCGTGGCCATCGTGGTGATCCTCGCCGCGCTGTACTTCTTCGGGCGCGGCAGTTGACCGAATAGCGCTTCGCGCCCCGCCGCCGCTGAGCTAGTTTCGACGCCACTGACTCGCGGCGAAACGACATGGTCAAACTCAACAGGATCTACACCCGCACCGGCGACGACGGCACCACCGGGCTGGTGCGCGGACCACGGCGCTCCAAGGCGGACCTGCGCGTCGAATGCTTCGGCACGGTCGACGAAGCCAACAGCTTCATCGGCATGGCGCGGCTGAATACCGGCTCGATGCCCAAGCTCGACCGGCTGCTGGCGCGGGTGCAGAATGACCTGTTCGACCTCGGCTCCGATCTTGCGACCCCCGGCGCCGACCCGGCCGGTGCGGCCCCGTCGCTGCGCATTACCGCGGCGCAGACCGAGTGGCTCGAGCAGCAGATCGATGTCTACAACGAGGCGCTGAAGCCGCTCACCAGCTTCGTGCTCCCCGGCGGCACGCCGTTGGCAGTGGCGCTGCATCTGGGCCGCACCGTCACCCGCCGCGCCGAGCGGCTGGTGGTGGAGCTGATCGCCGCCGAGCCCGACGTCAACAATGCGGTGCTGGTCTATCTCAACCGTCTGTCAGACCTGCTGTTCGTCATGGCGCGCGTCGCCAATGCCAATGGCGAGTCCGACGTGTTGTGGACTCCCGGCAAGTTCGGGCACGACCGCGGCTGATGTTCATCCCGCTGCACGATCGCAATCCGGTCCGGCACATCAGGTTCCCCTATGTCACCTATGGCATCATCGGGCTGAACGTCCTGGTGTTCCTGATCCAGCTGGCGCATGGCAGCGGCACCAGCTTTGACGAGTTCGCGCTGAGCTATGCCGCGGTGCCCGCCTACTTCCTGCAGGCCGGGGCGCCGGATCGGCTGGCCTACCTGCCCGATGGGCTGACCCTCATCACCTATGCGTTCTTTCACGCCGACTGGCTGCACCTGGGCAGCAACATGCTGTTCCTGTGGGTGTTCGGCGACAATATCGAGGACGCGCTGGGACACGTGAAGTTCGCGGCCTTCTACCTCGCCTGCGCCGCGCTTTCGGGGCTGGTCTACATCTTCTTCGCCATGGGCACCTATACCTGGCTGATCGGCGCTTCTGGTGCGGTGGCCGGGGTGATGGGTGCCTACATTGTCCTCTACCCGCATGCTCGGGTCTACGTGTTGCTTGGCCTCACCATCCCGATCCCGCTGCCGCTGCCGGCGCTGTGGATGCTCGGCGCCTGGGCGGCGGTGCAGCTGTTCTACCTGATCTTCGGCGACGCCAGCCCCGTCGCCTGGTCCGCCCATGTCGGGGGGCTGATCGCGGGTGCGGCGCTCTGTGTGCCGCTCAAACGCCGCGACGTGGCGCTGTTCGGCGGGCGCTGACCGTAAACGATTGATTCACGATCGCACCATTCCGGCACAATCGCGGGAAGGTTTCGTTTACGCCCCGGTCATAAAACCCCGGGGATGGACATGGATCTGACATCGCAGCTGCTTGCCGCGCGCTCCGCCGGGACGCAGCAATCGATCGCCATCGCCGTGCTGAAGAAGTCGCACGAGATGGAGATGTCGCTGATCCAGATGGTCGACAGCGTGGCGCGCTCAGCTCCGCCGCCCGGCCAGGGGACCAGGGTCGACAAGCTAGCCTGACCAGCCGGAGGGGTGTGATGAACCTCGACACGTCGATCTATCGCATGGCCTTCCGTGAGGCCGACACGCTCGGCGTCGCGCAGGTGCTGGTCGCCAAGAAGCGCGCTGATCTCGAACACCAGATGCTGCTCAAGCAGATCAATGAAGGCTCCGCCTCGAACGGCGCCGACCTCGAACGTGCGCTCGGCGACATGGAACGCCGCTCCGACGAGTTCGTCGGCCGCATCATCGACCGCACCGCCTGAACGGCTGTTCAGCTACCTCTCGGCCAGGGCCCAGTCTCTGAACCCCGTCTGAACGGATGGGGCGAAGCGGCAGATGATTCTGCAAACTCCTGGCTTGCGAGGAACTGTCCCATCGGGTCAGAAGCGACCGCTTTTCAGCGGGGGGACGCTGCAGAGGAGTTTTGCTGATGAGCAAGACGGGCTACGAGAAGATGGTTTCGGGCGAGCTCTATGAGGGGCCGGACTGGGACCTGATCGAAATGCAGGTCGAAGCCAAAAAGAAGCTCGACCGCCTCAACGCCGTCCCCAGCTGGGACATGGCCAACCGCACCGCGATGTTCCGCGATCAGCTCGGCAGCTTCGGCGAGAGCTTCGTCTTGAGCCCCATTACCTGGGAATACGGCAAGCACATCCATATCGGCGAAGGCGTGTTCATCAACTTCGAGTGCGTGTTCCTCGATGGCGCGGAAGTCCGCATCGGCGACGGTACCGCCATTGCGCCGCGGGTGATGTTCTTGACCGCCGGCCACCCGGTCGACCCGCATGAGCGCGAGCGCCGCGATCCGAAGACCGGCAAGCTGATCGGCGCCCAGTGCATCAACAAGCCGATCAGCATCGGCAAGCATTGCTGGATCGGCGCCGGCACGATCATCGTCGGCGGCGTCAGCATCGGCGATGGCACCACAATCGGCGCCGGCAGCGTGGTCACCCGCGACATCCCCGCCGGCGTGCTGGCGGCGGGTAACCCCTGCCGGGTGATCCGCAAGGCCGATGCCAAGCCGATGCGCGAGGCGGCGAACGCGGCTTAGCTCGGTGCGCTTGGCTGCCCCTCACCCCGGCCACTTTGCACGGACAGCGCCACAACGCCCCCTCGCCCCTTTGGGGAGAGGGCGGCGGTGAGACCGAAGGGCTCACCGTGGGGTGAGGGGCGCCAAGCACACCGGTATTCGCCACCTACCTGACCAGAAACGCCTCAACCTCCGCCCGCGACGGCGCGCCGAGCCTTCCGCCGAACCGCGTGCATTTGATCGCCGCGGCGGCTGAGGCGAAGGCGATGACGTTGCGCATCGGCCAGCCCTCGAGCAGCCCGACCGCGAACCCGGCGTGAAACACATCGCCCGCCGCCAGCGTATCGATCGCTTCGATCCTGGGCGCCGGTGAGTGGCGGATGCCGTCACCCTCCGTCCACCAGCAGCCCTCGGCCCCGGCGGTCACCGCCACGAAACCCGGATGGCTGAGGGCTAGCCACCCCGCCGCCTGCTCCGCCGTCTCCGCCCCGGTCACCAGCTTGGCCGCGCTCTCCGACGCCACTACGTGCGTCGCCAGCGGCAGCAGGGCATCGAGCACCTCGCGCGCCGCCATGTCGGCATCGAGGATTGCCGGAATGCCGGCGGCCTTTGCCGCCGCAAGGGCCAGCGCCGCCGCCCCCGGCCAGCGCACATCGGTCATCACCGCATCGATACCGCCAAGGTTCGGCGCGGCATCGGGCGACGCCATCAGCGTCGGATCGTAGCGCGGCACGATCATCGTACTGCCGGTGCGATCCATGAAAATCGAAGAGAAGCCGGAGCGCGAACCCGCGACTCGCCGCACCCGCGAGCAATCGACGCCCTCTCCCGAGATCTGCTGCACCAACCGGTCGCCCGTTGCGTCATCGCCGGCCGACGCCCACAGCGCCGCCTCACCGCCGAGCCGTACGATGCTCGCCGCCTGCGCCGCCGCCATGCCTTCGGCAACCTCTACCGCATCGAGCGGAATAACCTTGCCCGGCCCCTCCGGCAGACGCTCCAACCGGAAGATGGTGTCCATGGTCAGGGCACCGACGCAGAGGATCCGGGCCATCCGTCAGGCCCCGATCAGCGTATCGATGACGTTGTGGCCGTCGGGGGAATCCCACTCGGCCGGCCCCTGCAGCACTGCCAGTTCGCACCCCTTCTCGTCGAGCAGCAGTGTTGCCGGCAGCCCGATCGCTACCGCTTGCTGTTGCAACCGCTTGAACGCGTCGAAGGTGGAATCGGCGTAGAGTGGCAGGTTCTTCAGCCCCTCGTCGGCAAGAAACTTCTTCGCTTTTTCGAGCCCGGTCTCGCCGACATCGAGGTTGATCGGCAGCACCATGAACTGGTCCGAGTTGTACTTGCTGGCGATCGCGTCAAGCGCCGGCATCTCTTCGCGGCAGGGCACGCACCAGCTGGCCCAGAAATTCACCAAGAGCTTCTTGCCGGCAAAACTGCCGATCGTCACCGGCGCACCTGCCGCATCCTTGAACGCCATGTCGGCATAGCCCCGCCCCTCGCCGGTGCCATTGAGCGCCGCCAGCATGCCGATGGCGGCGGCGTCGATCTTCTGCCCTTTCACCACCTGCGGATCGCACTGCGTCGCCTGCGCCGGCATGAAGTTGCCAACCACGAGGGTAAGGACTAGTGCTACCGCCGCGCTGGCCAGGGCAATCAGCATCACCCGCCTGGGCTGCAATCTGCGGGTCGGTGCGGGCTTTTCGTCGGTCATAGGTCTACCGTTGGAGTTGAGATGAGCAATCGCATGTGGGGCGGCCGTTTTGCGACCGGGCCCGACGCCATCATGGAAGAGATCAACGCCTCCATCGGCTTCGATCAGCGGCTCTACAAGCAGGACATCGCCGGCTCTATCGCACACGCCACCATGCTGGCGGAAGTGGGCATCCTGACCCAGGCGGATCGCGACGCGATCATCACCGGCCTAAAGGCCGTGCTCGACGAGATCGAGACAAACAAGTTCACGTTCTTGCGTTCGCTCGAGGACATCCACATGAACGTGGAAAGCCGGCTGAAGGAAGTGATCGGCGATGCCGCCGGGCGCCTCCACACCGCGCGCTCGCGCAACGATCAGGTGGCGACCGATTTCCGCCTCTATGTCCGCGACGCCATCGATACGCTGCTGGTGCAGATCAAGACCCTGCAGCTGGCGCTGGTGAAGCGCGCCGAGGAAGAAGTCGCGACCATCATGCCCGGCTTCACCCACCTGCAGAACGCCCAGCCGGTGACCTTCGGCCATCATCTGCTGGCCTATGTCGAAATGCTCGGCCGTGACCATGGCCGCTTCGAGGATGCGCGCAAGCGCCTCAACGAAAGCCCGCTCGGCTCCGCCGCGCTCGCCGGCACCCCCTATCCGATCGATCGCGACATGACCGCGAAGGCGCTCGGCTTCGACCGCCCCACCGCCAACTCGCTCGACGCCGTCTCCGATCGCGATTTCATTCTCGAAACGCTGAGCGCCGCCAGCCTCTGCGCCATGCATCTCAGCCGTTTCGCCGAGGAGCTGGTGATCTGGTCCTCGTCGCAGTTCGGCTTCGTCAAGCTCAGCGACAAGTTCACCACCGGCTCGTCGATCATGCCGCAGAAGCGCAACCCCGACGCCGCCGAGCTGATCCGCGCCAAGGTCGGCCGCATCATGGGCGCGCTGACCAGCCTGCTGATCGTCATGAAGGGCCTGCCGCTCGCCTATTCCAAGGACATGCAGGAAGACAAGGAAGTCGCCTTCGACGCGCTGGATTCACTCAGCCTGTCGCTCGCCGCGATGACCGGCATGGTCGAGGACCTGAAGGCCAATCGGGAGAAGATGCGTGCTTCGGCCAATGCCGGCTTCTCCACCGCCACCGATATCGCCGACTGGCTGGTCAAGCAGGCCAACATCCCGTTCCGCGAGGCCCATCACATCACCGGGCAGATCGTCGCTTTGGCCGAGCAGAAGGGCATGAGCCTCGATGGCCTCACCATCGAGGACTTCAAGTTCATCGACCACCGCATCGACAGCCGCATCCACAAGGTGCTGAGCGTCGAGAGCTCGGTCGCGGCCCGCAAGAGCTATGGCGGCACGGCGCCCGAAAACGTCGCCTGGCAGGCCGCGCGCTGGAAGGAAATCCTCACCGGCGTGAAGTCCGAGCCGGTGAGCGTAAAGAAATCCGGGGGTCACGGCGACGGCGGAGTGGAGTAGGCTCCGGCCATGCCGCTCAAGCCTCGTACCCTCCATCTTACCGCCGGCCATGTCGCCCGTATCCCGGTGATCGAGGACCCGGGCCAGCCGACCTACCCGGGTATCCGCCCGGCGACCGAAGCCGACTATGAGGCCGAGGTGGCGCGCATCATCGATACTGCGCCGGCTGGCGAGTTCTGGATCTTCGCCCTGAGCTCGCTGATCTGGAACCCTGCCACCGAGTTCGACCAACAGCGCATCGCCGTCGCCAGCGGCTGGCACCGGAGCTTTTGCCTGTTCGACCAGCGCTGGCGAGGCAACCCCAAGCAGCCGGGTCTGATGATGTGCCTCGATCGCGGCGGCAGTTGCCGCAGCGTCGCCTTCCGCATCCCTGCTGGCACCATCAAGGCCAATATGGACAAGCTGGTGCGGCGCGAGATGAGTATGGTGCCCAACGCCTTTCCGGGCCGCTGGATCAAGGTCACGACCGCCGAAGGACCGCTCACCGCCCTGGCGTTTGCCATCAACCGCAAGAGCACGCGCTATGTCGGCGGCCTCACCCTCGCCGAACGCGCCGACCGGCTGGCCCAGGCGCATGGCTGGAAGGGCTCGATGGCCGAGTACGTGCTGTCGACCGTCACCAAGCTCGAAGAGTTTGGCATCCACGACCGCAACCTTTGGGCCATCCAGCGAATGGTAGCGGAACGCATTGACCACCACTGGCCGAGCGCATGACTCCAAGGACAACGTCGACGTATGAAGAAGGCAGGGTTGTCCTTGCCGTCGCCGACACCGCCGGAATGAAGCAGCTGGATTTCGTCCAAAGACCCGACTCCAGCGTCAGATACTTCGAGTGGACGCTTGAGAACGACGAGTACGCCGGCCAGTTCTGGAATCCGACAAGGCAATCCGGTCTGTTTGCCGATATCGCTTTGGCAGTGGCCGAAGCTCGGGCCGACCTGATTTGGTTTCGAGAGGTAGAGGCCGACACAAGGGTCGCTCAGGTTGAGTCGATAACTACCCCTGATCGCCCCCATCAATAACTCCAGCTTCCCCTTTCCCCGGCTTTCGCCTAGAGCTTCCGCCCGGATTTTGTAGGGGCTCACGACCTTGGTGCATCATTTCCAGTATCGCGACGACCGTCTCTATGCAGAGGAAGTCGACCTGACCGAACTCGCCGGCAAGGTGGGCACGCCCTTCTACGTCTATTCGGCCGCAACGCTTCGGCGCCACGTGCAGGTGATGCGCGATGCCTTCAAGGGCATCGACACGCTCGTCGCCTACGCCATGAAGGCCAATTCCAACCAGGCGGTGATCAAGCTGATCGCCAGGGAAGGGGCCGGCGCCGACGTGGTGTCAGGCGGCGAACTCGAGCGCGCCATTGCCGCCGGAGTGCCGGCCAACCGCATCGTCTTCTCGGGGGTCGGCAAGACCTTCGCCGAGATGCGCCGGGCGCTGGAAGTCGGCATCAAGTGCTTCAACCTCGAAAGCGAACCCGAACTCGAGCGGCTGAGCGATGTCGCCGTCTCGATGGGGATGACGGCGCCGGTTTCGGTGCGGATCAACCCCGACGTCGATGCCGGCACGCATGCCAAGATCTCGACCGGCAAGGCCGAGAACAAGTTCGGCATTCCATTCGCGCGAGCCCGCGAGGTCTATGCCCGCATCGCGGCGCTGCCCGGCGTGCGTGCCGTCGGCGTCGACATGCATATCGGCAGCCAGATCACCGACATGACGCCGTTCGACAACGCCTTCGCGCTGCTCGCCGAACTGGTGCGCGACCTCAAGGCCGCCGGCCACGATATCCGCCATGCCGATGTCGGTGGCGGTCTCGGCATCCCCTACCATCACGACGAGGACGCCCCGCCGGCACCGCCGGCCTATGCCGAGATCGTCAGGAAGCATATCGGCCCGCTCGGCGTGTCGCTGGTGCTCGAGCCCGGCCGGCTGATCGTCGGCAATGCCGGCATCCTCGTCACCAAGGTCGAGTATGTGAAGGAAGGCGGCAAGACCTTCGTCATCGTCGATGCGGCGATGAACGATCTGATCCGCCCCACCCTCTACGAGGCGCATCACGACATCCAGCCGGTGGTCCATTCCAACCTCGCCCAGATCACCGCCGACGTGGTCGGCCCGGTCTGCGAGACCGGCGATTTCATCGCCCAGGATCGCAAGATGGCGGGCGTCAAGGAGGGCGACCTGCTCGCCGTGATGTCGGCCGGCGCCTATGGCGCGGTGATGGCCTCGACCTACAATTCACGCCCGCTGGTACCCGAAGTGCTGGTCGACGGCGACAAGTGGCACGTCATCCGCCCGCGCAAGTCGATCGCCGAGCTGATCGCACTGGACAGCGTCCCCGACTGGGTGTGAGCGAAGCTCCCCTCCTTCACACGGTGACGGCAGCTTGTCCCTTCTCCCCTCAGGGGAGAAGGTGGCCGGAGGCCGGTTGAGGGGTGAAGCGGCGCAACTCACGCTCGCTGAGAAGCTGAACCCCTCACCCGAGTTCCGCTACGGAGCTGAAGGTCCTGGCTGCACTGCCCTCTCCCCTCAGGGGAGAGGGGTCCGTGCACTGTGGCGGCGCTGGCCCCAAGCGTGAGCCGCTACACCAGCCACGCCGCCAGTACTGGCGCCAGCACCGAGGTCAGCACGGCGTTGAGCCCCATGGCGATGCCGGCAAAGGTGCCGGCCACCGGATCGACCGCGAAGGCGCGGGCCGTGCCGATGCCATGCGAGGCGAGGCCCACCGAGAAACCGCGCGCCGCATAGTCGGTGATCTTCAAGGCATTCATGATCGGCGTCACCAGCACCGCGCCGGTGACCCCGGTCAGCACCACGAGCACGGCAGTGAGCGACGGTGAGCCGCCGATCTGTTCGGCAATGCCCATGGCGACGCCTGCGGTCACCGATTTCGGCACCAGCGCCAGCAGCACGTCGGGCGGCAACCCGAACAGCCGGCCCAGCAGCACCACCGAGACGATCGCCGTTACCGATCCCGCCAGCAGCGCGCCGAGCAGCGGCAACAGGTTCTCCATGACGATCTTGCGGTTGGTGACCAGCGGCACGGCGATGGCGACGATTGCCGGGCCGAGCAGGAAATGCACGAACTGCGCGCCCTCGAAATAGCGGGCATAGGGTGTGCCGGTAGCGAGCAGCACTGCGCCGACGGCGATGATCGACAGCAGCACCGGGTTGACCAACGGGTTGCGGCCCGACTTCAGCGCCAGCCAATCCGCCCCGATCCAGACGCACAGCGTCACCGTCAGCCACAGCAGCGGCGTCGAGCTGAGATAGACCCAGAGCGCGAACGGGTCGTTCATGACCGCCTCCCGGTCCAGCGCTTGACGAGGAGAAATGCCCCGACCGTCGCCAGCATGGTGAGCACCGCCGAAATGATCAGCGTCAGCACGATCCCCACGCCATAGTCGCCAAGCAGCCCCAGTTGCTGCACCACCCCGACCCCGGTCGGTACGAACAGGAGGCCCAATCCACCGACGAGGAAGGTCGTCACCTTGTCGAGCAGCGTACCCTTGAGGTCCGGCCGCCGCTGCACCCACACCAGCAGAATGACGGCGAGGAGGATCAGCCCGACCACCGGGCCGGGCATCGGCAAGGCCAGCGAGCGCGCCAGGATTTCGCCGCCGAGCTGGCAGACGAGCAACAATGCGAGAACAGCGATCATGCGCACGACTATCGGAGCGCTCGGCAGCCTGCGCAAGCTGCTGACAAGCCCTGTCAGTACGCCCCGGCTAGTTTATGCGTATCCAAGGAGGCGCTGATGACCCACCCCCTGACCGACCGCCAGCTCAACCGTGCCACCCTGGCCCGCCAGTTGCTGCTCCAGCGCAGCGACATGTCGCTTACCGACACCATTGCCTGGCTGCTCGGCATGCAGGCGCAGCAGACCCACGATCCCTATATCGGGCTGTGGTCCCGGCTGAACGGTTTCACCCACGAGGCCCTGACCGCGCTGATCGTCGACCGCAGTTTAGCCCGCGCCACCACCATGCGCGGCACGCTGCATCTCCACACTGCCGACGACCTGATCGGCATCCGCGCCCTGGTGCAGCCGTTCCTCCGTTCGGTCTGGCAGAGCAATTTCCGGAAGCGCTTCGGCGACAATGACGAGGCCCAGGTGCTGGAGTTGGCCCGTGCGCTGCTCGACGCCGAACCGATGACCGCCGGCCACCTCGGCAAGCGCCTCGCCGAGCACTTCCCCACTGCCGAACCGCTGGCGATGACCATGTTGTTGCAAACCTCGGATGCGCTGATCCAGATCCCGCCCACCCGCATCTGGGGCTCCGGCCACGCCCCGCTGCTGACCCGCCTCGACAACTGGTTGCCCGCCCCGCATGAGCGCCCGATCGCGCGCGAAACGCTGGTCCGCCGCTACCTCGCGGCCTATGGCCCAGCCAGCGTCGCCGATATGCAGAGCTGGTCGCGCCTCACCAAACTGAGCGAAGTGTTCGAAGCGCTCCGCCCCCAACTCGTCAGCTTCATCGCCCCCGATGGCCGCGAGCTGTTCGACCTGCCGGAGGCGCCGCGCCCCGATGCCGACACGCCGGCGCCGATCCGCTTCATGCCGTTGTTCGAAAATGCCTTCCTCGGCTACGACAACCGCCGCCGCGTGCTCGCCGAAGACGACGAAAAACGCGGCGACTTCCTGCACGACGCCAGGCCCTCGGTGCTGGTCGACGGCATCATCTCCGCCGCCTGGGCCATCGACAGCAAAAAGGGCGCGGCGGTGCTGACCGTCACGCCCTATCACAAGCTCAGGAAGAAGGAGGTCGCCGAGATCGAGCGTGAAGGATTAGCGTTCCTGCGCTTCATGGAGGAGACGGCGCAGACATTCGACGTGCGGGTGCTGGCGGTACCGGCCTGAGGCCTCGCATCGGTGGTTCGGCTCAAGCGCCCCTCGCCCCTGAGGGGAGAGGGTAGTGAAGCTAGGACCGCAAGGTCCGTAGCGGAACTGGGTGAGGGGTTCAGTTTCTCAGCGAGCGCGCATTGCACCGCTTCACCCCTCATCCGGCGCTACGCGCCACCTTCTCCCCTGAGGGGAGAAGCGATCGGGGGAGCCCCCAACCCCGCCTTCACCCCATCATCGCCTGACGTGCCAAAGAGATAATCTCTGGTGGCCGCCCGGCAAGGGCGTCGTCGACCTTTTCGAGTACCTGCGCCAGCGTGAACGGCTTGGGGATCACGTCATAGATCAGCTGGTCGAGCCCGTGCGCCCGCTCGCGCTGGTCGGCAAAACCGGTCATCAGCATGATGGTGACCTCGGGCCAGGCCGAAGCGACGTTGAGCGCCAGCGCGATGCCGTCCATCACCGGCATCTTGATATCGGAAAGCAGCAGGTCGAAGCGGCCCTGCTCTTCCTGCATGACCTCGGCGGCGAGCCCGCCATCCTCGGCTTCCACCACGTCGTGGCCCATATGCGCGAGCGCCCGCGATACGAACGCGCGCACGCCATCATCGTCTTCGGCAAGCAGGATTCTGGCCATCAGTGTACGGTCTCTACAGGTATCTCATTGGTCGCCGCGGGCGGGATCGCCGCGACGTTCTGCCGGCTCGAGGCGAAGCTCAGGCTGAGCTGTGTCGCCCCCTCGGGCGGCGACGCCAGTTCGGCCGAAAAGGCCACAGCCTCGCCTGGCTCCACATCGGGTGCCGGCGGCATGACGCTCCATTGGTAGAGCGGTGCGCCCTTTGCATCGAGGAGGCTCACCACCACCGGCGGCACCACGACCCGGCGCGCTTCGACGCCACGAATGGTGGCGGTGACGCTGATCACGTCGCTGTCGCCGCGACGGCTCATCACGGTCGAAACTTGCGAGAACTCGAGGCCGACGACGTTCACCCCCATGCCGAGGGCCGAATAGACCCCGGCCATCGCTGGCGCGAGCTTGACGATCTCGGTGCGGAACAGCAGTCCGCCGGCGACCACCGCGACCAGCAGGCAGACCGCCCCGATGCGGATCACCCGGAACAGCTTGGCGGCCGGCAGCCGGCGCGCCACCGCGCGCTGGCGCTTTTCAAGCTTGCCGTTCGCAACCCGTTCGGCGGCCGTGGGCTTGACCGGGGGCGGCGGAGCTGGCGCCGGAGCGGCGGGCTTCGGCGCGATCGCGGCTTTGATCTCGGCGATCGAGCGCACCACCTCGGGCGGCGGCGCTCCATCGGGCATCACGCCGCGTAGCGACGCAGGAATCTCGGCGATGCCGGTACGATTCTCGATCGCCTTGAACTCGCGATCGAGCGCCTCTTCCTCGGTCGGCGTGAACAGCTTGTCGTCGTCAGGCGGCACCGTCTGGGCTTCAGCCATCCAGGCCTTGCCGCAATGCGCGCAGCTGACCTTGCGGCCGCGCGGCCCAAGCGTTTCGGGCGGCACCTGGTAACGCGTGCCGCAATGCGGGCAGGCGATGACGACCGTCGCTGGCTGGGGTGAACGCATGGCGGCAAAGCTAGCGGCGGCGGGTTAAGTTTCCTCAAACCTGAACGTCGAAACTGCCGAGGCTGCCACCTGGCGCGACCAAGATTTGGGCTGAATTATGGGTGAGAACCCCGCCCCGGCGGGATGCCGCTGTTATGATGCCTCACAACTGATTCGGAGCGGATGGCCCGGTGATCGAGTTCTCCAATGTCGGCCTGCGCTATGGGCAGGGGCCTGAGATCCTCCGCGATCTCAATTTCCGCATCGAACCCGGCACGTTCCATTTCCTCACCGGCCCTTCCGGGTCGGGCAAGACCTCGCTGCTGAAATTGCTGCTGCTGTCGCTGCGGCCGACCCGCGGCCGGGTCACCCTGTTCGGCAAGGATACCTCCTCGCTCGACCAGGATGCGCTCTTACAGATGCGCCGCCATATCGGCATCGTGTTCCAGGAGTTCCGTCTGCTCGACCACCTCACCACTTTCGAGAACGTGGCGCTGCCGCTGCGCGTGCTCGGCGAACCCGAAGCGAGCTACCGCGCCAACGTCACTGAGCTCTTGGAATGGGTCGGCCTCGGCCAGCGCCTCGATGCATTGCCGGCCGTGCTGTCGGGCGGCGAGAAGCAGCGTGCCGCCATCGCCCGCGCGGTGATCGGCCGGCCGGACATCCTGTTGGCCGACGAGCCCACCGGCAACGTCGATCCCGAGTTGTCGCTGCGCCTGGTGCGGCTCTTCGCCGAACTCAACAAGATGGGGACGACCATCATCCTCGCGACGCACGAATTGCCGCTGCTCGATGCCTTCCCCTTCCCGCGCATGATCCTCAACGAGGGGGAGATCGTCTTTGCCGATTGAGCTGAAGCTCCCCCGCTTCGCCGGGATCGAGAACCGCGAGCGTGCCGCCGCCATCGTGCCCGAGCGCTCGGTGGCCGGCCGCACCCTGGTGCTGTTGATCGCCATCATGACCTTCCTGTCGGGCGTGACGCTGGGCGGCGTGGTGCTGGTGCAGAAATCCGCCATTGCCTGGTCCTCCGATGTCGGCCGCGAGATGACCATCCAGATCCGCCCGGTCGAGGGCGAGGTGATGGATTCGAACCTGCGCACCGCGGTGGCGCTCGCCGAAGCGACGCCCGGTGTCGCTGCCGCCCGCGCCCTGACCCTCGAAGAGAGCCAGAAGCTGCTGGAGCCCTGGCTGGGCGCCGGGCTCGACCTCACCGCCATCGACATCCCCCGCCTCGTCGTGGTGCAGCTGGCCGACCCGGCCGAGGCGGATGTGGCAAAGCTGCAGCGCGACCTCGCCGCGGTGAAAGGCGCCAGCCTCGATACCCATGCCGCCTGGCGGCAGCAGCTCAACGTCATGGCCGGCACTATCGTCGCCTCGGGCCTGCTGGTGCTGACCCTGATCGTCGTCGCCACCGTGCTCGCCATCGTCTTCGCGACACGCGGCACCATGGCGTCGAACCGCGAGATCGTCGATGTGCTGCATTTCATCGGCGCCTCGAACAACTTCATCGCCGGCGAGTTCCAGGGGCGCTTTCTCACCATAGGCTTCCGCGGCGGCATTTTCGGTGGGCTGGCCGCCTTGCTGTTCTTCCTGCTTGTCGGCGTCGCCGCCGGCTCGATGGTGCCGCAGGAGGCCGGCCAGCAGCTGGGCATCCTGTTCGGCCGCTTCGCGCTGGGCATCGATGGCATGTTCGGCATCCTCGCCGTGGTGCCGGTGATCGCCGCGCTGACCGCCATCACCTCGCGCATGACCGTCCGTCGCTTCCTGCAACGGACCTCCTGACGGGTGTTTGCCGCCCACGCCCACCCTTGATCCCTCCTCGCAAGGAGGAGGGACTGAGGGGATGCTGGAAGCGCCGATTTCTCGCTTGTTCCTCAGCCTTCTAGCAGGCACCTTCGACGCAAACGGGGAGGATCAACTTTGCTCGGCCAGGCGCTCCGCTCGCTGCTGTTCTATGCGGTGTTCTACCTGCAGACCGTGGTGCTGGCGATTGTCGTCGGCATCAGCACCATCTGGGGGCGCACCCGGTTCGGCTGGGCCCTGGCGCTCTACTGGATCCATTCGCACATCCTGGCGCTGCGTTGGCTGGCCGGCATCAAGACCGACGTCCAGGGTATGGAAAACATTCCCGACGGCCCTTGCATCATTGCTTCCAAGCACATGAGCGACTGGGACATCTTCGCTCTCCTTCCAGGCGCCAAGCGTCCGGCCTTCATCGCCAAGAAGGAGCTGATGGACATCCCGTTCTTCGGCCAGGCGGCGATGGCCTTCGACACCATCCGCGTCGATCGCTCGAAAGGCGGCGACGCTATCCCGCTGATGCTCTCGGACGCCCGCCGCTCGCTCGCCAATGGCGCGCGGATCATCATCTTCCCCGAGGGCACCCGCAAGGCGCCGCTCGAGCCCTACGACTATCGCTACGGAGTGGTCCGGCTCTACGAGGGGCTGAACATCCCGGTGGTGCCGGTGGCGCTCAATTCCGGCCTGTTCTGGGGCCGCAACAGCCTGTTGCTGTGGCCCGGCACGGCCCGCGCCCGCTTCCTTCCCGCCATCCCGCCGGGCCTGCCGGTGGAGGAGTTTCGCGGCCGCCTGATCGGCGCGATCGAGGGCGAAACCAACCGACTGATCCTCGAGGCCTACGACGAAGGCCTGCGCCGGCCGCTCAGTCCTGAGCTGCGCGACCGGCTGGAGAAGCTGAAGCAAGGGATAGCGCCCGAGCCGGCGAAGACCACTACATCTTGACGAATCCGACGACACAGCCCATAGGTGTAGACGTCACGCCGGGCGGTGCTTGACATTTAGCTCAAATTTGTTCTATATTTGTTCTCTTTCGCCGGGTATCGAAGGAGCCGGGGGCATGGTGCCGACACTCGATCGTACGCTGCTGCAGCATGCCACCGCGCATCCGGTGAACTGGCGCGGTCGCTCGGGCCGTTTCTATGCGCTCGAGCCGCTGCGTTTCGACGATTTCTGCTTCAAGGCCGATGAGCTCTACCTGATCGCGCTGGGCCCGCACGTCATGTGGGCAGGCGGCGCCGCCGACCTCGTCGAGGACCCGATGAGCCGAGCCCGCTTCCGCCTGGCCATGGATTGCGCCGACCGGGTCTTTCACGTCGAGACAAGCGCCGACGCCATCGAACGGCTGACCGTGGTGTGGGACCTCGAAGGCGCCGAACCGATCATTGGGCTCAGCGCGGCTTAACCCGGCTGACACTTCAGCCGGTGTGGGCTGACCCCACCCCTGTCCCCTCCCCTAAAATGGGGAGGGAGACGAAACACCGACGCCAGTGTGAGGGTTTCCCTCCCCTTTCTTAGGGGGAGGGGACAGGGGTGGGGGTCGGCTCGCACCGGCGGCTCGTACCGAGCACCTTACGCCCCCGCCACCACCGGCACATCCGTGCCGTTCAGCGCCGCCACCACCTCGTCGAGCGAGCGGTCGACGATCCCCAGCTCATGCAGCTTCCGCGCTGTCTCCAGCACATATTCCGGGTTCGCCCCGGACTCGCCCACGCCGGCGCGCACGATCCGCACCTGCTCGGCAATGGCGAGCTTGCCGGCATACTGCAGATGCCGCGTATCGGCGAGGAAGGCCAGCGACGGCACGAGGCCGCCATCGGCAAGCTCGATCTGCCGCGTCGCCTCGCGGTAGACGCCGCGATCCATCTCGCGTTCGCTGAGATAGGCGTGCACCCCATCCCACGCCGCATCGTCCACCTCGAACGCCATGCCGCGGCACGAACCGCCCGGCATCAACCCAAACACCAGCCCGGGTCGCGCCTCGGTGCCGCGGTGCCGGTAGGAGTAGATGCAGAGCCGGCGATGCACGCCGCGCAGCAGCGCCGGCACCTGCCGGACAAAGGCAAAGCCCGGCCGCCAGATCAGCGAACCGTAGCCGAACACCCAATGCGTTGAATTCTGCTGCACGAAACGTCCACCCGCCTTGCCGCGGTCACGTTCCTACCGATACGGTCCGCGCCGCGCAATTGGCGCGCCGGAATGGGAGACCTGACGTTGCGGAAGTTCATGTGGCTCGCCATCGCGGTGGTTGTCGTGGTCGGGCTGTGGACCGCCGGCTGGTTCTGGGCGGCCGGCGAAGCGACGCGGCAGGTGAAACTGCTCGGGGAGGCCGACGGCGAAACCGCGCCCAGCCTGACTTGCGGCACCTTCGACGTCTCGGGCTTTCCGTTCCGCTTCGACCTCGAATGCCTCGACGCCACGCTCGTCGACCAGGATCTCACCGCGACCTTTGCCGGCCTCAAGGGCTCGGTGCTGGTCTATGCCCCGACGCACCTGATCTTTTCCGCCAAGGCGCCGTTCAGCCTCGCCGACGCCTTCTCCGGCAGCCAGCGCCGGCTGGATTTCGGCGCCCTGGAAGGCAGCCTGCGGCTGACCTCGACCGACCTGGTGCGCGGCTTCAGCGGCGAGGGGTGGCGCATCGCGCGCTTCTCGCTGGTTGCCGACGACCTGACGCTCACCGACACCGTCGCCGGCGAGATCGTCGAGGCACGCAGCAAGCACCTCGAAGCGCACCTGCTCGACGTTCCGGAGTTGCACGACAAAGCGGCCGGCACGGCCGCTCTGCGCGGGTACCTGACAACCACGGCGCTCGACCTGCCCGGCCTGCAGATCGCAGCCGCCGACACCAGCGCGGAGATCGAACTCACTGCCGTACCCGACGACCTCCGCGTCTTCGGCGAGCCCGACGCCCTGCGTCGCTGGCAGGCCGCCGGGGGCACGCTGAGCCTCACCAAGCTCAGCGGCAGACAACCGCAGCCCGACGAGCGCTTCGAGGTCACCGGCCAGCTGAAACTCAATGGCGGCGGCTACCCCGAGGGCGAGATCAACTATACCACCAAGGGCGTGCTCGATCGCTTCGCGCAGTTCCTGCCGGCCATGCAGCTCGCCATGCTGCGCGGCGCTCCCAACGCCGATGGCAGCTTCCACAACACCCTCACCATCGTCGACGGGCAGGTGAAGCTGCTCGCCGTGCCGTTCGCGCAGCTGCTGCCGCTGTTCTGATTGCTTGGCGCCTGCGGCCCCCCCCTCCTGGCCTCCCCCATCAAGGGGGAGGTGTGGGCCGGTGGAGTTGGCTCGATCGTGCCTCACACTCCGAGCGGCATCTCCCCCCTTGTGGGCGAGGGCCAGGAGCGCAAACGCTCAGAGCGACCCGCAGGGGCCATCAGGCATCCTCGCCGCCGCCGTGCTCGCGCACGGTGACATCGGGGATGTCGGTCGGCGGCACCACGGCGGCCTCGGGCGTGCCGTGCGGGCGGCCGAAGTCCGGCGCCGCGGTCTCCTGGCCGGCGGTGATGATCGAGCGCCGGATGGCGCGGGTGCGGGTGAACAGCGCCTGCATACCCTCGCCGTCACCGACCCGCACCATGCGCTGCAATGTCGACAGGTCCTCGAGGAAGCGCCCCAGCATTTCCAGCACCGCCTCGCGGTTGGTGAGGAACACGTCGCGCCACATCACCGGATCGCTGGCGGCGATGCGGGTGAAGTCACGGAACCCCGAAGCCGAGAACTTGATCACCTCTGATTGCGTTGCCGCTTCCAGATCGGCGACCGTACCGACAATATTGTAGGCGATGAGGTGCGGCACGTGGCTGGTGATCGCCAGCACCAGGTCGTGGTGGGCGGCATCCATCACCTCGACGTTCGAACCGAGCGCGCCCCAGAACGACACCAGCCGGTCGACCGCCACCGCATCGACCTCCGGCTTGGGCGTCAGCACGCACCAGCGCCCGACGAACAGGTCGGGGAAGCCGGCCGACGGGCCGGAATGCTCGGTGCCGGCGATCGGGTGCCCAGGGATGAAGTGCACGCCGGCCGGCATCAGCGGCTCCAGCACCTTCATCACCTGGCCCTTGACCGAGCCGACATCGGAGAGGATGGCGCCGGGCGCCAGGTGCCCGCCGATCTGCTTCATCACGTCGGCATAGACGCCAACCGGAGTGCAGAGGATCACGAGATCGGCGCCCTCGACCGCCTCGGCCGCATCGAGCGTGTAGATGTCACCCAGCCCCAGCGACCGCGCCTCCTCGAGCGTCGCCGCCTTGCGCGTGGTGATGGCGATGGTCTTGGCGAGGCCTTTGAGTTTCACCGCCCGGGCGATGGACGACCCGATCAGGCCGATGCCGATAAGGGTGAGTTTTTCGAACATCAGTTGTTTGCCCCCGGCGCCCCGAACGCCTTCAGAATTTCCACCACGGCGCGCATATGCTCCTCGAGCCCGATCGAGATGCGCAAGCCCTCGGGTATGCCATAGCCATGCATTTCGCGCACCAAGAGGCCCTGGTCGCGCAGCGCCGTGAACGCCGCCTTGGCGGTCGCCACGTCCTGAAACAGCGCCAGGATGAAGTTGCCCTGGCTCGGCGGCACCCGGATGGCGTTGGAGGCGAGCGCCTGGGTGAGCCAGCTGCGCCAGCGGGCATTGTGATCTCTGAGCTGCACCGTGAACGCAACGTCACGAGCAGCCGCCGCAGCTGCCGCCTGCCCCGACAGCGACACGTTGAACGGACCGCGGATGCGGTTCACCGCATCGACCACGTGGTCGGGCCCGTACATCCAGCCCACCCGCTCGCCGGCGATGCCCATTTTCGAGAAGGTGCGCACCATCACCACATTGTCCGATGCGTTCACCAGGTCGATGCCCTCAGAGTAATCTGCGGCGGTGACATATTCGGCATAGGCGCTGTCGAGCACGAACAGGATGTCGGGCCTCAGCCCGCGTTGCAGCCGCTCGACCTCCGCGGCCGACAGGTACGTGCCGGTCGGGTTGTTCGGGTTGGCGAGGAACAGGATGCGGGTGCGCGGCGTCACCGCGGCGAGCAGGGCATCGACATCGGCCCGATAGTCCTTCTCGGGCACCATGATGATCTCGGCCGAAGCGCCGCGGGTGATGATCGGATAGACGTTGAAGCCATACTGGCTCATCACCGCGTTGTCGCCCTCGCCCAGATAGACCTGCGCCAGCAGATGCAGGATATCGTCCGAGCCGAAACCGCAGACGATCCGCTCCGGCGCCAGTCCATGCACTTCACCCAGCGCCGTGCGCAACTCGCGCGACGAGCCCTCGGGATAGATTTCGATCCGGCCCGCCGCCTCGCGCACCGCGGCAATCGCCTTCGGGCTGGCGCCGAGCGGCGACTCGTTGGCCGAGAGCTTCACCAGCTTGACGCCGGCTGGGGTGTCGGAACGGCCCGGAACGTAGGGCGCGATCGCGAGGATGCCGGGCTGCGGGACGGGGCGGTTGGGCGTATCGGTCATATCTCGGGGGAAGCCGGTCAAAAATCGGCCGGACCATAGGGGATGGCGCCCACGCTTGCAAAGGAATCCCGGCCCCAGCGGCCCCGACTTCTGCTAGGATGGCGCCGCGGCGTGCTTGTCGAGACGGAGGAGGATCCGATGACGGCAATGAACATCGTGCATATGCGGGTAAAGCCCGGCCGCGAGGAGGAGTTCATCGCGCTCCACCGCGACATCGAGAGCTCCGCCATGGCGGGCCTCCGCAATTTCTGGGTGGTGAGAACCGGCGAGCGCGATTTCTGCGTCGTCGGCGACTGGGGTGAGATGAGCAACCTGGTGCAGGCCCGGCCCCAGATGATCGCCATGCTCGACCGCTTCCGCGGCCTGCTCGAAGATCTCGGCGGCGGACGCGGCGTCACCGAACCCTGGTCGGGCGAAGTGGCCGTCCACCTCAGGCCCGAGATGAACGTCGAGAGCGCGCTGTAGGACTTTCAAGCTCCAACCGCGAATACCGGTGCAGCCTGCCCCCACCCCGGGGAAGGGAGACCCTTACACTGGCATCTCGGTTCCATCGTCTCCCTCCCCCTTGCGGGGAGGGATCAAGGGTGGGGGTCGGCAACCACCGGCCAGTCGGTTCGACCGCTACCGTTCCCTCGGCAGCTTCATCGCCGCCTGCGGCGCCAGCGCCGGGACCCTGATCAGGCGCTCGGCTTTCTTCCGCCGCGGCACCGCCGGGAACAGCTCCTTGCGCGCGAGCACGCAGTGCACCCCCGCGAAGGTGGGCCCGAACATCCGGCCGGCCCGCTCGAAGAAGCGCGTCGACTTGAGCACCAGGGAATGCTGGGAAGGCGGCACATAGAGCGCATCGCGCCACTGCTCGGGCACGAAGCTGTGGTCGCGCAGCAACCGCTCCAGCTGCCCGCGCGAGAACGGATGCCCATCGCCGAATGGCGTGGTGTCGACTGACGACCAGGTGCCGCGGCGCTTGGGCACCACGACGATCAACCGCGCATTGGGCGCCGACACCCGCCACAGCTCGCGCATCAGCTCTTCGGTGTCGCTCACATGCTCGAACGCATGCACCGCGATGATCAGGTCGACAGCAGCGTCGGTGAGCGGCAGCTCCAGCGGATCGCAGAGCACGGTGTGCGAGGGGCCCTCGCGCGGCCAGGCCGAGGCGCCCTGCCGGGCCGGCATCGCCGCGATCACCCGCTCGGCTTTTTCCAGCGTGAACCGCATATAGGGCGTGGCAAAGCCCAGCCCCAACACCCTGAGGCCGCGCACATTGCCGGCAAAGCGTAGCACTTCCTCGCGCAGCAGCGCGCGGGAAATCTTTCCCAGGGGCGACTTGTAAAAGCCGATCAGCCGCTCGACGTGAGAGGTCATGGCGTTGTCCGAAAACCTTCTCTAGTTTCTGTCATGCTTCGCTGCCGCTTGCCACCCGTGCGGCGCGCGCCTGACCCCCGGAGACTCCCCCTCGTGCCCCTGCTGATCGACGTTTTTCTCTGCCGCTCGGACAATTTCGGCTACCTCGTCCACGATATCGCCAGCGGTCGCACCGCCGCCATCGATGCGCCGGACGCCAAGGCCATCAAGGAAGCGCTGCAGCGTCGCGGCTGGAAGCTGACCGACCTGTTCATTACCCACCACCACACCGACCACGTCGAAGCCATTCCGGCGCTCAAGCGTGAATATGGGGTGCGCGTCGTCGGCCCCAAGGCCGAAGCCCAGAAGATCCTCGGGCTCGAGGTGCTGGTTTCGGCCAGCGACACGGTCTCCCTGGGTGAAACCGACTTCATCGTCATCGAGACCCCGGGCCATACGCTGGGGCACATCGTCTATTATGATCCGTCCGGCCGGCACCTGTTCTCCGCCGACGCGCTGTTCTCGCTCGGCGTCGGCCGCATGTTCGAGGGCAAGCCTGGCCCGATGTGGAACGGCCTCGAGGAACTGCGCGCCCTGCCCGACGACACGCTGGTCTATCCTGGGCACGAGTACACCGCCTCGAACGCCGCCTTCGCGCTCAGCGTCGATCCGAAGAATCCGGCGCTCAACATCCGCGCCGCCGAGGTCAAACGCATGGTCGAGGCCGGCAAGTACACCATCCCGGTGACGCTCGGGCTCGAGAAGGCCAGCAACCCGTTCCTCAGGGCCGACCAGCCGGTCCTGGCGAAAGCCATGGGCCTGGCAGCCGACGCGGAACCCGCCAAGGTGTTCGCCGCTTTGCGCAAGGCCAAGGACGAATTCAAAGGGTAGCCGATGCCCGTCCAGTTGGCCTTCAAGCCGGTGAGCAAAGCTACGGCCGGGGATTTCGAGACGCTGTTCGGCGGCCCCGGCGGGCCAAAACCCTGCTGGTGCATGACCTGGCGGGCCACCCCCGAGGAAATCAAGGACAACCAGGGGCCGGCCCGGCGAAGGCAGATCCTCGGTCGCATCGAAGCCGGCGTGCCGGTCGGACTCATCGGCTATGCCGAAGGCGAACCGGTCGCCTGGGTGTCCGTCGCGCCGCGCGACACCTTCCGCAACCTCGGCGGCCCTGACCAGGCGCCGGGCGAAACGATCTGGTCGCTCACCTGCATGTATGTTCGCCGGCAGCGACGCGGCGCGGGGATCGGCGGGCAGTTGATCGAGGCCGCCATCGCCCATGCCAGGATGCGCAAGGCCGATATCCTCGAAGCCTATCCGGTTGCCCCCTCCTCCCCGAGTTACCGCTTCATGGGGTTCATCCCCGCCTTCGAGGGGTTTGGCTTCGTCGAGGTGGGGAAAGCCGGTACCCGCCGGCACGTGATGCGGTTAACCCTTTCTTGATGAAAGGGGGGAAACCGCCGACAAAACATTGCAACCTCTGCTGGTCATGGCGACGTTATCCCCATGGTCCGCTGAGGCTGCCGCCGTGCAGCCGCCCGGACCAGCATTGGGTCCGAGGCAATGGACAACAAAGGGACGACAAAGCAGGCCTTTACGCTGCCGGTGGCGGAAGCAACGCCGCGCGATCGGCTGATGCTCGTCCATACGCCCGCCCATGCCGATTTCCTCAGCCAGCTGATCGCCGCCCGCCAGGCCCTGCCAGCCCAGCGCGAGCGCCGGCGCGCCCCCGTGCACCAGGCCGTCGATGCCTATGCCAATGGCAGCAAGATCACGGTGCGGCGCATGCCCGCCGGCTACCGCAAGACCATCGTCACCTGACAGTGTGAAAGGGGCGGCCTCAGCCGCCCATGGTCACGTCGCGGCCGGCACCGGTGATCGAGACGGTGAAGCCCGCCACCACGTCGACGATCGCCATCATCATCAGGATGAAGAACACCGAGCTGGCCGCCGCACCGACCAGCAGGAACTCGACGAGGAAGATCACGAACACCACCACCGAGAGCATGTGCTCGATCACCGAGTTGCGCCCGGTATTGGTGGATTTGAGCACCTCGAAGAACAGGCAGACGAGGCCCACGACGAGGATCAGGTCGCCCGCAGTCAGCGACCACTGCACGCCCGAGACCATCGGGATGGTCAACAGCTGCTGGCTCCAGCCGGCCGGATTGCCACCCATGAACAGGAAAGCAAAGAAGTTGTAGGCGATCAGCGGGATCAGCAGCAGCGGCGGAATGAACGCGCCGTTGCGCGAAGCGCGACCACCCTGCGGAATAAAGACCGTATTGTCAGACATGGCGCGCTCCACGAAGTGCGTTTTGGTGCGGGGCACAATGCCAAAGCCGGACCGCCCCCGCCAGCCCCGCCGTGCGCTTTCGCACCCTTCGAACCGTCCCGCGACGGCAAATCGCTCCAGTGGAGCGATTTGAGGCGAGAAGGCCAGGAGAGCTATGCTCAAATGGCCAGCTCCCCGACAGCACGATTCTAGAGCTTCAACGGACCGACCATCTGCTCGGGCTTCACCTCGGCGTCGAACTCTTCGCCGGTGAGCAGGCCCAATTCGATGGCGCTCTCGCGCAACGTCGAGCGCTTCTTGTGCGCGTGCTTGGCAATCTTGGCGGCGTTGTCGTAGCCGATCTTGCGGTTGAGCGCCGTCACCAGCATCAGCGACTGGTCGACCAGTTGCTTGATCCGGTCACGATCGGGCTCGATGCCGACCGCGCAGTGATCGTTGAAGCTCTTGGCCGCATCGGCGAGGAGCCGCACCGACTGCAGGAAATTGTAGGCGATCACCGGCTTGAACACGTTGAGCTCGAAATTGCCCTGGCTCGCCGCGATGCCGATCGCCGCATCGTTCCCCATCACCTGCACGGCGACCATGGTGGTCGCCTCGGCCTGGGTCGGGTTGACCTTGCCCGGCATGATCGACGAGCCCGGCTCGTTCTCCGGAATGGTGATCTCGCCCAGGCCCGAACGCGGACCGGAGGCGAGCCAGCGCACGTCGTTGGCGATCTTCATCAGCGCCGCGGCCAGCTGCTTCAGCGCGCCGGACGAACCGACGAACGCGTCGTGCCCGGCCATCACCGCAAACTTGTTGGGCGCCGTGACGAAGGGCTGGCCTGTGAGCGTCGCGATTTCCGCCGCAACCGTCTCGCCGTATTTCGGATGGGCATTGAGCCCGGTGCCGACGGCGGTGCCGCCCAGCGCCAGCTCATAGAGCTGCGGCAGCGTGGCGCGGATCGCCTTCAGCGCCAGGTCGAGCTGCGCCACCCAGCCGGAAATCTCCTGGCCGAGCGTCAAAGGCGTTGCGTCCTGCAGGTGCGTCCGCCCGATCTTCACCACGCCCATGAATTCGGTGGCCTTGGCGTCGAGGGTGTTCCTGAGCAGCATGACGCGGTCGACCAGGTAATTCTCGATCGCCTCGACTGCCGCGATATGCATCGCCGTCGGGTAGGTGTCGTTCGAGGACTGGCTCATGTTGACGTGATCGTTCGGGTGCACGGGCTTCTTCGAACCCATCACCCCGCCGGCCATCTCGATGGCGCGGTTCGAGATCACCTCGTTGACGTTCATGTTCGACTGGGTGCCCGATCCGGTCATCCAGACATGCAGCGGGAAATGGCTGTCGAGCTTGCCTTCGGCCACTTCTTGCGCGGCGCGCACGATCAGGTCGCGCTTTTCCGCCGACAGCAGCCCCAGGTCATGGTTGACCTCGGCCGCGGCGGCCTTC
>JAESFZ010000137.1_pt1 | contig 136527 bp, 123 predicted proteins | sample 9269561 | NCBI WGS metagenome assembly JAESFZ01 (sample SAMN14515552, study PRJNA621657) | algae metagenome | isolation source: Tildeniella nuda ZEHNDER 1965/U140 and co-occurring heterotrophs from wet... | place: Switzerland: Stansstaad, Zurih | collected 1965-01-01 | reverse complement strand
CCGCATCGGCCTCCTTCAAGATGCCGATGATCTGCTCGTCCGAAAACCGCTTCCGCTTCATCTAATCCGTCCCTTCGAATGGGCCGGACTCTACTCGCACATGGAGGAAAAACAGGGGGTCAGGTCATCCGCTGCACCGCGGACCCAACCAGAAAAGCGACCAGCAGTATCGTGCCCGGGTGGTAAAGCGGCTGAAAACCGCCGCTAAAGATATCGCCGAGTGACCAGCTCCAGCTGACGCTGATCAGGGCATCCCTAAGTCCGGAAATGAGGCGGGTAGCGAGCACCATAACAAGGAGTGCGAGATAGGGAGCGATGGCTTTTACGATCTCACGGCGATCGCATGATCGCCCGTTCGAATTCTCTCCGCGGGCTCGGCGCACGAGCGCCAGAAACAGCAGGCTGCCGACCAAGGCGCCCCCAAGGGTGGGCAATTCCGGTCCGATCATCGATGCGAGAAGGAGATACGGCGTCATGAAGCAGGCGCCGGCGGCGATCGCCCACAGCCAATCCTGCTTTCGCGGGGGCGTCCGGTCGGCGAGCTTGACGAGAAAGGCCAGAAGTATCCAGCCGAGCGCCACATGGAATAGCGCGGTCGCTCGCGACAGCTCGATCGCCGGTAGCATGGTAGCCGCAAGCTGAGGTCCTATGGGCGTACCGACGGCGCCGAACGAAACGCCGGCGGCATGTCCGATCAGTGTGAGGGCGACGGCGCGTATGGGGTCCACGCCGAGCCCTACGAGCAGCGGTGCCGCGAGAGCTACCGGTGTTCCGAAGCCGGCCGCCCCTTCCAGAAAGAGACCGAAGAACCACGCAATGAGCAGGACCAGGAGACGTCGGTCATCGGTGACCTCGCCGATTGCCGTACGGATGGCGTCGAAAGCTCCGGTTCGCGTCTGCAATTCGTAGATGCAGAGCGCAGGAAATATGATCCAGAGGATGGTAGCGGCGGTGAACAGCGCTTCGGCGAAACTGCCGGTCATCAGCAACGCAATTCCTGGCGCGTCGACGCGAAGGGGCCCCATACCGCTGATGACGATTGCGCCTGCAGCCACCAGTCCGGCGAGCCCGGCGCCGGCGGCGCTCCAGCGCAATCCGAGCATCCCGACGAACACGATAAGGATCGGCAGGGCGGCGAGGGCTGCAGGCGCCATGCGGGAACTCTAGGTGCGCGACGCGCGCATATCGGCGGTCACCTCGTGGAGCGGGCGACCCGTCCGTTCGAAAGCGCTGACGTTGGCGATCGTCGTTTCCGCGATGGCGGTCAGTGCTTCCTCCGTGAAGAACGCCTGATGCCCGGTGATCAGCACGTTCGGGAAGGTGAGCAGTCGGGCAAAGACGTCATCCGCGATGGCGCGCTCGGAGAGGTCTTCGAAGAACAGGTCGGCTTCTTCCTCGTAGACGTCGAGCCCGAGGCTGCCGATGTGGCCCGATTTCAATCCGGCGATCACCGCCCTCGTGTCGATGACGGCACCGCGGCTGGTATTGATGAGCATCACGCCCGGCTTCATGCGGTCTATGGCCCGATCATCTACGAGATGTTCGGTTGCCGGAGTCAGCGGGCAATGCAGCGTGAGGATATCGGCCTCGGCGACGAGCTCGTCGAATGTCACGTAGCGAACCAGCCCCGCGCACGCCGGACTGGGCACCGGGTCGGTCGCGAGTAAGCGACAGCCGAAGCCGGTAAGGATCGCGGCGAGAACGGTGCCGATCTGCCCGGTGCCGACGATCCCCACCGTCTTTCCCGCCATGTCGAACCCGAGGAGGCCGTCGAGCGCGAAATTGCCTTCGCGCACGCGGTTATAGGCACGGTGCAGCTTGCGGTTGAGCGATAGCATCAGTCCGACAGTATGCTCGGCAACCGAATGAGGCGAATAGGCGGGTACCCGCGCGATCCTGATGCCGAGACGCGCGGCGACGCCAAGATCGACGTTGTTGAAGCCGGCACAGCGTAGTGCAACCAGCCGGACCTCGTTGGCTGCCAGCGCCTCGAGCGTTACCGATCCTAGATCATCGTTGACGAAGGCACAGACCGCGCTTCCTCGCGGCGCAAGCGCCGCCGTCTCGTGCGAGAGCCTCGGCTCGAGAAACACGAGACGATAGCGGTCGGCGGTGTTCGCCGCCGCCAGAAAGCGCTGGTCATATGCCTTGGAACTGAAGACCGCCAGATCCATCGTCGCCTCCCTCCGCTTCCCATGTATGCCTCGGGCGAACAAAACGCCTTTGTCCTGGATCAATGCTCTGGCGCCGGGGGGCATCGATAAAGATCGTACTGGAACCAATGTGGTCGGAGGCTGCGATGATCGCGAATGTTCTTTTACATGTCTCGGGCGAGAACGCCGACGCGAAGGCAGGGCCTGGATCCTATGCGATCGGGCTGGCGCTGGCGTTCGAGGCTCACCTCACTGCCCTTGTCTTCGAGCTCGACGTCCATTCCACCGGCGCCGACGATCTGCTGATCACCAAAGCCGGCCGCGAAGCGGTCGATGTGCGCAATCGGTCGGCCGCTCGACGCGCGCGGGACCTCGAGCGGGCGGCGGAAGCCTCCGGCGTCTCGACCAGCGTCGTAACCGACGCGATCTATGCGTACGGCGTCCCTGGCATCGTTGCAGACTATGCGAAGCTTAACGAGGTGACCGTCGCCGGCACCGACAAGACGGGCTTGTTGAGCGAGCGGGGGATCGCAGAGCATGTGCTCTTCGAGTCAGGCCGACCGATCATCTGCGTCCCGAAGGATTATGCGCGAGGCTTCCAATGCGATCATATCGTCATTGCATGGGACTTCAGTCGCGCTGCCGCTCGCGCCCTGCTCGATGCCTATCCACTTCTCCGGCGTGCCGGGCAGGTCACGATCCTGACGGTTACCGATGACAAGAGCTTCGACAACCATCTGTCAGGCGATCGGATTGCCACAATGCTCCATCGGTCGGGAATCAAAGCCGAGAGCATCCAGGCCTCTCGCGGCGCATCGGGCATCGGCACCGCCCTGCTGGGCGCGGCCAAGGCGCGCGACGCCGATCTGCTGGTGATGGGCGGCTTCGGGCACGCGCGTTGGCGCGAGTTCATCCTCGGAGGAGCCACTCGGCACATTCTCCAATCGGCAGATATCCCGGTTCTCCTTTCCCATTGAGGCGAGTTGCGATGACAATTTCGACGAACTGGACTGAGGGCAGGCCGCAGGTGGTCCTGCTGGCAACCGATCGCAGCGCACGCTGCGATCGGCCCCTCGACCGGGCTGTCCAGCTTGCACATAGCTGGGACGCTCAACTCGTGGTTCTGCATGTCGTGGAAAAGCTGCGGAAGGGCGAGGATGCGGCCAGCGTCGCCGCCGACCTGAAGGCAAGGCTCCTTGAGGAAGTGCCGACGCGCCAGGCGCCGTTCCGGGTCGAGGTCCGATTTGGGTCGGTGCCGGAGACGGTGCTCGCGACGGCCACGGACGTCGGCGCTGACCTTATCGTAACGGGGGTCGCACGGTACAACGAGGTCGGCGACTATATTCTCGGCACCACGGTCGACCTCCTCGTGCGCAAATCGCCGATCCCGGTCCTCGTCGTGAAGCGGCGAGCATCGCAGGATTATGCCAGGATCTTGGCCGCCTCCGATTATTCGGACTGTTCTGCGCAGGCCCTCGAGGTGCTACCGGCATTTCCAAACGCCGAAGCGGTGGTGATCCATGCCTATCATGTGCCGTTCGAAGGCTTCATCGATACCGACGCGAATGCAGCCGAATTCCGCGACCATTACGCAGCCGAGTCCGCCGCCTTCAGGGCGCGCCTCTCGCAACCAAATGCCTCCAACCTGACCATCGAGGACCGCTACGGAGAGACGTGCAGCGTTCTCGCACGAGCCGTACGCGACGAGGAGTTCGAGCTGGCGGTCATCGCGACCCACGGCCGCACCGGGCTTGGACGGGCGCTGATCGGCAGCACGGCGGAGGCGCTGCTCGGCTGTCTGCCCTGTGACGTGCTCGTCGTGCCAGCGAGACGGTGAGCCCGCGTCATCATCAGCTGAAGGGATCCGCCATGCAGGACCGTTTGCTCCTCTGGTTCGAAGATGTCGGCATCGGCGACGTCGGCTCGGTCGGCGGGAAGAACGCATCGCTCGGCGAGATGGTTCGCTCGCTCGGCGACAAGGGGGTGCGGGTCCCGCCCGGCTTCGCCACCACCGCCGACGCCTATCGACGCTTCATCCTCGCAAGCGGGATAGAGCCGTCGATGCGCGAGGCGCTCGATCGGCTGGCGACAGGGACGGCGGCTTTGCAGGATGTTGGCCGGACGATCCGGTCGATGATCCTCGACGCCCCGCTGCCCGACGAGCTGAAGCGCGCGGTGGCGACGGCCTATCGTGAGTTGGGACGACGGTGCGGGACGTCGGAGCCGGCGGTGGCGGTCCGGAGCAGCGCGACCGCGGAAGATCTCCCCGATGCCAGCTTCGCCGGGCAACAGGAGACGTTCCTGAACGTGCGCGGCGAGCGGGCGCTCCTCGATGCCTGCCGACGCTGCTTCGCGTCGCTGTTTACCGATCGGGCGATCAGCTACCGGACCGCCAAAGGCTTCGACCATCTGGACGTGGCGCTGTCGATCGGCGTCCAGCAGATGGTGCGGTCCGATCTCGCCGGCTCGGGGGTGATGTTCTCGATCGACACCGAAACCGGATTTCCGCGAACCGCGGTGATCAGCGCCGCCTGGGGGCTTGGCGAGACGGTCGTTCAGGGCAGCGTCAATCCCGACAAATATGTCGTCTTCAAACCGCTGCTCGACGACCCGGCGCTTCTGCCGATCATCGAGAAGACTCGCGGCGAGAAGGCGCTCAAGATGGTCTACGCCGAAGGCGGCAGCCACCGGACGCGGCTCGTCGAGACCAGCGTGGCGGAGCGGCGGGCGTTCGTGCTGTCCGATGCCGAGATCGTCGAGCTCGGCCGCTGGGCGGTCGTCGTCGAGGCGCATTACGGCCGGCCGATGGACATGGAATGGGCGAAGGACGGGGTGTCCGGACGGCTCTTCATGGTCCAGGCTCGCCCCGAGACGGTGCAGGCCGGCCGCGGCGGTGCGTTCAGTCACTTCCGCCTCCTCGAAAAGGGGCGGGCGCTGGTCCACGGCGCCGCCATCGGCGACGCGGTCGCGACCGGCCCCGCCTGCGTGATCCGCAGCGCGGCGGACATCGCCGCGTTTCGCGACGGCTCGATCCTGGTGACCGAAATGACCGACCCGGACTGGGTGCCGGTCATGCGCCGCGCCGCCGGCATCGTCACCGACCATGGCGGCACCACGAGCCATGCCGCGATCGTCAGCCGCGAGCTCGGGGTGGCGGCGGTGGTCGGCACGGGCGAGGGCAGCCGCCTCATCGCGGACGGCCAGATGATCACGATATCCTGCGCCGAGGGCGACGTCGGCACCGTGTATGACGGGAGTCTGGCCTTCGAGGAGGAGGCGATCGACCCTGGCGAGATCCCGCCGACGCGCACGACGATCATGGTCAACATCGCCGACCCGTCGACCGCCTTCCAATGGTGGCGGCTGCCCGCGGGCGGGGTGGGCCTGGCGCGGATGGAGTTCATCATCAGCGCGCTCATCAAGGCGCACCCGATGGCGTTGCTTCATCCCGAGAAGCTCGCGGCGGCCGACCGCCGCGCCATCGCCGATCTTACGCGGGGCTACCCCGATCCGGGCGACTATTTCGTGGAGACGCTGGCGCGCGGCATCGCCAGGCTCGCGGCTCCCTTCCACCCGCACCCGGCGATCGTGCGGCTGAGCGACTTCAAGACCAATGAATATGCGCATCTGCTGGGCGGAAGCGCCTTCGAACCCGCCGAAGAGAATCCGATGCTCGGGTTCCGCGGCGCGTCGCGCTATTACAACGAGCGGTACCGCGAAGGGTTTGCGCTCGAGTGCCGCGCCCTCAAGCGCGTGCGCGAGACGCTCGGCTTTCGCAACGTCATCGTCATGGTGCCCTTCTGCCGGACCCCTGCCGAAGCCGACCGCGTCCTCGAGGTCATGGCCGAAAATGGCCTGAAACGCGGTGACGCGGGGCTTCAGATCTACATGATGTGCGAAATACCCTCGAACGTCATTCTTGCCGAAGCCTTCGCGCAGCGATTCGATGGCTTCTCGATCGGCTCGAACGACCTGACGCAGCTGGTGCTCGGCGTCGATCGCGACTCCGGCATCCTGGCGGACCTCTTCGACGAGCGCGACGAGGCGGTAAAATGGATGATCGTGGAAGCGATCCGCAAGGCGCATGCCGCGGGCATCAAGATCGGCATCTGCGGCCAGGCGCCCTCGAACTACCCCGAGTTCGCGGCCTTCCTCGTCGAACAGGGCATCGATTCGATTTCGCTCAACCCTGACAGCTTCGTCCGCACGGCCAAGCGCATTGCCGCTGCCGAGGCGGCGCGACAGGCGAAGGACTAGAAAGCTATGCCGATCCGCGACATCTTGCTTCAGCTGAACAGCTATCCCGATCGTACGCCGTCTTGGGCAATCCGAGCGGCTTGGCAGATCGCAGATCGCTTCGGTGCCGACCTCTCCGGTGCCGTCTGCCATGTCCATATTCCAGCGATGACGAACTTTCTCGCCGACCGGCTCGTCGGGATGCACGGGCTCGTCGCCGAGGAGAACGCGAAGAGCCGTGACAATGCTCGTGTCCTTCTGGAAGAGCTGCAGGCGCTCGCGAAGACGTCGGGCGAGCCGCCGGCGCTCATCGATTGCGGGCCCGCATCGTCGCCGCGGGAGTTGGCCGTCAGGGCGCGGACATACGACCTGACGATCGTACCAGCGCACCGCCAATCCGATCTGTTGGCGACGGTCGAGGGATTGATCTTCGAATCGGGACGTCCGGTCCTGTTGCTACCCGAGCACGGCGCAGGCAACGCGTTCACGCGGATCATCATCGGATGGGACGGCAGCCGGGCGGCGGCGCGAGCGCTCGCCGACGCGCTTCCTCTGCTTTCGCATGCCGAGGCTGTGCGGCTGGTTTCTGTCGTCGGCGAGAAGTCACTGGACGCTGGGAGCGCTCTCTCAGACGCGCGGCGGCACCTGCTCACACATGGGATTAAAAGCGAGACCCATGAGATCGATGCAGGCGGAGCCGATGCTGGCGAAGCGCTCCTTGCCTATGGCGACGAAAGCCGCGCCGATCTGCTGGTGATGGGTGCCTATGGTCGGTCTCGAGCGCGCGAGTTCGTTCTGGGCGGAGCCACCCGTTCCGTGCTGACCGACCCTCGGCTGCCCATTCTGCTGTCCCACTAGCGTATCGAGGCCGCCTGTCAGTCGCCGAAGATTTGCGGGTTCCGCTCGATGAATCGGCTCGCCCAGCTGTCCACATAGGACCTACGGGCCTTTCGCAGGTACCGCCAGCCGGTCAGGCTGATCAGCGCGGCGCTGACCATGTTGACGATCAGATCGTGCATCGTGTCCATCAGGCCCGATGGGTCGGCCGGGGTCGGCTTCTGCATCGTCATCCCAAAAATCTGATCCATGGCGAACTCGAAGATTTCCCATAGCCCGCCGATGCCGAGTGCGAAGAAAAAGGCGAACAGCGCCACAAAGGAGGGGCGCATGTGGAGATCCACTCTGCGATCCTCGTTCAGCATGTAGACGATCATGAAGCCGAAGATGCCGAGGAGAAGACCTGCGGTGGCATGGAGAGCCAGGTCCCACCACCAGATACGCTCGTAGTAGTCGCGCACTTCGCCCAGGAAGAGCGTGGCGAAAACGAACAGCACGACGAGGATCTGGATCTCTGAGGGGATTTGTATCGGCAGGCGCCGGCGCAGCACAACCGGGGCCAGCATCGCCGCCATAATTGCCGTCACCAGGAAGACGTGAAGCCAGTGCCGCTGGATGACGAGCGCTACGAGCTCAACGGCCATCAGCGACTGCAGAACCAGCAGAATCAGGAGATGCGCGCGACGCGCAGCGGGGTTGGTGGCGGGTCGGCGACCCGTCAAGCCGCGCGCCGACAGCTTTGGGTGCAAGCGGGCGTCGACACGATTGAACAGCGCGCGGGCTCACACAGTGAGCAATCCCAGGACTGGGGCCGCGCCGGGCGGCAGATGCCCACTGCGCCGCGAGAATGACGATGCATTCGCCGCGAGAGTCGAACGGACCCGCTCACGCTCTCTCATCATCCTTTATCAGCAGCACATCGCACTCGAGACACGCTAGCAGTGCGCGTGCGGTGCTCCCGATGAGCGTGTCGACGATACCCGAACGCCCATGTGTACCGAGCACCGCCAGGTCCACGCCGCTCGAGCGCACATGATCACGCGCCACCGCGCAGACGTCGCCATAGTCCACATTGATTTCAAGGCGCTCGCGTACATCCGCCGGCACACGAATTCGCTGAAGGAACGCGTCGAGTTCGGCAGCGATCTCGACCTGCCGCACCGCAGCCGGCTCTTCCTTGCCCCGAAGGGCCTCGAGGTTGATGTGATAGGCGTGCACCAGTGTGAAGTTGGCATCCGTAAACAAGGCGCCTGCGACCTCCAGCGCGGCCTGCGCGCAGTCGGAGAAATCGGTGGCGACCATGATCTGACCGTAGTCGCCCCGCGGCGGCTCCTTCACGACGAGGACCGGCGAACCCGCATGTCGCAGCACTCGCTCGACGGTCGTGCCGACGAGAAAGTCGCTCAGTTCGTCAACTTGCGACAGGCCGGTCACGACCAGGTCTACCGCGCCTTCGGATGCCGCCTCGACGATGGCATCGGCGACATTGCCGCTGGCGACGCGGGCCTCCACGTCGACCGACTTGTCATTGATCTCCGCGCGCAGTTTCGCGACCAGGCGCGCATGTTCAACCCCCTCGTCGCTCGCATCTTCTTCAGGCGCCGGATTCCAGACGTGCAGGAGGATCAGCCGGGCGCCCCAACGACGTGCCAGACGCACCGCGCGGTCGCGCGCGCGGTCGCACCGCCCGCTGAAGTCCGTCGCAAAGAGAATGACCCGCGTCATTATCGCCGACCGCGTGCTGGTGGATGGTCATATCGCCTCGAAAGGCGATCACGCGACGGGAGCGAAGTCTTCACTTTCTGGGCTCCTCGACCATTGTACGCTGGCTGCACCATAGCGATCCGGAGGGGCGGCGAGAAGCCGATCGGTTCCCCGCCCCCTTCGTTGACACGCCGCTCAGGCATGGCGGCCCGAAGGGGCAAAGCTTCGCCGTCGAGGATGGGGCGAGAGTCTCGAACAGCTACGCGGGCTTGGCAGCACGGTGCATGATAGGCTTAGTTCGATAGTTAGTCTTCAACGCGCCGGAGGCACGATGTCGCGGATCGTCACCCTGACGATGAACCCCGCTTTGGATGTCTCGACATCGACGGCCGCGGTTCGGCCGACGGATAAGCTGCGTTGCACGCAACCTCTGTTCGAACCAGGCGGCGGTGGGATCAATGTAGCGCGCGTCTTGGGCGAACTGGGAGGCGACGCAACCGCTATATTTCCGTCCGGCGGACCAACGGGAGCAAGCTTGCAGCAACTGCTCGTGGACAGCGGTGTTCGCAGCATCCCGATCGCGATCGCGCAGGCGACCCGCGAGAGTTTCACAGTGGATGAGCAGGAGAGCGGCGAACAATTTCGCTTCGTGCTGCCCGGCCCGGCTATGTCCGACACTGAGAAAGCGGCATGCCTCGGGGCGTTGGCGGATTTCGATCCCGCGCCGGCATTCGTCGTCGCCAGCGGCAGCCTGCCGCCGGGCGTGTCGGCCGACTTCTACTCTCGCGTCGCGAACATCTGCACACAGGTCGGTGCCAGGCTCTTGCTCGACACGTCGGGCGAGCCGTTGCGCAGCGCTGGCGGATGCAGCCCGATCTTTCTGATCAAGCCCAACCTCAGGGAAGCGGAAGCGCTGCTTGGCCGCGACCTGCGAGGCGACGCAGCGGAGAACGACGCCGCGCGCGAGTTGGTCGACGGCGGCCGTTTCGAGAATGTTATCATCTCGCTCGGGGAGCGGGGCGCACTGCTTGCCGATCAGCAGGGGGTCGAGCGCTTCGCGGCGATCCCGGTTACCCCAAAAAGCGCTGTCGGCGCAGGGGACAGCATGGTTGCCGGCATCGTTCTCGGGCTCGATCGGGGACTGCGCGTTCGCGACGCCGTGCATCTTGGTCTTGCGGCAGGCGCTGCGGCGTTGCTTACCCCCGGCAGCGGACTTGCGCGCCGCGCAGATGTCGAGCGTCTCTTTGAGGGGAGGTTTCCGCTGTAGCGGCGGAACCCTCGACCGAGCTGGCAGCCTAGGGTTGCACGATGACCCGCCGATCGCTCGCCTGCGGCATGCGCAGTCTGAGCCTCAACTGCTTTTCGGTTTCCAGGATAGCAAAGAACACCGCGCCCAGCGCAACGATGAGCAGGCCATCGACCAGAGGGACGGCGCTCGTGCCGAAAACCCTCTGCAATGGCGCCCAATACGTAATCGCGAACTGTGCGCTCGTGATGACGATTACCGTGGTCCAGACGGTGCGGGTCCCTCTCACTGCCTCCCAGGTCAGCGACGTTCCGTAAATATTGCGAATGAAGAAGAGATGGAAAATCTCGAGAACGACCAGGGTGTTTACGGCAATCGTCCGGGCGAGTTGGTCAGGATACCCCCGATCGACCGCGTAGGCATAGAAGCCGAATACGAAGGCGACGAAAAGCCCCGTTACCAGGACGATGTGCCAAACCAGCTCGCCGCCCAGCAAGGGTTGTTCCCTCGGCCTCGGCGGACGGCGCATCGTATTGGCTTCGGTAGGCTCGAACGCGAGGGCAAGCCCGAGCGTGATGCCCGTGATGAGGTTGATCCACAGAATCTGCACCGCGGTGATCGGCAGGGCCAGGCCGAACAGCAGAGCCGCCACGATGATCATCGTCTCGCCGCCATTCGTCGGCAACGTCCAACTGATCACCTTCTTGATGTTGTCATAGACCGTCCGGCCCTCGCGAATTGCCGCAACGATCGAAGCGAAATTATCGTCGGCAAGGACCAGGTCGGCCGCCTCGCGTGCCGCGTCGCTGCCCTTGCGACCCATCGCGATGCCGGCGTCGGCGCGCTTGAGCGCGGGCGCGTCGTTGACGCCATCGCCGGTCATCGCGACCGTCAGACCGTGCGCCTGCAAGGCCATCACCAGCCGCAATTTATGCTCCGGACTGGTGCGGGCGAAAATGTCGGTGTCGATAACCGCTGCCGACAAGGCGGCGTCGTCCATTTCGTCGAGTTGTACCCCCGTCAGGACCTTGTCAGGCCGGAGCAGGCCGATCTCGCGTCCGATCGCCGCGGCTGTCCCGGCATGATCGCCCGTGATCATTTTCACCCTGATACCGGCGCCGACGCACTCGGCAATCGCGCGCGTCGCCTCGGGCCGCGGCGGGTCGATAAGCCCCACCAGCCCGATCATCATCAGGCGTTTCGGCAAGGCGTCGGTGTCGAGACGCTCTTCATCCGGCGCCGTCGAATTGCCGGCGAGCGCGAGAACCCTTTGGCCCCGTAAGGCAAGTTCATGCACCATCTCGTCCCAGCGCGCCCGATCCAGCGGCTGAACGGTGCCGTCGTCCCCAGTTTGCGCGACGCACATGTCGAGAACCTGTTCGGGAGCGCCTTTGACACTGATGGCACCCTCCGCTGCCATGGGGCTGTTTAGCGTCGCCATGTAACGGTGGCGGCTGTCGAACGGGATCGCCGATACTCTCGGCCAGTCCCGCCATGGCCGTTCCACGCTTGGGGCAAGCTTTGCCGCCAGCGCGAGCAGGGCGCCCTCCATCGGATCTCCGGCGACCTTCCAGCCGCCATCCTCACGGTGAAGGACGGCGTCGTTGCAGAGTGCCGCCGTCCGAGCGAGCAACTGCAGCGCGGGCCGCGAAGCCGGGTCGATGGGCTCGCCTCCCAAGCTGACGGCGCCCTCGTCGGAATAGCCGTCGCCTCCGACGGTGTAGAGCTCGGCGGCGGTGACGACCGACGCGGCCATCATCTCGTTGCGCGTGAGGGTTCCTGTCTTGTCGGTACAGATCACCGAAACCGATCCCAGAGTCTCGATCGCCGGCATCCGGCGTACGATCGCGTGACGGCGCGCCATCGCCTGGACCCCCACGGCGAGGGTGATCGACAGCGTGGCGGGCAGGCCTTCGGGGATCGCGGCAACCGACAGCCCGACGACGAGCATGAACAGTTCGAAGAAGGGTCGATGATCGACGAAAGTGCCGTAGAGGAGCAGCAGTCCCGCAAGCAGGAGAATGAGCAGCGAAAGCCATCGCGCGAAGCCGTCAATCTGGCGAATGAGTGGCGTCGTCAGCATTTCGATGTCTGCGAGCAGGGCGCTGATCCGGCCGATCTCGGATCGCCCGCCAGTGGCGACAACGATTCCTCGACCCGTACCGGTAGCGACGATGGTGCCGCCGAACGCCATCCCCGAACGATCGCCGAGTACCGCGTCCGCTGCGACGGGCACGGTATCCTTTTCGACCGCCGCGGACTCGCCCGTGAGGATGGCTTCCTGGATGGTAAGACCGCGCGCTTCGAAGAGTCGAAGATCGGCAGGTACCTTCTCACCGGCGTCGAGCAGCACGACATCACCGGGCACGACATCGGCGCTCGCGATCACCTGCCGGCGGCCGTCGCGTAGCACCGAAGCATGAGGCGCAAGCAACTCGCGGATCGCTTTCATCGCGTTCTCCGCCCGACCTTCCTGGACGAACCCGATCACGGCGTTGGCGATGACGACAGCCAGGATGATCCCAGTGTCGATGTAATGACCTAGCGCTGCGGTAATGGTCGCGGCGCCCAGTAGGACGTAGATGAGCACGTTGTGGAAATGGCGAAGAAACCGAACGAGCGCACTGGGCGGCTGGGGACTCGGCAATTGGTTCGGGCCGACACGCTGCAGCCTCATAGCGGCTTCGCCGGAAGTCAGCCCTTGCGCCGTACCTCCGACAGCCGCGGCGGCCGCCTGCCACTCGAGACTATGGTAGGTAGCGTTCGAATTTCCGCGTTCCGCCATCACAGCAACCCCTGTGGATCATCCCGCAAAGAGGATCGACAGGTTCGCAGTGACAACCTCGCTGGGCTCGCGCATTGATTCCGATCAAGCGTCCAGCCTGGCGCTTGGAGCAGCAGTCCGGTCTTACGGCTGATCTCGGATACTTCTGTCGAAAACCGGACAGGCGGCAAACGGCCCAACTGCGGACGTTTCGCCGTGGTACCGCTATTGGTCCGGCTGGGGCCATTTCAGCGAAGTCAGCTTACCCCCGTTGGTAAGTCCCAGAGCTCGATTTCCAGCCAATTTTCGCCCGCCGTACGTGCGTCGAGTTCATCGGCGATCTCGCGTAGCTGTTGCACAGCAAGGGCACGAGGTGACCCCTTCAGGGTCTCCGTCACCATATCCAACAGGTCCATGTAGGTTTCGATTACGGGGTCGGGCATTGCCTCTCCTCTCTCACGACGGTTGTGGCCGCTACCACCGGTGAGCACGGCTGCCTTCTTCTGGCTTAGGCCAAGTTCGACGCGGATGCGTCGAATCTTCCGACCCACATGCTAGAGCGCCTCGACACGAGCTCGCCTCCGAGCCGGCCGTAGTTATGGGCGCTCGCGGCGTCGAAGAGCACCTCGCCACAGTCCTCGCCGTCCAGGCAGCGGACGCCCGACAGGTTGCGGGCTACCGCGCGCAAGCCGCGGTACTCGATCGGGAAGTCCGCGTTCTCGAACCGCTCGGCGCGGCCACCGCAGATGTCGCAGCTGAGCTCGGTCATGGTCAGTTCCCTTGAACTGGACGGCGGGCTTACTCGCCCAAGCGTCAGCTGATGAGGCCTCGACTCCTGAAGGCGTTTGGCGCGTGGTAGACGTCCTACCAAGCGTTCGGATCTCGATTGCTCTGGAGCGAGTGGTGCCGGCCTGCGTATTCAGTTCGGGACTTCGTAAATCGAGGCACAAGCTCCCGGCGACTGCCATCGTTTAGTCTATAAATGTTGCGGCAGCCTCGTTGGCGCGCTTTAATTTTTCGTTGCGTAGGCTCCAGCTGCCAGCAGCAGGAACGCCTTTCCGCTCGCCCAGACCGCGAGCGTCACCAGCATCAACGGCCAGCTCTCAGACACTGTCGGAACGACCCTCAGGTCGTTGTCTCGAACGAAGTTAATACCGATAAGAAGCACGCCGCAAACGGTCGCCAGAGCGAGCCAGCCCGATAGCCCAAGAACAAGTTGGAGGCGCACAGTCGATGCGCCGGGACGATAGAGGCATGCGAGCATGCCGACGGCAGTGAGAGCAGCGGCCGGTATTGCAGCTTTGGCGCCCATATTTGCGTCAGCCAAAAGGTACGCCACCCCCGGAAGCACGGGCCAAGCAAGCATCGATTCGGTGCGCATACCGAACTCCTGCATGCGCCGCACGGTCCCGATCAGCGCACCGATCGAAACTGGAATAGCCATCAAGCCTAAGGCGAACCACGCGTACCAAGGCACTAGCGCAGCATGGGCATCCAGCCCTTGTTCGTGCTGATCAGGGTGATGCCTGCGGGTCCGCGCTTAGCGGCGACATCTCTTCGCAGAACCGCCTCGTAGCCGCGATCCAACATCCAGGGGGCTACTCTGCGGCGCGCATGACGAGCGCGTGGCCCTGATCCCAACTCGCTACGCATACGTGCTCCCCGGATGGCGTCAATCTCGAAGCGAACTTTACTTATAGTCTATGGCGCTTGGCAACGCCCGGCCGCTCTCATCGCGCGGATGGATCTGCGGCAACTATTCGGGACCAATGTGAAGCGCGCGCGGGAGCGCGCGGGAATGTCCCAAGAGGAACTCGCCCATCGCGCGGCTATTCACGTCACCTATTTGAGCGGGGTAGAGAACGGGCACCGCAATCCATCTCTCGCCATCGTTGGGCGCGTAGCCGCTGGACTCCAGCTCGACCCTGCTGTCCTGCTTTCCCGGTCATCGCCACTGAGGACGTGACCCAAGGACGCCCTTAGGCCACAGCGCCTTATGGCTTCCGTCCGCCGCTTTGTCCCTCTCCTCTGAAGCATGTTCGGTGGCCGATATTTGCCGTCTGCTCCGGCTCACGCTAATCTCAGCTATGCCGAAGGATCCGGGACATCTCGATTTCCAACAGCGGGCACGCGAAAAGCAGGCGGCGCGCGACGCCGATGAATTGGCGCTCGCGTCTGGGCGGTTATCTGCGAAGCAGATTAACGAGAAAAATTCCATGTTCTCGGCGCTCGGCCCTAACGCTCTGAGAAATGCGAAGGTAAATTTTCCAGAGAAGAAGTAGGCTGAACTCGATATAAGATCGGCGAAGGGAGGCCGGGCAGCTTAGTCCAAAGTATTAGCCGCTCATGGCGGCTTTCAGCTCTGCATCGCGGCTATAGTTTTCCTATGCCTGAGAGTTTGCTTGGCGTTCGTCTACGATGCCGGCATGTATACTTTATCTCACACCAACCGCAGTGCTTCCATCGATGATGCCGGACGGCTGCGCATTAGCCGGCCTCCAGCGCCGGCCAGCTTCGATCGTCACGGACGCCTCACGCTTTCACCGCAAATGAGCTGGCTGACCATCGCCCAGGTTCCTCTCTCGCATTCACTCTAGCGAATGTGGAGGCGCTGCCGACGTAGGTTGGGCGCGCACCTGCGGTCAGGTCGGTCGCTGGGCGGCTGCGTCTTCGGCTTCGACGGTGCAGCGAGCGGCCGGCTAGTTGTTGTTTAGGCTTAGGAGGCTGCGATGCCGCCGCGATACGCGGACATGCGCGGAGCGATTGAACGGTATCCCAACGTCACGGACGAAGAGCAAAGAGCGCTCTGGCAGTGGTACGGCAACACGCACACGGGCGACATAGTCGACGGCGCGCGTGAAGTTTCCGCCAGGTTCGCCGAGCAGAATCTCCGTCGTGAGCTGCCAAACCAGCTCTGGATGCGTCTCGGCGCCCCTGGCGCGGCGATTGCTCTCGTCGCGATTGCAGTAGAGGTGCTGAAGTGAGTGGTGGTCCTCAACATCGACGGGGACCAGTCGGAAAGCAGCGATGCCCCGCGCTCGTCGAAGGCTGGCATCCCCGTCCAGCGCCGAGTTGGGACCGCTACGTCGACCAGCGACCAAAAGCGCCGGCGACGAGCGAGAAGGCGGACGGCTCAAATGATTGATGGGCCGTTGCTCCTTTTGGGGTCGGCGACGCTAAATCGTGGCTCGCTACTAGCTAATCGATCCACTGCCGGCTTGGGCAGCCGAGGCGCTCCAGCATGTTCTTCACGCCGGCAGAATGTCCGAGCCAAGAGGTAAGCTCGGGTAATGCGCGTAGAGTTGTCGCGCGCGTGCGCGGCGTGCCTGTAGGCTCATCGTTAATGCGCTGAGATGCGACGATGTTGCCGGCGCGCGTCCGGTAGATCGCCACCTCACCAACGCAACAGTGAGTTTCGCTGAGAAGGCATTCGCCATCGAACTCGAAGTCAGGCCCCTCGGACGTCGCTATGACATGCCGTACGAAGGTCCCGACACCAGCGCGTTCCCTGGTCTTACGTCGCCTCATCATACTTAGCGGTCCCGGTCCTCAACTTAGGCGCATCGAAGGGCCTGTATTGCCACGGCGGCGCCGGAGTTGCTGGGGGCCGAGCGCCGCCGTGGCGGTGGAGCACTGAGGGGGTCCCGACGCCGGCAGGGAGTGCCTTTGACGCGCCGGAAGTGCTCGCACATCTGTCTACCGCTGAAGCGATAGGTGCCCAAGACATAGGAAACCTATAGGCGCGAGGGCGCGGTTGCGTTGAGGTTGTCGGATCGGGCTTGAAGTGAACAACGATGGTGGCTGCTTCGCTCTCAGCGCGAGAATATCGACCGGCGTAGCCCGTGGGGATCTAGCCACTCGATCACCTCGAGCTGATCGACCGTGGGCAGCGGTGTGATCGGCAGTTCGCCGTCGACGACAAGTTCAAAGCCAGTCGCTTCTCGAACCTGCAGCGCGGTGACACCCGGGTGTAGCGACACCAGGCGGATCGCGTGATTGGGCCCGCCGAAATCCATGACACAGAGATCGGTAACGATGAGCCGGAGGTCGAGCCCAATCGGCTTTCGGCCGTCCGACCAGCGCGCCGGATTGTAGCCCACACCACAGACGTAATCGACTTCGCCCGAAACAAAGGAGCGCTTACCGTGGATTGGGAAGAAGTAGCTGTTGGCGTGATGGATCGAGTTGCCGGGGAAGCCGCGCGCGCCGAGCATCTGCGCCTTGGGCCTGGCGTGCTCGCCGATCATGCTAATGTTAGTCTGGCCGAAACGGTCGATCTGCACGGGGGCAACGAAGGCGTGCCGCTTACCGCTCCAAAGGTTATCGAAGGTGCGAGCGAACGGCGCCCAGCCTTCGATCTTGGGGCTGTAGTCGCCGCGCGGGCCGACGGGCACCGGCTCGGCGACGAAGCTGTTCTCGCCGTCGGTCATCATCAGCGCCGGGTTGATCGTCAGCTTGGCAAGGCTCGCTGCCAAACGCGGCAGCAGTGTGATGCCGGTCGCCAATACTTCGCCGTCATGCCGCCACGCTTCGGCGGCGGCGACGATGCACAGGTCGACGAGGCTATAGCTGGTATCGGTCATGGCGCCGCCCCTTAATAGATCGCAGGCTTGAGCGAGCGGACATGGTCCGCGCCGCCGACTGCCTCGAGATAGGCCTCAGGCGACACTTCGACGAAGCGGGTGCGATAGTCGCCCCACGCCTCGGCCGCCGAGCCGGCATAGGTCTTCAGATGCGCCATATCGATGCCGTAGTCGAAGCCGCCCGCGGTCGGATGCGCGCCATAGGGGGCATGCACGACCTGGGTGACCACGCTGCGCTCGAACGGTTGGAAGCGCAGCTGTTCGGGGAAGCCGAGCTCTGCGGTCTCAACGATCTGCTCGGCCTGGATGATCACCTTGTCGGCGGCGCGCGCCATCAGCTCGTCGAAGAACGGGTCGGTGGCGAGGATGGTGCAATTGCCCGCCTTGTCGGCGCGGTTGACGTGGATCAGCGCGGCATCGAGCTTGAGCGCCGGCATCGCCAGGAACTGCTCGCCGTCGTCATAGGGCGACCGCACCATCTTGAGGCCGGGCTGCTCGACGAGCGAGGTGCCGATGCCGATGCGCGACGGCAGGAACGGCATGCGCATCGCCGCGGCGCGAAGGCCCCAGTGAACGAGTCCCTCGTCGAGCTCGAGCACTTCGAGCGTGCCCGCCTGCCGCGCGGCGCGAAAATGCGGCTCGAGCGGGAAGTGGTCCATCGAGACGAAGCCGAAGATCAGCTTCTTCAGCTTGCCGGTCGCTGCGAGCAGCCCGATCTCGGGGCCGCCATAGGCGACGACCGTGAGGTCGGTCAGCGGCGATCGCGCGATCGCCCGCGCCAGCGCCATCGGCTTACGCCGCGTCGCCCAGCCGCCGATGCCGAGCGTCATTCCCGACGACAGGCCCGCAACAGCCGCATCGATGTCAGCGAGCTTATCGATTTGAGGGCGGGGGAGCCTATGCACGGTGTGCCAGCAACTGTGGCGTGCTCACACGAGCGGTCGTTTGGCGCGAATGCGAGATGAGGATAGGCATACCGTTCGCTAGGGCGAGGGCCGCCAGCCGAACAGGCATAGGAAATCTATAGCCGGCTGATGGTAGCCGCGAGATGGGCTTATCAAACCGTGAGCTTGCTGCTCACTGTCTGGCGAGTTTATCGTGGCTCAGGGTGGTTTTGGCTCATGCAATGTCTCTGGGACGAGACAGAGCGCCGCGCTCATAGGGTCAAACGAAAAGGGGCCCCGAAGGACCCCTTAGGTATCGTTTAGACTCAAGTGACGTTCAGTAAGGCGCTTTGCCATCCTGACGAATGCTCCCGAAGCAGCATCATCACCGGAGTAGGTTTAGCATATGTAACCCGCCGGTCCGTGTCAATGTTCCGGAGGGAACTTATAAGGGGGGCGCGTGACTACGAGATGCTAAGCCAGCGATATCGCTTTCTAACAGATTTCTTCGCCAAGAGTCTCCCTTTCACACCAACCCCTGGTCAGGTTGATATTTTCGAGCGCGATCTGGCGCTCGTCAGCCCATACATTATGGGCGCGCGTTGCGTGAAGCCGCCGCCGGGCGCGCTTTGTTGAACAAATCCTTCAACGAGCGGAGGGCCGCCATTTTTGCGATCTATAATCGCAAGGTGGCAGAGCAAGGGCAGCTGTTTCCAATCTTCCACACTTTCGAGACAGCCTTTCGCTCTCAGATCGCCGTGGCGCTGGAGGCCCACTACGACCGCATCGACTGGTGGGCGCCCGTCTATGCACGCATGATGGACGGCGACGCTGATGCCGTGGGAATTACGTTCATCGGCCGACAGCAGGTCGGCCGAAACACCGTCGGCGAGCTTACAAAGCTGGTGCGATCAATCGAAGGGGAGCGGCTCAATCGGAACGTGCTGCCCAACATCGAAAATGGCTATAAGCTACTCGATCATTTGGAGATGTCCTGGATCGGGCGTTTGGTTACCGACCACTGGTCCGTTTTCGAGCCAAGTTTTCGATCTCTTCCCCACAAGATGACTCGCGGGGACTTCGGTTCGAAGTTCGCGAAAATCCGGGATGCGCGAAACGACATCTACCACCATAAGCCCACTGCTCGCACGAAGGCGGTGGTGTCGGCGGCAGAGGAGCTTCTCGACCGCATCGGCATCTGTCTGCGATTCCATTTCGACAGGATTTCCGAGGCGCAGCTATCGTCGCCCCCGTTTGCGGTCGAAATCAACGCTCGCCACAACAGCTGGATTATCTAGCATCGGCCGAAGTCTTCAGCTGAGCGCTCTAACTACGACGCATTTGAAGCGAACTTCGCTCCCAGCCGGTGACCCATAGGAAAGCTATAGTAACCTCAAACCGTTGAATGTCGTAATATGCCAGCATGCGTACTCGACATTAGGCGCTCACAACGGGCCTACAACCGCGCTCGATCACACAGTTTCGGCGGTCGCTGAAAGGGGTCTCTCCCATCAGGGGCAAGCCCAGGTGATGTCGCCGGATATGTCAACTCTGAGGGAGGGCGTCTCGCGCCGCGATCCTTAGGACGGCAATCCGTCCACGGCTCTGCCGATCCAGCGCTTTGTCGAAGTTACAGCGTTAACGATCCTCCCCCCAAGCATGTTTGAAGATTGGATTTGCGGTGTTCCTTACCCGCTTCACGACCCTCGCTCTCAGCATCATTACGGCAGGGGTCTCTGGTTATTACCTGCCGGCGGTCTGGGCGATCCCAGTTTTTGTAATCGGCGCAGCGCTGACGCTCGTCGGGCTTTACGACCTGGCTCAGCCGCTTCATTCGGTGAGGCGCAACTATCCTATCATCGGGCGCCTGCGCTGGTTTTTCGAAGAGATCCGACCGGAAATCCGGCAGTATCTCATTGAGGCGGATAACGACGAGACGCCGTTCTCGCGGAGCCAACGTTCGCTGGTGTACGCCCGTTCAAAAAACGAGAGCAGCGACCGGCCATTTGGCACCCTCGTCGACGTCTACGACGATGGATATGAGTTTATCGCTCACTCGACGCGCCCTGCGCCAGTTGCCGATCCGGCGACATTTCGTGTGCTGATCGGCGGAGACGAGTGCGCGCAGCCTTATTCCGCGTCGATTTTCAACATCTCCGCGATGAGCTTTGGCGCATTGAGTGCCAACGCCATCCGGGCCCTGAACAAGGGTGCCAAGTTGGGAGGCTTCGCCCACGACACCGGTGAAGGGAGCATCAGCCCCCACCACCGCGAGCACGGTGGCGATCTCATCTGGGAGATCGGTAGCGGCTATTTTGGCTGCCGCACCGCTGACGGCAATTTCGATGCGGGACGCTTTGCCGAGCAGGCGGCGGATCCGCAGGTGAAGATGATCGAAATCAAGCTGAGCCAAGGCGCGAAACCGGGCCATGGCGGAATCTTGCCAGCAAGCAAGGTTACGTCCGAGATTTCAGTCACGCGCGGCGTTCCGATGGGGGAAGATTGCATCTCGCCCGCACGTCACCGAGCATTCTCGACACCGCTGGAACTGGTGCAATTCATCGGGCAACTCAGGAAGCTGTCGAAAGGCAAACCGATCGGTTTCAAGCTCTGCGTCGGCCAGCCTTGGGAGTTCATGGGGATCGTAAAGGCGATGCGAGAGACGGGCATCCGTCCGGATTATATCGTCGTCGATGGCGCCGAAGGCGGCACCGGCGCCTCACCGGTCGAGTTCGCTGACCATCTTGGGATGCCAATGCGTGAGAGCCTGCTGTTTGTGCATAACACGTTAGTCGGCGCCGGCCTTCGCAGTCAGATCAAGGTTGGCGCGGCAGGCAAGATCGTCAGTGCCTTCGACATCGCCGCGGTGCTTGCGCTCGGCGCTGACTGGACCAATGCTGGTCGCGGGTTCTTGTTCGCGCTTGGCTGCATCCAGGCGCTATCCTGCCACACAAACCGCTGCCCCACGGGTGTTGCGACTCAGGATCCGATGCGTCAACGAGCCCTAGCCGTCTCGGACAAGGCTGAACGCGTCTACAATTTTCATCGAAACACGCTAGCGGCCCTAGCGGAGATGATCGCAGCGGCTGGTTTGGAGCATCCCAGCCGAGTGGGACCTCATCATCTGGTGCGCCGTGTCAGTCGGACCGAGATCCGGATGTTCTCGCAGCTCCACATATTTCTCGCCGACGGCGAACTGCTGAGCGACAAACACGACCGCGATTTCTACAGCGCAGCTTGGCGCATGGCGCGTGCCGACAGTTTTGACATGGCCGCGTGAGACACGCCGACGACCGCCAAGCGCGTTGTTTTTCAGTACCGCACATCATTTCGGGCATCTCAAATTGGCCGGGGAGCTTGGTGCCGGAGAAATCCTTGCCAGCGACGCACAGGTTGGAAGGCTTGCCAGAGACTTCGGCGGCGGTGCCCATCGCGCGCGGGCGCCTACGCCGGTGGTGTCCCTGACCGTTCACCGATACAGAAATGACCCGGGGGATATCGCGCTGCTGCACCTGACAGACCGAGTTCTAATCGATTTAGCACGATCTGAGCGCGTAGTAACCGAAATAGAATGATGCTAAGCGTTCTGGGATGAGTTCGACCGAGAATAAAAGTTCTACGCAGCAGCCGTTGGGCCAGGCATGGCTTCGGAAGAGGCTAAGCCTCCGCGTGCCACCTCCCGCAGTGGAAAGCTACGTCGTAAACGCCGGGCGCCGAACGGTGGTCCAAGGTCACCGCACCACCGAATACTACCCTCGGCAATATGCGACTGACGACAGCCTTGCGTCGAACCTGCGTTTTGCGCTCCGTTACGAGCCGATCGATCTGACGCTGCTGGTCGCCGCTCTCAAAGCGGCCGATCCGCGCGAACTCGAGGCATGGATCAGGGACGAACCGACCGGCGCGTACAGCCGCCGAGCCTGGTTCTTCTACGAGACGTTCACCGGCCGCACCCTCGATGTCGAAGATGTGGCCTCGGGCAACTACGTCGAGGCGCTCGACCCGAAGCGCCACATCGTCGGCGCGAGGCGGAATGCCACTCGCCAGCGCGTTGCCGACAACCTGCTTGGTGACCGGGACTTCTGCCCAATGGTTCGTCTCACGCCGACGCTGAATGCGGCGATGGCGCTTCAGGTCGACGAGGAGGCGAGAGAGCTCGTCCGGCATTACGATCCGGCCACGCTCGCGCGCGCAGTGAACTATCTCTACACGAAGGAGACCCGGTCGACCTTCGCGATTGAGCATGAGACGCCGAGCACGTCGCGCGCCGAGCGGTTCATCGCCGCCTTGAAGGCGGCGCCGACGTTCGACTCGACGAACAAGCGAGCCATCGTCCGCCTCCAGCATGACATCGTCGACCCACGCTATGCGGCTGACGATTGGCGCGACTTCCAGAATTTCGTCGGGGAGACCGTTAGCGGCTACCGCGAGGAGGTTCACTTCCTGTGTCCGCGCCCTGAGGACGTCCCGACGCTCATGGACGGTTGGACGAGGCTCACTTCCCGGCTCCAAGCCTCGGGCGTCGACGCCGTCGTCGCGGCCGCAATCTCGGCCTTCGCGTTCGTGTTCGTGCACCCGTTCGAGGATGGCAACGGCCGCATCCACCGCTTTATGATCCACCATGTTCTCGCAAACCGCGGCTACAGCCCACCGGGGGTCATCTTCCCGGTTTCGGCGGCGATCCTGCGCGACCAGCGGGCGTACGACGAGGTGCTGGAAAGCTTCTCGCGTCCGCTCTTCGACTGCATCGATTGGCGCTGGACGCCGGATCGCAAGGTCGAGGTCACAGGCGAGACCGTCGATCTCTACCGCTACTTCGACGCGACGCTCTTCGCCGAATATCTCTACGGCCGCGTGGTCGACACCGTGCGCGTCGACCTGAAGGAAGAGCTCGGCTTCATATCGCGGTTCGACCAGGCGTTCGAGGCGTTGCGGGGGATCGTCGATATGCCGGACCGGCGAGCATCGCTGCTCATCCGCCTGTGCATGCAGAACGGTGGCAGACTATCGGGCTCGAAGCGCAACCAGTTTGAGGAGCTGAGCGACCAGGAAGTCTCGCATATAGAGGCCGCCATCCAACGCGCTGTTCAGTACGTTGATGATCCGGACGGCGGGGCGCTGCACAGCACGGCCTATCCGGGGCCAGCTGAATAAGGGCGAGCTGCTGAGCAACAGCACGACCGCGAGTTCTACAGCGGCGCGTGGCTGAGGGCGACGATAGCGGCAGCCAGCAACTCCGAGAGCCGGGTATTGCTTCTCATAGACACGCGATTTACCTGCGAAATGCCAATCTCGCGAAACGCAGGTAAAACTCAGCTATCTCTGACCGTTAGCGCCTCTCGCCATTTCGTCGGGCGGTTCGGCCCGCGATTTCCCATGCCCGGTGTCCCATATTAGAGCTTCGGGCCTAAAAGGCATGTTGGGAGACCGCGGGATCGCTCAATAATCTACAATGCCGACGCCCTTCTAGCGGTCCCTCCTAACTCGCCATTGGGAATTGACGCCTCAGCGGAACGAGGATGTCCTCGATGAGAGAAGAACGGTCGAGGCCAAGAGCCGCCCGGCGAATCGCTAGGATGATTGCGGGGCGTTCCCTCACTCCGCCATGCCCTATCTGGATGGAGTTCGAATTCGCCGCATGTTGGGCGCGTGTGCGCCATCCGCGGTGTTCGACACCTAAGAGGCGAGCGGCGACAACAAGGTGCGTCAGGCGTTGCGTCCGATCGAGATTATCGACGACGCTTGCCGCGTAATTGAGCGCGGTACTGAGCCGCTGCTGCACTACCTCGTCTACGATTACCATGCCGCTCATCGGATCGAAGCCCCGGCCTTCCGTGCGCAGTTCGTCCAGCGGCAGCCGCAACGAAACGGAACCCTCCTCGGTGATGCGAATGGCTGAACCGCGCTCCTGACGCAGGATAAGGTCCGCGCCGTCTATTCCGCTGGTGGTGCCGAGCGATCGAAGGAACAGCCGGCTGTCGCCGTATAGGGCGGACTGCTCTAGCTGCTCAGCGAGGGCGGGCGCTTCGAGTTCCGCCGGCCGGAGGATGCGCTGCCGCGGCCCGCCGACAACGACGAGGTCGAGCATTGCTGGCGACATCTGGTTTCTGTTCTCCGGCGCCAGCATAGCTGCGGCGCGGGCGATCATTTCCTGCTCATCGACGGGACCCGTGGCATTCGCCAGCGTCACGTCATGTATCGCGCGCGTCACCCCGTCCTGCAGATCCTCCACGCCAACGAAGACACCGCGGAATAGTCCGCCCTCCCAAGCTTGGACCTCGGCAATGAAGGCCGCCTGCTCCGGCCCCGGCGAGATGCCTTGCTGAACGAACGCGAGCACCGGCTTCGTCTCCCGCGCCTCGCGATATTCTTGGTGGGTTGCAGAGAGGGATGAGCCCGCAGGCACGAAGCCGTAGTCCTCACCGAGGATAAGGACGACCATGTCCGATGCGCGCAGCCCTTGCAGACAGGCAATTTGTGGCGAGCTTGGCTGGGCGCCGAAATCCTCAGCCATGACTGGTTCGTGGCGCAGGGTAATGACGGCGCGGCGGGCGGCCGCGCGCTGGAGCTCAAACCCCGAAATGAGCGAGCTGATGAAGATTTTCATCAGCGAAGATTAGGCGGGCGGCACTGATTGTCCAACCCGCTCAAGCCAACGACGGCGGTGCATCAGGTTACTATGTCGACCAAGGCGGCTGCAAACGCTGGCACTTCGAAGCTGATTTCGAACGCAAATCGAATATTGACATTATATGCCGTCTATGGCATTATTCCGTCGATGGCATATGAGGCCGAATAGACCAATGAGTTTGGCGCTTGGTGGGCCACGCTCACTGAGAGCGAGCAGGATAAGGTGAAGGCCGCGGTCGATTTGCTTGAGGAGCGTGGGCCTAACCTCCCATTTCCGTTCTCGAGCAATATCAAGTCGTCGCGGCACTCGCATATGCGAGAGCTTCGAGTCAGCGCAAAGGGAGACCCGATCCGGGTCTTTTACGCTTTCGATCCCCGTCGGCTGGCAATTTTGCTCATAGGCGGAGACAAGACGGGCGACGATCGCTTTTGCGAAGAGAAGGTGCCCATCGCTGACGATTTATACGATGAGCATCTGAAGGAACTGAGGAAGGAGGGTTTGATCAAATGAGCGGCCGCAATTCCTTCAAGGGCCTGACCTCCGATGTCTCGGCTGAGCGCCTTGAGCGGATCGAGGCTCACAAGTCCGAACTTCGCGAGCAGATGTCGCTTGCCGAGCTACGTCATGCGCGCCGTCTCACGCAGGAGACGTTGGGCCAGACGCTTAATGTCGGCCAATCGGCGGTGGCAAAGATGGAGAATCGTGCGGACATCTATGTGAGCAATCTACGCCGCTACATCGAAGCGATGGGTGGCGTTCTTGAGATCGTCGCGCATTTCCCTGACGGGGATGTGCAAATTACGAATTTCGCGGACATCGAACCCGTTTCGAGTGATGAGAGCCAAGATCATCGGCTCTTCGCGTAGCGAAGAGCATGAATGTTCCGGATCGCTGCGCCTCGCACCTTCGTTGCATCCACGACGGAAGATGGCGGCGCCGACTTCGGGGCGCAGTATTTTTGCGTTCTCCATCATCCTGTCCCACGGGCCGCCGGACATGCTGGTCAGGCTCTCCGCGGCTTCAGCACGCGCGGCAGGCCGGTGCCGAGCATGGCGAGTAGCTCAGGGCCGTAGGCGCCGCTGTTCGATTCGCTTTCAGCCTGGGTGATGCGGTCGGTACCCTGAGCTCCGAACAGCACCACTTCATCGCCGAGGCTCACCTTGTCGCGCGCCTCTGTCACGTCGACCATCAGCGTGTTCATGGTGACGCGCCCGACGATGGGGAAGCGGCGCCCCCCGATGAGGACCTGCGCGTTCCGGCTTACCTCCGCTGCGAATTCTGGGCGATTGGCATGGCTGAAGCCCCGCCGCCAGCCGTCCGAATAGCCGAGCGGCACATTCGCCAGCCAGCTTTCCCGGTCGAGGTGATAGGTGCGGTCGTAATTCACCGTTTGCCCGGCGGGGTAGTGATTGACCGCTGCCACGCGCGATTTGATCGCCATCGTCGGCAGGAAACGGTCGGTGCGGTACGAGCCCGGATCGCCGTACAGCAGCCCCCCGACGCGAACCATGTCGAGCCGGGTTTCCGGATGCTTGAGCGCGGCGAAGCTGTTGGCGGTGTGGCGCAGAAGCTTGCCGCTATCCAGCCCGGCGGATTTCAGCCAGCCGAGGTCCGCTTCGTAGCGGCGCAACTGGCCCAGAATGTCGTCACCTTCCTCGCTCGGATAATGCGTCATGGCGCCAGCGATCTGCAGGCCCGCCAGCGAGAGCATGGCGCGCGCATCGGCCTTGCCATAGTCCGTGGACAGCTCGACGCCGTTGCGCGACATGCCGCCGGCGTTCAGGGCGAGATGGACGGGCAGCCGGCGTTGCGGGCTGGTCTTCTGCCAGAGCTGCTGCAAGCGCCCGGCCGTGTCGGCATTGCCGATCAGCTCCTCGATGCCGAGCGGGAATGCGTCCTCCATCTCATCGGGCGTTGCCGTTCGCAGCCGGATCAGCCGCCCCCGATAGCCAAGCTGCCGGGCAACGCGCGCTTCGTCGTTCGAGGCGATGCCGACATCGGTGACCTGCTTTGCCAGGATCGACGGGATGAGCAGGGCGATGCCGTTGCCATAGGCGTCCGCCTTCATCACCGCGCACAGGCGGGGCTTGCCGACCCACTCGCGCACGGCGTCGATATTGGCCTCGAAAGCCTCGGCGTCGACCTCTATCCAGCCGTTGCGCCGTTTTGCTGCGGCGAGGCTGAGCCCGAAGTTGTCCGCCGTCAGCAACGGTGCGGCCACCGCGCGCGCCGCGCCCAGCGTCGCGATCGCCGCCCCTGCCGACAGGAAGTCCCGCCGCCGCATCAGCCGGGCCCGCGCCGGAGGAATTGCCCCGGGTACACGCCGGTGGGCTTGCCATCCCGATAGACCGCCTTGCCATCGACGATGACTTCGACGACGCCGACGGCCAGTGCGTCGGGGTCCTCGATCGACGCCTTGTCGGCGAAACGGTCGGGATCGAACAGCACCAGGTCGGCCTTGTAGCCCGGCCGGATGAGACCGCGCTCCTGAAGCCCGACCTGCTCGGCGGAAAGCGAGGTCATCTTGCGCACCGCCTCGGCCAGGGACATGCGGCCCTGCTCGCGCACATAGAGACGCACCATCCGGCCAAAGGCGCCGTTCCCTCGCGGATGGCGCCCGCCGATCACCCCGTCGGAACACAGGCTGCTGTGCGGCCAGGCCATGAAGTCGGCGACGTCCCACGGGTCCATCGCGGTGCCGATCACCGCTTCCACTTGCGTCGCGCCGGGGTGGGCGGCTTTCCACGCCTCGGCGGTCTGGATTAGCCACAGATAGGTGACGGCCGGCTCCTCGCCACGATCCTTGGCGATGTCGGCGATGGTCGTGCCGACCAGCGCCGGATCGGGCGCATAGACGCTGAGCCGCATGCCCGCCGGGGTGGTCAGCTGCGTCAGTGCGAAGCGCGCCGCCGCGATGTCGGTGAAGTCGCGCCTGGGAAACAGCACCGTCAGCGTCGATTGCCAATATTCGTACGGGTAAACATCGGCGGTCACCTTGATGCCGCGCGCGCGGGCCGCGTCGAGCTTGGCGAGCACCTCCCCGGCGTCGCCCCAGCGATCGACCGAGGCGAGCTTCAGGTGCGAGATCTGCACCGGAACGCCGGTCTTCGCGCCCAGCTCGAGCAGCTCATCAAGGGCGGCATCGAAGGCGACGTCCTCGTTGCGCATGTGGCTGATGTAGCGGCCGCCGCCGGCCGCCGTGGTGCGCGCCAGCGCCAGCACCTCGTCAGGCGCCGAATAGATGCCCGGATCATATTCGAGGCCGGTGGAGAGCCCGAGCGAGCCGGCCTTGAGGTCCGCCGCCAGCATCGCCTGCATCGCCTGAAGCTCGGCGGCGGTCGCGGTGCGCTTGTAGTCGGCGCCCATGACGCGGCTGCGCAGGAAACCATGGCCGGTGTAAGCGGCGACGTTGATGGCCGCCGGGCGCGCGGTGAACTTGGCGGCCACCGCTTCGAAGGTTCCTGCGCTGCCGCCGTCCTGCCCGACGACGATGGTCGTTACCCCTTGCGCGAGCAGCGGTAGCATGGCGCGATCGGCATAGTCGCCGCGGTCATGGTGGCTGTGGCTGTCGATGAACCCGGGCGCTAGCGCTAGCCCGCCAGCCTTGATGACAGTCTCGCCCTTGAGCGGTTGCAGCGCGCCAACCGCGACGATGCGATCCTTGTCGATCCGCACCGATACCTGCTGCGCCGCGCCGCCCGACCCATCATAGACCGTCGCCCCGGTGATCAGCGTCGAGGCCATGGCGAGGCCGTGGAGCGAGCAGATCAGGGCAATGGTTGAAGCAAGAGCGTGGAATCGGATGAGGTATCTGTTGCGCAAGGTTTTGCCCGCCTGTGTGCTGAATCGAAACCCTGCTGGCTGACAGTAACCGAATTTTCCTGCCCCCGCCCGTGTTACAAATCGGATGGCGGGTCGCAAGTCGCCAAAATCGTCGGAAAGTTGATCATAGTGTCATCATCAGAACTAAGTGCCACTACGCGGGGGCGCAGTTGCGCTCCCGACTCGCGAGGTAAGGTTGCGATGGCTGATGGTCGCGGGCCGCTTTTCTATGATGTCGAGGCATCGTCGCTCTCGGCTGCAAGCTACCCGATCGAAGTAGGTTGGGCTGAGGTGCTCAGCGACGGGAGTGTGCAGAGCCGAGCAAATCCTCATTCGGCCTCGTCGCGAGTGGCTAGACTGGTCAGCTGAGGCGGAGAGCATCCACGGCATAGAACGCACTCAGCTGGAGGCGCTCGGTCAGCCAATTGATGAGGTTGTCGCGGCTATTGATGAGGCGTTCGGCACGGCAGTCGCATTTTCTGATGCTCCCGAGTGGGAGGTTTTTTGGACAGACCGACTCTACGAAGCTGCCGGACGGCGGCGTCGCTGGCGAATCGGCGACGCTCTGCCATTGCTACGAGCGACCGCCGCGTCGCCCAACGACAACATTTGGCTATCAGCGCATCTCGACGACACGCGGCTCCATCGAGCTGACGCGGATGCGCGTGTCCTCGCTGAGGCTTTTGCTGAGCTGCGGCGCAGGCGGATCTGCCACGGGTAGAGCTAGCCCAGAACGGGCGGCCGCCCGTTAGCCAAGTTGTATTTGGCTAAGTCCAAAGTGGTACCGACAGAAAAACTGGAGCGGGCGAAGGGATTCGAACCCTCGACTTCAACCTTGGCAAGGTTGCGCTCTACCCCTGAGCTACGCCCGCATCGCGGAGCCGCCCGTTCGGGCGGCAGGTCCAGTTGAGGCCGGGCTGCTATCATAGCGCCCGAGCGGCACGCAAGCGGTAAATGTGAAGCATCGTCGGCGGCGCCCACCTTGGCATCGCGGGGGGCGTGGTCCCATATGGGGCGCGAACGACAATCGATGAAGGATGCGAGCGTGGCGAGCCTAACCACCACAGCCGGCGAACGGGCGAGTATCGAGGCGTTCCGCCGCGATGTGCTCGACGCCTCGATGACCGCGCTGGTGATTCTGCAGTTCACCGCCGAATGGTGCGGGCCGTGCAAGGCGCTCAACCCGATCCTCGACAAGGTCGCCGCTGATTATGCGGCGAAGGGCGTCACGCGCGTCGCGGTCGACGTCGACAAGAATCAGACGATCGCCGCGCAGTTCCGCATCCAGTCGGTGCCGACGGTCTATGCGGTGTTCCAGGGGCAGCCCGTCGCCGACCTGACGCCGGCGCGCACCGAGGCGCAGCTCAAGAAATATCTCGACGAGATTCTCGCGCAGCTGCCGATCGGCGCCGCGGGCGCCGACGCGGCGGCCGATCTCGAGCCGCTGGTCGAGGCGGGACAGGCGGCGCTCGCCGAGGGCGCGCATGAGGAGGCCTACCGCATCTTCACCGCGCTCGCCGCCGAGGCGCCCGAGCGGATCGACGTCGTCGCCGGGATCGCGCGCGCGCTGATCGGGCTCGGCCGGATCGACGAGGCCGAGGGGGTGATGGCGAGCGTGCCCGCCGACGCCAAGGACGCGGGCGTCGCGCAGGCGCGCGCGGCGCTGGCGCTGGCGAAGGAGGCGGCGCCGGTCGACGATCTCGACGGCCTGCGCCAGCGGTCGGCGGCGGCGCCCGACGATCTGGCGCTGCGCTACGAACTCGCCGGCGGGCTGATGGCGCGCGGCGACCGCGACGCGGCGGCCGACGAGCTGCTCGAGATGATCCGGATCGACCGGAGCTGGCAGGAGGGGGCGGCGCGCGACCGGCTGCTGAAGCTGTTCGAGGCGGTCGGGCTCGAGGATCCCTGGGTGATGGCGACACGCCGCCGGCTGTCGACCATCCTGTTCTCATGACCGCCTATTACAGCGCCGGCAGCCTGCCGGCGGTGATCCCGGTATTCCCGCTCGCCGGCGCGCTGGTGCTGCCGCACGGCGAGCTGCCGCTCAACATCTTCGAGCCGCGCTATCTGGCGATGGTGCGCGACGCGATGGCCGGCGACCGGCTGATCGGCATGGTCCAGCCCAAGGACGACCGCGAGCCGCCCGAGCTCTACGGCGTCGGCGGCCTGGGCCGGATCACCCAGTTTTCGGAGACCGGCGACGGGCGCATCCTGATCACGCTCGCCGGGCTGACGCGCTTCCGCATCGCCGAGGAGCTGCGCGTCGACACGCCCTACCGGCAGGTGCGCGCCGACTATACGCCCTTCGTCGCCGACTGGCGCGACGGCGACCCGCTGGCGGCGGCGGTGCGCGCCGACCTCGAGAATTCGCTGCGTGCCTATCTCGACAGCCAGGGGCTGTCGGCCGACTGGGACGCGGTGGCGGGCGCCGACGACGAATCGCTGGTCAACACGCTGACCGCGGTCTGCCCGTTCGACATCGCCGAGAAGCAGGCGCTGCTCGAGGCGCCGAGCCTGCGCGACCGCGCCGGCGTGCTCGCGGCGCTGATGGCGTTCGCGGTGCCGGCGGTCGACGACCAGATCACGCTGCATTGAGAAAGCGGTGACGATGAACGCGATCGATCCGCGGCTGCTCGAGATCCTCGTCTGTCCGCTCACCAAGACGCGGCTGCGCTACGACGCGGCGGCGCAGGAGCTGGTCAGCGACTCGGCGGGGCTGGCCTATCCGATCCGCGACGGCGTGCCGATCATGCTCGTCGAGGAAGCGCGGGAGATTCCGCAAAGCTGAAGCCCTCTCTCCGCTGCGGAGAGCGTTGGGCGAGCGGCGTTCGGGATTCGTCACGGAGGGCGGTGTCCCCTCATCCTCCCACCGCATTGCGGCGGGCGCCTCGCTCTCCCGCAAGGGGAGAGGGGTTTCGCGCGCTATACCGTCAAGCCCTGCAGCAGCTTGGGCAGATCGCCCGTCTCGCCGCGCGCCTCGGCCATGAAGAAGCGCTTGAGCGGCGGGATCCGGTCGACTGCGGCGAGCCCGAGGCGCCGCGCCGCCGCCGCCGGGCGGCCGGGGATCGTGAACAGCCGGTTGAGCGCGTCGGTGACCCCGGCGACCAGCCCGTTGTCGAGCCGCCGCCACGCCTGGTAGCGCGCCAGCAGCTGCGCATCGCCAAGGTCGAGCCCGAGCCGCGCGCCGTCGACGAGCACCTCGGCGAGCGCGGCGACGTCGCGCAGCCCCATGTTGAGGCCCTGGCCGGCGATCGGGTGGATGCCGTGCGCGGCGTCGCCGACCAGCACCAGCCGCTCGCCGACATAGGATTCGGCATGGTGGAAGCCGAGCGGGTAGGACGACGCCGGCGCGATCAGCGTCACCGCGCCGAGGAAGCCGCCCATGCGCTTGGCGATCTCGGCGGCGAGCGCGCGCGGCGGCAGCCCGAGATAGGCGACGGCGTCGTCCGACGGCACGCTCCACACGATCGCCGATCGCGTGCCCGGTGCGGCGTCGCCGGTCGCCGTCATCGGCAGTATGGCGAACGGGCCGGTCGGGTAGAACAGCTCGAAGGCGACGCCGCCGTGCGAGCGCTCATGCTCGATCATCGTGACGATCGCGGTATGCGGATAGCGCCACCGGGCGACGCGGATGCCGGCCGCCTCGCGCAGCGGCGAGCGGCGGCCGTCGGCGGCGACGACCAGCGGCGCGGCGAGGACGGTGCCGTCGGCGAGCGTGACGCGCGCGCCGGTCGCGCCGCGCTCGATCGCGGTGGTGCGCGCCGGGGCGTGGACCGAGACCGTCTCGGCCGTCGCGGCGGCGGCGAGCAGCGCGGTGCGCAGCAGGCGATTCTCGAACATATAGCCGAGCGGGCCGGTGTCGGCGTCGCGCGAATCGAAGTGCAGGTGGCGCGGCGACAGCCCGTCGGTGACGCGGATCTCGTCGATCGCGCAGCCGTGCGGCCCGATCGCCTCCCACAGCCCGATGGCGCGCAGCATCCGCGCCGAGGCGCTGGCGATCGCCGAGGCGCGGCCGTCGAACCCCGGCACGGTCGTCGTCGCCAGGTCGGCGGCGTCAACCACCGCCGACGAGACGCCGTGGCGGTCGAGCGCCAGCGCCAGCGTCATGCCGACCAAGCCGCCGCCGATGATGATCACGTCGCTGCGTTCCATGGCCCTCTCCTACGCCGGGCCGGCAGAAATCCCAAGGTCCGCGCGCACTGCACAGCAATTAGGCACCGCCATGGCGGTGCTTATTTTGTAGCCAGCCTCCTCCCGCTCGGCGGCGCGCCGCCGCTGTGCGCGGCAGTTGGCACGCAAGTTGAAGAGAAGGCCCCGGATGCCTTTTGCGTCCATTGCTCGCTCAGGGGCCTTTACCGGCCACAACTGTCGGCCGGGAGTCACACTCCCGGCCGTTTTTTGATCGCCGCCGCGCGCGCGCTTGACCGTTAACCATCGTTGACAGCAGAATCGCCCACTCACGGGGGATACGGGGACATCATGGCCAAGGGACAGGCGATCCGGCGATCGTCGCTGATACCCGAAAGTTGGGTCGAGGCGATGCGCAGCGCGGCGACGGTGGCGGCGGGCGCGGCCTTCGTGCTGCTGGCGCTGGCGCTGGCGCTGGCGCTGGCCAGCTATGACGGCGCCGATCCGTCGCTCAACCATGCGACCTCGCGCGCCCCCGCCAACTGGCTCGGCGGCTTCGGCGCCGGTTTCGCCGACCTGCTGCTGCAGTCGATCGGCCTCGGCGCGATCCCGCTGCTGCCGCTGGTCGCCGCGATCGGCGTGCGCATCGTGCGCGGCCAGCCGATCGACCGCTGGCGCCGCTACCTCGCCGCCACGCTCGCCGCGAGCCTCGTGGCCGCGGTGGCGCTGGGCGGAACCGGCGCCGACGCCGCCTGGCTGCCCGCCGGGCTCGGCGGCGCGGTCGGCTTCATCGGCCGCGGGCTGCTCGACGGCACGATGGCGCTGCTGCCGCCGCAGGTGCCGCCGCTCGCGGTCTCGATCGTGCCGGTGGCGCTGCTCGGGCTCGCCGCGGCCGCGCTGTTCGTCTGGGGGCTGGGCGTCGACCGCGCCGACTGGCGCGCGCTGTTCGCGCGGCTGCGCCGCGCGCCGGCGCTCTACGACGACGAGGACGAGGACTATGACGACGACGTCGTCGAGCCGGCGCCGGCGCGGCCGCGCGTGCGAACCCCGGTCGCCGACGACGCCGAGCCCGAAAGCCCGGCGGCGCCGCGCGCGCGCATCCTCGGCCGCCCGCCGGCGCCGGTGCCGTCGAAGCGCGTCGCCAAGGAGCGCCAGTCGTCGCTCGACCTCGGCGACACCTACAAGCTGCCGCCGCTGTCGCTGCTCAACGATCCGCCCAAGACCGTCGGCATCAAGGTCGACGCCGCGGCGCTCGAGCAGAATGCCCGGCTGCTCGAATCGGTGCTCGAGGATTTCGGGGTGAAGGGCGAGATCGTCGAGGTCCGCCCCGGCCCCGTCGTCACCATGTACGAGCTCGAGCCGGCGCCGGGCATCAAGGCCAGCCGCGTCATCGGTCTCGCCGACGACATCGCGCGTTCGATGAGCGCGATCTCGGCGCGCGTCGCGGTGGTCCCCGGGCGCAACGTCATCGGCATCGAGCTGCCCAACGCGCGCCGCGAGATGGTCTCGCTGTCGCAGCTGATGTCGTCGTCGGCGTTCGAGGACCGGGCGGTGGCGCTGCCGCTGATCCTCGGCAAGAACATCGCCGGCGATCCGGTCGTCGCCGACCTCGCGCCGATGCCGCACCTGCTCATCGCCGGCACCACCGGTTCGGGCAAGTCGGTCGGCCTCAACGCGATGATCCTGTCGCTTCTCTACCGGCTGACCCCCGAGCAGTGCCGGATGATCATGATCGACCCCAAGATGCTCGAGCTGTCGGTCTACGACGGCATCCCGCACCTGCTGTCGCCCGTCGTCACCGAGCCGGCGAAGGCGATCCGCGCCTTGAAATGGGCGGTCGAGCAGATGGAGGACCGCTACCGGATGATGGCGAGCATCAACGTCCGCTCGCTCGCCGGCTTCAACCAGAAGGTCCGCGAGGCCGCCGCCAAGAACCAGCCGTTCACCCGGCGCATCCACACCGGCTACGATTCCGAGACCGGCCAGCCGGTCTACGAGGTCGAGACGCTGGTGTTCGAGCCGCTGCCGCTCGTCGTCGTCGTCGTCGACGAGCTCGCCGACCTGATGATGACCGCCGGCAAGGAGGTCGAGTTCCTGATCCAGCGGCTGGCGCAGAAGGCGCGCGCCGCCGGCATCCACCTGATCATGGCGACGCAGCGCCCGTCGGTCGACGTCATCACCGGCGTCATCAAGGCCAATCTGCCGACGCGCATCAGCTTCCAGGTGACCAGCAAGATCGACAGCCGCACCATCCTCGGCGAGCAGGGCGCCGAGCAGCTGCTCGGCAAGGGCGACATGCTCTATATGCCCGGCGGCAAGCAGATCCTGCGCGTCCACGGCCCCTTCGTCTCCGACGAGGAGGTCGAGGGCGTCGCGGCGCACTGGAAGGACCAGGGCTTTCCCGACTATATCGCCGCGGTCACCGAGGAGCCCGCCGACGGCGGCGAGTTCGGGCTCGACCTCGACGGCGACGACGAGGAGGCCGACCTCTACCGCCGCGCCATCCAGGTGGTCGCCGAGAGCCAGAAGGCGTCGACGAGCTATATCCAGCGCCAGCTGCGCATCGGCTACAACAATGCCGCGCGGCTCATCGAGCGGATGGAGAAGGACGGCTATGTCGGGCAGGCCGACCATGTCGGCCGGCGCGAGGTGCTGGTCGAGCCCGACGGGACGCGGATCAACTAGGAGCGCGACCGCCGGCCGAGCGCTCCGCCGGCAGTCGGCGCCTGGTTCTCACATCGCGGCGATGCCGCCGTCGATGTAGAGTTCGGCGCCGGTGACGAACTTCGCCTCGTCCGAGCAGAGATAGACCGCCGCATAGGCGATGTCGTCGGGCTCGCCGATGCGCCCCAGCGGCACCTGGCGCGCGAATTTGGCGACCAGCGCCGCGCGGTCGCTGTTGGGCACCATCTTGTCGATGATCGGCGTGTCGATGAAGGTCGGGTGGATCGAGTTGCAGGTCACCGCATAGCCCTCGCGCGCGCAGTGCAGCGCCACCGACTTGCTGAGGTGGCGGACGCCCGCCTTCGCCGAGTTGTAGGCCGCCATGTTGGGCGCGGCGATGATGCCGGCGATCGACGAGACGTTGAGGATCGAGCCGCGCGTGCCGTCGCGGCGCGTCGTCGCCGCGATCAGCGGCAGCGCCAGCTTGCAGCCGAGGAAGACGCCGTCGAGGTCGATGGCGTGGACGCGCCGCCAGTCGTCGAGGCTGGTGCTCTCGACGGTACCGGCGATGCCGATGCCGGCGTTGTTGACGAGGATGTGCAGCCCGCCGAACGCGGCTTGCGCCGCGGCGACCGCCGCCTGCCAGTCCTCCTCGGACGTCACGTCGTGGCGCACCCAGGCGGCGCCGTCGCCCAGGCTTTCGGCCAGCCGCGCCGCCCCCGCCGCGTCGATATCGGTGATGAGCACCTTGGCGCCCTGGGCGACGAACATCCGCGCGGTGGCGGCGCCCAGCCCCGAGGCGGCGCCGGTCACAAGGGCGATTTTGCCAGCTAGCCTGTCATTGCTCATAGGGGAAAATCGCCCGAATTGTTGTGCTTGGGCCACAGGCTAGCACGGCGTTCGGCCCTTGCGCAGACCTCACTTGACGCTGGGCGGGCGCCGCGACACCTGCACCCGCTGGAGCGCCCCGCCCTCAAGGGGTGCCGACCACATTGGGGAGTTATCGTGAAAAAGAGCCTGCTTCTTGCGTCCGCGTCCGTCGCGTTGCTGACCGCCCATGCCGCCGTCGCCCAGGACAACAGCTCGCCGACCGGCGACGCCACCGCCAGCACCGCCGCGCAGGGCGCGGTCGACAACGCCGCCGCGGCGCCCGAAGCGGCGGCCGACGAGCAGCCCGAAGAGATCATCATCACCGCGACGCGCCGCGCCACCGCGCTCAGCGACGTGCCGATCGCCGTCTCGGCGGTCTCCGCCGAAACCATGCAGAATTCGGGCGCCAACGACATCCGCCAGCTCAACCAGCTCGCGCCGTCGCTGCTCGTCTCGTCGACCGGCAGCGAGTCGAACGGCTCGGCGCGCGTGCGCGGCATCGGCACCGTCGGCGACAACCCCGGCCTCGAAAGCTCGGTCGCGGTCTTCGTCGACGGCGTCTATCGCTCGCGCTCGGGCATCGGCCTCAACGAACTCGGCGAGGTCGAGCGCGTCGAGGTGCTGCGCGGCCCGCAGGGCACGCTGTTCGGCCGCAACGCCTCGGCCGGCCTGATCAACGTCATCTCGAAGAAGCCGTCGTTCGAAACCGAGGGCGCCGCCGAGTTCACCTACGGCAACTACGACCATATCCGCGCCGCGGGCAGCGTCACCGGCCCGATCGGCCAGAGCGAGACGCTCGCGATGCGCGTCGACGGCGTCTATGTGAAGCGCGACGGCTTCTACACCGACGTGGTGTCGGGCGATGACGCCAACGACCGCGACCGGCTGTTCGTGCGCGGCCAGCTGCTCTTCGAGCCGAACAACGACCTCGAGATCCGCGTCATCGGCGACTATACCAAGCGCGACGAGAGCTGCTGCGGCGCCGCGATCATCAACATCACCGAAAGCAGCGACACGACGCCGACCGTGCCGGGCGACGCCACCATCGCGGCGAGCAACCGCATCGTGTCGGTGCTGCAGAGCCTCGGCGGCATCATCAACACCGACACCTACAGCCGCGACATCGCGGTTTCGCCGGGCCGCAGCTTCCAGAACGACACCGAGGATTATGGCGCGTCGGTGCAGGCCGATCTCGACCTCGCCTTCGGCACGCTGACCTCGATCACCGCCTACCGCGGCTACAAGTCGGGCGGCGCCGCCGATCTCGACTATGGCAATGTCGACCTGCTGTTCCGCGAGGATTCGTTCCGCCGCTTCAAGACCTTCACCCAGGAGCTCCGCCTCCAGGGCTCGGCGTTCGACGACAAGCTCGACTGGCTGGTCGGCGGCTATTTCGCCGACGAGAAGCTGACGGTGTTCGACGACACCACCTTCGGTTCGCAATATGGCGCCTTCGCCGCCTGCCGCATCGTCGCGACGATCAATCCGGCGGCCGCGCTGCGCAACCCCGCCAACCCGGGCTGCCTCAGCCCCGCCGGCTCGGCGGCGCTGTTCGGCGCGACCAGCCCGTTCGGCGCGCTGGCGCCGCTGTTCGTCAGCGGCCTCAACCGCCTCAGCACGGTCAATAACGTCGGCGACGTCGCCGGCTCGACCTACAAGCAGGACAGCCGCAACTGGGCGCTGTTCACGCACAATATCTTCGAGGTCACCGACCGGCTGAGCGTCACGCTCGGCGCGCGCTACACCGACGAGTCGAAGGATTTCGACGCCTCGCTGTCGAACAACAACACCGCCTGCCCCGTGCAGCAGGCGGCGCTCGGCCCGGTCGCCAACTCGCTGACCGCGCCGGCGCAGGCCACCGCGCGTGCGCTGCTGCTCGGCATCATCAACCTGACCTGCCAGGGCAATTCGTCGGCGGCGATCAACGGGCTGCAGCTCAGCGACAGCCGCGACGAGAGCGAGTGGACCGGCACCGGCGTGGTGTCGTTCAAGCTCACCGACGATCTGATGACCTACGGCAGCTACTCGAAGGGCTACAAGGCGGGCGGCTTCAACCTCGACCGCTCGGCGCTGCGCCTGCCCTTCTCGGCGCCGACCGCCGCCGACGTCGTCAACCTGCAGTTCTCGCCCGAGAAGGTCGACGCCTTCGAGCTCGGCGCGAAATATTCGGGCGGCGACTTCAACATCAACGTCGCGGCCTTCTACCAGGAGTTCGAGAACTTCCAGCTCAACACCTTCAACGGCTCGGTCTTCCTCGTGCAGAACGTCAACGCCTGCGACAGCAGCCTCGGCGGTGCCGATCGCGACGGGTCGGCGGCGACCGGCGCCTGCGCGCCGGGCGACGTCAAGCCGGGCCTGGTGTCGAAGGGCGTCGAGATCGAAGCCTCGATGTTCCCGGCCGACTTCCTCGCGGTGACCGCGGGCTATACCTATGCGCGCACCAAGTTCCGCAACAACCTCGTCGGCAACGAGACCGGCGCGCCGCTCGATCCGGCGCTGTTCCTGCTGCCCGGCGACAATCTGTCGAACGCCCCCGAGCATGTCGTGACGGCGTCGCTGTCCTACACGCCGCCGATCGGCGGCAACGGGATGAGCGCGCTGTTCTACGTCGATACGCGCCTGGCGTCGGACTACAACACCGGCTCCGACCTGTTCCCCGAGAAGGAGCAGGATTCGTTCGCGCTGGTGAACGGCCGCATCGGCATCCGCGGCCCCGACAAGCGCTGGGCGCTCGAATTCTGGGGCCAGAACCTGTTCAACGTGAACTATCAGCAGGTGGCGTTCAACGCGCCGTTCCAGGGCAGCAACTCGATCGCCCAGGTGCGGCAGCTCGGCGCCGCCAGCGGCTTCGGCACGGCGAACCAGATCTTCTCGAGCTATCTGGCCGAACCGCGCACCTATGGCGTGACCGTCCGCACCAAATTCTGAACGCGCTTTCGACCGGCGGCGGTTATCGCCGCCGCTCCGGGCCCGCATCGCCTCGGCGATGCGGGCCCTTTTTTGACTGTTACAGCTGCGACACAATGTGGCCGCGATCGTCGCCCGCCACCCCCGCGCCGCTTGACGGCCCGACCGCCGCCCCACAGCCTGTGGCCAACGGCACGGGGAAAACCCCGGCCGGGACATCATTGGGGAGGAAATCGATGACCAAAAGCGCCTGGCTCGCATCGGCGTCGTTCGTGTTGTTCATGGCGGCACCCGCCGTCGCGCAGGAGGCGCCGGCCGGCCAGTCGGGCGCCATCGAGCGGGGCGAAGAGGAGATCATCGTCACCGCGACGCGGCGCGCCGAGGCGCTGTCCGACGTGCCGATCGCGGTGTCGGCGCTGACCGCCGAGCAGCTCGACAATTCGGGCGTCACCGACATCCGCGCGCTCAACCAGCTGGCGCCGTCGCTGATCGTCTCGGGCGCGACGAGCGAGGTCAACTTCACCGCGCGCATCCGCGGCGTCGGCACCGTCGGCGAGAACCCCGGGCTCGAGAGCTCGGTGGCGCTGTTCATCGACGGCGTCTACCGCAGCCGCACCGGCGTCGGCCTGTCCGAGCTCGGCGAGGTCGAGCGCGTCGAGGTGCTGCGCGGCCCGCAGGGCACGCTGTTCGGCCGCAACGCCTCGGCCGGCCTGCTCAACATCGTCACCGCCGGTCCCAAGTCCGACTTCGGCGGCTATGCGTCGGCCACCTACGGCAACTACAACTACATGCGCCTCGACGCGGGCGTCACCGGCCCGGTCAGCGAGACGGTCGCGGCGCGCGTCGACGGCGTCTGGCAGCAGCGCGACGGGCTGATCGAGAATGTCACGCCGGGCGCGCCCGACGTCAACGACCGCGACCGCTGGCTGGTGCGCGGCCAGCTGCTGTTCGAGCCCAACGACGACGTCAGCTTCCGGCTCATCGGCGACTATGCGATGCGCGACGAGAATTGCTGCGGCGGCGTCTATCAGAATCCGATCCGCAACCTGTCGCGCGACGCCGGCGGCAACGTCGTCACCTCGGCGAACACGCTCGCGCCGGTGCTCAACGCGCTCGGCGCCAACATCCAGGCGGCACCGGCCGGGCAGCTCTACGTCCGCCGCACCGCGACGACGCCGGGCTTTCCCTACCGTTCGGACACCAAGGACTGGGGCCTGTCGGGCGAACTCAACTGGGACCTGCAGGCGGCCAAGCTGACCTCGGTCACCTCGTACCGCGACTACAAGAATGCGCAGGGGCAGGATTCGGACTTCAACGCGCTCGACATCCTGCGCCGCACCGACCTCGACCGGCGCTTCCGCACCTTCACGCAGGAGCTTCGCCTGCAGGGCTCGGCGTTCGACGACCGGCTCGACTGGCTGGTCGGCGCCTATTATGCCGACGAGACGCTCAACGTCGACGACGACATCAAATATGGTGCCGACTACGAGCGCTTCGCCAACTGCCTGCTGCTCGCCGGCGTGCTGCACACCGCGGTGCTGCCGACCAACCCCTTCTGCACCAACGTGCCGGTCATCCAGGGGACGATCGCCGCATTGAACGCCTTGCCGGCGGGCAATCCGGCGCGCGCCAACATCGGGCTGCTGTCGGCGCTGATCGCCAATCCGGCGCGCCCCGGCTTCGGCTCGGTGGCGGCGGCGCTCGGCCAGCCGACGCTGGCGATCAACGGCACCGGCGTCGTGCGCAACACCTTCAAGCAGGACAGCCGCAACTACGCCTTCTTCACGCATAACGTCTTCGACGTCGTTCCCGACCTGCTGTCGGTGACGCTCGGCGCGCGCTATACCAACGAGCGCAAGGACCTGCAGTCGACCACCTCGACCAACAACAGCATCTGCTCGCTGATCATCAACTCGCCGCTGCAGGCGCTGCAGACGCTGCCCTGCGTCATCAACGGCACCGCGCCGGGCTTCACCGGCAGCGAGCCGGGCACCAGCCTCAAGGACGACGAGTGGACGGGGACGGGCGTCGTCAGCTTCACGCCGACCAGCGACCTGCTGATCTACGCCTCCTATTCGAAGGGCTACAAGGCGGGCGGCTACAACCTCGACACCTCGGCGCTCGACCGCGTCTGCAACCCGACGTTCAACCCGGTGTGCGCGACGCAGCTGGCGCTGCCGGCGAACCGGCCGGCGAACGGCCGGCCCGAGGCGATCGACCTGCAGTTCGCCGCCGAGAAGGTCGACGCCTATGAGCTCGGCATCAAGTGGGACGGCCCCGGCATCGACGTCAACGTGGCCTTCTTCCGCCAGGACTTCGACGACTTCCAATTGAACACCTTCAACGGCGTCAATTTCGAGGTCACCAACATCGCCAGCTGCCGCGACAGCCTTGCCGGCGCCGACCGCGACGCCAGCGCCACGACGGGCGCCTGCGCCCCCGGGCGGCTGCAGCCGGGCGTGCGCTCGGAGGGCGCCGAACTCGAGGTGTTCGCCTCGCCCGCGCGCTACCTCCAGCTCGGCATGGGCTTCACCTACCTCGACTCGAAATATCGCAACAACCTGACCGGCACCGACGGCCGGCCGCTGTCGCCGGTGCTGTTCCAGCTGCCCGGCGAGCGGCTGTTCAGTTCGGAATTCTCGACGACGGGCTCGATGACCTGGACGCCGCCGGTCTCCGACACGATGTCGGCGCTGGTCTATCTCGACTATCGCTTCCAGAGCGACATCAACACCGGCTCGGACATCGACCTCGAAAAGGAGCAGGACGGCTACATCCTGTTCAACGGCCGCGTCGGCCTGTTCGGCCAGGACCGCAAATGGGGCGTCGAGCTGTGGGGGCAGAACCTCCTCAACAAGCGCTACCAGCAGGTGACCGCCGACATGCCGCTGCAGGGCGGCGGCACCTTCCGCGCCGTGCAGACCGGCGTCGCGGCGACCGCCAACCAGCTGTTCGTCGCCTTCCCCGGCGAGCCGCGGATGTACGGCGTCACGGTGCGGACGAAGTTCTAGGTTCGCAACGACGTGATCCTCCCCGTTACGGGGAGGGGGACCGCCGCAGGCGGTGGAGGGGTAACCAGCGCTGACACCCCTCCACCCTGCTGCGCAGGGTCCCCCTCCCCTTGCAGGGGAGGATGAAGCGGGATGGTCCTCAGGCCGCCTCGGCCTGCGCCCCCGGGCTCGCGGCGATCGCCAGCAGCTTCTTCTCGAGCGCCTTCAGCCGCGTCGCGCTGTCGATCTTCTCGCCCATCAGGTCGGTCAGGTAGAAGACGTCGATCGCGCGCTCGCCATAGGTGGCGATGTGCGCCGAATGGATGGTGATCTTCGCCTGGAACAGCGCGTAGGTCAGCGCATAGAGCAGCGCCGGCCGGTCGAGCGCGTTGACCTCGACGACGGTGTAGCGGTTCGACGCCTTGTTATCGATGAGCACGTTGGGCTCGGCGTTGAACACCTCGGCGCGGCGGCGGGCGAGCGGACGCTGCGCCAGCCGGTCGGCGAGGCGGACGCGGCCGGCGAGGCCGTCCTCGATGGTGCTGCGCAGCCGCGCGAGCCGCTGCGGCTCGTCGAACGCGCCGCCGAGCGGATCCTGCACCACGAGATTGTCGAGCGCCATGCCGTCGCGCGTGGTGTGGATGCGCGCGTCGAGGATGTTGGCGCCGGCGAGGCTGATCGCGCCGGCGATGCGGTAGAACAGCCCGGGATGGTCGGCGGCATAGACCGACACCAGCGTGGTGCCGCTCTCGCGGTCGACCGTCGTCTCGACGGCGAGCGGCTGGCTGGCGGTGTCGGCGCGGTCGACCAGCCGCGCGTTGACCGCGAGCGCGTCGGGGGTCTCGGCGATCCAATAGGGGTCGAAGAAGCGGCGGGTGAGCCGCGCGAAGCGGTCGGGCTTCCAGCCGAGCGTCGCGGCGAGCGCCTCCTGCTTCGCCGCGATGCGCTCGGTGCGCCCGGTCTGCTTGTGGCCGAGCCGCAGCACCTCCTCGGCCGATTCGTAGAGGTCGCGCAGCAGCTGCGCCTTCCACTGGGTGAAGATGCCGGGGCCGACGGCGCGGATGTCGACGACGGTGAGCACGAGCAGCAGCCGCAGCCGTTCGGGCGACTGCACGGCTTCCGCGAAGTCGAGGATGGTCTTGAAGTCGGCAAGGTCGCGCTTGAACGCGGTGTTCGACATGATGAGGTGGAAGCGCACCAGCCAGGCCACCGTCTCGGTCTCGGCGGCGCTGAGGCCGAAGCGCGGGCAGAGCTTCATCGCGATGTCGGCGCCGAGTTCGCTGTGGTCGCCGCCGCGGCCCTTGGCGATGTCGTGCAGCAGCACTGCGGCATAGAGCACGCGGCGCGACACGATCTGCTGGACGACCGCGGTCGACAGCGGATGGTCGGCCTTGAGCTCGCCCTTCTCGATCCGCGCGAGCAGCCCGATGGCGCGGATGGTGTGCTCGTCGACGGTATAATGATGGTACATGTCGTACTGCATCTGCGCGACGACGCGGCCGAAGTCGGGAACGAAGCGGCCGAACACGCCCGCCTCGTTCATCCAGCGCAGCACCGTCTCGGGGTCGCGCTTGCTGGTCAGCACGTCGAGGAACAGCTTGTTGGCGCGCGGGTCGCGGCGCACCGCCTGGGTGATCAGGACGGCATCACGCGCGGCCTGCCGCATCGTCAGCGGATGGATTTCGAGCCCGTGCGCGTCGGCGAGCTGGAACAGCTCGATCATCCGCACCGGATCCTCGCGGAAGAAATCGTCGGTCGGCACGCCGATGCGGCCGCGCACCACCGAGAAGCCGTTGAGCTTGCGCGGCCGCCGGGTCAGCGAGGGCAGCCACGAGGATTTCCGGCGACCGAAGCTCTCCTCGAGATGCGCGAGGAACAGCCCGGTCAGATCGCCGACGGTGCGGGCGGTGAGGAAATAATGGCGCATGAAGCGCTCGACCGCGCTCATGCCGTCGCGCTCGGCGTAGCGCAGCCGCGCCGCGAGCTCGCGCTGGACGTCGAAGGTCAGCCGCTCGTCGGCGCGGCCGACGATGTCGTGCAGGTTGATGCGCACCGCCCAGAGGTAGTTTTCGGCGCGCAGGAACTGGCGCAGCTCGGCGCGGGTCAGCAGCCCCTTGTCGACCAGCTCGGCGACGCTCTGCACCTGATAGACATATTTGCCGATCCAGAAGAGCGTGTGCAGGTCGCGCAGCCCGCCCTTGCCCTCCTTGAGATTGGGTTCGACGACGTAGCGGCTGTCGCCCATCCGCTTGTGGCGCGCGTCGCGCTCGCCGAGCTTGTCGGCGACGAAGGCGGCGGCGGTGCCCGACATGATCTCGCGCGCGAAGCGGATCGCCGCCTCGTCGTAGAGCGGCTGGTCGCCCCAGACGTAGCGCGCCTCGAGCAGCGCGGTGCGGATGGTGAGGTCGTCCTTGCCGGCGCGGATCATCTCGTCGAGCGAGCGGCTCGAATGGCCGACCTTCAGCCCGAGGTCCCACAGGATGTAGAGGATGGTCTCGATGACCTGCTCGCCCCAGGCGGTCTGCTTCCAGGGGGTGAGGAACATGATGTCGACGTCGGAGAAGGGCGCCATCTCGCCGCGGCCGTAGCCGCCGACCGCGATGAGCGTCATGCGTTCGGCGGTGGTCGGATTGGTGACGCGGTAGATCGACTGGGTGACGAAGTCGTAGGCGAGCCGCAGCAGCTGGTCGGTGAGGAAGGCATAGGAGGAAGCGAGCTCGACGCCGCGATGCGGCGTCTCGGCGATGCGGCGCTTCAGCTCCTCTCGGCCGTCCTTCAGCGCCTGGCGCAGCAGCGCGACGAGCTGGTGGCGCCGCGCCGCGCTGTCCTCGGTCGCCGCCTCGATGGCGCGCAGCCCGTCGGCGAGCGCCCGACGGTCGATGATGGCGCGGCGGTTGGGGATCTGGTCGAAGCGGACGGACATGGCGCCAATCTAGGGGCGCGGGCGCGCCAGCGCCATCCGCGACGTTTGCGCCGGTCGAGACGGCGTCCTAGGAGTCGCGCATGGCTTCCGCTCCGCCTCCCGACATCCAGACGCTGGCGCAGGCCGGCGTCGCCGCGCTGCGCGCCGGCGATGCCGCCGCCGCGCGGCGGTCGTTCGACGCCGTCGTCGCCAGCGGCCGCGCCACGCCGCAGCTGTGGCTGCTGCTCGCGCAGGCCTGCGAGCAGTTGCAGGACTGGCCGGCGACCAGCGGCGCGCTCGACCGCGTGCTCGCGACCGACCCTCTCAACCTCTACGCGCTGACGATGAAGGGCGACCTGCTGTCGCGGCTCGGCGACGACCGCGCCGCGACCGCCTGGTACGGCCAGGCGGTGCGCGCCGCCGCCGAGGCGGGACCGCTGTCGCCCGACCTCGCGCAGCGCGTCGCGCGCGCCGCCGCGGCCAAGGCGTCGACCGATGCGCGCTTCGACGCGCATCTCGCCGCGGCGCTCGCCGCGGCGGGCGTCGACCGGCAGCGGGTGCCGGCGCGCTTCGGCGAGGCGCTCGACATCATGACCGGGCGGGCGCGCCCGTTCTTCCAGGAGCCCAAGAGCTTCTTCTACCCCGGGCTGCCGCACATCGCCTTCTACGAGCCGCGCGACTTCCCGTGGCTCGTCGAAATGGCGGCGCTGGCCGGCGCGATGCGCGCCGAGGTCGAGGCGGTTCTCGCCGAGGACGTCGGCATCGTGCCCTATGTCGAGAAGCCGAAGGACCGGCCGACGCGGCCGCACAAGCTGCTCGACGACGCGCGCTGGAGCGCCTTCCACCTGTGGCAGGACGGGGCGCCGGTCGCGGCGCATGCCGCGCGCTGTCCGGTGACGATGGCGGCGCTCGCCACGGCACCGATCCCGCGCATCCGCGACCGCTCGCCGATGGCGCTGTTCTCGATCCTGAATCCCGGCACGCATATCGAGCCGCACAACGGCTTCCTCAACACGCGGCTGATCTGCCACATCCCGCTGATCGTCCCCGCCGGATGCCGGCTGCGCGTCGGCAACGAGACGCGGCCGGTCGAGGCGGGGGTGCCGCTGCTGTTCGACGACAGCATCGAGCACGAGGCGTGGAACGACGGCGACAGCCCGCGCGCCATCCTGCTGTTCGAGGTGTGGCGGCCGGAACTGTCGGAGATGGAGCGCGAGGCGCTGACGGCGATGTTCGACGCGGTCGGCGGCTATGGCGAGTAAGCCCGGCTGAGGACCGGGCGCCGCGCCGGCGCGGCGAGCCCGCGTCAGCGGGGCACGGCTTTTTCGCGTCGCCGCCGAAAGCCGCGCGCCAGCCGCTCGCGCGCCGCATCGATGTCGTCGCCGGTCGCGGCCCACCAGCCGCGCGACGCGTCGCCGGCGTCGGCGGCCGCCAGCGCGCGCAGCTCGCGATAGTCGGGGAGGCGAACGCGCGCCCAGACGAAGCGGTCGGGCGCGCCGGCCGCGAACGGATAGGGCTCGACCTCGTCCGCCGAGGGGCATTCGCCGTCGCTGCCCTCGAACACCACCAGGCCGAACAGCGTGCCGACCGGCGCCCCGAGCGGCGGCAGGTCATCGACCGGCACCGGATAGCGCCGCCGCCGCCGGTCGCCCTGCCGCGCCTTCGCCAGCGGATCGGGGTCGCGCGCCATCGCGCGCGCCAGCCTGGCCTCGGGCTCGTTGCGCTGCGCCGCGGTCTCGATCGCCGGCCAGCGCCGCCGCAGCTCGGCGACCGAGCGATAGGGGACGCGCCAGACGCGGGCCAGCGGATCCCAGCGCGCCCAGGGGATGGCGCGCATCTCGGCGACCACGGTGCGCGACCAGGGGGTGCGCACGACGAGATCGTCGCCGGCCTCGAGATAGGCGCTCGCCAGCGGATCGAACGCGAAGTCGTCGCGGCCCTTGGCGTCGGCGTGCCGGTCGATCGCCGCGAGCTCGCCCGCCATCCAGACGTCGAGTCGCCGCGCGGCGCGCACGCCGGGCACGAACCAGCAGCCCTCGTCGCGCCAGCGAGCGCGCGGAAACGCCTTGCGGAAGCGGCGGACCAGCTCGCGGTCATAGGGAAAGCGGGCATAGGCGCCGGCGCGCTCGCCCTCGGCCGGCGTGATGCGGAAATCTGCCGTCAGCTCCATCGTCGAGACTTGTAACGCGAAACCCGCCGTCGCGTCGCACCCTGACAGCTTCGCCAGCCTCGACAGCGGGGCGACCGGCGCGCCAGTCTAGGCGGCACATCCGACAGGAGCCGGCCATGGACTTCGCGCTGCCCCCCGAACTGACCGCCTATCTCGCCGAGCTCGACGCCTTCATCGAGGCGGAGATCGCGCCGTTGCAGCGCCAGGACGACAACGAGCGCTTCTTCGACCACCGCCGCGAGCATGCGCGCACCGACTGGGACAACGACGGGCTGCCGCGGCCCGAGTGGGAGGCGCTGCTCAGCGAGGCGCGCGAGCGCGCCGACAGGGCCGGCCATTATCGCTTCGCCTGGCCGAAGGAGCTCGGCGGCCGCGAGGGCTCGCAGCTGTGGATGGCGGTGATCCGCGAGCATCTGGCGGCGAAGGGGCTCGGCCTGTTCAACGACCTGCAGAACGAACATTCGATCGTCGGCAACAACCCCTTCGTGCTGATGTTCAGGGAATTCGCCACGCCCGAACAATTCGCGCGCGACGGCGACAAGCTGCTCAACGGCGAGATGATCACTGCCTTCGGGCTGACCGAGCCGAACCACGGTTCCGACGCCACCTTCATGGAGACGCGCGCTGTTCGCCACGATCGCGACGGGAAGCCGGGCTGGCTGATCAACGGCGAGAAGATGTGGACGACGGGAATGCACGTCGCGACGCACGTCATGACCTTCGCGCGCACCAGCGGCGAAGACGGGGCGGCCCGCGGCATCACCTGCTTCATCGTCCCCGCCGACGCGCCCGGCCTCAGGATCGAGGAGTGGCTGTGGACCTTCAACATGCCGACCGACCATCCGCGCATCAGCTTCACCGACGTCTGGGTGCCCGAGGACAGCTATTGGGGCGAGATCGACCGCGGGCTGGGGCTCGGCCAGAGCTTTGTCCACCAGAACCGCATCCGCCAGGCGGCGTCGTCGCTCGGCGCCGCGGTCTACTGCGTCGAGGAGAGCGTGAAATATGCGCGTGAGCGCAAGCCGTTCGGCAAGCCGCTCGCCGACAACCAGGCGATCCAGTGGCCGCTCGTCGAACTGGCGACGCAGTGCGAGATGCTGCGGCTGCTGATCCGCAAGACCGCCTGGGAGATGGACCAGATGGACCACAAGGCGGTCGAGCGCACGCTCTCCGACAAGGTCAGCATGTGCAACTATTGGGCGAACCGGCTGGTCTGCGAGGCCGCCGACCGCGCGATGCAGGTGCACGGCGGCATCGGCTATTCACGCCACAAGCCGTTCGAGCACATCTACCGCCACCACCGCCGCTACCGCATCACCGAGGGCGCCGAGGAAATCCAGATGCGCAAGGTGGCGGCGTTCCTGTTCGGCTACATGGGGCCGCGGAAGCGCGCGGCGGACACCGCCTAGTCCGCCGGCGGCGGCCCCCGATCGGGCGGCGCCACCGCGGGCCTGTTTCCTATCGAGAATTCAGCAAGGTGCGACTTCCTATGAAGCGCCGGCGGTCGTCTATTTTGCTATGTATTTGGATTCCATCGACTTTACCACTGGAGTCAACATGATATGTGCAACAGTAAAAGTTCCAAATGGCTGAGTCGAATGGGAATCTTGACTCCAGTGTTCCAAGTAATCTTACTTTGTTCTCATTCTGTTTCAGTAATGTGTGAGTCCCAGAGCCAAATCAACGCGAAACAGTATTGCTCGTAACGAGACCAGATGTTACCGGGTTAGTAACCAAAGTACCGATTGCTGTGCTTTGAGGTCGCGCGTCCAGCGGTGCTGGGTCGTCGAGGGGGACTTCATTGGTAAAGAAGCGCGGAGCCGGCCGCCCAGCGGGGCGTGATGCCAGGGCTATTGGCCCCGGCGACGGCGTTGCTGGCGCGCTGCTTCTCGCGGCACTGGTCGAGGCGCAGGGCGCGCGCGCCGACGGGATCGATCCGCGCACGCTGCTGGCCGAGCTGGCCGACCGCGCCGCGCTGACCGCCGCGGAGGCGCAACTGCTCCAGCTCGCGGTGGCGCTCGAGGCGCCGGAGCTGCTGACCGCCGACGAACTGGCCGCCGTGCTCGATCCCGGGCGGCTGCTCGACCTCGGGCTGACCCCCGAGTTCATCGCCGATCTGCTCGACGACGGCCCCGCGCTCGCGCTTCAGCGCCTGAAGGAGGCGTTCGGTCCCAAGCTCAAGGCCGCGCTGGCCAGCGTCGAGCGCAAGGCGTTCGGCGACGAGGCGCAGCTGATCAAGGCCGCGGCGTCATCGGCGAGCGGCGACGGCGCCGCGGCGGGCGGCGCGGCCGCCGCCGGCGGGACCGGACTGTCGCCGCTCGCGCTGCTGGCGGGCGTCGCAGGCCTCGGCGCGATCGGCGTCGCGGTCGGCGGCGGCGGCGGCGGCTCGAGCGGCAACTCGCCCGCCAACGTCAACGACGCGCCGACCACCTCTCCGGACAGTATCGCCGCCGTCGAGGATAGCGCCGTCACCTTCGACGTGCGCAGCAACGACAGCGATGCCGACGGCGATGCGCTGACCGTCACCGCGATCAACGGCACCGCGATCACCCCGGCGACGCCGGTGACGCTCGCCGGCATCGGTACGCTCGCGCTCAATGCCGACGGGACGCTCACCTTCACGCCGCTGCCCAATTTCAACGGTGCGCCGAGCTTCACCTATACCGTCTCGGACGGCCGCGGCGGGACGGCGACCGGGACGGCGACGCTCAACGTCGCGGCGGTCAACGACGCGCCCGTCAACAGCGTCCCGGCGGCGGCGCTCGCCGCGACGGCGGGCACCGCGGTGGCGGTCGGCGGGCTGTCGGTCGCCGACGTCGACGGCGGCAGCGTCACGACGACGCTCAGCCTCGGCGCCGGCCAGGGGAGCCTGGCCGCGGTCGCCGTGGCCGGTGGCGCGACGATCACCGGCAGCGGGACCGCGTCGCTCACGCTCGCCGGCACGCTCGCGCAGGTCAACGCGTCGCTCGGCACGGTGACCTTCACGAGCGCGAGCGGCTTTGCCGGCACCGCGACGCTGACGATCTCGACGAGCGACGGCGTCGCCACCGACGTCGACACCCGGCCGATCCTCGTGGCGCGCGTCCAGACCGGCGTCGTGTCGGACGGCTATATCGCCGGCGGCACGGTGTTCATCGACGTCAACGGCAACGGCGTGCTCGACGCCGGCGAGCCGCAGACGACGACCAACGCCAACGGCAGCTATTCGTTCGCCAGCAACGCCGTCGGGCCGATCGTCGCCTTCGGCGGCACCAACATCGACACCGGCCTGCCCAACCTCGTCAAGCTCACCGCGCCGGTCGGGTCGACCGTCGTCAATCCGCTCACCACGATCGTGCAGAGCCTCGTCGCGACGGGGGTGCCCGCCGACCAGGCGACGGCGCAGGTGGCGATCGCGCTCGGGCTGCCGCCGACCACCAACCTCGGCAGCTACGACATCCTCGCGCAGCCGCCCGGCGATCCGGTGGCGGTCGCCGCGCAGAAGGCCGCGACGCAGATCGTCACGCTGCTCAACACGGCGCGCGACGCCGGCGGCGCCGCCAACGCCGCGACGGTCGAAGCGGCGGTGGTCGCCAAGCTCGCCGCGGCGGTGATGGCGGGCGGCGGCACCGCCGGCGCGCTCGACCTCACCAGCACCTCGACGCTGACCTCGCTGCTGTCGAACATCGACGGCCTGCCCGCCTCGATGGTCAGCAGCGTGGCCGCCAAGAGCGCCGCGATCAACCAGATCATTCAGAAAGCCAGCGATTTCAACAGCATCGCGGTCTCGGTCGTGGCGACCAGCGCCCCCAACGTCAATCTCGCCGCGGCCACCACCCCCGACGCGATCAGCACCAACCCGGGCGGGGCGGTCACGTTCGACGTGCGCGGCAACGATATCGATCCCGAAGGCGACCTGCTGTCGGTCACGGCGATCGACGGGACGGCATTGCAGGTGGGAAGCCCGGTCGCGGTCACCGGCGGCACCTTCGTGCTCAACGCCGACGGCACGCTCACCTACACCGCGGCGACCAACTTCGTCGGGACGCCGAGCTTCACCTACACGGTGACCGATGCGCGCGGCGCCACCGCGACGGGCACGATCAACGCGTCGGTCGCGGCGGCGCCCTCGTCCTTCAGCCTCACGCAGGCGACGCTGGCGAGCGTCGTCGACAACGCCGCGGGACTGTTCGCGCAGGGCGTGCGCGAGCTCGACGTCGACGGTCCGGCGTCGGCCGGCGCGCTCACCATCAGCGAGGCGCAGGCCGCCCGGCTGATCGACGCCGGGCTCGAATTCGCCGACGGCGACACGATCACCCTGTCGGCCGCCGCGACGCAGCTGTCGAACAGCCTGCAGTCGCTGCAGTCGCTCGGCGTCGATTCGATCGCGGTGGCGTCGGCGCTGTCGGCGGTCGACATCGACTCGGGCAGCCTCGCGGCGCTGTCGACCGGCGGGCTGCCGCAGTTCGACGTGGCGCGCAGCGACGCCTCGCTCGCGGTCACGCTCAACGTCGATGGCGCGACCGGCGCCGTGCCGAGCGACCTTTTCGCCGGGGTGGCCGATCCGCTCGCGCTCATCGCCGCATTGGGCGACGCGGCGGTCGACCGCCTCGACATCAACGGCGAGGAGCTGCTCGGATCGGTGCGTCTGAGCGATGGACAGGCGAGCGCGCTGGTCGCGGCGGGGATCGACTTCGCCGATTCCGACAGCATCACCGTCGTCACCGCGGGAACGCAGCTGGCGACCAGCCTCGCCGATCTCCAGGCGCTGGGGGTCGACGTGGTCGCGGCGGCGGCGAGCAACGGCGTCCTGACCGTCGCGGCGGGTGCCGACCTGGCGGTGCTCGCCGCCGGCGGCGCGCTGCCGCAGTTCGACGTGGCGCAGACCGACGCCGCGCTCGACGTCACGCTCGACCTCGAGCCGGGCGATGCGGGCGCGCTGAGCGAGACGCAGTTCCTCGCGAGCCTAGCCGCGGCGGGGATCGATCATCTCGACCTGGGCGGCGAGGCCTTCGCCGGCGCCTTTGAGCTCTCCGATGCCGATGCCGCCACCCTCGTCGCCAACGGTCTCGACTTCGCCGCGAACGATGTGATCGGCGTCTTCGCCGCCGGCACCTTGCTGGCGACCGATCTCGGCGACCTGCAGCGGCTCGGCGTCGACAGCGTCGATGCCGAGGGCGCGACGGTGCTGACCGTCGGGCTCGGCGCCGGCGGCCTCGACGGCCTCGCCGCGCTGCCGCAGTTCAACGTGGCGCAGGCCGACGGCGCGCTCGACGTCACGCTCGAGATCGGCGCCGGCGCGTTCGCCGACGACGCCGATCTCGGCACGCTCCTCGGCGTCGACCTGCTCCGCGGACTGACCACGCCCGACCTGTACGGCGACCTCATCGCCGCGCTGCTGGCGGCCGGCATCGACCGGATCGACATCACCGCCAGCGGCCGCGTCGAACTGGCCGACGGCCTCGCCGACGTGCTGATCGCGCTGGAAGGCTTCACCGCCGATGCCGCCGACCTGGTGCTCAACGCCACCGGCTCGGGCGATCTGCTGCGCACCTCGCTGCACGAGATGGCGCATCTCGGCGTCGATGCGGTCGAGATCGACGATCAGGGCGCCGCGCCGGTCTATGTCCACTTCGGCGACGGTCCGCTCGACGAGGACGCGCTGCTCGCCATGCTCGACGCGCTCGACAGCGACGACGACGACGGCACGCCGCTGTTCACCGGCAGCAGCGACGTCGCGCTCGTCGTCGACCAGTCCACCGCCGAGGCGATCGCCCAGGCCGCCGGCGCGCTCGACAAGCTCGCCGAGCTCGGCTTCACCGAGATCACCGTCCTCGACGGCGTCGACAATTCGGTCATCGGCCTGCTCGAGAGCGGCCCGCTGGAGGTCAAGCTGATCGGCCAGGGCGACGATCTCTACGACCATCTCAACCCCTGATGCCGCCGGTGGGGCCGCGCGCGTGCTTGCCGTGAACGCGTCCGTTGCGGCGGCTCCCGCCGCCCCCGGGGCCGCGGCAGCCGGATCGGCCGGCCGCGCGCCGGTCGCCGCGCTGCTCCACCAGTGCCGCCAGTCCTTCTACGTCGCCTTCGGCATGACCTTCCTGATCGACCTGCTGTCGCTCGCGCCGATCCTCTACATGTGGAACACCTTCGACCGGGTGATCTCGTCGCGCAGCGGCGTGACGCTGGTGTCGCTGACCGTGCTGGTCGTCGGGCTCTACATCTTCTGGTCGGCGCTCGAATGGCTGCGCAGCCGGCTGATGGTGCGGCTGTCGCTGCGCATCGACTGGGAACTGGCCGCCGACGTCTTCGACGCCTCGTTCCGCCGCTACGTCGGGCGCCGCAACGTCAACGTCCACCAGCTGCTCGGCGATCTGCTGGCGCTGCGCCAGTTTCTCACCGGCGCGCCGGTGCTGGCGCTGATGGACGCGCCCTTCGCGGTGATCTTCGTGATCATCGGCGCGATCTTCCACCCGCTGCTCGCGGTGTTCGTGATCGTCGCGACGCTGCTGATGCTGATCGCCAGCTATTCGACGCAGAAGATCTCGGGGCCGATCCTGCGCGCCTCGAACGACGAGAGCGCCGAAGCGCAGCGCGTCGCCGCCAACAGCCTGCGCCAGGCCGAGGCGACGCTGGCGCTCGGCATGATGGGCGCGGTGCGCAAGCGCTGGTATGCGCGGCACCGCAAGTTCCTCGAATATCAGGTCAACGCCAGCGAGGCGACGGGGCTGACCGGCGGCGTTTCGGGCTTCCTCGCCAAGTCGCTGCCGTCGCTGCAGCTCGGGCTGGGCGCCTGGCTGGCGATCGAGGGGCACATCACCGGCGGCATGGTGATCGCGGCGTCGATGCTGATCACCAAGTCGGTAGCGCCGATCCAGAAGCTCGTCGCGCACTGGAAGGACATCGTGCTGGCGCGCCAGGCCTATGACCGCTTGAACGCGCTGCTCGCCGACGACGTGAAGGGCGTCGAGCGGATGCAGCTGCCGCCGCCGGCCGGCCGGCTCGAGGTGTCGCATGCGACCGCGGTGCCGCCCGGCGCGGCGAAGCCGGTGGTCGTCGACATCGAGTTCAAGGTGGAGCCCGGGCAGGCGCTCGGCGTCGTCGGCCCGAGCGCCTCGGGCAAGACCTGCCTCACCCGGCTGCTGATCGGTGTCTGGCGGCCGGTGCGCGGCTCGGTGCGGCTCGACGGCGTCGAGCTCGCCGACTGGGATCACGACGACGTCGGGCCGTTCATCGGCTATGTCCCGCAGGAGATCGAGTTCTTCGAAGGCTCGGTCGCCGAGAATATCGCGCGGCTCGGCCCCGTCGATCCCGAGAAGGTGATCGCCGCGGCGCGGCTCATCGGCATGCACGACACCATCCTCGGCTTTCCGCAGGGCTATGACACGCGCGTCGGCGACACCGGCTTCGCGCTGTCGGGCGGCCAGCGGCAGCGCCTCGCCATCGCGCGCGCGCTCTACGGGTCGCCGCGCTACGTGGTGATGGACGAGCCCAACGCCAATCTCGACGAGGCGGGCGAGAATGTGCTGATCGAGGCGATCCGCCAGCTGAAGGCCGGGGGCGCCAGCATCGTCGTCACCACGCACCGCCCGCGCATCGTCGGGGTCGCCGACAATCTGCTGGTGCTGCGCGGCGGCCGGCAGGTCGGCTACGGCCCGACGCGCGACATGATCCGTGCCGTCCGCCAGCTGCAGGCGGTGCGCACCGCCGAGGCCGAAGCGGCGCCGGCAGCCGTCGCCGCGGCGGCGCCATGAACGCGCCGGCGCCCGGACTCGTCGCCCGCGTCGACCGCAGGCTCGACCGCTGGATCACCGGCTGGAATCCCTATGATCCGGCCAAGCTCGGCGACAAGGGGGTCGAGCCGGTGGTGATCACCGAGTCGGAAGTGCGCAAGAAGGGAGCGCGCTGGTTCGCCGTCGCCTTCGTCGCCTTCATGGCCTGGGCGACGACGATGCCGATCGATTCGGGCGTGCCGGTCAGCGGCAACGTCGTCGTCGCCGGCTATCGCAAGGCGGTGCAGCATCCGACCGGCGGCGTCGTCCAGCGCATCTTCGTACGCGAGGGCGACAGGGTCGCCGCGGGCCAGGTGCTGATCAAGGTCAATCCGCTCGACAGCGACGCCAACGTCACCAACTACGAGCTCCAGTATCTCGACCTGCTGGTCAATGAATCGCGGCTGCGCGCCGAACGGCTCGGCCAGGCCGACATCGAATGGTCGCCCGAGCTGGCGACGTTCGGCGCCGATGCGCGCGTCGGCGAGGCCAAGGCGGTCCAGCGCCAGCTCTTCGCCGCGCGCCGCGCCGAATATCAAAGCCAGATCAACGGCTTCGAAGCGCAGATCGGTGGCCTCGCCAGCGTGATCGCCTCGCACCAGGTGCAGCTGCAGACGATCAACGAGGAACTGCGCAACAACGAGGAGCTGGCGAAGGAGGGCTATGTCCCGCGCTCGCAGGTCAACAGCTCGCTGCGCACCAGGGCCGAACAGGAAGCGGCGCTCGCCAACGCACGGTCGGAGATCGCCAAGATCCGCTCGCAGATCGCGCAGGCGCGCACCGCCTATCTCAAGGACGTCGAGACGCAGCTCTCCGACATCCAGCGCAACCGCGACGCCTATTCGAGCCGGCTGTCGGCGGCGCGCTTCGACCAGCAGCTGACCGAGATCCGCGCGCCGGTCGCCGGGACCGTCGTCGGGCTGAAGGTGTTCACCGTCGGCGGCGTCATCCAGGCGGGCCAGACGCTCGCCGAGGTGGTGCCGCAGGACGGCGCGCTGCTCGTCGAGACGCGGATTCCACCCAGCCTGATCGACAAGGTGCGCGTCGGGCTCGCGGCGGACACGCGCTTCCTCGCCTTCAACCAGTCGACGACGCCGGTGATCGAGGGGCGCGTCAAGCTGGTGGGCGTCGACCTGCTGACCGCGGAGGATGCGCGCGACCCCAATGCGCCGCCGCAATATTATCTCGCGCAGGTCGAGGTGACGCCGCAGGGGCTGCGCGATCTCGCCAGCCTGCAGGTACAGCCCGGCATGCCGGTCGACGTCATCATCAAGACCGGCGAGCGCACCTTCATGAGCTATCTGCTGAAGCCGCTCACCGACAAGCTCGCGCGGGCGTTCAAGGATTGAGCGCGATGCGGGCAAGCTCGCTCGTCGCGCCGGCCGTCGCGCTGGCGCTCGCCGCTCCCGCCGCGGCGGTCGACCTCGTCGAGACCTACGAGCTGGCGCGCCGGCACGAGCCGCAGTTCCAGGCGGCGATCGCCGAACGCGACGTCAATCTCGCCACCTCGCAGCAGGCGTTCGCCGCCTATCTGCCGCAGGCGAGCTACAGCATGACCAACATCCCGACCGAGGATCGCACACGGCAGGTCGTCACCGTGTCGCAGCCGCTGTTCAGCCTCGACCGGCTGGCGTCGTTTCGCCAGCGCGAGCCGCGCCGCCGCTATGCCGAGGCGACCTTCGACATTCGCGAGCAGGAGCTGGCGCAGCGCAGCCTGCGCGCGGCGATCGACTGCATCCGCACCGCGGAAGGCGTCACGCTCAACCAGGCGCGCATCGACGCGCTGCGCGAGCAGGCGGAACGCGCCGAGCGGCTCTACGACCGGGGGCAGGGCACGATCACCGATGCGCGCGACGTGCAGGTGCGCTACGAGCAGGCGCTCGCCAACCAGATCGTGCTCGAAAGCGAGCGCGAGGCGGCGCTCAGCCGCTTCGAGGCGCTGACCGGCACGCGGCCCGGCGCGGGCGATTTCCGCCTGCCCGAGCGCGCGCCGCCCATCCCGCTGCAGCCCCGCGATGCCTATGCGGCGACGCTCGCGGCGGCCAGCCCGCAGATCAGCGCGGCGCGGCAGAGCGAGCAGGTCGGCCGGCTCGAGGCGCGGCGGATCCGCGGCGCGCTCCTTCCCAACGTCGCCGGCACCGCCTCCTATTCGCGAACCGGCTCGGACGACCTCAACTATGTCGGCATCGGCATCCAGGCGCCGCTCAGTGCCGGCGGCCTCTTCCAGGCGAGAGGCGCCGACGCCGCCGCCCGCCGCGCCGCCGAAGAGCGGCGCCAGGTCGAGACGCGCGTCCGCGTCGATTTCGACCGGCTCTACGCGCTCGTCGACGCCGGGCAGAAGGCGCTGGCGATCAGCCGCAAGGCGGTCGAATCGGCCGAGCTCAGCGTCGAGGCCAACCGGCGCAGCTACGAAGGCGGCGTCCGCACCAACGTCGACGTCGTCAACAGCATCCAGACGCTGTTCGAGGTGAAGAGCCAATATGTCACCTCGGCGACGACGGTGGCGGAGAATCTGCTCAGCATGCTGCTGCTCGCCGCCGACCCGCCCCCGCAGGCGCTCGGCCTGACGCAGCGCTTCCTGCTCGGCCGGTGAGGCGGCGATGCCGGCGACCCTCCCCGCGATCCTCGCCGCCGCCCGCGTCCAGCGCGACGCCGGCGCCTGGGATGCCGCGCTGCGTCTCTACCAGGCGGCGGCGATCGTCGACGGCTCCGCCGAGATCCGGCACAATCTCGCGCTCTGCCATTTCGGGCTCGGTGCGCTCGACGCGGCGATCCGCCATAGCACCGAGGCACTGTCGCTGAAGCCCGACCTCTGGCAGAGCCGGCTGATCCAGGCGAAAATCCTGCGCGCGCGCGGCCAGATCGAGCTCACGCACCAGGCGCTGACGGCGGTGCTGCGCCACGCGCCCGCCAACGGCCCGGCGCTGCTGGCGCTCGCCGACATCGAGATGAACGAGTTCGGCGATCCGCTCGCCGCGGCGGCGCGCGTCGCGCCACTGCACCGCACGTCCGAGCATCGCGCCGACGCCGAGCTGACCTTGCTGATGGCCAAGCTTTACGATCGCGACGAAAGCGACGAGCAGCTGTCGGCGGCGCTGCGCGATTTCGCGGCGCGCGAGCTGACGCTGCCCGCGCCGCCGCCGGCCGCCCCGCGCCCCGTCGGCGAGCGGCCGCGCGTCGGGCTGATGTCGCCGCTGTTCGCGATCTCGCCGGTCTATTTCCTGACGATCGGCGCGCTTCGGCTGCTGTCGCGACGCGTCGACCTCGTCATCGTCAACCGCGGGCTGCGCGTCGACCGGGGGACGCGCGCCTTCCACAGCATCGCCGCCGAATGGCACGACGCCGCCAACGTCGACGCCGCCGCGCTCGCCGAGCGGCTGCGCCGGCTCGATCTCGACCTGCTGATCGACCTCGGCGGCTGGAGCGACCCGGTCGGGCTGAAGGCGCTGTCGGCGCGGCCGGCGCCGCGGCAGTATAAATGGGTCGGCGGCCAGTCGGCGACCACCGGCCTCGCCGCCTTCGACGGCTTCCTCACCGATCCCGAGCAGAGCCCGGCGGGCGCCGACGCGCTGCACAGCGAGCCGCTGCTGCGCCTGCCCGGCGGCTATGCCACCTATGCGCCCGACTTCGCCGTCGACGAGGTGCCGGTGCCCGACGAGGCCGACGCGCGCCGCTTCGGGCTCGGCGTCATCGGCAACCCGGCCAAGATCTCGCGCGCCTTTCTGGTCCGGCTCGCGGCGCGGCTCGACGAGGCCGCGACCGAGGTGCTGTTCGTCGACCGCCGCTACCGCCACGCGCCCGCGGCGCGACGCATCGTCGACGCGCTGCCGGCGCGCCACCGGCCGCGGCTGCATTTCGTCGGCCCCGCCGACCGCGGCGACTATCTGCGGCACGTCCGCCGGCCGGGGCGGATCGTCGACACCTTCCCGTACAATGGCGGCCTGACGTCGCTCGAGGCGCTCTACATGGGACGGCCGATCGAGGTGGCGCGGTCGGGACGGCTGTTCTCGTCGCGGCACACCGCATCGCATTTCCACTATTGGCGCAGCGCCGAGCGGCGCGATCATCACCGGCTCGCCGCCAGTCTCGCCGCGCTGGTCGGCGCCCCCGCGGCGCCCGGCGGGCGGGGGGGGCGGCGATAATGGCGGCGCGCCGCCACGACGGAACGACGGCGGGCGCCGCGGCGCCGCGCGAGCCGATCAGCAGCGTCGAGCTGCAGGAGAATTATGTCCGGCTCTTCGACTTCGCCTGGTACCGCTATCGCTACGACGACGCGCCCGCCGACCCGGTCTCGGCGTTCCGCCAGTTCCGCGCCGGCGTGCGCGAGGAGGGGCGCAACCCCAACGGCTTCTTCCTGTCGTCCTGGTACATGGAGCAGAATCCGCAGCTCAAGCAGGTCGACGTCGACCCCTTCATGCACTTCCTGGCGAGCGGGCTCGGCGAGGGGCTGCGGCCGCACCCGATCATCGATACCGACCATATCGCGCGCACCGTGCCGGGCATCGCCTCGCACATCGACCTGATGAAGCTGCTCGTCCACGGCGACGGCATCGACCGCACCTCGGTCTGGTTCTCGCGCGACTATTATCGCCGCCACAATCCCGACCTCGCGGCGGTGCGCGACCTCGAGAGCCATTTCATCACCCACGGCGCGCGCGAGCGGCGCAACCCGTCGCGCGACTATCGCGTGCTGCCCGCGCAGGAATATGACTCGGCGCGCGTCAGCAAGGGGCCCGAGATCGACCGCTTCGAATGGGCGGGCGACGCCTTCGTCGTCATCCCCAATCCGGTCGCCGACACCATCTTCGACCAGATCTACGCGCAGGGCGAGATCGACCCGGCGATCTTCGCGCCGGGCCCGCTGACGCTGCCGTCGCTCAACCTGTTCGACGGCACCGACATCGAGACGCGCGACCTCATCGACTATCGCGGGCTGCTGCGCGAATTCCGCGCCGAGGTCGACGTGGTGATCCTGCTGCCGCGGCTCGGCATCGGCGGCGGCGAGAAATATGCGGCGCAGCTGGCGCGGACGCTGTCGAAGACGCTGCGCAAGGAAGTGGCGATCCTCGTCACCGACTCGTTCGACGACGAGAATGCGCCGGTGCTGCGCAGCCATTCGCTGTCGGGCTTCCGCCACCAGACGATCCTGTCGTTCCACAAGCACGCGCACCGTACCTGGAAGAAGCCCAACGTGCTGGCGCTGCTGCTGCTGGCGCTGAAGCCCGAGGCGGTGTTCTGCATCAACTCGGACACCGGCAATGCGACGATCGCGCAATATGGCCGCGCGCTGTCGCACTATATGAAGCTGTTCACGACCTTCTTCAGCGAAAGCCCGCAGGCGCTCGGCGCGCCGTTCAGCGCGATCTATCTCGACGCGGTGATCGGCCACGCCGGCGTGCTTTCCGACAACGAGAATGCGCTGGCGACCTTCCGCCGGCGGCTGCCGACGGCGCTGCATCCGCACCTGCACCTGCTGCCGCAATATTGCGACGACAAGAGCGTGCCGCAGCGCCGCCGGCCGGGGGCGCGCGCCGGCATGCGCAAGCTGCTGTGGATCGGCCGCTGGGAGGCGTTCAAGAACGTCGATTTCGTCGTCGAGCTGGCGCGGCGCGACCCCGACACCGAGATTCACCTGTTCTCGCCGCAGGAGATCTTCCCGCCGCTCGCCAACATCGCCTACCGCGGGCGGCTCGACGACCTGCGCGATCTCGAGATCGACGACTATGACGCCTTCCTGTTCACCTCGCGCTTCGAGGGCATGCCCAACATCGTGCTCGAGATGGCGCTGACCGGCCTGCCGGTGATCGCCCCCGAGGTCGGCGGGCTGCGCGAGACCTTCCGCAAGGACGGACTCTTCTTCTATTCGAACCGCGACACCGAGCACGGCACGCCCGTCGACCAGATCGAGCGGCTGCTCGGCCAGATCCGCAAGCTCTCGGCGGAGCGGCTGGCGAAGCGGACGGCGACCGCGCGCGCCGAGGTCGCCGCGCGCCACGGCGCGGCGCAGTTCGCGCAAGGCCTGCGCCGCCTGCTGGGAGAGGAATGATGGCCGCCGACGCCGCCGCCCCGGCGATCTCCGCCGTCATCAACCTGCACGGCGAGGGCCGGCTCTGCTTCGCCTCGCTGCGCAGCTTCGACCTGATGTGCGCGACCGCCGCCGAGGCCGGGATCGGCGTCGAGCGCGTCGCCATCCTCGACCGTCCGACGCCCGACACGCTCGCGACCTTCGCCGACTTCGCCGACCGCTTCGACCAGGTCCGCCAGATCGACGTCGGCGACCTCGGCGGCGCGCGCAATTTCGCGGTCAGCCGCGCGCGCGGGACGTTCGTCGCGACCTTCGACGGCGACGATCTCTGGGGGGCGGAATGGCTGGCCGGCGCCCATGCCGTCGCGCAGCGCCAGCGCCGCAAGCATTTCATCGTCCATCCCGAGATCGTCTATTATTTCGACGATTCGGACTTCCAGCGCAGCAGCCAGAGCGACAAGCCGGCACCGGGCAGCAAGTCGTTCCTGTTCCGCCACAATGAATCGACCGCGCTCGACTTCGACGAGGACACGCTGCGCTTCAACAACGTCTACACGTCGAACATCCTGGCGCCGCGCGCGACGCTCAAGCAATTCCCCTATATCCACGTCGACGCCTCGCGCGGTATGGGTATCGAGGACTGGGCGTGGAATGCGCTCACCGTCCGCCGCGGCGTTGCCCACCTGACCGCGGCCGGCACGGTGCACCTCGTGCGCGTCAAGTCAGGCATTGGCTCGCTCGGCGCGCGCAACACCGCGTCGGGCCTGCTGCCCCCGCTGCCTTCGGTGTTCTCGAGGCTCGGAGCTTGAGATTGAGCGAGGAAGGCAATGCACGCCGGCTGCTGATCGAGCAGGGCGACGAACTCGAAGCGGCGGGCAACTGGCGCGCCGCGGTCGACATCTGGTCGAACCTGCGCCGCGGCGGCGAGCTCGACTTCTGGGCCTATTACCGGCGCGGGCTCGCGCATTACGCGCTCGCCGACCTCGATTCGGCGCTCGACGATCTCGGCCGCGCCGTCGCGCTCAACCCGCTCCATCCCGCCTGCCAGCGCATGTATGTGCTGTGCCTGACGCGCAAGGGACGCATCGACCGATCGCTCTACGACGGTTCGGTGGCGTTCGACGCGGTGCACCCGATCGTCGGCGAATATCTGGGCCACATCCGCCAGCTGATGACCTATGAGGGCGGCGCGCAGCTCCTTCCCGACACGGCGCAGGCGCAGCGGATTTCGGCCGAGGCCGCCATCTACGACGTCGGCGAACATGACGGGCTGGTCAGCGCGGTGCTCAACGCCTCGCTGACCAACGTCGTGGCCGGCGGCGACTGGGACACCCCCGGCCGCCGCGTCGAGGAATTCCATGTCTACGAGGCGATCAAGGCGGTGCTGTTCAACCGCAGCGCGCGCTGGGAAGAGACCGAATTCTACCGCGAGAATGTCGACCGCATCCGCGCCGGCGACCATGTCTGGAACTGCACCTCGGTCGAGCAGTTCGCGCACCGGCTCAACTTCGAGCTGCTCGACCTGCGCGACAAGCTGCGCGCCAACGGCATCCGTCGTCAGGTCGAGATCGGCGGCTGGGACCCGATCGACGACATCCGCCTCGGCGTCGCGCGCGACGGCCGGCTGATCTTCCTCAACGGCCAGCACCGGCTGGCGATGGCGAAGCTCATGCACGTGGAGGCGATCCCCGTGCAGATCGTGCTGCGCCACCGCGACTGGCAGCAGCTCAAGACCGACATCGAGGCCTATGCGGCGGCGCATGGCGGCGCGGTCTACCAGCAGATCCCGCACCCCGACCTGATCCACCTGCCGGCGTTCCACAAGCTCGACCGGCTGCGCGCCATCACCGAGAAGCTGCACGAGAAGCTGCCCCCCGGCGCGCGGGTGCTCGACATCGGCTCGCACTGGGGCGCCGCGGCGACGATGGCCGCCGAGGCGGGCTTTGCGGTCACCGCGGTCGAGATGAATCCCGAATTCCTGCCCTTCCTGCGCGGGCTGACGGCGGGCGACGACCGCATCGAGGTGTGGGAAGGCAGCATCTTCGACTTCGACCGCCTCGGCGAATTCGACGCCTTCATCGCGCAGAACATCTTCCATCACTTCCTGCGCACCGAAGCGACCTTCGCCAGCCTCTGCGAATTGCTGGCGCGGATGCCGAAGGGGCTGCTGCTGCTGCAGACGCACAATCCGGGCACCGTCGACCATGGGCAGGCGTTCCACGCCGACATGAGCGTGCAGGAGTTCCTGCAGTTCATCATCGACCATTCGGCCTACGAGCACAGCGAGCTGATCTTCGTCGAGGAGGACGGCCGGCCGATCTACGCGCTCACCTGACCGGCGAGACGCTAAGCCGTGGCGGCCGGCCTTCGAGCAGCCGGCGGCGCGCGCGGTTGAGCGGCGTCGCCGAACTTCCTACATTGACCCCCGCCATGCAGTCGCCATCGATCACCGAGCTGAACGACCGCGCGCGGGACGTCTTCCGACAGATCGTCGAATCCTATCTCGCGAGCGGCGCGCCCGTCGGATCGCGGACGCTGTCGAAGCTCGGCGGCCTCGGGCTGTCGCCGGCGAGCATTCGCAACGTCATGCAGGATCTCGAGGAGATGGGGCTGCTCGCCAGCCCGCACACCTCGGCGGGCCGGCTGCCGACCGAGATCGGCCTCAGGCTGTTCGTCGACGGGATGATGCAGACCGGCGAGCCCGCCGCCGAGGACCGCGCCGCGATCGAGGAGCAGCTGCGCGGCCGCGGGCTGCCGATCGAGGACGTGCTCAGCCGAACCACCTCGGTGCTCGCCGGCCTGTCGGCCTGCGCGGCGATCGTCATGGTGCCCAAGGCCGAGGCGGTGCTGCGGCAATTGTCGTTCGTGCCGCTGGCGCCCGACCGCGCGCTCGCGATCCTGGTCGGCGGCGACGGCTCGGTCGAGAACCGCGTCATCGACCTGCCGGCGGGGCTGCCGCCGTCGGCGCTCGTCCAGGCGTCGAACTACATCAACGCGCGCCTCAGCGGGCTGACGCTCGGCCAGGCGCTCGAGCGGCTGAGCGAGGAAATCGCCGCCGACCGCGCCGAGCTCGACTCGCTGTCGCAGGACATCGTCGAGCGCGGGCTGGCGGTGTGGTCGTCGGACGGCACGCAGCGCTCGGTGCTGATCGTGCGCGGCCAGGCGCACCTGCTCGACGAGACCGGCACCACCGACCTCGAGCGGCTGCGCTCGCTGCTCGCCGATCTCGACGGCAAGGAGGATCTGGTGCGCGTGCTCGACCTCGCGCGGTCGAGCCAGGCGATGAAGATTTTCATCGGATCGGAGAACAAGCTGTTCTCTTTGTCCGGCTCCAGCGTTATCGCCGCGCCCTACCGGGCGGCGGGCGACCGGGTGGTCGGCGTCATCGGCGTCATCGGCCCGACGCGGTTGAACTACGCGCGGGTGGTTCCCATGGTGGACTACACCGCCAGAGCATTAAGCAGGTTGATTGGATGATGGACGAAAACAAGACTCCGCCCGAGGCCGAGGACCGCCTTCCCGAGGACGCCCCCGTCGAAGCGCCGCGCCCCGATGACCGGGACGCCGAGATCGCCGAGCTGAAGGATCGCGTGCTGCGCGCCGCCGCCGAGACCGAGAACGTCCGTCGCCGGCTCGAACGCGAGAAGCAGGATGCCACCGCCTATGCCGTGACCGCCTTCGCGCGCGACCTGCTCGGCGTCGTCGACAATCTGCGCCGCGCGCTCGACGCGATTCCCGCCGACGCGCGCGAGCAGGAGGCGGTGAAGACCATCGTCACCGGCGTCGAAATGACCGAGCGCGAACTGCTCGCCGCGCTGCAGCGCCACGGCGTCACCCGCATCGAGACCGCCGGACAGAAGCTCGATCCCAACCGCCACCAGGCGATGGTCGAGATCGAGCATGACGCCGAGCCGGGCACCATCGTCCACGAGATGCAGGCCGGCTATCTGCTCAAGGAGCGGCTGCTGCGCCCGGCGCTCGTCGGGGTGGCGAAGGCGAAGTAGCGGCGGGGCGTCGCACGTCGCCCCTTTCCGACCTTGTTTTTCATCGTCATCCCCGCGAAGGCGGGGATGACGGTTAGAGGAGGGTCGGCGCGAAATCCGCGCCGGCAGCCGCACCCCCGCTTGCCGCCGTCCGCGATCTCACCTATATCGCCTCCATCTTCCACATGGGTGACCTTGAGGAAGCTGGTTCCGAAGCCGGAACCGGCGCCGAAGGTGTTTGGAGAATTCGAGCTTGGCCGACGCAGCGCAACTGACGCGATTGATCGAGCCCGAGGTGACGCGCCTCGGCTTCGATCTCGTGCGCGTGACGCTGTCGGGGACGAAGCATCTGTCGCTGCAGGTGATGGCCGAGGACCCGAAGACCGGCCAGCTGACGCTCGACGAATGCGCGACGATCTCGCGCGCGCTGTCGGCGATGCTCGACGAGACCGATCCGATCGAGGACGAATATCGGCTCGAGGTGTCGTCGCCCGGCATCGACCGGCCGCTGACCCGCGCCAAGGACTGGACCGCCTGGGCCGGGCATGAGGCGCGAGTCGCGCTGAACGAAGCGGTCGACGGCCGCAAGCGCTTCCAGGGAATCGTGCGCGGCCTCACTGCCGACGGGGACGGCGATATTGCGCTGCTCGAGGTCGAGGGCGCCGAGGTCCGGCTGCCGCTCGCCGACATTTTCTCCGCCAAGCTCTCGCTCACCGACGCGCTGATCAAGGCAAGCAAGCCGCTCTCGCCAGAGGGCGCCGACGACATCATCGAAGAGAAGGAATAGGGTCATGGCCACCGCCATTTCCGCCAACAAGGCCGAGCTGCTCGCGATCGCCGACGCCGTCGCGCGCGAGAAGTCGATCGACCGCGGCATCGTCATCGAGGCGATGGAGGACGCGATCCAGAAGGCGGCGCGCGCCCGCTACGGCGCCGAGAACGACATCCGCGCCAAGATCGACACCAAGTCGGGCGACATGCGGCTGTGGCGCGTCGTCGAGGTGGTCGAGCAGGTCGAGGATTATTTCAAGCAGACCTCGGTCAAGGACGCGCAGAAGCGCGACCCCAACGCCAAGGTCGGCGACTTCGTCGTCGATCCGCTGCCCCCCATCGAGTTCGGCCGCATCGCCGCGCAGGCCGCCAAGCAAGTCATCGTGCAGAAGGTGCGCGATGCCGAGCGCGACCGGCAGTATGAGGAATATAAGGACCGGGTGAACGAGGTGATCACCGGCGTCGTCAAGCGCGTCGAGTTCGGCCACGTCGTCGTCGACCTCGGCCGTGCCGAGGGCGTCATCCGCCGCGACGCGCAGATCCCGCGCGAGGTGCTGCGCGTCAACGACCGCGTCCGGTCGCTGATTCTGAACGTCCGCCGCGAAAACCGGGGGCCGCAGATCTTCCTGTCGCGCGCCCACCCCGAGTTCATGAAGAAGCTGTTCGCGCAGGAAGTGCCCGAAATCTACGACGGCATCATCGAGATCAAGGCCTGCGCCCGCGATCCGGGCAGCCGCGCCAAGATCGGCGTCATCAGCCGCGACAGCTCGATCGACCCGGTCGGCGCCTGCGTCGGCATGAAGGGCAGCCGCGTCCAGGCGGTCGTCCAGGAGCTTCAGGGCGAGAAGATCGACATCATCCCCTGGTCGCCCGACACCGCGACCTTCGTCGTCAACGCGCTGCAGCCGGCCGAGGTCTCAAAGGTCGTCATCGACGAGGACGAGAACCGCCTCGAGGTCGTCGTTCCCGACGACCAGCTGAGCCTCGCCATCGGCCGCCGCGGCCAGAACGTCCGCCTCGCCTCGCAGCTGACCGGTCACCAGATCGACATCATGACCGAGGCCGACGAGAGCGAGAAGCGCCAGCGCGAATTCGTCGAGCGTTCCGAGCTGTTCCAGCGCGAGCTCGACGTCGACGAGACGCTCGCGCAGCTGCTGGTGGCCGAAGGCTTCACCGAGCTCGAGGAGGTCGCCTATGTCGAGCTGCCCGAGCTGGCGTCGATCGAAGGCTTCGACGACGATCTGGCGGGCGAGCTGCAGAACCGCGCCGTCGAGGCGCTCGAGCGCCGCGAGGCGGCGTCGCGCGACGAGCGCCGCGCGCTCGGCGTCGAGGATGCGCTCGGCGAGATCGAGGGGCTGACCGAGGCGATGCTGGTCACGCTCGGCAAGGCGGGCATCAAGACGCTCGACGATCTCGGCGACCTCGCCACCGACGAGCTGGTCGGCAAGCGCGACGGCATCCTCAAGGACGCCGGCCTCAGCGAAGAGGACGGCAACCGCATCATCATGGCGGCGCGCGCCCATTGGTTCGAAGCCGACGAAACCCCTGGCAAAGGGGACGCGACCGCGGATGCCGGAGCATGAAACCCCCGAGCGTAAATGCATATTGAGCGGTGAGCACGGCGCGCGGGACGATCTCATTCGTCTCGCGCTCGGCGCCGACGGCGACGTTCATCCCGACCTCGGCGCCAAGGCGCCGGGGCGCGGCGCCTGGATCACGCCCGATCGCCGGCTGATCGAAGCTGCGGTCGCCAAGGGCAAGCTGCGCGGCGCGCTGCTGCGCGCCTTCAAGGGCGCGGCGATCAGCGTGCCCGACGATCTCGCCGAGCGGATCGCCGACGGCCTGCAGCGGCGCGCGCTCGACCGGCTCGGGTTGGAATTGCGCACCGGCAACCTCATGTTGGGATCCGACCGCATCCTCGACAAGATTCGCGCCGGGCGCGTGCACCTGCTGCTGCACGCGAACGATGCCTCGGTCGACGGACGCGGCAAGCTCGACCAGAAGCTCAGGGTTTCCGAGGTCGGCGAGTCGGTCGTGCTCCCCGTGGGGCGCGCCGAATTGTCGGTGGCCTTGGGACGCGAAAATGTTGTACACGCCGCGCTCTGCGACCGCGCGGCAGCGACACGGGCAGCGGCCGCCATTTCACGGTGGCGTGCTTTCTGCGGAACGAACGATCAAGGCGCGGACGTGGAGCCAGGCTCCGCGGCCGAACGATGAAGGTATCAGGCAAGGCATGAGCGAAGACAATAAACCCAAACTCGGCGTCCGGCCCCCGCTTGGCCTGAAGCGCACCGTCGAGATCGGCAAGGTGAAGCAGAGCTTCAGCCACGGCCGGACCCATTCGGTGGTCGTCGAGACCAAGAAGACGCGCGTGCTGCGCCGTCCGGGCGATCCCGCGCCGGTCGAGGACGTCGCTGCGCCCGCGCCGGCGCCCGCTCCGGCACCGGCGCCCACCCCGGCGCCGCCGCCCGTCGCCGCTCCGGCGCCGCCGCCCGCTCCCGCGCCCGCCCCGGTCGAGGCCCCCGTGGCTGCGGCCCCCGTCGTGGCGCCTGCGCCGGTCGCCGCCGAAGCGCCGGCCCCCGCGCCGGTCGAGGCTGCCGCCCCGCCGCCGCCGCCGCCGCCCGTCGCCGCTCCGGCGCCCGCTCCCGCCCCGGCCCCCGCCCCGACGCCCGCCTCGCGCCGCAACGCGCCGGTGACCGCGGCGTCGCGCCCGACCGACCTGCTGTCGCGCCAGGAGCAGCAGGCGCGCCTGCTCCGCCAGGCCGAAGAGGATCGCCTGCGCCTGTCCGAGGAGCGCCGCCGCGAAGAGGACCGCGCGCGCATCGACGCGGCCGAGGCCGAGCGCCGCCGCATCGAAGAGCGTCGCCGCGAGGAAGAGCAGGCGGCGATTCGCGCCGCCGAGGAAGCCAAGCGCGCCGCCGAGGCGCCCGCGCCGGTCGCCGCTCCCCCTGCCGACGACGATCATGAGGCGCGCCGCGCCGGCGCGCCCGCCGGCCGCCGTCCCGACGCCCCCGCCGCGCCCAAGCCGTCGCGGACCCGCGAGGACAATCGCCGCCAGTCGGGCAAGCTCACCGTCACGCGCGCGCTCGACGACGAGGACGGCACGCGCTCGCGCTCGCTCGCCGCGCTGCGCCGCGCCCGCGAAAAGGATCGCCGCTCGCACATGAGCGGCGGCGCCGCCGCCGCCAAGCAGGTGCGCGACGTCGTGGTGCCCGACACCATCACCGTCGCCGAGCTCGCCAACCGCATGGCCGAGCGCGGCGCCGACCTCGTCAAGGCGCTGTTCAAGATGGGCATGCCCGTCACGGTCAACCAGTCGATCGACCAGGACACCGCCGAGCTGCTCGTCACCGAGTTCGGCCACAACATCAAGCGCGTCTCGGAGAGCGACATCGACATCGACGTCGATGCCGACGTCGATGCCGACGATACGCTGGTGCCGCGTCCGCCGGTCGTGACGATCATGGGCCACGTCGACCACGGCAAGACCTCGCTGCTCGACGCGCTGCGCGGCACCGACGTGGTGGCGGGCGAGGCCGGCGGCATCACCCAGCACATCGGCGCCTATCAGGTGAAGGTGAAGTCGGGCGACCGCATCACCTTCCTCGACACGCCGGGCCACGCCGCCTTCACCGAGATGCGCGCCCGCGGCGCCGACATCACCGACATCGTGATCCTCGTCGTCGCCGGCGACGACGGGCTGATGCCGCAGACGATCGAGGCGATCAACCACACCAAGGCCGCCGGCGTGCCGATGATCGTGGCGATCAACAAGATGGACAAGCCGGGCAGCAACGCCCAGCGCGTCCGCGAGGCGCTGCTCCAGCACGACGTCCAGGTCGAGGCGATGGGCGGCGAGGTCCAGGACGTCGAGGTGTCGGCGCTCAAGAAGACCGGGCTCGACGAGCTGCTCGAGAAGATCCTGCTGCAGGCCGAACTGCTCGAGCTCCGCGCCAACCCCAACCGCGCCGCCGAAGGCACCGTCGTCGAGGCGAAGCTCGACAAGGGCCGCGGCCCGGTGGCGACCGTGCTGGTCAGCCGCGGCACGCTGCGCGCCGGCGACGTGTTCGTCGTCGGTGCCGAGTGGGGCAAGGTCCGCGCGCTGGTCAACGACCGCGGCCAGCAGATCAAGGAGGCCGGCCCCAGCCTGCCGGTCGAGGTGCTCGGCCTGTCGGGCACGCCGCTGGCGGGCGATCCGCTGTCGGTGGTCGACAGCGAGGCGCGCGCCCGCGAGGTCGCCGCCTATCGCCAGACCATCCTGCAACGCAAGCGCACCGCAACGGTCGCCCCCAGCCTCGAGAACATGTTCTCGGCGCTGAAGGCGGTGAAGGCGGTCGAGTTCCCCGTCGTCATCAAGGGCGACGTGCAGGGTTCGGTCGAAGCGATCGTCGGCAGCCTGACCCGGCTGTCGACCGACGAGATCAAGGTGCGGATCCTGCACTCGGGCGTCGGCGCGATCACCGAGTCTGACGTCGTGCTCGCCAAGGCGAGCAAGGCGCCGATCATCGGCTTCGGCGTCCGTGCCAACGCCAAGGCGCGCGAGATCGCGCAGCGCGACGGTGTCGAGTTCCGCTACTATGACATCATCTACAATCTGCTCGACGAAACGCGCGACGCCATGGCGGGCAAGCTCGCGCCGGAGCGGATCGAGAATGTCATGGGCCGCGCCAACGTCCTCGAGGTGTTCGCCGCCGGCAAGGGCAAGGCCGCGGGTCTGCGTGTCGTCGAGGGCATCATCCGCCGCAACCTCAAGGCGCGCGTCATGCGCGACGACGTCGTCATCTGGAACGGCAACATCGCCTCGATCCGTCGCTTCAAGGACGACGTCAACGAGGTGCGCGCCGGTCTCGAATGCGGCGTCGTGCTCGAGGGCAACATGGACGTCCGCGTCGGCGACATCATCGAGACCTTCGAAGTCGAGGAGCGCGCGCGCACCCTCTAGGGGGTGCCCGCCTGCCCGCGATGCGACAGCGCGATGACCAGGGCAAGTCGGTCCGGACGCTCCGGGTCGGCGAGCAGATGCGCCATGCGCTCGCCGACGTGCTGAGCCGCGGCGAGGTGCGCGACGAGGTGCTCGAGCGGACGATCGTCTCGGTCACCGAGGTGCGCGTCTCGCCCGACCTGCGCCACGCGACGGTGTTCGTCCAGCCGCTCGGCACGCGGGGCCCCGAGGCCGACGCGGTGATCGTCGCGCTGAAGCGCAACGGCCGCTACCTGAAGGGCGAGGTCGCGCGGCGGGTGAACACCAAGTTCGCCGCCGAGCTGCACTTCAAGCTCGACGAGACCTTCGACGAGGCCAGCCGCATCGACGCGCTGCTGCGCTCGCCCAAGGTTGCGCGCGACCTGGTGCGCGACGAAGGCGAAGCGGGCGAATAATCCGGCCGCGGCCGCGCGTTCAAACGACGCAGCGCATTCGTCATCCTGACCTTCGTCAGGATGACGGCGAGCTTGCGAGGCTGCGCGTCGCGGCTCCGTTCACCGCGAATTCAGCCGCTGTTCGCTAAATGTCTCTCCAGACGACATCCGGACCGGAGCGATTCATGAAGATCCTGCCGACGACCGTCCTTGCCGCGCTGGCCGTCCTTGCCGCCGCCCCGGCGGCAGCGGTGGAGCAGCCCAGGGAAGCGCGCATCAATTTCGTCAACCACGGCAGCATCCGCGACTGGCGCGTCGTCGATCGCGACACGCTGCTGATCCGCGCCAACGGCAACCGCTGGTACAAGGCCGAACTGTTCGCGCCGGCCTGGGGCCTCAACTTCGCGCACGCCATCGGCTTCGATCCGGGCGGCGGCAGCGGCACCTTCGACCGCTTCTCGTCGGTGATCGTCGAGGGTCGCCGCTACCCGCTGCGCTCGCTGGTGCAGGTCGAGGCGCCGGCGCGAAAGAACGGCTGATCGATGCGCGTCCCCTCCCCGTCGGGGAGGGGAGGTGCTAACAGCCGCCGATGAACGGCTGGATCATCCTCGACAAACCGCTCGGCCTGTCCTCGGCGCAGGGCGTCGCCGCGATCAAGCGGCTCGGCCGCGAGGCGGGCTGGGGCAAATTGAAGGTCGGCCATGGCGGCACGCTCGACCCGCTGGCGACCGGTGTGCTGCCGATCGCGCTCGGCGAGGCGACCAAGCTGACCGGCCGGCTGCTCGACGCCACCAAGGGCTATCGCTTCACCGTCGCCTTCGGCACCGCGACCGCCACCGACGACGCCGAGGGCGAGACCGTCGCCACCTCCGACGTGCGCCCCGATCGCGCCGCGATCCTGGCGGCGCTCCCGGCGTTCACCGGGGCGATCGTCCAGACGCCGCCCGCCTATTCGGCGCTCAAGGTCGACGGCGAGCGCGCCTATGCGCTGGCGCGCGCCGGCGAGACGGTCGAGCTGGCGCCGCGCGCGCTGACCATCCATTCGCTCGCGCTTGTCGACGGCGACGCCGACGCCGCGACCTTCGAGGCGCTGGTGTCGAAGGGCACCTATATCCGCAGCCTCGCGCGCGACCTCGCGCTGGCGCTGGGCACCGTCGGCCATGTGTCGATGCTGCGGCGGACCCGCGCCGGGCCGTTCGGCGAGGCGCAGGCGATTTCGCTGGACAAATTGACCGCGCTCGGACATAGCCGCGCGCTTGAACAGGCCCTTTTGCCGCTGACGGCCGGACTGGACGACATCCCGGTCCTCGCCGTCGAACCCGCGCAGGCAGCCATGCTTCGGCAAGGAAGGCTGCTCGACGGGCGCCCCGACAATCACGGGCTCCATATCGCGACCGCCGGGTCTGTTCCGGTCGCGCTGGTCGACGTTTCGGCCGACGGAGTGCGTGTGGTGCGGGGATTCAACATCTAGCCAGGAGATCACGATGTCGATCACTGCCGAGCGCAAGGCTGCGCTCATCCAGGAACATGCCCGCGAAGCCAACGACACCGGCAGCCCTGAAGTCCAGGTCGCCATCCTGTCGGAACGCATCTCGAACCTCACCGAGCATTTCAAGACCCACGCGAAGGACAACCACTCGCGCCGCGGTCTGCTGATGCTGGTGAACAAGCGCCGGTCGCTGCTCGACTATCTCAAGAGCAAGGACCAGGGCCGCTACACCGACCTGATCGGCAAGCTCGGTCTCCGGAAGTAAAGCGTATCGGACAGGCCCCGCTGCGGGGCCTGTTCCACATCCGGCGGTCGCGATGGGCGCGTCCGCCGGCGTAAGCGTTCCCGGAAGGTCCGGGAACATGCAGGAAAAGACGTATGTTCGATATTCATAAGCAGGAAGTGATGTGGGGCGGCCGCAAGCTGACCCTCGAGACCGGGCGCATCGCCCGTCAGGCCGATGGCGCGGTGCTCGCGACATATGGCGAGACCGTGGTGCTCTGCGCCGTCACCGCCGCCAAGTCGGTGAAGGAGGGCCAGGACTTCTTCCCGCTGACCGTCCATTATCAGGAGAAATTCTCCTCGGCCGGCCGCATCCCCGGCGGCTTCTTCAAGCGCGAGCGCGGCGCCACCGAGAAGGAGACGCTGGTCTCCCGTCTCATCGACCGTCCGGTCCGCCCGCTGTTCCCGGAAGGTTTCTACAACGAGATCAACGTCATCTGCCAGGTGCTGAGCTATGACGGCGAGAACGAGCCCGACATCCTCGCGATGGTCGCCGCCTCCGCCGCGCTCACCATCTCGGGCGTGCCCTTCATGGGCCCGATCGCCGCGGCGCGCGTCGGCTATGTCGACGGCGCTTACATCCTGAACCCGACCGACGAGCAGGTCGCCGCCGGCGACCTCGACCTCGTGATGGCGGGCACGCAGGACGCGGTCATGATGGTCGAGTCGGAAGCGAGCGAGCTTTCGGAAGACGTCATGCTCGGCGCCGTGATGTTCGGCCACCGCGAGGCGCAGACGGTGATCAACGCGATCATCGATCTCGCCGAGGATGCCGCCAAGGATCCGTGGGAGCTGAAGAGCGGCGACGACAATTCGGCCGTCAAGGCCGAGCTGAAGAAGCTGATCGGCGACGACATCGCCGCCGCCTACAAGACGACGCTCAAGTCGGACCGCTCGAACATGCTCAACGAGGCGCGCGCCAAGGCGAAGGCCGCCATGGCCGACAAGACGCCGCAAGAGCAGATGGTCGCGATGAAGCTCGTCAAGAAGCTCGAGGCGGAGATCGTCCGCGGCGCCATCCTGAAGACCGGCAAGCGCATCGACGGCCGCGACACCAAGACCGTCCGGCCGATCGTCGCCGAGGCGCATGTCCTGCCGCGCACGCACGGCTCGGCGCTGTTCACGCGCGGCGAGACGCAGACCATCGCCACCTGCACGCTCGGCACCAAGGAGTCGGAGCAGATGATCGATGGCCTCAACGGCCTCAGCTACCAGAGCTTCATGCTCCACTATAACTTCCCGCCCTATTCGGTGGGCGAGGTCGGCCGCTTCGGCGCGCCGAGCCGCCGCGACGTCGGGCACGGCAAGCTGGCGTGGCGCGCGCTGCGCGCGGTGCTGCCGACCAAGGAAGAGTTCCCCTATACGATCCGCCTGACCTCGGACATCACCGAGTCGAACGGCTCGTCGTCGATGGCGACCGTCTGCGGCGGCAGCCTCGCGATGATGGACGCCGGCGTGCCGATCAAGCGTCCGGTCTCGGGCATCGCCATGGGCCTCATCCTCGAGGGCAAGGACTATGCCGTGCTCTCCGACATCCTCGGCGACGAGGATCATCTCGGCGACATGGACTTCAAGGTGGCCGGCACCAGCGAGGGCATCACCTCGCTGCAGATGGACATCAAGATCGCCGGCATCACCGAGGAGATCATGAAGGCCGCGCTCGCCCAGGCGAACGAGGGCCGCGCGCACATCCTCGGCGAGATGGCCAAGGCGCTCAACGAGAGCCGCGGCGAGCTGTCGGCGCACGCGCCGCGCATCGAGACGATGTCGGTTCCCAAGGACAAGATCCGCGAAGTCATCGGCACCGGCGGCAAGGTGATCCGCGAGATCGTCGCCACCACCGGCGCCAAGGTCGACATCGACGAGGACGGCACGATCAAGATCTCGTCGTCGGACCCGGCGCAGATCGAGGCCGCGCGCAACTGGATCAAGGGCATCGTCGAGGAGCCCGAGGTCGGCAAGGTCTACACCGGCAAGGTCGTGTCGATGGTCGACTTCGGCGCGTTCGTGAACTTCATGGGCGCCAAGGACGGTCTCGTTCACATCTCGGAGATCAAGAACGAGCGCGTCGCCAAGGTCCAGGAGGTCCTCGAGGAGGGCCAGCAGGTCAAGGTCAAGGTGCTCGGCATCGACGACCGCGGCAAGGTGCGCCTGTCGATGCGCCTCGTCGACCAGGAGACCGGCGAAGAGCTGCCCGACACGCGCCCGCCGCGTGAGGGCGGCGAGCGCAGCGACCGCGGCGACCGCGGCCCGCGCCGCGACGGTGGCGATCGCGGCCCGCGCCGCGACGGCGACCGCGGCCCGCGTCGCGAGGGTGGCGATCGTGACCGCGGCCCGCGCGGCGGCGGTGATCGCGGCCCGCGCCGCGACGGCGGCGACCGCGGCCCGCGTCCGGAGCGCGCCAGCGAGGAGGGCGGCAACAACGAGCCGAGCTTCGCGCCGGCCTTCCTGACCGGCAACAACGACGACTAAGCCGGCCTCACGGCCGGAAACGAAGCGGGCGGCGCCTTCCGGGGCGCCGCCCGTTTTCGTTTCAGGAATCGGCGCCGCGATATTCCGCCAGCATGCGCTCGCAGCGCGCCGATTGCACCGCGAGCCGCCGGCCGCGGCGAGCCTGCCACCACCAGGTGCCGAGCGCGGTCAGCCCCCAGGTCAGGCCGATCGTCGCGGTCTCGCGCAGCGTCTGGCGTCCCAGCGCATGGAGAACGATCGCGCCGATGACCGAGCCCGCCAGGATGACGGCGGCGATCCGGCAGCCCCACAGCGAGCGGCGGCGCGCGGCGATGTGCGACCGCGCCTGCAGAAGCAGCCCGATCGGCGTCTCGTCATACTCGACCCGCGCCTCGCGCAGCGAATGAACGAACTCGACGAGCAGCGTCGGTACCGACAGCGCAAAGGCCGTCGCCGCCAGCCAATAGGTCTCGCGCCCGTCGGCGCTGGCGCGAATCGCGAACAGCAGCGCGAAGGCGGCATAGAGGCCGATGCAAATCGCGCCGAACAGCAGCCGCAGCCGCTGCCCCGTCCGCCGCCACGCCATCCGCCGCTCGGCATCGGCAGCGTCGACCGTCGCCCGCGTCCAGTCGGCGCGCAGCTCGGCGAGGAAGATGTCATCACTCATGTCAGCAACTCCCTCAGCATCGCCTTGGCACGGTTGACGCGCACGCCGACGTTGGTGCGCGTGAGGCCGAGCGCCTCGGCGATCTCGGCATGGCTCAGTTCCTCGAGCAGCAGCGTCATCACCTGCCGGTAGGGCAGCGGCAGCTTGCGCACCGCGGCGATCAGCCGGTTCGATCGCTCGGCGGCGAGCAGCTGCTCCTCGGGCGTCGTCACATCGTCGGGCGGCGTCAGCCCGGCGACGCGTTGCCGCTCGCCGACCTGCCGCATCACATGCGTGACGCAGCGATTATGCGCGATGCGGAAGACGAAGGGTGCGAGCGCCTGCTCGTCGCGCAGCCTGGGCAGCGCGCGGTGGATCGCCAGCGAGATTTCCTGCGTCAGATCTTCCCGAAGCGCGCGATCGGCCTCGTAGGAGGCGGCGACGCGGCCGATCCCAGGGCCGTAGGCGGCGATGATCCGGTTGAAGTCGCGCATCGTCAGCCGAAGTCTGCCTCCGGCGCCGTCTGCTTACAGAATCTTTTTTCACCGCCGATGTGTAAGCCCGCGGGCATCGCGACCGACTGAGGCGGCATCGAACCCGACGATGAGGCCCCGATGCGTTATCCCCTGCTGCTCACCCTGCTGCTCGCCGCCGCCCCTGCGCCCGCCGCGCAGCGCGACCTCTATTATGGCGTCACCCTTCTCGATCCCGAGAAGGAGACGGTCACCCCCGACGGCTATATCCTCGTCGAGGACGGCCGTATCGCCGCCATCGGCCGCGGCCGGCCGGCGGCCCGCGGGGCCGCGCGCCACGACTTCACCGGCCTCTACGCGCTCCCCGGCCTGATCGACACGCATGCCCATGTCACGCTCGGCCCCGTCGAGGTGAAGGTCGAGAAGGGCGCGCCGGTGATCCGCGCCGTGCCCAGCCCCGAGATCAGCGCGCACAACGCGCGCCTGCTGCTGTCGTTCGGCGTGACGACGGTGCGCAATCCCGGCGGCGGCGCGCGCGAGAACCTCGCCTATGCGCAGGGGGTCGCCGCCGGAAGCATCGCGGGGCCCGAGATGGTCCATGCCAACGAGATCATCGACCGCGGCCCCTATAATTTCGAGGGCCTGACCGTGCGCGTCTCGCCCGAGCGCGGCGCCGGCGCGATCGTCGCCGCGCAGGCGAAGGCCGGCGCGCGCTACGTCAAGCTCTACACCGGCCTCACCGAGGCCGATCTCGCCGAGGGGATCGCCGCCGCCCATGCGCACGGCATGAAGGCGATCGCGCATCTGGCGGGCGTCAGCTGGCAGCGCGCCGCCGACCTCGGCATCGACGGCCTCGTCCATATGATGCCGGTCAGCGCCGACCTGCTGCCCGCCGACCGTCGCGCGGCGTGGCGCCGCGACCACCGCCCCGGCACCTATGAATTCTTCGAATGGTACGAGGCGGCCGACCTCGACGGACCCGAGGTGCGCGCGATGATCGCGACGCTGGCGCGCCGCAAGGTGCATGTCGACGCGACGCTCGTCGCCTTCGAGCCTGCCTTCTGGGGCGACGACCCCGCGCTCTTCGAACGCGACATCGCGCTCGACCATCCCGCGATGGTCGCGAGCTGGCGGCGCTTCCGCTTCGACATGGGCTGGACGCCGGCCGACCATGCCCGCGCCAAGGCGGTGTGGCCGAAACTGCTCGAGCTGACGCGGCGCATGTACGAGGCGGGCGTGCCGCTCACCATCGGCACCGACCAGGCCAATCCATGGATCGCGCCGGGCCGCAGCGTGTCGCGCGAGATGGCGCTGCACCAGCGAGCCGGCATCCCGGCCTGGGCGGTGCTGCGCATGGCGACGTCGGACGCCGCCAGGCTGATCGGCGTCGGCGACCGCACCGGCGCGCTGCGCAAGGGCCTCGAAGCCGACATCCTGTTCCTCGGCGCCGACCCGCGCGCCGACCTCGACCGCGTCGCCGACGTGCGCGCGGTGCTCGACAACGGCCGGCTGCGCGATCCCGCGCAGCTCCGCAGGCCGCAATGAAAGGACGCGTCATGCTAACCGCGCAACGCAAGCGCCTGATCGGCTTCGCCACCGTGACGCTCGTCGCCGCCGCGTGGACCGGCGCCTTCCTCGTCTGGCTGTTGCTCGATCCCAGCCTCAAGCAATGGACGCTGACCATGGCGATCGTCGCGGTGGCGACCGAGATCGGCCTGTGGGTCGGCGCGGCGATCCTTGGCGTCAGCGTCATCCAGCGGCTGCGCGCCCGCTGGAGCCTCAGCGCGATGCTGCGCGGCAAACGCCGCTAGCGGCCTTCGGTGGAACGGCCGGCCGCCCGGCTGGTTCTCGACCGGATGACGAGGATGAAGGACGTCGCCGTGCTCGGCCTGCTGCTGATGCCGCTGGCGTGCGGCCCGTCGCCCTCCCGGCAATCCGACGGGTCGGACGCCGCGGCTGCGCCGCCGACGGCGACCTCGCGGCCGGGCAGCGCCGCGGCCCGACCCGACCTGACCCCGCCCGCGCTGACCCCCGCGGCCGAGCGCAGCGAAACGGGGGCGCGCAACCTCCTGCTGTCGTTCGCGCGCGCGATCGAGCTGGCCCGATATGATCAGGCGCGGGCGCTGCTCAGCCCGGCCGACCAGTCGCGATGGAGCGCGCCGGCGTTCGCCGCGATCTTCGCCGATCTCGCCGAGGTCACCGTCGCCGTCCCTGCCGGCCAGCTCGACGGCGCGGCGGGCGAAGGCCGCTTCACCGCGCCGGTGACGGTGAGCGGGCGTGACCGGGACGGGCGACCGGTGCGGATCGAGGGAACGGCGGTGCTGCGCCAGGCTGCGGGTGCAGCGGGCGAGCCGCCGCGCTGGCGCTTCGAGACGCTGTCGCTCGACGTGACGCATTAGCCCGGCGGCAGGAGGAGCGAAGCCGCGATGATCATGCGCGAGTGGCGGGCCGAGATCCGCCGCGAATTGCGGGACGACTATGTCGACTATGTGCGGCGCACCGGGCTGGCCGGGTATCGCGCCACCCCCGGCAACCTCGGCGCCGCGGTGGCGGTGCGCGACCTCGACGCCGCGCGCAGCGAGATCGTGACGATCAGCTACTGGCGCTCGCGCGCAGCGATCGCCGCCTTCGCCGGCGAGCCGATCGAGACCGCGCGCTATTTTCCCGAGGACGATCGCTATCTGCTGACCCGCCCCGACCGCGTCGTGCATTATGAGGTGACCGGATTGGAAGCGCTCGGCGGCGCCGCCACCGGTGCCGGCGGCTGAGCGCGCCGATGCCGCTGCGCGAGATCGCGCTCTACCTGCTGCTGTGCGCGATCTGGGGCGTCACCTGGATCGCCGCGAAGGCCGGCGTCGCCGCGGTGCCGCCGCTGCTGTTCGGCGCGACGCGCTTCGTCGTCGCCGGGCTGGTGCTCGTGGCGGTGCTGGCCGCGAAGCGATCGCTCGTTGCGCCGGCGCGACGCGACCTGCCGCGGCTGCTCGCGGTGTCGCTGCTCATCATGACCGCCTGCTACGGGCTGCTGTTCTGGGGACTGCAGCATATCTCGTCGGGGCTCGCCGCCGTGCTCGAAATGTCGCTCACCCCCGTCGCGCTGCTCGCCTTCGCGCTGCTGCTCGGCGACGAGGCGTTCGACTTCGTGCGCGCCGGTTCGATCGCGCTCGGCGTCGTCGGCATCCTCGTGCTGTTCGCGCCGGCAGCGACGCTGTCGGGCGGGCTCGGCATCGCCGGCATGGCCGCCGTGTCGGGGGCCGCGATCGTCTATGGCTGGGGGGCGGTGCTGTCGCGGCCGCTGATGGAGCGCTACAGCGCGACATGGCTCGCCGCCTTCACGATGACCGTCGGCGGCGGGCTGCTGCTGCTCCTCGCGCTGCTGTTCGAACCGGACGCCGTGGCGATGCTGTTCGCGCCGTGGCCGGCGGCGGCACGCGCCGGCTGGGGGTTCCTCGTGCTGTTCGGCTCGCTGCTCGGCTACACCATCTACCTCCACCTGCTGCGCGTCTGGGGATCGTCGCGGTCGGGCACCTACGCCTTCGTCTCGTCGGTCGTGGCGGTCGCCGCAGGCCATCTGGTGTTCGGCGAGCCGATCACCGCCTCGGGCCTCGCCGGCATGGCGATCCTGCTGGCCGCCGCCTGGCTCGCCATCATGCCGGCGCGGCGCGGAGCGGCGGCGCCGTAAAAACGATCAACTCCCGTCTGTCGGCGCACTTTACACAGGGCGGTCCCGCGGGCCGCCCGCCGCATCGCCGCGCCGCCGTCAACGGCCGATTCCCGGCCTTGGCACGGCCGTTGCTTTTGCGAGCGCCGAACATCTTCAGGGAGCGTCATGAAAACCTATCTCATCGCCGCGGGCGTCGCCGCCGCGCTTCTCGGCTCGGGCGCGCAGGCCGCAACGATCGCGTCGACCTACGACACCTCGGCGTATAACTATGCCGGCAGCTACGGCTATGTGAACGGCGGCTACGCCGGCACGTCGACCTACAACGACATCGCGCGCAACTATCTGCAGTTCTCGCTGTCCTCGCTCGGCGCCGGCCAGTCGGTGACCTCGGCGACGCTCAATCTCAACTATTGCTGCGCCTATCAGGGCAACGGCACGCTCGGCCTCTATGCGACCACCGACGCCTGGAACGGCGCGACGCTGAGCTGGACCAACCAGCCCGGCCTCGGCGATCTGCTGACCACCTTCGCGCCGGTGGCGTTCGGCCTGTACACGCTCGACGTCACCGATTTCGTCGCGGCGCAATATGCCAGCGACGGCATCGTCAGCTTCGTGCTGGCCGACGCCGGCGGCGGCAACAGCTGGCGCTATTTCACCGGCGGCACGCAGACGCTCAGCGTCGAGACCGCCGTTGCGGTGCCCGAGCCGGCGATGCTCGGCCTGCTCGGCCTCGGCGTCCTCGGCATCGCCGCCGGGCGCCGGCGGAAGCCGCGCGCGTAACGGCTGAGCCCCCTCCGACCGAAAGCGGGCGGCGTCTCACCTGAGGCGCCGCCCGCTTTGCGTTTCAGGCGCGCGGCGCCATCATTTCGCGCACCGCCTTCAGCACCAGCGTCCGCGGCAGCAGCGGGGCGAGCGTCGCCATCGCCTTGTTGCGCGTGCCGGTGACCACGACGCGCTTGTTGCCCGCGAAGCCTTCATAGGCTTCCGCCGCCACCGCGGCGGCGGTCATCGGCTTGCCGGCGTCGGCGAGGCGGGTCTTGTCGGTGCCGGCGCGGGCGCGGAAGGCGCTTTCGGTGGGGCCGGGGCAGAGGCACGAGACGCGCGCGCCGGTGCCGCGCGCCTCCTCCCACAACGCCTCGGTGAACGACAGCACGAACGCCTTCGACGCGAAGTAGATCGCCATCATCGGGCCCGGCTGGAAGGCCGAGGTCGAGGCGACGTTGAGCAGGCCGCCGCGCGGGCCGGCGCGCAGGATGTCGGGCCAATAGCGATGCGTCAGCTCGACGAGCGCGCGGACGTTGAGGTCGACCATCCCGAGCTGCTTGTCGCGGTCGCTGCTCGAGAAGGCGGCCGCATCGCCGAAACCGGCGTTGTTGACCAGCACCTCGACCGTCAGGCCCTGCGCAGCGATCGCCGCCGCCAGTTCGGCAGGTCCCCCGGGCGCGCCGAGGTCGGCGGGGATGACGGTGGCCGCCGCGCCGGTCTCGGCGGTCAGTTGCGCGGCGACCGCGGCAAGGTCGTCGGCGGCGCGGGCGGCGAGGATGAGATCATGCCCCGCCCGGGCGAAGGCGCGCGCGAGTTCGACGCCGATGCCGCGCGAGGCGCCGGTGACGAGGGCGATCGGTCTGGCCACGGCGGTTCCCCTTCCCCAGGGCCGCGAGGATAGCCTGGCGCGCGCGGGAAACAACCGCCGCGGCACGGGGGTCCCTCGCGGGCCGGCGCGCGGCCCCTGGGCGGCAGCGGATCGCCGCGCCGCAGATATGTCCGCTTCCGGACCAACGGTCGCGGCGGGATGGTCGAGGCGTTAAGGTCGTCGCACTACCGAGCGAGGTTCGCATGAGGGATGTCGAATATTTCCTGCGCCGCGGCGCGCAGGAAGCGGCGCTGGCGCAGACGGCCAAGACGGCGGCAGCCGTCGCGGCGCATCATCAGATGTCGACCGCCTATTTCGAGCTGGCGGACCGAGCCCCGCCGGAGGCCGTCGCCGAGCCGGTCCGCCGCGGGGCGCCCGCGCCCGAGGCCTGAACGCGGCGGGAAGAACGGTCGGGGGGCGGCGTCAGGCCGGTCGCGGCCAGCACCCGATCTGCAGGCCGATCGGGCCGCCGCGGCGAGCCCCGCGATCCGCGCCCGCCCGGCGCCGCCCGCCCCGACCCGCGGTGCGCCCGACTGTCAGCCATCGTACCGTCGCTCGTCGCCCCCGCCCGGGGATGCTATTCGCATCGCATCGTTCGCACATGCCCAGGGCGCGAACGGCTGTGAGGCGCTTGGACTCCCGCCCCGATGAGAAAGGGGGCACGCCATGCGCCACCCCGAACGGGCGTTCACCCGCAACAGCCTGATCAACGCGCTCTCGCCGGCCGACCGCGCGCTCCTGCAACCGCATTTGACGCGCGTATCGGTCGCGCGCGGCGAGACGCTCGCCGCACCCAACACCGCCGTCGCATCGGTCTATTTTCCCGAAACCGCGCTCGGGTCGGTGGTGGCGATCTCGCCCGAGGGGCACAAGATCGAGGCGTCGATGGTCGGCTGGGAAGGGGTGACGAGCCTGGCGGTCGTCCATGCCGCCGACCGGTCGCCGCACCATGTGATCGCCCAGGTCGAAGGCGACGCCTGGCGCCTGAGCGCCGATGCCTTTCGTTCGGCGATGGCGCGCAGCGCGTCGCTGGTGACGATGATGCTCCGCTTCGCGCAGGCGCTCTACGTCCAGACCACCTATACCGCGCTGTCGAATGCCAATCACGGCGTCGAGGAGCGGCTGGCGCGCTGGTTGCTGATGAGCCACGACCGGTCGGAAGGCGATGATCTGGCGCTCACGCACGAGTTCCTGGGCATCATGCTCGCGGTGCGCCGGCCGAGCGTCACCACCGCGCTCCACGTCCTCGAAGGCCAGCATCTGATCCGGTCGCAGCGCGGCCGCGTCCTCATCCGCGATCGTGCCGGGCTCGAGGATTTCGCGCGCGACGCCTACGGGATCCCCGAGGCGGAATATGCCCGGCTGGTCGGACCCATGCCCAAGGCGAAGGAACTCGGGCAGCTCGCGCGTTCGCGCAAGGCCAGCCAGAGGCATGTCGATGCGTTGGGCGGCGATCCGCACGACTAGCGGCAGCGTCGCCGAGCGCTACCGCAGCCACGTCCCGGTCCGGCGATACGCTGCCCGGGCGGTGCGCGGCGCCCGCGCGGTCAGGCGAGCGGGCGCGGCCCCGCGATCGGTGCCAGCGTGGCACGCTCCTCGTGCAGCTTGCGCAGCTCGGCGTTGATGAAGTCGACGATGCCGGTCGACCCGCGCGCCGCATAGTCGGCGCGCAGCGCTTCCCATTCGGCGATCCGCCCGTCGATCTCGTCCACCGTTCGCGCCATCGTGCATCGCGCCTACGCGGCGGCGCCGGACGGCGTCAATGCTTATGTATGATATCGAACATAGGCGTTGCGATCAGCCGCCCCATGGCGGCGGCGGAACGTCGACGGGCCGCGCCAGGTCGAAGCGCACGCGGAACAGCCGGTTGGGCCGCGCCAGTTCATAGACGAACGCCGTGCCGGGCGCGACCTCGACCGCCCAGACATTGGTGTTCGACACGCTTCGCCCCTCGCGCGTGAACATCGCCTTCGAAAAGTCGTCGACCGGGAATTCCTGCCGCCCGGCGGTGCCGGCGCTGGCGGTGTCGCCGCCATATTGCGTCAGCGCGTCCTCGCTGCCGTCGCGGTGGCGATGGTCGTGCTTCAGGCGCAGCCCGGCCGGCTGGCGGCTGATCACCCAGGTGCGCGAGCGGTCCTCGCCGACGTGGAAGGGGATGCGCAGCTCGGTCGGCGAGCAGTCGCGGACGTGCATGACCAGCGCCTTGCCGGCGAAGTCGGCATCGGCCGGGTCGTTGGTCTCGACGCGGCCGGCGAAGGCCTTGCCGCACAGCGCCGAGAGCCGGTCGAAGAAGGCGTCCTGCGGGGTGGCGGGGGCCCGCGGGGCGCAGCCGGCGAGCAGGAGGGCGGTGAGGATGAGCGTTCGCATCGGCTATCCTACGCCGACGGGGGCTGGCGCCGCAACCGCACCACCGCCTCGTCGAGCGCGCCGAGGAAGCGCGAGCGATCGGCTTTCGAGAACGGCGCCGGGCCGCCGCCGACCTCGCCCATCGCGCGCAGGTCGGCCATCAGCGCGCGCTGCGCGATGGCGTTGCCGATCGAGGCGGCGTCGAACTTCTTGCCGGTCGGCGCGATCACCGTAGCGCGCTTCTTCAGCGCGCGGTCGGCGAGCAAGATATCGGTGGTGACGACGATCGAGCGCGCATCCGCCGCCGCGACGATCCAGTCGTCGGCGGCGTCGAAGCCGCTGTCGACGACGACGCGCTCGATCAGCGGCTCGCGCGGCACGTTGATATAGCTGTTGCTCACCACCTTGACCGGCACCGCGTAGCGGCGCGCGACGCGATACGCCTCCTCCTTGACCGGGCAGGCGTCGGCATCGATCAGAATTGCAATCATCGCGTCCACGTCCGATAGCCTCCCGCCGGTGACCGTGCCCGATACAAGATACGACGTCATCATCCTCGGCGCCGGCGCCGCCGGGCTGATGTGCGCGATGACCGCCGGGCAGCGCGGCCGCCGCGTGCTGCTCGTCGACCACCTCGACCGCGCCGGCGCCAAGATCCTGATCTCGGGCGGCGGGCGCTGCAACTTCACCAACCTGCACAGCGCGCCCGACCGTTTCCTGTCGGCCAACCCGCATTTCGCGCGCTCGGCGCTCGGCCGCTACACGCAGCATGATTTCATCGCGCTCGTCGAGAAGCACGGCATCGCCTATCATGAAAAGACGCTCGGGCAATTGTTCTGCGACGGCTCGGCGCACGACATCGTCGGCATGCTGCTCGACGAATGCGCCGCCGCCGGCGTCGACGTCCGCCTGTCGACCGCGGTGCAGTCGGTCAGCCGCGCCGACGGCTATCGCGTGGACACCAGCCGCGGCGGCTTCGTCGCGCCGCGCCTCGTGCTCGCCACCGGCGGGCCGTCGATCCCGCGGATGGGGGCGACCGGCTTCGCCTATGACGTCGCGCGCCAGTTCGGGCTGAAGATCGTCGAGCCGCGGCCGGCGCTGGTGCCGCTGACGCTCGGCGCCGAGACGTTGGCGGCGGCGCGGGCGCTGGCGGGCGTCGCGGTCGAGGGCGTCGTCAGCGCCGGCGGCGCCGCCTTCCGCGAGGCGCTGCTGTTCACGCACCGCGGCCTGTCGGGGCCGGCGATCCTCCAGGCCTCCTCCTACTGGCGGCATCGCGAGCCGGTGACGATCGACCTGGCGCCCGATCTCGACGTGTTCGGCTGGCTGAAGGACCGCAAGCGCGACCGGCCGCGCGCCGAGGCCAAGACGCTGCTCGCCGAGATGCTGCCCGGCCGGCTGGCGCAGGCGATCGCCGGCGAGCTCGGCCTCGCCGGCACCGTCGCCAACCTGCCCGACAAGACGCTCGACGCCGTCGCCCGGCGCCTCGGCGCCTGGTCGTTCGTGCCGACCGGCACCGAGGGATTCGCCAAGGCCGAGGTCACCGCCGGCGGGGTCGATACCGCCGGACTGTCGCAGAAGACGCTCGAGGCGGCGAAGGTTCCCGGGCTGCACGTCATCGGCGAGGCGGTCGACGTGACCGGCTGGCTCGGCGGCTATAATTTCCAATGGGCCTGGTCGAGCGGCTGGGCGGCCGGCCAGGCCGTCTGACAGCGATTCGCGCGCCTGTTCTTTTTGCGCAGCAATTTTCGCCCCACGTGACTATATGACGGCACGGTTGCCGTCCCGGAGGGCGGCGCAAGCGAACGGATATCGATGTTCAAAGGGATCAATCCCATCCGGATGGGCGGGCGCGAGGTGCTGCCGCTCGTCGAAGGCGGCAAGGGTGTCGCGGCGACCAACCACCAGTCGTCGGGCGCCTGGGCGGCCGCCGGCGGCGTCGGCACGGTCTCGGCGGTCAACGCCGACAGCTTCGATGCCGAAGGCAAGATCATTCCCCAAGTCTATCAGGCGCTGACGCGGCGCGAGCGCCACGAGGAGCTCGTCGACTTCGCGATCGCCGGCGCGGTCGACCAGGTGCAGCGCGCCTACGACATCGCCTCGGGGCGCGGCGCGATCAACATCAACGTGCTGTGGGAGATGGGCGGCGCGCAGCGCGTGCTGCAGGGCGTGCTCGAACGCGCCAAGGGGCTGATCAGCGGCGTCACCTGCGGCGCCGGCATGCCCTACAAGCTGTCCGAGATCGCCGCGCATCATGGCGTGCATTATTATCCGATCATCTCGTCGGCGCGCGCCTTCCGCGCGCTGTGGAAGCGCGCCTATTCGAAGGCCGCCGAATGGCTCGGCGCGGTCGTCTACGAAGACCCGTGGCTCGCCGGCGGCCACAACGGCCTGTCGAACGCCGAGGATCCGCGCGTCCCGCAGGATCCCTATCCGCGCGTCCGCGAGCTGCGCTCGACGATGCGCGAGATGGGCATTTCGGACGACGTGCCGATCATCATGGCGGGCGGCGTCTGGTACCTGCGCGAGTGGGAGGACTGGATCGGCAACCCCGAGCTCGGCACCATCGCCTTCCAGTTCGGCACCCGGCCGCTGCTGACGCAGGAAAGCCCGATCCCCGACATCTGGAAGCAGAAGCTGATGACGCTCAACAAGGGCGACATCCTGCTGCACCAATTCTCGCCGACCGGCTTCTATTCGTCGGCGGTCAGGAACACCTATCTGCGCGCGCTCGAGGCGCGGTCGGCGCGGCAGATCGCCTTTTCGACCGAGGCGGCGGGCGACCACCAGTTCCTGCTCGACGTCGGCGTCGGGCGCGGCAAGAAATATTATGTCACCCGCGACGACCTGCTGCGCGCCCGCGAGTGGAACGGCTACGGCTATACGCAGGCGCTCAAGACCCCCGACAACACGCTGGTGTTCGAGACGCCCGAGGAAATGAAGGTCATCCGCAAGGATCAGGCCGACTGCATGGGCTGCCTCAGCCAGTGCCAGTTCTCGAGCTGGGCCGACAACGAGACCAACTCGACCGGGCGCCTGGCCGACCCGCGCAGCTTCTGCATCCAGAAGACGCTGCAGGACATCGCGCACGGCGGCGACCCCGAGCATAATCTGATGTTCGCCGGCCATTCCGCCTATCGCTTCGCGCAGGATCCCTTCTATTCGAACGGATTCGTGCCGACGGTGCGGCAGCTGGTCGAGCGGATCCAGACCGGCGACTGACGAGCGACGGATGCGGCCGATCTACCTGACGGCCGGCCTGCTGTCGGTGCTGCTCGGGATCATCGGCATCGCGCTGCCGCTGTTGCCGACCGTTCCCTTCATGATCCTGGCGGCCTTCTGCTTCGCGCGCGCCAACCCGGCGTGGGAGCGCCGGCTGCTCGACCATGCGCATTTCGGCCCGCACATCGTCGCCTGGCGGACGCGCGGCGCGATCAGCCGGCGCGGCAAGGCGATGGCGGTGATCGCGCTCGCGGCGAGCAGCGTCGCGGGGCTGGTCATGCTCGACGGGTGGCTGGCGTGGATGCCGCTGGCGGTCGCGCTGGTCAGCGGCGGCTGGATCGTCACCAGACCTTCATAGTTCGCCACCTTGACCCTGTGGATAAGGTGAGTCGATACTCGCCCCCGGATTCGCAAACGGGGGTGCGGGAATCATGGGAGCGATGGCGCTCGTCGCGCGCAAACAGCCGGTGCAGCCGCGGGCACGGGCGACGGTCGAGGCGATCCTGTCGGCGGCCGCCGGCATCCTCGAGAAGGACGGGCCGACGCGGCTGACCACCAATGCGGTGGCGGCGCAGGCCGGCGTCAGCATCGGCTCGCTCTACCAATATTTCCCCAACAAGCAGGCCTTGACCGCCGCGCTGATCGAGCGATCGTCGGGCAGCCTCGAAAAATCGGTGCTGCAGGCCGGCCGCGACGCCCGGACGATGCTGTTCGAGGCGGGGCTGCGGCTGCTGGTGCGCAGCATCGTCCGGCACCAGCTCGACCGGCCGGGACTCGAACGCACGCTGGCTTTCGAGGAACGCCGGCTGCCGCTCCCCGACGGCGCGGCGAAGCGCGCCAACGCCGTGCTCCGCGCCTTTCTCGAGCAGCATCGCGGGCGGCTGTGGGTCAGCGACCTCAACGCCGCCGCCGACGACGTCCAGTCGATGACGCGCGCGCTGACCGAGGCGGCGGCCCGCCGCGGCGAGCGCAACGTCGAGGTCATCGAGCAGCGGATCGTGCGCGCGCTGCGCGGCTTCCTCTGCCGCTAGTCGCTACCCGCGAAGGCGTTTCGACAGGCTCGGCGTGAGCGCGTTGGGTCGTCGAAAGGCGGCGGCTTCAGACAATCGGGGCCTCGCGAGCGCTCACCCTGGGCTTGCCGAAGGGCGAGCGCCGCACGGCGCCGCGACGGCTAGAATCCGAACCTGAAGCGCAGCGCCGCGCCGAGATCGGCGCTGCGGCCGTCGATGTGACCGGGCTCGTGGCGCAGATAGAGATGCGCGCCGGCCTCGCCGCCGAACAGCGCCAGGCTGTACGCCGCCTCGACGTCGATCTCGCGGCCCGACGGGGCGAGGCTCGCCGAGCGCGCGTCGAAGCGCGTCGCCAGCGTCGCATAATCATAGTCGACGGGGACCGAGAGCCAGGCCCTGCCGCCGCTCACCCGCAGCGGCTGGGCGATCCGCACGTCGAGCCGGTCGTTGCCGAACAGCCCCGCCTTGGCGACGTCGAGCTGGAAACCCTGGCTGCGGATGCCGTCGGCGCGCGTGACGAGGCCGTTGCCGACCGCGGCGTTGGTCCAGCCCTGCCGCGCGCCGAAGCCGGCGCTGAAGCCGTCGCCCAGCGCGATGCGGGCCTGCAGGCTGGCGAAGCGCGTCGTCGCGCCGGTCAGCCCGAGCGCCGGGCCGGTCCAGCTGCCGAGCACGCTGTCGCTCTCCACCATCTGCGCGAGGCCGACGCGAAGCTCGACCGGGCCGAATCGCCGCGCCGCCTCGACCGCGAGCGTATCGACGCCGCCGTCGCGCGCCTCCCCGAAAGCGGCGCGGCGCGGATCGGCGGTTCGCGCATGGCTCGCGGCGAGGCCGAGCGCCCAGCGGCCGATCTGCCGCGTCACCGCGGTCGAGGTGGCGTCCTGCTGGACGATGCCGGTGGCGGTCAGCGGGGCGGCGCCGGTGATGAAGGCGCCGTCGGGGCTGCCGCCGCCGGTCATCGAGCCGAGCAGCGCATCGGCGCCATAGCCGATCGCCATTCCCATCCGCGTCGTCGCGTCGAGTCGCGAGGCGACGAGCCCGCTGCGCGCGCGCAACCGGTCGGCGGCTTGCGCGTCGACGCCGATCTGCGCGAGCCCGACCCACGGCCGGGTCGAGGTCGCGGGGGCGATGTTGACGAACAGCTGGCGATCGTCGCCGCCGAAGGCGACGCCGCGCGTGCGGTCGGCCAGTCGTCCGGCGAGCGGCCGCTGCGCCGGCGTCGCGGCGAGCGTGTCGGCGAGATCGACCGCGAAGGCGCGGTCGAAACCGTCGAGGATCACCGCACCGCGGAGCGCCTGGCCGAGCTGGACGCCGTCGCCGAGCGCGCCGCCGAGCGCCGCATTGTCGGCCGAGACCGGCACCGCGCTGCCGGCGAGCGAGGTGGCGCCGATCGGCTGGAAGGCGCGCGTCAGGCTGAGCACCCCGCGACCATATTGGCTGTCGGTGCCGGGCGCGCCGGCATCGATCGCCGAGGCGTAGAGCAGGTCGACGACCTGCGCCGCGGTGAGATTGGGGAAGGCGCTGAACAGCAGCGCCGCCGCCGCCGAGACGTTGGGCGCGGCGTAGGAGGTGCCGCTGTAGAGGAACGCCGTGCCGGTCTCGTCGAAGCTGCGCACGCGATAGCCGAGCGCGGCGAGGAAGTGCGTCGCGCCGCTGCCCGCCTTGTTGCTGAACGTCGACATGGCGGCGGGATCGGCGCTGGAGCCGACCGAGCCGGCGATGATCACCTGGTTGCGCGCGACGCTGTCGTTGGCGATGAGCGCCAGCGCGTCGGGCTCGGCGAGGCCGTCGTTGCCCGCCGAGATGACGATGACGGTGCCGGCGGCGGCGGCGCGCGCGATCGCGTTGCGCAGGTTGAGGTTGGCCGACGATCCGCCGAGCGACATGTTGATGACGCGGGCGCCGTTGGCGATGGCGACATCGATGGCGCGCGACAGCGCGTTGTCGCCATGCTGGCAGCCGTCGCCGTCGGCGCTGCAGCTTCCCGGCGTGTCGGTGCGCAGCGCCAGCAGCGTCGCGGCGAAGGCGGCGCCATGGATGCCGCTGTCGTTCTTGGCGGCGAGCAGCGTCCCCGCCACCGAGGTGCCGTGGCCGTCGGTGTCGTCGATGCCGCGGCCGGTGCTGGCGCCGGCGATATCCTGGCTGGCGCCGTGGATCCGCCCGCTGAACTCGGGGCTGTCGACGTCGATACCCGAATCGAGCACCGCCACGGTGACGCCGGCGCCGGTACCGCCGCGGTTGTAGGCGGCGATCGCGTTCATGTGGGTGGCGCCGTTCGACCGGTTATATTCGGCGGTCGCGTAGTTGACCGCCGCCGGCGTCGGGGTGGGCGTGGGGGCCGGTGCCGGAACGGGGGTCGGCGTCGGCGTCGGCGCGGGGGTGGTGCCGACCGGGGGCGGCGGGATGGCGACGGTTCCGCCGCCGCCGCCGCCACAGGCGGCGAGCAGCCCCGCGCCGGCGAGCGCCGTCACCGCGCGCCACCGCGCCCTTGCCGACATCAACATTGAGGGGGCCCTCGCCATACGCTTACAGCTTCATCAAAATTAACACGAAAGCCTTGCGCAGGCATGAATGAAAATGTCGCGGGTTTCGTCGCCCTGCCGCGCCCGCTATAGCGCCCGCCATGGACCTGTCGCGCGTCAGCACCTGGATCTTCGACCTCGACAATACGCTGTATCCGTCGAGCGCCAACCTGTTCGCGCAGATCGACGAGCGCATGGGCCGCTACATCGCCCGGCTGCTCGCCTGCGACCGCACCGAGGCCTACCGCGTCCAGAAGCATCTGTTCCACGAGCATGGCACGACGCTGCGCGGCCTCATGAACCATCATGACGTCGATCCCCACGAGTTCCTGAACTACGTGCATGACGTCGAGATGGATGTGCTCGAGCAGGATGTGCGCGTCATCGAGGGGATCGCCCGGCTGCCGGGGCGCAAGCTGGTCTTCACCAACGGCGACGCGCCCTATGCCGGCCGCGTGCTCGACCGGCTCGGCCTCGGCGGCGCCTTCGAGGCGATCTACGACGTCCACGCCACCGACTATATCCCCAAGCCCGACCCGCGCGCCTATGCCGGCCTCTGCGCGGCCTATGCCATCGACCCGACGAGCGCGCTGTTCGTCGAGGACATGGCGCGCAACCTCAAGCCCGCCAAGGCGATCGGCATGACGACGGTGTGGGTCAACAACGGCTCGGAACGCGGCGACCACGAGGCCTGCGCCAGCTACATCGATATCGAGATCAACGACGTCGGCGCCTGGCTCGCCGATCTGCACAGGGAGCTGGCGGCATGAGCATCGAGAGCGTCATCGAGGCGGGGTGGGAGTCGCGCGACGGGGTGAGCCCGGCGACGACCGGCGAGCTGCGCGCCGCGGTCGACGAGGCGCTCGCCGGCCTCGACGACGGCCGCTACCGCGTCGCCGAACCCGCCGCCGACGGCTGGCAGGTCAACCAGTGGCTCAAGAAGGCGGTGCTGCTGTCGTTCCGGCTCAACGACAATGCGCTGATCGCGGGCGGCCCCGGCGAGGCGCGCTGGTGGGACAAGGTGCCGTCGAAGTTCGACGGCTGGGGTGAGAACCGCTTCCGCGCCGCCGGCTTCCGCGCCGTGCCCGGCGCCGTCGTCCGCCGCGGCGCCTTCATCGCGCCCGGCGCGGTGCTGATGCCGAGCTTCGTCAACATCGGCGCCTATGTCGGCGAAGGCACGATGGTCGACACCTGGGCGACGGTCGGCTCCTGCGCGCAGATCGGCAAGGGCGTCCATATCTCGGGCGGCGCCGGCATCGGCGGCGTGCTCGAGCCGCTGCAGGCCAACCCGGTGATCATCGAGGACGGCGCCTTCATCGGCGCGCGTGCCGAGGTCGCGGAAGGCGTCATCGTCGAGCAGGGCGCGGTGCTGTCGATGGGCGTCTACCTCGGCGCCTCGACCAAGATCGTCGACCGCGCCACCGGCGAAATCTTCGTCGGCCGCGTCCCTGCCTATGCGGTGGTCGTCCCCGGCAACCTGCCCGGCAAGCCGCTGCCCGACGGCAGCCCCGGCCCGAGCCTCTACTGCGCCGTCATCGTCAAGCGCGTCGACGCGCAGACGCGCGCCAAGACCGGCATCAACGAGCTGCTCAGGGATTAACGCGGAAAGCCCTCTCCCCGCCGGGGGGAGGGGTGGGTGAGGGGCGCGAGCGGAGCGAGCTTCCGGGCGCCTGACCCCTCACCCCGCTCGCCTTAGGGCGAGTCGCCCTCTCCCCAGCGGGGCGAGGGAATTTTCGTCCCCTTCTCGCTCGCGCCTGCACCCGCTAGACCATCGGCATGACCCTCGACCCGATCGCGCTCGCGCAAGACCTCATCCGCTGCCCGAGCGTCACGCCGGCTGACGCCGGCGCGATCGACGTGCTGGCGGCGGCGCTGCGCGGCCTCGGTTTCGAGACGCATCTGCTGACCTTCGGCGAGGCGCCCGACGGGCCGATCCGCAACCTGTTCGCGCGGCGGGGCACGTCGGGCCCGCACTTCGCCTTCGCCGGGCATACCGACGTCGTGCCGGTCGGCGACGCCGCCGCCTGGTCGCTCGATCCGTTCGCCGCCGAGGTGCGCGACGGCCAGCTCGTCGGACGCGGCGCCGCCGACATGAAGGGATCGATCGCCGCCTTCGTCGCCGCGGTGGCGCGCGTCGGGTCGCTGCCCGGCTCGCTGTCGCTCATCATCACCGGCGACGAGGAGGGGCCGGCGACCTTCGGCACGCCGCCGCTGCTCGACTGGATGGAAGCGAACGGCCATATCCCCGACGCCTGCCTCGTCGGCGAGCCGACGAGCGCGCAGCGGCTCGGCGACATGGTCAAGGTCGGCCGGCGCGGCTCGCTCAACGCCTGGATCACCGTCAACGGCGCGCAGGGCCACGTCGCCTATCCCGACCGCGCCGACAACCCGATCACCCGGCTGGTCCGCATCCTCGACGCGCTGAAGGCGCGCATGCTCGACGCCGGCTCGGCCTGGTTCGACCCCTCCAACCTCGAGATCACCGACCTGACGGTCGGCAACGGCGCGACCAACGTCATCCCGGCGCAGGCGCAGGCGCGCCTCAACATCCGCTTCAACGACCAGCACCGCGGCGCCGACCTCGAGGCCTGGATCCGCGCCGTCGTCGCCGCGCACGCCCCGGCGCACGACGTCACGGTGAAGATCTCGGGCGAGAGCTTCCTCACCGAACCCGCCGCGTTCAGCGACACCGTCGCCGCCGCGATCACCGCGGTCACCGGCCTCGCGCCCGAGCTGTCGACGAGCGGCGGCACCTCCGACGCGCGTTTCATCCGCCGCCTCTGCCCGGTGGTCGAGTTCGGCCTGCCCGGCCAGTCGATGCACAAGGTCGACGAATTCGCCGCGGTCGACGACATCGAGCGGCTGGCCGACATCTATGCCGAGCTGCTGCGCCGCTGGTTCGCGCCGGCGCGCTGACGCCGCCCGCGCCCCCTCTTGCCGCCGCGCGCATCCGGTGGAATGTTCGGGCGATGGGCGACACCCCGGCCAGGCCAAAGCTGCTCGCGGGCGGCAATCCGCAGATCGCCAAGGGCGACGGCGACGCGCCGGTGCAGGCCTATATCGCGGCGATGCCGGGCTGGAAGCGCGCAGCGGGCGAACGGCTCGACGCGCTGATCGAGCGGACGCTCCCCGGCGTGCGCAAGGCGGTCAAATGGAACTCGCCCTTCTACGGCGCGCCCGGCCAGGGCTGGTTCCTCAGCTTTCACGTCTACAGCAAGTATATCAAGGTGCTGTTCTTCGACGGCGCCAAGCTCGATCCGCTGCCGCCGGTCGGCTCGAAGGACCCCAACGGCCGCTATTTCCACATCACCGAGGACGGCGAGATCGACGAGGCGCAGGTGGCGGACTGGATTCGCCAGGCCGCGGCGCTGCCCGGCTGGCTGAAGCATTGAGGACCGAGCGGGCATGGCGGACAAGACCCCCGCGCAGCTGATCGACGAGCGCATCGCCGAGCTCGGCGACTGGCGCGGCGACACGCTCGCGCGCGTCCGCGCGCTGATCAGGGAGGCGGTGCCCGACGTCGTCGAGGCGTGGAAATGGCGCGGCGTCCCGACCTGGTCGCGCGGCGGCATCATCTGCACCGGCGAGACCTACCAGCGCGTCGTCAAGCTGACCTTCGCCAAGGGCGCCAGCCTCGACGACCCGGCGACGCTGTTCAACGCGAGCCTCGACGGCAATGTCCGGCGCGCGATCGATATCCGCGAGGGCGAGACGATCGACGCGGCGGCGCTGAAGGCGCTGTTTCGGGCGGCGGCGGCGGTGAATACGGCAAGAGCAAAGCGGTGACGGCGGGCGATCTTCCAACAGAGCTAATGAGGCGCGCCGGCGCTGGCCGCGTGTCGGATTATGGCAGCTTGGTGCTGCGTGTCGTCGCGCCGATCCTGCTGGCTGTCGCGGCCGTCGATCCTGCTGCTGCGGCGGCACAGGAGCCACTGACTCGCGTCGCCGAGCCCGATATCAAGCGAGGCGCGACGATCACCGCCGACGACTACCCGGACGATTCCCTGCGCAAGGATGAGCAGGGCATGACGACCGTTGAATATGTGGTCGACGAGAGCGGTGCTGTGCGGCCCGGCAGCTGCCGCACGACCGCCACGAGCCGCTACCGCCGTCTCGACGAGCGAAGCTGTGAGATCATCGAGAAGCGGTTCCGGTTCAAACCCGCATTGTTGAATGGAAAGCCTGTCCCGGAAACCCGCTCACAAACGATCTTCTGGCGGCTTCCCGGCAACCTGCCCTCCTACCAGATGGGTGATATCGCGCTGCGAAGGGCGCATGCCGTCGGCGCCTGCCTTCTCACCAAGGATCGCGCATTGGCCGAGCGTATCGTCGACGCGCCGCCGGGCAGCGAGGCGCAGGCCGCCGCGACAAAGGCCTTCAATGGTGTGAGGCTCGGCTGCTGGAGCAAGTACGACAAACTGACCTTGCCGCCGCTGCTGCTCGCCGCGTCGATCGCCGAGCATGCCGTCGAGGGGCATTTCATCCTGAGCCAGCCCGTCAAACTGGTGGCGCCAGATGCAGCACCACCGCCCCAAAACGGCACCGACGGGCTCGCGCAATGCGTTGCGCGACGCGACCCGGCGGGCGCGCAGGCGCTGCTGGCGACGACCCCTTCGGGGGCCGACGAGGCTGTTGCCGTCGCACGGATCGTGCCGCACCTGTCGCCCTGTGTCATGGCAGGTACGACCCTCCGATTGAATAGGATATCGATTCGCTCGCTCGCGGCGCTGGGGCTCTATCGTCAGGCGGACACGAGCCCTTAACCCACGGCACTCTACATTGCCTCTCCGCGCGCATGCCGCTAGACGGCGCGCTCCATCATAAGGAGTGACCCCATGCGCCCATCCGGCCGCGCCCCCGACCAGATGCGCCCCCTCGAGATGATCCCCGGCTTCAATGCGCATGCCGAAGGCTCGTGCCTGGTGAAGTTCGGCAACACGCATGTGCTGGTCACCGCCAGCGTCGAGGAGCGGCTGCCGCCGTGGCTGCGCGGGCAGGGCAAGGGCTGGGTCACCGCCGAGTACGGCATGCTGCCGCGCGCCACGCACACGCGCGGCAACCGCGAGGCGGCCAAGGGCAAGCAGTCGGGGCGCACGCAGGAAATCCAGCGGCTGATCGGCCGCAGCCTGCGCGCCGTGACCGACATGAAGCTGCTCGGCGAGCGGCAGATCACGCTCGACTGCGACGTCATCCAGGCCGACGGCGGCACGCGTACCGCGGCGATCTCGGGCGCCTGGGTGGCGCTGCGGCTCGCGGTCGACGGCATCATGAAGGCCAACAATCTCGAGATCGATCCGCTGAAGGGCCGCGTCGCCGCGGTGTCCTGCGGCTTCTACGAGGGCACCGCGGTGCTCGACCTCGATTACATTGAGGATTCGGGCGCCGAGACCGACGCCAATTTCGTGCTGATCGAGGGCGGCGGCATCGCCGAGGTGCAGGCCACCGCCGAGGGCGCGGCGTTCGACGACGAGGGGCTGCTGCGGATGATGCGGCTGGCGCGGATCGGCTGCGACGAGATCTTCGCGATGCAGGCCAAGGTCACGGGGCGCTGACGCATGCCGGCGCGCAAGCTGTTTCCCGGGCCGCTGGTCATCGCCAGCCACAATGAAGGCAAGGTGCGCGAGATCGCGGCGCTGCTCGGACCGCTCGGCATGGAGCCGATCTCCGCCGGGGCGCTGGGGCTCGACGAGCCCGAGGAGACCGAGGACAGCTTCGTCGGCAACGCGACGCTGAAGGCGCTGGCATCGACGCGCGGCAGCGGCATGCCGGCGCTCGCCGACGACAGCGGGCTCGAGGTCGCGGCATTGGGCGGCCGGCCGGGCGTCTACACCGCCAACTGGGCCGAACAGCCCGACGGCACGCGCGACTGGGGACTCGCGATGGAAAAGGTCGAGGCCGAGCTGCAGGCGCTCGGGCCCGACACGCCGCGCGACGCCGCCTTCGTCTGCACGCTGGCGCTCGCCTGGCCCGACGGGCATGTCGAATGCTTCTCCGGCCGCATCGAGGGCCATCTGACCTGGCCGCCCCGCGGCAAAATGGGCTTCGGCTATGATCCGGTCTTCGTTCCGGGCGGCAGCGAGCTTACCTTCGCCGAAATCGAACCGAGCGAGAAACATGCGATCAGCCACCGTGCCCGAGCCTTCGAGAAGCTGGTCGCCGCCTGCTTCTGACGGCGCGCCCGCCGAGCTGGCGGTCTATGTCCACTGGCCGTTCTGCGTCTCCAAATGCCCCTATTGCGACTTCAACAGCCATGTCCGCGAGTCGATCGACGAGACGGGCTGGCGCGACGCGCTGATCGCCGACCTGCGGCACGAGGCGGCGCTGACCGACGGCGCGACGGTGGTGTCGATCTTCTTCGGCGGCGGTACCCCGTCGCTGATGGCCCCGGCGACCACCGCGGCGATCATCGACGCGATCGCGGAATTGTGGCCGGTGGCGCCCGGGGTCGAGATCACGCTCGAGGCCAACCCGACGAGCGTCGAGGCGGCGCGCTTCGCCGGCTTCGCGCGCGCCGGGGTCAACCGCGTGTCGCTGGGGCTGCAGGCGCTCGACGACGCGTCGCTGCGGATGCTCGGGCGGCCGCATGACGTCGCGCAGGGGCTGGCGGCGCTCGACGTCGCGCAAGCCAATTTCGGACGGGTGAGCTTCGACCTGATCTATACGCGGCCGGGGCAGACGCTCGCGCTGTGGGAGGCCGAGCTGAAACGGGCGATCGGCTTCGGCACCGAGCATCTGTCGCTCTACCAGCTCACCATCGAGCCCAAGACGCGCTTCGCCAGCCTGCACGCCAGCGGCAAGCTCATCCTGCCCGACGAGGAAGCTTCGGCCGACCTGTTCGAGCTGACGCGCGACATGACCGCGGCGGCGGGCCTTCGCGCCTATGAGGTGTCGAACCACGCCCGCCCCGGCGCCGAGAGCCGGCACAATCTCGCCTACTGGACCTATGCCGACTATGTCGGCGTCGGCCCCGGCGCGCACGGCCGTCGCCGCCACGCCGCGACCGTCAGGACGATGAAGCCCGAAGGCTGGCTTGCCGGGGTCCGGGGGCAGGGCCACGGCATCGCGGAGGAGAGCCCGCTCGACGCGCCGACGCGCGGGCAGGAGGCGCTGCTGATGGGCCTGCGGCTGACCGACGGGATCGACCCGCTGATCTTCCGGGCACGGACCGGCGTCGCGCTCGGCGACGCGATCGATCAGGTGTCGCTCGCCGCGCTGCGCGGCCTCGGCCTCGTCGCGCCCGAGGGCGGAAATCTGCGCCTGACGAAGGCCGGCGCGCCGCTGCTCAATGCCATCCTCGCCCGGCTCGCGGCCTGAGCGTTGCGCCCCGCCGCGGCGCCCTCTACGCTTTCGTGCATGCATCACCCCCGCCGAGTCGGACTGACCGCCTGCCTGCTGCTCGCCACGCCGCTGCTGGCGCAATGCAGCCCGGCCATGAAGGAAGGTGCGGGCCGCGCCAGCGATATCGCGACGCAGCCGGTGCGCGACGTCGGCCTCGACAAGGACGAAATCCCGGCGCCGCTCGTCGCCGCGGTCGCGAACCCCTATTCGCTCGCCGGCCTCCGGCGCTGCAGCCAGCTCGGCACCGCGTTCGCCGAGCTCAACGCCGCGCTCGGCCCCGATTTCAGCACGATCCCCGCCGATGCGGAGAACCGGGCCGCCAAGATCGCCGAAGCCGGCGGCCGCACCATCGTCAATTCGATCATCCCGTTCCGCGGGCTGGTGCGCGAAGTCACCGGCGCGGCGCCGGCGCAGCGCCGGCTCAACGCCGCGATCGACGCCGGCTATGCGCGCCGCGGCTTCCTGCGCGGGGTGTACACGCAGCGCGGGTGCAAGCCGGCGCTGTAGCGATCGTTCGCCGCGCGATCGATTTGCGGCCGTGATCGCATTGTAGTAACGTAACTACATAGGCGACAAGGTCGACGACGTGACGATATTTTCAAGCCGCGAATTCAATCAGGACGCCGGTCGAGCCAAGCGGGCGGCTGACAGCGGGCCGGTATTCATCACCGACCGCGGCCGGCCGCGCCATGTGCTGCTGAGCATCGACGATTATGAGCGACTGACCGGCGGCCGGGCGAGCATCGTCGACACGCTCGCCATGGCGGAGGATATCGATTTCGAGGCGCCGCGTCTGGCGGGGCTGGTGCGGCCGGCCGATCTTTGAGGCTGCTGCTCGACACCAATGTCGTATCCGAACTGCGCAAGGCGCGCAGCGGACGCGCCGACGCGGCGGTCGTCGCCTGGGCGACGGTGCAGCCACCGGCCCGCCTCTACATCTCGGCGATCACCCTGCTCGAACTGGAACTGGGCGTATTGCAGGCAGAGCGACGCGATCCGGCGGCGGGCGACGCGCTACGGCGATGGCTGGACGGTCAGGTGCTGCCATCCTTCGAAGGACGTATCCTGTCCGTTGATGCCGAGGTGGCGCGACGCTGCGCCCGGCTTCACGTGCCCGACCCGCGCTCGGAGCGCGATGCGCTCATCGCCGCGACGGCGCTCATCCATGCGATGAGCGTGGTCACCCGCAACGTCGCCGATTTCCAAACCACCGGCGTCGCCATCATCAATCCGTGGGTCGCCGTCGACGCTAGTTGATCTTCAGCGCCCCGACCTGCGCGTTGCGGAAGGCGCGCGGCGCCGGCGACACCGTCGAGAAGCCGCCGGGTCCGACCTGCTGGACCTCGAGCCCGCGCTCGGCGACGCCGTCGCGGAAGCGGAAGATGCCGTCGATGCCGGTGAAGCCGTCGTCGTCGTCGAGCAGCGTGCGCGGGAAGGGCGCGCCGATCTTCCAGCGGTCGCCCATCGAGTTGACGAGCAGCACCGCGTCATAGCCCATCGATGCGAGCCGCGACGGCGCGCCGCCGAACTTGGCGCGGTAGCGCGTCGCCAGCTGCTGGAAGCGGTTGTCGGGGACCGCCGCGAACCATGATCCGTGCATCCCGGCGATGCGCGACAACCCGGGCTCGCTGTTCCACAGCTCGGTGCCGAGCAGCCGGACGCCGGTGGCGCCGAACTGCTGCAGCGCCGGCAGGAAGCGCGGCGCCACCGTGCCGCTGTCGCCGATCAGCAGCGCCTGGAACGATACCGGCCCGAGCCGCTGCTCGACCGGGGCGACGGTGCCGTCGGCGCGCACGACGCCGCCCTGCGCGACCTTGGCGACTCGCGCCTCATAGTTGCTGACGCGCCGCGCCGCGGCGGCGAGCCGCTTGGGATCGCGCGGGTAGGTCTCGAGCGAGGTGACCTTGCCGCCGTTGTTCTGGACGGCGCGGACGAAGGCGCTCGACACGCGCTGGCCATAGTCGCCTGCCGGAATCAGCCCGGCGAAATTGGTGACGCCGCGCGACCGCGCGAAGCCGACGACGCGCGCGACCGACTGCTGCGGCTGGAAGCCCATGACATAGGTATTGCCGCCGGCCAGCGTCGCGTCGTTCGAGAAGCTGAGGATCGGCACGCCGGCGCTCGCCGCCGCCGCCTGCACCGCGCGCACGTCGGGGGCGAGCAGCGGGCCGAGGAAGATGCGATTGCCGTCGGCGAGCGCGCGGCTCGCCGCCGTCGCGGCGCCGCCCGCGGTATTGTAGACGGTGAGCTTGATGTCGCGGACGTTCGAATCGAGCAGCGCCATGTTGGCGGCGTTGGCGATCGACTGGCCGACCGCGGCGTTGCCCCCCGTCGTCGGCACCAGCAGCGCGACGCGGTGCTGCGCCGGCCCGACCTCGGGCGCCGGCGCCTCGACGACCGGCGCGGCCACGGGCGGCGGCGCCGCCGGCGCCCGGCGTGCCGCGGTGTTCGAGCAGGCGGCGACGCCGAGCAGCGCGATCGCGGTGACGCCGCGGCGGGCCGCCCGCGCCCATGGCGTTGCGGTTTGCGTCGACCCGCCTTGCTGCGTCATGATGGTCACATGCTTCTCCCTGAGCCGCTCGAACCCGGCCTCTATATCGTCGCGACCCCGATCGGCAATCTCGGCGACATGACGCCCCGGGCCGCTGAGACGCTGTGCCGTGTGGCCTTAATCGCGGCTGAAGACACCCGTGTGTCCGCAAAGCTCCTGCGGCACATCGGTTCCACGCGGCCGATGACACCCTATCATGATCACAACGCCGACCAGGTGCGGCCGCGGCTGATCGAGCGGATGCGCAGCGAGGCGGTGGCGCTGATCTCCGACGCCGGCACGCCGCTGATCTCCGATCCCGGCTTCAAGCTGGTGCGCGATGCGCGCGCCGCCGGAATCGCCGTGACCACGCTGCCCGGCCCGTGCGCGGCGATCGCCGCGCTGACGCTCGCCGGGCTGCCGACCGACCGCTTCCTGTTCGCCGGCTTCCTGCCGTCGAAGGCCGGCGCGCGCGCCGCGGCGATCGAGGAACTGAGAGCGCTCCGCGCGACGCTGATCTTCTACGAATCGGGCCCGCGGCTCGGCGCGACGCTCGCGGCGCTCGCGCAAGGGCTCGGGCCGCGGCCGGCGGCGGTGGCGCGCGAGATCAGCAAGCGGTTCGAGGAGACGGTCGACGGCGATCTCGCGACGCTCGCGGCGCGCTATGCCGACGGCGGCCCCAAAGGCGAGATCTGCATCGTCGTCGGCCCGCCCGGCGACGCGATGCCGGCGACCGCCGACGACCTCGATTCGGCGCTCGACCGCGCGCTCGCCTCGGCGCCGCTCAAGACCGCCGTCGCCGAGGTGGCGTCGGCGCTCGGCCTGCCGCGCAAGCAGGTCTATGCGCGGGCGCTCGAACTGACCGGCAGATGACGCGCCGGCGCGCCGAGACCTGGGGCCGGCGCGCCGAGGAGGTCGCCGCCTGGTGGTTGCGGCTCAAGGGCTATCGAATCCTGGCGAAGCGCGTCCGAACGCCGTTCGGCGAGGTGGATCTGGTCATCCGCCGGGGCTCGACGCTCGTATTTGTCGAGGTGAAGGCACGGCTCGACGCGGCGAGCGCGGCGGCGGCGATCACGCCGGTCAACCAGCGTCGTGTTTTGCGTGCGTCCAACGCGCTGCTCGCGCGTTTCGGGAAAGGTTGCGCGGCGGTTCGGATCGATGTGGTGCTCATCAGCCCCTGGCGGTTGCCGCGGCATATCGTAGGTGCCTGGACGGGCGAATAGGGTCGGAGAAGGACATGAGCGAGGCGATCGCGCATCTGGGGCTGCTCGAGGACGACGCCATCCCGCTCGACGAAGCGGCGCTCCTCCTCGCCGCGCTCGACCATCCGCACGTCGAGGTCGACTCCTATCTCGACCAGATCGCCGCCATGGCGGCGGGGCTGCTCGCCGTCGCGCCGCGCGCCGTCGCCGCGCGCGACCGCGCCGAGCAGCTGGCGATGCTGATCCACCGCCAGCACGGCTTTCGCGGCGATTCGACCGATTACGACAATCCCGCCAACGCCGACCTGTGCGCGGTGATCGACCGCCGCCGCGGGCTGCCGGTGGCGCTGTCGATCCTCTACGTCGCGATCGCGCGGCGCGTCGGCTGGGCCGCCGAGCCGCTCAACATGCCGGGGCATGTGCTGGTGCGCGTCGGGCGCGAGCCCGACGCGGTGATCGTCGATCCGTTCGACGGCGGCGCGATTCTCGACGGCGACGGTCTCGCCCGGCTGGTGGCGCGCGTCGTCGGCAGCCACGCCACCGTCGAGGCCGAGCATCTGGCCCCCTTGGGCAACCGCGCAGTGCTGGTGCGGCTGCTGTCGAACCAGGCGGCGCGGGCGCGCCGCGCCGGCGACCTCGACCGCGCGCTGGCGCTCCACGAGCGGATGACAAGCTTCGCGCCCTCCTTTACGGGGCTGTGGTGGGAGCGCGCCCGGCTCGAGCAATTGCTGGGCCGTGCCCGCATGGCGCGCGCGAGTCTCGGCGCGATGCTCGAGACGACGCGCGATCCGGCGCTGCGCTCGCGCATCCGCGCGGCGCTCGACGCGCTGGCCCGGTCGATCAACTGAGGGGCGTGGCGCCCCCAAGAGGGGCATCATGGCTTTGAAGGTCGCGGTCCAGATGGACCCGCTCGAGAGCATCAACATCGCCGGCGATTCGACCTTTGCGCTGATGCTGGCGGGGCAGGCACGCGGGCACAGCTTGTTTCACTATACGCCGCACGACCTCAGCTATCGCTCGGGCCGCGTGATGGTGCAGGCGCGGCCGGTGACGGTGCAGCGCGTCGCCGGCGACCATCATCGCTTCGGCGCGCCGGTCGAACTCGACCTCGGCGCCGACATCGACGCGGTGCTGATGCGCCAGGATCCGCCGTTCGACATGGCCTACATCACCGCGACGCACCTGCTCGAGCTGGCGCAGCGGCAGGGCGTGCTGGTCGTCAACGACCCCGCCGAGGTGCGCAACGCGCCCGAGAAATTGTTCGTGCTCGAGTTCGACCGCTTCATGCCGGCGACGCTGGTGACGCGCAGCCTCGACGAGGTGCGCGCCTTTCACGCCCAGCATGGCGAGATCGTCATCAAGCCGCTCTACGGCAACGCCGGCGCCGCGGTGTTCCACGTCGCGCAGGGCGACGCCAACCTCGCCGCGCTGGTCGAGCTGTTCAGCCATGTCTGGCGCGAGCCGTTCATGGCGCAGCAGTTCCTGCCCAAGGTCACCGAGGGCGACAAGCGAATCGTGCTCGTCGACGGCGTCGCCACCGGCGCGATCAACCGGCTGCCCAAGGCGGGCGAGATCCGCTCCAACCTCGCCGCCGGCGGCCAGGCGCAGGCGACCGAACTCAGCGCGCGCGAGCGCGAAATCTGCGAGGCGCTCGGCCCCGAGCTCAGGCGGCGCGGACTGGTGTTCGTCGGCATCGACGTCATCGATGGCCACCTCACCGAGATCAACGTCACCTCGCCGACCGGCATCGTCGCGATCGACCGGTTCAACGGAACCGATACGCCGTCGCTGATTTGGGACGCCATCGAGGCAAGAAGGACCGCGCAACCGCATGGATAGCTGGCTTACCGATCTCATCGAGCAGTCGGGCTATCTCGGCGTGGCGTTCCTGATGTTCCTCGAAACCGTGTTCCCGCCGATCCCGTCGGAGGTGATCATGTCGCTGGCGGGGTTCGAGGCCTCGACCGGATCGCTGTCGCTCGGCGGCGTGATCGCCGCCGGCAGCGCCGGCGCGATGCTCGGCAACACCTTCTGGTATCTCATCGCGCGCGCCTATGGCTACGAGCGCTTCAAGAAATTCACCGCGCGCCACGGCCGGCTGCTCACCATTCACCCCGAGGAGGTCGATCATGCCAAGGGCTGGTTCGACCGCTGGGGCGGGGCGGCGGTCGGCATCGGCCGCATCATCCCGACCGCGCGCTCGCTGATCTCGGTGCCCGCCGGCATCCTCAAGATGAGCCTGTCGCGCTTCTTCATCTATTCGGCGATCGGCACGGTGACGTGGACGGCCGTCCTGGCGCTCGCCGGCTATGCGCTCGGGCGCGCCTACGCCGATGCGGAGAAGTACATCAACCCGGTCGCCACCGCGGTGATGGTGCTCATCGTCGTCGGCTATCTCTACCGCTTCGTGACCTACGACCGCCGCGCCAAGGGCTAGTCTGCCGGGGACCCTTCTTGTCATACCCGCCGTCGCGGGGATGACAATGAGGAGGGGGCCTGTGCCCTCACGCCCGCGGATGCGCGTTGCGATACACGTCGATCAGCTGCGCGCTGTCGACCGCGGTATAGACCTGCGTCGACGACAGGCTGGCATGCCCGAGCAGCTCCTGGATGGCGCGCAGGTCGGCGCCGCGTCCGAGCAGGTGCGTCGCGAAGCTGTGGCGCAGCGCATGCGGCGTCGCCGACGGCGGCAGGCCGAGCCCGGCGCGCGCCGCCTGCATCGCGCGGCGGATCAGCGCGGCGTCGAGCGCGCCGCCCTTGGCGCCGCGGAACAGCGCGCCGTCGCGCGGCAGCGGCCAGGGGCAGAGCCCGACGTAGCGCTCGATCGCCGCGCGGACGATCGCGAGCAGCGGCACCACGCGCGTCTTGCTGCGCTTGCCGGTGACCACCAGCGTGTCGCCGAGCGGCAGCGCCGCCGCGGTCAGCGACAGCGCCTCGGCGATGCGCAGGCCGCTGCCGTAGAGCAGCAGCAGCACCGCCTCGTCGCGCGCCGCGATCCACGGTTCGGCGGCCTGCTCGCCGCTGTCGTTGACCACCGCCAGCGCCTCGGCGGGCGACAGCGGCCGCGGCACCCGCTTGCCGACCTTGGGACTCCGGAGCGCGGCGATGGCGTCGCAGTCGATGCCCTTGGCGCTCGCCAGCCAGCCGAAGAAGTTGCGCAGCCCCGACACCTCGCGCGCGACCGAGACATTGGCCAGCCCGTCGCCGCGACGCGCGGCGAGGAAGGCGCGGAAATCGTTGAGCGTCAGCCGCGCCAGCGCCGGGCCGTCGACCGGCCGGCCGAGATGCGGGCCGAGGAAGGCGACGAAGCGCTGGAGCGTCGCCGCATAGGCACGCGAACTGTGCGGCGACATCCGCCGGCCGTCGCCGAGCACGGCGCGCCATTCGGCGACCAGCGCCTGCGCCGGATGGGTCAGGGTGGGGTCAGCAGCCACCGGGCGATCATGCGCGAGACGACGCTGCCGAGGAAGGCTAGAAGCTCGCCGCCATGGCTGCCCTCGAAATTATGCGCCGCGCGCGAGCCGAGCGCCAGCATGCCAACGGGCAGCGGCGCGGGCAGCTTGAGGCGGATCAGCGCCTCGGAGCGGATGAGATCGGCGGCGGGGCCGAACAGGTCGGCGCCGCGCTCGACGGCGCGCAGCGTGACGTCGGGCCCGCCGGCGAACACGCTGCCGAGCGCCGCGGCGCTCAGCAGCTGCATCCCCTGCCCGCCGGCGCGCAGCGCCTGGTCCTTGCTGACCAGCGCCAGCGCCACCGCGTCGACGCTCAGGATGTCGACCCAGTCCTGCGTCACCACGTGGATGAGGTGGTCGAGCCCCTCGGCGTCGATCGCGGCCAGCGCCGCGACATGGATCTGCGCCACCGCGCCGGTGTGGCCGCGCGCATAGGCGAGCAGGTCGGCGTTGGCCTCGTCGAGCGCGGCGACGCGCGCGCGCAGCCGCGCCACCGCATTGCTCTGGAAGTCGATCACGCTGCTCATCGCCGACGATGGTAGCGCAAGTTGATTAACGCATCCTAGAGAATCGACTGGCCGGTCTTTTCCCAGTCGGCGGCGAAGGCGGCGAGGCCCTTGTCGGTCAGCGGGTGGTTGAACAGCGCCTTGATGACGGCGGGCGGGGCGGTCATCACCTCGGCGCCGATCTTCGCCGCCTGCAGCACGTGGATCGGGTGGCGGATGCTCGCCACGAGGATCTCGGTCTTGAAGGCATAATTGTCGTAGATCGTCTTGATGTCCTCGATCAGGTCCATGCCGTCGAAGCCGACGTCGTCGTGGCGGCCGACGAAGGGCGAGATGAACGCCGCGCCGGCCTTGGCCGCCAGCAGCGCCTGGTTGGCGCTGAAGCACAGCGTGACGTTGACCATCACGCCGTCGTCGGACAGCCGCTTGCAGGCGCGCAGGCCCGCGAGCGTCAGCGGCACCTTGACGGCGATGTTGTCGCCGAGCGTCAGCAGCTTCTCCGCCTCGCGCATCATGCCGTCATAGTCCATCGCCACCACCTCGGCGGAGACCGGGCCGTCGACCAGCCGGGCGATCTCGGCGATCACCTCGAGGAACTGGCGGCCCGACTTGTGGATCAGGCTGGGGTTGGTGGTGACGCCGTCGAGCAGGCCGGTCTCGGCGAGTTCGGCGATGTCCTTGGTGTCGGCGGTATCGACGAAGAATTTCATGGTCGCGAAGGCCTTGCGTAGCGGGCGATCCGCCTGCTCTATCGCGGCGGGAGACCGAACGCCATGCCGCAAAACGCCCGCCCGACGATCGTCACCGCGCGGCTGACGCTGCGCGCGCACGCGGTCGGCGACTTCGCCGAAAGCGCGGCGATGTGGGCCGACGCGGCGGTGACGCGCTTCATCGGCGGCCGTCCGTCGACGCCCGAGGAATGCTGGCAGCGGCTGCTGCGCTACGCCGGCCTGTGGTCGCTGCTCGGCTATGGCTATTGGGTGGTGCGCGAGACCGCCACCGGCCGCTTCGTCGGCGAGGTCGGCTTCGGCAATTTCCACCGCGAGCTCGATCCGCCGTTCGGCGACACGCCCGAGATCGGCTGGGCGCTCAGCCCCTGGGCGCACGGCCGCGGCTATGCGGCCGAGGCGGTGCAGGCGGCGGTCGGCTGGGCCGACGCGCAGCGCTTCGAGCGCACCGTCTGCCTGATCTCGCCCGACAACGCGCCGTCGATCCGCGTCGCCGCGCGCGCCGGCTACCGCGAATATGACCGCACCGGCTTCAAGGGCAGCCCGACGATCCTGTTCGAGCGGCGGACGGGGTGAAAATGCCGGACGGCGTGATATATACGACTAACGCAGTTGATGGAGAGCGCAGACACATGGCGACCGAGGCCCCCACGATCACCCTGACCGCGCCCGATCCGGTCAAGCCGATCTCGATCGAGCGGGCCGCCGGGCTGGTGCCGCTCAAGAGCGAGCAGCAGACCGCGCTCGAGGCCAAGGTCGAGAGCTTCGTCGACGATCTGGTCGCGCAGGACGCCAACAGCCCCGAATTCGGCAAGCGCGTCGATGCGCTCACCGCGCTCGGCCGGCGCGAGATCGCCGAGGCGGCGGGCTATTCGAACCGCTTCCTCGACCGGCCGGTGCGCGCGATGGATCCCGAGAGCGGCGTCGGCACCGACCTCGCCGAGCTGCGCCGCACGATCGAGGATCTCGATCCCGGCAAGCGCGGCGACCTGATGACGAGGAAGAAGCTGTTCGGCGTCATCCCGTTCGGCAACAAGCTCCGCAATTATTTCGACAGCTACAAGTCGGCGCAGGGCCATATCTCGTCGATCCTGGCGCGGCTGGGCAGCGGCAAGGACGAGCTGCTGCTCGACAATGCCGCGATCGATGTCGAGCGGCAGAACCTGTGGGCGACCATGGGCAAGCTCGAGCAGATGATCTACGTCTCGAAGGCGCTCGACGCGCAGCTCGAGGCCAAGGCGATGGAGCTCGAGGCGACCGAGCCGGCGAAGGCCAAGGCGATCCGCGAGACCGCGCTGTTCTACGTGCGCCAGCGCACCACCGATCTCCTCACGCAGATGGCGGTGACGGTGCAGGGCTATCTGGCGCTCGACCTCGTCAAGAAGAACAATGTCGAGCTGGTGAAGGGCGTCGACCGCGCCTCGACGACCACCGTCGCGGCGCTGCGCACCGCGGTGACCGTCGCGCAGGCGATGACCAACCAGCGGCTGGTGCTCGAGCAGATCACCAACCTCAACACCACCACCGCCAACATCATCGATTCGACCGGCGCGCTGCTGAAGGACAATACCGCGCGCATCCACGAGCAGGCGGCGTCGGCGACAATCCCGGTCGAGACGCTGAAGCGCGCCTTCCAGAACATCTACGACACGATGGATGCGATCGACACCTTCAAGCTGAAGTCGCTCGATTCGATGAAGACCACCGTCAACGCGCTGACCACCGAGGTCGAGAAGTCGCGCGGCTACATCGCGCGCGCCGAGGGCGCGGCGCAGGCGCGGATCGACGGCGGCGTCCAGTCGCCGTTCAGCGCCATCGAAGCCAAATAGGCGGCGGCGTTGGTCCTCGATCCCGATCGCGCGCTCGAACGCGCCGAAGACTTCCTGCGGCGGCATATGAAGTCGAAGGCGACACGCGAGGCGGAGCGCCGCGCGCGCCAGCGCGCGATCGGCGAATTCGGCCGCCGCGTCGGCCGCGCCGCCGCGGTGACCGGCGCCTCGGGCGCGGGCGTGCTCGGCTACGGACTGGCGGTGGCGCCGGTCGGCGCGACCGGGCTGATCGCCGCCGGTGCCGCGACGCTCGTCGCCGCCGGCGCCGCGCTGTTCTGGCCGTCGCGACGCCCGCAGGGCAGCGCGGCGCTGACGATGGTCGGCCTCGGCACGCTGACGCTCGAGGCGGAGGACTGGCTGCTGCGCCAGCGCAACCTGCTGCCGGGCCGCGCCGCGCCGTCGATCGATGCGATCCTGACCGAACTGCACGACATGCAGCCCTATCTGGCGCGGCTCGATGCCGCCGCGCCGCTCGCCGGCGAGGCGCGGCGGCTGATCGGCGAGCATCTGCCGCGGCTGGTCAATTCCTATCTCGGCGTGCCGGCGAGCGCGCGCGACGCCAACCCCGAGATCGCCAAGCGGCTGATCGGCGGCCTCGGCATCGTCGCGGCCGAGCTCAAGCGGCTGTGCGGCGAACTCAGTCGCGACGAGATGCTCAATTTCGAGACGCAGGGACGGTTTCTCGAGACGCGCTATGGCGCGGAAGACACAGTCGGCCGTTAAGCGAAATCCCATGCGTCCAGCGCGATGGCTCGGGCGTACCTAGCCGCATCGGCCGCTCCGGCCGCGCCTGGGGAGACATTCGAATGAAGAAGCTTCTGCTCGCCGCCCTCCTTGTCGGCGGCACCGCCGCGCCCGCCATGGCGCAGGACGCCGGCGACTGGACCGGCGCCTATGTCGGCGGCCGCGTCGGCTATGCCTTCCAGCCGAACAACGGCGACGAGACGATCCTGTTCGACCGCAACCTCGACGGCAGTTTCGGCGATACCATCAGCACCGCGGCGGCCCCGACCGGCAACGCCTTCTCGCCGGGCTTCTGCGGCGGCGCCACGACCGCCTCGACCCCGGGCAGCTGCTCGAGCGACAAGGATGGCATCGATCTCGCGGTGCACCTCGGCTACGACTATCAGTTCGACGGCGGCTTCGTGCTCGGCGTCGTCGCCGACTATGGCACGCAGGACGGCCGTGACAGCGTCACCGCGTTCAGCACGACGCCGGCCTTCTACACGATCACGCGCAAGCTCAAGGACAATTACTCGATCCGTGCGCGCGCCGGCTTCGGCACCGAGACGATGCTGTTCTACGGCACCGGCGGCATGGCGTGGGGCAAGGTGAAGAACAGCTTCGCCACCAGCAACACCGTCAACAGCTTCACCGGCTCGGGCAACGACACCGCCAAAGGCTACCGCCTGGGCGCCGGCGCCGAATATCGCCTCGGCACCAACATCACGCTCGGCGTGCAATATCTCTACACCAGCCTGAAGGACGACGACTTCCGCCTGCGCGTCGGCAACACCGGCACGACGCCGGCGACCAATCCCTTCCTGCTCGGCAACGCCGCCGGCACCGACTTCCGCCGCAGCGAGGACCGGCTGACCAGCAACAGCCTCGCCGCGACGATCAACTTCCGCTTCTAGTCGCGGACGCGCGCCACCGACGGGCCGTCCGGGCGACCGGGCGGCCCGTCGCCGTCGCGCGGGTCGTTGACAAGCGGCCGGCAGCTGACGCTTGATCGGCGCGGGAGGCGCGCCGCGGGGATGGCGACGAAGGGCAAGGCACCGACAAAGGCCGTCGCGGCCCGGACGCCCGGGCCGCGAGCGCCGCGTGCCGAGGGCCGGCCCGGCCGGCGGCGGGCGGCCGCGGTACCGCCGGCCCGCCTGTTCCAGATCTACTTCGAACCCTGGCAACGCGACCTGCTCGATCCGGCGTTCATTCCGTTCGACAATGCGGGAGTGCGCGCGGAGCGGCTCGAATTCGACGTGTTCGAGCGGCTCGCCGCATCGGACGCGACGGCGGGTGCCGCGCTGTGGGGGGCGCTGTCGTGGCGCTACGGCGAGAAGACCGGGCTGGCCGGCGCCGACCTGCTCGCGGCGATCGCCGCCCACCCCGGCCACGACGTCTATTATTGCAACCCGCACGTCCAGAACGAGGCGCTGTACCACAATATGTGGACGCAGGCGGAGACCGCGCATCCGCGCTTCCTCGACGTCGCGCGCGCGGTGTTCGCCGCCGCCGACCTGCCCGCCGACGAACTCGAGGCGATGCTGCCGTCGGACCGCTGGTCGGCGGCCAATTATTTCGTCGGCACGCCGAAATTCTGGTCGCTCTACCTGCCGTTCGTCCGCGGCGTCCTCGCCCGGGCGGAGGCCGGGCTGAGCCCCGAGATGCGCGCGCTGCTGCATTCGACGGGTGCCGACGATCGCGGGCTGCACGCCGGCGCGACCTATGTGCCCTTCATCGTCGAGCGGCTGTTCCCGCTGTTCCTGCGCAGCGCGGGGCGCAAGCTGAAGGCCCGGCAGCTGGCGCTGCCGCGCCGCGAGGCCGAGCTCAACGTCCATCTGAAGCTGCTGCGCGAGATGAAGGATGTCGCGCACCGCACCCGATCGCCGTGGCTCGCCGCCTGCTGGGTGAACTACCGCAACCTCTATCTGACGCAGCTGCACGGCAAGGCGTGGGCGCAGCGCTATCTGCGCGCGATCACCCCCACCGACGTGCGCTTCGCCTGACCGCGATGCTGCGCGTCGAGTTCGCGACGCTCGGCAGCCTGCCGCCGCACGTCGATGCCGGCGCCGCCGCGTTGATCGTGATGCCGTTCGTCGATGCCGCGCTGGCGCGGCGCGCCGCGACGCAGCTGGCGGCGCGCGCCGGCAGCGACGGCCTGCTGCTCGCGGTCTACGACGACCGCCGCGCCGGCTTCGTCGCCGTCGCCAACCGGCTGTTCCGCGGCTCGGCGAGCGCCAGCTTCGGCTATGTCGCGCAGGACGCCTTCGCCGGACGCGACTGGCTGGCGCGCGGCCGCACGGCGCTGGCGGCCGGCGGCGGCGGGCTGCTGGCGTTCAACGACGGCAAGTGGCGCGGCGCGCTCGCCGCCTTCGGGCTCGCCGACCGCCGCTGGGCGGCCGCCAACTATCGCGGCGATCTCTTCCATCCCGGCTACCGCAGCCATTATGCCGACGCCGAACTGACGGTGCTGGCGCTGGCGGCGGCCAAGCATCGCTACGATCCCGAGAGCCTGCTCGTCGAGGTCGACTGGGACAAGGAGGCGCGCGGCGTCGACGAGGCCGACCGGACGCTGTTCCGGACCCGCGCCGCCGCCGGGTTCGACGGCCGCGTCGCCGAGCCGAAGCTGCTGTCGCTGTTCGGCTGACCGCGCGCCTCAGCCGCTGTTGCGCAGCCCCGCGGCGATGCCGTTGATCGTCAGGTGGATGCCGTCGCGCACGCGCACGTCGCCGTCGCCGGCGCGGTGGCGGCGGATCAGGTCGATCTGCAGATGATTGAGCGGCTCGATATAGGGCAACCGCAGCTTGATCGAGCGTGCCAGCGCCGGCTGGCGGTCGAGCAGCGCCGGCTGGCCGGTGAGCGTCAGCAGCTGGTCGCGCGTCTGCATCCAGCCGTCACGGATCGCCGCGAAGATGCGGTCGCGCAGCGCCGCGTCGGGGACCAGCTCGGCGTAGCGCGCGGCGATCGCCATGTCGGACTTGGCGAGCACCATCTCGAGGTTGGACAGCGTGGCCTGGAGGAACGGCCAGCGCGCGACCATCTCGGCGAGCAGCCCGCGGTCGGCGAAACCGGCGAGCGCCTGCCCCGCGCCGTACCAGCCCGGCAACATGATCCGCGCCTGCGCCCAGGAGAAGACCCAGGGGATGGCGCGCAGATCCTCGATCGCATCGGACTTGGTGCGCGACGACGGGCGCGAGCCGATCTTCAGGTCGGCGATCTCGGCGATCGGCGTCGCGGCGCGGAAGAAATCCTTGAAGCCGGGCGTCTCGTAGACGAGGCCGCGATAGGCGGCGAACGCCGCGCCGCTGATCTCGCCGAAGGCGGCGCGGAAGCGCGCCAGGTCCGCCGTGGCGACCGCCGGCGGGCCGAGCGACGCCAGCACCGTCGCCGCCGCCATCGTCTCGAGGCTCGCGGCGCCCACCGCCGGATTGCCGTATTTCGAGGCGATGACCTCGCCCTGCTCGGTGATGCGGATGCGGCCCTGGACGCTGCCCGCCGGCTGGGCGCGGATCGCGTCGAACGCCGAGCCGCCGCCGCGCCCGACCGCGCCGCCGCGGCCGTGGAAGAGCTGCAGGCGCACGCCCGCGGCGGCGAAGACCTCGACGAGCGCCAGCGCGCCTTCGTGCAGCGACCAGTTGGAGGTCAGGTAGCCGCCGTCCTTGTTCGAGTCGGAATAGCCGATCATCACTTCCTGCAGCGACCCGCGCGCCTCGACCAGCGCGCGGATCTCGGGGAGCGCGAGATAGGCGGTCATCACCGCGGGCGCGGCCTCGAGATCGCCGATCGTCTCGAACAGCGGCACCGACATCACCGGCGACGGCTGCGCCGGCCGGTACAGCCCGACCTCTTTCAGCAGCAGATACACCTCGAGCAGGTTCGCGACGCCGCTGGTCTTCGAGATGATGTAGGTGGTGATGCAGTCGGGACCGAACGCGGCGTGCGCATCGGCCGCCGCGCGCAGGATCGCCAGCTCGCCCGCGGTCTCTTCCGAATAGTCGGCATAGGGATTGCCGAGCAGCCGGGCATGGCCGAGCTCGCGGCGCAGCAGCGCGATGCGCGCCGCCTCGTCGAGCGCCGCATAATCGTCCTCGACGCCCGCGACCCTCAGCAGCTCGGCGACGACGCGAAGGTGGACGTCGGCGTTCTGGCGAAGGTCGAGCGTCGCGAGGTGGAAGCCGAAGGTCTCGACCGCGGTGATCAGCTCGTCGAGGCGGCGGTCGGACATGCCGCCGTTCGCCGCGAGCGAGGCGCGCAGCGCCTGCAGGTCGGCGCGGAATTCGGCCGCGGTCGGATAGGGCGCGGCCGCCACCGAGGCGGGGCGCGTCGGGGCGCCGCCGGTGAGCTTCGCGTAGGTGGCGGCGAGCCGCGCGTAGAGGCCGGTGATCGCACGCCGGTAGGGCTCGTCGGCGCGCTGCGGCCCGGCATCGCCCGACGCCGCGGCGAGTGCCTCGATCGCAGGCGAGACATGCGCGAGCCCCGCCGAGATCGACAGCTCGGCGCCGAGCGCGTGCAGTTCGTCGAGCTGGTGGCCGACCGCCAGCTTCGCCTGCTCGCGCAGCGCATGGCGCAGCGTGTCGGCGGTGACGTTGGGGTTGCCGTCGCGGTCGCCGCCGATCCAGTTGCCGGGCCTGAGGAAGCGCGGCAGCCCGGCGACGCCGAGCATCGCCTCCCAGCGCGCGTAGAGCCGCGGCAGCACGGGCAGGAAGGTCTGCCGGAAATAGGAGAGCGCCGTCTCGATCTCGTCGGGAACGCCGATGCGCACGCCGCGCAGCGCGCGCGTCTGCCACAGGATGGCGATGGCGCTGCGCAGCTCGGCCTCGATCTCGGCGCGATCCGCCGCGTCGCTCGCCGCGTCGAGCGCCGCCATCGAGGTCATGATCGCCGCCTCGCGGTCGATGACGCTCTTGCGGCGCACCTCGGTCGGATGCGCGGTCAGCACCGGCGCCACCAGCGCCCCGGCGAGCAGCGCCGCGACGCGCCCGCGATCGACGCCGTGCCGCTCGAGCTCGGCGACCGCCGCGGCCAGCGTCCGGTCGGAGACCGCGCGCCGCGCCTGCCGGTCCTCCGACAGGTTGGCGAGCAGCGAGAAGATCAGGAAGCCGCGGACGAAGCGCAGCGTGTCGTCGAGGCTGAGCTGGTCGAGCCGCTCGGCGAGATGCGCCTCGGGCCCCGAGCCGCCGTCGCGATGCACCGCGACCGAGGCCTGGCGGATCGCCTCGATGCGCTCATAGACGTCGGTGCCGTCGAGCGCGCGGATCGCGTCGCCGAGCAGGCGGCCCAGATACCGAACGTCCTCGCGTGCCGCGTCTGCCGGCTCTGCCATCTCGCCCCCTTGCTGGGTCTGAACGCTCAGGCCTCGAGTTCGGCATCCCAATAAAGATAGTCGCGCCAGGTTTCATGCAGATAATGCGGCGGGAACGCCCGGCCGTGCTCCTGGAGCAGATGGGTCGAGGGCTGCGCGGGGCGCGACCGCAGGTTCATGTGCGCCTCCGCCGGCGTCCGCCCGCCCTTGCGGAGGTTGCACGGCGCGCAGGCGGTGGCGACATTGTCCCAGGTGGTGCGGCCGCCATAGGCGCGCGGCACGACATGGTCGAAGGTCAGGTCGTCGCGAACGCCGCAATATTGGCAGGCGAACTTGTCGCGCAGGAACAGGTTGAAGCGCGTGAACGCCGGATGCGTCGCCGGCCGTACATATTGGCGCAGCGCGATCACCGACGGCAGCTTCATCGTGAACGACGGCGAGCGGATCTCGCGCTCATATTGCGCGACGATGTCGACGCGTTCGAGAAAGGCGGCCTTCACCGCGGTCTGCCACGACCACAGCGACAGCGGATAATAGGACAGCGGCGTATAGTCGGCGTTGAGGACCAATGCCGGGCAGGCCTCGGGCGGAGCCAGAACATTGGGGTGATACATGCGTCTGCCGCTCCCTCGCTGTGGAGCAGCCGGCAGAACACGGGCCCTGTCACACTCAAGGCGGCCCCGACAGCCGTCCAGTCGACCTTTGACGCGCCTTCTACAACACGTCGTATGTCGGGCTCATGACACTACTTTATCTAGCGGTCGTCAAGCAGATCGCTGCCGGCGGCGCAACTGTCGGGCAATTTGACAGAATCGGCGCCCGCAGCGACGGTCGGATGCCCGCAAACTGGTGATTCCCGTGCGAATCTCCAACTTGGCACGCTTGCTGCTAAGAGGGAGCGGCAGTGAATGTAGGGAATTTCTCAGTGAAGCTTGGTGTTCTGGCTCTTGCGGCGGCAGCGATGATCAGTGCGACGGCGGTATCCGCCGAGCCGATCACCTTCGCGCAGTTTCAGCAGACGACCGGCGCGGACACGTTCCGTGTCACCAACGGCGCCGGCTCGACGGGCACGCTGTCGACGATCGGCGCGCCGATCGTCAATTTCTCGTTCCTCCGGCCGGGGATGCAGGCGGCGGGCCTCGGCAACAACGACGCCATCTTCAACCTGACCGGCACGATCAGCACCCCGGCCAACGTCATGGTCCTTCCCGGGCCGGATCCGATCAACCAGCTGGTCGACAGCGGTACGCTCTCGTTCACGCGCACGACGGCGGCGTCGGTCGGCACGGGCAGCCGGACCAATCTGCTGACCATCAGCTTCACCAACGCCATCCTGACCGGCTCGGTCGGCAGCACCTCGGGCTCGCTGCTCGCCTCGACGCCCGATTCGACGCTGGTGTTCACCTCGGACTTCCTGAACTTCGACAACACCATTGCGCGCGACTTCGCGCTGGCGCTGTCGTCGATCACCGGCGGCGGCCTCGGCCGCGCCAACGCGTCGGAAAGCCTGCGCGCCTTCACCGCCGACGCCACCGGCACCTTCTCGTCGGACCCGGCGCCGCTGTCGCAGGTCCCCGAGCCCGCCGCGCTCGGCCTTCTCGGCCTCGGTGTCATGGGCCTCGCGCTGCGCCGCCGCCGCCAGGCCGCCTGACCCTCTTTTCCTGACGCGCCGGCGGCGGCACAGTCGCCGGCGTGATCGTCACCCGCTTCGCGCCCTCGCCGACCGGCCGGCTCCACCTCGGCCATGCCTGGTCGGCGTGGCGGGCGTTCCGTTTCGCGCGCGAGCGCGGCGGCCGTTTCCTGCTGCGCATCGAGGACATCGACCCCGGCCGCTGCCGCGAGGAGCATGTCGCCGGCATCGTCGAGGACCTGCGCTGGCTCGGGATCGACTGGGACGGCGCGATCCGCCGCCAGTCGGCTCATCTCGCCGACTATGCCGCCGCGCTCGACCGGCTGAACGCCGACGGCCTGATCTACCCCTGCTTCTGCACGCGCCGGGCGATCGAGGCGGAAATCGCCGCGAGCGGCCACGCCCCGCACGGTCCCGAGGGGTCGGTCTACCCCGGCACCTGCCGCCGGCTCTCGGCCGACGAACGCCTGATCCGGACGGCGACCGAGGCGCACGCCTGGCGGCTCGACATGGCGGCCGCCACCGCGCGCGCCGGCGCGCTTCGCTGGCACGACGCGCGCGCCGGCGAGGTGGCGGCCACGCCCGAGCTGTTCGGCGACGTGGTGCTGGCGCGCAAGGACGCCCCGACCAGCTATCATCTCGCCGTCGTTCATGACGACGCGCTGCAGGGCGTCAGCGATGTGGTGCGCGGCGAGGATCTGTTCGCCGCGACGCACGTCCACCGGCTGCTGCAGGCGCTGCTCGGGCTGCCGGTGCCGCGCTACCACCACCACCCGCTGATCCGCGACGCCTCCGGCCGCCGGCTCGCCAAGCGCGACCGCGCCGCGACGCTGGCGGCGCTGCGCGCCGGCGGCGCCGACCCGCAGCGGCTCCTCGCCGATCTCGATCGCGCCTCGGCAAGCGGCGCGACCATGCCTATTTAGGGGGTGACAGCCACGCGCGACGGGAACAGAGAGACGTCATGAATACGTTCATCATCATCCTCATCGTCCTCGCGGCGATCACCACCGCGGTGGTGCTCGTGCGCGGCGTCATCACCATGGCGCAGGGCAAGGACATCGGCGGCAAGCAGTCGAACAAGCTGATGAGCTACCGCGTCGCCTTCCAGCTGCTGACGATCCTGCTGGTGCTGCTGCTGCTCTGGGTGGGCGGCCGCGGCGCGAGCTGATGGTCAAGCTCAACAAGATCTATACCCGCACCGGCGACGACGGGACCACCGGCCTCGTCGACGGCTCGCGCCGCGACAAGCACGACCTCAGGATCGAGGCCTATGGCGCGGTCGACGAGGCCAATGCCGCGGTCGGGCTGGTGCGGCTGCACACCGCGGGCGACGATGACGCGATGCTCATGCGCATCCAGAACGACCTGTTCGACCTCGGCGCCGACCTCGCGACGCCCGGCGAGGATTTCGCGGCGTCGCCGATGGCGCTGCGCATCGTGCCGCGGCAGGTCGAGCGGCTCGAGACCGAGATCGACGCGATGAACGCGGCGCTGGCGCCGCTCGCCTCGTTCGTGCTGCCGGCCGGCACGCCGGCGGCGGCGCATCTCCATCTGGCGCGCACCATCGTCCGCCGCGCCGAACGGATCGCCGTCGCCGCCGCCGCGCGCGAGCCGATCAACCCGCAGGCGCTCGCCTATCTCAACCGGCTGTCGGATCATCTGTTCGTGATGTCGCGCGCCCTCAACGCGCGCGCGGGCGGCGACGTGCTCTGGGTGCCCGGCGCCAGCCGCTAGCGGCCCCTCATTTTTGTGCGGCGCAGCGCGGTTGACTTGGCCTTGCGCTGTGACGCAAACGTCAACCCGAAAAAATCGCCTCGGAGCAGCGCATGAAGATTCTGGTGCCCGTCAAGCGGGTCGTCGACTACAACGTCAAGGTCCGGGTGAAGCCCGACCAGACGGGGGTCGAGCTCGCCAACATCAAGATGAGCATGAACCCCTTCGACGAGATCGCCGTCGAGGAGGCGATCCGCCTGAAGGAAAAGGGCGTCGCCACCGAGATCGTCGCGGTGTCGATCGGCGTCCAGCAGTCGCAGGAGACGATCCGCACCGCGCTGGCGATGGGCGCCGACCGCGGCATCCTCATCACCACCGACGTCGCGGTCGAGCCGCTCGGCGTCGCCAAGCTGCTCGCCAAGATCGCCGAAGAGGAGCAGCCGCAGCTGATCATCCTCGGCAAGCAGGCGATCGACGACGATTCGAACCAGACCGGCCAGATGCTGGCCGCGCTGCTCGGCTGGGCGCAGGGCACCTTCGCCTCGAAGGTCGAGCCCGCGGGCGACACGGTCAACGTCACGCGCGAGGTCGACGGCGGTCTCGAGACGCTGACGCTCAAGCTGCCCGCGATCGTCACCACCGACCTGCGGCTGAACGAGCCGCGCTACGCGTCGCTGCCCAACATCATGAAGGCCAAGTCGAAGCCGATCGCGGCCAAGACCCCGGCCGACTATGGCGTCGACGTGACGCCGCGCCTCACCAATGTGAAGGTCGCCGAGCCGGCGAAGCGCCAGGCCGGCATCAAGGTCAAGACCGTCGACGAGCTGATCGACAATCTCAAGAGCGTGGGAGTCCTGTCATGAGCGTTCTCGTCTTCGCCGACCACGACAACGCCAGCCTGGGCGACGCGACGCTCGCCGCGGTGACCGCCGCCGGCCAGCTGGGCGGCGACGTCCATGTCCTCGTCGCCGGCAAGGGCGCGCAGGGCGTCGCCGATGCCGCCGCCAAGGTCGCGGGCGTGTCGAAGGTGCTGCTCGCCGACGATGCCGCCTATGAGCATGCGCTCGCCGAGAATGTCGCGCCGCTGATCGAGGGCCTGATGGCGAACTACGACGCCGTCGTCGCCCCGGCGACCAGCCGCGCCAAGAACATCCTGCCGCGCGTCGCCGCCAAGCTCGACGTGGCGCAGATCTCCGAAGCCACCGCGATCGTCGACGCGAACACCTTCGAGCGGCCGATCTACGCCGGCAACGCCATCGCGACGGTCAAGTCGTCCGACGCCAAGAAGGTGATCACCATCCGCGGCACCTCGTTCGCCAAGGCGGATGCCACCGGCGGTTCGGCGAGCATCGAGAGCGTGTCGGGCAGCGGCGACGCGGGCCTCGCGAGCTTCGCGGGCGCCGAGATCACCAAGAGCGAGCGTCCCGAGCTCACCTCGGCGAAGATCATCGTCTCGGGCGGCCGCGCGCTCGGCTCGGCCGACGCGTTCAAGACGGTCATCGAGCCGCTCGCCGACAAGCTCGGCGCCGCGGTCGGCGCCAGCCGCGCCGCGGTCGACGCCGGCTACATGCCCAACGACTATCAGGTCGGCCAGACCGGCAAGATCGTCGCCCCGGCGCTCTATATCGCCGCCGGCATCTCGGGCGCGATCCAGCATCTCGCCGGCATGAAGGATTCGAAGGTCATCGTCGCGATCAACAAGGACGAGGAGGCGCCGATCTTCCAGGTCGCCGATTTCGGCCTCGTCGGCGACCTCTTCCAGCTCGTCCCCGAGCTGACCGAGAAGCTGTAGGATGGTTCAGCGGCGGCGCAGCCGCGCCGCCGCTGCATCGACCACGTCGAGCGCCCCCGACAGATAGGCGTCGAACTCGGCGTCGGTGACGCTGCGCCCGTCGAGAAAGCGGCGCAGCCGATAGGGGTTGGCGCCGGGCGCGTTGGTGCCCTGGTCGACGAGCGTCGCCGACCGGACGCGCTGCACCGCCAGCACCGGTTCGGCCTCGGGCTCATATTCGCCGCTCGGATAGCAGAAATGGGTGAAATGGCCGGGCGCAAGCCCGGTCCAGCCGGCGAGCCGCGCGCGGTTCTCGTCGAGCTCGGCGGCCAGCTGCCCCGGAGCGGCGCGGTGGCGATGCGTGTGCAGCTGCACGTCCATGCCGCGCCGGACGCAGTCGGCGACCTCGTCCGCCGTCATCGAATGGAACTGCCGCGCCTCCCACCAGTCGAGCGGAATGCCGAGCGACATCGACAGGTCGCGAAGCGCCGCCGCGCGATCCGCGACGGGCAGCGCTTCGATCGTCGCGGCGCGCGCCGCCACCTCGATCGCCGGCCGGCCGGCGCGCGCGTGCAGATAGTCGACCGCCTTGTTGACCACCGGCAGGTCGCGCCCGACGTACCAGCTCGTCACGTAGACGGTCGACGGGAGGCCGAGCGCGGCGAGCGCCGGCAGCATGTGCGTGTGCGTCGACGCCCAGCCGTCGTCGATGGTGATGACGACGGCATTGTCGGGCAGGTCGCCCGCCGCGAGCGCCGTCACCGCCGCGTCGAGCTCCAGCACCGGATAGCCCGACCGCTTGAGCCGGCTCATCCGCGCCTCGAACTGCGCCGGCGGCATGAACAGCCGGTCGCCATATTGGAAGCCGGGCGTCGTCCACAGCCCGTGATAGCAGAGGATGCGCAGCCGCTTCGCGCTGGCGCGGCGCGCCAGCGCGAACAGCCCGGCCGCCTCCGCCGCCGACAATATCGCCTGTTTCATGCCACCCGTGCGCATCGCTCGGTTCATAGTGCGCCGGGCGGGCGATCGATAGGCTGGATCGCCCGGAAAAGCTGCTAAGAGGGCGGCGATGCCCGACGCTGCCCCGCATATCGACCCGGCGCTGCTCGACGCGGCGCGCGCGGCAGCCGACGCCGCCTTGCCCGCCGCGGTCCGGCCGCTGCTCGATCGCTATCGCCAGGCGCTCGGCTCGATCGGCGGCGACGGCAGCTACAAGCGTTTCCCGCCTGCCGCCGCCGCGGTGCAGGACGAGCTGCTCGCCGGCTTCGGCGGCGAGGGCTTCGCGGCGGCGCATGCCGTGCTGATGGTCGAGGCGATCGCCGACTTTCGCGGCCGGGCGCCGGCCGAATTCTACCCGCCGTCGATCGTCGCCGAGTTCGAACGCGTGCTGGCGCGCATCCTGCGCAAGATCGCCGGCGCCGACTGGACCGGCTACGCCGGTCCCGACGACCGCTTGTGGAAGGATTTCGGCGTGGCGCTGCAGCGCGTCTTCCCGGCGGCAGCGTGGGTGGTGACCCCCGACGCCGGCTACGATCGCGGCTTCCTGCTCAGGGGTGGCGTCGCGCAGTTCCTGACCGCGCTCCCCTATATGCGCGGCAACGACCATTGGCTCACCTGCAACCTCAACGAATTCGAGAAGCAGCGCTTCAACGAGGCGGGTTTCCGCGAGCTGGTCCGCCTGCTCGCGGACGTGCTGAAGGCGCGGCCGCGGCTCAACGGGCTGTTTCTCGGCGCCAGCTGGCTCTACTCGCCGGTGCTGCCGCTCATCTCGCCGCGGCTCGACTTCCACCGCCGCCTCGCGCTGGCGGGCGGCGCGCGCATCTTCTTCGTCCAGGCGGGCGGCGCCGACAGCATGGCGCTCGTCGCGTCCGAAACGCGGCGGCAGGCCTTCGCCGACGGCCGCTACCGGCCCGACGACTATATCCTGATCTGGCGCCGCGACGCGCTGATCGCCTGGGCCGACGCGCAGCGGGCTTGAGCCGCGCGGCGGCCGCCCCTAGTCAGGGCGCGGCACAACGAAGGGCGAGCAGCATGAAGACGATTGGCGTGATCGGCGCGGGGCTGATGGGCAACGGGATCGCGCATGTCGCGGCGCAGGCGGGCTACGATGTCATCCTGTCCGACGTGGCGATGGACCGCGCCGAAAAGGGCCGCGCGACGATCGAGAAGAACATGGCGCGCCAGGTGGCGAAGGGCAGCCTCGCCGAGGCCGACATGACGGCGGCGCTCGGCCGGCTGACGCTCACCACCGATACCGGGCGCTTCACCGACGCCGATCTCGTCATCGAGGCGGCGACCGAGAACGAGGCGCTGAAGCTCAAGATCTTCGAGGGGCTGCGGCTGGCGCCGGCGACGATCCTCGCCTCGAACACCTCGTCGATCTCGATCACCCGCCTCGCCGCCGCCACCGACCGGCCCGACCGCTTCGTCGGGCTGCATTTCTTCAACCCCGTGCCGCTGATGGCGCTGGTCGAGATCATCCGCGGCCTCGCCACCGCCGATGCCACCGTCGCGGCGGTTCGCGGCTTCGCCGCGAAGGTCGGCAAGACCGTCGTCGAGGCGCAGGATTCGCCGTCGTTCGTCGTCAACCGCATCCTCTGCCCGATGCTCAACGAGGCGATCTTCGCATTGGGCGAGGGCGTCGGGTCGGTCGAGGACATCGACACCGGCCTCAAGCTCGGCGCCAACCATCCGATGGGGCCGCTGACGCTCGCCGATTTCGTCGGGCTCGACACCTTGCTGGCAATCATGCGCGTCATGCACGAGGGTTTCGGCGATCCGAAATATCGCCCGGCGCCGCTGCTGGTGAAATATGTCGAGGCCGGCTGGTACGGCCGAAAGTCGGGCCGCGGCTTCTACGATTATGCGGGCGAGACGCCGGTCCCGACGCGCTAGCGTCCAGCCACCACCGCAACAGAAGCGGCAGCAGGACGAGCAGGACCGCAACCGCGGGCTCCACCTCAGTCCCGGCCGGCGCGCGCCGCCGGATCGCGGGCGGTCATGGCGGCCTTGATGAAGGTCCAGACCGCGGGCGAGATCGGGCTGCTCACCTCGCCCGACCAGTTCGACATATCGTCCCACAGGCGCTGCGCGCCCTGCTTCATCTCGTCGTCGGCGATCGCCATGAACGGCGCGATCATTGCGTTCCATTCGACGACGAAGGCTTGCGCCTGCGGCGACTGCGGATCGAGCGGCAGCGCGGCCGCGATCCGAGCGTCAAGGTCGCGCCAGCCCTGCGTGTAGGCCTGCGGGTCGAAACCGGGCTGGCTCGCGGCGAACTCCGCCTTCTTCGCCGCCCAATGCGCCTGCTCTTCGGGGGAATAATAGCGATCGAGCACCCCCTTCCATTGTGGATCGGCCATGCTTCGGTCTCCTTCCTTGATGAGGTTGCACAGGATGTCGGTATCGAGCGGCTCGCCGCGCGCTAGGGCGGCTTGCGCCAGGCGAAGCGTGCGCTCGGCCTCTTCGAGCGCCCGGCGGTCGGCCGCCAGCGCGCCGAGCTGCGCCGCGATCAGCGCGGCGAGGTCGGGCGCGCGACCGGCCAGCAGGCCGTCGATCTGCGTGAGGCTGAAACCGGCGCGCTTCAGCACTGTGATCTGGTTCAGCCGCGCCAGTTCGCCGGCGCCGTAGAGGCGGCGGCCGCTGTTCGTCCGGAGTGGCGCAAGTAGGCCCCTCGCCTCGTAGAAGCGGAGTGTCCTTGAGGTAAGGCCGGTGCGTCGGCAGACCTCGGCGATGTCGAGCGGGCTGTTCATGCCGCGAGTCGTAGCGGTTGACCTTGGGTCAACCGCAAGCGGAAATCAGCGGAGCTCTTTTCGGATCACCAGCTTCAGTCCGCTCCACACCGCATCGACCGCGCAGACCTTTACGTCGACGAAGCCCAACGGCAGCGCGATGGCCCGGACGACGTCTTCGCTGATGTCGGTGTCGATCTTCGAGGCCTTCTTCGGCCAAGACACCCAGACCACCCCCGCCGGGTCGATCAGCGCGCGCAGTCGCAAGAGTTCAGCCTCCAGCTCGGCGCGGCGGGTCGTGAAGACATGCGCCACCTCGAGCCCCGGCTCGGGCGCCTCGAGCAGCCGCGGCGCCGCGTCGATCTCGGCGGCGACGCTGTCGGGCATGTTGAGCCGCCAGGTCCGCTGCCCGTCCTTCACCCCGAGCTTCTTCGCCAGCGGCGTTCCCGAATAGCCGGCGCTCATCCGAGCCGCGCCTGCGCCGCGAGCAGCGCGTCGCCGACGATCGTCGCCCAGGTGCGCTGGCCGGCGGCGTCGCCGATGAGATCCTGCCGGATCTCGATCTCGGCATAGCGCAGCGCCGCCGGATAGGCGTGGCGCGGCACGGTATAGTCGATCAGGTCCATCCGGTAGGGCTCGTTGTCGCCGACGACGAGGTCGCCGCGCGCGCGGAGGACGTCGAGCATGGCACGGGCGAAGCGCGCGTCGCCGCCGTCGTGCAGGATGCCGATCTGCCAGGGCCGCGGCGTCCCCGCCATCACCGGGGTGAAGCTGTGCAGCGAGACGAGCACCGGCGGCGACGGCCGGCGGGCAATCTCTTCGGCGATCGCCGCCTGGTAGGGGGCGTGGATCGTGTCGATGCGCGCCGCGCGTTCGTCGGGGTCGAGCGCGATATTGCCGGGAATGTCGGTGCCGTCGGAGCGTTCGGGGATGGCGTCGCGCGCGGTGGGGGCGCGATTGCAGTCGATGACGAGGCGCGAATAGGGCTGGTGGACGAAGGCGGCGTCGAGCCGCGCCGCGAGCAGCTCGCCGAGCCCCCGGATGCCGATGTCGCAGGCGATGTGGCGGGCGAGATCGGCTGCCGCCACGCCGAGCGTTCCGAGCCGGGCGGGGATTGCAATTCCTGCATGATCGCCGAGCAGGAGGAACGGCGAGCGCCCGTGCGGGTTCAAGATGGTGACGGGGGCCGGATCCATGGGTCCTGCTGCTTGCATGTCTTCCCTTTCGTTCCACCCGAAAAGCAATCGAGTGCCGCTGCTTACCATCAACCATGTCACGCAATACCGCTACCGGCAGCCGGTATCGTTCGGCGAGCATCGCATCATGGTGCGGCCGCGCGAAAGCTATGACCAGCGGCTGATCGAGGCGGTGCTCGACATCGATCCCGAGCCCGCCGAGGTGCGCTGGCTGCAGGACGTGTTCGGCAATGCGGTGGCGATCGCGCGCTTCGACCGCCGCTCGACGGGCCTGCGCGTCGCGAGCACGGTGCGGCTCGAGCATAATCCGGTGGCGAGCTCGTCGGTCGCGGTCGAGGGCTATGCCCGGCGCTTCCCCTTCACCTACGCGTCGGAGGACATGCCCGACCTGCTGCGCTCGATCGAGCGCCAGTATCTCGACCGCGCGCGCATCGTCGACGACTGGGCGCGGCAGTTCGTCCACCTCGACCGGGCGACCGAGACGGTGGCGATGCTCACCGACATGACCTGCGCCATCCACCGCGACTTCACCTATGTCGCGCGCCACGAGAAGGGCACGCAGGCGCCGATCGAGACGCTGCAGAAGAAGCAGGGCACCTGCCGCGACTTCGCGGTGCTGATGATCGAGGCGGTGCGGTCGCTCGGCCTCGCGGCGCGCTTCGTGTCGGGCTACGTCTACAATCCGTCGCGCACCGAGGGCCGCGTCGGCGGCGGCAACACGCACGCCTGGGTCCGCATCTTCCTGCCCGGATCGGGCTGGGTCGAGTTCGATCCGACCAACGGCATCGTCGGCAACCGCGGGCTGATCCGCGTCGCGGTGGCGCGCGATCCCTATCAGGCGGTGCCGCTGTCGGGCACCTGGAGCGGCTTTCCCTCGAGCAGCCTCGGCATGACCGTCGAGGTTCACGTCCACCTCGACGGCGAGCGCGCCGCCGTCGCAACGCCCTAGTCAGGACCCTTCCGACATGCTGATCCGTGCCGGCTATGAAATCCGCTTCGAGACCGACGTGCCGACCGCGATGCTGGCGATGCTGAGCGTCCACCCCTCGCGCAACCAGGATCTGCGGACGCACCACCGCATCGAGGCGGCGCCCGACCTGCCGATGTACGACTATCTCGACGGCTTCGGGAACGTCTGCACGCGCTTCACCGTGCCGGCGGGCGGCGTGACGCTGTCCGCCGATTTCGTCGTCGAGGACAGCGGCCTCGTCGATGCGCGCGCGCCCGACGTGCCGCCGACGCCGGTCGAGCAGCTGCCCGACGACGTGCTGATCTACCTGCTCGGCAGCCGCTATTGCGAGACCGACCGGCTTATGCAGACCGCCTGGGGCGAATTCGCGCATCTGACGTCGGCGCGCGACCGCGTCGAGGCGATCGTCGACTTCGTCCACGGCCACATCGCCTTCGGCTACGAACATGCCCGGTCGGACCGCACCGCGTGGAACGGCTACCAGGAGCGCGTCGGCGTCTGCCGCGACTATGCGCATCTGGCGATCACGCTGTGCCGCTGCATGAATATCCCGGCGCGCTACTGCACCGGCTATCTCGGCGACATCGGCATCCCGCCGGTCGACGCGCCGATGGACTTCAGCGCCTGGTTCGACGTCTATGTCGACGGCGGCTGGTACAGCTATGACGCGCGCCACGGCGTGCCGCGCATTGGCCGCATCCTGATGGCGCGCGGGCGCGACGCCACCGACACCGCGCTCACCACCGCCTTCGGCCCGGCGCTGCTGACCACCTTCGACGTGCACACCGACGAGGTCGACGACATCGCCGCGGTCACCGGCGGCTGATCGCTTCCCCCTGTCGCGCGGCGCCGCTATAGCCGCGATCGACATGAACGATCACAGCCCCGCCCCCGCGATGCTCGCCAAGACCGAAACGCTGGTCGAGGCGCTGCCCTATCTGCAGAAATATGCCGGCCAGACCTTCGTGGTGAAATATGGCGGCCACGCGATGGGCGATCCCGCGCGCGCGCAGGATTTCGCCGAGGATGTCGTGCTGCTGAAGGCGGTCGGCATCAACCCGATCGTCGTCCACGGCGGCGGGCCGCAGATCGGCTCGATGCTCAAGCGGCTCAGCATCAAGTCGGAATTCGTCGACGGGCTGCGCGTCACCGACGCCGCCACCGCCGAGGTCGCCGAGATGGTGCTCGGCGCGATCAACAAGGAGATCGCCGCCTGGATCAACCGCGCCGGCGGCACCGCGGTCGGCATCTCGGGCAAGGACGCGCATCTCGTCACCGCGAAGAAGGTGACGCGCACGACGCGCGACCCCGATTCGGCGATCGAGCGCGAGATCGACCTCGGCTTCGTCGGCGAACCCGAGACGATCGACCGGCGCATCCTCGACGTGATGACCAGCCAGCACGTCATCCCGGTGATCGCGCCGATCGGTGCCGGCAGCGACGGCGAGACCTACAACATCAACGCCGACACGATGGCGGGCGCGATCGCCTCGGCGGTGGGCGCGGCGCGGCTGTTCCTGCTGACCGACGTCGCCGGCGTGCTCGACAAGCAGAAGAACCTGCTCACCGACCTGACCCCGACCGATATCGCGGCACTGACCGAGGACGGCACCATCTCGGGCGGCATGATCCCCAAGCTCGAGACCTGCGTCGGCGCGGTGACCGGCGGCGTCGACGCCGCGGTCATCCTCGACGGCCGCGTCCCGCACGCGCTGCTGCTCGAGATCTTCACCCGCCAGGGCGCGGGAACGCTGGTCCGCGCCTGACCTTAGCCCTCTCCCCGCTGGGGAGAGGGTTGGGTGAGGGGCGAGCGCGAAGGCGCGAGGCACGATCCTGCGGCGGCGCCCCTCGCCCTCCCAGCTTCGCTGGGCGCCTTCCTCTCCCCCAGCCGGGAGCGAGGTTATTTGTCGATCGCGTTGGCCAGATCGATGTCGCGCATCGACAGCCCGTCGGCGTCGTGCGTGGTCAGCAAGATGTCGACGCGGTTGTAGACGTTGAACCATTCGGGATGATGGTCGGCCTTCTCGGCGAGCAGCGCGACGCGCGCCATGAAGCCGAACGCCTGCGTGAAGTCGACGAAGCGGTAGCTCTTGCGGATGCCGTCGCGTGTCGTGTCGATCTCCCAGCCGTCGAGCGTGGGCAGCAGCCGCTCGCGTTCGGCGGGGGTGAGCTTTTCGACCATGGCAGGCTCCGGCTTGGCAGGGGATGACCCGCCGCCTATGTCGCCAAGCATGACCTCCCGTCAAACCCCTCCCGCGCAAACCTTCCCGCCGACGCTCGACGAGATCGAGGCGCTGGCCCGCGCCGCGGTGGCGCGGCTTCCCGACACTTTCCGCCGGTTTCTGGATGGCGTCCGGCTCGAGGTGCAGGATTTTCCCGACGAGGAGGTGATGCGCGAGATGGGGCTCGAAAGCCCGTTCGACATCCTCGGCCTCTACCACGGCCATGCCGTCGCCAGATCGGTCGACCTGTCGGGCAACCTTCCCGACACCGTCTTCCTCTACCGCCGCCCGATCCTCGACGAATGGGCCGACGGCGGCGACAGCCTCGAGGCGCTGGTCGCGCATGTGCTCGTCCACGAGGTCGGCCATCATTTCGGCCTGTCCGACGACGACATGGACCGCATCGAGGCGGAAGCGGATTAGGCGCCTTCGCTCATTCGCGGCTGGCCGCCACCTTTCGCGCTCAGCCTGAGCGCTGGGGGGCGGAGACGGTAGCGGTCGGGCGACCGCCCTCTTAGCTCAGCACCGCCCGCGCCTGGCTGCCGAGATGCGCCAGCATCGGCACGGTGACCGCCGCGCCGCTGCGCGCGCGCTGGACGGTCGCGGCGATGCGCTCGGCGCGGTCGCGGTTCGCTTCGAGCCAGGCGTGCGTCGACTGGACGGGATCGGCGCCCGCGGCGGCGACGCGGCGGACGAGGTCGAGCCGCAGCTGCTCGAAATCGCGCACCAGACCCGCCACCAGCAGCCGCTCCCACGGGTCCGACGGCGTCAGCTGCGCCGCGACGCCCTTGGCCCAGTCGAGCCCCAGCCGCTCGCCGAGCAGCGTGTAGGCGCGCACCACCTGCGCCTCAGGGGCGCCGATGTCGGCCGACAGCTGCGCGACGCCGACCGCCCCGTCGAGGCTCTGGACGTGCAGCAGCTGCGCGGCGATGTCCGCCGGCGCGCCGGCGCTCGCGAGCTCCTGCGCCAGCCGATCGAGCTGGGCCCGGGGTTCGGGGCGCAGCAGATCGTCGATCTGCCCGGCGATCCGCTCGACCCCGGGGCGCAGCCGCGCGATGATCGTCGACGGCGTTTCCTTGGTATCGGTCGAGCGCAGCAGGTCGGACATCTGCACGCGCAGCCCCTCGGTGGCGCGGCGATGCAGCTCCATCTGGACCGCGGCGGGCAGGTCGGCGGCATCGATCGCGCGCCACAATCGGCGCAGCTCGAACAGTTCGCGCGCCGCGACGAACGCGGTGGCGACGTCGGCGAGCCCGGCGCCCATCTCCTCGGCCAGCTCGAACGGCAGCGTGATGCCGCCGCGGTTGACGATCTGGTTGGCGAGCTTGGTGGCGATCAGCTCGCGGCGCAGCCGGTGGCCGTCGATCGCCGGCCGGAAGCGCTCGACGAGCAGCGCCGGGAAGGCGGCGTAAAGATCGTCCGCCATGATGGGGTCGTCGACGACGATCGAGCCGACCAGCGCCTCCTTCAGCGCCATCTTGGCATAGGCGAGCAGCACCGCCAGCTCGGGGCGCTCGAGCCCCTGTCCGGCCTGCGCGCGCTGCGCCAGCAGGTCGTCGGCGGGCAGCCCCTCGACCGCCCGGTTGAGCTTGCCCGCCGCCTCGAGCGCCTGGATGACGCGCACATAGGCGGGCAGCGCCGCGGCGCCGCCGCGCTCGGCGACCGAGATCGCCTGCGTCTGCATGACGTTGTCGCGCAGCACCAGCGCGGCGACGTCGTCGGTCATCGCCTCGAGCAGCTCGTTGCGCGCCGCGAGCGCGACGCGGCCGGCGGCGACCTCGGGGTTGAGCGCGATCTTGATGTTGACCTCGTTGTCCGAGCAGTCGACGCCCGCCGAATTGTCGATGAAGTCGGTGTTGATGCGGCCGCCGCGCCGGGCGAAGGCGATGCGCGCCGCCTGGGTGACGCCGAGGTTGGCGCCTTCGCCGATCACCTTGACCCGCAGCGCCTCGGCGTCGACGCGCTGCGCGTCGTTGGCGCGGTCGCCGACGTCGGCGTGGCTCTCGCCCGCCGCCTTCACATAGGTGCCGATGCCGCCGAACCAGCAGAGATCGGCGGGCGCCTTGAGGATCGCCTGCATGAGCTCGGCCGGCGTCAGCTCGTCGGCGTCGACGCCGAGCATCGCCCTGACCTCGGGGGTGAGCGGGATCGACTTCTGGTCGCGCGGGAAGACGCCGCCGCCGCTCGAGATCAGCGCCGCGTCGTAATCGGCCCAGGACGAGCGCGGCAGCGCGAACAGCCGCGCGCGCTCGGCATAGCTCGCCGCCGCGTCGGGATCGGGATCGAGGAAGATGTGGCGATGATCGAACGCCGCGACGAGCTTCAGCGACGTCGACAGCAGCATGCCGTTGCCGAATACGTCGCCCGACATGTCGCCGACGCCGACGACGCGAACCTCGTCGGTCTGGACGTCGATGCCCATCTCGCGGAAGTGGCGCTGGACCGAGATCCACGCGCCCTTGGCGGTGATGCCCATCGCCTTGTGGTCGTAGCCGTAGCGGCCGCCGCTGGCGAAGGCGTCGCCGAGCCAGAAGCCATGGTCCTCCGAGATCGCGTTGGCGACGTCGGAGAAGGTCGCGGTGCCCTTGTCGGCGGCGACGACCAGATAGGGATCGTTGGCATCGTGGCGGACGACGAACGGCGGCGGCGCCACCGCGCCGTCGCGCAGATCGTCGGTGATCGACAGCAGCGCGCGGATGAACACGCGGTAGCTTTCGGTGCCCTCGGCGAGCCAGGCGTCGCGGTCGGCCGGGCTCGGCAGCTGCTTGGGATAGAAGCCGCCCTTGGCGCCGGTCGGCACGATGACGGCGTTCTTGACCATCTGCGCCTTGACGAGCCCGAGCACCTCGGTGCGGAAGTCGTCGCGGCGGTCGGACCAGCGCAGCCCGCCGCGCGCGATCGGCCCGCCGCGCAGGTGGACGCCCTCAACGCGCGGGCTGTACACCCAGATCTCGCGATAGGGCACCGGCGGCGGCAAATTGGGCACCAGCGACGGATCGAGCTTGAACGCCAGCGCCTCGGGCCCGCCGGGATAGAAGGCGTTGGTGCGGAGCGTCGCCTCGATGACGCGGCGGTAGAGGCGGAGGATGCGGTCGTCGTCGATCGCCTTCACATTGGCGAGCGAGGCCTGCAGCCGCGCGTTGATCGCGCGTTCGGCATGGCCGCGATCGCCTTCGGCCGCCGGATCGAAGCGCGCGACGAACATCGCGACGAGATCGCGCGTGATGTGCGGATAGGCGCGCAGCGCGTTGACGATCGTCGGCTGGCCGTAGGCGACGCCGGTCTGGCGCAGATAGCGGAAATAGGCGCGCAGCCAGGCGACCGCGCGCGCGTCGAGCCCGACGCCGAGCACCAGCGCGTTGAAGACGTCGTTCTCCTGCGCGCCGGTCAGCACCGCGCGCAGCGCCGGTTCGACGCGCGCGCGCGCATCGGCGAGGTCGACGGGGCTGCCGTCGGCGGTCTCGAGCAGGAAGTCGTGGATCCAGCCGAGGCGGCCCTTGGCGAGATCGAAGGGATATTCCTCGATGACGCGCAGCCCGAAATGCTCGAGCACCGGCACCACGTCGGACAGCGGGATCACCTGGCCGAGCCGATAGATCTTGGCGCGCAGCTGGTGCGGCGCGTCGCCGTCGCGGCGGTAGAGATAGGCGTCGCGGTCGGCCTCGCCGGCGAGCGCGGTCAGCCGCAGCACGTCGGTCGCGGCGTCGGTGGCGCCGAACTGCGCCTGATAGGCGGCCGAAAAGGCGCCGCCGTGGCTGAGCGCCAGCCGCGCCGCGCGCGTCGCGCCCGCCTGTTCGGCGAGCGCCGCCTCGAGGCTGTCGCCCCAGCCGCGCACCAGCGCGCCGAGCCGCGCGTCGAGCAGCGCCTCGTCGACCGGCGGCACCTGCCCGGGCGTGGTGCTGAGGATATAGTGGACGCGCGCCAGCCCCTCGGCGCGCAGCTCGACGTCGTAGCGCGACAGCCGCGCCGCGAATGCCTCGGTGAGCATGGTGCCGACCGCTTCGCGCACCCCGCTGGTGTAGGCGTCGCGCGGCACGAACACGAGCACCGACGCGAAGCGCTCGAACGGATCCTGGCGGACGAACAGCTTGGGGCGCGGCCGGTCGAGCAGCGACAGCAGCCCTTCGGCGATCACCTTGAGCCGGCCGGCGTCGAGCTGGAACAGCTCGTCCTTGGGCAGCGATTCGAGCACATGCGTCAGCGCCTTGCCCGCGTGGCTGCGCGCGTCGAAGCGCAGCAGCGCGTTGACCTCCTCGGCCTTGCGGCGGAGCAGCGGCACGGTGCGCGGCGGCGCGTTCAAGGCCTGGCTGGTGAACAGCCCGACGAAGCGCTTCTCGCCGACGACGGTGCCCGCCGCGTCGAACTGCTTGACGCCGACATAGTCGAAATAGGCGCGGCGATGGACGGTCGACAGGATGCTCGCCTTGGTGATCAGCACCGGTTCGCGGCCGACGAGGAAGCGGCGCAGCCCGGCGGGGATCGTCTCGAAGCCCTGCGCGCCCTTCCAGATCGCCACGTCGTCGCGCAGCAGCCCCAGCCCGCGCTCGCTGACCGGCGCGAAGCCCGGCTCGGTCGCCGGCTGGTCGAAGCGATAATGGTGGAAGCCGAGCAGCGTGAAATTGTCCTGCGCCAGCCATTCGAGGAAGGCCGCCGCCTCGCCGTCGCCGGCGGCGTCGGCGGCGAGCGTCGTCGCCGCCTTGCGCAGCTCGTCGAGCATCGCCGGCCAGTCGTCGACCGCGGCGCGCACGTCGGCGAGCACCGCTTCGAGCTGGTCGACCAGCTCGCCGCGCGCGCGCGCGCCGACGCGCTCGAGCTCGATGTAGATCAGCGATTCGCGCGTGCCGCCGTCGGCGCCGATGCCGGCGAGCCTGCCGTCGGCATCCCGCGCCGCCTCGATGATCGGATGCAGCAGCCGGTCGATCGACAGGCCGTGCGCGCCGATCGCCGCCGACACCGAATCGACGAGGAAGGGCATGTCGTCGTTGACGATGGCGAGCGCCATGCGGCGGCGACCGGGCTGGCCCTCGAGCGATTCGAGCCGGATCGCCGGCCGGCCGGGGGTGCGCACCGCGGCGGTCGCGGCGACGAAGTCGACGATGCGCGCCGCCTCCTCGGCGGTCAGGCCGGCGACCTCGTCGGGCAGCGCGCCGGCGAACAGCGCGTCGGCGAGGGCGTGGCGGATCGGGTGGTTCGAGAACTGATCGACGAGCGGCTCGATGGCCGCCGGGCGCGCGGACATGCGCATCTACTCCCCATGGATTGCCCGTGACCGGGCTTCGATCGCTGGCTTATGCGGCGTTGGCCGCGCGGCGGCAAGGCCGCAGGGCGCGCGGCAGCCATGCCGTCGCGGCATGGCGCGGCGGCGTCACCGCGGCAACGCGCCGCTCAGGCGGCGCGTCCTTTCACGCGAACGGGTCGATCGCCGGCGGCGCCGCGCCGCGCGTGACGCGGACCAGCCCGCCGATTTCCGCGGCGAGCCGGCGCGCCATCTCGGGCGACACCACCTGCGTCCAGCTGACGACGCCGTGGATCAGGTCGATCGCCTCGCCGTCGCTCGCCAGCGGCAGCAGCACGCCGCGGCACAGCAGCTCGCTCCCCGGCGCGACGGCGATCTCGTCGGCGAAGCCGACCGGCGCGCGCGCCGCCAGCACCTGCGGTACGCGCGCGATCAGCTGCGCGACCAGCGCCGCCTCGGGCAGGTCGCCCGCCGCCGCCGCCGCACCGGGCGCCGCCGGCGCGCGCAGCCGCGGCCCGACGAAGCGCAGCACCGGCGCCGCGTCGCCGCCGCCGACCGCGATCTCCAGCAGCACGCTGTGCGGCGCGAAGCCGCCGAGCTCGACGAGGTCGAGATCCGCCGGCGACGGCAGCGCCCGCCCCTGCAGCAGCGACGCCCAATAGACATAGGCGCGCGCGTTCATCCGCCGCTCGTCGGCGTCGCGGAAGCGCGGCGGCGCGTCGAACCCCGGCTCGATCGCCACCACCCCGTCGTCGTCGTCCACCGCCGGACCCATCGTGCGACCCCCGCAAACCCGCGCCGAGCATCGCCCGCCGATGGTTGCCAAGCGGTTAAAGCGCCGGCGCGGCGCGGCGTCGCTTGTGTTGCGCCGGCACCGCTGTTAAGAGCCGCCCCCGTGCCGCTTTAGCTCAGCCGGTAGAGCACATCATTCGTAATGATGGGGTCGCGTGTTCGAGTCACGCAAGCGGCACCACTTTTTCAATGCCTTACATGGATGAATACTCTGCCTCATGGGCAGGGTAAGCGTCTGTATAAGCAAGCTGCCGGCCCTGCCACGCGGGATGGCGTTGCACCGCAGTAGCTAGCGCGCCGGCCGATGGAGGCCGGTGCCGATGATCGACCGTAAGGTCGAAAGGCCGAGGCGCCAGGTCAGATAGAGAATCGTGGCGCCGAGCAACGCGCCGATGGGAATGATCCACCCGCCGAGCACGTCTTCGCCGATGGGCGCGCGGGTCCGGCCGAGAGAGAAGGACGGGTCGTCGCCGGCGACGACCCAGAGACCGATCTGCGCGGGCGCAAAGGGTTCGTACAGCGCCATGGCGACCAGCAGCAGGCCGAAGCCATAGCCGGCGATCGACGCCGTCAGGAGCGCCAGCCCCTTGACGCCGCGGCCAGCGATCAACCGCGCGGCGCGGAGCGCCCGCCCTGGCGAGGGGCGAGCTGGCGCGCTGGTCAAACGATCGGCGAGATACAGGCTTGCCAGATCGCGTGGATCGCCGAGGGCGCGAAGGGCCGCGTCTTTACCGACGATCTCGGCTTTCTCGTCCGCATGCGCCGCCATCTCGCGCACGATGTCTTCGACCTCGGCGGGCGGAAGGCCGAGAAGCGCAGCGCGAAGGGTCTGAAAATAGGCATCGTCTTTCATGGCAGTTGATCCTTGGCGATGGGCGCGAGCAGCGTGGCGAAGGCGGCGGCGTGGCGCGACCAGATGCGGGCCATCTCGGCGACCCGCCGCCGCCCGGCCGCGGTCAGCGCATAATATTTGCGCGGGCGCGCCCCGGAGCCCGGCGACCATTCCGCCTCGACCAGGCCGTCGGCCTGCAGCCGCGCCAGCAATGGATAGATCGTGCCTTCGGGCATCGGCAGTTCGACGCTGCGCTGGAGGTGATTGATGATCTCCAGTCCATAGAGGCGCCCGCCCCACAGGCACGCGAGAACGGCGAGGTCGAGCGAGCCCTTGCGAAGCTGCACTTCCCATCGATCGGCATCGGCTCGCGGTTCTGTCGGCATTGGTTACCTTGTTATCCGAGGTATAAAGATATATGAGTGGCCTGCATAGGCCCCGCGCGGCTCGCAGCGCCGCGGGCGGCGCTGCGATCGATCGAAAGGGGGACAGGTGATGATGCGAATTCTGCGGCGCTGGCCAGCCTGGTCCATGTTCATCCTCTCCCTGCTGATTACCTACGCCGCCGGCATTCCGCTGGCCATCGCCCTCGGCCCGGTCGAAACATCGCTGGGGCTTCGCGCGGAATCGCTCAGCCTCTGGGTGATGCGCTGGGGGCCGACCTTTGCCGGCTTGATCGTCCTTGCCGCCGTCGCCGGGCGGCGCGGATTCGCGGTCTGGTGGGCGCAGCTGCTGCGCTGGCGCGTGCCCGTCGGCTATTATTTCTTCGTCTATGCCAGCGCGCTGCTGCTGTTCGTGGCTTCGCTGGCCTTCGTGTTCGGGAGCCTCTCGCTGCCGCCGCTTCCCGCGAACGCGACGATGGCGTCGGTCGGCGCCGCCTATGCCGGCGAGATCGCCTACATTACCCTGACCAATGGCGAGGAGACCGGCTGGCGCTTCGTACTGCTGGGCCTGCTGCTGCCTCGGATGCGCCTGTTTTCGGCGACGCTGATCGTCGGCGGCGCCTGGGTGCTGTGGCATCTGCCGATGTATCTGTTCCTCGGCGGCGGCGGCCTGCCGATGTTCGCGCCGTTTGTCGCGATCGGGATCGGCCTCTCGATATTGCTGTCTTGGCTCTACAAGGCGACCGACTCGCTGCTCCTGCCGGTCCTGTTCCATGGCGCCGTCAACGCGACGACCTACAGCTTCGAACGGCATTTCCCCGACCTCGCGAGCGCGCTCGAAGCGCGCGGGCCGGTGGGGGAGTGGGCGTACGTGGCCGCGCTGCTGCCCGTGGTGCTGGCCGTACTGCTGTCGCGGCGGCAGCTGTTCTTCGGCCCGGTCCGGTTCCGCGACGGCGAGAATTGGGCCGGCCCGCGAGGCGACGGCTGAACGCCGGAAACGTCCTCCCTAAAACATCCCCAACCCCCGCCGTTACTCAACCCGTACCGAGTTTCCACCTCATCGGAAGGGTTCAGATCATGACTGTCATCAACACGAACACCGCCGCGCTCCGGGCCCAGAACGGCAGCCGCGTCGCGAACAAGGACCTGTCGACCGCGATGGAGCGGCTGTCGACGGGCAAGCGCATCAACTCGGCGAAGGACGACGCCGCTGGCCTCGCCATCGCCTCGTCGATGACCTCGCAGATCCGCGGCATGAGCCAGGCGATCCGCAACTCGAACGACGGCATCTCGCTGGCGCAGACCGCCGAAGGCGCGCTCGGCGAAGTGTCGAACATGC
>JAESFZ010000097.1_pt1 | contig 136745 bp, 121 predicted proteins | sample 9269561 | NCBI WGS metagenome assembly JAESFZ01 (sample SAMN14515552, study PRJNA621657) | algae metagenome | isolation source: Tildeniella nuda ZEHNDER 1965/U140 and co-occurring heterotrophs from wet... | place: Switzerland: Stansstaad, Zurih | collected 1965-01-01 | reverse complement strand
ACGGGGGTGTCGCTGTCGAGGACGTCGCTCTGGAAGCTGGCGTCGGTAATCGCTTTGGTACCCATGGAAGGTCTCCTGAAATTCTGCTTGGTCCCAAGCTAGGCAGTCGGCGCGTCCGGCTCAAGTCCTCAACCCGGCAAATTCGCCTTGGTTGCCAGCAAGCCCGGCTTGTGCGGCGCCAACAGGTCATCGTCCAGCGCGATCAGTTTGGGTGCCGCGGTATAGAGCAAGGCCGCCCCGATCCGCCGCCTTGGGAATATCGTCGCGAGCGCATCGCGGTAGGCCGCCATCTGCCTGAGATACGCCGGGGCGACCTCCCCGGCCGACGCGGGCACATGCCGCCCGGTCTTGTAGTCGATCACCGTCACCGCCTCGTCCGTCACCAGCAGCCGGTCGACGATCCCTGCGACGACGATGCCGTCGACCACCGCCGACAGCGGCACCTCGGCGAGGCTGCCGGGGCCGAACAGCGCGGCGTGCGCCGGGTCCTCGATCACCGCCAGCACTTCGCGCACCATCGCCTCGCGCGCGCCATCGCCCAGCGCAGGCGCCTGAGCTGCCAGCCAGTGCAGCGCCGCCGTGCGCCGCCGCGCGGGCGCGACGGGCGGCAGCCGCTCGAACAGGCTGTGCAATAGCGTTCCGCGCTCGACGGCGGCGGCGCGCGGGGCGCCCTGCGGCGCGACCGCGACATCGTCGTTGCCGAGCGACGAGGGCGCGAGCGGGCGCGGCGGGCGCGCTTCCTCGGGCGCCGGCGCCAGCGCCCATGGCGGCAGCACCAGCGGCGGCGGCACGGCGCGCGCGGCCTTTTCCTTCCTGGCCCATTTGCCGGCATTGGCGCGGTGGACGCGGCGGCGGCCCCACATCGGACCCGCCGCCTCCCAATCGAGCCCCATGCCGGTCAGCGCCGCGTCGGCGGCGGCGTGCCAGCTTCCCTCGGGCACGCTGCGGTCGGCCTTTTTCGTCACCCCCGCGACGACCAATATCTCCTCGGCGCGCGTCATTGCGACGTAGAAGAGCCGCCAATGCTCCTCCGACGCCGCCTTCGCCGCTGCCTCATAGGCCGCGGCGAGCGCGCCGTGGCGCTCGTCGGCGGGGACGGCGAAGACGGGCAATTTCTCCCACCCCGCGACGTCGACGCTGAACGGGCGATGCCCGATCGCGGCGTCGTCGGTCGCGTCGGCGAGGATGACGATCGGCGCCTGCAGCCCCTTCGACCCGTGCACCGTCATCACGCGCACGACGTCGCTGCGCGCCTCGGTCTGGCGCTTGATGTCGGCAGCGCTGCCCTCGACCTGCGTGACGAAGCCGAGCAGCGATACCGTCTCGCGCGCCTCGAACGCCAGCGCCTGGTTCAGCAGTTCGTCGATCGGATCGCGCGCCTCGCGCCCCAGCCGCGCATAAAGTTTGCGCCGTCCGTCGATCGGCCCCGACAGCAGCGTTTCGAGGAAGCGGAAGGGCGTCGTATAATCGGCCATGCCGAGCAGCGTCCGCAGCGCCGCCATCGTCGCGGCGGGCACCGCCGCCTCGTTCCCGCGCAGATGCGCCCAGATCGGCGTCCGCCCGCGTGCCTTCGTCCGCGCATAGAGCTCGTCCTGCGACCAGCCGATCAGCGGCGAGACGAGCAGCGCCGCGAGGTTGAGGTCGTCGAGCGGCTGCACCGCGAAGCGCATCGCCGCCATCAAATCCTGCACGGCGAGCGGCTGGGTCAGCGCGAAGCGGTCGACGCCCGCGACGGGGACGTGCAGCGCCTGCAGCCGCGCGACGATCCGCGCCGCGAGGTCGCGGCGGCGGCGCACCAGGATCATCACATCGCCCGGCGCGACGGGCCGCCCGTCCTTGCCATGGTCGATCCAGTGCCGCACCTCGCCCGCGATCGCGCGCGCCAACCGCATGCTCGCGGGGTCCGACGCGGGCGCGCTCGCATCGCCCGAGCCTTCCTCCTCGCCCGCATCCTCGGCGGCGGCGTCGAGCGCCTTGTCGACCGGCAACGGCTCCCACAGCTCGACCTGCCCGGCGTGCGCTTCACGATGCGGGCGGTGCAGCGGCTCGCTGCCGTCGAGCCCCATCGCCGCGGTGCCGCCCGCCGCCAGCCAGGCGTCGACGACCGCCAGCACCGCGGGGGTCGAGCGATAGTTCGAGACGAGGTCGACCTGCCGGAAATCCTGCCCCGCCTGCTCGCCGAGCGCGTGGAACAGGTCGCGCGCGGTGGCGAAGGCCTTGGGCTCGGTGCCCTGGAAGCCGAAGATCGCCTGCTTGCGGTCGCCTACGGTGAACAAGGTCCGCGCGCGCTCGGCATCGGCGCCGTGCACCGCGAAAAATTCCTCGGCGAGCGAGAGGACGATCCCCCACTGGCGCATATTGGTGTCCTGCGCCTCGTCGACCAAAATATGGTCGGTGCGCTGGTCGAGCTTGAAACGCACCCATTCGCCGAAGCTGCTGACGCGCAGCAGCGAGCCCGCGAGCGTGATCAGATCGTCGAAATCGGCGAGCCCCTTTTCGCGCTTCGCCAGCGCATAGCCCTCGGCGAAGCGGCTGCCGAGCTTCCACGCCGCCGCCAGTTCGTCGGCGACGCGCATCGCCGCCGCGGTGCCGCGGAGCGCGCTTGCCGCCTCGACGATCCGCACAGCGCTGTCGACGCAGTCGGTCATCCGCCCCTTGTCGCCCGCAAAATCGGCGCGCAGCTCGCCCTTGCCGGTGAGGAAAGCGCCGAGCAGTTCGTCGAGCATGGCGACGCGCGCCGCGGCATCGGCCATCAGCCAGCCGATCATCCGGTCCGAACAGGCCTCGCCGGTCTTGGTCCCCCAGTTGGCGCCGCTCGTCGCGACCGCGCGGATATCGGCGTCGGCGACCGCGCCGGCGGCGAGCTCGCCCGCCAGCCACGCGTCGGGATCGCCGCCGGGCAGGTCGAACGCCGCGCGCAGATCGTGCGCCGCGGGGGGCAGCGACGCGCGCGGCCCGCCGAAGACGCTCGCGCAGCCCGACAGGAAAGACAGCGCCGCCTCGGGCCCCAGCCGCCGCGACAGGTTCGCCGCGGCGGCGCGAAGTTCCTCTCCCTCACCCCTCCTCTTCAGAGGAGGGGCAGCGAGACTTGGTTCGGCGGAGCCGGACCTAGTCGCAGCGGGGTGGTGTGAACCGCCGCGCGCGCTGTCGCGCGCCACCACCCCCAACCCCTCCTCTGAAGAGGAGGGGCATAAAAGGTCGCCGAGCACCTGCCGCTGCAGCGCCGCAGCCTCATCCTCCTCGATCGGGCGGAAGCCAGGGAGCAATTTCGCCTCGAGCGGGAAACTCGCGAGCAGGGTCTGGCAGAAGCTGTGGATCGTCTGCACGCGGATCGCGCCGCCCGCGCTATCGATCACCGTCGCGAACAGCGCGCGCGCGCGGGCCATCAGCCCCGGCGCCTGCCAGTCGAGCCCGAGCGCGTGAAGATCGAGCCGTAAATCGCCGTCGCTCATTCGCACCCAGGCGGCGAGCCGTTCGTGGATGCGGTGCGCCATCTCGGCCGCGCCCGCCTTGGTGAAGGTGATGCACAGGATCGCCTCGGGCGCCTCGCCGCCCAGCATCAGCCGCAACACGCGCGCCGACAGCACCTGCGTCTTGCCCGTCCCCGCCGAGGCGCCGAGCCACACATGATGCGCGGGATCGGCCGCCGCGCCCTGTCGCGGATCGAGCGTCGCGAGGGTCGCGGGGCCGCTCATGCGCCCTCCTCGCCGCGCCCGAACCATTCGTCGCGGCGCATCAGCTGGTCGTAATCGCCATAACCCGCCGCCTCGCCGGGGACGAAGGGCGCGTCGCCAAACAGATATTTCGCCGCCAATTCGGTCAGCGCATCGGCGGCATGGTCGATCGCCGCCTCGGCGCTCTTGAGTTCGCTGCGCGGGCCGTAGCTGTTCGAAATCTTGCCCGCGCCGTCGGCGCGGCGGTCGGGCCGCAGGCTCCAATATTCGAGCGCCCCGACCGCGGCGGCGTCGATCCCCGCCATCGCGCCTTCGCGCGCGAGCAGCCCGAGCAGCCCGAGCTGGTTGTCGAGCTTGTCGGCCGCCGCCTTGGCGCTCGGCGCGCCGCCGGTCTTGTAGTCGACGATCGCGAGGCTGCCGTCGGCCAGCCGGTCGATACGGTCGGCCTTGCCGTGCAGCGTCAGCGCGCCCTCGGTGCGCTCGCCGCGGACCTCGACGCCCAGCGCTTCGCGGCCTTCGGCATCGACCAGCTGCGCCGCCGCCCAACGCAGCGCGGGCTCGATCCGCGGCAACCAGAAAGCGCGCGCGATCGCGTCGAGCGCGGGGTCGTCGGCGAGCGCCTCGAGTTCGGTCTCGAACGCCGCGGGGGTCGCGCCCGCGCGCACCCATTGTTCGAACAACAGATGCACCCGCGTCCCGCGCCAGCGCGGATCGGGCGCCGCGCTCAGCGGCGCGAGCGCCGACAGGCCGAGCATCTGGTTCGCGTAATAAGAGTAAGGGTCGCGCGCGAGCCGGTCGACGCCGGTGACGCTGATCCGGCGCGGCCGCTCGTCAGCGGGCGGCTGCGGCGCGGGGCGCCGTTCGGGGTTCGGGTCGCCCGGCGGCACGTCGAGCATCGCCGCGAGCCGCGTCACCGGCACGCCGCCCGGCGCGGGTTCGGGAAGCTCGCCCGCGAGCGCGGTCAGCCGCAGCCAGAAGCGCGAGGCGACCGCGGGGTCGCCGCCGCTGCGCAAAGCGCGCGTCACGACGATCTCGCCCGCGCCGAGCGCACCCGCGAAATCATGCGCCGCCATGCCCTGCTGGCGCTCGGGCGCGGGCAGGCCCAGCTGCTTGCGGATCCCCGGCGCGAGCCAGGGATCGGGCTGCGTCGCCGCGGGCCAGCGTCCCTCGTCGAGCCCGCCGAGGATCATCAGCCCGGCGCGCTGCAGCCGCGCCTCGAGCAGGCCCCAGATGAAGAGCCGCGGATGCCCGCCGTACGGCGGCCGCACGCTCTCGCCGCCGAGCAATTGTCCCAGCATCGCGGGAAAATCGGCAGGGTCGACGAGCGCCGGCCCCGCGCCTTCGGCGAGCGCCCACTGGTCGAACAGCCCCGACAGCGCACGTCCCGCCGGGCCCGCCCAGGCGGCCTCGCCCGTCAGCCATTCGAGCCCCGCCTGCAGCGCGCCGAGGAGCGAGGCGGGCGGCGCGGGAGCCGCAAAAGGCGCAAGCGCCGTGCCGAGCGCCGCGGCCAGTTCGTCCCACCAGGGCGCCAGATCTTCGGCCATGGCGCGTTCGCGCTTGTGTTCGCTCGTGCCCCATTCGGCGATGCGCGCGCTTACCCCGTCCCAACCGGGTTCGAGCCCCGGATCGCGCAGCAGCAGGTCGAGCGCGCGCAGCCGGTCGAGCCAGGCGAAACGCGCCTCGCCCTTGCGAACGAGTGGGTGGCCGAGCAGCGCGATGAGCGCGACCGGGTCGAACCCCGCCGCCAGCTCGGCGAGCAGCAGCAGCAAGGTGCCCGGCGGCGTGCGCGCCAAGGGCTGGCCCGCACTGTCGTCGACCGATATGCCCCAGCGCGCGAGCGCCGCCGCGACGCGTTCGGCGAGCGCGCGGTCGGGCGTGACCAGCGCCGCGGTGCGCCCCGGCGTCTCGAGCGCTTCGCGCATCAGCAGTGCGATCCCCTGCGCCTCCTGCCCGTCGTCGGCGAAGACCGCGCCCGAAATACCCGCGGTCGCCGCCGACAGGTCGCCGGGCGCCTGCCACCTCGCGGTGAATTCGGCGGGGGCGAAGAGCAGGGACACGAAGGGCGCGCGCGCGTCGGGGCCGTCGAAGGGCGAGGCGGCGTCCCATTCGGCGACCTCGCCGCGCGCGGCGCCCATGCGATCGAGCAGCAGCTTGAGATGATATTGCGGATGCGTTTCGAGCGGGCGTCCGGGCGCGTCGGCATCGCGCCGCACCGGTCCGAGCGCCTCCCATTCGGCGTCGTCCATGACCCGGTCGAGCCCGGGCAGCACGACCATGCCGCGGTCCATGTCGGCGACCGCGCGCAGCAGCCGCGCGATCGCCGGCGCGGCGGTGGTGATCCCCGCCGCGACGACGAAGCGCGCGGGGGGCGCGGCGCGCCAGCCCTCGGTCACCCGGTCGAGCAGCCTATTGCGCCGCGCGGCGCGGTCGATGCGCCCCGTCGCTGCGAGCGCCGCGGGCCAATGGTCGACGAGCAGCCGCAGCCGGCCGAGCGACGCGCGCCAATGATCGGCAAAGGCGCCGAGGTCGAGGTCGACCAGCGCCGGCACCGCGACCTCCTCATAATGGAGCTGGTCGATCACGCGCGCGAGCCCGTCGGCAAGCTGGAACGCCGCCGCGCCGCGGATCGGCTCCTCGTCCGCGGGGGTATGCCGCTCGATCAGTTCGGCGAGCAACAGGCGGCGGCGCAGCGGCTCGATCGCGGGGGGCAAGGCGCCGCTCTCGTCGATCGGGTCGAGCGCGAGCGCGACCGATTCGTCGAGGTCGGCGTCGCCGATCACCGCGAGCCGCGGCATCAGCAGGCCTTGCCCGCCCGCGCGCACGAACGCCGCCTGCACCGCGCTCCGCGCGCGGTTGCTCGGCAGCAGGATCAACCCCTCGGCGAGCCCGAGCGCCCCGTCGGCGAAGCGCGCGATCAGCCCCGCGGCGAGCGCGTCGGAAAAGGCCCGCTGGACCGGGATCGAGAAGATGGCGGGCTTGGCGTCAGCCATCCGTCAGCGCGGCTTCGGTCGGTCCGATGCTCGCCGGGGTGCCGACGTCGAACCACTGCCCCATGTGCGACAGACCGTACAGTCGCCCCGCGGCGATCGCGCGGTCCCAGAAGATGTTCGTCGAAAAGGGCCCCTCGGGCGCATCGACGAGCAAGCGCCGCGACACCAGCTGGACCCCGGTATAGACGAAGGGCGCGATCCGCGCGGGCCGCCGCCGCGACAGCAGGCCATTGGGATCCATATGGAAATCGCCGCGCCCGCCATGCCCGGTCGCGCTCGCCTGGCGGATCACCAGCAACAGCGCGTCCATTCGTTCGCCGTCCCAGTGGCGGGCGAGCTGCTCGATGCTGTCCTGCGGCCCGTCGGTCCAGATATTGTCGCTGTTGACGATCAGGATCGGGTCGCCGGTCAGCTGCGGCAGCGCCTTCATCATCCCGCCGCCGGTCTCGAGCAGCAGGTCGCGCTCGTCCGAAATCGCGATGGTGAAGCTGCGCTTCTGCGCCGCGAGATGCGCCTCCAATGCGTCGGCGAGATAATGGACGTTGACCACGACATGACCGACCCCCGCCGCCTCGATCCGGTCGAGGCTGTGGTCGATCAGCGGCTTGCCCGCGACGCGCACCAGCGGCTTGGGGCGGGTGGCGGTGAGCGGGCGCATGCGCTTGCCGAGCCCCGCCGCCATCACCATCGCGCTTTCGATCTTCGCGGTCATGCGCGATAGTCTTCCCACGCTGCGGCGCGCTTGTCGGCGGGCACATTTTCGTCGAACCACGCCTTCACCGGCGCGAGCGCGGAATGCGCGAGGTCGCGTTCGAGCAGCCCCCACATGCGCGGCTGGAACTGGCGGTATCCGGGCTTGCCGTCGCGCTTCCACAGCCGCACGAACACCCCCAGGATGCGCGTGTTGCGCTGCGCCGCGAGCGCCCAATAGGCGTTCTCGATGTCGGTGCCGGTCGCACCCTGGTAGCGCGCCAGCATCGCCGCCTCGACCGCCGGGGTCACGTCGCGCCGCGCATCCTCGAGCACCGACGCGAGGTCATAAGCGGGGTGGCCGATCAGCGCGTCCTGGAAATCGAGCAAGCCGTAATGCTGAGCGCCCTCCTGACCCTCGACCAGCATGATATTCTCGGCATGAAAATCGCGCAGCACGGTGACGCGCGGCAGGCCGTCGGTCTCGACGGGCAGCAGCGCCGCCTCCCACGCCGCGCGGAACGCGTCGGGATCGACCTCCAGCCCCAGCGCCGGGCAATACCAGTCGCTGAACAGCATCACCTCGTCGAGCCATTGATCGAGCCCGTGCACCGGCAGCCCGGCCATCGGCGGCCGGGCGTGGAGGTGCACGAGGAGGTCGGTGAGCCCGGCGTAATAAGCCTCTTCGCGGTGCAGCGCGGCGTCCACCGTCTCGCGCAGCCGCACGTCGCCGAAATCCTCGATCAGCAGCAGTCCGCGCTCGAGATCGCGCGCGAAGATCGTCGGCGCGTTGAGCCCCTGGTCGCAGAGGAATTCGGCGACCGCGATGAACGGCCGCGGATCCTCCTCGGGCGGCGGCGCGTCCATCAGCACCGCACGGCGATCGCCGTCGACGACGCGGAAATAGCGCCGGAAGGAGGCATCGCCCGCAAGCGGCAATATCTCGGCCCCGCCCCAGCCATGCGCGGCAAGGAAGGCGGGCGCATGAGCGGGCGGGATCATCGGAGCGGCCATCGGCTCCCCCAAGACGTCGGCACCGCGGCTGTCAAGACGCGCGCGTCGCCGCTCCCCGAAATCCCGATCGACAGCGCGCCGGGCCAGCCCCCCGCCCCCAGCCGCTCGGGCCATTCGATCAGTAGCGCGCCGTCATAGAGATAATCGTCGAGCCCGAGCTCGATCAGCTCCGCCTCGTCCTCGATCCGGTAGAGATCGACATGCGCGATCGGCAGGTCGACCTCGGGCGGCGCATAGGGCTGGACGATCGCGAAGGTCGGGCTCGGCGCCTCGCCCGCGAGCCCCCGCGCCTTGAGCATCGCGCGCGCCAGCGTCGTCTTGCCCGCGCCGAGGTCGCCCGCCAGCAGCACGACGTCGCCCGGCGCCAGCGCCGCGCCGATCGCCGCGCCGATGCGCTCGGCCTCGGCCAGGGTGTAGGGGATGGTGACATTCATCTGCGGGCTTGCTTGCCGGAATCGTCGAAGGAATGCGCGCAGAGGCGCAGAGGGCGCTGAGAAATGGAAATAGTTCGCGCGGAGACGCGGAGACGCGGAGGAACATGTTCGGGCCGACAGGCCCCCTTCCATTTTGAAGTTATCGGTGGGACGCGTCGCCGCAGGGAGAATGCCGCTTCGCGGCGGAAGCAATCTCTCCGCGTCTCCGCGTCTCCGCGTGAACAAAAAATCTCTGCGTCCTCTGCGCCTCTACGCGAATCTTTTCGACGCACAAGGCGATGCGAGACCTGATCCACCATCACCCACCGCGCGGCAGGCTTACGCGCACCAGCGTCCCCTGCCCCTTCTCGCTCATCACCTCCATCGTGCCGCGGTGCGCGGCGACGAGCTGGCGCGTGAGCGCGAGGCCGATGCCGCCGCTCTGCGTGCCCGCCTGCCGCCCCTTGGTCAGCGCGACGACCGCTTCGGGCAGGCCGGGGCCGTTGTCCGACACGATGATGTCGATGCCCTTCGCATCGCCCTCGGCGTGGAGCAGCACGCGGCCGCCCTTCTTGCGGTTCGGCGCGGTGTAGCGCACCGCGTTGTCGAGCAGCCCCGCGACGAGCCGCGACAGCCGTGCGGCGTCACCCTGAATCGAGCCGAGCCCCGCCGAAATATTGCCGACCAGCTCGACGCCCTGGCTCGTGGCAAAGGGCCCCGCCTCGTCGAGCGCGCGCTGCAACAGGGTCGCGACGTCGACCGGCGCCAGCTCGACCGCGAGCATGCCCGCCTCGCCCTGCGCGAGGTCGAGGACATTGTCGATCTGGCGCGACAGCACCGCGACCGAATCCATGATCGCGTCGACATAGACGCGCTGCTGGTCGCCGAGCTTGCCCGCATAACCCGCCTGCAGCATCTCGCCGAAGCCCCCGATCGAGGTGAGCGGCGTACGCAGCTCGTAACTCATCCGCGACAGGAAGGCGGTCTTGACCTTGTCGGCCGCCTCGAGCGCTTCGTTGCGATCGCGTAGCGCCGCCTCCATCTTCCGGTTGTCGCTGACGTCGAGCATGATCAGCAGCGCATTGCCGTCGGGAAGCGGGATCGCGGCGAAGTCGAAATGGCGCCCGTCGCGGAACAGGATTTCGCCCGCGCGCTGCGTCCGCTCCATCGTCGCTGCGCGGATCACTTCCTGCACGATGCTGATCTGGTTGGGCTTGGCCAGCCGGTCGGCCAGCCCGCCCATCAGCGCATCGACGCGCGGATGCGCCGCCAGCGTCGGCTCGTCGACCCCCCACAGGCGGCGGAAACGCTGGTTCCACAGGTGCAGCTTGCCGTCGGGCGCGAACACCGCGATCGCCTCGAACAGATTGTCGAAGGTCGCGGTGCGCACGCGCAGCAGCGTGTCGCGCGCGCCCGCGAGCTGGACCTGCTCGGTGCGGTCCTCGGCGATCAGCAGCAGCCCGCCGTCGGGGGTCGGCTGGGCGACGACGCGCAGATGCGTGCCGTCGCGCAGCAGCCAGTCTTCCTCATTGGCCTCGGCGCTGGCGAACCAGTCGACATGCGCCTGTCGCCATTCGGGATAGTCGCGCACCTCGGGGATCCGCCCCGTCTCGCGCCAGGCGTCGAGCAGCCGCGCGAGCGGCGGCGCCTCGGCCACCGCGTCATTGTCGAGCTCGAACATCCGGCGGAACGGCTGGTTGGCAAAGACCAAAGCCTGCTCGCCGTCGAACTGCGCCACCGCCGCCGACAGCCGGTCGAGCAGCTCGCGCTGGGTGTCGGCGAAGCGGCGATGCGCGCCGCGTTCGCTCTCCAGCTCCTGCACGTCGATTGCATAACCCGCGATGCCGATCGGCGGACCGCCGCCCGCGGGCGCCAGCGGGACGTCGACGACGCGCATGATGCGCCGCTCGCCGGCGATGGTGACGGGCACGGTGCGCAGCTGCGCCGCCCCCGCGACGCGCGCCGCCTGCGCCGCCTCGGCGGCGCTGACCCCGGCGACGGGTTCGAGCAATTCGATCCCCTGCTCGATCACCGCCGCGGCGTTCGGCGCTTCGACCGCCTTCACATAGGCGAGGTTGACGAGCGCGAGGTCGAGCCGCGGGTCGCGGAACCACATCGGGAAGGGCGCGACCTCGATCAAACCGGACAAGGCATCGAACGCCGCCATCGCCTCGTCGCGCTCGCGTTTCAGCGCGAATTGCGACGCGAGGCTGTCGGTCGCGTCATCGAGCCACAGGAGGACGCTGCCCGCGCTGCCGATCGCAGTCGGCGCGGGGCCGCCATGGACCAGGATCGTGCGCGACCCGCCTTGCGGGCGCAGCGTCATGGTGAAAGGCTTGGCGCCGCGCTGCGCGCCGAGGATCGCCTGGCGCAATGCCTCATGCTCGCTCGCCTCGATCCCCGCGCCGAGGGCGCGCAGCTCGTCGAAATTGCGCGGGCCGCGCTCGAGCCCCAGCCAGCGGCCGAGCCGCTCGCTGGCCTCGATGCGCCAGTCGCCGCGTACGACGACGGGCAGATAGGGCGAAGCTTCGACCAGGCTCGCGAGCCGCTCGGTCTGCGCCGCGGCAAAGGCCGAGCGCCGCTGCATCGCCAGCCCGCGCCCCGCGGCCCAGATGCCGAGCATCAGCCACAGCGCCGCAAAGCCGCCGAGCGCGAAGGTCAGGGTCGGGGACAGCGTGCCGCTCATCCTCCGTCACGCTCCCGCATTTCCGCCGCCGACGCCCGTGCCATGCCCGCCAGCCGTAAAGACGATGGAGTCATGTTTCAATCGCATGTCATCGCCAACCGCCGCGTGCGGCCTTCTGACTGGCGCGCGGCTGTGGAAAAGGATTCGCGCAGAGTTCGCCGAAAAGCCCATGATTTTGCGGTCAGCCTGCGGCGAAAGAATAAAAGAGGGCGGCAAAAGCCGCCCTCCTTCTTTTCTCTGCGCTCTCTGCGCCTCTGCGCGAATATCTTCCGCGCCAGGGCCAGACGGATCAATAACGATAATGATCGGGCTTGAACGGACCCTCGACCGGCACGCCGATATAGTCGGCCTGCTTCTGGCTCAGCTTCGACAGGTGCACGCCCAGCTTTTCGAGGTGCAGCGCCGCGACCTTCTCGTCGAGATGCTTCGGCAGGACGTAGACGTCGTTGTTATACTGCTCGCTGCGGGTCCAGAGCTCGATCTGGGCGAGCGTCTGGTTGGTAAAGCTTGCCGACATCACGAACGACGGGTGGCCGGTTGCGTTGCCCAGGTTCACGAGGCGCCCCTTCGACAGGATGATGATCTGCTTGCCATCCGGGAATTCGACCAGGTCGACCTGCGGCTTCACTTCGGTCCATTTGTAGTTGGCGAGCGCCGCGATCTGGATCTCGCTGTCGAAATGGCCGATGTTGCAGACGATCGCCATATTCTTCATCGCCGCCATATGCTCGGCGGTGATCACGTCGGCGTTGCCCGTCGCGGTGACGAAGATGTCCGAGCGCTGGACGGCCTCGTCCATCGACACGACCTCGAAGCCTTCCATCGCCGCCTGCAGCGCGCAGATCGGGTCGATTTCGGTGACGAGCACGCGCGCGCCGCCGTTGCGGAGCGACTGCGCCGACCCCTTGCCGACGTCGCCGAAGCCGGCGACGGTTGCGACCTTGCCCGCCAGCATCACGTCGGTGCCGCGGCGGATCGCGTCGACCAGCGATTCCTTGCAGCCGTAGAGGTTGTCGAACTTCGACTTGGTGACGCTGTCGTTGACGTTGATCGCGGGGAAGGGCAGCTCGCCCTTCTTGGCGATGTGGTACAGGCGGTGCACGCCGGTCGTCGTTTCTTCCGACACGCCCTTGATCGCCTTGACCGTCTTGGTGAGGTAGCCCGGGTTCGCCGCGACGAACGCCTTCAGCGCGCGCTGCATCTCGATCTCTTCCTCATTCTCAGGCGCCGGCATCGTCTCGCCGGCTTCGAGCTTCGCGCCCCACAGCGCGAACATCGTGGCGTCGCCGCCGTCGTCGAGGATCAGGTTGCAGGTCGTGCCGTCTTCGACGCCCCAGTCGAAGATGCGGCCGACATAGTCCCAATAATCGGCGAGGCTTTCGCCCTTCACCGCGAAGACGGGCACGCCCGACGCGGCGATCGCGGCGGCGGCATGGTCCTGCGTCGAGAAGATGTTGCAGGTGGCCCAGCGGACTTCGGCGCCGAGCGCGGTCAGCGTCTCGATCAGCACCGCGGTCTGGATCGTCATGTGCAGCGAGCCGACGATCTTCGCACCCTTCAGCGGCTGCGCCGCGCCGAACTCGCTGCGCAGCGCCATCAGGCCCGGCATTTCGGTTTCGGCGATGTTGATTTCCTTGCGCCCGAAATCGGCAAGACCGATGTCGGCAACGACATAGTCACGGGTGTCGGCGGCGAGAGTGGCCACGGGGGATTCTCCATTTTTGGCAATACGACCGCAGGCGAGCGGCCACGAAATAATCGTGCGCGCCCTAGCCCAAAGCGCCGCCCGGATCAAATATAAACTTTTCTTTATATCGTATGTCCGGAGCATTTGGTCGGCTCACGACCGTAACGATCCTCCCCATCGACTTGCGATGGGGAGGGGGACCGCCGCCGCAGGCGGTGGTGGAGGGGCAGCAACGTCGCGGCCCCTCCGTCAGTCGCTGGCGCGACTGCCACCTCCCCATCGCAAGTCGATGGGGAGGAATATTGCTCTCGCAAATCCCGCGCCGCGGGCACGGCTCAAGCGCCGCAAACTAGCGGCGCGGCGAAAATAAATTTTCGGCGGGCGCAATTGTGACAATTCGCGTGTCCCGAATGTGACAGCGAGTCGCCGCGGCCAAGATTCTGAAAATCCTGAGTTATAATGCGCCTTAGCGATTAGCTTAATTTCAGTTTGTGACAGCAGTGTTACAAATGGCTCGAAATATTGACTTTTCTTCGGAGCAGGCAGAAAATCCTCCCAAGTTTTCGGGGAGATACCACAGATGAAAAAAATCCTGCTGCCGCTCGTCGCCCTTGCTCTTGCGACCCCCGCCGGCGCGCAATCGATCATCGTCGTGACGGGTCCGCAGGCCGATTCGGAAGCGCTGCCCGTCGCCTATGCCGAGATCAAGGCCGGCGACAACCGCGCCGCGGTGGCCAAGCTGACCGGCGAGACCAAGCTCGACGCGCGCGACCCGTCGCGGCTGATCAACCTCGGCACCGCTTATGCTCGTCTGGGTCGCACCGACGAGGCCGCCGCCGCCTATAATGCCGCGGCCGACAGCCCGATCCGCTACGATCTCGAACTCGCCAGCGGCCGCTACGTCGACTCGCGCTGGGCCGCGCGCACCGCGCTCGCGAACCTCACCGAGGGCCGCCCGCTGCTCGCACTGGCGCAGTAAGTCATCCGTCGTCCCCGCGCAGGCGGGGGCGATGTTTATTTAAGCCTCGCCGCCCTCGGTCGTCAGCAACCGCGCATCGATCCCCGCCTCGGCGAAAGCCGCCTGCCAGCGTTCCTCGGGCGGCGTATCGAACAGCAAAGCGTCGCTCCCCGGCGTCACATGCCAGCCGTGGCGCACCATCTCGTCCTCGAGCTGCCCACCGGCCCATCCGGCATAACCCAGCGCGACCAGCCAGCGTGAGGGCCCGCGCCCTTCGCCGATCGCGCGCAGGATGTCGTGCGAGCTCGACACCGTCCAGCGTCCCGCGACCTCGATCGCGCCCTCGCCGCCCCAGTCGCTGCTGTGCAGCACGAAGCCGCGCGACTGCTCGACCGGCCCGCCGAGGAACACCGGCATGTCGAGCGATACGCCGTCGTGCGCGATCTCCAGCTGGTCGAGCACCGCGCCGACGGTCATGCCGTCGATCGGGTCGGAAATGCCGATCCCCATCGCGCCGTCCTCGTCGTGGCTGATCATCGCGATCACCGAATGCTCGAAGCGCGGGTCGCCGATTCCGGGCAAAGCCAGCAGCAGCTGGCCGGTGAACCAGGGAGGCGCGCTATCCATGCCCCCGTCTTGCCCCGCGGGGCGTTCGGGGTCTAGTCCTTTGCCTGCTTTCTCCACCGCCCGATTTCCTCCGTCGCGCTTGACACCGGCCCGCCGCCAACCAATGTCTGCGCCGATTCAAATCCCCTCAAACCAAAAAGGATGCCGAAAATGACGATCCAGACCGGAGACAAGCTGCCCGACACCACCTTCGTGAAGGTCACGGAAAACGGTCCCGAACAGGTCAGCACCGCCGATTATTTCAAGGGCCGCAAGGTCGCGCTCTTCTCGGTCCCCGGCGCCTTCACCCCGACCTGCTCGGCCAAGCACCTGCCGGGCTTCGTCGACAAGGCCGACGAGCTCAAGGCCAAGGGCATCGACGAGATCGTCTGCACCGCGGTCAACGACGCGTTCGTGATGGGCGCGTGGGGCAAGAATGGCGATGCCGGCGGCGCGGTGACGATGCTCGCCGACGGTAACGGCGATTTCGCCGAAGCCGTGGGCCTCACGATGGACGGCAAGGCGTTCGGCATGGGCAAGCGCGGCCAGCGCTTCTCGATGATCGTCAACGACGGCGTCGTCGAACAGCTCAACGTCGAGGCGCCGGGCGAATTCAAGGTATCGAGCGCCGACCATATGCTGGAACAGCTCTGAGATCTTGGGGGCGGCCCCACCGCGGGTCGCCCCCTTCCCTTTTGTCACAATTTCGTGCAACAGCGTCGCGATGACATCCTCATCGCAAAACCAGAACATCGCCGATCCCGCCGCCCTCGTTGAAGGGATCATCGCCGAGCTGCAGACCCGCTTCCGCACGTCGGTCTCCAATCTGAAATCGGCGATCGCCGCCTATGTCCACGACGGCACGCTGCCGCCCGCCGATGCCGCGGCGACGGGGCTGTTCGACTATCCCGCGATCCGCCTCACCACCACCGGCGAGCAGCGCGAGGGCCAGAAGGGCCACAACCTCTCCTTCGGCCGCTTCGAGCGCGCGGGCGTGTTCGAAACCACGGTGACGCGCCCCGACCTCTTCGCCGATTATCTGCGCGACCAGCTCACCCTGCTCGCGCGGCATTATGACATCGAGATCGAGGTCACGCGCACCGGGCAGCAGATCCCCTTTCCCTATGTGCTCGACGCCAGCGACGGGTCGGACATGGGCCGCGTCACCCCGCTCGAACTCGCGCGCCACTTCCCGACCACGGAATTGGCCGACATCGGCGACGAGCTCGCCGACGGCCTGTTCGGCGCCGACCCCGCCGCGTCGCAGCCGCTTGCGCTCTTCGACGCGCTGCGCACCGATTTCAGCCTCGCGCGCCTCCGCCATTACACCGGCACCGCGCCCGAGCATTTCCAGCGCTACATCCTCTTCACCAACTATCACCGCTATGTCGACGAATTCGTCGCCTGGGCGGGGGCGCAGGTCGGGCAGGGCCGCTACACCGCGCTCGCGGGCGCCGCGGGGCTGTACGTCGATCAGCCCGGGGTCAACGCGAGCGCGCTCGTCGCCGACAGCGCGTGGCGGCGGCACCAGATGCCCGCCTATCACCTCATCGCCCCCGACGGCGGCGGCATCACGCTCGTCAACATCGGCGTCGGGCCGTCGAACGCCAAGACCATCTGCGACCATCTCGCGGTGCTGCGTCCCGAGGCCTGGTTGATGATCGGCCACTGCGGCGGTCTCCGTCCCAGCCAGCGCATCGGCGACTATGTCCTCGCGCACGCTTATCTGCGCGACGATCATATCCTCGACGCGGTGCTGCCGGTCGAAATCCCGATCCCGCCGATCGCCGAAGTGCAGGTGGCGCTCGCGAGCGCCGCCGAAGCGGTGTCGGGCGCGACCGGCGCCGACCTCAAGAAGCGTATGCGCACCGGCACCGTCGTCACCACCGACGACCGCAATTGGGAGCTGCGCTACACCGACAGCGCGCTGCGTTTCTCGCAGTCGCGCGCGATCGGCATCGACATGGAGTCCGCCACCATCGCCGCGCAGGGTTATCGCTTCCGCGTCCCCTATGGCACTTTGCTCTGCGTCAGCGACAAGCCGCTCCACGGCGAGCTCAAGCTGCCCGGCCAGGCGAACCGCTTCTACGAGGAAGCGATCGCCGCGCATCTCCAGATCGGCATCCGTGCGTGCGAGACGATGCGCGACGAGGGCGCCAAGCTCCACAGCCGCAAATTGCGCGCGTTCAACGAACCGCCGTTCAGATGAACGGCGGGGGCAACGAGCCGCCGTTCCGGTGATCGCGCTGTCGCGCTCCATCGCCGGCCGCGTGGCGATCGTCACCGGCGCCGCGAGCGGCATGGGCCGCGCGACCGCTTTGCTGCTCGCGAGCGAAGGCGCGAAGGTCGCGGTCACCGACCTCGACCTCGCCGCCTGCGAAGCCGTCGCCGCCGAGGCCGGTCCCAATGCGAAAGCCTTCGCGCTCGACGTCGCCGACGGCGAGGCGATCAAGCGCGTCGTCGCCGGGATCGCCGAAAGCTTCGGCGGCATCGATATCCTGATCAACAACGCCGGCGTCTCGAGCTTCGCCCCGCTCGACGCCGAGGATGAATATGAAGCAATCTGGCACCGCGCGCTTGCGGTGATGCTCACCGCGCACCAGCGCATGGTCCGCGCCGCCTTGCCCCATCTCCGCAAAAGCGACGCCGCGCGTATCGTCAACATCGCCTCGACCGAAGGCCTCGGCGCGACCCCGGGCGATACCCCGTACGTGGCCGCCAAGACCGGCGTGACCGGGCTGACGCGCGGTCTCGCGGTCGACCTTGGCAAGGAGGGCATCACGGTCAACTGCATCTGCCCCGGCCCGATCCGCACCGGCATGACCGACAAGGTGCCCGAAGAGGATAAGGCGGTTTTCGCCAGGCGCCGCACCGCGCTCCGCCGCTATGGCGAACCCGAGGAGGTCGCGCATGTGACGCTCAGCCTCGTGCTCCCGGCCTCCAGCTATATCACCGGCGCGGTCATCCCGGTCGATGGCGGCCTCATGGCACGCAACGCCTGAGCACGAAAAAAACCACGCAAAACCGGGTTTTTGCGCGTATTGACGATATCAACCATAGGAATCCGCGAAACCGCCAGATGTTGCACGGTTCGCCGCGCGGCGGGCTCGTATCGCCCCGCTCCTGCGCCCCCTCGCTGAACTTTTGCCCCGCCGCAAAGGTTGACGCGAAGATCATGGGCAAGGGCCAGTCCGGCCCGTTTTTCGAAGGAGCAATATATGAAGGTCATTTCCCGCAGTCCGAGGCTGATGCTGGCGGTCGCCATGCTGGCCAGCACCGCATCGATCGGCGTCGCAGCCCAGGACAGCTATCCCGATCAGGCGATTACAGTGAACGGCGAACTGCCCTCGCCCGACCAGATGACCAAGGGTCCCAAGGTCGAAGGCCTGATCTCGGCACGCACCGACGGCCGGATGCAGGTCACCACCGCCGACGGCAGCAACCAGACCATCGCGATTGCCGACTATACGAAGATCAAGGGCAGCGGCGGCTTCCTCGGCCTCAGCAGCAACAAGCTTGCCGCCGATGCGCTGCTCAACGGCCTGCCGGTGACGATCGACACCTATCAGTGGGACGGCGGCCTCGTCGCCAACCAGATTGCGCTCAAGACCAAGGATCTCAAGACCGCGTCGATGATCCGTACCGGCACGGCGCAGGGCTTCGCCGAACAGACCGCCGCGACCGAGGCGCTGCGCGGCCGCGTCGGCGACATCGACCAGTATAACGTCAAGGCGACGACCAACGTCAATTTCGACACCGGCAAGGCCGTGCTGTCCGAACAGGCGAAGGCCGACCTCTGCGCCGCGGCGAACCAGGCCAACAGCACCGAAAATGCGCTGTTACTCGTCGTCGGCTATACCGATTCGACCGGCAGCCAGGAACTGAATCAGGAACTCAGCGAGAAGCGCGCCAGCGGCGTGGTCAATTATCTGCAGCAGGCGTGCGGCTGGAAGCCCTATCGCATGCTGACCCCGACCGGCATGGCCGAAGCCGATCCCGCGGCGGACAACAGCACCCCCGAAGGCAAGGCGCAGAACCGCCGCGTCGCGGTGAACATCCTCGTCAGCAAGGCTGTCGACGGGATTTGAGGCCGACAAGTAGCCGACCTGACTTTCCGATCCTCCCCATCGACTTGCGATGGGGAGGGGGACCGCCGCCGCAGGCGGTGGTGGAGGGGCAGCGACGTTTGCGCCATGGCCCCTCCGTCAGCCCTCCGGGCTGCCACCTCCCCATCGCAAGTCGATGGGGAGGATTTTGATCCTCTCTAAACCTTCGCCAACCCCAACAACCCCTCGCAATCCTCCCACAATTTCGCGCACGCCGCATCGTCGCGCGCCAGTACCGACGGCTCGATCCGTTTCAGCGCCGGGTTGCGCACCGACCAATAATCGCCATGCGCCTCGCCATAGGCCGGCCCCGCCGCCAGCGCGGCGAGATATTCGCCCGACAGCGGCACCGTGCTCTTGCGGTCGCGCTTCATCGTCAGCGGCAGGATCAGGCTGACCAGCGACGACAGGATCTTCCCGCTCGCGCGCGCCAGCCCGGTCCACGGCACATAGCCCGGATCGAAACTCATCGCCGCGAGATCGGGCCGCCGCCGCGCCAGCGCGCGCACGGTCATGATATTGGCGAGCTTCGACGCGCTGTACGCACGAAACGCCTGCGACCGTGCACCCTTGGGCAGCGTCGGATCGCGATCGGGAAAGGCGAGCCATTCGGCATTGGCATGCGCGGGCGGGGTGACCATCGTCCCCTCCTCGGGATCGTGCGTGCCGCTGCCGGTCAGGATCACCCGCGTGCCGGGCGCGAGGCGCGGCAGCAGGCGGTGGAGCAGCCGGAAATGCGCGAGCTGGTTGACCGCGAAGGTCCGCTCATAGCCCTCGGCCCCCGTCTCGAGCGCCGCGGTCTGCAGCCCCGCATTGAGCACGAGCGCGTCGATCGCCGGCCCCTTCGCGACGGCATCGGCGAAGGCATCGACCGACGCAAAATCGTCGAGGTCGAGCGGCAGCGCCATGGCATTCCAGCCGGGATCGACCGCATCGGGCCGCCGCGCGCCGATGGTCAGGCTATGTCCCTCCGCCGCCAGCCGCGCGGCGGCGTTGGCGCCGAACCCCGATGTCGCGCCGGTCATGACAATATGCATCGCTCGCTTCTCCGATTAGGTTGGTCGACCAACCAAATAGTCGGGCGCGCGCGGCGATGCAAGGGGTCGGTGCAGAAGAATCGGAATCAGCCCTTGTGGGCGAGGCTCGCGCGCATGCCGCGGACCCATTCGGCCATCGCCTCGCGCATCGGGAAATCGGGCTGCGACAGCCACGCGAGCATCAGCCCCTCGAACCCGGCCTTGCTCAGCCGCGCGCGCAGCCGGTCGATAGCGATGGGCTCGCGGCGCCCCGCGCCCGCGGCGAAGATACGCGCCAACCGCTCGCGTGCCTGGGCATTGTCGGTTTCAAGGCGCGCCGCGAGCCCCGCATCGTTCATCGCGCGCACCCCGAGCGACAGTCGCACGCGGAACAGGTCGCGATGCGCGTCGAGATTGGCGGCGGCATCGGCGATATAGGCGTCGAGCAATGTCTCGGCCGGATGGGCGGCGATCAGCGCATCGAGCCCCGCGATATACTGGTCCGACGCCGCCGCGACCGCGGCTTCGAGCAGCGCGTCCTTGCTCGCGAAATGATAATGGAGCAGCCCCGGATTGACCCCTGCCTCGGCAGCGATCGACTTGACATTGGTATCGGCGAGCCCGTCGCGCGCCACCGCCCGGAACGCCGCCGCGATCAGCTTGTCGCGCGTGCCGGTGCCGGCCGGGGTCTTCTTGCTCGCCATGCGCGTGCGATAGGGCGGGCGGCGGGGTTGGGCAAGGTTGGGTCGGCTTTGGGGCGGGGAGCCCGAAACCAGCCGCCGCAAAAACCGCTTTCCTAATAAATCCCGCCATGATCTACCCTGCCGGATGACGCCCATGCCCACCCGCAGCGCCACGCGCCGACCACGATCGTCGCTAACCTCTTGTTCCCGCGCGCGATGGGGCGTCAACTTAGTCAACTTCCGCCCGAAAGCAGGCGCCTCCCCGCACCGCCGGCACGGGGAGGATCGCCGATCAAACGCCTTCGCTGACCCGGTAGCGTGCGCCGACCTCGCGCCGCGAAAGCCCCGGCCCCATCGCCAGCCGCGCGGCGTGATAGGCGTCCCACTGGCCTTCGTCGGCGAGCGGCGGGATCGTGACTTCCTCGCCGCGATCGAGGCCGAGCAGCGCCGCGTCGACCAGGTCGCCCGCCTCCATCACCATCTCGGCCGGAAAGGCGTCGATGTCCTTGCCCGAGCGCTCCCAGATTTCGGTGCGCGTCGCGCCCGGCAGCACCGCCTGCACCAGCACGCCGTTCTCGCGGACGCTGTTCGCGAGCGACAGGCTGAGGTTGAGCAGGAACGCCTTCGAACCGCTGTACACGCCCTCGAACGTTTCGGGCGCGAGCGCGAGAACCGAGGCGATATTGGCGATCGCGCCGGTGCCGCGCGCGGCAAAGGCCTTGCCCGCCGCAATGGCGAGCCGCGCCGCGGCGGTGATGTTGAGCGCGACGATCGTCTGAATCTCGGCGGCGCTATTCTCCAGCGTGCCGCCGTTCAGCGACATGCCGGCATTGTTCACGAACAAGGTGATCGCGGCATCGTCGATCAGGCGCTGCTCGATCCGCGTCACATCGTCGCTGTTGGTGAGGTCGGCGGCGATCACATCGACCGCGATGCCATGTTCGGCGCGCAGCTTTGCGGCGAGTTCCTCCATCTGCGCGCCGTTGCGCGCGACGAGGATCAGGTCGTGCCCGCGCTTGGCGAGGCGGTCGGCGTAGACGACGCCGAGACCGGTCGAGGCGCCCGTGATCAGGGCCGTTCCATTGGGGATAGTCATCACATTGCTCCTTCAAAGGCGGCCCCCGAGAGATCCCGGCGTCAGTCGCTTGCAAAATGATAGTGACTGCCCCATATGGCTTCAATGGGTAAGCAAGAAAATAATTCGGGCACCTGCCCCGTCGACCGCGGGCTGATGCGCGTCGGCGACCGCTGGAGCATATTGATCCTGCGCGACATCGACCGCGGGCTGACGCGTTACGACCAGATCCGCACCAGCCTGGGCATCGCGCCGAACATATTGGCGCGGCGGCTGGCCGCGCTGACCGAGGCGGGGCTGATCGAAAAGCGCCGCTACAGCACGCGGCCGCCGCGCGACGAATATCTGCTCACCGAGGCGGGGCGCGATTTCCTGCCGATCCTCGCGGCGATCGGCGCCTGGGGCCGGAAGCATAATGGCGCAGGGGCGCTGACGCGGCAGATCGATATCGAAACCGGAGAGGCGATCCGGCCGGTCGTCGTCGACGCGAATACGGGCGCGCCCTTGGGGTCGCGCCCGCTCCGCTTCGAATATCCCGAATAGGGGTCCGCACCCTCGCTATTTGACGACGCGGCAGTCCTTCAGCCACACCTGCGAGCGCCCGCCCTCATAGCGGTCGAACATGCCCGTCAGCTCGGCATGCTTGCCGGGTTTCAGCTGCAGCGCATAGGCCGCCTGCCCCGGCGCCAGCACGCAGATCACCGCGGTGCTCGCGGTCGCGCGGCCGGGCACGATGTCGGTCAGCACGTTCGACACCATCTTCCATTCGACGCGATAATCGCCGCCGATCGTCCCGACATTGTCGACCGGGCCGTAGAGGGTATAGCTCTTGTTCTTGTAGCGTAGCGGGATCGCCGCGCTGTTCTTCTCGGCTTCGCCGGTGATGTCCTGCGAAAAGCGCAGCACGCTCATGCGCAGCGGCGCGCCAGGCGCAGTGCTCGCCTGCATGCCCTTCGCCGCGGCGGTCTCGCCCGCCTTGCCGCCCTTGAGCTGGTTCAAAATGCCGCACATCTCGGCCTTGGCTGCGGCTTCGGGCACCGACGAGGCGCCGCGCAGCTTCGCTTCCATCAGCACCGTACCGTCGGCCCCGGCCGTAAACTCGAGCGGAAAGGAGCGCGCCTTGCCCGTCGCGGGCTGCTCGATCAGCATCGATCCCGCGGCCTGGTCGGCGACGAGGATGTCATAGCCCTTCGCCGCGACGATGCCGTTGAGTTGCCCCACCGCGCTCGCTGGCGACATGTTCGCGACCTGCACGCTCGCGGTGAAGCGCAGCCCGGTCACCGGATTGCCCTTCTTGGCGAAACTTTCCTCGCAGGTGGCGGCCTGGGCGGCGGTGGAAGCGCCCGTCAGAAGCGCGGCGGTCAGGATGAAACGATGCACAAATCCTCCCTCTTGTCGTCGGGCGGTCGATGCCGCCGACGCCGGGCTATCGGGAGATTGTGGCAAAGCTTTGTCACGCTAGGTATATTCGGCGCCATGCTCGGGCGGCAGCGCCCGCGTCTATTTGTACATGCCGTCGCGCAGGTTGATGCCATGCTCGATCCAGACCTTGAGCGCACACAGCATCTGCGACCAGCCCTGGCAATTGCCATAAGAGGCGCTCAGCGCGCCCTGGTTTTCGCGCCAGCCTTCTTCGGCGATCTCGACGAGCGTGCGGCCGTCGTCGAGGCCCTTGAAACTCATCGTCACGCGCGTGCGGTAATCGGCATCCTTGGGCTCGGCGCCTTCGACATTATGCGCCTCGCCCTCGCTCGCCTGCCATTCGAGCACGATCTTCTCGTCCGGCACGACCTCGATCACATAGACCGGGAAAGCGCCCGGAAAATCGTGGAAGTCCCACTCGACCGTCGCGCCGGTCGCTAACCGCCCCTTGGCGCCGCCGGTGGTGAAATAGCTCGACAGGCTCGCGGGGTCTGCGACCGCCTCGAACACCTCGTGCACCGGCTTCGCGATCCGCGCCGCCACCCGGAATTTCAGTTCCATATCCACTCTCCGCTTGAGTCGCCTCCTTTTATGTTATATTTATATAACATGTCAATTCACGACCAGTTCGACGCGACGTTCAAGGCGCTCGCCTCGCCGATCCGGCGGCAGATTCTCGACGATCTGAAGGACCAGCCGCTCACCACCGGGGCCTTGTGCGGCCATTTTGCCGACATCGACCGCTGCACCGTGATGCAACATCTGAAGGTGCTGGAGGATGCCGGCCTGATCATCGCCGAACGCCGCGGCCGCGAGCGGTGGAACCATCTCAACGCGATGCCGATCCAGGACATCCACGACCGCTGGATCGGCCCCCACGCCGCCGCCGCGAGCGCACGGCTGGCGCGGTTCAAGCAAAGTATCGAAGCGCAATAAAATGGCCGGGGAATCGCTTCCCCGGCCATCTGTGTTTCGTCAAAGGGCAGCGCTCACCACCCCGTCGGCTTGCCCTTGTTCTGCTCGTCGAGCCATTCCTTCAGCGGCGCGAAATATTCGGCCATCGCCTTGCCCGACATCTCGCGGCTGCCGGTGAAGGCTTCCAATGCGTCGGGCCAGGGCTTCGACGCGCCCATTTCGAGCATCGCGTTCAATTTCGCGCCGACTTCCTTGTTGCCATAGAAGGAGCAGCGGTGGAGCGGCCCCTTCCACCCCGCCTGGTCGCAGGCCGCCTTGTAGAACTGGAACTGCAGGATGCGCGCTAAGAAATAGCGCGTGTAGGGGGTGTTGCCCGGTATGTGGAATTTCGCGCCCGCGTCGAAGGCCTCGGCGGGGCGCTGGCCCGGGGGGACGATGCCCTGATATTGGGTGCGCAGCTGGGTCCAGGCCTTGTTGTAGTCGGCGGGCTTGATCGTCCCGTCGAACACGCCCCAGCGCCAGCGGTCGACGAGCAGGCCGAAGGGCAGGAAGGCGACCTTGTCCATCGCCTGGCGCAGCAGCAGGCCGGTGTCCTTGTCGGCGCTCGGCACCTTGGCTTCGTCGAGCAGCCCGATATCGACCAGATATTGCGGGGTGATCGACAGCGCGACGAAATCGCCGATCGCCTCGTGGAAGCCGTCGTTGGCGCCGTTGAGGTACAGGAAGGGCTGCTCCTTATAGGCGCGCTGATAATAGTTATGGCCGAGTTCGTGGTGGATGGTGACGAAATCGTCGGCATTCACCTTGATGCACATCTTGATGCGGATATCGTCCTTGTTGTCGATGTCCCACGCCGAGGCGTGGCATACGACCTCGCGGTCGGCGGGCTTGGTGAACATGCTGCGCTTCCAGAAGGTCTCGGGCAGCGCTTCCATGCCGAGCGACGAATAGAAATTCTCGCCCGTCTTGACCATGTCGAGCGGCGTCTTGCCCTTTTCGGTCAGGAGGTCGCCGATGTCGTAGCCGAGGTCGCCCGAGCCCGCGGGTGCGACGAGCGGATAGATATTGCCCCATTCCTGCGCCCACATATTGCCGAGCAGGTCGGCGCGGATCGGACCGGTCTTGGGCTGCACCGCGTCGCCATATTTCTCGTTGAGCTTCGAGCGGACATAGGTGTGGAGCGCCATGTAAAGCGGCTTCACTTCCTGCCACAGCCGCTCGGTGGTCTTGGCGAACTCCTCGGGGGGCATGTCGTAGCCCGAGCGCCACATCGCGCCGGTGTTGGCGAAGCCTAGTTCCTTCGCGCCCTCGTTGGCGATGCCGACCAGCTTGGCATAATCCTGCTTCATGGGGGCGCCGACATTGTCGTGCCAGCTCGTCCACATCTCGGCATATTCGGCAGGCGTGTGCTGGAGATTTCCCATCTCGGCCTCGATGTCCGATCCCGAGATTTCCTTGCCGTCCAGCGTGCCGCGGCCCTTGCCATATTGCGACTGAAGGTCGGTTGCGATGCGGTTGAGGTCGGTCGCGGCGCCGGGCTTGGTCGGCGCGGGGAGAACAAGGCCGTTGCGCAATATGTCGAGCTTGCGTTTCGTATCCTCGCTGAGACCCGGGACGCTCGCATATTTCGCGGCCTCGAGTGCGTATTTCACCGCCTTTTCGGTGCCGACGGCGTTGATCCGCGAGGCCATCGCGTCGGTGTCTTCGGTCAGGTAGGTCGCATTGACCCAGTTCACCTGGCTCGCCTCGACCGTATAATCGAACAAATCCTTTTCGGCGGCGGCGATGAAGGCGTCGGCGTCCGCGGCGGTGGGCTGGGCGGACTTGGATGCCGCGGGCTTGTCCATCGCCTTTTCGGCCGCCAGCGCGGGGCCGGCGAGCGCGAGCGACAGGGCGAGCGACATCGTCGAAATCATGGCTTTCATGGGGGTGCGATCCTCAGCTGGTGGTGCGCTTTATGGCGCTATGACACCCCGTTTGGACCCGCCCGCCGAAGCGGTCAAGCCGCGAGGAAAGCCGCCATCGCATCGCCCATTTCGGGCTCGGTCACGCTCGACATATGCGTGCCGGGGATCGTCGCCAGCCGGGCATCGGGCAGCGCCGCGGCGAGCTCGGGCGCCGAACCATTGTCCTGGTCCTGCTCGCCGCAAACGAGGAGCGTCGGCATGGTGATCGCGGCGAGCATGGCGGGCGACGTATCGGTGAAGCTGTCGAGCAAATGCCCCGCGGCGATGCGGTCGACCCTCATCGTCTTCATGAACTGGATCGACAGCCAGGTGTCGTCGCCGCGCTTGGCGCTTTCATATTCGGCGATCACGCGCTTGAAGAAGGCGCCGCGCCGCTGCCAGCCGGCGAGCCCCGCGAGCCCCATGCCGCCGAGGATCAGCCGCCGCGGCTTCATGCCCGCGACCACCGCGCGCACGCTGGTCCGTGCGCCGAGCGAGAAGCCGCCGAGGTCGAGGTCGTCGAGGCCATAATGCGCGACCAGATCTTCGAGGTCGTGGACGAGCACGTCGGGCGGATAATGTTCCTCCTCGTGCGGCGCCTCGCTCGACCCGTGGATGCGGAGGTCGGGCATGATCACGCGGAAGCCAGCTTCGGCGATCTTCGCCGCGGTGCCGAACTTGATCCAGTTGACCTCGGCGCTCGAGAAGAGCCCGTGGAGCAGCACCACGGGGCGTCCTTCACCCAGCTCGCGCACGGCGAGGCGCACGCCGTCGCGCGCTTCGAAAAAAACGGGATCGGTCATCGCGGCAACAGGCCCTTCTGCTCCATCCGCCAGCGCGCCATGTCGATGCGGTCCTGCCCGAAGAAGGGCTCGCCGTCGAAGACCAGAGTCGGCACGCCCCAATGGCCGGCGATTTCGAGCGCGACCTGGTTGGCGGCGATCTCGGTGTCGAGCGCCTCGGCGTCGCGCTCCGCCTCGGCATCCAGCTCGGCGAGATCGAGCCCGGCGCGCTCGGCCGCGCCCGCGAGATGCTCGCCGAGGTGCCAGTCGACCGCGCCGCCCCAGATCAGCTGCGCCGCCTCATGCGCGAAGGCAAGGCTCTTGCCGCGGCGCGACGACGCTTGGCCGATGCGCGTCAGGCGATAGATGTACGGCTGCTCGGCGGCGATCTCGCGCGTCATGATGTCCTGCACGATCGGGTCGGGCCGCGGCGGGCCGAACGGGATGCCGTGGAATTGCGCGACGCGGATCATGTCTCGCATCGTGTAACTCAACCAGTTCGGGTGGTTGCGTTCGAAGAAATCGGGCTGGCGGATCGCGAGCGGATAGACCGGGCGCAGGTTGATATCGAGGTCGTGGCTCGCGGCGAGCGCGCGGTAGCGGGCGATCGCGAGATAGCTGTACGGCGAGCGGAATGACCAGAAGAGGTCGGCGGTCAGGGTCATGGGGGCAGTTTAGCGGCCCCACCGAATTTGTCGATCATGACGGATGTTGCAGAGCAGCATTGCCATTAATAGCAATTGCTATTATATCGCATGCCATGAGTGAAACCATCGGCTTCCTGCTGAACGACACCGCGCGTATGTTTCGCCGCGATTTCAATGCGCGCACCAAAGAGAGCGGCATCACGGCACTGCAGTCGCGCGTGCTGACCTATCTGTCGCGCTACCCCGGCATCCGGCAGGGTCCGCTCGCCGAACTGATCGAGGTCGAGCCGATCACCCTGTCGCGAATGATCGACCGGCTGGAGGAGAGCGCGCTGGTCGAGCGCCGCGCCGACCCCACCGACCGCCGCGCCTGGCAGCTGTACCTGACGACGCAGGCCGAACCACTGCTGGATCACCTCCGCCAGACCGCAAAGGCCGTGGTTGCCGAAGCCACCGATGGGATGAGCGAGGCAGAGCGCGAGATGCTTGCCGCGCTGGTCGAGCGCGTCCGCTCCAATCTGTCGCGCCGCGAATGCCAAAAAGAAAAAGAGACGATCTGATGGCCCACCTCTCCACCCCCACCGCGCCGAAGGCCGAAGAAGTGAAGCCGCCGAAGGCCGCACCGAAGGCCGACCCCGTGCCCGCGCCGCAGCCGGCCGCCGCCGCCGATGCCACGGCGAAACCGACCTGGCGCACGCGCCTTCTGATGTTCGGCCTGCCCGCGCTGCTGATCGCCGGCGGCGCTGGCTGGTGGCTGACCAGCGGCGGGTCGGTGTCGACCGACAATGCCTATGTCCAGATGGACAAGGTCTCGATCGCCGCCGAGGTTGGCGGACGGATCACCGAGGTCGCAGTCAAGGACGGGCAGGACGTCACCGCGGGGCAATTATTGTTCCGCATCGACGGCGAGCCCTATCGGCTAAACGTCGCGCAGGCGACCGCGGCGATCGACGCCGCGCAGGTCGAGGTCGGCAATCTGTCGGCGAGCGCGAACACGAGCGCTGTCGACATCGCCGCAGCACGCGAGGACGTCAAATTCGCCGAAGTCACGTTCGGGCGCCAGGCAGCGCTGATGGAAAAGGGCTTCACCACCAAGGCCGCCTATGACGCCGCGCGCCATGCGGTGAGCCAGGCGCGCGAGCGCGTGCGCCAGGCCGAGGCCGCCGCCGCTGAAGCGCGCGTGAAGCTCGCCGCGGGCCCGTCGAGCGGGATCAATCCGCAGGTTGAGGCGGCGAGGGTCCAGCGCGCGCAGGCGCAGGTAAACCTGGGCCGCACCGAGGTGCGCGCGCCGAGCGCTGGGCGCGTCGCGCAGTCGGACCGGCTGCAGATCGGCCAGATGATGGTCGCGGGACTGCCCGCGGTCACGTTGGTGGACACCGCGCATCCGTGGGTCGAGGCCAATTTCAAGGAAACCGACCTTGCCGACATGCGCGTCGGCCAGCGCGCCGAGATCAGTTTCGACGCCTATCCGGGGCTGAAGATCCGCGGCCATGTGCTCACCATCGGCGCGGGCACGGGTAGCGAGTTTTCGGTGCTCCCCGCGCAGAACGCCACCGGCAACTGGGTCAAGGTGACGCAGCGCGTGCCGGTCAAGATCGCCTTCGACGAAAAGCCGTCGCGCGAGATGATCGCGGGGCTGTCGGCCGATGTGCGGGTGTTTACCGGCAGCGGGGCGGTGGCGGGGAAGTAGGGCGCCGTGCCGGGCAATCGCGACCTTATCGATTCTCCCCATCGACTTGCGATGGGGAGGTGGCAGCCCGAAGGGCTGACGGAGGGGCTATGACACCACCGTCGCCCCTCCACCACTCGCTTCGCGAGCGGTCCCCCTCCCCATCGCAAGTCGATGGGGAGGATTTTGAGGCTGCGCGCTGATGGCCAGCCGTTCGCTCCCCCGTCGCTCGCCCGCCGCGGCGCTGCCCGCCGACGACAGCATCCCCCTTCACGAGCGCGTCCGTTACCGCGGGCTGCTGATGGTCGCCGTCATGGGCGCGTCGATCATGCAGATCCTCGACACGACCATCGCCAATGTCGCGATCCCGCATATGCAGTCGGCGCTGGGGGCGACGAGCGAGACGGTAACCTGGGTGCTGACCAGCTATATCCTCGCCAGCGCCATCGCGATGCCGATCACCGGCTGGCTCGCGGACCGCATCGGGCGGCGCGAATTGTTTCTCGCGGCGATCGCCGGGTTCATCGTCACCTCAATGGCATGCGGCGCGGCACAGTCGCTCGAGCAGATGGTCGCCTTCCGCTTCCTCCAGGGGATTAGCGCCGCCTTCATCGGGCCGCTGTCGCAGTCGGTGATGCTCGACATCAACCCGCCCGACAAGCAGGCGCGCGCGATGTCGATCTGGGGCATGGGGATCATGATCGGGCCGATCCTCGGCCCGGTGCTCGGCGGCTGGCTGACCGAGAGCGTCAACTGGCGCTGGGTGTTCTATGTCAACCTGCCCGTCGGGCTGCTGACGATCGCGATGATGTGGGCGCTGCTGCCCGCGACGCGGACCAGCGACCGCAAGTTCGACCTCTTCGGCTTCTCGATGCTCGCGCTGGGGCTCGCGTCGCTGCAACTGATGCTCGACCGCGGCGCGCACCAGGACTGGTTCGACAGCGTCGAGATCTGGATCGAATGCGGCGTTGCCATCGCGTGCCTGTGGATGTTCGCGGTGCATCTGTTCACGTCGAAGCGCGACACCTTGTTCAACCGCAAGATGCTCGCCGACCGCAACCTCGTCACCGCGATGGGCTTCATGATCGTGATCGGCGTCGTGATGTTCGCGTCGATGGCGCTGTTGCCGCCGATGCTGCAGAACCTGTTCGGCTGGCCGGTGATCGACACCGGCGTCGTGCTCGCGGTGCGCGGGATCGGCATCCTCGCGAGCATGTGGTTCGCGGGGCAGATGCTGGGCAGGATCGACGCGCGCTGGATGGTGGGCAGCGGCCTGCTGATCGCCGCGCTGTCCTTGTGGCAGATGAGCCATTGGTCGCTCGAGATGGGCATGCAGCCGGTGATCATCAGCGGTGTCGTCCAGGGGCTGGGCATGGGGCTGATCTTCATCCCGCTCAACACCATGGCCTTTGCGACGATCCCCCCGCAATATCGCACCGACGGGTCGAGCCTGCTCAATCTGCTGCGCAGCATCGGCGCGTCGGTCGGGATTTCGACCGTGACTACCTTGCTCGGCGCGAATATCCAGACGAGCCACGAAGATCTGGTCGCGCATGTCACCAACAGCTCGACGAGCCTGCTCGACCCCTCGACCGCCGACCGTTTCGGCATCGCGGGCGATACGGCGATGGCGATGGTCAATGCCGAGATCAACCGGCAGGCGGCGATGGTCGCCTATATCGACGATTTCTGGCTGATGATGTGGGTGACGCTGGCGTCGGTGCCGCTGGTGCTGCTGCTACGCCCGCCGAAACCGGGGGCGGAGAAGGCGTCGGTCGCGGATATGGGGCATTAGGATATGGCGCGCGCGGAGCAGCATGAGATCGCGATGCGGATCGTCATCGAGCAGCCGGTCGCCGGGGTGCGCCACAGCCTGCAGGACAAGAACGGCGGGCCGCTCGATCCCAAGGCGTCGGCCGCGGGCGCGCCGCTGGTCTTCGATTTTGCGATCCGGGTCGGGCCGGGGCCGAAATTCTTCGGCGATCAGGTGCGGCGCGAGGGCCCCGAGCGACGCTTCGTCTATATCCGCATCGGCGACCTCGCGGGCGATCCCGGCTCGCCGTGGAGCCGACGGATGAAGATCGATATCCACGATATCGGGCAGGAGCTGCTCGATGCCGCGGCGAAGGGTGGCGGGCGGATTGCGTTGTCGGTCAACGGCACGGGCAAGGACGGCACGCCTGCGTGCGCGACGGTGGCGGTTACGGGACGGCGGCTGGTGTAGGAAACGAATGGCGGCTTCGGGATGGGAAGCTGCCGCTGCCCTGTTCAAAGTTCAGGAAAGTTCAGCCCTATGCGCTCCCCAACAGAACCTCGACAACCGCTTCTGTCGACCGAGTGAAGGAGCCAGAATAGACGCTGGCATAGCCGGATAATGTAGGAAAGCCTTTTTTGAAGACGGCGGCGTTTTTGGGATGGGGGGCTGCAACTCACGCCCGATACCGGTCGCCAACAGTTGGTCCGGAACGCCCATCTTTCGCCCCCCGCTAACCAATCATTAACCGGCCGACTCCATCAAAACGGTATGGCCATTTCCGGATATTTTCTGCCCTCGGCCCCCGGCGCCGACCGGCGTCAGGGCGGACGCCGCAAGCTCAGCCTGCTCGCCAGGGGCGCGCGGCACGACGGCAAGGGCATCGACGTCCAGATCCACAATATCTCGGGCACCGGCCTGCTTTTCGAAAGCGACATCAAGCTGGCGGCGGGCGACCGGATCGAGATCGAACTGCCGCACGCCGGCGATATCACCGCGGTGGTGATCTGGGCGAGCGGGCGGCATTTCGGCTGCCAGTTCGAGGGCCCGGTGTCGCGCGCGACGCTGAGCGCGGTCGAACTCAAGAGCGCGACCGAGGCGCTCGCGGCCCCCGAAGCAACCGAAGAACCGGCCGCAGACACCGCGACCGACGAGGCGTTCGGCGAGCGGCTGCTGCGGCTGCGCACCAAGGCCGGGATCGACCGCGCCGACGTCGCGAAGCGGATGAACGTCAGCGCCGCATCGGTGCTAGGCTGGGAAAAGGGCCGGGTTCGGCCGAAGCGCAGCCGGATGGCGACGCTCGCGAAGATATTGGGCGTGCCCGCCGCCGAACTGCTGGGCGAGGCCGCGGCGGACAAGGTGGCGGCGGTGATCGACCGTAGCCGCAAGGACATCGCGCGCGCGGTCGGGGTGAGCGCCGACAAGGTGCGGATCATCGTCGAATATTGAGCCGGCAGCGGTAGCCGATCTTCCCCTCCGGGGCAGGAGTGCCGGACCACTTCCCCCTTGCCGCCTTTGCGCGCACCCGCCAATAAGGCGCGCATGGCCGTGATCGTCACCAAACCCGCCAATGTCCGCGACCTGGGGCCGGTCGACGCATCGGCGCTGCGCGACCGCGTCGCCGCGATTTCGGACCGCACCTGGGGGCAGGAAGACGCGCTCAAGGAGAATGATTTCGAGGTCTTCCACCACACACGCCACATCATCTTCCGCTTCACCCCGGGCAATCGCGACCCCGAGGATCATTACGAGAATCCCGCCTGGCACGTGTGGCGCGGGCTGCTCCAGCCGGTGATGGACGCCGCCGTCGCGCCCTATGGCTTCGCCGATCCCGTCTTTCCGAAGGCGATGCTCGCGCGGCTCGAGGCGGGGCAGCTTATCGACCTCCACCGCGACGGCGCGGGATCGAACCTGCGCACGCACAAGATCCACGTGCCGCTGATCACCAATGCCGCGGCTTTTTTCCTCTGCGGCCCCAATCGCCACCATCTCGCCTATGGCCATGCGTGGGAGGTCAACAACATCGCGCCGCACGGCGGGGTGAACGAAGGCGATGCCGACCGCATCCATTTCATCTTCGAAGTCTTCGACCGCGCCGCGACCGAAAACGCTGCCGCGGCGGAAACCGCCCCCGCGAAATGACCCCCGGCCATTTTTATTCGCATTACGGGTTCAACCTGCGCTCGGAGCTCATGCTGCCGCACCTGCTTCCGGGCGATCCCGCCGCGCCGGTCGACGCCGAAATCCGCCTCGCCCCCATCGCCGCCGACCGGCTGGACGAGGCGCTGCATTTCCGCAACTGGCGCGCCGAGCCCGGCGAGATCCTGTTCCACGCCTTCGGCATCTGCCGCCTGCTGATCGCGGACGGCATGTCGATCACCGTCGAGCGCGAAGCCGGCGCGACCGATGCCGCGCTGGTCTCGATCATCCTCGGCACCGGAGTGTCGGCGTTGCTGATGCAGCGGGGCATCCTGCCGATGCACGCCTGCTCGATCGTCAGCGATGCGGGCGCGATCCTCGTCATCGGGCGCTCGGGCGCGGGCAAGTCGACGCTGCTCGGCGGGCTGATGGCGGCGGGCTGTACGATGCTCGCCGACGACGTCACCGGGGTGACGATGGGCGACACGGGTGCGACCGCGATCCCCGCCTTTCCGGCGATGCGGCTGTGGACCGACAGCCTGTCGCTGCTCGGCAGGCACGCCGACGACAAAGTCCAGGTGCGCGAGGATATCGAGAAATATTATGTCGGCGTCGAGCGGTTCCGGGCGGAGCCGATGCCGGTGCGCGCGGTCGTCCTGCTGCAGGGCCACAATGGCGCCGCGATCACCGCCCGCCCGGTCGCGATGGCGAACCGTGTCGAGGCGCTCGCGCGTTACGTCCACCGCAAGAATTTCCTCCGCGGCCTCGGGCTCCAGCGCTGGGGTTTCGACGCTGTCGTCCGTCTCGCCCAGTCGGTCGACATGGTCGCGATCGGCCGGCCGCAGCTGGGCGCGACGCCGGCGTCGATGGCGGCGGCGGTGATCGAGCATTTCGGCATCGAACCCGCGCTGCAGCCGGCGCCCTAGCGCGATGGCCCGCTCGCTCGTCTGGCTCGCCTCCTATCCCAAGTCGGGCAACACCTGGCTGCGCGCGATGCTCACCCATCTGCTCCACGCGCCCGGCGAGGCGTTCAGCGTCAATGCGCTGGCGGGCGGGATCACGGGCGGCGACCGCCACGCGCTCGACGATGCCTGCGCCATTTCCTCGGCCGAAATGACGCCGGCCGAGCTGCTCCCCTATCGCGCGCTGCTCCACCGTCAGATGGCGGCCGAGGCCGAAGCCCCCTTTTTCGTCAAGACGCACGACCAATATGTGCGGGGCGCGGACGGCACCGCGCTCTTCCCCGCCGACGCCAGCCGCGCCGCGATCTATATCGTGCGCAATCCGCTCGATGTGGCGCTGTCCTTCGCGCATCACGGTCAGCAGGACCTGGACGTCACGATCGCGCGCATGGCCGACCCGCACTCGACGCTCAACGTCTGGCCCGACCGGATCAGCGATTTCCTGCCCGTCCATCTCGGCCGCTGGAGCGACCATGTCGCTGGCTGGATGCAGCAGCAGGCGATTCCCGTCTGCCTCATCCGCTACGAGGACATGCTCGACGATCCCGCCGCGGCGCTCGCGCGCGTCGTCGCGGCGGCGGGTATCGACGCGCCCGCCGAAGCCGTCGCCGCCGCGGCCGCGGCCAGCAGCCTCGAAAGCCTCCAGACGCGCGAGGCGGCGGAGGGTTTTGCGGAAAAGCCCGCCAACATGCCGGCCTTCTTTCGCAGCGGCCGCGCGGGCGAATGGACCTCGGCGCTGACCGAAGCGCAGGTCGCGCGTATCGTCGCCGACCATCGCGCCGAGATGGCAGCGCTTGATTATCTGCCGCCTTCAATCGCTTGACGCCATACGCCCCCGCTCGCTATCGCCGCGGCGGGGTCGAGATTTGGGGGGAAGGCATGACAGCCGCAATTTCGGGCAACACCGTCGTCACGCGCAATCCGTCGATACTCTTCAACGATTTCGACGACGGGCTGATGATGATGGACATCGACAGCGGCAATTATTTCGACATCGATTCGGTCGGCGGTCGCATCTGGGCGCTGATCGAAACGCCGGCCTCGCTCGACGCGATCTGCGAATCGCTGGTCGCCGAATATGAAGTCGAAGAACAGCTCTGCCGTACCGAAACAATTGGATTCATTGGGGAGCTGGCCGAAAAGGGGCTGGTCACGCTGCGCGAGTCCTAAGTATTTGGGACATGGGCCAATTGCCTTGACGCAAAGGCGATTCTGTCCCATCATGGTAACGTATTGTTAAGGCGGCCTATGCCGCGGACCGACGATCAGAGGGGGGAATCATGACCAAGGCTGTGGAACAGCAAACGCCGCGCAAGGATTGGAAAAAGCCCGAGCTTCGCTCGGTCGTTCCAGCTACCCGTACCCTGGGCGGCGGTGGTGGCCCCGAGGATCAGGACGATGCGTGGTACGACGCCTCCTGATTCGCGAACTATAGTTTGAAATTATTGGCGGGCTCCAGGTAATGGAGCCCGCTTTCTAATTCACACTCGGAAGCCCAGGAGCGATGCACCGGCTTTGCGGTATATTCGGGCGGCATCCGTCCCCTTCGGCAACCGGCGACATCGAAACGGCGCTCGGCGGCGGGCATGTGGTCCAGCTGGACTCCGCCACCGCCAGCGCATTGGCAACTCGCCGCGGAGCGAGTTCTTCCGACGCCTTCTATCGGGACGACGACCTGATCCTGGTTGCCGACGCGCGCCTCGACGCAAAGGCGGAGCTCTGCGCCGCGCTTGGAGACCTTGCGCCTGCGGCCGGTGCGACCGACGCGGCGCTGATCGCGGCCGCGTGGCGCCGCTGGGGCCGCGACTGCCCGCTCCATCTTTACGGCGATTATGCCTTTGCGCTGTTCGAAGCACGCAGCGGCGTCATCTTCGCCGCGCGGGACCATGTCGGCGCGCGGCCTTTTCTCTATGCGCTGATCGACGGACGACTGCACTTCGCGAGCGATCCGGCAACCTTGCTCGCCTTGCCCGGGGTGCCCGACGATCCCGACGAGGAGTTTATCGCCACGACGTTGCTGCATCGCCGCTTCGAGCCATTGGGGCGCAGCTTCGTCCGGGCCATGCGGCGGCTCGAGCCCGGCCATCGCCTCGCCGTCGCGCGGGACGCACTGCACCTCGACCGCTGGTGGAACCCGGAAGCGATCGCCGTCGACCATGCGGCCGGCGACGCCGAGACCATCGCCCGCTACCGCGCGCTCGTCGATCTGGCCGTCGCCGATCGCATCGCCGATGCGACGCAGGTCGGCGTGCATCTGAGCGGCGGAATCGACTCCTCGCTCGTCGCCGCATGCGCGGTGCCGATGCTGCGCGCGCGCGGCCTGGCCGATCCGCCCGCCTACAGCTGGCATGTCGTCGATCCCGATGCCGACCCCAACAGCGAGCCGGGCTGGAGCGAAGCGATGCGCGCGCCGCTGGGGCTCGAGCTTTTCGCACCCGAACTGTCGCCCGACGAGATGGCGGCGCTGCTCGCGCGCGACTGGGTCCGCGGACCCGACGTACGCAATCTGCTGCACGAGGCAGCGATCCAGCGCGACGCGCAGGCGCGCGGCGTCGAGGTCATCCTGTCGGGCTGGGGCGGCGACGAAGGCGCGTCCTATAACGGTCGCGGCTATCATCCCTGGCTGTTTGCGACCGGCCGGTGGCGGACCCTGTACCGCGACCGCGCGTCGCCGACCGTCCGGTCGGGGCTGCGGACCATCTACCACGCCGGCCGGCGGCTGGCCCGCGAATTCGTCCCCGAAAAGCCGCTGCGCTGGCGGCCGCGCGACGGCCGCAGCCTGATCGATGCCGCCTTCCTGCGCCGCACGCGCCCCTTGTATGTGCCGCGCGTGCGCGAATTCGGCGTCCGCCATACCCAGCATTATCTGCTGCGCTACAGCTCGACCACCGCGCGGCTCGAGGATTGGGCGATCAGCGGGGCCGAACGCGGCATCGACTATCGCTTCCCGCTGCTCGATCGCCGCCTGCTCGAATTCATCTATACGCTGCCGCCGCGCATGTTCCGCCGCGGCCCCGTGCGCCGCTGGCTGATCCGCCAGGCGGGCGTGGGGCTGCTTCCCGACATCGTGCGGCTGAACAACAGCAAGAAGGAGCCCATTCGCGGTGCGTGGATCGACAAGGCGATGCGCGAAGCGCTGGTGCAGATCGCCGACCGGCTGGACGCCGCATCCGCGCCGCCGGAGCGCGCGCGCTATGTCGACATGGACGCGGTCCGGACCCAGCTGGCGCAAGTCCGCCGCAACGGCATCGGCGGCCAAGCAGGGTTGCGCCTCGCAATCCAGTTTCTCGACATTCCCTGATTCGTGCGATGAACCGGCCATGATCCTGTCGTTCAGCCGCCGCTTCGCCTTCGTCGCGATCCCCAAGACCGCGGGGCATGCCTTGCGCGCCGTGCTCCGCCCGCTGCTGGCACCGAACGACTGGGAACAATGTACCCTGTTCGACAAGCGCTATTTTCCCGTCGCCCCGCTCGCCGCGATCGGTCACGGCCATCTGTCCTACCGCGACATCCAGCCCTTCCTCCTTCCCGGACAATGGGATGGAATGACCAGCTTCGCCGTCACCCGCTCGCCCTTCGACCGTTTCCTGAGCTTCGCGCGTTTCGCCTGGCGCCACGGCGACGCGATGGAGCGCGACCCGCTCGGGACGATGAAACGCGCCCTTGCCGACGAGCGGGACCATATATTGCTCCGCCCGCAGCACGCGTTCGTCTGCGACGACGACGGGAAAGTCCGCATCACCCATGTCCTCCGCCACGAAAATCTGATCGACGAAATGCGACGCCTCTCGGCCGTGCTCGGCGCTCCGCTCGCGGCGCTCGAAGCGGTCAACGTTTCGCCCGAACGTCCCGGCGCGATGCTCGACGCCGAACTCGCCGACATGATCCGCGCGCGTTACGCCCGCGATTTCGCTTTGTTCGGCTACGACCCCGACGACGCGCCATGACCGCAGCCACGCTCGTCACCGTCTCCTCGCCCGATTTCCGGATCGGGACCGAGGTCATGCTGGCGAGCTTCCTCGCGACCAACCCGTGGTTCGACGGCAACATCATCGTCCTTCACAGCCGCCTCTCCGAAACCGACCGCACCGAACTTACCGCCGCCTTTCCGCGGCTCGCCTGTCGTACCGCCAGCCCGCGCCTGATCGCCGCGATCGACGCGCTCACCGCGGCGCACCCGCATCTTGCCGGGCGCCGCGACCGCTTCCTCAGCCTCGAAACCCTGCTTCTCGACGCCCCAGGCAAGCTTCTCTTCGCCGACAGCGACCTGCTCTTCCGCGGGGATATTTCGGCGCTGCTCGCCAAGGACGCGCCGCTCGTTGCCGCGCCCGACGCCGCCATGCTGCGCGGCAACCGGCGCGACGCCGATACGCTCGCCGAGGTGGCGGCGGTGGGCGAGGCCCCCGCCAGCTTCAACGCGGGGCTGCTCGTCTACGACCCCGATCCGGAAATCGCCCAGGCGCTCTGGCCGTTGCTCGATCCGGTCGGCTGGTCGCGCATCGCCTCGCAGCACACCGATCAGGCGGTCTGGAACCTGCTGCTGCGCGAGCGCGTCGCGCTGGTCAGCACGGCCTTCAACCTGATGATTTGGCACCGCGCGACCAGCTTCGCCCATGAACCGGTACCGCTCGACGACGCGCAGGTTCTCCATTTCAACGGCGCCGCCAAGCCTTGGCGCCTCGACCTCCACGCCGACGCCATCGCACGCGACCCCCCCTATGCCGAGGCGCTCCGCCTGTGGACCGCGGCGCGCGCCGGCTGGTTGCGGAGCCGCGCATGATCGCCGGCGCCGCGGGCGCGGTGCGGCGTCACCTCTTCCTGCTGGCCCCGAACAACAGCGGCTCGACCTTCCTCGCCGCCGCGCTCGCCGATTGCGCGCGCGCCTGGTCGCTGCCGCGCGAGGGCCAGCATGTCGCGGGGTTCCACGGCCCCAGCTCGCGCGGCACCGGCACGCGGCTGCTCTGGGCGGCCGACCCGGCGTCGGTCGCGATCTTTCGCGACGCCGCCGCCTACGACTGGGACCGCACCCGCCGCGCGTGGGAATTCCACGCGCGCGCGGCGCAGGAGAACGCCGACACGCTGGTCGTCGCATCGCCGCCCTTCCTTCTGATCGCGGACCAGCTTGCCACCGCCTTTCCCGACGCCGCCTTCCTGGTCCTCGTCCGCAACCCCTATGCCGTCGCCGAGGGCATCATCCGCCGCGGCGCCGAAGCGGGTCCCGTCGCCGCCGGCGACAGCCTCGCCACCACCGCCGCGCGCCATATCGTCGCAGCGCTCGCGGCGCAGGAGGCGAACCGTGCCGCGCTGGGTCCGCGCGCCGCCTGCTTCGGCTATGAGGAGATGTGCGCCGCGCCCGCCGAGGTCGCCGCGCGCATCGCGGCGCTCGTCCCCGCGCTGGCCGACCTCGATCTCGCCCGCGCGCGCCCGGTCAAGGGGCGCTATTACGAGCCGCTGCGCAACATGAACGCCGGGCAGATCGCACGCCTGACCTCCGGGCAGATCGCCGACCTCGACGCCGTCTTCGCCGCGCACCGCCACTTGCTCGCGCGCTTCGGCTACTACGGCATCGGCGCATGACCGACGCCGCGCGCCCGCTGTGGATTTTCCTCCACGTCCCCAAATGCGGCGGGACGACGCTGAAGGCGCACCTCGAGCGCCATTTCGTCATGGACGAAGAGCTCGTCGAATTTTCCTATTGGGGGCGCAGCTATCGCAAGACGCATGGCCGCCCCGATTTCGCCGACCGCCCGCCCGAGGCGCGCGCGCGCGCCGAGATCCTGTCGGGCCACCAGATTTGGTACGGCATCGACCGCCTCGTCCCCGGCCCGCGCGAGGCACGCTATTTCACCGTGCTGCGCGATCCCGCCGAGCGCTGCGTCTCGCTCTATAATTTCCGCTGGAGCCGCGGCCACGCCTCCGACGATTTCGATATCTGGTACCGCGACTATTATCTCATGGAGCAGCGCAACTATATGGTCCGCTTCTTCGCCGAGGCGCTCTACGGCACCGCACTGCCCGCAAGCGATAGCCAGCGTCTCGCCATGGCGCAGCAACTGCTGACCCGCTGCTGGTTCGTGACGACCACCGATCGCTGGAACGAGGGGCTCGATTTCCTCTGCGACGCGATGGGCGTCCCGACCGACTGGCAGCATCACCGCGCCGCGGGCGATTCCGCGCAGCTCCCCGCCTCGCACCCCTCGCAAAGCGAGGTGGTCGCGCGCCGCCTCATCCTCGACGACGCGCTGCGCGCGCGCATCCACGCCGACTCGCCGGGCGACGTCGCGCTCGTCGACTGGGTCCGCGCGCGCCGCTGGCCGCTCCCCGATTGACAAGCGCCCCCCTCGCGGCGACAGACGCCAGAGAGGGGAAGAGGCCGGAATGACCGCAAAGATGCTGCGCCCGACATCGTTCGACGTCGCCGAACGCGCCGGCGTCTCGCAATCGACCGTTTCGCGCGCGCTGCGCGGCAGCCCCGGGGTCAATGCCGAGACGCGCGCGCGCGTGTCCGCCGCGGCGCGCGAACTCGGTTATGTCGTCGACCGCCACGCCTCGTCGCTGCGGCTGAAGAGCAGCGAGACGATCGCGCTCGTCACCATCTGCCGTCCCGGCGAGGACCGCAGCGCAATCAACCCCTTCTATTTCGCCTTGCTCGGCAGCATCGCCGAGGCGACGTCGGCGCGCCGCTTCAACCTGCTCGTCAGTTTCCAGGAAAGCCCCGCCAATTTCCGCGCCGACTTCGTCGCCTCGGGGCTCGCCGACGCGATGATCGTCATCGGCACCACCAGCAACCGCCCTGCGTGGGACTATTTCGCCGAGGCGCAAGCGTCCGGCCTCGACTTCGTCTGCTGGGGCAGCCCCGGCGATCCCTTCCACTGGATGCGCAGCGACAATGACGCGGGCGGCCGCCTCGCCGCCGAACATCTGGTCGCGCAGGGCCGCCGCCGCATCGCCTTCCTCGGCCCCGCCGATTCGGCGCAGCGCCAGTTCGACGAGCGGCGCGAGGGGCTCGCCGCCGCGCTCGCCGATCATGGCATCGAACCGATCGTCTGGCCCGCGGTCTCCGCCGCCGACCGCCACGCGCAGGGGGTGCAGGGCGTGCGCGACCTGCTCGCGGCGCACCCCGACGTCGACGCGATCTTCGCCGCGACCGACATGCTGGCATTGGGCGTGCTGCAGGGGCTGAAGGAAATGGGACGCAGCGTGCCGGGCGACGTCGCGCTGATCGGCTTCGACGGCATCCGCGCCGGCACCCTCGCCGACCCCGCGCTCACCACGATCGAGCCCGACCTCGACGCCGCGGGCGAGGCGCTCGTCGCGATGGCGCTCGAGGACGACGAACATGTCCGCGACGGCACCCGCGTCCCCGTCCGGCTGGCGCTGCGCGGGAGCGCTTGAACGTCAAGCGCGCGGCAGCGCCCGATCGCTTCGTCGCTTCCCCGACGCCATCGTAACGGCTTATTATCCTTAATCTTGTTACGCTGAAGGGTGAGAGGCGTACATCGTGTCGGGTCAATTCTTCATCGCATTGCTCAACCCGGGCATCGGCCTGTTGCTGGCGGTCGCCTTCCTGATGCTCTGGCTGCATCGCCGCGACCAGCGCCATGTCCTCCTCGCCGCGCTCAGCTATGTCGCGATGGCGGCGGGTTTCCTGATCCTCGACTTCGCGCCCGTGCTGCCGATGGAGTTCCAGCGGTTGCCCGCGAACATGGCCTTCCTCGCGGCCGCCTGCCTGATCGCGGGCGCGGCGATCGGACGCTACCGCCTCGCCATTCCCTGGCGCGCGATGGGCGCGGTCTGCGGCGTCGGCCTCGCCTTCTTCCTCTGGTTCCTGCTCGTCCAGCCCAGCATCACGCACCGCGTGCTGACGATCAGCATCGCGCTCGGGCTCGTCGCGCTCCAGATCCCGCTAGCGCTCCGCCGGGTGCCGCGCGCGCATCTGATCGACCATGTCATCTTCTGGGTCGGCGTGCTCTCGGCCGCCAATTTCATCATCCGCCCGCTGCTCATCATCGGCCTCACCGGCGGCTTTTCGAGCTATGCGGGCTTCCAGCAGTCGATCTATTGGACCACCGTCCAGTTCACCCAGGCGATGATCTCGATCCTCTTCGCGCTGAGCCTGATGATCGGCACGGCGATCGACCTGATGGCCGAGCTCCGCGAACAGGCGCATGGCGATACGCTGTCGGGGCTGCACAATCGCCGCGGGTTCGAGGGTGCGGCGGGCGCCGCGGTGCGCGCTGCGGCCGACGACGACCGCCCCGCGGCGCTGCTCATCGCCGACCTCGATCATTTCAAGGCGATCAACGACACGCACGGCCACGCCGCGGGCGACGCGATCATCGCCGCCTTCGGCGCGCATATCCGCAAGCTCGCGCCGGCGGACACGATCGCCGGGCGCATCGGCGGCGAGGAGTTCGCGCTGCTCCTCCCCGGCGCGGGGATCGAGGCGGCGCGCAGCCTGGCCGAGGCGATCCGCAGCGGCATGACCGCCCCGACCGTCAGCATCGGCCTCGCCGCCGCGGCGCCGGGCGCGGGACTGTCGCAGTTGATGCGCGACGCCGACCAAGCGCTCTACGAGGCCAAGCGCGCGGGGCGCAACCGCGTCCGCGCCTTCTCCCCCGCGCCGGTGCCCGCAAGCCGGATCGCCGCCGCTTCCTGAGACAAGGAACGCGATCTTTACGCAGATCGCGCACGGGTCGGCGTCGTCGATTGTGCATTGCACACTAATCATGCTTATACTAATATAGCTTAGTATATAGTCTCACAGGGGTTCATCCATGCGTCTCGCTCTCTCCTTCGCCGCCGCGCTGTTCGTCGCGGCGCCCGTTCTTGCCAACGAAACCGCCGCGCCCGCCGCGCTCGAACGCGCGCCCAGGCAGGGCGAGGTGCTGCGCGACACCGGCGGCCGCCTGATCGGCAAGGTGTATCAGGCGCAGCCTTCGGGCGCGGTGCTCGCGATCGTCAACGGCGCGACGGTGCGCATTCCGGCGAATACGCTCAGCATCGTCGACGGCAAGCTGGTGACGACGCTGACCAAGTCGGAAGCGCTCAAGCAGAAATAAGCGAACGCGCGCCGGGCGAGGGACAAGGCTCTCCCCCTACCCTTCCCCCGGCTCGCACACCGTGCTCTCGACCGCGTCGCCGCCGAGGTTGGCGGTGATGCGCGCGAGCATCGCGTGCAGCGCCGCGCGTTCGGCGGGGTCGAAGCCCGCGAGCGCGGCTTCTTCCTCTTCGATGCCGATGCGCGTCAGCTCGTCGATCAGCGGCTCGATCGCGGGGGTCAGCCAGATGCGGTGCGCGCGGCGGTCGGCAGGGTCGGCGCGGCGTTCGACCCAGCCCGCCTCGACGAGCTTGTCGATCGAGCGCCCGACGGTGACCTCGCCGACCTCGAGCAGCCCCGCGACCTCGCGCTGCGTCGCGCCGGGGCGCCGCCGCACGCAGGCGATCGTCTGCCACTGCGCGCGCGTCAGCCCCAGCGGCACGACGCGCCGGTCGAAGCGCAGCCGCAGCATCCGCGACAGCTTCATCACCTTCATCCCCAGCGCCTTGTCGTCGTCGACCGCCTGCACGCTTATCCCTCCCCGTTTCGGCGCGGACTTTCGCCGACCGCGCGGCGCGGCGCAAGAGCTTCGGGGGCTAGTCCTTCGCTTTGGGCCGCCGCGCGATCACCTTGACCTCGACGATCGCGGTGGGTTCGTAGAGGCGCGAAATGCCGATCGCGGTCCACGCCGGCGGCGGGCCCTTCACATGGCGGTTCTTGACCGCGACGAAGGCGTCGATCTGGCCGCCGATGTCGGTGTGGAAGGTCGTCATCTCGACGACATCGTCCCAGCCCACGCCCGCGCGCGCCAGCACCTCGGCGATGCGCACGAACACGCGCTCGAAGGCGGGCTCGAGCCCCGCCTCGCCTTCACGCGGCGCCGCGACCACGCCCGAGAGATAGACGGTGTCGCCCGCGATCACCGCGTCGGCAAAGCCGACCTCCTCCTGAAAGGCGCGCGCCTGGGGATCGACGGGCATGATCACGTCCGCAGGCTGACGCGCCGCGGCGGGCGCCGCGAAAGGCAGGGCCAGCGCGGCGGCGGCGAGCGCGGCATATGGGCTTCGCATGATCATCTCCCCTGTTCGGCGCCTCGGGGCGAAAGGTGACAGGCGGGGCGCGCGGGCGCAAGCGCCGCGCCAGCGCGTCATCGGGCGGCCGCCGTCTGGCGCGCGCGTTTCAGCTCGCCGAGCAGATGCGGGCGATCGTAGCCGCGATACCAGTCCTCGCCATTGTCGCGGCGGACCTCGGCCTGTTTGGTATCGATCGCCGCGGCAAAGCGGCCGTCGGGCGTCAGCGCGACGACATAGGGATACTCTTCGGCATAGGCCTGCCGCGATCCGGTGGCGTCCATCACGTCCCAGCCGTCGGGCGCCTTTTCGAGCTCGATATGCGCGAGGACAAAATTGGCCGCGGCATAGGCGTTCAACCGCCCGGCCTGCGGCAGCACGCCACGCCCCGATCGCTCGACCAGCAGGACCGATTCGCCATCGACCGGATAATCGAAGCGGCCGGTGGCGCCGCGCAGATGTGCGTCGAAGACGTGGCACCAGATGCACCATTCGGCGCCGAAATTGACCAGCACCGTCTTCCCGCTCCGCCGCCCCTCGGCGAGCGCGGACGCCAGCACGGCCGCCTGCGATCCGCACTCGTCGTACAGCCGCGCCCGGCCATTATCGCACGCTTTCGACAGCCGCGCGGGAAAGGAGGCGACGGCTCGCGCCTCGGCCGGCGGCGTGGTCGGCGTATCCTCGGCACAGGCGGCGAGAACGAGCGCCGCGCCGAGCAGCCAGATCTTCTTCATGGTCCTCCTCATCGCCGTACCGCGGGCCGCGTCATCCTTTATGGCAAAGTTCAGTAAAGTTCAGCCCAATGACGATGCCGGGGACGCGCTTTTGCTCGAACTTCACGCAAAGCGTCGATGCGTTGGTCGGGTGCGGTCGAGCGGCTTGCACCCCTCGGCAAGCGAGGGCCCGGAAAGCGCGCGTTCCGGTACGCGCCGCCGCGCGGCATGACCACCGATCTCCCCCGCAAAATCCTCGCCGTCATCGGCCGCATCATCCGTCGCCCGAATCACCTGGAATGAAACGGCGCCATTTATAACCTATTTGGATCGTTTTGGAAAGGGCTATTTTCCTGCGCTCTTGATCGGGACGCGCGGCTCGCTCGGCCCGCTCACCGCCGCGGCGCAGGATCGCGTCGAATCGGGCCGCACCGCCTCGGTCAGTGAGGTGGTCCGTGCGGGCCTGCGAGCGCTCGATCGCGAGGAAGCCTTGCTCGACGAACGGCGCAAGGCCCGCGTCACCGAAGCCCTCGCCGATCCCCGCCCGGTCCAGCCCGCCGAATGGGTCCGCAGCGGCCTTGCCGCCCGCCATGCGAAACGGACGGGCAAGGCGCTTGACGACAAACGTCCGCGTCGTCTGGCGCCGGACCGCCGACGACGACCTCACCCGCCGCTATGACGGGATCGCCGCCCGCGCCGATCCCACACGGCCTTCGCCTGCACCAGTTCCATCGAAGCCCATAGGGCCGACCTCGCCACTTACCCCGCCGCGGCCCCCACGCGACGACATCCCACCGGGCGTCCGCACGCTGAACTTTCGAGGGCGGACGGTTATTGCCTATCGGGTTGAAGCGGTGATCGAGGTGTTGCGCATATTCCATGCCGGGCAGGAGTTGGGATTAGTGGAATAATTGCCGCTGCGGGAGTTTGGGGGTTGTTGCATCTGTCACCGTAACTCCACCGTAATTCCCTGCAAGTATCATGATCCGCCCGATCATTCATGCAGCAACAGTGGCAACAACGCGCGAGCTTCCTCGGCGCTGAGTGGCAAAACCGACGCTACAAAACATCGCAGCGGACATCGCCTCGAAGAAAATGGACTGGCGTCCGCGCTCCCGAAAACGGCGACAAATCTCTTGGAAACCTGGTTCGCGACGCAAGGCAAAAATCGCCTCCGCCATCCGAACCAATCGAGCGGCCCGCCGCGGATCATCATACCGAGGAGCGAAGAGTTCGTCGAAAACCCGGTCGCTCGCTTCGCCGAGGTAGAAACTAATGAGAGTGACAGCGACACTACAGGACGTCAGATGCGAATTCGGGAATCGCCGCGCCATCTCGCGCGCGTTTCTTCGAAGCTGAAGCGGGACGTCGTCGAACACCGATTGATACTAAGCCTGAAGCATCCCCAAAACAAATTTGTGGATCGAGTAAATCTCAAATATCGAGAAGGTGAGAGCCTATACTCATATTGGAATTACGGTGACAGGTGCAACAATCCCCAAATCGCCTCGTTCGCCGCAACCCGCCAGTCAAACGTATCAGCCCGTTCCGCGCAATCAAATGGATATGATCGGTAAAGTTGGCGGATCAATCTTCGGCAACGCTCCGTTCAGCCGGACGCGACTTCAAACGTAGTAAAACACCCTCGCCGCCATCGACGATCTCCAGAACGGTTCCGGTAGCGAGGCCCCGTCGATCCCGAACCGACTTTGGGATCACCACTCGTCCTCTTGTCGATAAGCGTGCTTCTGTCATCCCTGGAGTCTAGCACGAGCGACGAATAGGGCCAACGGAGAGCGCCATCGCCTCCCGCGTCACCCCGGACTTGATCCGGGGTCCCGCGCAGCACCGTCGAAAAGCTGGACCCCGGATCAAGTCCGGGGTGACGAAGAGGGGAGAGCCATCTCCTTCGTGCCTTCGCGTCTTCGTGCGAAAAAATCTTCGCGCCCTTGCCGCCCGCACGCCGTCGCTGCGCCAACCAACCTCCCCCACCCCCCTTGCAATTCCCCCGCCCCGGCGTAAGGCGTCCCCGACAAAACCGCGCGTGCGACTCCCGTTTGCCCCGCTCTCCCGGTCGGGCTTCGGGCGTCATTTCCCCGCCGCGCCCAAACAGGGGACTGCAAGCCTATGACCACCACCGGCCACGACACGCTGGGAACCCGCTCGACGCTCGATGTCGGCGGCAAGAGCTATGCTTATTATTCGCTCGACAAGGCCGCGGCGAAGTTCGGCGACGTGTCGCGGCTGCCGTTCAGCATGAAGGTGCTGCTCGAGAATCTGCTGCGCTTCGAGGACGGCGGCTTCACCGTGTCGACCGATGATGTGAAGGCGCTGGTCGACTGGCAGAAGGACCCGCATTCGAACCAGGAAATCCAGTATCGCCCGGCGCGCGTGCTGCTGCAGGATTTCACCGGCGTGCCCTGCGTCGTCGACCTCGCCGCGATGCGCGATGCGATCGCGACGCTGGGCGGCGATACGTCGAAGATCAACCCGCTGGTCCCCGTCCACCTCGTCATCGACCACTCGGTCATGGTCGACGAATTCGGCCACCCCAAGGCGTTCGAGCAGAATGTCGAGATCGAATATTATCGCAACGGCGAGCGTTACGACTTCCTGAAATGGGGGTCGAAGAGCCTCGACAATTTCAAGGCGGTGCCCCCGGGCACGGGCATCTGCCACCAGGTCAACCTCGAGCATATCGCGCAGGCGGTGTGGTCGAGCGTCGATGCGTCGGGCGCGACCGTCGCCTATCCCGACACCTGCGTCGGTACCGACAGCCACACGACGATGATCAACGGGCTGGGCGTGCTCGGCTGGGGCGTCGGCGGGATCGAGGCCGAAGCGGCGATGCTGGGCCAGCCCGTGTCGATGCTGATCCCCGAGGTCGTCGGCTTCAAATTCACCGGCGCGCTGAAGGAAGGCGTGACCGCGACCGACCTGGTGCTCACCGCGACGCAGATGCTGCGCGCCAAGGGCGTCGTCGGCCGCTTCGTCGAATATTTCGGCCCCGGCCTCGCCTCGCTGAGCCTCGCCGACCGTGCGACGCTCGCGAACATGGCGCCCGAATATGGCGCGACCTGCGGCTTCTTCGGCGTCGACGACAAGACGCTCGACTATATGCGCCTGACCGGGCGCAGCGACGAGAATATCGCGCTGGTCGAGGCCTATGCCAAGGCGCAGGGGCTGTGGATCGTCGAGGGCGCCGCGGACCCGGTGTTCACCGACACGCTCGAACTCGACCTTGGTAGCGTCGTGCCGTCGCTCGCGGGGCCGAAGCGTCCGCAGGACCGCGTCTCGCTTCCCGAGGTCGACGATGTGTTCAACGCCGACATGGCGAACACCTATAAAAAGGCGCAGGCGCGCGTGCCGGTCGAGGGCAAGGATTTCGACATCGGCGACGGCGACGTCACCATCGCCGCGATCACGAGCTGCACCAACACGTCGAACCCCGGCGTGCTCGTCGCAGCGGGGCTGGTCGCGAAAAAGGCCGACGCCTTCGGGCTGAAGCCCAAGCCGTGGGTCAAAACTTCGCTCGCGCCGGGTAGCCAGGTGGTCACCGACTATCTGGAGAAGGCGGGGCTGCAGAAGCATCTCGACAATATAGGCTTCAACCTCGTCGGTTATGGCTGCACGACGTGCATCGGCAATTCGGGTCCGCTGGCCGAGCCTATCAGCAAGGCGATCAACGAAAATGGGCTGGTCGCCGCGGCGGTGATCTCGGGCAACCGCAACTTCGAGGGCCGCGTGTCGCCCGACGTGCGCGCGAACTTCCTCGCCTCGCCGCCGCTGGTCGTCGCCTATGCGCTGAAGGGCACGGTGATCGAGGATTTCACGACGACGCCGATCGGCCAGGACCAGTCGGGCAACGACGTGTTCCTGAAGGACATCTGGCCGACCAACCAGGAGGTCGCCGACACGGTGGCGGGCGCGGTCGATCGCGACATGTTCGAGGCACGCTATGCCCATGTCTATAAGGGCGACGAGCATTGGCAGAAGATCGAGGTCGAGGGCAGCGACACCTATCAGTGGCGCGCGGGCTCGACCTATGTCGCCAACCCGCCGTACTTCGAGGGCATGTCGATGACGCCGGCGCCGGTGTCGGATATCGTGGGGGCGAAGCCGCTCGCGATCCTGGGCGACTCGATCACCACCGACCACATCTCGCCCGCGGGCTCGATCAAGGCGGATAGCCCTGCCGGCAAGTGGCTGATGGAGCATCAGGTCAGCAAGGCCGACTTCAACAGCTATGGCGCGCGCCGCGGCCATCACGACGTGATGATGCGCGGCACCTTTGCCAACATCCGCATCAAGAACGAAATGGTCCCCGGCATCGAGGGCGGCATGTCGCGCTATGGCGCCGAGGTCATGCCGATCTATGACGCCGCGATGCGCCACAAGGCCGACGGCACCCCGCTCGTCGTCATCGCGGGCAAGGAATATGGCACCGGCTCGTCGCGCGACTGGGCGGCCAAGGGCACCAACCTGCTCGGCGTCCGCGCGGTGATCGTCGAAAGCTTCGAGCGCATCCACCGCTCGAACCTCGTCGGCATGGGCGTGCTGCCGCTGCAGTTCCTCGAAGGCCAGAGCCGCGAGACGCTGGGGCTGTCGGGCGACGACCAGTTCACGATCACCGGCGTCGCCGAGCTGAAGCCGCGCCAGACGGTGACGGTGAACGTCACGCGCCCCGATGGTTCGACCTTCAGCTTCGATACGCTCTGCCGCATCGATACCGCGAACGAGGTCGAATATTATATGAACGGCGGCATCCTGCATTACGTGCTGCGCAAGCTGGCCGCGTAACGATCAGGGGGCGGCGGCGATGATCGGCAAATTGCTCTTCCTCGCCGCCGGCCTGCTGATCGGGCTGCTGCTCGCGCGCTTCCTGCGCGGCGGCGGCGGACGGCGCGACCTCACCGCGCCGCCGCCCGCGCGGCCGCCGCTGCGGCGCGTCGGCGATGAGCGGATCGACGACGAGCAGATCCGCGAGCTCATCCGCCAGAACCGCAAGATCGACGCGATCAAGCTGATGCGCCAGAAGACCGGGCTGGGCCTCGCCGAGGCGAAGGATGCGGTCGAGGCGATGGAAGACGCGATGCGCTGAGCCGCCGTCTCGGGCAAAGGGGGCGCCGGTTGCCCACGAAGGGACGGATATGGACGTTTTCACCATCGCGATCGAAGCCACCGGCTGGACCGCCGCGGTGCTCATCCTCGCGGCTTACATATTGCTGTCGCTCGGCAAGCTCGAGGCGCGCGGCTACGCCTATCAGTGGATGAACGTGATCGGCGCGGGCGGCTTCGTGATCAATTCGGGCTATAATGGCGCGCTGCCCTCGGCGGTGCTCAACGTGATCTGGGCGGCGATGGGGCTGTTCACCCTGTGGAGCGTGTGGCGCGCGCGGCAGGTGGCGCGCGAGGCGTTGCCCTAGGGCTTGTCCCACGCCGCCACCTTGGCGCGGGTGTCGGCGAGCATCTTGTCGAGCGCCGCGCGGTTATGGACCTGCCCGTGCATCACCACCGTGTCGATCGCGCGCGTCGCGGCGATGTCCTCGAGCGGGTTCTGCGTCAACAGCACGAGGTCGGCGGCCATGCCGGGCTTGATCGCGCCGTAGCGATCGAGCCAGCCGAACCATGCGGGTCCGGCGCGCGTTGCCGACGCCAGCGCCTGCGCCGGGGTGAGGCCTTTCTCGACGAAGAGCGACAGTTCGTCGTGGAGGCCGAAACCGGGGTAGTTGAAGCTGTTGAGGAACCCCGCGTCGGTGCCCGCGATGATCGGCACCCCGGCCTCGGCGAGCATCGGCAGGATCGAGCCGACATCCTCGATCTGCTTGTGCCGCGCGGCGATGGCGGCGGCATCGGCCTTGGCCGCGCGCTCGACGCGCCACGCGTAGGTCTTGCGCAGCTTCGGCCCGATATAGGCGAGCCCCGCGTCCTTCGCATGGTCGTCGCGGTCGAGGTAAGCGATGATCCGGCTGCCGTTGAGCGTCGGGGTGACATAGACGCCCTGGCGCGCGAAGCGGCGATAGGCGGCCATTGCGGTGTCGCGGTCGAAGCCGGTATCGAGGCGGCGGTTCGCCTCGGCGCGGTCGAGGCGGCCCGCGGCGAAATCGGCGGCGATCGCGGCCTCGTCCTTGGCGCCGGCATTATAGGCATAGTCGAGATGCTCGATCGAGGAGAGCCCGGCATCGACCGCCTGCCCCGTCGTGAGCGCCATCGGGATATGCCCCGAGGTGCGGATGCCGAGCGCCTTCGCCTGTTTCAGCGCATAGAGGAAAAGCTCGGGTTTGAGCGTGCTGTCGGTGATCTTGACGAAATCGACCTTGTCGCGATTCTTCAGCCGGTCGAGCGCGGCGTCGACGTCCTTCTCGCTGCCGACCTCGATCGTGCCCTTCCACAGCGGCGCGATCCCCTCGATCTTCGCGCCCGAAGTGAGCAGCCGCGGGCCGAACAATTTGCCCTCCGCAATCGCGCTCCTCCAGGCGAGCACCTGATCGGCGAGGTCGCCCGAACAGTCGCGGATCGTCGTGATGCCGTTCGCGACATAGAGCGGGAAAAGCGCTTCATTCTCGGCGATCAGATCGGGGCCGCCGCCGAAATGGACGTGCATGTCCCAGAGACCGGGGATGAGGAACTTGCCCTTGCCCTCGACGCGCCGCGTCGCGCGCCAGTCCCTGGCGATCGCCGCGTCGGGGCCGACCGCGACGATATCGCCGCCGCGCAGCACCACCGCCTGACCGGAGACCGCCTTCGCCGCCTCGACGTCGATGAGCGTGACCTGGCGGACGATGACGTCGCCCTGTTGCGGCGCCGCGAGTGCGGGGGCGGCGAAGGAAAACAGCGCGGCGAGAACGGCAAGCAGATATTTCATGGACGGCGACCTTTCGCGTCCGTCCCTAGACCGATCGGCATCGAGATCAAGCGACCCGGACGCCCGATCCCTTGGGGCACCCACAAGACGCCGATCCAACCGCCGGAACCTTTATCGGCAAGAGGGCGTTAACGGCTCATCGATGCATGACGAAGCGAGACTGGCCCGGCGCATGGCGCGCGCGGGAGCGTGCGAGGTCGTGCGTTCGGGAAGGAGTGAGACCATGTTCAGATATGCCATCATCTTCGCCGTCATCGCGCTGATCGCCGCGCTGCTCGGCTTTGGCGGAATCGCCGGCCTGTCGGCCGATTTCGCGAAGATCCTGCTGATCGTCGGCGTGATCCTGTTCGTCGTGGCCTTCGTGTTCGGCCGCGGGCGACGCACGCTCTAGCCTGACCCGAGAGCGCGTTTCGCGCGCTTTACAAGAATGCCGGCGGCTTTCCCCCTTGGGCCGCCGGCATTTTTTCGTCCGCGAACGCCGTTCCGGTTGCCCCGAGGCGCCGAAGCCGGGATGAACGGGAAGCACCGGCGACAGGCGAATCACCCCCCCATGGATACTGCCGATTTTTTCACGAAGGTCCGGACCTATGGCGAGCTGTCGGCCGAGGGTGAGCGGGCGTGGGCGGCGCTGCTGCGGCCGCGGCATTATGCGAGGGACGAGCCCTTCATCCGCGCGGGCGATGTGCCGACGCATTATGCCTTCGTGGTCGAGGGCCTGTTCTATCAGCATTATATCGGCCCCGAGGGCGACCTGATCGCCAAGCATTTTTTCCCCGAGAACCGCATCGCGGCGTCGGTGAGCGCAACCCTGACCGGGACGCCCAGCGCCTTTGCGATCACCGCGATCGAGAAGAGCCATGTGCTCGAATATGATTTTGCGGCGTTCAAGGCGCTCGTCGGCCGCTTTCCCGACCTCGCCGCGATCTATATCGCCTATATGGAGCGGCACTGGATCGTCGAAAAGGAACCGAGCGAGATCGCCTTTCGCCACGACGATGCGATGCAGCGTTATGTCGATTTCATCCGCGCCGAGCCCGATCTGCACAAGCGGCTGAAGCAGCATCATATCGCCGCCTGGCTGGGGATCACCCCCGAAAGCCTGAGCCGGCTGCGGCGGACGATCGCGATGACCCGGCCCGACCGGCGCTGAGGCAATTTCCTACCAAATATCAATTCTTCGCCGGTCGTCCCCCTCTACCCAGCGGGCAAGCAGCCGCCGTGACGGTCACGGCGGGGCTTGGACATAGAGGAGACCGACGATGTCGAAGATGATTTTTGTGAACCTGCCGGTGACCGACCTGGCGCGCGCCAAGGCCTTTTACGAGGCGCTGGGCTTTGCCAACAACCCGCAGTTCAGCGACGACGGCACCGCGTGCATGGTGGTGAGCGAGACAATCCATGTGATGCTGCTGACCCACGCCAAATGGCGCGGCTTCACCGATCGCCCGATCCCCCCGGCGTCGGCGAGCGAGATGATGATCGCGCTGTCGTGCGACAGCCGCGAAGAGGTCGACCGGATGAACGAGGCCGCGGCCGCGCACGGCGGCACGGCCGACATCAACCCGAAGCAGGACCTGGGCTTCATGTTCAACCGCAACCTCGCTGATCCCGACGGGCATGTGTGGGAAGCCGCGTGGATGGACCCCGCCGCCTTTGCCGCCGAGGGCTGAGGCGGTCTCTGGTGGTAGTCGCAGTCTGGAGCGAACCAGTCTCAAGCTGATTTCCCTGCTCAACAGGGAATTTGCAGGGAAATCACTATTTCTGGCTCGATCTGACCGCCAGCTATTGGCCGCAAAGCCGCGGAATCATGCGAGCTTTGCCGTCGAATTCCCTAGATTCGGAACAGGGAATTCGAATGGCGCGAGCAGGGAAACATTCGCTCAGGATCAGGGAATTTCTGAAAGGCGAACAGCGAACAATCGAGATGTGCGAAATCCGGCCGCGTGCACCGCGAAGATTGTCAGTTTTCGTCCATTTCGGCGTGCAGCAGGACGGTCGTCCAGCCGTCCTGCTGTGCGAGTATCTGCTCACTGAGGATTTCGACCCGGCGCGTGCCGCGCTCGCCGAGCCATATGTCTGGCTCGCATTCTTCCATCTCGGAAATCTGACCTGGAGGCAGATTGTGGTCTGCTGCAATCGAGTCCGCCGGCGTAGGCTGTCCGGGGTCGACGCCGCGGACTATGACGCGATCCTCGTGCCCGGCGGCCTCGGCCCGATGGTCGACATCCAACGCAACATCGACGTCCAGAACGCCATCGTTCGGGCGTGGACGACCAACAAGCTCGTTTCCGCCGTCTGTCACGGCCCGTGCGCGCTGCTCGGCGTGGATATCGGCGACGGCAAGCCATTCATCCAGGGCAAGAAGCTCACGGCCTTTTCGAAGATGGAGGAATATGACTACGCCCGCGAAGATGTCCCTTATGAACTCGAGGACGCGCTAAGGGCGGAAGGAGCCGATTATTCATCGGTCGAAAATTGGCAGCCCCATGTGGTGGTCGACGGACGGCTCATCACCGGCCAGAATCCCGCATCTGCGGGTCAGTTGGGCGAAGCGCTGCTCGCGGCACTCCGATGAGCCGTTAGAGCCCCGTCCACACTGATCGAGTTTCCGACATGCGCTGCTGGCCGATAGCGGTCGGAAAGCTTTTAGGGCGCGAACGAGCGAAAACTGACGTTCACGTTCGATCATTGGCCAACCGAGTCGCGCTCCGCAACCTGCCTGAACCTTTGGAAAAGAGGTCGGCGCGACAGAATGCCGCGCCGGCCCCTTTCCACCGGGTCGAAACGACCGGGTCGCTAGCTCAAAAGGCGATCCGGGCGGTAAAGCGTGCGCCATGGCTGGTGCGATCCGAGGCCAGCGTGCCGCTGTACGCCGCACCGATCCGGAAATTGCCCGCGCTGTAATCAAAGCCCGCTTCGACCTCGGCCGAATTCTTCGGAATTTCGGCGCCGATGATGCCGAAGGCCGGCCCGCCCGCCGCAAAGCGGGCACCGAAGACTGCGGCGCGGTCGTCGAAGGCGCGGTTCCATGCCGCCGAGACATAGGGCTGGAAGCCTTCCTCGCCCGCGTTGAGCCGGAAGCGCGCGCCGAGGCTGAGGAAGGTGGTCTTCAGGCTGGTTTCACCGACCAGCAGCGCGCCGCTGCCGCCCGCCTCGGCGACCGCTTCGGCATCGGTATCGACATGGGCGAGGCGCAGGAACGGCGAGATCGCCGCCTTGCCGGTCTTGAGGTCGTAACCCAGTTCGCCGAAGATCTGCAGCGTATCACCGTCACGCTTCGAGACCAGAGTTTGCGCGATCGGCGCGAGGCTGACCGAGCGGCTGGTGTCGATGTCGTGCCAGGCGTAGCTGACCCCGAAAGCGGCGCGGATGCCCTCGCCGGTGCCATAAGTGGCGTGAGCGGCGAGATATTTGCTCTCGACGTCGCTGTTGTCGCCGCGGCCGTCGAAGCCGAAGTCCGACGAACCAAGACCCGCCGACAGCGCCGCCGCAAAGCCCTTGCCACCGTAGCCGATGCCGGTGACGAACCCCTTGTGGTCGGTGTCCATGCCGAACTGGTCGGTGGTGCCGTCGAAGTCGCCCCAGCCGCCGAAGGCAGAGCCCCAGACGAACAGGCCGCTTTCCTCGGGACCCTGGAAGTCGAGCAACGCGTTGCGGAGGTGGCGGCTGTCGTCGACGAGGCCGCTGACCGTGCTGGCGTGGATTTCGCCCGACAGGTCGCCGAACGCCGCCGAGGCGGTCGCCGCATTCTGCACCAGCACCGCCTCGAACAGCGGATTGTCGATGCCCAGCGCCTGCACCGCGGTCGCGACGCTGGCCTGGTTGAAGTTCACCGCGACGTCGGCGAAGTCGATGTCGTTGCGATAGAGCGACAGCGTCACCGCATTGGGGCCATAGCGCAGGAACGGATCGAGGAAGGCGAGGTCGGTGGTCACCGAGCCGAAGCGGCCGCTGAGCCCGGTCGCGCCGGTCAGGATGACATAATCGGTGCGCGGGTTGTAATTGCCGTTCGCGGCGAGCACCTCGACGCGCGCCGTGTTGGCAATCGTCACGCTGCCAGTGGCATCGACGCGGTCGCCCTGCCCCGCGGCGTTGACCTCGACCTGATAGATCGAGCCCGCGGCGAGCGCGAGGTCGCCGTTGACGGTCAAGCGGCCGATCGAATTGCCCGGCGCCAGCGTGCCGTTGTCGGTGACCGTCGTGTCGCCGACGCTGCCGTTGCCGCCGAGCTTGCCGCCGCTGTTGACGGTGACGTCCGACTGGATGCTGCCGTTGACCGCCAGCGTGCCGCCGTTGACCGACGTCGGGCCGGTGTAGCTGCTGTTGCCGGTCAGGTTCAGGACTCCGTCGCCCGTCTTCACGAGGCTGCCGTCGCCGGTGATGTCGCCCGCGAAGGCGGTGTTTTCATCCTGGTCGATCGTCAGTTCGCTGTCGTCGATGACCACCGTGGCGTCGCCGCCGCCCGACAGGCCGCCGATCGTCTGGTCGGTGCCGCTGATGTCGAGCGAGCCGCCGCCGAGGTTGAAGTCGGTCTCGGGATCGATCGCCCCCGCGATCCGCACCGAGCCGGCGAGGATGTTGGTGAGGCCGGCGAAGCTGTAGTCGCCGAGGAAGGACAGGATCGAATCGCCGTCCTTCACCAGCGTTCCGGTGCCCGAGAAGGCGCCGAGGAAGTCGTAATCATCCGAACGGTTGAAGACGAAGGTGCCGTTGTTTTCGATATTGCCGGCGAAATTGCCCTCGGTCCCGCCGACGCCGAGCTGGAAGAAGCCGTCGCCCTCGGTCTTGACGTCGCCGAGCAGGGAGCCGGTCAGCACCAGCCCGCCGTTCGACACGATCGTGCCGCCCGTGTGCGCGAAGCCGTCGGTGTCGAGCAGGAACACCGCCTCGCCGAGCAGCTGGACCGCGCCGGTGCCGGTGACCGACAGCCCGCCGAGCGCCGAGACGACGTCATCCTGGTCAAAATTGACCGCGAGCAGGCCGTTGTTGACGATCGTGGGGGTGAAGATCGGCGTCGTGAACAGATCCTCGCCGAACTGGAATTCGTTGACCTGGAGCGCCGCGCCCTCGTTGATCGCCACCCCGCCAAATTCGCCGACGAAACCCGACGTCGACCAATAGCCGCGCGCCACATTGAGCGCTTCGAAGCCCTGCGATTCGGTGAGCTGCTGTGCGGTCGTCAGTTCGAGCACGTCGCCGTCGAGGGTGAGCGTGTCGAAACCCTCACCCGCCTCGACGATGCCGTCGATGCTGCTGCCCGTGCGCAGGATGACGTTGTCGTCGAAACCGCCAAGCCGCACCGCCATGCCGCTTTCGCCGACGATGGTCCCGGCGTTGTCGAGCGTAACCGCGCCGCTGTCGTCGCCGAACACACCGCGGGTGCCGCCGGTGATGGTACCGGTGTTGACCAGCGTGGCCTGCCCGAAATTGCCGAGCACCACGCCGTCGACGCCACCGTTGATCGTGCCGCTATTGGTAATCGTCGCATTTTCGAAGAAGCCCGCGGTCGCGGCGCCAGTGGTGCCACCTTCGATCGTACCGCTGTTGACCAGCGTGCCGGCCCGCTCGGCCTCGATGTTCGCGCCCTGCGCTTCGATCACTGCGCCTTCGAGCGCGCCGCTGATCGTACCGCTGTTGGTCAGCGTGGCGTTGTTCGCGACCGAGATGACCGCGCCATAACCGTTGGTGCCGGTGATCGTGCCGCTGTTGGTCAGCGTGCCATCGACGACCGTTTCGCCGGGTGTCGCGATCCCCTGCTGGATGAGCACGCCGCCGGGGCCATTGCCGGTGATGGTACCGGCATTTTCGACCGTGCCGCCTTCGGACAGGATGATGCCGAAGCGCGAACCGCTGATATCGCCGCCCTCGAGGTTGGTGACCGACGCCGCGAAATCCTCGGCGAGCTGGCCGTTGCCGCGGAACGCCGACACGCCGTCGGTGAAATCGCCCGCCTCGCCGGTGATCGTGCCGCTGTTCGTCACCGAACCGCCGCCGATCAGCCGCACGCCGTCGTTGGTTTCGCCGATGATCGTGCCGCTGTTGACGATCTGCGTACCCTGCGCGAGCAGGACCAGATCGCCGATTTCCTCGTCGAACAGATAGGCGGTGGTGATGCCCGCGCCGGCGCCCGAAATGGTGCCGCTGTTGGTCACCGCCGAATTGGCGGTGCCGATGGTGATGCCCGCATCGGGGGCGGCGGCGAAGCCGTCATAGGTGCCGTTGCCGCGGATCGTGCCGGCATTGTCGACGGTCAGCGTACCGCTCGACCCGCCATAGATGCCCGAGGTGCCGCCTTCGATCAGGCCGCCCTCTTCGTTGGTGATCACCAGGTCGCCGCGCGAGCCCTGCTGCACGCCCTCGGCAAAGGCGCTGCTGATCGTGCCGCTGTTGGTCAGCGTCGAGGATTCGAGGTTGCTGCCGAAGCCGAGTCCCTGTCCGCCCAGTCCGGTGCCGCCGAAGTCGCCGGTGCCGCTGATCGTGCCGGTGTTGACCACCACGCCGAACTGGCCGTCGCGCTCGACGCCGTCGATCGCATTGCCCTGGACGAAGGCGCCCTGTCGCTCGCCGGTGATGGTGCCGTCGTTGAGGATCGTGCCGCCGCCCGAAATCGCCGCGCCGGCGCGGATGCCCGAAACGACGCCGCCTTCGAGGTTGATGAGCGTAGCCGAATATTCCTCCAGGTTCTGGTCGTTGTGCGCAAAGATCGACACGCCGTCGGTCGTGCCGTTGTTGTTCTGCGCCAGGCCCTGGATCGTCCCGCTGTTGGTGACGCTGCCGCCCCCCGCGAGGCGGACGCCGTCGTCGGTCTCGCCGGTGATCGTCCCGCTGTTGACGATCGTGCTATCGACGATGGTGCCCGGGAATTCGCCCGTCGCCGGATCGCGTCCGGCATAGCTCACGATGCCGAATTGCACCCCCGAGATATCGCCGCTATTGACGATGGTCGAGGACGAGCCCGAAAGCACGACGCCGCCGGCGGGCTGGCTGCTGTTCGGTCCGATGCCGTCGCCACGGATCGTGCCGGCATTGTCGAGATCGAGCGCGCCGATATCGACCTGGATACCCGACGAGGCGCCGGTGATCAGGCCTTCGGCACGATTGTCGATATCGACGATCGTGTCGGCGAGCGTGGCGACATAGATGCCGTCGCTCGCCGTGCCGCCGATCGTCCCGCTGTTTTCGATCGTCACATTGTCGATCTGCCCGAACACGACCACGCCCTCGCCGCCCAGACCGGCGCCGCCGGTCCCGCCGCTGATCGTGCCGCTGTTGGCGATCGCGGCGGAGCGAGGCGCTTCGCCGTTCTGGATCAGCACGCCCGCGCCGTTCCCGCTGATCACGCCCGCGTTTTCGACGCTGCCGCCCGACGAATGCGCGACGCCCGCACGAACCCCGGTGATCGTTCCGCCTTCGAGATTGGTGACGCTGGAGACATAGGTGTCCATGTCCTGGTCGGCCCACGCGAACATCGACACGCCGTCGGCCTGCCCGTTCTGGCGCCCGTCGATCGTGCCGCTGTTGACCACGGTTCCGCCGCCCTGAAGCCGCACCGCGTCGTTGTTGTTGCCGATGATCGTGCCCGAGTTGGTGACGCTGGTGTTGTGGGCGCGATTTTCGAGTTGGTTGGGACCGACCTGGAAGGCATTGGTGGTGATGCCGAAATTGCCCTGGATCGTCCCGCTGTTGACGACCTCGCCGTCGGCAGCGCGGATGTCGATGCCCGCGGCGCCCCCGGTGATCGACCCCTGATTGTCGAGCGCAAGGCGACCGATGTTCACGAGGATGCCGTTGGCGACGGCGGAGATCGTGCCGTCCGCGCCGTTATTGATCACGGCGTCGCCGTCGAACAGGCCGGTGAAGATGCCGACCGACTGACCGGTGATCGCGCCATTGTTGTTGATCGTCGCGGTTTCGAGCGCGCCGCCGACGACCGTGCCGATGAAGCCCGAGACCGTACCATTGTTGTTCAGCGTCGCCTCGCGGCCCTCCTGCCCCTGTGGCGTGGTCATCGTCACGCCGACGGGGGTGATGCCGGTCTGCGGGTTGAAGCCGCCGGTTGCGCGGATGACGCCGTCGTTGTCGATCGTGCCTCCACCGCCGATGCCGACGCCATATTGCTGGCCCTCGATCACGCCGGTCTCGGTATTGGTGACCGTGCCGATGCCCGTCACGCCTTCGCGGATCGCATCGGGAAATTCGGTGATCACGACACCGAAGGACTGGGCGCCGTTGCCGGTGTTGCCGAGCACGCCGCGGATGGTTCCGCTGTTGGTGACGCTGCCGCCGCCGATCAGGCCGACGCCCGATCCCGATTCGCCCAGGATCAACCCCGAGTTGACAACCACGGTATCGGCGGCGAGCGGCTGCGGCGGCAGTTCGTCGTCATTTTCGTCTTCGCTGAAGAAATAGCTGGTGGCGATGCCGTTGGCGGCGCCGCTGATCGTGCCTTCGTTGGTGACGCTCGACCCTGGCTGCGCAATCACGATGCCCGCGCTGGGGCGCTGGTTGGGGCCGCCGAAGCTCGTGCCGTTGCCACGGATTATGCCCTCGTTGTTGACGATGACCGCCCCATTGTCGGCATAGATGCCGCTGTCGTTGCCCTCGACCTCTTCGCCGTCGGCGACGTTGATTTCCAGCGTTTCGGGCTGGTCGTTGTGGATTCCGAACGAGTCCTGCGCATTCGCCGGCGCGGTTGCCTGCAGAATGGACAGGCCCGCGACGGCGCTGGTCGCCATCAGGCGTGATTTGGAAAATTTCGACATCGTTCAGACTCCCCAAGACAAAGATGCGCGCAAGGGAGCCATGGCGAAACGCGCCCCACGCGCGCCGCCCACATGCCCCCCGGCAATTCGGTTTTGCTTCCCACCACCGACGGCTGTGTCGCCACTCGGCCTTGTTTACATTCAATAATTCGGGAGAGCCGAACTTCTACCCAAAGCTTTTTTAGGTAGCGCGATGCAGCGCGCCCCGCAGGCGACTTGCGCACAAGCCAACTCGGCAGTCGTGAACCTGTCTCGTCCGCGGCCAATCGGCGACGCTATTCCGCCGACTTCGCAGCGCTCCCTGCAGAGCGGATGCCCTTGCCGAAGAACGCCCCTTGGGCGAACGGGTCGAGGATCGTGAACGGCCAATGCCGGGCGCGTGGCCCACATCCGCTGCGGTGTGCAGGCACAGCCAATCGTGGCCGCTTGCTGACTGACCGCTATTCGCAGCGGATAGGTAATAAGCGGACATCCTAAGGACCTTGCGAGCGCGTTGGTGACACTTTCCGCCCAGCTCGGGGCGACCAACATTGCCACGTAAGATATGTCGCGCCTCTTTCGCAGGTCTAAGCTGGCGGAGTGGCACCAAAAGTGTCGATAGCCTCAAACGTCATTAGTGAATTCTGAAGCTAGGCGAGTTTTTGCAGCCGCGCGGAGCCCGCTTGCAACGTTGCGGCGACTTCTTCCGGACGCGACGCAAGCAGCCCACGCTCCAGTTCCAGCGCAGCCTTGCCGAAATCGCCGTCCCCAAAATGGTCGGCAGAGCCGCCAATCTTGTGCAGACTTTCGACCAAATCGGTAATTTTGCTTTCGTCATGGGCTCGCGCGCCAACTTGGGATTGAAGGGCAGCCAATAACTCGTTCTTCCGCGCCAGATACCGTTCGTGGAGCGCTGGCGGCAGCCCTTCGGCAGGCGCGGCTGTCGCACTCTCGGGACCCGGACGCGAACTGTCCGCCGAATGCAGGTAGAGCTGCGCGACGCGCTCGATATCGTCGCTGCTGACGGGCTTGGCGACGTGCGCCTGCATTCCCGCGAGCAGGCACGCGGCGATATCTTCTGGATAGGCATTGGCGGTGAGCGCGACGATCGGCAGCGTGTCCGCGCCGAAGCCCAGTTCGCGCAGCCGCCGTGTTGCGGCAAGCCCATCCATATTCGGCATCTGCATATCCATGAAGACCAGCCGATAGGGTCGCCCTTCCTTCACCGCTGCTTCGACCATCGCCACGGCCGCCAGCCCGTCGCTGGCGATCTCAGGCGCCATTCCCGCGCGACGGGACATCGCGACCATCAACGCCTGGTTGACGTCATGGTCTTCCGCGATCAGCACCCGCACGTCTTCGCGCTGCACCTTGTCCCCGGCAGCCACGGCACTGTCGGTCCGCTCCTTGCATCGCGGCGCTTCCGCTGCCTGCAAGGGCAAAATCACGGAGAAGACGGTCCCTTTCCCGACCTCGCTGCGAACCGAGATCGAGCCGCCCATCATCGTCGCCAGCCGGCTGCTGATCGACAGGCCGAGCCCGGTGCCGCCATATTTGCGGGCGGTCGTCTCGTCGGCTTGGGTGAACTGCTCGAAAATCATCGCCAGCCGGTCGTCGGCTATGCCGATGCCGGTGTCGGCTACATCGATACGCAGGCGCGGCGCGCCGTCCGAGCGGTCGACCGAGGCATCGACCCTCACCGACCCGCGTTCGGTGAATTTCACCGCATTGCCCGCAAGATTGAGGATGATCTGGCGCAGCCTCAGCTGATCGCCGACGATCCAGGCGGGGACATCCTCGGCGATCGCCACGCCGAGTTCGATATTCTTGCTGGCGGCCAGCGGATGCAACAGCCGCACGGCGCTGTTCAATTTGTGGCGCAGGTCGACGGGCTCGCGCGCGATCTGCATCTGCCCGGCCTCGATCTTCGATATGTCGAGGATGTCGTTGAGCAAGCGCATCATCGCCCGCCCCGAATCGGCGATCATTTCCGCCTGCTGCCGCTGCTCGGCTCCCAGATCGCCGTCGAGAAGCAGCTGCGTGAACCCGATGACGCCGTTCATCGGCGTCCGGATTTCGTGGCTCATATTGGCGAGGAAGGCCGATTTGGCTTCCGCGGCGCGCTCGGCTTTCGCACGCGCGTCGCGCAGATCCGCCTCAAGCGCCTTGGTTTCGTCGATGTTGCGCAGCGACGCGATGATTTCATGCGGCGCGCCGTTTTTCTCGTCGCGGACGAGCCCGCAATTGGCCTCGAGCCACACGAAATGTCCGGGTTCGGAGAGCAGCTCGGAGCGAAAGGCCACGCGCCGCCGCTCCTCGTCGCCCGCGGCGAGCGCCGCGAAGGTTTCGCGTACCAGGCCCTGATCGTCGGGATGGAAGCGGTCGAGCAGGTTCGCACCGATCAGCGCCCGCGGGCTGATGCCCAGCAAGCTGCGCGCCGAGGGCGAGGCATATTTGCACCGCCCGTCGAGGTCGAGCCTGAACACCGCGTCGGTCGCATTGTTCGCGAGCAGGCTGAGCTGCGCCTGGCTGTCGCGCAGCTGTTCGGTGGCTTGGCGCTGTTCGGTGATATCGTTTGCGGCGCCGATGAAGCCGACGATCCGCCCATCTTCGTCGAACTCGGCGCTCGTGACCGTTTCGATCCACATGTCCCCGCCGTCGGCGCCCCTGAAATGGGCGACCCGCCGGCGGATGTCCCCCGGCTTTTGAAAGTCGCGCCAGGCTGGTTGGCGCTCATAGGGCGTCCGGTCCGCGAGCGCGTCCATCCAGCCGTTGCCGAGCATCTGTTCGACGGTCATCCCGACCTTGTCGCTCCACAATTTGTTGACATAGGTGACATTGCCCGCCGCATCGGCGCGGAAAATCCCGACGGGCGCGGTCTCGGCCATACGGCGAAAGCGCAATTCGCTGTCGGCCAGCGCGCTCTGCTGGCGTACGCGTTCGCTGACGTCGCGGATGTTGCCGATGGTCCCGGCAAAGGCGCCCTGCTCGTCGACGAAGCGCTGGACGGTCACTTCGATATGGTGGACCGCGCCCCCGGCGTCGACGAACCGCTGGTTCAGAACGCATTCGCCGATCTCGCCGCCGACGATGCGCGGATAGATCGAGCGCGCCTCGGCGAAATCCTCGGGGACAAGCAGCCGCGTGGTCGGCCAGCCCAGGCTTTCGCGAACGGTGTAGCCGGTCAATTCCTCCCACTCGTCGTTGAGGAAGGTCCAGTGCCCCGTCGCGTCGGTCCGGAATATGACATTCCCGGCGTTCTGGAGGATGAAGTTGGCGAAGTCGCTCCGCTCGCGCAGTTCGTCGCGAATATGGTCGCGGCTCTTGAGCAGGGCCGCGACCGGCAATCCGATCGCGAAGGACGTCGCGAGAAACACCTGGAGGGTCAGCAACCGGTCGCCGAGGTCGCCTTGTACCAAGGTAATCGGTCCGTGACCCAGCGACGTCGCTATCGACGCGATAACCGTGATCTTGATGATCGAAACCGCTGTTCCGACGCTGCCTTGGCGGAAGGCGTGCAGGACGACCACCGGCATCACCGCGAACAGGAACGGGTAGCTCGACTGTACGAACACGGCCAGGGTGACGGTCGTCCCCGCCGCAAATATCAGCAGCCAGTCGATCACCGCGGCGCGGCTGGGCTGGCGTCGGCGGCCCCATGCGTCGGCAAGGATCAGCATCGTGGGGGTCAACAGGACAAGCCCCAGGCCGTCCGCGACCGCCCATTGTTCGAACATCGACCATGCCGCCGGCATGTCGGGTGCTCCCAGAGCCAATACCGCGAGGCCTGCGGACACGATCGGCGCGGCGACGCCCGCGACTGCGCAAAAGACCAGGAGGTCGGGAAGCAGCGACATGTCGGGCCGGCGCACACCAAGGCCCCGCATGCCAAGCCACACGACCAGAATTTCGGCGCTATTGACCAGGCTCAGGGCTACCGCCCGGCCGAGCTCGTCACCTGCCAGGCTGTTGGCGATTACATTGGCAAGGAAGGCGGGCGGCAGGAAGACGAGATCGCCCCAGCCTCGCCCGCGCAGCAAAATGGCGGCCAGTGCGGCGTTGGGCAGCCAAACCGCAGCAATGCGGCTTTCGTCGCGCGTGAGCATCACCCCACCCCATGCGAGCACGCCGAACAGAATTGCTGCGAACAGGATCGCCAGCAAGCCGGGATATTCGTGCGCGCGGAGCTTCGCGAGCATCAGCCTGCCCTTCCCATGTGGTCGCCGCGCACGACGTCGGCCGCCGTATCGTCGGTTTCGGGTTGAACCGTCGGCGCCTGTTCCGGAACAGGGTCTCGCCGGTCAACGGCGATCGGCAGCTTGGTCTTCTGCTCGGGATCGGCGCGATCGAAGCCCGTGCGCGGCACCGCGGCCCAGCTTGCGTCGTTGCGCAGGAAACGCCAGATGCCCCGCAGCCGGTACCAGAGATTGACCTGCCGATAGCCGAAATTCTCCGCGACGGCGGCGAGTGCGATGCGGCCGAGGTCGGCGGCGTTGGGAGTCCGGCGAAGCTGCTTTTCCTCGAGCGCCAGGGTGCCCAGGCTGATGCCCGTCCCAAAGACGAACGTCAGACCAAGGAAGGCGAGCGCGATGTCGGGGGAAAGAATGCCGAGCGCAAAGCAGAGCGGTATCAGCAGATAACCGATGAGTTCCATGGGCGGACCGATCAGGTCCTCGATCACCAACAGCGGCATGGCTACCATGCCGATCCGGCCATAGCGCGGGTTGCCCAGCATCCTGCGGTGCCGGACGAGCGTTTCGAGCGCTCCCTGCTGCCAGCGCGACCGCTGGTTGCGAAGGCCGGCCAGCGTCTCGGGTGCCTCGGTCCAGCAGACCACCTCGGGCACGAAGGCAATCCTGTAAGGTCGCTTCTGTTCGCGCAGGTGACGGTGGAGGCGCATGACGAGTTCGAGATCCTCGCCCACTGTGTCGTGGCGATATCCGCCGATCTCCACGACCACCGACCGCTTGAAAATCCCGAACGCGCCCGAAATGAGCGTCAGCATCGACAGTTCGGCATTGGCGACGCGCGCGGTCAGGAAGGCACGCAGATATTCGACGACCTGAAAACGCGGCAACCAGTTCTTCGACAGGCCGATCTTCTTGAGGTGGCCGGCTTCGATCGCGCTGCCGTTCGCGATGCGTATCGCGCCGCCCACCGCGACCAGCTGCCCGTCGTCGCCCATGAAGGGTTCGGTCGAGCGGAGCAGGCCGTCCGGTTCGATGATCGAATCGGCGTCGATCACGCACACGAGCGGCATCTGCGCAAATCCGATCCCGGTATTGGCGGCGTCGGCCTTGCGGCCATTTTCCTTGTCGACCAACAACAGGTTGGGGTTGGTCGTCGACTGATAGACGCCGATCACACGCGTGTGCTGCAACGCGACGATTTGCTGACGGTCGCTGGGCTCCATCGCAAAGGCCTCGATCATGCGCGCCATCGTGGCGTCCTTCGAGCCGTCGTTGACGACGATCACCTCATGCTTGGGATATTGCAATGCCAGCAGGGCGCGAACGCTGTCGACGATCGACAGTTCCTCGTTGAAGGCGGGCGCGATCACCGATACCGGGGGGGTCAGGTCCTCGTATCGCGACCAGAGGTCGATCGATCGCGGCGCCGGCTTGATCCGCCGGGCGAAAGCCCAGGCCGCGACGAGCAGCTGGACGACCGAAACCGCGTTGCGCATGAGAACGACGCACAGGCTTGCCCAGGCAAGGCCAAGCAGCAACTTCTCCCCGACATCGATGAAATCGCTCGTCACTGCGACATCCCGGTCACGTCGACGCGGATCGCCTGACGCGGACGCAGGCTGTCGAGCGCCTGCTTGGCGCGCATGCGCACCCACCAGGACGGGTTTTCGATCAGCGAGGTCAGGATCGGTATCGCGTCGCGGACGCCCAGCCTCTCGCAGGCCTGGATGGCCTGGATGCGGACGCTTTCCACAGGGTCGAGCAACAGGCGCAGCGCCCACGGCGCAGCCGCCGGATTGCCGAGCCGCCGCGCGGCCCGCAAAGCGGCGCAGCGCACGTCGGGATCGGCGTCCGCGGCATGCGCGCCGAGCCCGTCGGCGACCGCAAAGTCGCCGCTCCAACCGAGCGCTTCGACAAGGAGCGGCCGGATCGCGCCCAGCGACCGGTCGGCCGCGAGACGCACGAGTTCGGGCGCAAACGGCTCCGCCGCTGCCCGGAACAGCGCCTCGTGCAGGCGCGTGGGCGGCTGGTGCCTCAGGTCGAGCAGGTGAATCAGGGCTGCGGGGGCCTGCGGTCGACCCATGCGGGCAAGCGCCGCAGCGGCCTCGATACGCACCGACATCGCCGGGTCTTCCGAAAGCGCCAGCGTCAGGGCCTCGACGCTCTCCGGCGTCGCAAATTGCTCGAGCACCCGCATTGCATCGACGCGGCGGGCCGCACGCCCCCGCCTTATGCCTTTCAGCGCGCCGTCGAGAATGTGCGATCGGTCCGCGATGGCAAGCAACGCGTCGCGATCGTCGCCGCGAACCAGCTGCATCAGATGACTGAGCGTGCGAAGCCGGTCCGCCGGCGACGCCGCGGCGAAAACCGCGGCCTCTTCGAACGTCAGCCGCCCCGAAATCAGCGCCATGACTTCGCGCGACACTGCACGCTCGGTCGCATGCGATATCGCCGCGCGTTTCTCGATCCGGCGGCGCCGGAACAATAGCACGAGTATCTGCACGATCATGCCCGCCGCAAAGCTCAGCGACACGATCGAAACCATTGCCGCCAGACCGGGCATTGTGCCCGTCACGGCCCGAACCGCCATGTCAGCCCCAGCGTCGCGCCGGTCCGCTCGTAGCTTGCTGCTCGTTTTTCATAATCGGCGCCGATACGCACGCCCAGCCGGGAATTGATCGGCACGACCACCGCGCCGAACAGCCCGCGCACGCGCCGGGTAACGCCTGCCTCGGTGTCGGGGTAGGTCGCACCCCCGGCAATCAGCCGCACGCCGCCTCCGACCACGAGGTCGCCGCGGGCGGCCCAGCCGCTGCGGTAATCATTGCCCTCGCCCCACGAATTGATCGACCGAAGCGACAGGCTCGCGCGCTCGTCGGGGGTCTGCAGCCGGACGCCAGGTTCGACGACGGTCGAATTGGTGGCGCCATAGTCGGCATGCCGGACGGCCGCCGTCAAAGCGAGGAAAGGCGTAACCATGACGTCGCCCCCAGCGCGAACGCCCCATTTCTCGCGAAAATCGGCGCGCGGCGTGACCAAGGCGGCCAGCGACACGCTGGCAGCGTGCGACAGGCGGTGGTCGAGCTGGATCGACAGCCGCGTGTCGGTCACGCCAGCCCGATCTTCGATATCGGCCTCGCCCGTGACGCTCGTCCTTCGACCGATCGGCGCATCTCCGGAGACGACTACCTGGTTCCAGTGCCGGGTATTGCCGGCCACCTCGACCCAGGAATGCGTGTAAGCGAGCGCAATCCCCGACGAACGAGGCGGGACACCGCGGCGCGCCCGGTTGATCGACAGACGCAACTCCGGCAACTCGACGTTTGCTGAATCGACAGCGGCGATTTCCTCTGCAATCGCCGCCGCCCGGTCGAGGCGACCCGCCCACAAAAAGGCCCGCGCCAAGGCCAGCGAAATATCCTGATCGCGAGGCGCGATCGTCCTCGCCCGCTCCAGCGTCGATATCCCGCGGTCATATCGCCCCACCGCGGCATAACTGCTGCCGAGCAGCCGCAGAACAGTCGGGTCGCCGGGCCGCTCGGCGTCGATCGCTTCGAGCCGTCGAATCGCTCCCGCCAGATCGCCGGCTTCACGCGCCGCCAGGGCTTCGACGATGCGCGGATCTTCCTGCGCAAACGCCGGCAAGGGCGCTCCCGCAACGATGAACCCCGTAATCGCCCAGATACTAGCTCGCCGCGCGGCCATGTTCCGCTCCGGCGCGAGCCAATTGCGTGGCGATCCGCACCGCCAGTTCCTCGGGAATGAAGGGCTTGGTCAGATAATCGGCGGCGCCCGCGCGTAGTGCGCCCACGACGTCCTCCTCCCCGCGACGCGCCGTCAGCATGATCACCGGCATCGCCGCCGTAGCGGGGTCCGCCTTCAGCGTTTTCAACACCTCCATGCCGGACAGCGCCGGCATCATGCTGTCGAGGATCAGGACGTCGAGGTCTTCGGATCTCGCAAGGTCCAGCGCAGCCGCGCCATCGGTCGCGACGAGAACAGCATGGCCCATGTTCTCGAGTTTGAACCGCAACACCTCGCAGAGAAGATCATCGTCGTCCGCTACCAATATCCTGGCCACGACTTGTCTCCTTGCACACCAAATTTTTTCTCAAAATCAATATTTTGTAACCACGAGAAATAGGCCTTCTGATAGTTTTCGTCACCCTTTGTCCGCTTGCGCGCCGCTATTGCCGCAATCTCGCGGAATAAGGTTAATGAGAGGTTCTTAATCTCCCGGGATTTGCGACGAACGGTTCGACGGGGGCCGCGATCGATGGCGAGCTGATCGGGCTTGCGGACGCTTGCGAGATACCGCCTAAGCGGCGACAAACTGGAATCGTGGCGACGTGCCGTCGGCCGTGCCTGAATACCCAGGCTGTGCGCGTCAAAGATACTAAGCAGGCACGGTCCGATGATCGGATATCTTTTTCTCACCGCCCGCACCACCACAACGTGCGGTGTTATGGGACGGCGCGAGCAGACTGGCCCCTCTTGCGCTGTCCTTTCATATTAACGGCATTTCAGTTCGCCGCGGTCGATTGCCCGCCCGAGCAAGGCACCGCCTGCCGCGCCGATGATCGTCCCGACCGTGCGGTCACGCCCGCCGTCGAGCTCACGACCGACGAGCGCCCCGACAGCGCCGCCGATGATAAGGCCGGTGGTGCCGTTGTCGCGGCGACAATGGTAGCGACCGTCGTCCGCGCGCCAGATGCGATCGCCGCGCGAAAGTCGGCGCGGCTCATAGTAGCGGCCGTAGCTGTCATACAATCCGCGATCCTTCGCGCGTTTGCCATGCGCTGGCGCCCAAGGCGGCGGGTCCGCGAGCGCCGGACCACTCGGGATGGCGACGGCGGCAAGAACCGCAGCAGCAAGAAGCTTCTTCATGACAATTCTCCTACTGTGTGGGGGCCAGATTAAGCCTCGAATCCGAACGATCTCTGAACGATCAATTCAGCAAGGGGCATACCAAAACCTGACTCTTTGGATCTGGCCGTTAGCGGTCAGGCGGCCACTGGTGATTGGGGCGCCACAAGCGGGAGTAATGTGCAACTGCGTTGCGGTGTTCCCGAGGAAATTTGACGTCCGCTTTCAGGCGGTGCGCGGTAACCGTCGCAACGACCGACATGAGGCGCAAAGCCGACAAAAAAGGCGGCCTGTAGCAATGTCAATTCCATCGACGCGGTCGGCAAGGTCCTCGTCATCAATGCCGCGCGCTGTGAGCGCGAGTTCGCCCATGTCTTCCGTGATCAGGCCGAACTGGTGCAGAGGCTGACTAGAATGCCGCAGCGATCATCATCCGTGCCTGCACGAAGCGTGCATGGCACCGTCGACGTCCATGACCAGCTTTTATTCTACGTCGCGAACATTCCATTCGACTTACACGGCGCCGCAAGCATTGGTGTCGCTGCGCCCGGACGGTGGCGCAACGCTCCGACCTCGCGGTTCCGGAGCGTGGGTCAGTGGGACCGGCATCAGGCCGGTTCCACAGGAGACCTTATATGACCGACCAACAAACCGTCGCGGAGCCTGCCGCCCGCACGCCAACCAAGGCTGCTACCGTTCAAAAATTGCTGGCGCGCAGCAAAGGCGCAACCCTCGCCGAGTTGACGGACGCCACGTCATGGCAACCCCACACCGCACGCGCGTTTTTGACCGGCCTACGAAAGAAGGGCACGAATATCGTCCGGGAATGTCGTCCCAATGGCGATACCTGCTGGCGCATCGAGCGATAAGATGCTGCCGATCGACAAACAATTGGCCGGGCTGGCGACGATGTCGCCGGCCCGCCTGCGGGCGGAGTGGCGACGCTTGCACCGTGGCCAGCCGCTGACGGCGGGCCTGACGTCGAGCCAGCTCATTCGAAGTGTCGCCTGGCGTCTTCAGGAAAAGATGTTGGGCGGCCTTCCGGCGCCCAGATTGCGGGAACTCGATCGCCTCGCCGAGCAGCTCGACCGCGACGGAAAACTGCAGACGTCTTCCGGGCAATCCCTCAAGGCTGGCTCTCAGCTGGTCCGGCACTGGCACGGCAGCGTCCATACGGTCACCGTGCTCGACCAAGGATTTGAGTTTGAAGGGCAGCACTATTCGTCGCTGACTCAAATCGCCCGTCAGATCACCGGCGCTGCTTGGTCTGGACCGCGCTTCTTCGGGCTTAAAAACCGGGGCGATCGATGAAAACGCAATCCTCCCGCCGCCGCTGCGCCATCTACACGCGCAAGTCGACCGAAGAGGGGCTCGACCAGAATTTCAACAGCCTTGACGCGCAGCGCGAAGCGTGCGGCGCCTATATATTGAGTCAGACCCACGAAGGATGGGAACCGACCGGTGAGCATTATGACGACGGTGGATATTCCGGCGGATCTATGGACCGGCCCGGGCTTCGGCAACTGCTCGAAGATGTCGAGGCGGGGAAGATCGACATCATAGTCGTCTACAAGGTAGACCGGCTAACACGTAGCCTCGCCGACTTCGCCCGCATCGTCGATGTCCTCGACAAACACGGCGCATCCTTCGTCAGCGTGACGCAAGCGTTCAACACGACGAACAGCATGGGCCGGCTCACCCTCAACGTCCTTCTCTCTTTTGCGCAATTTGAGCGCGAAGTGACCGGCGAACGTATCCGCGACAAGATTGCCGCGTCGAAGGCGCGAGGCATGTGGATGGGCGGGACCGTGCCACTCGGCTACGAGGTCAAGGATCGGAAGCTTATCGTCGTTCCTGCAGAAGCCGATAAGGTCCGCCACATCTTCGGTCGTTATCTTGCCTTTGGGTCAGTCTACGCTCTCCAGGCTGAACTCGCTGCAGACGGAATTCTGACCAAGTCGCGCGTCCTGAAGGACGGGCGCAATTACGGTGACAAGAATTTCGGTCGAGGCGCGCTTTATCAAATGCTGCGTAATCGCATCTACCGTGGCGAAATCACGCATCGCGGCAATACCTACCCGGGCGAGCACGACGAAATCGTCGATGCAGAGACGTTCGCGCGGGTCGGCGAAAGCCTGAATGGCAACTGCGTTGAACATAAGCACGCCGCCTATGCCGAACACCCTAGCCTGTTTGCAGGAATCGTTTGGGATGGCGATGGTCGCCGCCTAACCCCCAATCATGCGAACAAGGCCGGCGTCAGGTATCGCTACTATATCAGTCGCAAGGACAAGGAGCGGCTCAATCTACCGGTCGTGCGCGTGCCCGCAGGGGATCTCGAAAACTTCCTCATCCTCCAGCTTAAAAGACACGGCGGAGTGTAGTGGGATGGTCCGCGGCCGACCCGAGAAGCGATTCTCTCAACAATTCGGAAGGTTACAGTCCATCGCGACCATGTGGCGATCGAGTTTATCGGAAGCGATGAACCCACATCGATCCCCGCAACGCTCGTTCGTTGCAGCGGTGAGAAGCGCATAGCTGCGGCTCCGGAACATTATGCCCATCCGCGTCACGACCCGGCGCTCATCAAGCTCGTCGTCCGAGCACACCAGGCTCGCAGGGCGCTGGCCGAACCGGCGAATTTAAGTCTCGATGCCGCTGCATTGAGCATGGGCGTCTCAACGCCATATTTCTGCTCGTTGCTCCGCTTGGCGCATCTCGCACCTGATATCACGACCGCTATTCTTGACGGGCGGCAGCCAGCCCATCTCAATCGGCAATTCCTCGCGCGCATCAACAACCTGCCGATTGACTGGCAGGGGCAGCGCGAGATGCTGGGGTTCGCATAAACCCACTTTGACCACCGGACGAAGAAGACGCGCAGCAAATGCGCATATTTAATGCAACGCATCCTCCGACGCCGGAATCCTCCTTCAGAGAATCCCGCCGCGCGCATCGCCGACATCCCCCGCCAAATAAGTCTCTACGTCTCAATCCAAGATGCACAGAACCGCGCCAAGCCCCCGAAATGTGGCCGGAATCTGCAGGGCGGTAGCCCATACAACATATTGATATTAAAGGAAAAAGACTGGGTGGTGGGCGATGACGGGCTCGAACCGCCGACATCCTCGGTGTAAACGAGGCGCTCTACCAACTGAGCTAATCGCCCCCCAATGTCGCCATCAGGCGGAGAAGCGCGCCCCTGCCACAGCTTCGTGGCGGGGGCAAGCTTCGGGTCCATACGAACCCTGAGCCGCTACTCCTCGAGCGCCTCGAAATAGCGGCCCATCGCGTCGTGCGCCGATTCGGCGAGGCCGATGAAGATGCGGCGACCGTCGTGCGGGTCGGCCTCGCGCAGGAAGAGGCCCGCATCGGTCATCGTCTTGATCCAGCGCAGCGCCGTGGTCGCGGGGACCGCGGCGGCGATGCACAGGCTGGAGACCGACACCGGCTGGCGTTCGAGCCGCGCGGCGTAGAGGTCGAGCAGCATGTCCCACGCCGGATCGGCGAAGAGGTCGGCGGGGAAATATTGTTCGCGCATCCGCCGCTGACGCAGCATCCGGCGCACCGCCTTGGCGCGCAGGCGCTGGATCGTGCGCTCCTCGGGCTCGAAGCTGCGCGGCGCCGACGAGAAATCGCGGATCGGCGAACGGACCTGGCCGACGCCCTCATTCTCGCCCGGCGGGGCATAGGCGGTGGGCGTTACGGGCAGCGCGCGCTGGCCCGCGAGGTCGCCGAGCAGCCGCGAGATGCGCGCGACCTCGTCCTGCAAGCGGTCGATGCGCTCCATCGTCTCGTCGCGCGCGGCGTCGTGGACGACGTGCCCCAGCGAGCGCGACGCCGACGCGAGCGCGACGATGCGGTCGGCGGGATCGGGATCGACCAGCCATTCGGTGCGGATCGTCTCGGGAACCTGCGCCGCGACGCGGTCGAGCGCGCCGAGCGAGGTTTCGCACACGAGGCCGCATTCCATCGCGGCGACCGCGTCGCAGATGTCGGCGAAGCTCGCCTCCTCGATCGTTTCGGCGTCGAAGAGCCAGACGATGTCGGGCAGCGCCATGTCGCGCAGATGCGCCGCGACGCGCGCCGGTGCGACCTGGTCGATCACGCGCGCGCGGCCGGCGCGGGCGAGTTTGGCGCCGATCGCGCGCGGGCCCGTGAACAGGACCGACGCGGTGCGTTCGCCGGCATCCGCCGCGGCCTGCCACGGCGCGGCCGTATCGAAGCGCGGCGTCGGCGACGCCCCGGTCCGCAGGTTCGTATCGATCAACTGGTCCATCGTGCCGCCCTTTCCTCGCCATCGCGCCACCCTGGCGTCCTTATGTCGTCAAAATGGCGATATTCACCTTTTGTTCGTTCCGGACTGCCGCCGATCCGGACATTGATGCCAAAAGGCCAACGTTCGACCGGACGGAAGGCGTGGGAATTGCCTCCATTTTGGACATGTTTTGTTCTCGCCGTCAATCCCCTTTCGCGCTTGCCAGCCTGGCGGCGCCCGCCGATGGTCGACGCCATGGCGCCGCGCCCTTCCCTGTCGACCCGGCTGCGCTGGCGGCGGCGGCTCCGTTCGCTCGGGGCGCTGCTGCTGCTCGCGGCGATGGCCGCGGCGCTGTGGCTGGCGCAGCCGGTGCCACAGGAGGCGGTGCCGCTGGTGCAGGTGATCGACGGCGACAGCCTGTCGGTGCAGCGCGAGGGCGCAGTGCAGACGATCCGGCTGAGCGGGCTCGACGCGGTCGAATATCGCCAGCGCTGCACCCGCGCCGACGGCAGCGGCTGGGCGTGCGGGCAGGAGGCGCGGACCGCTTTGGCGAAGCTCGCCGGGCGCGGGCCGCTGTTCTGCAGCTTCGCGGCGAAGGACAAATATGGCCGTACGCTCGCGGCGTGCCGCACGCGGGCCGAACCCGAGGGCGTCGATCTGGCGGGCGAGATGATCCGGCTGGGCTGGGCGGTCGCGACCGACGATGCGCTGCTGCCCGAAGAGGGCGAAGCCGAGCGCGTGCGGCGCGGCATCTGGGCGGGCGATTTCGAGCGCCCCGCCGACTGGCGCGCGGCGCATGCCCGCCCGGCGGCGGTCCTCGCCGACCACTAGAGCGGTTTTCGACCGCTCTTGCTTTCCGCGCCGCGCTTTTGCGGCTAGGGCGGGCGGATGAATGGCCTTTTTCCTGTGATGATCGGCGGCGCGCTGGGCGCCGGCGCGCGGCACCTCGTCGGCGGCGCGATGCTCGCGCGGCTCGGTCCCGGCTTTCCCTGGTGGACCTTGTCGATCAATATCGTCGGCAGCCTGCTCATGGGCCTGCTGGTCGGCTGGCTCGCGCGGAGCGGCGGCGGCGAGGCGGCGCGGCTGTTCTTCGGGGTCGGGGTGCTCGGTGGCTTCACGACCTTTTCGGCGTTCAGCATGGAATTTTGGGCGCTGTTCGAGCGCGGACAGTCGGCGCAGGCTTTTGCCTATGTCGCGGCTTCGGTGATCGGTGCGGTTGCCGCCTGCGGGCTCGGCCTGCTGATGATGCGGCAGGTGTCGGCATGAGCGAGAAGGGCAAAAACGACGCCGCAAAAATGGACGGGGCGACGATCGCCGAGGAGGATGACGGCATCCGGCTCGACCGCTGGTTCAAGCGCCACCGCGAAGGGACGCCGCACGCCTTGCTCGCGCGCTGGGCGCGCTCGGGGCAGCTGACGCTCGACGGGAAAAAGGCCGATGTGTCGGACCGCATCGCGACCGGGCAGAAGCTGGTCATGCCGACCCCGCCGGTCGAGGCCGAAGCGCGGCCCGCGCGCAAGGGGCGGCCGCTGACCGACGCCGATGTCGAGCTGGCGACGGGGATGGTGATCCACCGCGACGCGAGCGCGATCGTGCTGAACAAGCTGCCGGGGCTGGCGACGCAGGGCGGGACCAAGACCGAGCAGCATGTCGACGGGCTGCTCGATGCGCTGAAATTCGACGGGCCGGTGCGGCCCAAGCTGGTCCACCGGCTCGACAAGGACACGTCGGGCGCGCTGCTGATCGCGCGTAGCCCGCGCGCCGCGGCCTATTTCGCCAAGAGTTTTTCGAACCGCAGCGCCCGGAAGACCTATTGGGCGCTGATCGTCGGGGTGCCCGACATCGCGCAGGGCGAGATCGACCTGCCGCTCGCCAAGCAGCCGGGGTCGGGCGGCGAGAAGATGCACGTCGACGACAAGGGGCTGCCCTCGAAGACGCGCTACCGCGTGATCGAGCGGGCGGGGAACAGCGCGGCGTGGGTCGAGCTGCAGCCGCTGACCGGGCGCACGCACCAGCTGCGCGTGCATATGGCGGCGATCGGGCACCCGATCGTCGGCGACGGCAAATATGGCGGCAAGGGCGCGTTCCTGACGGGGACGATCAGCCGCAAGATGCATCTGCACAGCCGCCGGCTGCGCATCGACCATCCCGACGGCGGCGCGATCGATATCAGCGCCGCGGTGCCCGAGCATTTCGCCGCGAGCCTCGACGCGCTGGGCTTCGATACGCTGCTCGGCGAGGTCGGGACCGACGCGCAGGAAAAGGGTCCGCCGCCGAAATCGGCGCTGAAGGCGCAGGCCAAGGCGCACAGCAAGCAGATCCGCAAGGCGCGGCGCGGCGAGCGGCGCGGGCGTACGGCCGACAGCAAGCCGACCGATTTCGTCGGCAAGCCGAAACCCAAGGCCAAGACGGGCAAGCCCGGCAAGCCGGCGCCGGCCAAACCGGCGGGCAAGAAGCCGACCGCGAAAAAACATCCGGCGCGACCCGCCAAGCCGCGCTGATGCATCCCGATCCCGCTTTTCGGCCCAAGGATGCCGACCTCGCCGCGCTGCTGGTGCGCGAGATCGGGTTTGCGGCGATCTTTGCGAACACCCCCGACGGGCCGCGCGTCGCGCATGCGCCGGTGGTGCTGGGCGCCGACGAGCGCACGCTGCAATTCCACCTGGCGCGCGGCAACGGGCTGGCGAAGCATCTGAACGGCGCGGCGGCGATCGCGGTGGTGCAGGGCCCCGACGCCTATGTGAGCGCGAGCTGGTATGAGGTGCCGAACCAGGTGCCGACGTGGAATTATGTCGCGGTCGAAATGGAGGGCAAAGTGCGGAGGCTCGACCGCGAGGCGCTGGTGGGACAGCTCGATAAGCTGTCGGCAACCCATGAAGCGCGCGTGGGCATCGACCCGCCGTGGACGCGCGCGAAGATGAGCGCGGCGATCTTCGGCAAGATGTCCGACGCGATCATCGGCTTCGAACTGGCGATCAGCGCGTGGCGGCCGACGCTGAAGCTGTCGCAGAATAAACCCCCCGAAGAGCGCCAACGCGTGATCGACGGGATGAAGGCGCAGGGCCATGGCGCGCTCGCGCATCTGATGGAGCAATTGGGAGGGCGAAGATGAGAGCCACCGAAGAGGCGCTGGCCAGGAAACGCTTTTTTGCGATCAATCTGATGCGCGTGATGGGGATCGCTTTCCTGATGGCGGGCTTCATCCTGATCGCCGGACGCTGGGCGCTTATGGGGCAGCCGACCGACCGCTATCTGGGGATCGCGCTCGTGCTGATCGGCGCGTTCGATTTTGCGGTCTTTCCGATGCTGCTCGCGCGGCGCTGGCGTTCGCCGCGCGATTTATGAGGCGGTTCTGGAAAGAAGTCACCGTCGTCCCCGAGGGCGGCGGCTGGGGCATCGCGCTCGACGGGCGCCCGGTGCGCACCCCGCAGCGCGCGCCGCTGGCGGTGGCTAGCGTAGCGCTCGCCGAGGCGATCGCCGGTGAATGGGCGGCGGTGGGCGATACGATCGACCCCGCGGCGATGCCGATGACGGGGCTGAGCAATGCGGCGATCGATATCGCAGCGCCCGACCTCGCGGCCTTTGCCGAGCCGGTGGCGGCTTATGCGGAGAGCGAGCTTTTCTGTTACCGCGAGGATCGCGATGCCGATCTGCTCGCCGAGCAGGCGGCGCTGTGGAACCCGCTGCTGGCGTGGGCCGAGGCGCGTTACGGGGTCGAGTTCGCGATCACGCAAGGGATCTTGCCGATCGACCAGCCGCCCGCGACGGTCGCGGGGCTGCGCGGCGCGGTGCTGGCGCTGGATGCCTGGCGGCTGACCGCGCTGACGCCGCTGACGACGATCGGCGGGTCGCTGGTCGCCGGGCTGGCGCTGATCGAGGCGGCGCATGATGCCGATGCCTTGTGGGAGGCGGTGAGCCTCGACGAGCTGTATCAGGAGCGGCGCTGGGGCGCCGATGACCTCGCGATCGCAGCGCGCGCGAAGAAGCGTGCCGACTGGGACAATGCGGTGCGGTTTTTGGACCTCTTGTAAGACCCCATCTTCCGTTCGTGTCGAGCGAAGTCGAGACACGCCAGCGCGGCGCCAGACGTCCCTCGACTTCGCTCGGGACGAACGGAGGAGGGAGGTGCGGTGCCTCGGGCCGCTCAATCCACGAAGTTCGGCGCCCTTTTTTGCATATGCGCCATCACCGCCTCGATCTGGTTCGGGGTGCGGATCACCAGCACCTGTTCGTCGCTTTCGGCCTGCAGGATCTCGGCATCGCTCGCGTCGGCGAGCCTATTGCAGAGGCGCTTGGCACCGCGGATCGCGTGGGGGTTCTTGTTCGCGATGACCTCGGCGAGTTCCATCGCCTTCGCCAGCGGCTCGTCCGAGACATGCGTCGCGAAGCCGAGCAATTTCGCCTCCGAGCCGTTGAATTCGCGGTTGGTGTAGATCATCTCGCGCAGCACGTCGTCGGCCACTTGCGTGCGCCACAGCGCCATGCCCGCGACGTCGGGGACGAGCCCCCAGCGCATCTCCATGATCGCGATGCGCGTGTCGGGGTGGACGATGCGGATATCGGCGGCCGCCATGATCTGGCTGCCCGCGCCGAAGGCGACGCCGTGCACCGCGGCGATTACCGGCACCGGCAGCTCGCGCCAGCCCCAGGCGGCATATTGGGCGTTGTTCGACACGCCGCGCGTGCGGTCGGACAAGGTGCCGCCCGCGCTGCTCGCGCCCGGATCGCGGTCGGCGCTGAGGCTCGACAGGTCGAGCCCGGCGCAGAAGGCGCGCCCCTCGCCCGAGAGCACGACGACGCGGAGGCCCGCGGTGGCCTTGAGCTGGTCGATCGCCTCCGCCAGCGCCGCCCACATTTCGGCGTCGAGCGCGTTCATCTTGTCGGTGCGGATCAGCCGGACGTCGGCGATTCCACCTTCCAGCATGGTGATCGAAATACGGTCTTTCATTCAGGCTTCCCTTAGCTTCTCTGCTCGAGCGCCGCTGCGACGAGCGGCAGTTGGTCGTTTCCGAAATACATGTCGTCGCCGTCGACGAAGATCGTCGGCGAGCCATAGCCGCCGCGGGCGATCACTTCCTCGGTGTTGGTCCGCAGCCGCGCCTTGACCGGATCGCTGCCCGCCGCTTCGGCGAGCGCGGCCCCGTCGAGCCCCTCGGCGTCGGCGACCGCGGCCAGCACCGCGGGATCGTCGAGATTTTCCTGCCGGTCGAAATAGCTGGCGAAGGCGGCGCGCGCGAAGCGTACCAGCGCTTCCTGGTCGTCCTCGAGCGCGCAGCAGAAGCGCATCGCCGCGATGCTCTTCGCCGGGTGCCACTGCGAGGGGAAATTCATCGGCACGTCCGCGAGCCGCGCCCAGTCCTTCAACACCTTCCAGCTGTGCTGGAGGCGCCGGTTGTCGGCCTGTTCGCGCGCGGCATAGACCGCGGGATTGACCGCGTTGAACACCCCGCCGACGAGGATCGGGCGGTAGCGCGCACTCGCGCCGGTCCGTTCGAGCACCGCGGGCAGATTGTGGAAGGCGAGACAGGTCCAGGGCGAGGACAGGTCAAAGAAAAATTCGACGCGGTCGTTCACCCCGGACCTCCTTGATCAGCCGACCTTGAGTTCGATGTCGGGCGCGTTCGGACAGGCGACGCGCACCGACTTGTACGCGGGCAGCGCGTTCGGAATGTCGAGGCTGAGCGTCACCGGTGTGATCACCTGCGGCGTCGCGCCGTCGGGGGCATTGGCGCGCAGCAGCACGATCTGGTCGGGCGGGTTCATCTTGTTCAGCGGCCCCGCCTGCAGCGCGGTGGCATAGCCCGCGACCGGGGCGTTGGCGGTGCCGCTGATCCTGAGCGTCTTGGTCGCCGCGTCGATCGTCGCGGCGAGCTTGACGTCGGTCAGCTTGTCGCAGGCGTTGGGTTTCGCCGGGTCGATCGGGATCGGCGTCTGCGCCGGCGCAGCCGCCGGAGCGGGGGTGCCCGGGGTCGCGGCCGTGTCGGCGGCGGCGGTTTCGGTGGGCGGCGGCGTTTCCTTCTTGCCGCAGCCTGCCAAGCCCACGGCCAGCGCGATCGCCGCCGTCATCATTGACTTGTTCATCGTTCAGCCTCCTGCATCCGGAGCGGGCGGCAGGCCGTCGGACGGCTGCCGACTCGCGCGGTCAATTCGTCCGCGCCCAATATTGGTCGCGGAGCAGGCGCTTGTATAGCTTGCCCGTGTCGTGACGCGGCAAGGCCTCCATGAAATCGATGCGGCGGGGGATTTTTACGCCCGACAGTTTTTCGCGCGCATAAGCAATGAGTTCGTCGCGCAGCGCGTCGCCGGCATCGGCCATGTTCGCGGGCTGGATCACCGCGATGACCTCTTCGCCGAAATCGTCGTGCGGCCCGCCGACGACCGCGACATCGGCGACCGCGGGGTGCGTGACGAGATGATTCTCGATCTCCTGCGGATAGACGTTCACCCCGCCGGTGATGATCATGAAGCTCTTGCGGTCGGTGAGGTACAGGAAGCCCTCATCGTCGAGCTTGCCGACGTCGCCGAGCGTCGACCAGCCCTTCGAATTGCGGCTCGACGCGGTCTTTTCGTCGTCGCCGTGATATTCGAAGACATTCTCGCTTTCGAAGAAGACGCAGCCCTCCTCGTTCGCCCCGAGTTCGGTCTCGTTATCCTCGCCCATGATGTGCACGGTGCCGAGGATCGGGCGCCCGACGCTGCCCTTGTGCGTCAGCCAGTCGGCGCTGGAGATGAAGGTCATGCCATTGCCTTCGGACCCCGCATAATATTCGAAGAGCACTGGGCCCCACCAGTCGATCATCGCCTGCTTGACCGGGACCGGGCACGGCGCGGCGGCGTGGATCGCGACCTTGAGCGACGACAGATCATATTTGCCGCGCGTCTCGTCGGGGAGTTTGAGCATGCGCACGAAGTGCGTCGGGACCCACTGGCTGGCGTTCACGCGATATTTTTCGATAAACGCGAGCGCCGCCTCGGGATCGAATTTCTTCATCAGCACCACCGTGCCGCCGAGGCGGTGGATCGTCATCGACCAGCGGAGCGGCGCGGCGTGATAGAGCGGCGCGGGCGAGAGATAGACGCTGTTCGCGTCGATCTGGAACACCGCCGAGGCGAGCATCACGAGGCTGTTGGTCGCGTCGATCGCCGGATCCTCGGGCAGCGGGACGCGCACCCCCTTGGGCCGCCCGGTGGTGCCCGACGAATAGAGCATGTCGACCCCTGCGCGCTCGTCGGCGACCGGCGTTGCGGGCATCGCGGCGACCGCCTCTTCCCAGCTCTTGTAGCCGGGGATCGCGCCGCCCAGGACGAAGCGCTCGATCGTCGTGGTCAGCGCCTGCGCGGCGTCGGCGAGGCTGGCCGAGACGACGAGCAATTTCGCGCCCGAATTTTCGAGAATATAGTCGGTCTCGTCCTGCGTCAGCCGCGACGAGATGCACACATAGCGCAGCCCCGCGCGCTGTGCGCCCCAGGTGAGGCCGTAATAATGCGGGGTGTTGTCGAGCATGAAGGCGACGACATCGTCATGGCCAAGCCCGTGCGCGCGGAACAGCTGCGCGACCTGGTTCGATGCGGCGTCGAGTTCGCCATAGCTGATCGCCTCGCCCGTTTCGGCGACGATGATCGCGGGCTTGTCGGGGTTGGTGCGCGCGTGGACGGACGGATGCATCGGGGCTTCTCTCCAACAGGGGTCATTGGTTTCTTTATGTCCGAAGTCAGTAGCAAGCTGAAACTTTTGGTCAAGCGAGGGCGCGGGAAGGGCAGGATATGTGAAATGGTGGGGCAAGATTGGTGTGGGGTGGTGGGTTTCGGGCGGTGGCGGCCATTCCCACCCCCTCCTCTTCAGAGGAGGGGCAGCGAGACTTACGAACTTGTTCGTTAGTCGCAGCGGGGTGGTGTTCGAAGGGCAGCGCTTCGCCTCACGCACCACCCCGTTCGACTAAGGCCCGGCTGCGCCGGACCAAGTCTCTCTGCCCCTCCTCTGAAGAGGAGGGGTTTAAAGTCCGCTCTCCACCCTCACCCCTACCCCTCCGGCCGCGAGCGCAGGGCGTAGCCCTGCCCCTTCACCGTGCGCAGCATCGGCCAGGCGAAGCCGCGGTCGACCCTGGCGCGCAGCCGCGACATATGGACCTCGACGCGGTTGGTGCCGGGGTCGAAGTCGATGCGCCACACCGCCTTCAAAAGCGCGGCGCGCGACACCGGGCGGTCGGGGATGCGCGCGAGGTTGGCGAGCAGGTCGAATTCGCGCAGCGGCATCGCGATCAGCCGCCCCGCGCGCTCGACGCGGCGGTCGATCAGGTCGATGCGCAGCTCGCCCTCGCCGAGCTGGCCCGCCGCCATCCGGCTGCGCCGCAGCAGCGCCGCGATGCGCGCGACGACCTCGGCGGGGTTCGCGGTCCAGCCGACCGCATCGTCGGCGCCCGCGGCGAGCGCGAGCAGCCGGTCGGCGCGGCAGTCGCGGTCGGTGAGCACGAGCAGGGGCCGTCGTTCGGCGATGCCGCGCGCCAGCGTGACGATTGCGGCGGGATCGGCATCGTCGTGGAAGGGATCGATCGCGAACAGGTCGAGGCCGGTGTCGCGCCACGGCCCGGCCTCATCCCAGATAGGCGGCAGTTGAATCGTCCGCATACCCGCGGCGGCGAGCGCGGCGGCGAGGCGCATCGCGCGCACGGCGCGTGCGTGCCTGATGCCGACGAGCGGCGGGGACCCGGTTGCGGCACGGGCGTCGATCTGCTCCATCGCCCTACCCACTCAACGCACCCTTTGCCCCACTCCTTTTCGGCCGGTCCCTTCGATGCGTTGCACGCTACGCCGGCTGTGCTAACGAATCGTCCATGACCGCATCCGACCTGCTCGCCGGCGACTTCGCCACCCTGCCCGACCTGATCCGCGTCCATGCGAGCGAGCGTCCCGACGCCATAGCCGCGGCCGATCCCGCGCGGCGGCTGAGCTGGTCCGAACTGGACGCATATATGGACCGCATCGCCGCGCGGCTGCAGCAGGACGGTTTCGCCAAGGGCGACCGCACCGCGATCGCGGGGCTGAACAGCGTCGAGCAGATGGCGATCATCCTCGGCACGCTGCGCGCGGGCGGGGTCGCGGGGCTGATCACCAACAGCGCGACCGGCGAGCAGATGGCGGCGATGATCGCCGACACCGGCGCGCGGCATTTGTTCCTCGACGCCGCGGCGTCGGCGAGCCTCGAAGGCCAGGTCGTCACCGCGAGCGACCGCATCGCGATGGACGGCAGCGACGTCGGGACCCCGCTCGATATCTGGCTGTCGCTGGCGGGCGCGAAACCGGCGCCGGTCGATATCCGGCCCGAAGACGGCTTCAACATCATCTATTCGTCGGGGACGACGGGCACGCCCAAGGGCATCGTCCACAGCCATGCGATGCGCTGGCAGCATATCGTTCGCGGCGCGCCCGCTTATGGCCCGAACGCGGTGACGATATTGTCGACCCCGCTCTATTCGAACACGACGATGGCGAGCTTCATGCCGACCGTCGGGTCGGGCGGGCAGGTCGTGTTGATGAAGAAATTCGACGCACGCGGGTTCCTCGAACTCGCCGAGCGCGAGCGCGCTACCAATACGATGCTGGTGCCGGTGCAGTACCGCCGGATCATGGCGCTCGAGGATTTCGACAGCTTCGACCTATCGAGCTTCATCATGAAATATTGCACCTCAGCGCCCTTTGCCGCGTCATTAAAGGCCGATGTGCTGCAGCGCTGGCCGGGCGGGCTCGTCGAGATTTACGGCATGACCGAGGGCGGTGCGGCCTTCATCCTCGAGGCGCATCAATTCCCCGACAAGCTCCACACCGTCGGCCGCCCGGCGCCCGGCCATATCGCGAAGGTGATCGACGAGGCGGGCAACGAGCTGCCGCAGGGCTCGGTCGGCGAGGTCGTGGGCAGCAGCCCGGCGATGATGACCGGCTACAACAACCGCCCCGACGCGACCAAGGCGATGCACTGGTACGACGCCGACGGCCGCCTCTTCTATCGCCACGGCGACATCGGGCGGATCGACGAGGACGGCTTCCTGACCCTGATGGACCGCGCGAAGGACATGATCATCTCGGGCGGCTTCAACATCTTTCCGAGCGACCTCGAAGGCATCTTGCTCGCCGACGCGCGCGTCGTCGAGGCGGCGGTGGTGGGCATGCCGAGCGAGGAATGGGGCGAGACGCCGGTGGCGTTCGTCGTGCTCAAGGACGGCGCGGATGCGGAAAGCGTGCGGACCGACTGCAACGCCAAGGTCGGCAAGACGCAGCGGCTGAGCGCGATCACGGTGGTCGACGAACTGCCGCGCAGCCCGATCGGCAAGGTGCTGAAGCGCGAATTGCGCGATCGTTACGCGGTCGCGTGACCCCGACACCCTCCCCCTTGATGGGGGAGGCAGCGAGACTTGGAAGCTCGCTTCCTAGTCGCAGCGGTGGGGGTGCGCTCTCGGCCTGAAGCGGGCGCCGAAGGACGCACCATCACCCTCATCCAACTGCGCCTAATGCCTTCGGCATAAGGCTGCGTATCCCTCTCCCATCAAGGGAGAAGGAGGTCGATCGCCGCGAGCGCGCTGCCGAGGCGCGCGTCGCCTGCGCCCTCGACCCATGCCCAGCGCAGCTTGCGGCGGTCGAGTTCGGCGAGCGCGACGTCCATGAACTGGCGCCGTGCCGAATCGCTGCCGAACAGCCGCGTGCCGTCCTCCTGCCAGGGCAGGTCCATCGCGGGGACTAGGTAGAGGTCGGCGACATCGTCCCAGGCGTCGATCTCGGGCAGGCGGCGGCCGAGCAGCATGATCGCCCAGGCCTGCGTCATCAGCGAATCGGTATCGGACACGAGCCATGCCGACCGCTGGGCAAGCGCGGCCTGCGTCGCGGCGACATGGCCTTCGAAGATCGCGAGCAGGTCCGCGGCGTCGAGATCGGTGCCGTTCGCTTCGCAATAGGCGCGGCCATATTCGGGAACCACGACCGCGCCGAGCCGCGCGGCGAGCCGCGGTGCGAGCGTCGACTTGCCGGTGCTTTCGGCGCCGTGGAGGCAGATGTGGCGCGTCATGCCGATACGCCCGCGCGCGCGGCGCGACGCCATTCGACGAGGCCGGCGACCGACAGGCCGAGCAGCAGCAGATAGACCGCGCTCGTCGCATAGAGGCCGCGCGAGGCGAAGAGCGGCACCGCGATCAGGTCGACGAGGATCCACAAGATCCAGCTTTCGACGCGGCGCCGCGCGAGGAGCCACTGCGCCGCGACGCTGGTCATCGCGATCGCGCCGTCGGCCCAAGGCGCCGCGGCGTCGGTATAGGTCGCCATCGCGAAGCTCCACCCCGCCCAGGCGATGAAGATGCCCGCCGCCCATTGCGCGCGCTGCACCGGCGGCAGCCAGCCGACGGGAACGCCGTCGTCGCCGCGCGCGCGCGTCCAGCCGATCCAGCCATAGATGTTGAGCGCGAAGAAAAAGCCCTGGAGCAGCATGTCCGAATAGAAGCGCTGTTCGTAGAAGATGACGGCGTAGAGGCTGACCGCGACGAGCGCGAAGGGGTAGTTCCAGACGCTGCGCCGCGCGACGAGCGCGACGTTGACGAGCACGAAGCCCGCCGCCACCCATTCCCACTCGCTCATGCCGCAACGCCGCTCCGCGGGCGCGTCCAGAGGCCCTCGCGGCTGATCCGCCGCTGTGGCGGGCGGCGCAGCACCGACCAGCCGGCGCGCGCGACCCAGCCCAGCTTGGCGAAGAGCGAGGTGCCCGCGCGGTGGTCCCAGGCATGGTCGCCGCGCGCGCGCACCTCGCGCGCGATGTCGCCATAGATGCCCGCGGCGGCGAGCACCGCCCAGCGGCTGCGCGGGGGCAATTTGCGCGCGCCCCAGCGCGCCGAGGCCTCATATTCCTCGGCCATTTCGGAGAGCCATTTGGCCATGATCGACAGGCGCGGGCGGAAGGCGGGGTGCATATGCTGGCCGGGCGGGATGTCGAGTTCGACCATCCATTCGACGGGCAGATAGCAGCGGTCGGCGGCGGCATCCTCGGCGACGTCGCGCGCGATATTGGCAAGCTGGAAGGCGATGCCGAGGTCCGCGGCGCGGTCGAGTGTGGTCTCGTCGGCCGGATCGATGCCCATGACGAGCGCCATCGCGACGCCGACGGCGCCCGCGACATGATAGGAGTAGCGCAGCAGATCGGCCTCGCTGCGCGGGCGCCAGTCGGCGGCGTCGAGTTCGAAACCCGCGACGATGTCGTCGATTACCGCGCGCGGGATGGCGATCTCGGTGAGCAGCAGGCCGAGCGCGTCGAAGGCGGGTTCGCCGGTCGGCTGACCCTGATAGGCCTTGTCGGTGAGGTCGCGGATGCGCGCGACCGCGGCTTTCGCATCATGGCCCGCGGTCATCGCGCCGCCATGGTCCTGCCCGTCGGTCAGGTCATCGGCGGCGCGGCACCATGCGTAGAGCAGCCAGACGCGCTCGCGCGTTTCGCGGTCGAACAGGCGGCTGGCGAGCGCGAAGCTTTTCGAGCCCTGCGCGATGCTGTCGTGCGCGAAGCCGTGCAGGTCGTGCGCGTCATAGCCCCCCGCGCGCTCCATCTAGAGATCGTCGGCCTTCATCGCGAAGATCGGCGCGTGCGGCTGATACGCCGCCATCTTGTCGAGCAACGGCTCGAGGCTGGCGTCGACGACCATGATCCCGGCGTGCGCGGGGCGGATGAAGCCGACCGAAATCATGTGCTGGTTGAAGGCGATGAGGTCGTTGTAGAAACCCGCGGCGTTGAGCAGCCCGACGGGCTTGGCGTGATAACCGAGCTGCGCCCAGCTGATCGCTTCCCAAAGTTCGTCCATCGTGCCGACGCCGCCGGGGATGGTGAGGAAACCGTCGCTGAGGTCGGTGAACATGCGCTTGCGCTCGTGCATGCCGCTGACGACGTGGAGTTCGGTGCAGCCGCGATGCGCGACCTCGCTGCCGACGAGCGCGTCGGGGATCACCCCGATGACTTCGCCGCCCGCTTCCAATGCGCTGTCGGCGACCGCGCCCATCAGCCCGAGGCGGCCGCCGCCGTAGACGACGCCGATGCCTTTCTCGGCGAGGGTGCGCCCGACATGGCGCGCGGTATCGATATAGATCGGGTCGGCGGGGGTGGCGGAGCCACAATAGACGGCGAGGCGTTTCATCGGGGTCACTCTTATCTTCTCGTCACCCCCGCGAAGGCGGGGGTCCAGCTGGATTCCCGCCTTCGCGGGAATGACGGGAAAGTAAAGACTCTAATCGGTTTCGAGCATCAGCGCAGCCGTCGCTTTTGCACTCCCAACCACGCCCGGAATCCCGGCACCCGGATGCGTTCCCGCGCCGACGAAATAGAGATTGCCGATCGCATCGTCGCGGTTGTGCGCCCGGAACCAGGCGCTCTGCCAGAGCACTGGCTCGAGGCTGAAGGCGCTCCCCAGATGCGCCGACAGGTCGCGGCCGAAATCGGCGGGCGTATAGTGGAAGCGGGTCACGAGATTGGCGCGGAGGCCGGGGAGCACGCGCGCCTCGACCTCGTCCAATATCGCGTCGGCGAACTGGCGCCCGAAATCGCCGTCCCAATCGGCCTGCGCCTTGCCGAGATGCGCGACGGGGGCGAGCGCGTAGAAGCTGGCGTGACCCGGCGGCGCCATGCCGGGGTCGGTGATGCTGGGGTGGTGGAGATAGAGCGAGAAATCTTCGGGCACGACGCCGTTTTTATAGATGTCGTCGAGCAGCCCCTTGTAGCGCGGGCCGAAGAGGATGCTGTGGTGCGCGATATCGGGATAGTCGCCCTTGACCCCGAAATGCACGACGAACAGCGAGGGCGACCAGCGTTTGCGCGCGAGGCTTTTGGCGACCTTGGTCCCACGCTTGTGACCGAGCAGGTCGCGGTAGCTGTGCATCAGATCGCCGTTGGTCGCGACCATGTCCGCATCGCCGCGCCAGCCGCTCGCGGTCGTCACCCCCATCGCGCGGTCGCCCTGCGTTTCGATGGCCGTCACCGGATCGTCGAGCCGCAGCGTGCCGCCGAGCCGTTCGAACAGGCGCACCATGCCCGCGACCAGCGCATTGGTGCCGCCGCGCGCGAACCAGACGCCGCCGTCCTTCTCGATCGTGTGGATCAGCGCATAGATGCTGCTGGTCGTCATCGGATTGCCGCCCACCAGCAGCGTGTGAAAGGACAAGGCCTGCCGCAGCCGTTCGTCCTCAACATAGGAGGAGACGATCGAATAGACGCTGCGCCACGCCTGATATTTCATCAGCGCGGGCGCCGCCTTGATCATCGACGCGAAGTCGAGGAAGGCGACCGAACCGAGCTTCACATAGCCCTGTTCGTATACACCCTTCGAATAGGTCAGGAATTTCTCGTACCCGGCGACATCGGCGGGATTGAGCTTCGCGATCTCGGCGGCGAGCGCAGCCTCGTCGTTCGAATAGTCGAAACTGGTGCCGTCGGGCCAGTTGAGGCGGTAGAAGGGCATGACGGGGACGAGATCGACGTCGGCGGCCATGTCCTGTCCGCTCAAGCCCCACAGCTCGTGCAGGCACGGCGGGTCGGTGATCACCGTCGGGCCGGCGTCGAAGGTGAAGCCGTCCTGCTTCCAGTGGTAGGCGCGCCCGCCCGGCTTGTCGCGCGCCTCGACGATCGTCGTTGCGACCCCCGCCGACTGCAGCCGGATCGCGAGCGCGAGGCCGCCGAAACCGGCGCCGATGACGATGGCTTTTCGGCTCATTTCCAGTCGAACTTGCGGATCGCGCTCAGCGCCCGGCCGACCGGCACCGGCGGCTTGCCCGAGAGGAGGCGGAGCTTGTCGCCGCGGGTCGACTGCCCGGCGTAGAAGCGCGCGATCAGCCGCGGCGAGAGGCGGTAGAAACGCTCGAAGATGCGCACGCGCTCGGCGGGCTCGGCGGCGCGGAAGAGCATCGTGTCGAGCAGGCGGTAGAAACGCTGGCGACGCCAGCCGCGCGCCGCGCGGGCGCGAAGCTTGGTGCCGAGGTCGGCGCCGTCGACCAGCGCCGGCAGCGCCGCGGCGGTGCGCACCGCATCGGGCAAGGAATAGCCGGTGGTCGCGTGGAACGCGCCGGCGCGCGTGCCGATCCGCCCGACCTTGTCGCCCGCGGGCCAGAAACGGTCGAAGTCGCCCGCGATGACGACGGGCAGCACCCCGGTCTCCTCGCGCGTGTGGCCTGTGACTTCCCACTCGCGCCAGGCGGCATAGGCGCCGATGCGCTCGCGGATCAGATCGGCGTCGAGGTCGGGGCTGTCGCTGTAATAAGTGTCCTCGACGAAGATCGTTTCTTCGTCGAGCGGCAGCAGATAGACGAAGCGATAGCCGTCGAGCTGCGCGACGCGCGCGTCCATCACCACGGGGTGCGCGAGCCCGTGGCCGCCCTTGACGGTGAGCGCCTGCCCGACGAATTTCTGCCAGCCGCAGGTGAGCGCCGACAGATTGCCCGCCCCGCGCGCGTCGATGACATGCTTCGCATCGAGCCGCCCGCCGCGGCCGAGGAGGATATGGTCGGCGGCGACATGCTTGGCGCGGTCGGCGACGATGCGCCCCTTGGGCAGCGCCGCGGCGACCGCCTCGGCCAGCGCCTCGCCGGTGATGCTCTTGTACCCCATGCGCAGGGTGCGCGCATGGTGCGGGAAACGCACGTCGTAACCGTGCCAATAATGGCGGACGAGCGGCGCGACGAGCCAGCGGTCCGTTTCGGCGATGTCGCCGTCGAAGAAGGACCAGATATGATTGCCGCCGACCGCCTCGGGCTCGACCAGCCGCACGTCGAGCTCGGGCCGCTTCGCCGCGAGCGCCAGCGCCGCGAGCCCGCCCGCAAGCCCGCCGCCGACGATGGCGATGTCGCACGAGGAGGAGGGGCTGGTCATTCTTACGCCCTAGCCGGGCCCGACGCCGGGCGCAAAGCGATTGCGCCATGGCGTGCACGCGCTATCCCGAATCCATGGCCGACCCGCGCATCCAGCCCGCCACGACCGACGACGCGGCCGCGATCGCCGCGATCTATGCGCATCATGTCGCACACGGCACCGCGAGCTACGACACCGAGCCGCGCAGCATCGCGGCGACCGAGGCGATGATCGCCGACCATATTGCCAAGGGCTGGCCCTTCCTCACCGCTTGCGATGCCGAGGGCGCGCTGCTCGGCTATGCCTCTGCCAGCCAGTTCCGCCCGCGCGCCGCCTATGCCTGGGCGTGCGAGGACAGCATCTATGTCGCACCCGCCGCACAGGGCCGCGGGGTCGGGCGCGCGTTGATCGAGGCGCTGCTCGCTGCGGCGGAGGCGGCGGGCTTTCGCACGATGGTCGCGGTGATCGGCGGCGCCGAGCCCGCCTCGGTCGCGCTCCACGCCGCGTGCGGTTTCGCCCACGCCGGGCGGCTCGCGGGCATGGGGTGGAAGCATGGGCGCTGGCTCGACACCGTCTATATGCAGCGCAGCCTGGGCGACGGCATGGCGAGCCCGCCGGCATGACCACCGGCCTCGCCATCCTGCTTTCCGCGCTCGCGATGACCGCGATCGTCGGGGTGCGCTATCTGATCAGCAGCGGGGGTTTTGCGCTCGCGACGCGGATCCGGCATCCCGGCCTCTATCGCGGGCTCGAAGGCCAGATGAAGCGCGAGATCGGCTGGAGCCTCGCGAGCGCGGCGATCTATGGCATCCCTGCCGGCATCGTCGCTTGGGGGTGGCAGGCGCATGGCTGGACGCGGATCTATACCGATGTCGGTGCCTTTCCGCTCTGGTACCTGCCGGTAAGCCTGTTCGCTTACCTGCTGATCCACGATACATGGTTCTACTGGACGCATCGCTGGATGCACCGGCCGAAGTGGTTCCGCATCGCGCATGCGGTGCATCACGACAGCCGGCCGCCGACCGCCTGGGCGGCGATGAGTTTCCACCCCGTCGAGGCGGTCACCGGCGCGGTGGTGATCCCGGCGCTGGTCTTTCTGATCCCGATCCATATCGCGGTGCTGGGGCTCGTGCTGACGATCATGACGGTGATGGGCGTGGGCAACCATATGGGGTGGGAGATGTTTCCGCGCGCGCTTGTTCATGGACCGGCAGGGCGCTGGCTGATAACCGCGACGCACCATCAGCAGCATCACGCCGCCTATCGGGGGAATTATGGGCTTTATTTCCGCTTCTGGGACAAGGCGTGCGGTACCGATCTGGGGCTTGGCCGCTTCGACGCTGCTACTGACCGCGGCGAGCGCCCCCCCTCCTGAATCCGGCAAGCCTAGCATCGACGTCAGCCTGACGGGCCTGCGCAACACCAGGGGGCAGGTGCTCGTCTGCCTGACCACCAATGCCAAGGCCTTTCCCGACTGCAGCAAGGACAAGGCGTCGGTGAAGATGGCGGTAAAGGCCAGCAACGCCGCGCATTTCAGGGTCGCAGCGCCCGCGGCGGGAACCTATGCGATCGCGGTCGTGCATGACGAGAACAGCAACAACAAGATGGACCTCGCGATCTTCCTGCCGAAGGAAGGCTTCGGTTTTTCGCGCAACCCCACGATCACGGTCGGCGCGCCGAGCTTCAAGTCGGCGAGCTTTGCGGTGAGCGGCGACACGGCGCAGGCGATCAAGATGAAATATATGCTGTGACGGCCTCCCTCCCCCTCGATGGGGGAGGCTGCGAGACTTGCCAGCTTGCTGGCTTAGTCGCAGCGGTGGGGGTGCGGCCTCGGCCTGAGACAATGGCGCATGGCCGCACCGTCACCCTCATCCAACTTCGCCTAATCGCTGCGCGATAAGGCTTCATATCCTTCTCCCATCAAGGGAGAAGGAATCAGGACGATCCCGCCAAGTCCATGCAATAGCCCATCTGCGTTTCGGCCTCCGCCTCCGGAAGCGCCTCGAACGCCGCATCGTCGAAGCCCGCGACGGCGGCGGCAAGACCGGCGGCGGCTTCGGCTGTCTGGCCATGTTCGGCGTAATGGCGTTGTTCGAGCCGCGCGACGATGTCGCCGAACGCCCTGGCTTCCTTGCTACCCTCCGGCATGCCCGGCAGGAAACGCGCCATGATCGCATAGCATTGCGCGGCTTCGGGCGCGGCGGCGCCGCCCAGCATCGCGGCCGGGGTCAGCCCGGCCACGATGCCGTCGCCGTCGCCCGACAGGTCGATGCTGTCGTAGAGCGAGCGGCATTGCGCCACCCCCGCCTCGACCATCGCCAGCGCGGTCCTTTCGTCCTGCCCGTCGCCGAGCATGCCGGCGGTGAAGGTCTCGAAATCGGCCTTGTAGGCGGCGCGGACCTCGGCCTCGCTCATTCCCGTTTCGGCCATGATCGCCTCGGCCAGCCGCCCGGCCAGCGTCTCGGCGCCGGCGGCGGTCAGGCCGTAGCTCTTGTCCGATACGCCGCGCCCGACGTCGTACATCAGCGCGCTGGCGATCGTCGCGCAGCGTATTTCGCCGCGGCGCGGTTCGGACAGCGCGGCGAGCAGGGCATCGCCGTCATGGGCCGCGTCCTCGGGTTCGGCTGCTTCGGCTGCGTCGGCCGCTGCGTCGCTGGCGGCGCTGGCCATCGCATCGGCGGCCTGCGCGCCCTCCAGCAAAGATCCGTCGGCGGGCATCGCCATCACGATCGTCTGGCATTTGTCGTAAAGCGCCATTTCGGCAGGGGAATCGCCGAGCCCCTTTTGCACCGCGGCCAGCGCCGCGGCATCACCGGCGCCGAGTTCGCGCAGCCGGTCGACATAGATTTTTGCCACCGTCCGGTTCAGCCTGACGTCGAAAGCATCGGCGCCGTTGCGTTCGGCCTGCTGCGCCGAGAGTTCGGCCGCGGCGGCACAGACGCGCAGCTCCGCCGGATTATTGACCAGATCGACATGGCTGCCCGACAGCAGCGCGAGCATCGCCCACCACATATGCGCCTCCCGTGAAGGCGCGACCCCGCCCGAATGCTGACGAAATGCCGCGAGCTTGGCAAGCGTCATTGTCGCGGCACGAAGGCGCGGCTAAAGCAACGCGCGTGACCGCGCTTTCCCCCCGCATCGCCGCTTTTGCCGACCGCTGGCCCAAGCTTCTCGCCCTGTTGCTCGGGGCCGTGTCGGCGACGGGATTCGCGCCGCTGCACCTGTGGCCGCTGACCCTGATCGCGCTCGCGGGGTGGATGGCGCTCGTGGCGCGCGCTCCGAGGGGATGGCGCGCCTTCGGTATCGGCTGGGCTTTCGGGGTCGGGCATTTCACCATCGGGCTGAACTGGATCGCGACCGCCTTCACCTATCAGGCGGCGATGCCGGCGTGGCTGGGGTGGATCGCGGTCGTGCTGCTGGCACTGTATCTGGCGATCTATCCGGCGCTCGCGGCGTGGGGGGCGTGGATGGTCCGGCGCTTCGACCATAGCGCCTATCCGCTCGCCAGCACCTCCTTCGTTCCCGCTTTCGCTGGGCTGTGGATTCTTGCCGAATGGCTGCGCAGCTGGGTGTTCACGGGCTTTGCCTGGAACCCGCTGGGAGCGACGGTCGTGTGGGCCGCCGACCCCGCCAAATGGATCGGGACCTATGGCCTGTCGGGGCTCGTCGTCCTCGTCGCAGGCCTCTATGTGCTGCCCCTGCTGCAACCTTGGGCCAAGCCTGGCGGCGTGCCCGAACTGACCGAGCGCCAGCAGCTCCAGCATCAGCTGGGGTTCGGCGCGGTCATCGCCGCCGCGATGCTCGCAGTCTATTTCAACCCCTTCGCCGGCGCCGGTGAAAACCTCGCGTCGCGCGGCACGGTCCCCGTCACCGTCGTCCAGCCCAATGTCGGACAGCAGGACAAATGGGTCGGCGCCAAGGCCGACGCCAATTTCGCCAAGCTCGCGCGGCTGACCGAAGCGAAGAGCGATACCCCGCGGCTGATCCTGTGGCCCGAGGCGGCGATTCCCGACTATCTCGAGACCGGCTATCCCTTCGTCTATTACGACCGCTCGCCCGCCGAAGCGCGGGCGCGGCTGGTGGCGCTGATGAACGCGCAAGACCTGATGCTGCTCGGCGGGCTGAAGCTCGAGTTCGACAAGACCGGCGACGCCATCGGCGCGCGCAACGCGGTGCTGACGGTGCACGCCGACGGCAGCCTCGGCCCGCGCTACGACAAGGCGCATCTCGTCCCCTATGGCGAATATCTGCCGATGCGGCCCTTGCTGTCGGCGATCGGCCTGTCGCGGCTCGCGCCGGGCGACATCGATTTCTGGCCCGGACCGGGGCCGAAGACGCTCGACCTCGGCCGTTTCGGCAAGGCGGGGCTGCAGGTCTGTTACGAGATCATCTTTTCGGGGCAGGTCGTCGACCGCGCGCATCGGCCCGACTTTATCTTCAATCCGTCGAACGACGCGTGGTTCGGGTCGTGGGGCCCGCCGCAGCATCTGGCGCAGGCGCGGCTGCGCGCGATCGAGGAGGGGCTGCCCGTCATCCGCTCGACCCCGACCGGGATCAGCGCGGTGATCGACGCCGACGGGCGCATCCTCGATTCGGTCCCGATGCACCAGCCGGGGCGGATCGACACCGTCGTGCCGCCCGCGCACGCGCCGACGCTGTTCGCGCGCTACGGCAATGTGCTGTCCGTCGGTTTTGCGCTGCTGCTGCTCGCGGCCGCCATTGCCTTTCGGCGGCGCGGGCGCTAACAGCGCCCCCGACATAAAGCTTCCTTTATATTCGATCCAAGAAGGCTCCCATGCGCAACAGCTTCCTCTTCACCTCCGAAAGCGTGTCCGAAGGCCATCCCGACAAGGTCGCGGACCAGATCAGCGATTCGATCGTCGACCTGTTCCTGTCGAAGGACCCCGAGGCGCGCGTCGCGTGCGAGACGCTGACCACGACCCAGCTCGTCGTGCTCGCGGGCGAAATCCGCTGCAAGGGCGTGTTCGAGAACGACGAGTGGGCGCCGGGCGCGCTCGAGGAAATCGAGGCCACCGTGCGCAACACGGTCAAGGAAATCGGTTACGAGCAGGACGGCTTCCACTGGAAGACCTTCCGCTTCGAGAACAACCTGCACGCGCAGTCGGCGCATATCGCGCAGGGCGTCGACGAGAGCGGCGACAAGGACGAGGGCGCGGGCGACCAGGGCATCATGTTCGGCTATGCGTCGGACGAGACCCCCGATCTGATGCCCGCGACGCTCGATTACAGCCACAAGATCCTCGAGCGCATGGCCGCCGACCGCAAGGCGGGCACCGCGCCCTTCCTCGAGCCCGACACCAAGAGCCAGGTCACCCTGCGCTATGCCAACGAGCGCCCGGTCGAGGCGACCGCAATCGTCGTGTCGACCCAGCACGCGCCGGGCTATTATTGGCACAATGGCGAAGGCGACGAGGCGAAGTATCAGGAGCTGCGCAAGTACGTCCTCGGCGTGATCGCCGACGTGCTGCCCGCCGAGCTGCTGACCGCGAACACCGTCTATCACATCAACCCGACCGGCCGTTTCGAGATCGGCGGGCCCGACGGCGACGCGGGCGTCACCGGCCGCAAGATCATCGTCGACACGTACGGCGGCGCGAGCCCGCACGGCGGCGGCGCGTTCAGCGGCAAGGACCCGACCAAGGTCGACCGTTCGGCGGCGTATATCACCCGCTATCTGGCCAAGAATATCGTCGCCGCGGGCCTCGCGCGCCGCTGCACGATCCAGCTCTCCTACGCGATCGGCGTCGCCGAGCCGCTGTCGATCTATGTCGACCTGCACGGCACCGCCGCCGAGGGCGTGAGCGAGGCCGCGCTCGAAGCCGCGATCCCGCAGCTCGTGCGCCTGACGCCGAAGGGCATCCGCACCCACCTCGGGCTCAACAAGGCGATCTACAAGCAGACCGCGGCCTATGGCCATTTCGGCCGCCAAGCCACCGGCGAAGCCTTCCCCTGGGAGCGCACCGACCTGGTCGACAAGCTGAAGGCCGCACTCGCCGGCTGAGCTTTTTGCAGCCGCTTGCCATCGTCGTGCCGATCTGACAGCTAGCTGTGGATCTGGAAGGATGCGCGATGGCAAGCCGCTGGTATCTTAGGTTTTTTTTGCTGTTGACGCTCGCGGTGGCGCCCGTCGCCGCGCAGGACAAATTGCCTGTGAAGCCGGGCAAGCCTTGGACCCACGCGCACAGCGGGATCGTCATCCCCGCCGCGCTCGACGAGCTGCCGCGCGTGCGCGCGACGAGCTTCGCCGCGCCCGAGCTCGAGATCAGCCAGAATTTTGCGTCGGAGGACGGGCGCCAGTCGCTGACGCTGTCGATCTTTCGCGACACCAATGGCGCGGTGCCGCTGTGGTTCGCGCAGGCGCAGCGCGCGATCGTGCTGCGCGCCGACCTCAAGAATCCGGTGCTCGCGGTGCCGCCCAAAGCTTTCACGCCGCCGGGGCAGGGTGCGGCGAGCGGATTGAAGGCGGTTTATGCTCCGACCGAGGTCGAGGGCATCAAGAGCACCGGGGTCGCGCTGTTCGAGGTCGGCGACTGGTATGTGAAACTCCGCGCCAACAGCGCGACGCTGACCCCGCCCGACATGGCCGACTGGATCGAGAGCGTGATCGCCGAACTGACGCTGCCGCCCGGCAGTGCCGCGGCGGCGGTGCCGGTCGCCGATTGCAAGCCCAAGCTGGCCAAGGCGGCCGAGGCGGCGGATTCGACGCTTGCGGACGCCGCGCTGACCGCGGGCTTGAAGGCGCCCGCGGCGCGGATCGAGGCAAAGCTCTGGTGCCTCGAGCGCGTGGTGCGCGGCAATTTCGCCGTCTATCGCCCGGACGCGGCGCGCGACCGCTACCTCTTGGCGAGCGGCGACAACGGCAAGGCCTTCCTCGTCCAGCCGCAGGGCAGCGGCCGCGCGCGCTATCATTCGGTCAATTTCCTGACCGCGCACCAGGCGACGATCATGCCCGCGCAGAACCGCCTGCCCTCGCCGCAGCGTGTGCTCGACATGGCCGAGGCGAAGCGCATGGTCACGGCGATCCCGACTTGGCCGGTGCAACCGGCGCCCGCTCAGCCATAAAGGCCTTCCGCGCGCGGCCACGGCGCGCTAACGGGCGCGGCATGACTGCGTACAAGCCCGGCGATCCGACGACGATCAACCGCCTCTATGGCCGTTCGAAAGGCAAACCCCTGCGCGCGGGGCAGCAGGATCTGGTCGACACTTTGTTGCCGCAGATCGCGGTGCCCGCCGAGGGCGAGGTCACCGCGGCGCGGCTGTTCGGCGAGGAACGCCCGCTGCATTTCGAGATCGGCTTCGGCGGCGGCGAGCATATGGCGGGGCGCGCCGACATGCTGCCCGACCATGGTTTCATCGGCGCCGAGCCCTTCATCAACGGCGTGGCGCAGGCGCTGGTCCATGTCGCGGGCGACCATGGCAAGAGCCTGCCGCTGGGCAATGTGCGCATCCATCATGGCGACGCGCTCGAAGTGCTGCGCCGCATTCCCGACGGGGCGCTGAGCTTTGCCTATCTGCTGCATCCCGATCCCTGGCCCAAGGCGCGCCACGCGAAGCGGCGGATGATGAACGACGGCCCGCTCGACCTGATCGCGGCGAAGCTGAAGCCCGGCGGCGAATTCCGTTTCGGCACCGACCATCCGATCTATCTCGAGCATGCGCTGATGGTGATGCGGCGTCATCGCCACCAGTATGAATGGCTGGCGAAGGACGCCAGGGATTTCCTGACTCGCCCCGCGGGCTGGCCCGAGACGCGCTACGAAGCCAAGGCGCGCACCCTGGGGCACGAGGTCTGGTATTTCCGCTACCGGCGGCGCTGAGCTTCAGTCGCCGAGCATCGCCCATAGCTCTGGCGATACAGCTTTCCCGGCCTTGGCAAGTTCGCCCAGCGTCGCGCGCGCCATCGCGCGATAGGCGGGGAGCAGGTCGGGGCAGTCGCGCGCGATCGCGGCGAGATGGGTGCGGATCGTCTCGGCATCGCCGCGCAGCAGCGGGCCCGAGAGCGCATCGAAACCCTGCGCGAGGCTGTTTTCGAGCGCCGCGCGGACGAGCGGGGCGAGCAGCGCTTCTGGCGCGTCGGCGCCCGCGGCGCGGAGTGCGTGCGCGGCGCCGCTCATCAGCGTGACCATATGGTTCGCGGCGTGCGACAGCGCGGCGTGATAGAGCGCGCGGCGCTCCTCGGCGATCTCGACCGCGATGCCGCCGAGGAGGGCAACGAGCGTGCGCGCCTCGGCGAGGGCTTCGCCGTCGGGCGCGGTGATCGCGAAGCGCGCGCCGGTCATGCGCTCCACTTCCTGTTCGGGATCGCCGGTGAAGGTCATCGCGGGATGCACCGCGGCGGTCAGCGCGCCGCGGCCCGCGAGCGGCGCGAGGATCGCGGCGCCGCTGCCGCCGCTGACGTGGCAGGCGAAGGGCTCGGCGCCCGGTTCGAGCGCGTCGGCGAGCTGGCCCGCCACCGTAGCGAGCGCGGCGTCGGCGACCGCGATGACGATCAGGTCGCAGCGCGCGGCGAGCCTTTCGATCGATTCGGCAGCTGCGGCTCCGACCACAACGGCAGCCTCGCGCGCCCGGCCGGGCGAGCGCCCCCAGATCAGCACCGGCGCGGCCGAGCGCGGCGCGAGCGCCAGCGCCATCGCGCGCGCGACGCGGCCCGATCCGGCGATGCCGACGCGCTGGTAGCGGACGCCCATCAACCCGCGAGCGGCGGCAGCCCGTCCATGATCGCGGTCAGCGCGAGCGCGTTTTCGCGCTCCATCGCGCTGTGCCCGGCGTTGGTCACCACATAGGTGGCGGGCTCGGCGCCGGCGCCCTCGAGCGCCGCGACGAGGCGCGAGGCCTGCGTCAGCGGGCAAACCTGGTCGAAGCGGCCGTGGACGATATGCACCGGGATGGTCGCGAGCACATCGGCGCTGCCGAGCAGGTGGCCGGGTTCGATGAACAGGTTGTTCGCGAAATAATGCGCCTCGATCTGCGCGAAGCAGAGCGCGAAATCGGCGTCGCCGAACTTGCCCGTCGCCGCCGATTCGGGGATCATGTTCGAGATCACGCCTTCCCAGAGCGACCAGGTGACCGCGGCGTGGAGCTGTTTCTCGCGCTCGGCGTCGCTGACCGGCACCATGTCGAAGATGCGCTTGTACGCCGCCATGACGTCGCGGCGCTCCTCGACCGTCAATAGCGACAGCAGTTCGCCCCATTCCCCGGGATAGCTGATATAGGCGCCGGGCGCGGTGAGCGCATAGGGCGCTTCGTGCCAGGTCGCGGCATTGCCCTGATAGAGATAGTCGAGATCCTCGGCCGCGCCGAGGAAGATGCCGCGCAGGATCAGGCTGGCGCAATGGCCGGGATGTTCGATCGCATAGGCCATGGCGAGCGTGCTGCCCCAGCTGCCGCCGAAGACGTGCATCCTGCCCGTGATGCCGAGTGCGTCGCGGAGCTTCTCTATGTCGCCGATCAGGTCGGCGGTCGTGTTTTTACTGAGCGCAACCGCGGGGCCCGCCGAGGCGACGGTCGGCTCGCTCTTGCCGCAGCCGCGCTGGTCGAACAGGATCACGCGGTAGCGCGCGGGGTCGAAGAAGCGCGCCATTTCGGGCGAACAGGCGCCGCCCGGTCCGCCGTGGAGGAACATCACCGGCTCGCCCGCGGGATTGCCATATTCCTCCCAATAGAGGCGGTGATCGGGGTCGCTGTCGACCGGCAGGTGACCGGTGCGGAGCGCCGGCGTCGCGGGGTGGACCCAGCCGTCGCCGATCTTGCTCGACGTTTCGAGGCGCGAGAAATCCATCGTCATTTCCCCCCGATCGAGAGCAGCTCGACGGTGAAGAGCAACGTCGCGCCGCCGGGGATCGGGCCGCGGCCGCCGATGCCATAGGCAAGGTCGTAGGGGATGGCGAACTCGACCTTGTCGCCGACCGCCATATATTGGACGCCCTCGGTCCAGCCCTGGATCACGCGGCTGAGCGGAAAGGTCGCGGGCTGGCCGCGCGCGACCGAGCTGTCGAACTCCGACCCGTCGACGAAGGTGCCGACATAATGGACGGTGACCGCATCGTCCGCGCCCGGCCGCGGCCCCGCACCGGTCCCCGCGATCCGGCGCCAGCGCAGCCCGCTGGCCATGACGTTCCAGCCATTGCCCGCGTGGCGCTCGGCGAGCGCCGCCGACTGGCGGTTGAGCCAGGCGGTGGTCACCTGCTGCGCCGGCGGCTCGCCCTGCGCCGCGGCGGGGGCGGCGAGGGTCAGCGCGGCGAGGAAGGACAGGGTGCGGGGCAAGGTCATCGCGATCTCCTAAGTGAAGATCGCGGCATAGCGGGGCGGCGCGGCGGCGCAATCCCTGTCGGGTGGGGACGGTCGGTGGAGGGACTGGTTTGGGGTTGGTTTAAGACAGTAAAACCCCTCCTCTTCAGAGGAGGGGCAGAGAGACTTGGTCCGGCCCAGCCGGGCCTTTAGTCGAACGGGGTGGTGGCCTAAGGGTTAGGCCACGCCCAAGAGCACCACCCCGCTGCGACTAACGAACAAGTTCGTAAGTCTCGCTGCCCCTCCTCTGAAGAGGAGGGGTTGGGAAAGGCCCCCTCCCGCCCGATAACGGACATTTTGGGGTGGGCCCGGACGGCGCGGAACGAAAGGAAAGACGCGCCGGCCGTAGCCCACCCCGCCCCCTCCCCGCGAAGGGAGGAGGTGTTCCGAAAAATCGCGATCGGGAAGCCGACACAAACAAAACGGGGCGGCCCTGTATCAGGTACCGCCCCAGTCAGTGGATCCGCCTTGGAGAGGGAGAGGACGGATCGGAGATTGGTGTCGTCTGGCTTGGTCTTAGTTGGCGGCCGCGACCTGCGCGTCGCCCTGCACTTCGCTCACACCGGCGAGCTTGAGCGCAGCGCGGAACTGCTTGGCGGCGGCGCGTTCGTTGCCGGCTTCGCAGAGCTTCTTGCCGGTCGAGACGAAGCGCTTGGCATTCGCCTGCTTACCGGCTTCGGCGCCGGTGGCGGCGGTCGAAGCCTGGTCGGCGAGGCTGGCGCAGCGGTAATCGCCGCCCGACTGGGCATAGGCCGGCGAGGTCGTTGCGACGAGGCCGGTGAAGGCCAGCGCCGAAGCGGCGACGATGGCGAAAGCCGAGGGGAAGCGGCGGAAGTTGGAGAGCTGATTGGCCATGGGAGAGGTTCCTTTCGTTTCGTTGTGCAACCTTTTTAGGCGCGATTGCGCAAATAGATAATCCTCTATAATCTGCAAGTGCCTTGAAGCAGGATTTAACAATCCCCCATGGGGTCCTCGACGGGATCGAGGCGTTTCTGCGTGTCGCGGAGCGGCGGAGCTTTTCCGCGGCCGCCGCCGACCTCGGCGTCTCGCCCTCGGCGATCAGCCAGACGATCAAGAGCCTGGAGGCGCGCGTCGGCGCGCCTTTGTTCATGCGCACCACGCGCAGCGTCGGGCTGACGCAGGCGGGCGAGATGTTCTTCGAGCGCGCGGCGCCCGCCTATGCCGGGCTCGGCGACGCCTATGAGGCGGCGCGCAACCTCGGCAACCGGCCCGCGGGAAGGCTGCGCATCAACCTGATGCGCGGCGCGGTGCAGCCCCTGTTCGAACCGATCATCGCGGGCTTTTGCGAGACCTATCCCGAGATCGAGCTGGAAATCTATGCCGAGGACGCGCTGACCGACCTCAGCGCCAACGGCTTCGACGCCGGGGTGCGCATGGGCGAATCGCTCGACGCCGATGTGATCGCGGTGCGGCTGACGGGTCCTTTCCGCTTCGTCGCGGTCGCCGCCCCCGCCTATCTCGACAAGCACGGCCGGCCCGCCGAGCCCGAAGAATTGCGGGGCCATCGCTGCGTGCGCATGCGGATGGGCAGCGGCGCGCTGATGCCCTGGACCTTCGAAAAAGGGAATCGCGAGTTCGAGGTCGGCGTGACCGGCCCGGTGATCGTCAACGATTTCACCGCGATGATGGTCGCGGTCAACGCGGGGGTCGCGATGGGCATGACCGCTGAGCCGGTGGTCAAGGCGCAGATCGCGGCGGGCCAGCTCGAACTGGTGCTCGGCGACTATGCCTGCTCGACCTCGGGGCTGTTCCTCTATTATCCCAGCCGCAAGCAGGTGATGCCCAAATTGCGCGCCTTCATCGATTATGTGCGCGACTATCTGCCCGACGATGTGACCGGCTGACCGCTTGCGCACCCGCTTCGTTTGGGCGTGCAAACAAATCCCTTCATCGCGCGCAGAAAAATTGGACTCGCGATTCGCCGCGAAACGCGGCAGCGGGTTGTCAACTAAAGGGGTTGGGATACATTTATGATCGATCTGGCGTCCATCGACTTCGCAGCGCTCCTGCCGTTCATCCTGATCGGCTTCGCCGCGCAGCTCGTCGACGGCGCGCTCGGCATGGCGTTCGGGGTGATCTGCAACACTTTGCTCGTCGCGGTGCTCGGCGTGCCGCCCGCGACCGCATCCGCTCGAATCCACGTCGTCGAGATGTTCACCACCGGCGCCTCGGGGCTGAGCCACCTCTTCCACCGCAACATCGACTGGCCCTTGTTCTGGCGGCTGCTGATCCCCGGCGTGATCGGCGGGGTGCTCGGCGCCTATGTGCTGACCTCGCTGCACGCCGATGTCGTGAAGCCCTTCGTGCTCGGCTATCTGGTGCTGATCGGCGTGTGGCTGCTGATCCGCGGCCTGCTCTATCCGCCCAAGTTCGAAAAGCCCAAGGTCGTCGCCCCGCTCGCGGTGGTCGGCGGCTTCCTCGACGCCGCGGGCGGCGGCGGCTGGGGCCCGGTCGTGACCTCGAACCTGCTCGTCCAGGGCGGCGAGCCGCGCAAGGTCGTCGGCACGGTCAACAGCGTCGAATTCTTCCTCGCGGTGTCGGTGTCGATCGCCTTCATCGCCAACCTCGGCTTCGAGGAAATTTTGGGCCCGACGCTGGGCCTGATCATCGGCGGCGTCGCCGCGGCGCCGCTGGGCGCGATGATGGCCAAGCGCTTCTCGCCCAAGCTGATGCTGGTGATGGTCGGCGTCGTGCTGATCGCGACGAGCACGTTCGGGCTGTACAAGGCGCTGAGCTGAGGGGGTACGACGTTCATCCCCGGCACGGGGAGGGGGACCACCCGAAGGGTGGTGGAGGGGCACGTGCAGTCTAGCGCACCGTAAACCTCCTGTGCCCCTCCACCATGCTTCGCATGGTCCCCCTCCCCCTGCGGGGGAGGATCAGCAAATGCCTCCCCAACCCCCTTGGGCTTCGCCGCCCGCCATGCTAGGGGCCCGCGCCATGCTGACGATCAATGGCCTTACCGTGCGCCTCGGCGGGCGCACCATCCTCGACCGCGCGAGCGCGAGCCTGCCGGGCAAGAGCCGGACGGGGCTGATCGGGCGCAACGGCGCGGGCAAGTCGACGCTGATGAAGGTGATGATCGGCAGCCTCGAGGCCGACGAGGGCGCGGTCGAAATGCCGCGCAAGACGCGTATCGGCTATATCGCGCAGGAAGCCCCCAGCGGCACCGCGACCCCCTTCGAGACCGTGCTCGCCGCCGACACCGAGCGCGCCGAACTGCTGCACCAGTCCGAAACGGTCACCGACCCCGACCGGCTGGGCGACATCCACGAGCGGCTGATCGCGATCGACGCCTATACCGCGCCGGCGCGTGCGGCGCGCATCCTGATCGGGCTCGGCTTCGACGAGGATATGCAGGGCCGGCCGCTCGACAGCTTCTCGGGCGGGTGGAAGATGCGCGTCGCGCTCGCGGCCCTGCTTTTCTCGAACCCCGACCTGCTGCTGCTCGACGAGCCGTCGAACCACCTCGACCTCGAAGCGACGATGTGGCTCGAATCCTTCCTCAAATCCTATCCCGGCCAGCTCGTCGTGATCAGCCACGAGCGCGACCTGCTCAACAATGTCGTCGACCATATCCTGCACCTCGAGGGCGGCAAGGTGACGCTCTATCCGGGCGGCTACGACGATTTCGAGCGCCAGCGCGCCGAACGCGCGGCGCAGCTTGCCGCCGCCAAGGCGGCGCAGGACGCGCAGCGCGCGAAGCTGCAGGATTATGTCGCGCGCAACAGCGCGCGCGCCTCGACCGCGAAACAGGCGCAGTCGCGCGCCAAGCAGCTCGCCAAGATGCAGCCGATCGCCGCGCTGGCCGAGGATCCGAGCCTCGCGTTCGATTTCCCGAGCCCCGACGAACTGCGCCCGCCGCTGATCACGCTCGACCTCGCGAGCGTCGGCTACACCCCGGGTCAGCCGATCCTGTCGCGGCTCAACCTGCGCATCGACCCCGACGACCGCATCGCGCTGCTCGGCCGCAACGGCAACGGCAAGACCACGCTCGCGCGGCTGCTCGCGGCGCAGCTGGCGCCGATGGACGGCGCGATGGCGGCGACGGGCAAGATGCGCGTCGGCTATTTCACCCAATATCAGGTCGAGGAACTCGACGGCGCCGACACGCCGCTCGGCCATATGACGCGCGTGATGGCGGGCAAGACGCCGGGTGCGGTGCGCGCGCAATTGGGGCGCTTCGGCTTCTCGGGCAACAAGGCCACCACCGAGGTCGGCAAATTGTCGGGCGGCGAGCGCGCGCGGCTCGCGCTGGCGCTGATCACGCGCGAGGCGCCGCATCTCCTCATCCTCGACGAACCGACCAACCACCTCGACGTCGATGCGCGCGAGGCGCTGGTGCAGGCGCTGAACGGCTTCGACGGCGCGGTGATCCTCGTCAGCCACGACCGCCATATGCTCGAACTCACCGCCGACCGGCTGGTGCTGGTCGACAACGGCACCGCGCGCGATTTCGACGGCAGCATGGACGATTATGTCGCCTTCATTCTGGGCAAGGCCGCGAACGACGATGGCAGGGGCGCACCGGCGAAGCAGCCCAAGGACGCCAAGCTCGCGCGGCAGGAAGCGGCCAAGGCGCGCGAGGCGCAGGCGATGCTGCGCAAATCGGCGCAGCAGCTGGAGGCGCAAACCGCCAAGCTGGCGGCGCAGATTTCGGCGATCGACCGCGCGATGTTCGACCCCGCAGGAGCCGACCCGGCGCTGGCGCGGCTGGCGATGGGCGAGCTCAGCCGCCGCCGCGGCATGCTCGCCGCCGAGCTCGAGCAGGCCGAGGCGGCCTGGCTCGAAGCCCTCGAGGCGATTGAGGCCGCCTGATCGGCGTTGGCCTCAGAGCTTGACGGCGTTGCTCGTGCCGTCGACGATCGGTTTGGTGGGGGCGATATCGACCTTCTGGACGATGGTCGCCGCCGGCGAATATTTGTTCACCGCGGCGGTGGGCGCATCGAATTTGATGTGGAAGTCGCCGCTCGCGCCCTGGACCTGGTCCAGCGCATCCTCGGTCAGTTCGACCGCACCCTTTTTCGTCACTTCGGTTTCGCGTTTCTTGGTCATGGTCTGTCTCCATATATGCCGGGGGTAAGCCCGGAGCCACAAGCGACCCAAGTCTCGCTTGTCCCGGATACACCGGAACCGGCACCGGAGATAGGCCGATTCGCTCGGCGCCGCCTGTGCCCCCGATCACAGGGCGCGCCGCGGCGGGAAAAATGGAAAAATCAGACCCTGTGACAGGTTGCACAGCGGCGCCGGCACCGGGCGCCTATCCGCCTCCCATCGAAACACCGGATGATGGAGAAGGAAGAGACGATGACCCAGGACAAGACGCAGGCCCCGACCCGGGTCGCCGACGAGCAGCTCGACGCCGTGACCGGCGGCGCCTTCCGCGGCGGCGTGCGCGTCGCGGCGGGCGACGTCAACGGCGACGGCGTGGCCGACGTGACCGGCGACGGCATCGCCGCGGCCAAGAAAAGCCAGCTGAAGACCACGCCGGCGAGCGGCATGCTCGGCAGCTGACGCGCGCGCTTTTTCATGCACAGCGGTCGGCGGTGCCGGAGCGATCCGGCATCGCCGGCCGCTTGGCCTGTGCAGCGCGCGCCGCGCCGCGTTCCGATTGACTTTTGGTCCCTCGTCGATCATAATAGTTTCAATTGAAACCATATGAGGACTGACTATGGCCGACCTTTTCGACAATCCGCTGGGCCTCGACGGTTTCGAATTCGTCGAATTTTCGGCGCCCGAAAAGGGCATGCTCGAACCCGTGTTCGAGGCGATGGGTTTCGCGATGATCGCGCGCCACCGCTCGAAGGACGTGCAATTGTGGCGCCAGGGCGGGATCAACCTGATCGCCAATTACGAGCCCAAATCGCCCGCGGCCTATTTCGCCGCCGAGCATGGTCCGTCGGCGTGCGGCATGGGCTGGCGCGTGCGCGATGCCGCCAAAGCGTATGAAGAGGCCGTGGCGCGCGGCGCCGAGCCGGTCGAAGTGACGCCCGGCCCGATGGAACTGCGCCTGCCCGCGATCCGCGGCATCGGCGGCTCGATCATCTATCTGATCGACCGTTACGGCGACGACCTTTCGATCTACGACATCGACTTCGTCTATGAGGAAGGCGTCGATCGCCATCCGGTGGGCGCGGGGATGCAGCTGATCGATCACCTGACGCACAATGTCTATGGCGGCCGCATGGCGCATTGGGCGGCGTTCTACGAGCGGATCGCGGGCTTCCGCGAGATCCGCTATTTCGACATCAAGGGCGAATATACCGGCCTGACCTCGAAGGCGATGACCGCCCCCGACGGCAAGATCCGCATCCCGCTCAACGAGGAAGGCGCGGGCGGCAAGGGCCAGATCGAGGAATATCTGCGCGCCTATAATGGCGAGGGCATCCAGCATATCGCGTTCAGCTGCGACGATCTCTACGCGGCGTGGGACAAGCTGAAGGCGCTCGGCAATCCCTTCGCGCCGTCGCCGCCGGCGACCTATTACGAGATGCTCGAAGAGCGGCTGCCGGGGCATGGCGAGTCGGTCGAGGGCCTCCAGTCGCGCGGCATCCTGCTCGACGGCTCGACCGAACAGGGCGACCCGCGCCTGCTGCTCCAGATCTTCGGCCAGACCGTGATCGGCCCCGTCTTCTTCGAATTCATCCAGCGCAAGAAGGACGAGGGTTTCGGCGAGGGCAATTTCACCGCCTTGTTCAAGTCGATGGAAATGGACCAGATCCGCCGCGGCGCGCTGCAGGTCGAGGAACCCGCCGAATGACGAGCCCGATCAAACTCGGCGGCGTCCACCACGCCGCTTATCGCTGCAAGGACGCGAAAGAGACGGTCGAGTGGTACGAGCGCATGCTCGGCATGACCTACACCACCGCCTTCGCCGAGGATCATGTGCCGTCGACCGGCGAATATGATCCTTACATGCATGTGTTCCTCGAGGCGGGGAACGGCAACATCCTCGCCTTTTTCGAGCTGCCCAACCAGCCGGTCATGGGGCGCGACGAGAATACGCCGGCGTGGGTCCAGCATCTGGCGTTCAAGGTCGGCAGCTATGACGAGCTCGTGGCGGCGAAGGCGCATCTGGAAAGCGAAGGCGTCGACGTGCTCGGGCCGACGCACCACGGCATCTTCAAGTCGATCTATTTCTTCGACCCCAACGGCCACCGCGTCGAACTGGCGTGCGACATCGGGACCGACGAGCAATATGCCGAGTTGAAGCGCGTCGCGCCGCTGATGCTGGAAGAGTGGAGCCGGACCAAGAAGGCGCCGCGGCATGCGGACTGGCTGCACACGATGGCGAACGAGTAGGCACCAGCCCATAAATTACGTTCGTATCGAGCGAAGTCGAGATACGTTGGCTTGGCGCATGCGGTCGGCGTGTCTCGACTTCGCTCGACACGAACGGGTTGGGGGGAGTGGGGCTATTTCCTATCCAGCCCGATGCTTTCCAGCGTCGCGCCGCTGCACTTGTCGGCTTCCTTGCTCTCGCCGTCGCCCGACAGCGCGCCGATCGCGAGGAAACCCGCGACCACCGCGACGAGGAACGCGCCGGTGACCCACACCAGATATTTGTCGATGAACGCCTTGATCGGCGCGCCGAACAGCCGGAACAGGATTCCGACGAGCATGAAGGAAAAGGCCCGGCTCGCGAGGCTTGCCCACAGGAAGGTGAAGAAATTCATGTGGATGAAGCCGGCGGTGATCGTCAGCAGCTTGAAGGGGATCGGCGTCGCGCCCTTGATGAGGATGATCTCGGCGCCGAACTCGCGGAGGTAACAGGCGGCGGGCGGGAAGGCGTCGGTGAGCCCGAGCACCCCGAGCAGCCACAGCCCGACGCTCTCGTAGAGAAAGAAGCCGATCCCGTAGCCGAATATGCCGCCCGCGACCGACGCGAGCGTGCAGATGATCGCGTAGCGCACCGCCTTTTGCGGATTGGCGAGGCACATCAGGCCGAGCAGCGGGTGCGGCGGGATCGGGAAGAAGCTCGCCTCGACGAAGGAGACCAACGCCAGCCAGAATTCGGCGTGCGGGTGCGCCGATTTCTCCATGGTCCAGTTGTAGAGATTCTGGATCATGGACTTGTTGCGCGGGGTGGCGGTCATGCTGGTCCTTGGCTGGGAGAGGTCACGCGCGCGCATCTATGCCGGGGGCGTAGAGCGAAGTCGACAACAAAGCCCCTCCTCTTTAGAGGAGGGGTTGGGGTGGTGGACGCCGGTGAAGAAACACCACCCCGCTGCGACTAGGGCGCAAGCGCCCAAGTCTCGCTGCCCCTCCTCTGAAGAGGAGGGTTGGAAATCCTAGTGCCTAAAATGCCGCATCCCGGTGAACACCATCGCGAGCCCCGCCTCGTTCGCGGCGGCAATCACCTCGTCGTCGCGGATCGAGCCGCCGGGCTGGATCACGCAGGTCGCGCCCGCCTCGACCGCCGCCAGCAGGCCGTCGGCGAAGGGGAAGAAGGCGTCGCTCGCGACCGCGCTGCCGACGGTGCGCGGCTCTGCCCAGCCGTGGCTCTCGGCGGCTTCGCGCGCCTTGACCGCGGCGATGCGTGCGCTGTCGCGGCGGTTCATCTGGCCGGCACCGATGCCCGCGGTCGAGCCGCCCTTGGCATAGACGATCGCGTTCGACTTCACATGCTTGGCGACGGTCCAGGCGAAGAGCGCGTCGGTCAGCTCCTCCTCGGTCGGTGCGCGGTCGGTGACGACCTTGAGGTCGCCGATACCGATGCGGCCATTGTCGCGGCTCTGCGCGAGCCAGCCGCCGGCGATCGTCTTGAGCATCAGCCCGCCGCGCGCCGGATCGGGCAGCTCGCCGGTGAGCAGCAGGCGGAGGTTCTTCTTCTTCGCGAACACCGCACGCGCATCGGCATCGGCATCGGGGGCGCAGACGACTTCGGTGAAGATGGTGCTGATCAGCTCGGCGGTCGGCCCGTCGAGCGGGCGGTTGACCGCGATGATGCCGCCGAAGGCCGAGACGTCGTCGCACTTCAGCGCCGCGTCATAGGCCTCGGCGATCGTCGCGCCGCTCGCGACGCCGCACGGGTTGGCGTGCTTGACGATGACGCAGGTCGGCCCCGCCTCGCGGAATTCGGCGACCAGTTCGAGCGCGGCATCGGCGTCGTTGATATTGTTGTAGCTGAGCTCCTTGCCCTGCACTTGTTCGGCCTGCGCGATGCCGCGGCCCGCGGGCCCCGCGGGCAGATAAAGCGCCGCCTTCTGGTGCGGGTTCTCGCCATAACGCAGCTCGGCCGCGAGCTTGGCGGTGAGCGGCAGCGTTTCGGGGAAGAACTTGCCCTGGTCGGCGAAGGCGAACCATTGCGCGATCATGCTGTCATAGGTTGCGGTATGCGCGAAGGCGGTCGCGGCGAGGCGCTTACGCAGGCTCAGCGTCGTCGCGCCGCCATTGGCGTCCAACTCTGCGATCAACGCGGCATAATCTTCGGGCTCGGTGACGATGCCGACGAAGGCGTGGTTCTTCGCCGACGAGCGCACCATCGCGGGGCCGCCGATGTCGATATTCTCGATGATCGTGTCGCGATCGGCGCCGCTCATCACGGTCTGCAGGAAGGGGTAGAGGTTGACGACGACGAGGTCGATCGGACCGATGCCATGCGCCTCCATCGACGCGACATGCGCGGCGTCGTCGCGCACCGCGAGGATGCCGCCGTGGACGGTCGGGTGGAGCGTCTTGACGCGGCCGTCCATCATCTCGGGGAAGCCGGTGAGGTCGGAGACGTCGAGGACCTTGTGGCCGGCTTCGCGCAGCGCCTTGGCGGTGCCACCGGTCGAGACCAGCTCGACCCCATGGTTGACGAGCGCGGCGGCAAGCTCGGTCAGCCCCGCCTTGTCGCTGACGGACAACAGGGCGCGGCGGACGGGAATCAGGTCGGTCATGGGAAGGGGCGGCCTTTGCAGGGATGGGAAAGACGCGGTCCCCCTAGGCGGGTGACGGCCTCAGGGCAAGTTTTGAAGGTTCACGCGGAGGCGCGGAGACGCGGAGAAGAAAAAAGAGAAGATTCGCGCAGAGGCGCAGAGGACGCCGAGAAAAAGGAGAATGAAAGCGGCGAAGCCGCCAATCCCTTTTTCTCTGCGCCTCTGCGTCTCCGCGTGAACAAATTCTCTGCGGCCTCTGCGCCTCTGCGCGAATCCTCTAAAAGCCCTAAAGCCCCAAAGCCGCCGCGATCTGGTCCCAGCGGACGAGCTTGAAATTCTGCGCCTTGGGGGCGTTGTCGCCGTCCTGCGCGAGGAAGATGCCGTCGGGGTAGGCCGCGCCGAAATTGCCCGCTACCGCCTCGATCCCGTCGGTCTCGCTCGTCGCGCCATAGGCGCCTGCGGTCACCGCGAAGCGGCCGACATAGTCCATGCTCGGCAGCTTGAAGACCGCATAGGCATTGTCGCCCTGCGACGAGGCGAGCAGGTAGCGTTGACCCTTGTGGTCGATCGTCGCGAGGCCCTCGACGTCGGCGACGAGGCGCTGGTTGTCGACCTTGGCCACCAGCCCGGCATAATCGCGACGCAGCTTCCAGATGCCGGCATCTTCCTCGCCCACATAGACCGTGTCGCCGTCGAAGACGCAGCCTTCGGCCTGCGTCGGCACCTTGGCTTCCCAATCGACCGTGAAGGTCGGCGCGGCGCCGTCGATCGTCAGCGGACCGACGCGCACCGTGCCGTCCTTGATGATCAGCGCCGCGGTGAGCGGCTCGCCGGGGGCGGTCTTCTTGAGGCAGAAGCCATAGGCCTCGCCCGTCCCCGCCGCGGCGCGGCCGATCGCGGTCAGCGAGGGCTTGTCGGGATCGAGGCGGAAGAGCGCGATATGCGCGTTGACGCCGTCGTTGCGGTCGCTCGCGGCGACGATATTGCCGACGACGTCGACATTGTTGACCAGCCCGCCCTTGATGAAGGCGATGTCCTTGCCGGCGAGGTCATAGACGTGGATGCCCGCCTTCTTGTCGGTCGCGATGATCAGCGCACGGTTCGGATTGGCGGGATCGACCCAGATCGCCGGATCGTCGGCGGCGTCGGCGCGGCCGGTGCCGACCGGGTCGGTCTCGCCGCTCGCGGTAACCGGGACCGGCGGCAGGCCGAAAAAGACGGGTTCCTTGGCGCCGCAGCCGGCGAGCGCCGTTGCGAGGCCGAGGGCGGCGAAGAGTTTTACGGTCTTGGTCATTGTCATTTCCCCGATGCGACGCAGGCCCCGCCGTCGGGCCCGACCTCGCCCGAACAACGCCGCGTGGCAAGCGTCGGTTCGGCGAGTTCGGACAGGCGATTGCCCCGGTCGGTTCGTGTGAGGTCGAAACCGTCGTAGAGCTTGCCCGACGCGGTGAAGGTGCGGAACCTGATCGTCTTGGGCTCGACGTCGACGATCTGGTAGAGTTCGGTCGCCTCGGCGACCTTGTCGGGCTGCCACGGCGTGCGGGTGTTGAGGCGGTACATCTTCGACCCCGTGACCGAGACCAGATAGACCGGCCCCTGCACCATGCCGTCGGCGCGCGCCTTGGCGCTCGCCTCGCGGCCGGCCTCGCCGGTCAGGCGGCTGTAGCAATGGTCGTGGCCCTGCAGCACGAGGTCGACCTTGCGCTTCTCGAACACCGGCTTCCACGCCGCCTTGATCTCCGGCGTGTCGTTGGGCCGCGCGCAGGTGAAGACCGGCTGGTGGAACAGCACGACGTTCCAGTTCGCCTTCGACGACGCCAGCGTTCGGTCGAGCCACTTCGTCTGAGCTTCCATCGACCCGAGGTCGATCGCGGCAGTGCCGTCGAGGATGATGAAGCGCACCCCCTGATAGTCGACATAATAGGTCGTCGCTTCGACCGGCTTCACGCCATTGTCCGGCAGCGCGAACTGCGCGGGCCAATAGGGTCCGAGGCGGCGGCTTTCGCTGCCGTCGGGCTTGAGCGTGTCGACATATTCGTGATTGCCCGTCGCGGGCAGCTGCGGGACGATGGCATAATTATAGCCGCCCGCCTGGTTCCACTCGCCCCATTCGTCGTCATGGTCGAGGTCGTCGCGCTGGCCGACGAGGTCGCCGGCGTGGACGACGAGGCGGATGTCGCCATTGGCGTGGAACGCCTGCCGGATCACGCGGCTGGCATAGGTCAAAATGCCGTTCTGGATGTCGCCCAGATAGAGGAAGCGGAAGGGCTTGTCGGCGGCGGCGGCGGTGCGGAACTGATACCATTCGCTCCACCCCGCGGCGCCCTTGACGCGGTAGTTGTAGACGGTGTCGGGGGTCAGCCCCTCGAAACGCACCTGATGATAGAGCGCGCGGCCATAGCTGCTGTCGACGGGCATCGATTGGCCGGTGACGCGCTTCGCCTTTTCGCCGAGCGTCGGGCCGTCGATCGACAGCGCGATCTCGGCCTCCGCGCTCGCCTGCGCGGGGTCGGTGCGGAAGGCGACCGCCATTTCGCGCGCGGGGTCGGCGCCCGCGGTCAGCACGATGCGGTCGGCGAGATTTTTGGGCGCATAGGGCAGCCCCGCCGAGCGCGGGATGGGCTGGCCGTCCTCGGTCTGCGTCACGATGGGGAAAGCGGCGGTCGCGGGCTCCGCCGCCAGCGCGGACGCGGAAGCCATCGACGCAGCACCTAACGCCAGCGAAATCAACAGCTTGTCCGTGCCGCGTGCGACCATGGCGATTTTCCCCGTTCCAGACGCGCCCTGCGCGATTGGCCGCGCGCCCTTTCAGCAAAGCGGCGCGGCGTCAATCCCACAATATTTCCGTCACTTAACTGTCACCAAAGCGTCATTCGCCTCGCCGCAAACTGTCACAGACCGCCCCTAGAGGCCCGGCAACCACAAAGGGGGTCTGTCCATCATGATTCGTAAAATCAGCCTGCAATCTGCCGCCGCGCTCGCGCTTGCCACCGCGATGATCGCCGCCCCCGCCGCCGCGCAGGATAGCGCCGACACGGCGCCGATCCAGAGGGAAGACGGCAGCATCACGACCTCCGAAGAGATCGTCGTCCTCGGCAGCGTCGGTTACCGCAACCGCAGCGACGAGGCCGAGCCCGTCCTCTCCTACGACAGCGAATTCTTCCAGCGCTTCGAGCCGCTGACCGCGGGCGACGCGCTGAAGCGCGTGCCGTCGGTGACCTTCCTGTCGGACGTCATCGAAAGCGACGGCGCGCGCCTCCGCGGCCTGCCGCCGGGCTACACCCAGATCCTGATCAACGGCGAGCGCGTCCCCGGCACCAACGCCGACCGCAGCTTCTTCATGGACCGCATCCCCGCCGAGCTGATCGACCGCGTCGAGATCGTCCGCTCGTCGTCGGCGCGCCGCACCGGCGACGCCGTCGCGGGCACGATCAACATCCAGCTGCGCAACGGTTACGAGCTCGACGGCGGCTATGTCCGCGCGGGCGCGCTCTATTTCGACGACGAGGAACTCGAGCCCAGCCTCGGCGCCGTCTATGGCGGCGCGGTCGGCCCAGGCCGCCTGCTGATCGGCCTCAACCTGCAGGGGCGCCACAACCCCAAGAAGAAATCGTCGCTGCGCTTCGGCGATTCGCCCGAGAACGACCCGAATTTCGCGACCGACGAATTCGACAATCGCGAAGACCAGAGCGACGTGCGCGACGGCAAGGATTATTCGGCGAACCTCAGCTACCAGATCGACGGCGAGACCACCGATTTCAGCATCAGCGGCTTTTATGTCCGCACCGACCGCACCGAGACCGAGCGCAGCTTCGAATATGACGATCCGATCGCGATCACCGGGCCGCTGCCCGACGGCAATCTGATCAGCGACAACAGCAATATCGCCGAGATCGACCAGGAGAATTTCAGCATCGACGCCAAGCTGTCGCACCGCTGGTCGCTCGGCAAGACGAGCCTGAAGGTCGGCTTCGCGCGCTTCGACGACAAGCGCCGCGAGACCGAGAACCAGATCGATTTCGACGTCGATTACGACGACGGCGACGTCCCCGAATTCGAGCAGCAGTTCACCGCGACCGACATCACCGACGAGGAATTCACGACCAAGCTCGATCACGAGATCGACATCGCCGACGATGTGCAGTTCGTGTTCGGCGGCTATTATCAGAAGAAGACGCGCGACACCGCGATCCTCGACGCCGATGGCGACGACGAATTCCCGGGGCTCGAAACCAGCTGGGACCAGTTCGCCGACAGTCCCGACGATCTCGTTTCGCCCTTCGATCCGCTCGAGCCCGTCACCGGCGGGCTCAACAAGATCAAGGAACGGCGCCTCGACGGTTTTGCACTGGTGCAGGGCAAGTCGGGCGGGCTGACGTGGGAAGCGGGCATCCGCTACGAAACGACCAAGCTCGACATCACCGATTTCAGCGATCCCGACGACATCATCGCGGTCGACAATGATTATGAGGAATGGCTGCCGTCGGCGTCGATCAAGTTCGACCTGACCCCGCGCGACCGCATCACCGCGTCGGTCGCGCGCACCAACCGCCGCCCCGATTTCAACTTCATCTCGCCCGCGCTGCTCGAGGAAGAGGTCGGCGACAGCGACCTGCTCGGCAATCCGCTGCTCGGCCCCGAAACCGCGTGGGGCGTCGATCTCGGCTACGAGCGCCGCCTCGGCCGCACCGGCGTCGTCGGGGTCAATTTCTTCTACCGCGATGTGAAGGATCTGATCGAGCTCACCAACACGGGCGAAGAGGGCTCGGAAGGCGAAGGCACCTTCATCTACCAGCCGCAGAATGTCGGCGACGGCAAGGTCTATGGCGTCGAATTCGACCTGTCGACCGACCTCGGCTTCATCGGCCTGCCGCACACGGGCATCTTCGGCAACGTCTCGTGGCTCGACAGCGAGATCACCGATTTTGCGGGCAAGCGCCGCTTCAACGGCCAGTCGGATTATGTCTACAACATCGGCTTCATCCAGGACATTCCGTCGTGGGGCGTCGCTTTCGGCGCGACGCACCGCAAGCAGGGCACGGCCTATGACCGCGTGATTTCGGAGGAAGTGCGCACCACCTACGGCGCCGACCTCGAAATCTTCGTCGAAAAGCGTTTCGGCAAGAAGTTCACGATCCGCGCGGTGGGCTCGAACCTCCTGAACGGCGCCAAGCGCGAAGCGTTCAACAAGTTCGACAATCTGGAAGACCAGCTCGACCGCGATTTCGACGAATATGAGCTCGAAAGCGAAAAGGCGGGCCCGGTGTTCCAGATCATGGCGCGCTACGCCTTCTGAGCCCTTGCGGCGGCCGGCGCCCCCGCCCAGGCGCCCGCCCCCGGAGAACCCCCCCCCCCACCCAGGGGGAGGCAGCGAGACTTGCGAACTTGTTCGTTGGTCGCAGCGGTGGGGGTGCGCTCTCGGCCCGGGATGAAGGTTCGGGGACGCACCATCACCCCCATCCAACTTCGCCTAGCCGCTGAAGCGGCAAGACTGCGTATCCTTCCCCCATCGAGGGGGAAGGAAGCGCGCTTACCCGATATGCTTGAAGATCCAGCCGATGCTCGCGCCGCCCGCGGGGGCGGTGCCGGTGACGACGAGCTGTTCGCACGGATGCGGGCGGCCGTCGCCGTCGACCCACAGGCTCTCCTCGACCGCGAGCGCGCCTTCGCTGGTGCGGAACTGCCACAAGGGCCCGCCCTGGATGCGCAGCAGCGCGCCCAATTTGTCGGCGGTCATGCTCGCCTGCAGCATCGGCCCCAGGTGAAAGCGCAGCACGAAATTCTTGTCGCCCTTGCGCCGGCTGCGCGGCGCGGGGAGCAGCTGGTCCTCGCCGCGCAGCTCGCGGCCGTTGGGCGAGAGGATCAGCAGGCGGCGGTGGATCAGCCCGTGGCGGCGAACATAACCGTCGTGGCTCATCTCGAGCCGGCTGCCCTGCGGGGTTTCGTGGCGGTCGAGTTCGACCTCGGTCACGCCCTTGCCGAGCGCGCCGCTCGCGAGGATCGCGGTCGAATTGCTGTCGGCGATGGTCAAAGTCGAATGCGCCGCGGTGGTACGGAGGCCGCGCGCGAGTTCCTCCGGGATCGTCGCGCCGGAGAGCGCTGCGCCGCCGCAATTGACGATGATCCGGTCGGCGCCGTCCGATAGTTCGAACGCCAAGGTCGAGGCGCAGCCCGCCTCGGTCACGCGGGCGATCGGAGGCGGCGCGGCGTCGGCGAGCAGCACGACCTTGTTCGCGACGAGCCGCTGGTAACCCCAGTCGCGCGCCTGCTTGAGCGGGCGCGTACGCACCCCGCTCGCGGTCACGATCGCGCGGATATGCTCGGCCGAGGTCGCGCCGCTGCCCTGCCAGCTGCCCATGCCGCCGTCGGCATGGACCAGCCCGAGCAGCGCGGGCACCGCGCGCGTCAGCACTTCCTGCACGAAGGGCGGGACCTCCATGCGGCGCATGTCGTAGATGCGCGCGAGCATCGCCAGCGCCATGATCGCGTCGAGCTGCGCCTGCGGCGAGCGCGCGATATTGCCGCCGTCGGCGTAGAAGCTCGTCTCGAGCACCTTGCGCAGCCCCGCCTCGCCGAACACCTGCCGCGGCTCGCCGCCGGGCATCAGCAGCGACGCGGCGACGATCCCGGTCCAGGCGACGAGCTGGCCGACGCCCGGCCGCGTCTTGTCGGCGACGCGGTCGAGGTGGCGCGCCGCGCGCGCGAGATGGTTGAGCACCGCCGAACGATAGATGAGGTCGCTCGACGAGAGGATCAGCGGCGCGTGGAACGCCCAATAGAGGATGCGCCAGCCGGCATTGTCGGCGCGCCACGCGGGCTCGCTCACCGTCTCGCCATGCGCGGCGAGCCAGTTGCGCACCATCGCCTCGGCGATCGGCGCACCGTCAGCGCGGCTGCCCGTCGCCGCAAGATCGCGCAGCCAGGCGAAGCTGTGGAGATAGTCGGCGAAGGCGGGCGCGACGTTCAAATCGGCGAAATCGCATTCGCCGAGCGGCAGCTTGAGCCCGCGGTGGAGGAAATGGCCCGCGCGGATCGCGGTGCCCGCGCGCGTGTCGCCGGGCACCGGATCGTCGGGCACGCCGAGCAGCTTGAGCGGGAAACGCCCCTTCAGCCGGAAGGCGTGGAGCGGCGTGCGCCAGGTCAGGCGCGTGATACGGTTGGCGATGCGGTCGCCGAGCGACAGGCCCTTTTCGGCGGGCAGGCGGATCAGCCTTTTGCCCGGCTCGATCGTGTCGTCGATGTCGGTGCCGAGGTCGGGGGCGTCGGGCGCTACGGTCACGGCACGCACCACTCAGGCGCCGCCGCGCAGCCGCCGGATATTGTCGGCATAGGCCTCGGGTCCGCCCTTGAAGGTCGCGGTCCCCGCGACGAGCACGTCGGCGCCCGCCGAAATCGCGAGCGGCGCGGTGCCCGCGTCGATGCCGCCGTCGACCTCGAGCCTGATGTCGCGGCCCGATTTCTCGATCATCTTCTTCACCGCCTCGATCTTCCTGAGCTGGCTCGAGATGAAGCTCTGCCCGCCGAAGCCGGGGTTGACGCTCATGATCAGCACCAGGTCGATGTCGTCGATCAGATAGTCGAGCATCTTCGCCGGGGTCGCGGGGTTGAGCGACACGCCCGCCTGCTTGCCGAGCGACTTGATGTGCTGGACGGTGCGGTGGATGTGCGGCCCCGCCTCGGGATGGACGGTGATGATGTCGGCGCCGGCGGCGGCGAAGGCGTCGAGGAAATGATCGACGGGGCTGATCATCAGGTGGACGTCGAAGGGCAGGGTCGAATGCGGGCGCAGCGCCTTCACCACCGCGGGACCGATCGTCAGATTGGGCACATAATGGCCGTCCATCACGTCGATATGCACCCAGTCGGCGCCCGCACTCTCGATCGCGCGCACTTCCTCGCCGAGCTTCGCGAAGTCGGCGCTGAGGATCGAAGGGGCGATACGGACGGGTGGCGGGGTGGCGGACATGGGGATCGGCCTTAACCGCCTACCGATGGTGGGGCAAGCGGGGGCGAGGGGCTAGCGGTGGAAAAGCTGACGCCGCTGCTCTCTCCCCTTCAGGGGAGAGATACGCAGGCTTGCCGGTTTACCGGCTAGCCGGAGTTGAGAGGGGTATTCGGCCGCTCGCAGCAGGCCCCTCTCCAAGCTTCGCTGGCTCCTGACGGAGCAAGCTGCGCTATCCTCTCCCCTGAAGGGGAGAGGATCAGCTTACCGCCACTTCCATCCACCCTCGGTCCGCGCGCGGTAGATCGGCAGCGGCGCGAGGCCGGCGGCGATCACCGCGAAGGTCAGCAGCAGTGGCCGCTCGGCGAGCAGCGCCGCGATGCCGGTGATCAGCGCGATGTGCAGCGCCACCATCACCCACCCCTGCCAAGCGATCGGCAGCCCGGTGCCGTACCCGCGGCTCTTCGGCCGGAACCACGGGCGATTATCGAGCAACAGGTGCAGCATCTCAGCTCTTCTCCTTGGGCGGGCGTCCGCGCTTCGCGGGCACCGGCGGTTTGACGCTCACCCCGCGCCGGGCCAGCGCCTCGCGCAGCAACACCTCGATCTCGGCATTGGCGCTGCGCAGCTCGGCCGCCGCGATCCGCTCGACCGCGGCGTAGAGCGCGGGGTCGAGGCGGAGCGCGAAGGCTTTTTTGGCGGACGTCGGCATCGGTCGTTCCCGGCGGGCGGCTCAGTAGAGCGAGCCGGTGTTGACGACGGGCTGGGTCTCGCGTTCGCCGCAGAGGACGACCATCAGGTTCGACACCATCGCCGCCTTGCGCTCGTCGTCGAGCTCGACGACATTCTTTTCGGACAGGTGCTGGAGCGCCATCTCGACCATCGTCACCGCGCCCTCGACCAGCTTCTTGCGCGCCGCGATCACCGCTTCGGCCTGCTGGCGGCGGAGCATCGCGCCGGCGATCTCCTGCGCATAGGCGAGGTGGGTGAGCCCGCATTCGTCGACGGTGATCCCCGCGACGTCGAGCCGCTCGATCAGCGCCTTGCGGAGCTCGACCCCGACCTCGTCGTGATTGCCGCGCAGCGTCACTTCCTGATGCTCGATATCGTCATAGGGGTAGCGCGAGCCGATCGACCGCACCGCGGCCTCGATCTGCGCCATGACGAATTCCTTGTAGTCCTCGACGTCGAACAGCGCCTGCGCGGTGTCGGTGACGCGCCACACGACCTGCGCCGCCATCTCGATCGGGTTGCCGCGGAGGTCGTTGACCTTGATCTTTTCCGAAATGACGTTGTTCGCGCGCACCGCGATCTTCTTGCGCGTCAGCCAGGGCAGCACCCAGCGCAGCCCCTCCTCGCGATCGGTGCCCTTGTAGGCGCCGAACAGCTGGATCGCCGCCGCCTCATTGGGATTGATGAGATAGAAGCCGCAGAGGATGAGCGTGCCGACGATCGCCGCGACGACGACGACGATCCACTTCCACGCGACCATGACTTCGGCATTGCCGTTGCTGATCCCCGCCCAGAGCGCGAGCCCGAGCAGCAGCAGCCAGATGAAGAGCATCAGATACCCGCTCTGCGTGCTCGCCCGCGCCTCGCGGCTGCGGTTCAGTGCGGGCGTTCCCGTATCGACCATGTTTCCCTCCGAATCACTCGATATAAAGATGATATCATATTTATATCGTTTTCGGAGGAGGTCAATGGGGATTGGGTGGGGGGGGTGGGGAGGTCCGGTCGGGGGTGGGGTGCTGCCATAGGACAAAAGGATTCGCGCAGAGGCGCAGAGGCCGCAGAGAAGAGGAAGAAGATGTTCACGCGGAGACGCGGAGACGCGGAGGATAAGAAGAGCGGCGGAGCCGCTCACCTTGAAACCCTCGTTTGCGTCGCTTCGCCACCATTTCATCAAAAAGCAGCCGCTTCAACTCCGCGTCTCCGCGTCTCCGCGTGAACCAATAGCTTCGCCTCTGCGGCCTCTGCGCCTCTGCGCGAATATCCTCATAGTCGGCGGCAGCTATTCCGCCCGAAACCCGCCGGCCTATCCACCCTTCAGCGTGTCGCTTGCCACCTTTTGCAGCGCCTCGGCCTGCGCGTCGGAGAGGCCGAGTTCGTCGGCGCCCTTTTCCTTCGGGCCCAGCACGGTCGGGTCGATCCCGGTGATCGCGCCGAAGGTCACCAGCGCCGAGAGATAATAGCCCGCAACGCTGGCGTGATAATGGTCGTAGGCCCAGAGATCGAGCTGGCCATAGGCGATGCCGTCATAGGGGTTGGCGTCGGCGACCCCCGTCGCCATCGCGCGGTTCCACGCCTGCCCCACCGGGATGATGCCTTTGACCGCGGGATTGGCGGCACGCGCGCGGTCGGCGGCGGCGCGCAGATCCTCGGCCATCGTGCCCACCGGCTTGCCGTACCACGGCCCCTTGGGCTGATAGGCCTGGTCGGCGCGGCTCCATGTCGCGGCGAGGCGGATGTCGACCGCGGGGTTCTGCGCGGTGAAGAGCTTGGTCAGCCGCGCGACGTTCGTGAAATAATCCGCGGGATCGCCCGGCTTCTCGCGGTTGAGCGTGCTGAACTCCTGCAGCACGACGATGTCCCAGGGGCGGTCGAACAGCTGGCGCCGCTCGTCATAATGGAAGCCCAGCGACTTGCCGCCCTGCGTCTCGAGGCTGACGTCGTAGTCGAGCCCGGCCTGCTCGGCGAAGAGCTTGAACAGCGCGGGGACGCCGCCGTAACCCGCCTTGTTGAGGTCGGTGACGCTGCCCGCGCGCCAGTTGCGCGCCGCCGAATGCGCGCCCTGGGTGAAGCTGTTGCCGATGAACAATATTCGCGGCGGCGCGGCCCGTTTTTCGGCGATGGGGGTCGCCGCGCCGGCGGCGGTCGGCGCGGGCGCGCTCTCCTTTGCCGCTGCCGCCGGCGCGACGACGAGCGCGGCGGAGCCGATGATCGACCAGATGCCGTGCCCGTATTTCATGCGTCAGAACTCCGTGGTGACCGAGGTGTACCAGTAACGCCCATAGGGGCTGTAGAGCGATCCCAGATAGCCCTCGGACGTCAGCGGCGGTTTCTTGTCGGCGATGTTGCGCACCCCGACACGCCAGCGCATGCTGCCGCCGAGCCCCGCCGCATCGCGGATGCGCACCTGCGCATAGAGGTTCGCGGTGAACTGCGACTTCACGCGCCACGGATTGCCGTTCAGATCGACGAAGGCGGTTTCGTCGACCGCACCGGTGTAGCGGCCGAAGGCGCCGATCTGGAACTGCCCCAGCGACCAGGTCAGCGATGCGGTGCCGCGCCATTTGGGCCGGCCGTTGGCCTCGATCAGATTCTGCGTCTCGGGCAGCGGGGTCGCGGGATTGATGTCGCCCGCCGCGCGCGCCTCGACCAGCGCATCGACCGCGGGCCCCGGATCGCGCGAGAATTTGAGCAGGCGCGAGGCGTTGATCGCGAGGTCGAACTTGCCGATCCCGGTCTTGGGCGACTGCCAGTAGAGGCCGAAATCGAGCCCGCGCACCGTCTGCGGCTGCAGGTTGATGAACTGGTCGCGCACCGTGACGATCCGGCCGACCGGGGTGATGCCCGTGCCCGCGAAAGCCGCGATATCGTCGGCATTGGCGGCGTCGCGGATGACATTGGGGTTCGACGAGCCGTTCAGCCGCGCGAGATAGTCGAGCGCGACCGCGGTATCGTTGCCGAGGATGCCGACGATGCCCTTTTGCCGGATCGACCAATAGTCGACGGTGAAGGTCACACGGCCGATGCTGTCCGACAGGAAGCTCGGTTCGAACACCGCGCCGAGATTATAGTTGGTCGATTTCTCGGGCTTGAGGTCGGGGTTACCCGACACGCGGCGCGAATAGCCGACATTGTTGCCGCAGGCGTTGAAATTGGCGATGCGCCCGGCGCGCAGGTCAACCTCGCAGCGCAGGAAATCCTGGCTGGTCGCGAGCCGCGCATATTCGACCGCATTGACCTGTTCGAGGTTCGGCGCGCGGAAGCCCTGCGAGAAGGAACCGCGGAGGCGCAGCCCGTCGAAGACGTCCCAGGCGGCGGCGACCTTGGGCCGCGCGACGCTGCCGAAATCGCTATAATGTTCGTAGCGCCCGGCGAGCTGGACGTCGAAGCGGCGCATCAGCGGAACGCCCATCTCTTCCGACACCAGCGGCACCGCGAGCTCGGCATAGGCCGCAGCGACGGTGCGCTTGCCATAGGTGTCGGGGTTGTCGCTGACCGCCGCGGCGTCGCTGATCGTCACCGCGCCGGTGACCATGTCGACAAAGGGTTGGGACCCGTCGACCGCCGAATCGCGGTCGTCGCGCTGCGTCTCGCGCCGCACTTCGACGCCGAACGCCATGCCGACCTCGCCGCCGGGCAGCTTGAACAGATCGGGGCGCGAGGCGCGGAAGTCGCCCATCGTCAGCGTCGTCTTCGAACGGCGCTTGAGGTCGAAGGTGATCGCGTCGATCGCCACCTGCGAGCTCGGCGTGCAGTCGCCGAAGCTGAGCGTATCGATGCAGCCACCGTTGAACGGGTTGTACGCGTCGGGGGTGGCGAGCGCGAGGCTCTGCTGCAGCGCCGAGCTGCGCACCGCGACGCTGGAGTCGACCGCCGAGGCTTCGGAATAGACGAAGGCGCTGTCCCATTTGAAGCCCGCGGCCTCGCCGCGCACGCCGATGAGGCCGCGGATCTGCTCGCCGCTGACCTTCACCGTCTGCGGCCCGGTATCGACGAAGCGATAGGTGGTGAGCAGCACCGGCAGCCCTTCGGCGGGCACGTTGGTCAGGTTCGGCAGGCGGTTCGGGCTGCCGACCGGGCCGAAGGGGTTGTAATAGTTGGTCGCCGGGATCCAGATCTGGTTGAGGTTGATCACCGGCGGCTGGATGCGCACCGTGTCCGAGCGATAATAGCCGAACTCGCCGAACAAAGTGAGGTTGTCGGTCAGGTCGTAATGGCCGTTGGCAAAGGCGTTATAGCGCTTGACGCTGGGCATCACCGTCGTGCCGACCGCGGTGTCGTAGCGCAGGTCGCGAAAGGCATTGTTCGTCGCGAGCGCGGTGTTGACGAGGCAGAGGTCGGTGGTGAGCGCGAGGGTGCAGCCCCCGAGCCGCGTCGGGCGCACGGTGAAGGCGCCCGCCGCGGTGGTGAGATTGGTCGTGCCGCGGCGCGGACGGCCGCCGGTCACCGGGACCATCAACGCGGGCCAGGCGCCGCGCGTCGCGCGCGCGTCGGGGACCTGCGAACCGGCGAAGTCGGGGAAGTCGGCGAAGAGCGGGCGCAGGTTCGCCGAGGCGGTGAAATCCTGGTCCTCGGCGCGCAGCGCGCTGCGGTCGGTATATTCGAACGAGACGGTGATATTGCCGCGCTCGAAGCTCTTGCCCGCGAGGATATTGCCCTGGAATTCGGTGAGATGCGTGCCCTCGGCGCCGCCATATTGCGCCTGGAGGCGGAGGCCGTCGTAATCGTCCTTGAGCACGGTGTTGACGACGCCCGCGACCGCGTCGGAGCCGTAGAGCGCCGCGGCGCCGTCGAGCAGCACCTCGAGCCGCTCGAGTCCCGTCGTCGGGATCGCGTTCGAGTTGTAGCTCAAGACCGGCACGGTGCCGGTGTCCGACAGCCCTTGGCTCGCGGGGTGGGTGACGACGCGGCGGCCGTTAAGCAGCACCAGCGTGTTGCCGACGCCGAGCGAGCGCAGGTTCACCGAGCCGACGTCGCCGCGCGCGGCGTTGCTGGTCTGCGCATTGTTGCCGGGGTTGAAGCTGACGTCGCCCATCTGCGGGATGTTGCGGATCAGCTCGTCGCCGCTGACCGCGCCGATCGCGTCGATCCGGTCCTGGCCGACGACGACGACGGGCAGCGCCTCGGTGACGCGCGCGCCCTCGATGCGCGTGCCGACGACGACGATCTCGGGCTGCGTCTGACCATCCTCCGATTGGCCCTCTTCGGCGGCGTCCGCCTGCGCGGCGGTCGCGCCATCCTGCGCCAGCGCCGGCGCCGAAACGAACAGGCTGATCGCCGTGCCCGCCAGCAGCATGGCCGAATGTGAACCCCTCATTGTCCTTCTCCCTTTGCGTGGGCCTTTGGGCCCTTAATCCATGTCCTGTTCGACCGGCGGCGCGGCGATCTTGGCCGGCGGCTCGCCGTCGAGCGCCGCGCGCAGCCGGTCGCGGTCGAGCGCATTGTCCCAGCGCGCGACGACCACGGTCGCGACCGCGTTGCCGATAAAATTGGTGAGGCTGCGGCACTCGCTCATGAAGCGGTCGATGCCGAGGATCAGCGCCATGCCCGCCACGGGCACCGACGGCACGATCGACAGCGTCGCGGCGAGCGTGATGAAGCCCGCGCCGGTAACCCCGGCCGCGCCCTTCGAGCTGATCATCGCGACGAGCAGCAGCGCGATCTGGTCGCCGAGCGACAGGTCGACGTTGCACGCCTGCGCGATGAACAGCGCGGCGAGCGTCATATAGATGTTGGTGCCGTCGAGGTTGAAGCTGTAGCCCGTCGGGACGACCAGCCCGACGACCGATTTCTCGCAGCCCGCGCGCTCCATCTTCTCCATCAGGCTGGGCAGCGCGCTTTCGGACGACGAGGTGCCGAGCACGAGCAGCAGTTCGGCCTTGAGATAGCGGATCAGCTTGAAGATCGAAAAGCCCGCGAGCCGCGCGGCGATGCCGAGCACCACGACGACGAAGATCAGCGACGTCAGATAGAAGGTCGCGACCAGCCCCGCGAGATTGGCGAGCGATTCGATGCCATATTTACCGATGGTGAAGGCCATCGCCCCGAACGCGCCGACCGGCGCCGCGCGCATCAATATGCCGACCAGCCGGAACACGACCAGCCCGACCTTTTCGAGCAGTTCGCGCACCGGCGCCGCGGGCTCGCCGACCATCGACAGTGCGATGCCGAACAGGATCGAGACGAACAGCACCTGGAGCAGCGAGTCGCCGGCCAGCGCCGAGACCATCGTCGTCGGGATGATCGCCATCAGGAATTCGACGATGCTGCTGTGCTGCGCCTTTTCGACATAGCCGGTGACGCCCGACGTATCGAGCGTCGCGGGGTCGACGTTCATGCCCGCGCCCGGCTGCACCGTGTTGGCGACGATCAGCCCGACGATCAGCGCCAGCGTCGAGAAGAAGAGGAAATAGGCGAAGGCCTTGCCCGCGACGCGGCCGACCGACCGCAGTTCAGTCATCCCCGCGATGCCGGTAACCAAAGTCAGGAAGATCACCGGCGCGATGATCATCTTCACCAGCTTGATGAAGGCATCGCCGAGCGGCTTCAGCGCCTCGCCGGTCTCGGGCCAGACATGGCCGATGATCACGCCGAGCAGGATCGCGGCGAGCACCTGTACATAGAGCTGGCTGTACAGGGGCCTGGACCCCGCCGGTGCCTGTCCGGCTGCGTCGACTGCTATGACGGCCACGTAAGCTTCCTCCCGAGCACGGCCTTTCGCCGTTGCTTCCCCAAGTTTAGGTCCGGCACCATTGCCGGGCCAAGCGTCGATGAACACGGATTTAAGTATTTGTTTTACAAAGATAGTCTGGAAAACCCGATACGCTTTTAGCAGATTTTGTGCGATTTTCCGCATGCAATCTTCAAAACTTGTGCGATAATCCGCACATGATCGAAGCGGGTGATTCGCGCCCCATAGGGCATCGGCTGGACCGGCGACGGCTGATCCTGGCCTGCGTCGTCGGGGCGCTGATCCTGCTCGCCGCCGCGCTCGGCCTGTCGGGCTGGGCGGCGCAGAGCGCGGACGCGCAGGCCGCGGGCGACGCGCGCCAGAACGCCCGCGCGCACGCCAGCCTGCTCGAAAGCGAGCTGCAGAAATTCCGCCTGCTGCCGCGCGTGCTGAGCGAGTTTCCCGACGTGCGCGCGGGGCTCGCCGACAAGAGCGACGCCGCGTCGCGCCGGCTCGACCGCGAGCTCGAACAGCTCGCGGCGCGCACCGACGCCGCGGTGATTTATGTGATCGACGCGGACGGCAAGACGATCGCCGCGAGCAACTGGCGCGCGGCGACCAGCTTCGTCGGGCAGGATTATCGTTTCCGCCCCTATTTCCGCGGCGCAATGGCCAAGGGCGAGGCCGAGCTGTTCGCGCTCGGCACCGTCAGCGGGCGCCCCGGCCTCTTCCTTGCGCGGCGCGTCGATGCCGGCGGGCGCGCGCTCGGGGTGATCGTGGTCAAGGTCGAGTTCGACAAGCTCGAGGCCAAATGGGCGGACTCGCCCGCCACCACCCTCGTTACCGATGGTGCGGGGATCGTCGTCATGACCAGCCGCCCCGGATGGCGCTTCCGCTCCTTCGGCCCGATTTCGCCCGCGACGCAGAAAAAGCTGCAGGCGACGCGCAGCTATGGCGACGCGGCGCTGGCGCCGCTCGCGATCGGCGGCGATTATGCGCGCGCGAGCGAGGCGGTGTCGCTGCCCGGCAGCCGGCTGCGCATCCTCCAGCCGACCGCGCCCGCGCGCAGCAGCGCCAATGCGACCGCGCGCGTGATCTTCCTGATCCTGCTGATCCTCGTCGGCGCGGCGATCGTCATGCTGCTGCGCATCGTCGAGCGGCAGGCGCTGCGCCAGGCCGCGCATGAGGCGCTCGAGCATGAGGTTGCGGCGCGCACGCAGGAATTGCGCAAGGCCAATGCCGGGCTGCAACAAGCGTCCGAACGCCAGGCCGAGGCCGACCGCCGCTACCGCGCCGCGCGCGAGGAGCTGGCGCAGGCGAGCCGGCTCGGTTCGATCGGCCAGATCACCGCGGGGGTCGCGCACGAGATCAACCAGCCGGTCGCCGCGATCCGCAGCTTCGCCGAAAACGCCCTCGCCTATCTCGACCGCGAACAGGGCGACGCGGCGCGTGGCAACCTCGGCCATATCGTCGAGCTCACCGCGCGCGTCGGCGCGATCACCGGCGAGCTCCGCAATTTCGCGCGCCGCGCGCCCGCGCCGCTTGGCCCGGTGCCGCTGCAGTCGGCGATCGACGGCACCCTGCTGCTTATCGGCGACCGCCTTCGCGCCGCGGGGATCGCGCTCGACGTCACCGCCGAGAACCCGGCTGCCAGCGTCCACGCCGACCGCGTCCGGCTCGAACAGGTGCTCGTCAACCTGTTGCAAAATGCCGCCGACGCGGTGCAGGGCGCCGCCGAACCCCGCGTCGTGCTCCACGCGCATGGCGAGGGCCCGATCCTCATCGACGTCATCGACAACGGCCCCGGCGTCGCCGCCGAACTGGTGCCGCAGCTCTTCACCCCCTTCGTCACAGGGCGCCCCGACGGGCTGGGCCTCGGCCTCGCGATCGCGAGCGACATCATGGCCGAGTTCGGCGGCTCGCTGACGCTCATTGCCTCGCCGCTCGGCGGCGCGGGTTTCCGGTTGAGCCTGCGCCCGGCATGAGCTTCTTCACCGACAGCCAGACGATCTTCTTCGTCGACGACGATGCGAGCCTGCGCGCCGCGAACGTCCAGACGCTCGACCTCGCGGGGCTGGACGTCAAGGCCTTTGCCGACGCCGCGAGCGTGCTGCCGCATATCGCGCGCGATTTCCCCGGGATCGTCGTCACCGACATCCGCATGCCGGGCATGGACGGGCTCGAGCTGCGCGCCGCGATCCACGCCATCGACCCCGACATCCCCGTGGTGCTGATCACCGGCCACGCCGACGTGACGATGGCGGTGCGCGCGCTGCACGACGGCGCCTTCGACTTCCTGGCCAAGCCCTTCGCCGCCGACCATCTGGTCGGCGTCGTGCGCCGCGCGCTCGCGCACCGCGCGCTAATCCTCGACAACCGCCGGCTGACCGCGGCCGCTGCGGCGATCGACAGCCCGCTGATCGGCGAGAGCCCGGCGATGGAGCGGCTGCGCGAAACGATCGCGCAATTGGCGCAGGCCGACATCGATGTGCTCGTCGAGGGCGAGACGGGGACCGGCAAGGAGCTGGTCGCGCATATGCTCCACCGCCAGAGCCGGCGCAGCGCCGCCTCGCTCGTCGCGGTCAATTGCGCCGCGCTGCCGCACGAGCTCGCCGAGGCCGAGCTGTTCGGCAGCGACCTGATCGACCGCACGAGCGGCAAGCTCGGCCAGGCGGGGCGCATCCGCAGCGCGCATCGCGGCACGCTGTTCCTCGACGAGATCGACACGATGCACCCCGCGGTGCAGGCCAAGCTGCTGCGCGTGATCGAGGAGCGCGAGGTCCAGCCGGTCGGCGCATCGGCGCCCGAGCCCGTCGATCTCCGCGTCGTCGCGGCGACCAAGACCGACCTGATGGACGCGGTGCGCGCGGGCGATTTCCGCGAAGACCTCTATTACCGCCTCCACGTCGTGAAGCTGCGCATCCCGCCCTTGCGCGAACGCCGATCGGACATCCCGCAGACCTTCGCCTATTTCCTCGACGAGGCGGCGGCGAAGATGGGCGCCGAGGGCTTCCGCATCGACGACGCGGTGCGCCGCCACCTCGTCGAGCACGACTGGCCGGGCAATGTCCGCGAGCTCAAAAATTTCGCGTACAGCGTGGTGCTCGACCTGCCCTCGGACCCCGGGCGCAGCGCGCTCGCCCCCGACATGAGCCTCGCCGAGCGCATGGCGCGCTTCGAGGCGACGATCCTCCGCGACACGCTCGCCGCGGCGAAGGGCGACATTCCCGCGGCGATGGCGCTGCTCGGCGTGCCGCGCAAGACGCTCTACGACAAGCTCGCGCGCCACGCCATCAACCCCAAGGATTTCCGCTGATCCCATAACCATGGCCTATGGGCCGGCCAAGCAATGGGGGCTTCGCGTCGGGGGGCCGGGCGATATTCTCCCTCCAAAGAGGCGGATAGGGGTCGCAGTGATGAAAAGGGGTTTTCGTTTCACCAGCTTGATGGGCGGCATTTCGCTCATCGCCAGCGCCGGCGCCGCGATGGCGCAGGAAGCGCCGCCGCCGCAGGACGAGACGCAGGGCGGCGAGGACATCGTCGTCATCGGGTCGCAGATCAAGGGCGCCGACGTCGCGGGCTCGCTGCCCGTCACCGTGCTCGGCGAGCAGGATATCGACGCGATCGCGGCGACCAGCGGCGACGAATTATTCCGCGCGATCCCGCAGGCGGGCGACGTCGCGTTCAACGAAAGCCGCGACGCCGGCGGGATCAACGACGCGCGCGGCGACGTCGCGTCGATCAACCTGCGCGCACTCGGCACCGGCAACACGCTGGTGCTGCTGAACGGCCGCCGCATGGTGCTCCACCCGGGCACGCAGGCCGAGAATCTGGTGCCGGTGCAGAGCGTCAACACCAACGCCATCCCCGTGCTCGGGGTGCGCCGCGTCGAGGTGCTGCTCGACGGCGCCGCCGCCATCTACGGCTCGGACGCGGTCGCGGGCGTGATCAACACCGTGCTCAAGGATAATTTCAAGGGCCTGCGCGTCAGCGGCGAATACAGCATGACCGACGACAGCGACCAGCAGGAATATGAATTGTCGTTCGAGGCGGGGCACAGCTTCAACGACGGCAAGACCAACATCTCGCTGTTCGGATCGTTCAACCACCGCGACCCGCTCTACGCGCGCGAGCGGCCCAATTCGCGCTCGGCCGACCTCCGCCCGCTCGTCGTCGGCACCCCGTTCGAGGGCGACACCGATTTCGACAACACGTCGGTCGACAGCATCTGGGGCGAGTTCCAGCGGCTGACGAACAGCTTCGCGCGCTCGACCACCGCGGCGCAGATCAACGGCGTGACGCTCACCACCAGCGGCATCTTCCACATCCAGCCCGACACCAACGAGGGCTGTATCGCGGCGACGCAATATGCCGGCACCTGCTGGGACAACAGCTCGCTGTCGACGGCGTCGACCGACAACAACCTCAAATACGACATCAACGACCCGCGCACCGTGCTCGGGCGCAACAACCGCCTGAACCTGTTCGGTTTCCTCAACCACGAGTTCGATTCGGGGCTCGAATTCTATGCCGAGGCGGGCTGGTACCACGCCAAGTTCCGCTCGGTGCGCGAGCAGGAAACCAACCTCGCGAGCCAGCGGCTGATCGTCCCCGCGAACGGTTACTGGAACCCCTTCGGCCCCGTCGGCAGCCCCAACCGCATCCCGGGCCTGACCGGCGTCGCGACCACCGGCGTGCCGATCGAGCTGATCGACTATCGCCCCGTCGATGCCGGGCCGTTGGTCGTCGACGTCAAGAACGACACGACGCGCTTCCTTGCCGGGTTCCGCGGCGAATTGCTCGGCTTCGATTTCGACACCGCCGCGCTCTATTCGAAGGCGAAGACGACCGACAGCATGCGCACCGTGTCGCTGAACCTGTTCCAGGAGGCGCTGTCGCGCACCGATTCGAGCGCGTATAACCCGTTCAACGGCGGCGATCCGGCCAATCCGGGGACGCGCGATTCGACCCCGAACCCGCAGGAAGTGATCGACAGCTTCATGGTCGACATCGGCCGCACCAGCTCGACCGAACTCTATCTCGCCGATTTCAAGATCAGCAAGAACGACCTCTTCACCCTGCCCGGCGGCCGCGTCGGGCTCGCCGCAGGGGTCGAGTTCCGCCACGAGACCTTCAAGGACGACCGCGACGACCGGCTCGATGGGACGGTGTTCTTCACCGCGCTCGACGGCTCGTCGAACGGCAGCGACACGCTCGGCGCCAGCCCGACCCCCGACAGCCGGGGCTCGCGCGACGTCTTATCGGGCTATCTGGAGTTCGCGGTGCCGCTCGTCGCGCCCGAGATGGACGTGCCGCTGATCCACTCGCTCGACCTGCAGCTCGCGGGGCGCGCCGAATCCTATCAGGGCTTCGGCTCGGTCGCGAAGCCCAAGGTGGCCTTGAGCTGGTATCCGGTACCCAATTTGCAGCTGCGCGGGTCGTGGTCGCAGAGCTTCCGCGCGCCCAACCTGCCGCAGCTCTTCGAAAATGGCATCCAGCGGTCGAACACGCGCACCGACTGGATCCGCTGCGAGGCCGATGCGCGCGCCGGGCGCATCGCCAATTTCGACGCCTGCACGCGCAGCCAGGGCATCGTCAGCAACCGTTCGGGCAGCCGCGACCTCGAGCCCGAGACCGCCGAGAATCTCTCGCTCGGCGCGACCTTCCAGCTCGACCTGGGCGCGGCGGGGCGGCTGACCTTCACCACCGATTATTGGGAAATCCGCCAGAAGAACGTCATCGGCCTGTTCGGCGATTCGAACGCGCTGATCCTCGACTATCTGCTGCGCCTCCAAGGCTCGTCGAACCCGCTCGTCGAGCGCGCCGACCCGACCCCCGAACAGGTCGCGCTGTTCGACGGCACCGGGCTGACCCCGGTCGGCGACGTGATCCAGGTGATCGACAATTATACCAACCTCAGCCCGCGCAACGTCCGCGGCATCGATTTCGGCCTCTATTACAATGTCCGCGACACCGGGCTCGGCGATTTCAGCCTGCGCCTCAACGCCGCGCGGCTGCTCGAATTCTTCCAGGTGCCGGGCGCGCTGCAGCAGAGCCTGCTCGACGCGCAGGCCTCGGGCGAGATCGACCCGACGATCAACGTCACCGGCGCCGCCGACCTGATCGAGGAAAATGGCCGACCGAAATGGCGCGGCTCGGCGAGCCTCAGCTGGCGCTACAAGGGCTGGGGCGCGGGCTGGTTCGCGTCTTACGTAGGCCCGGTCAGCGACACTTCGGCCTCGCTCGCCGACGGCACCCGCTTCCGCGTCGACGACTTCCTGTCGCACAGCGTCTATGTGCAATATGAGGCCGAGAGCGGCGCGCTGAAGGACACGCGTTTCCGTGTCGGGGTTCGCAATCTTTTCAACGAACTGGCGCCGCTCGCCGATCAGACCTATGGGTATATCGGGGATCTGTACAGCAACCGCGGCCGTCAGTTCTACGCCTCGATCAGCAAGCGTTTCTGACGTCCGACCGGAAGAGAGGACAGTATGACCGACGCCGCACCCACGCCCGCCCCGACCGAACCGGTCACGCCAGCGCCCGGCCGCGTCGGGCGCGCCTTCGGAATCTGGTTCGGCATCGCGCTGTGGAAACGCATCCTCGCCGCGCTCGTCGTCGGCGCGGTCGTCGGGCTGATCTGGGGCGAGGGCGCGACGGCGATCGGCTGGATCGGCGAAATCTTCGTGCGGCTGATCCGCATGCTGGTCGTGCCATTGGTCTTCCTGACCATTGCGTCGGGGGTCGCGGCGCTGGCCGATCCGAAACGGCTCGGCAGCATCGGGGTGAAGACGCTCGCGATGTATGTCTTCACCACCGCGCTCGCGGTGACGACGGGGCTGATCGCGGCGACCTTGATCGGGCCCGGCGAGGGCGCGAGTTTCGCCGACGCGGTGCCCAAGGCGGTCGCCGAGCCCAAGGATCCGGCGCGGATGTTCATCGAGATCATCCCCGACAACCCGATCGGCGCGATGGCGAGCGGTGCGACGCTGTCGGTGATCTTCTTCGCGATACTGGTCGGCGCGGGGGTGATCGCGGCGGGCAAGGAGGGCGAGCCGGTGCGCCGCCTGCTCGCCAGCGGCTCGGAGATCATGCTGCGCATCGTCGGCTTCGTGATGGAAACCGCGCCCTTCGGGGTCTTCGCGCTGATCGCGGTGGTGATGGGGACAAGCGGTCCCGCGAGCTTCCTCGCGGTCTTGAAGCTCGCGCTCTGCGTGCTCGCGGGGGCGACCTTCGTCACGCTGGTGATCCACGGGCTGATCGTCGTGCGGCTGCTCGCGTGGCTGCCGCCTTTGCCCTTCTTCCGCGGGATTGCCGATGCGATGATGGTCGGTTTCTCGACCTCCTCGTCGAGCGCCACGCTGCCGGTGGCGATCCGCGTCGCCGAGCGCAACCTCGGTGTCTCGTCGCCCGTCGCCTCGACCGTGCTGCCGCTGGGCGCGACGATCGGCATGGACGGCGCGGCGATGTATGTCGCGATGCTCACGCTCTTCGCGGCGCAGGCCTTTGGCGTCGAACTCAGCCTCGCCGACTATCTGGTGATCGCGGGGACGACGACGATCGTCGCGATGGGGGTCGCGCCGGTGCCGTCGGGCTCGCTCTTCGTGCTCGCCGCGGTGCTGCACGCGATCGGGATCACGCCCGCGCAGACCGCGATCATCGTCGGCTTCATCCTGCCCTTCGACCGCATCCTCGACATGATCCGCACCGTCCCCAACGTCACCTGCGACCTCGCGATCGCGACCGCGGTCGCGCGCTGGGAGGGCGAGATGGACGTCGATATCTACAAGTCCGCCAAGGATATATGAGGCCTTCCCCTATGATCTTCCGCCGTGCCGTCGCCGCGACGCTGTCGCTCGCGCTGCTGCTGCCCGCGCCGCTCATGGCGCAGAGCCGCAATTTGCTCGAATATCCGTCGATCCACTCGCCGACGGTCGGCACGCGCGGCATGGTGGTCAGCCAGAATGCGATCGCCAGCGAGGTCGGGGCCGATGTGCTGCGCGACGGCGGCAATGCGGTCGACGCGGCGATCGCGATCGGCTTCGCGCTCGCGGTGACGCTGCCGCGCGCGGGCAATCTCGGCGGCGACGGCTTCATGACCGTCTATGACGCCAAGTCGGGGCAGGTGCATACGCTCGATTTCCGCGGCGTCGCCCCAGCCGCGGCGGCCCCGGCGAAGTTCGTCGACAACAAGGGCAAGGAGCGGCCCGAGGCGAGCTATGGCTATCTCGCGCCGTCGGTCCCCGGCACCGTGGCGGGGCTCGACATGGCGCACCGGAAATGGGGCAAGCTGCCGTGGGAGCGGCTCGTCGCGCCGGCGATCAAGCTCGCGGGCGAGGGCGTCAAACTCAGCGCCGACGAGGCCTTCGTGTTCAGCTGGGGCAAGGAGCGGCTGTCGAAGAGCAGGAGCGGGCAAGCGACCTTCTACAAGGCGGACGGCACGCTCTACGCCAAGGACGAGGTGCTGAAGCAGCCCGACCTCGCCTGGACGCTCGGCGAGATATCGAAGCACCGCGCCGACGGTTTCTACAAGGGCGACGTCGCCAAGCGCATCGCCGCCGACATGAAGGCGCATGGCGGGCTGATCACCGAAGCCGATCTCGCGGCGTATAACGCGATCGAGCGCGCGCCGCTCGTCGGCAGCTATCGCGGCCACACGATCTACACCATGCCCCCCGCGAGCGCGGGCGGCGCGACTTTGCTCAACATCCTGAACCAGCTCGAACATTTCGACCTGAAAGCGATGGGGCCGAACAGCGCGGCGTCGCTACACATCATGGCCGAGGCGATGAAGCTCGGTTACGCCGACCGCTACCGCGCGCTCGGCGACCCCGGCTTCGTCACCGCGCCGGTGAAGGGCTTCACGTCGAAGGATTATGCTGCCGAGCGTGCGAAGCTGATCGACCCGAAGAAGGCCAAGCCGATGCGCGAGATGCCCGTCGGCGACCCGCTGGCGTATGAAAGCCCCTCGACGACGCATTTCTCGGTCGCCGACAAGGACGGCAATGTCGTCTCGACCACCTATACGCTCGGCTCGGATTTCGGATCGGGGGTTATGGCCGCGGGCACCGGGGTGCTGCTCAACAACCAGATGAACAATTACAGCCACGAACAGGCGTGGGAAGCGCAGCGCGACGGCACCCCGCCGCCGCTCAACGCCCTCGCGCCCGGAAAACGCATGCTTTCCACGATGATGCCGACGATCGTGATGAAGGACGGCAAGCCGTGGCTGGTCACCGGCACCCCCGGCGGCAGCACGATCATCACCTCGGTCGTGCAGGTCATCGTCAACACCGTCGACCACGGCCTCAACGTCGCCGAGGCGACGCACCAGCCGCGCATCTATCAGGGCAATGTCGATACCTTGCGCGTCGAGCCCAATTTCAGCCCCGACACCGTCGCGGCACTCAAAGCCATGGGCCATCCGGTGACCAGCGACGAGACGATGGGCAGCGCGCAGTCGATCATGATCGAGAACGGGCTGTTCCTCGGCGCCGCCGATCCGCGCCGCCCGGGTGCGTTGGCGGTCGAGCCATGAGGCGGCGGCAGGTCCCGACCGCGGCGATCATGCCTCCCCTCGCCTTTCGCGCCGATATCCTGCAGGAGCGCTGACATGTCGAACCTTGCCCCCTTCCACTTCGCCTTTCCCGTCGACGACCTCGCCGCGGCGCGCCATTTCTATGGCACGGTGCTCGGCTGTCCCGAGGGGCGCAGCGATACCGACTGGATCGACTTCAACCTCTATGGCCATCAGATCGTGGCACACTGCGTCGGCGAGAAGCGCGGCGCGGTCGCGGGGCATAATCCGGTCGACGGCCATGCGGTGCCGGTGCCGCATTTCGGCGTCGTGCTGCCCCCCGCCGAATGGCGCGCGCTCGCCGACCGATTGCAGGGCCATGGCGTCGAGTTCGTGATCGAACCGCACACGCGCTTCCCCGGCCAGCCGGGCGAACAGTCGACGATGTTCTTCCACGACCCGTCGGGCAATGCGCTGGAATTCAAGGCGTTTGCTGATCTCGGCCAGCTGTTCGCGAAATAGCGGCGCTCAGCGATAGGGCGGGCGGTGCAGCCCCTTGGGGCTTTGCGTGAAGATTTCGGCGCCGCTTTCGGTGATGCCGATCGAATGTTCGAACTGCGCCGACAGCGAGCGGTCGCGCGTCACCGCGGTCCAGTCGTCGTCGAGGATCTTCACCCCGGGTTTGCCAATGTTGATCATCGGCTCGATCGTGAAGATCATGCCGGGGCGCAGCTCGGGGCCGGTGCCCGGACGGCCGTAATGATGGACATCGGGCTCGTCGTGATAGACGAGGCCGACGCCGTGGCCGACAAAATCGCGGACGACCGAATAGCGGTGCCTTTCGGCGTGGCGCTGGATCGCATGGCCGATGTCGCCGAGCCGATTGCCCGGCACCGCGGCCTCGATGCCGAGCATCAGGCATTCATAGGTAACGTCGACGAGCTTCTTCGCCTTGATCGGTACCTCGCCGACGAGGAACATCCGGCTGGTGTCGCCGTGCCAGCCGTCGACCACCGCGGTCAGGTCGATGTTGAGAATATCGCCTTCGCTCAAGAGCTTGGTGCCGGGGATCCCGTGGCACACGACATGGTTGACCGAGATACAGCTCGCGTGGCGATAGCCGTTGTAGCCGATGTTGATCGGCACTGCGCCCGCGGCGACGATCGCCTCGCGGGCAAAATCGTCGAGCTCGCCGGTGCTCACCCCCGCCTTGACCAGCGGCACGAGCGCGTCGAGCGCCTCGGCCGCGACGCGCCCCGCGCGGCGCATGCCGGCGAAGGCCTCGGGCCCGTGCAGCTTGATCGCGCCGGTGCGCGTGCGCGGCGTGGCGGGGGTGACGTCGACATAGAGGTTCATGGGCGGAAGATAGGTCCTTGGATCGGGATTTTCCAGCGATGCGGGCCGGGTACGATCGCCTTGCCCGCGCTGGACACAAAAAAGCCCGCCAAAGGCGGGCTTATGTTGGTTGCGGGAGTAGGATTTGAACCTACGACCTTCAGGTTATGAGCCTGACGAGCTACCGGGCTGCTCCATCCCGCGCCACCAATTTTGACGAACTTCGCGCATTACCGCGATTTCGCCAGAAACAGCAAAAGGCCGGCATCGCTGCCGGCCTCTAACTTTGTGAATGGGTTTCCGTTTCGACCTTACGCCGGCTGCAATGCCTGGCGACGTCCTACTCTTCCAACGCTTAAGCGGTAGTACCATCGGCGCTGTCAGGTTTCACGGCCGAGTTCGAGATGGGATCGGGTGGGTCACTGACGCCATGGTCACCAAGCAATGAAGCCGGCGTAGGGTCAAAAGGGTTTCAATCGATATCCGTGCAATACTGTCTGATCATCATCCGCATAACGGACAATCCGTCAGGACTGTCGTTGATGGCGGAACTCTTAAGTGCGAATAGAGCAATTAGTATCGGTTAGCTCCACGCGTTACCGCGCTTCTACATCCGATCTATCAACGTGGTGGTCTTCCACGGCTCTGTGAAATCTTATCTTGAGGGAGGCTTCCCGCTTAGATGCTTTCAGCGGTTATCCCGTCCATACATAGCTACCCTGCTGCGCGGCTGGCGCCACGACAGGTACACCAGAGGTATGTTCAACCCGGTCCTCTCGTACTAGGGTCAACTCCTCTCAAATTTCGACGCCCACGGCAGATAGGGACCAAACTGTCTCACGACGTTCTGAACCCAGCTCACGTACCACTTTAATTGGCGAACAGCCAAACCCTTGGGACCTGCTCCAGCCCCAGGATGTGATGAGCCGAC